>Ga0153941_1000005_pt1 | contig 242421 bp, 217 predicted proteins | sample TSNJ025MetaG_FD_104733 | JGI IMG/M metagenome (GOLD analysis project Ga0153941, IMG submission 104733) | Attine ant fungus gardens microbial communities from New Jersey, USA - TSNJ025 MetaG | ecosystem: Host-associated > Fungi > Mycelium > Unclassified | place: USA: New Jersey, Brendan T....
GCGCGCGAGCCCCGCGCTGCAGTTGCTGGCGTTCGCTCAGGCGGCCCTGATCAGTCCAAGCTGTGTCAGCGCGGTGACGCCGTCGTCGAGGCCGATCTCCTGAATGATCTTGCCGTCGACCACTTTCAGCACCGTGGTGCCGGTGAAGTGCATCTTGCGGCCGGTGGCAGCGGGGAGGTCGCCGATCAGGAAATCGTTGAACGCCGGGCCCGTATGGGTGCCGCCGCCTTCCCACTGGCCGACGACATAGTCGCCCTCGGCGATCAGGTCCGCCGTGCCCCAGAAGTTGAGGTCGGGGAACGCCGCGCGGAAATCGACCATGAATGCCCGGATATCGTCGCGGCCGCGGCGGGGTTTGTGCAGCGAGTATTTGAGCAGCATATTCGGCGCCGCGATCTCGTCGATGACCGCGAGGTTGGGCTTCTTGCCCCAGAACTCGGTGAACCAGCGGCCGACAACGGCCTTGTTGTCGTCTTCCTTGCCCATTCGGATGCCCTCATCACGTTTCGTATTGATCATCGAAACCAAACGATAATCTGAACAAAGGACTATCCCTGAAGCGGTGCTGCCGAACTCCGGTTCATGCCTTGAAATTGACGATTGTGCTGAATGCCGCCAAAGCGAGTTGAAGGAATCAACTAGCATCGTCCGCTATTGGCACAACTACGACTTTGGACCCGCGAAAACGTGAGTCCGCTTAGGGCGACAAAGCGGAAGTGGGTAAATGCCGGTTAGGCACAGGTTTCGATACCAAAACGCGCCAACATTGAACCGGCCGACGACAGAGCTACTATGCGGGGATCCCCCCATCGCAATGCCCGCACTCGAACCGGCATGGCAGCAAGGCCGCAAAGATCAGCGGGCTCAGGTCACCTTCTGATTTCGGAATTGCGATGGGCTTGTGCCCACAAATTTGCGAAACACGCGGGCGAAATGGCTCGAGTTTTGAAAACCGGCATCGAGTCCCACTTCGAGCACGCTGCAGCTGTTGTCGGCGAGTCCCTGTTTGGCGCATTCTATTCTCTGTAACAGCACGTACCTATGCGGAGCGTGCCCCATGCTCCTTCTGAACAGCTCGGCAAAGTAATGAGGGCTCATACCGGCCACCGCAGCAAGTTCCGACAGACTGAGATCATCTGTCAAATTGTCTCCGATATAGTCAAGCACACGCCGGAGGCGATATCCTGGCAAGCCTCCCCGATAGGCGACCGGCGTGTAGCGGCGCACGGCATAGCGACTAAGCAAATATACAGCCAACGCGTTGGCCAAACTTTCGCCGTACAACCGTCCCGCTGGCGAGCCGCTATCCAGGTCGGCGGTCATTGCGAGCAACACGGCCATGATGTTTGGATCCATCAAGTTCCAATTCTCGGTGAGTTCGATGCTGCGTTGGTGCGCGGTCTCATCCAGCGCGTTCACCAGCAAGTTCGGATGAATAGCAGCGGCGATTCGGTGCGTTGCCCCTTTCCATCGCAATTCGTCGATGGTCCCTTGCGGCAGTATGAAAGTCGTGCCCGGACTCGCGCTGAAGTCAAGCACCTTGCCTCGGGTCAAGACCTCGTATTTCACCGAACCATGCAGAACCACGTGCAGGAAGTTCTCGATGTGCTCATGTCGCGGTATGATGCACGCCGGGACTGAGTAGTCTTCAACGGCCGCGCCCGCCCACCGGACTGAAGAACTCGACAAAGACGGATGGGCGTGCAGGAATGGCTCGATGCGACCGTGGCGCATCACCTCGACGCCGCTAAGGACGGGGGGATCTATCGTTGCATTCAGTCGCGCTGGATTTCGCGGGAGCGGGTGGTTACCGGCGAGCGGGGAAGACACATTAGCCCTCCGAAACTGCTGCGGCTTCGTCTAGCCCGCGAACATTCGCCTCGAGCGCTGGACCAGGAGATTATAATCGGAAGATTTGCATAAATCCGGTCTTTTGGAATGGCATCCTTCCAAGTCGTCGGATAATCTACGCCGCAAACGCTCCGAACTCAATGCCGGGTCAACCCTTGATACGATGGGCGAGAGCACTCGTTTCAAGGCCCGGGAGGACTGATTGTCGGCCGGAACATGCCGGGCAAAACGTCCGCTACTGATCGTTGAGGGGACGCACATGGGCTTACAAACAAACCACGTGCTCTCTCGTCGCCATTTTTGCCTATGCTGCATGACGGGCGCAGCCTTTGCAGCGACCGGTGGCTGGCTGACCCCTCGGCAGGCGTTTGCAGAGGCCCGCGGGCTTGTCACCCTTATCAAAGACAGTGCGGCGTCTTCGCCGGTGACTTCGTATGGGCTGCGCGGGAACGTGAGCGTGCTTGAAGGCTCTGGCGGCAATATTGCAGTCCTGACGGGTCCCGACGGAAAGGTACTTGTTGATGGCGGAATTGGCGTGTCGCGCCCGCAGCTTACTAAAGCCCTGTCAGCCTTGGGGGCCGAGCCTATCACCCACCTGATCAACACTCATTGGCACTTCGATCACACCAGCGGAAACGATTGGCTCCATTCAGTCGGAGCAAAGATTATTGCCCACAACAACACCCGCAAGCACCTCTCCGAGATCCAGCGCGTTGAAGATTGGGACTACAATTTCCTACCCTCGCCGGCGGGTGCGATTCCGAGCGATGCCCTCATTGCAAACCGAAAACTCAAACTCAATGGCGCATCCATCGAGCTAAAGCCCTACAAGCCAGCCCATACCGACGGTGACCTGTCGGTCACTTTCGGGGAGGCCGACATTCTTCACGTCGGCGACACCTATTGGAACGGCATCTACCCCTTTATTGATTATTCAACCGGCGGCAGCATTGACGGCATGATTGCCGCGTCGGACGCCAACGTAGCAACCGCCACAGAAAACACCATTATCATTCCTGGGCACGGCAAGCCGGTGAGCAACAAGTCGGAGCTGAAGGCGTTTCGCGACATGCTGGTCGGTATTCGCGACAACATCGCGGCTTTGAAGCAAGCAGGTCGGACGCTGGAAGAGACCGTCGCCGCCAAGCCGACCGCCGCTTACGACGCCAAGTGGGGTCAGTTTGTCATCGACCCGCCGTTTTTCATCAAGCTGGTTTACGAAGGTGTGTGAATCGAATGGCGCCGTCTGTATGCGCATCTCACATGACAACCGCGTAGCACGAATAGAGAGGAGCCGGCGTGATGGATACTAGTTCATCGGTCACGTCGCGGCGCCAAGTTTTGGTCGGCGGCCTCGGTGCCGTTGCCGCAGCAACCATGCCGGCAGTCATCCCCGCGCGACAAGCCCGCGCCGCATCCACTCCTTCCGACCCTAACACAGGAGCCCAGACCATGAGCACGGTCACAACCAAGGACGGCGTCCAGATCTTCTACAAAGACTGGGGCCGGGGCCAGCCGATCGTCTTCCACCACGGGTGGCCGCTGAGCGGGGACGATTGGGACAACCAGATGCTCTATTTCCTCGACAAGGGCTACCGCGTCATCGCCCATGACCGGCGTGGCCACGGCCGCTCGGCCCAGGTGAGCGATGGTCATGACATGGATCACTACGCCGCGGACGCTGCCGCCGTGGTCGAGCATCTTGACCTGAGAAATGCAGTCCATATCGGTCACTCCACCGGCGGTGGCGAAGCGACCCACTACGTCGCGCAGCATGGTCAGCGCAACGGCCGCGTCGCGATGCTTGTGCTTATCGGTGCTGTGCCGCCAATCATGGTGAAGACGCCGGCCAATCCGGGCGGCCTACCGGTGGAGGTATTCGACGGCTTGCGAAAGGCGCTCGCCGACAATCGAGCGCAGTTTTATGTCGATTTCGCGAGCGGTCCGTTCTACGGCTTCAATCGGCCAGGCACGAAGCCAATTCCTGGCGTCATTCAGAACTGGTGGCGCCAGGCCATGATGGGGAGTGCCAAGGCGCAGTATGATGGCATCAAAGCTTTCTCGGAGACCGATTTCACTGAGGACCTGAAAATGATCAACGTGCCGACACTCGTGATGCACGGCGATGACGATCAGATTGTGCCGATCGCAGACTCGGCACCGCTCTCAGCAAAGCTGCTGAAGAAGGGGAAACTCAAAATCTTCGAGAAATTTCCGCACGGCATGTGCACCACGCACGCCGACGTGGTGAACCCCGAGCTTTTTGCCTTTATAGCGAGCTGAGCTGCTCCCAGGTGAGCGGATCCGAAAGTCGAGTCCGGTAGTCATCAGCGGAGCGGACGTGATGTGCCGTTGTTATCGACACGGATTAGCTGAGGGAAGGTCATGAAGATCGTCGTTATTGGCGGAACCGGGTTGATCGGCTCCAAGGTTGTCGCGAACCTGAAGCAGAAAGGTCACGAAGTACTCGCGGCTGCGCCGAGCACGGGCATCAACACGATCACTGGCGAGGGGCTAAAGGAGGCCATGGCCGGCACGCAGGGGGTGATCGACCTCGCCAATTCGCCCTCATTTGAAGATAAGGCGGTGCTGGAATTCTTTGAGACGTCCGGCCGTAACCTTCTTGCGGCGGAGGCCGCAGCAGGCGGTGTGCGGCACCATGTGGCGCTTTCCATCGTTGGAATCGACAGATCCGACAATGGCTATTTTCGCGCCAAGGTCGCCCAAGAAAAGCTAATCAAGACTTCTGGCATCCCTTACACCATCATCCGCTCAACTCAGTTCTTGGAATTCCTCCGCGGCATCGTCGCTTCAGCTGCGGATGGAAACATAGTCAGAATTTCGCCCGGCCTGTTCCAGCCCATCGCGGCGGAAGACGTCGCTGCCATCGTTGCCGATGTGGCGCTCGCGGCCCCGCGAAACGGCATCATCGAGATCGCCGGCCCGGAACGAGCGCCCTTCAACGAGATCGTCGGCCGCTATCTGAAAGCAGTCGGCGATTCGCGTGAGGTCCTGCGCGACCCCGAGGCCCGATATTGGGGTGGCCGGGTCGAGGAGCGCTCGCTGGTGCCCTTGGGCGAAGCGCGCCTCGGCCGCATCGGCTTCGACGAATGGCTCCGCCGATCACAGGCAACGGCCTGATCCTGCATCGAAGGTACGCCCAGGAGCTCACCCGCTGGCACGAGCTGATACCGGGCCACGAACGAAGGAGGCGACCATGACGACCAAGCTTGTTGCATTGGTCCTGCTATGCCTCATGAGCGTCACGGCGACGGCTCAGGAGCCTAGGGTCATGTCGCTCATGTCTAAAGACCTTACGGAGAATCCCGGCAGGGAAGTTCTGATGATCACAGTAGAGCATGCGCCAGGCGGGTCGAGCGCTATCCACCGACACAATGCACATGCATTTGTTTACGTACTTGAGGGCTCCGTTGTGATGCAGCTGAAGGGCGGACAACAAGTAACACTGACACCAGGACAGACCTTCTATGAAGGCCCGGACGATATTCATGCTGTTGACCGGAACGCAAGCAGTACCTATCCGGCAAAATTTCTGGTGTTATTGATCAAGAACAAGGGTGCTCCGGCGCTCGTGCCAGTAGAGTGAGTGTTGAATGGACAAAACGGGTCAAGATAGAGGCAAGACCGTGGTAATGACTTACCGCGAGGCCGCCATCGAGCAAATGATAGTAACCGTCGAAGAAGCGATGAGTCAGGTACTTGATTACTGGGGAGACCTGCCGCCGTCGATGAAAGAAGCGGTCGAGCAATTTCGCACCCGACTTGAGGCGGCAATTGATTCGGTAGAATTTGTAAAAAGGGCACTCGACAGGCAAGTACACGAAACGGACCACGGGAAAGGCCCTCCCTGATGTTTTGCTCGCGCCGTGGGTAAGCAGTCAGCAGGAGACAAACATGAGCTTGGACAACACCTCACATCCCGGTCCGGGGCTCGACGAGTTGGTCCCGTCGCGCTACGCGCTGCGGGTCGGCGAGATTGACGTGCTGGTGGTCAGCGATGGGGTGCTAACGCTGCCAGGCGCGATGTTGGGCCACAACGCCGACCCGGCCGCGCGGGCGGCCTGGCTGAACGACATGTTCCTGCCGCCGGACGTGCTCGAGTGGGCGCTGAACGCGGTCGTCGTGCGTAGCGGCGGCCGGACCATACTCATCGACGCTGGGATAGGGATGGACCCGGGCTTGAACTTGCCGCGGGCCGGGCAGTTGATCCATCGACTGGAGGCCGCGGGCATTGATCTCGCATCCGTGACCGACGTGGTGCTGACCCATCTGCACATGGACCACGTGGGCGGGCTGCTCGTCGACGGGGTGAGGGACCGGCTGCGTCCGGACCTGCGGGTCCACCTGGCGGCCGCCGAGGCCGAGTTCTGGGCGTCGCCCGATTTCTCCCGCGTCTCCATGCCGCCGGGGTTCCCGGACGCGCTTCGGCGGACGGCCAAGCGGTTCTTGAACGAGTACCACAACCAGCTGCGGCCGTTCGAGAAGGAGTACGAGGTGACGCCGGGGGTTGTCGTCCGTCGCACCGGCGGCCACACCCCCGGGCACAGCGTGGTCCGCCTGGCGTCCGGCGGCGACCGGCTGACGTTCGCCGGCGACGCCGTGTTCCAGGTCGGGTTCGAGCACCCCGACTGGTACAACGGCTTCGAACACGACCCCGAGGAGGCAGCCCGCGTCCGGGTCCGTCTTCTGCGGGAGCTGGCGGCGAACCGCGAGTCGCTGGTGGCCACTCACCTGTCGTTCCCGTCCGTCTGCCATGTGGCGGTCGACGGCGACGTCTTTCGTTGGGTACCGGGCCCCTGGGAGTACTGACCGCTTGTTGGGTCCGGGCCGAACCAGGTCGCCGTCCGGAACTTCGCCATTATGGTGCATCGTATCCAATGGAGGTTGGTGCCATGACCTGGGGAATCCCAACCGGCTTGTTCCTTCAAATTCACGTTCTCATCAGCTTGATCGGCATCGCATCGGGTTTTATTTTCGTGTACGGATTGCTTGTCGGGAAGCTATCCGACGGCTGGACCGCTCTGTTTCTCGCTACGACGATCTTGACCAGCGTCACAGGATTCCCGCTGCCACCATTCGGCTTCGATCCGCCGCGCGCGATCGGGGTGATCTCGCTCGTGCTGCTGGCTCTGGCCGTTGCTGCGCTTTATGTCTTCCATCTCGCCGAAGCGTGGCGTTGGGTCTTCATCATCACCGCTCTCACGGCGCTGTACTTCAACGTTGCCATCGGCGTCATCCAGTCGTTCCAGAAGTTGGCGTTCTTGCATGCGCTGGCGCCGACGCAATCAAAGCCTCCGTTTGTAGCCGCGCAACTCGTCGTCCTCGCGGTGATCATCGTAATCGGTGTCCTGGCAGTGATCCGATTCCATCCCGCGATCACAGCAAAGACGTAGGTAGGAGCCCCCGAGGACTGCGATGCCGCAGGGGCTGAGGTCCGCTATTGGCAGAACTACGACTTTGAACCCGCGGAAACGTGAGTCCGCTTAGGGCGGCAAAGCGGAAGTGGGTAAATGCCGGTTAGGCACAGGTTTCGATACCAAAACGCGCCAACATTGAACCGGCCGACGACAGAGCTACTATGCGGGGATCCCCCCATCGCAATGCTCGCACTCGAACCGGCATGGCAGCAAGGCCGCAAAGAAACTCTTCTATCCATACAGCAAAACGTACGCCAAAACCCTGCGTGAGCAGGATCAGGCGTGAGCTACACGCCGCGTCGGGATTCGAATGATGGGTTTTGCCGTCGTGCATGAGCCCAGTTTTGCCCCGACTTCGTGCGGTGCCGCTTTGAATTCTGCTTGCAGCGCGTACGCGGACCTGGAGCCGAAACCCTGACAAGACTGATTTGACCCCAAAGCAGTCATCCGACGGGCCGCTACTGGATGATTTGGATGGGGTTACGATCGCCACGGCGACAGACCGGCCATAACCCTTGCGAGGCGCGCCCCGTCGGTCGAAGACTTTACTTGGCCCCAGCCTTGGCGGGCTTCGGCGAAGATTCCGTCGGCGCGAGCGGTTCGAGCTCGCCCATCATGGTGGGCAGCAACTCGGACACCGTCGGGTGAATATGCATGGCCCGCTGCAGCACCGTGTAGGGAGCCTTGGCGTACATGAGATCGAGGATGCAATGGATCACCTCGTCGCCCCCGACGCCGAGAATGGAGGCTCCCAGGATGCGCTTATCGCCGGCATCGACCAGGATTTTCATGAATCCCTGGGTCTCGCCCCTTTCGACCGCGCGGCTCACCCTGGTCATCGGCCGCTTCGCGATGAGGGCGGGCGCTTTGCGTTCCCGAACTTGCCGTTCCGTCATCCCCGCGCGCCCCAAGGGAGGATCGACGTAGAGCGCATAGGCGGTCACGCGGTCGGCGATACTGCGCTTATCGTTGTCGAGCAGGTTCGCGGCGACGATCTCGAAATCGTTGTAGGCGGTATGCGTGAACGCGCCTTTGCCGTTGCAGTCCCCGAGTGCCCAGATGCCCGCGACGTTGGTGCGCAGCTGATCGTCGACCTGGATGTAGCCGCCCTCGTCGATCCTCACTCCGGCTTTGTCCAGCCCGAGGTCGTCGGTGTTCGGGCGACGGCCGACCGCCAGCAGCAGATGCGAGCCGGTGACCTGCGGCGAACCTTCCGCGCATTCGACCGTAACCGAGATCCCTTTGTCGTGCCGGGCGGCGCTGATGCACCTGGCGTTCAGGCGGATGTCGATGCCTTCCTGCTCGAGGATTTGAGCGACCGCGTCGGCGACATCTTCGTCTTCTCGTGCAATGAGCCGCGGCTGCATCTCGATGACGGTCACCGCACTGCCGAACCGGCGGTACATCTGCGCGAACTCGAGTCCGACGTAGCTTCCGCCGACGATCACCAGGTGCTCCGGCAGGAAATCGACGTCCATGATCGAGCTGTTCGTCAGATAATCGACTTCCTCCAGACCGGGAAACGGCGGCACCGACGCGCGACCCCCGACGTTGATGAAAATCTTTTCGGCCGCCAGTACTTCATTGCCGACAGCGATCTCCCGGGGGGACAGGAAGCGCGCGTGATCCTGGTAAACGGTGCAGGACTTCAGGCCCTTCATCCAGTCTTCCACGCCCTCTCTCGACTTTCCGGATATCGCATCCTTGCGAGCCTTGACCGCCTTCATGTCCACACTTGGCCCACCCTGCAATCGGATGCCGAAATCGGCGGCGCGGCGTGCCATCTTCGCCGCGTAGGCGCTGGCGATCAGGGTTTTCGTCGGGATGCAGCCGGTGTTCACGCAGGTCCCGCCGAACAATTTTCGTTCGATCACGGCGATCTTCATACCGGCATCGACCAAACGGGCGGCGAGTGGTGGCCCCGCCTGTCCGGTTCCGATGATGATGGCATCGAATTTCTGCATGTTTCCGGCCTCCGCGCCCGCGCCGGCGAACGAAGCGTCCCTGGTCGTCTCCTACGAGACAAGTCTTTCCGGTGCAACGGGCGGCTATCGCTACGCCACATCGGCATGCCCGAGGAGATCGGTCCGGTCGCGGCTTTTCTGGCCTCGCGCGCCGCGAGCTTCATCACCGGCGAGGTTCCGGTGGCCGACGGCGGAGGGCCGATCACGTAGCGAAAGCAGAGCGGCATACGCGCTTCCACCTCCCCCTGGAGGGGGGAGGTCGGCAAGCATCGTCAGATGCGAGCCGGGTGGGGATGAACTGAACGCCGCCAAGCACGACGCAACGATCAGCGCTCAGGCCGAGCCGCAAACTCGCTTCCCCTCTCCCCTTGCGGGAGAGGGTGGCTCGTTGCGAGTGAAACGAGCAGCGAGCCGGGTGAGGGGTATTGCTGAGAATCAAACGACCCCTCACCCGGCTCGCGCCTCGCAAGCGCTCGGTGCTCGCCACCCTCTCCCGCAAGGGGAGAGGGTTTTCGAGCGTGTCTCACGCTCAGAAAACCACTTCATCTCTGTCGAGCGTGCGCCGACGGGAACGCCGCGTGGATCACTTCGCCTCGACCAGGCCGCCGGCGCGGCCGACCTCGGCGAGGTGGTGGTCGGCGTCGCCGAACATGGTGTCGATGGCGGTGACGCGCTTGAAATAATGCCCGACCTTGTACTCCATGGTCATGCCGATGCCGCCGTGGAGCTGCACGGCCTGCTGGCCGACCAGGCGGCTCGAGCGCCCGATCTGCACCTTGGCGGCGGCGATCGTCTTGTGGCGCTCCGCGTCGTTCTCCTCCGCGACCATCATGTTGGCCAGCATCGCCATGCTGCGCGCCTGCTCGAGCGCGATCAGCATGTCGACCGCGCGATGCTGCAGCACCTGGAACGTGCCGATCGGCACGCCGAATTGCCGCCGGGTTTTCAGATATTCGACGGTGAGCTCGTGCATCGCCGCCATGGCGCCGACCGCTTCCGCGCACAAGGCGGCGATCGCCTCGTCGACCACGCGCCGGATCAGCCCGAACGCATCGTCGGGTTTGCCGATCACCGCCTGCGGCTCGACCGCGACCTTCGCCAGCGTCACCTCGGCGCCGCGCTGGCCGTCGATCGTCTGGTAGCCGCGCCGCGACACGCCCGGCGCCGCGGCGTCGACCAGAAACAGGCCGATGCCTGCTTGCTCGCGGCGCTCGCCCGAGACGCGGGCGCTGACCAAGAACTTGTCGGCGCTCTCCCCGTGCAGCACCAGCGTCTTGGCGCCGTCGAGCACGAAGCGGGAGCCGTCGCGGCGCGCGCTGGTCGCCACGTCGGCGAGGTGGTAGCGCGACTGGCGCTCGCTGTGCGCGAACGCCAGCAACAGGCTTCCGTCGCCGATTTTCGGCAGCAGCGCCGCGCGCTGCTCGTCGCTGCCGCCGTGGCGCAACAGCCCGCCGCCGAGCACAACGGTCGCCAGGAACGGTTCGAGCGCCAGCGCCCGTCCGAACGCCTCCGCGACGATCATGGTCTCGACCGGGCCGCCGCCGAAGCCGCCGAAGCGCTCCTCGAACGGCAGGCCGAGCAGCCCGAGCTCGGCGTATTTGGCCCACAGCTCGCGGCTGAAACCCTCCGGCGCCTCCATGTAGGTCTTGCGCGCCTCGAACTCGTAATGGTCCTTGAGCAGCCGCTCGACGCTGTCCTTGAGCAGCCGCTGCTCCTCGCTCAGCTCGAAATCCATCGGTTCAGATCCCCAACAGTTAAGGCTATGGGCGGCCGGGAGTGCAGGTCCCCTCTCCCCACCAAACCCGGGTGTTCCCGGGTTTGGCAATCGTTTTAATCGGTCCAAGTCGGAAACATCCGACTTGGACCGGGGAGAGGGATAGGGTGAGGGGGAAACGAACTTCGTGCCGGGAGATCGTGACCCCCTCACCCGCCATCGCTGCGCGATGGCCACCTCTCCCCCACGGGGAGAGGTGGAGTATGCCGCGCGCTAGCGTCCTCTTCACACCTCAGCAGACGTGGACGAGCCCGACCGGGCATTCTCGCAGCACATCATTCAAAATCCCAGGATCGCCTTGGCGATGATGTTGTGCTGGATCTCGTTCGAGCCGCCGTAGATCGAGACCTTGCGGTAGTTGAAATAGGCGGGCGCCAGCGCGCCGGCCCATTCCGGGCCGACCGGCGGCTCGTTCCAGCGCTCGTCTTCGAGGTACTCCGGCTGGTAGGGCAGGGCGTAGGGGCCGACCAGCTCCAGCAGCAGCTCGGTGATCGCCTGCTGGATCTCCGAGCCCTTGATCTTCAGGATCGACGATTTCGGATCCGGCTTGTCGCCGTTGCGCCGCGCATCGGCGACGACGCGCAGCTGCGTCATCTCCAGCGCCTTGAGCTCGACCTCGATCGCCGCGAGCTTGGCGCGGAACCGCTCGTCCTCGATCAGCGGCTTGTCGCCGTCGCGCTCCATGGCCGCGAGCTGTTTGAGCCGCCGGATGCGCTCCTTCGACATGCCGACTCGCGCGATTCCGGTGCGCTCGTTGCCGAGCAGGAATTTCGCGTAATCCCAGCCCTTGTTCTCCTCGCCGACCAGATTCTCGACCGGCACCCTCACGTCGTCGAAGAACACCTCGTTGACCTCGCGCCCGCCGTCGATGGTCACGATCGGCCGCACGGTGATGCCGGGCGTCTTCATGTCGATCAGCAGGAACGAGATGCCGCTCTGCTTCTTCGCCGCCGGATCGGTGCGCACCAGGCAGAAGATCCAGTCGGCGTATTGCGCCAGCGTCGTCCAGGTTTTTTGGCCGTTGACGATGTAATGATCGCCGTCGCGCTTGGCGGAGGTTTTCAGCGAGGCGAGGTCGGAGCCGGCGCCCGGCTCGGAAAAGCCCTGGCACCACCAATCGTCGATATTGGCGATGCGCGGCAGGAATTTCTTCTTCTGCGCCTCGTTGGCGAATTGCGCGATCACCGGTCCGACCATGCTGACGTTGAACGGCAGCGGCGAGGGCGCCGGCGCCTGCTGCATCTCGTCGAGCCAGATGTACTGCTGCACCGGGGTCCAGTCCTGGCCGCCCCATTCCACCGGCCAGTTCGGCACCGCCCAGCCCTTGGCGTTGAGGATACGTTGCCAAGTGACGATGTCGTCCTTGTCGAGGTGCCGTCCCTCGATGATCTTCTGCCGGGTTTTCTCCGGCAGCTTGGTGCGCATGAAATCGCGAACTTCGTCGCGGAACGCGAGCTCTTCATCGGTAAAGCGCAGATCCATGACGTTTTCCTCTCGTGGGGCCGGCCGTCGCGTCGGCCGGGGTGCAAGCGTTCCGGGAATTATGGGCCTTTCCGCCCGAATAGCCAGTCTCAGCCCCGAGATCGTGCCGTCTCCGCAAGCGATGCGAAGCCGCGCCCCGCGGCGGCAAGTCGCGCGAGCAGCGGCGCCGGCTCGAGCCGCTCGTCCTTCGACCGCGCCGCCATTTCGGCGAGCTTGTCGCGGATCTCGGCCAAGCCGACCTGGTCGGCATAAAACATCGGGCCGCCGCGCCACACCGGCCAGCCGTAGCCGTAGATCCAGATCACGTCGATATCGGCAGGCCGCGCGGCGATGCCCTCCTCGAGGATGCGCGCGCCCTCGTTGATCATCGGATAGATCAGCCGTTCGATGATCTCCTTGCCGCCGATCGGGCGGCGCGCGATGCCGCGGCGTAGTGATGCCTCCACGATGAGGTTCTCCACTTCCGGATCGGGTCGCGGCGTGCGCGAGCCGGTTTCGTAGACATAGAAGCCCTTGCCGGTCTTCTGCCCGAACCGCCCGGCCTCGCACAGCCGATCGGCGATCTCGGATTTCAGCCCCTGCGCCTTGCGCATGCGCCAGCTCACGTCGAGGCCGGCGAGGTCGCCCATCGCGAACGGCCCCATCGGAAAGCCGAACTCGACGATCGCGCCGTCGATTTCCTGGGGCAGCGCGCCTTCGAGCAGCATGCGTTCCGCCTCGATGGAGCGCGCGCGCAGCATGCGGTTGCCGACGAAGCCGTGACAGACCCCGACCACTACCGGCACCTTACCGATGCGCCGCCCGACCGCGATGGCGGTCGCGAGCACGTCGGGCGCAGTCGCCTCGCCACGAACCACTTCGAGCAGGCGCATGACGTTCGCGGGGCTGAAAAAATGCATGCCGAGCACGGACGCCGGCCGCTGCGTCGATTGCCCGATGGCATTGACGTCGAGGTAGGAGGTGTTCGTCGCCAGCACCGCGTCGGGCTTGGCGAGGCGATCGAGCTCGCCGAATATGCGCTTCTTGAGCTCCATCTCCTCGAACACGGCCTCGACCACGATATCGGCCTCGGCCGTCCGCTCGAACTCGGTCGACCCGGCGATCAGCCCGAGCCGGCGCTCCATCTCGTCCGCGGCAAGGCCGCCGCGCTTGACGGTGTTGCGATAGTTCTTGGCGATCGTGTCGAGCCCGCGGGTGAGCGGTTCCTGCCCGGTCTCGATGAGGGTCACCGGGATGCCGGCGTTGGCGAAGCACATCGCGATCCCGCCGCCCATGGTGCCGGCGCCGATCACGGCGGCGCGGGCGACCTCCCGCGGCCGCGTTCCCGGCGTCAGGCCCGGCACCTTGGCGGCCTCCCGCTCGGCGAAAAAGGCGTAGCGCTGGGCCTTCGACTGCTCGCCCTGGCGCAGCTCCTGGAAGGCGCTGCGCACGCGCCGCTCCGCCTCCTCGAACGGCACCTCAAGCGACCAGCGCACCGCATCGATCGCCGCGGCGGGAGCGCGAAGCCCGCGCGTCCGCTTGCTCAAGCCCGCGGCGAGCTCGTCGAATTTGGCGGGATTTTCCCGCATCGGGGCGAGCTTTTCGCCGAGATCGCGCACCCGCCGCAGCGGCCGCTTTTCCCGGACCACGAGCCGGGCGAATTCGACCGCGGCGGACGTGAGCTCCCCGTCCAGGATGGCGTCGATCGCACCGTATTCGAGCGCTTGGCGCGCCGGGATCGGATCGCCGCTGAGGATCATCGGGAGGGCCTTCTCGATCCCGATCAGCCGCGGCAGGCGCTGGGTGCCGCCCGCGCCCGGAATGAGGCCGAGCTTGATCTCGGGCAGACCGATCCGCGCCCCGGGCGCCGCGACCCGGAAATGGCAGCCGAGCGCGATCTCGCAGCCGCCGCCGAGTGCGGTGCCATGGATCGCGGCCACGACCGGCTTGCCGATCGCTTCCATCAGCGCGATCACTTCGGAGAGATGCGGCGGCTTCGGCGGCTTGTCGAACTCGGTGATGTCGGCCCCGGCGATGAAGGTGCGCCCCGCGCAGGCGAGCACGATGGCGGCCACGGCCGGGTCGTCTCGCGCCTGCGAGAACGCGTCCATCAGGCCGAGCCTGACCTCGTGTTTCAGGGCGTTGACCGGCGGATTATCGACGAGGACGACGGCGATCTCGTCCTCGCGGCACAGCTCTACGACGCTCAAGACGAAATTCCTCCCACGGCACCGGTGTTCATCAGTCAAGCAACCGGCAGTGCGTCCGATCGTCCGGTGGATTGACCGGGACGCTAGGAAGTGGTGCCATCGGTGTCAATCATGGGTCGCCGTTCCCATCCGCGAGGATGAGCAGGAAACCTGGGTCCGCGTCGGCGATCTGATCGGGACGTGGAAGCCCGCCTCAGCGGCAGATACCGCTAGGCATCGTCTGGATGGGGAACGCCGGCATGGGTCGATCGCGTCGGACAGGAGAGTGCCGCCGTCGGCGCGCCTCATGGTGCCCGACCGCTGCGGCGCCATGGCGGCGCATTCGGCCGTGACCGGCATCGCCCTCGAGACCGGGATCGGTTCCCGCGCGCGGCTTGCCGAGCCGTTGCTGGAAGTCCGGGACGTCAGCGTCCGCTTCGGCGGCATCGTCGCGCTGGACGGCGTGTCGTTCGAGCTTTCGCCGCGGCAAATGCTCGGCCTGATCGGGCCGAACGGCGCCGGCAAGACCACGTTGTTCAATTGCCTGAGCCGGCTCTACACGCCCGGGAGCGGCGACATTCTGTTCGAGGGACGCAGCATTCTCGACAAGCCTCCGCACCGCATCGTCGAGATCGGCATCAGCCGCACGTTTCAGAACCTCGCCCTGTTCGCGCGGATGTCGGTGCTCGACAACGTGCGGGTCGGCGCCCATCGGCGGGGCCGCAGCGATTTCTTCAGCGACGCGCTGCATCTTCCCCGGGTGGTGCGCCGGGATCGCGAGCTCGAGCGGACCGCGTGGGACCTCCTGGATTATCTCAACCTGGGCGAGGTCGCTCATCAGCGGGTGATCGACCTGCCGTTCGGCGTGCAGAAGCGGGTCGAGCTGGCGCGCGCGCTCGCCGCCGATCCGAGACTCCTGCTGCTGGACGAGCCCGCCGGCGGCCTCAACCATCACGAGGTCGATCAGCTCGGCGGGTTGATCCGGCGCATCCGCGACGAGCGTCATGTCGCGGTGCTGCTGGTCGAGCATCACATGAACCTGGTCATGTCGATTAGCGACAAGGTCGTTGCGCTCGATTTCGGTCGGAAGATCGCCGAGGGCACGCCCGCCGAGGTGCAAGGCGATCCCGAAGTCATTCGTGCTTATCTCGGGACCACGGCATGAGCGCTTTGCTCGAGATCCGCGAGCTGTGCGCGTTCTACGGCCGCACCCAGGTGCTGTTCGGCCTCGATCTCGACGTGGCGGAGGGCGGCGTAACGACGCTGCTGGGCGCCAACGGCGCCGGCAAGACCACCACGCTGCGCGCCGTATCGGGCATGCTGCGCACCACCGGCGACATTCGCTTCGCGGGGCAGCGCATCCCCGGGCGCGCGATCGAGGACATCGTGCGCCTCGGCATCGCCCATGTGCCGGAGGGCCGCGGCACGTTCGTGCGGCAGACCGTCGAGGAGAATCTGCAGATCGGCGCGATGACGCGCAGCGGTAGCGCCGCGATCGCTGCCGACATGGAGCGCGTCTACGGCTATTTCCCCCGGCTCAAGGAGCGCCGCCATCAGCAGGCCGGCACCCTGAGCGGCGGCGAACAGCAGATGCTGGCGGTCGGCCGCGCGCTGATGCTGCGCCCGAAGCTGATGCTGCTCGACGAGCCTTCGTTCGGTCTCGCCCCGCTGGTCGTGCGCGAGCTGTTCGAGATCTTTCGCATGCTCAATCGCGACGAGAAGGTCAGCATGCTGCTGGTCGAGCAGAACGCCTCGCTGGCGCTTGATTTCGCCGACGACGTGTATCTGATCGAGACCGGCCGCCTGGTCATGACCGGGCCGGCGCACGAGCTGCGCCGCGACGAGGCCGTCCGGCGATCGTATCTCGGCTATTAGGGGGGCGCGATGGAACTGCTGCTGCACCAGGTGCTGGCCGGGCTGGCCACGGGCGGCATTTATGCCTGTCTGGCGCTCGCCCTGGTCATGATCTACCAGGCGATCGACCATCTCAATTTCGCCCAGGGCGAGATGGCGATGTTCTCGACCTTCATCGCCTGGCAGCTCATGGAGCTCGGCACGCCGTACTGGGTCGCGTTCGTGGTCACTCTGGTGATCTCCTTCGTGGCCGGGGTGCTGATCGACCGCGTGCTGTTCCGGCCGATCCACGACGCGCCGATCCTCAGCCACATCGTGGTGTTCATCGCTCTGTTCGGCATTCTCAACAGCCTCGCCGGGTTCATCTGGGACTTCAACGTCAAGAATTTTCCGACGCCATTCGGTTCCCGCCCGCTGTTCGGCAGCGGCCTGATCAGCTCGCACGACGCGGGAATGATCGGCGTGACGATCCTGCTGCTGGTGTTTCTCTACGTGTTCTTCCGTCACACCCGGATCGGGTTGGCGATGCGGGCCGCGGCCGCGAACCCGCAATCGGCGCGGCTCGCCGGCATCCGGGTCGGCTGGATGATCGCGCTCGGCTGGGGCATGGCAGCGGCGATCGGCGCGGTCGCCGGCATGCTGATCGCCCCGGTGGTGTTCCTCGAACCCAACATGATGACCAGCGTGCTGCTCTACGGCTTTGCGGCCGCGGTGGTGGGCGGGCTCACCAGCCCGGGCGGCGCGGTGATCGGCGGCTTCGCGGTCGGCATCATCGAGAATCTCGCCGGCACCTTCATTCCCTACGTCGGTCGCGAGCTCAAGCTCACCATTGCGCTGTTCCTGATCGTCGCCGTGCTGCTGGTCAAGCCGGCGGGTCTGTTCGGACGGCGAGTGGTCAGCCGGGTGTAGCCATGAAGGAGGATCTCGCACTGACCCAGGAACTCGCCGCCCGGCGGCTGCCGTTGGCCAATGTGCTCGCCGGTTGGCGCCCGGCGGCGATCGCGGCCGGGCTGGTCCTGATCGTGCTGCTGCCGTTCGTGGCCAAGAATTTCTTCATCTTCCAGCTGACGATGGCCCTGATCTACGCCATCGCCATCCTCGGCTTGAATCTGCTCACCGGCTTCAACGGGCAGTTCTCGCTCGGTCACAGCGCGTTCTACGCGATCGGCGCCTATACGGCCGCGATCCTCATGGACCAGGCCGACGTGCCTTATTACTGGACCTTGCCGGCCGCGGGTCTCGTTTGCCTGGTCAGCGGCTTCCTGTTCGGCCTCCCCGCGCTGCGGCTCGAAGGCATCTATCTCGCGCTCGCGACCTTCGCGCTCGCGGTGGCGATCCCGCAGCTCTTGAAATCGACGCCGCTGGAGCCGTGGACCGGCGGGGTGCAGGGGGTGGTGATCATCAAGCCGGACGCGCCGTTCGGGCTGCCGCTCAATTCCGACCAATGGTTGTATTTCTTCACGGTCGCGGTGGCGATCGTGCTCTACGTGTGCGCGCTCAACCTCGTGCGCAGCCGCACCGGCCGCGCCATCATCGCCATCCGCGAGAATCCCATTGCGGCGAGCGCCATGGGGGTCAACGTCTCGCTGTACAAATCGCTGACCTTCGGGGTGAGCGCGCTCTATACCGGCATCGCCGGTGCGCTCGGGGCGATCGCGGTGCAATTCGTCGCTCCGGACAGCTTCACGTTCTTTCTGTCGATCGCGCTGTTCGTCGGCCTCATCGTCGGGGGCGTCGGCTCGATCCCCGGCACGCTGGTCGGCGGCTTGTTTGTCCTGTTCGTGCCCAATATCGCCGAAGAGGTGTCGAAGGGCTTGGCTGGGGCGGTGTACGGCGTTATCCTGATTCTGGTGATCTACGTCATGCCGAGCGGCGCCGCGGGCCTGGCTCGGCTCCTCGCCGGGCAATTCGCCCGGTTGCGCAGATAACGCGGATAACACGTCTCAACGGGAGGAATGAATGAAGATGCACAAATCCTGGCTGTTCGCCGCCGCCCTGCTGGGCGGCGCGGCACTCGCGGCTGCGCCCGCCGCGGCGCAGAAGAAATACGATACCGGCGCCAGCGACACCGAGATCAAGATCGGCAACACCAACCCCTACAGCGGACCGGCGTCGGCCTACGGCGTGATCGGCAAGACGATCACCGCCTATTTCAACAAGGTCAACGCCGAGGGCGGCGTCAACGGCCGCAAGATCAACTTCATCAGCTATGACGACGGCTACAGCCCGCCGAAGACGGTCGAGCAGGCGCGCAAGTTGGTCGAGAGCGACGAGGTGCTGTTGCTGTTCCAGACGCTGGGTACGCCCTCCAACACCGCGATCCAGAAATACATGAACGCCAAGAAGGTGCCGCAGCTGTTCGTCGCCACCGGTGCCACCAAGTGGAACGACCCGAAGAATTATGCCTGGACGATCGGCTGGCAGCCGAACTACCAGAGCGAAGGCCACATCTACGCGCAACACCTCCTCAAGAACCAACCCAACGGCAAGATCGGAATCCTCTATCAGAACGACGATTACGGCAAGGATTACGTCAGGGGTCTGAAAGACGGGCTGAACGGCAAGATGCCGATCGTGGCCGAACTGCCGTACGAGACCACCGATCCGACCATCGATTCCCAGATCCTGAATCTAAGGGCGTCCGGCGCCGACGTGTTCTTCAACGTCACGACGCCGAAATTTGCCGCCCAGGCGATCAAGAAGGCGGCCGAGATCGAGTGGAAGCCGTTGCACCTTCTGAACAACGTTTCGAACTCCGTGGGTTCGGTGCTCAAGCCCGCCGGGTTCGACAATTCCAAGGGGATCTTGTCGACCCAGTACTTGAAGGATCCGACCGATCCGACCTGGAAGGACGACCCGGCGTACAAGGAATGGGCCGCCTTCATGGAGAAATATTATCCGGACGGCGACAAGACGACCACCTTCACGGTCTACGGCTATCTCGTCGCGCAGACGCTCGTTGCGACCCTCAAGCAGTGCGGCGACGACCTCACCCGCGCGAACGTGATGAAGCAGGCCGCGAACCTCAACAACCTCCAGCTCGGCATGCTGCTGCCGGGCATCGCCATCAACACCAGCCCGACGGATTTCGCGCCCATCAAGCAGATGCAGATGGAAAAATTCAATGGCGAGCGTTGGGAGCTGTTCGGCCCGGTGCTGACCGGCGGCGGCGGCGCCAGCTGAGAACGCCTGCGCACTCCCGCGATTTGCAACACGGCGGCATGGCCGGACTTCCGTGACGGTCAGGTTCTCGGGGAGCCGGGAGCGCAGGCTCCCTCTCCCCGGCGGGGAGAGGGTCGGGGTGAGGGGAAACGATCCGTATTTTTATGGGGATCGTGCCCCCTCACCCGGCTGCCTTCGGCAGCCGACCTCTCCCCAGCGGGGAGAGGTGGGAGAGTGCCGCAGCCGATCAATGCCCAATCCGCACCTGAGCTAGACACAAAGCGTCAGCGCGACGTGCGGTCGCCCGCAAAAATCGGGTCGGCGTCGACGCGCGCCACCCAGCCTTCGAGCCCGGTCTTGGCCGCCGGATAGCGCGCCAGCACCTGCGGGTCGTGGCCGGGCACGATGTGGTCCATCGAGGTCGCGAGCTTCTTGAGCGTATCGTAGCCGTCGATCACCTCGCCGGCGCTGTAGACGATCGGAAATATCCGGCCCTGCTCGATATGGGCGTAGAGGTGGGTCGAATCCGACGCGAGCACGACGAAGCCGCGCCGGGTTTTGACCCGGATGCATTGCAGCCCCTTCGAGTGCCCGCCGATCTTGTGGACACTGATGCCCGGTTTGATCTCGGAGGCGCCGTCGTGGAACGTGACGCGCCCGGCGAATACTTTTCGCACCATCGCCACCACGTCGTCGACCTCGAAGGGCAGGCGCGGATAGGCGTGGCACATGTGGCGGCCGGTCGCATACGCCATCTCGAAATCCTGCAGGTGATAGCGCGCGCGCGGGAACAGCTCGTAATTGCCGGTGTGGTCGTAGTGCAGATGGCTGACGATCACGTCCTCGACGCCGTCCGGCTCGATCCCGAGTGCCTTGAGCCCGGCGCCGACCGGATTGAGGATGCTGCGCTGGCGCTTCTTGGCCATGGCCTCGTCGAAGCCGGTGTCGACCACGAAGGTGCCGTGCGGCCCGCGGATCGCCCATACGAAGAAGTCGAGCGGCTGCGGCACGTCGTGCGGATCCCCGCCGATGAAATTCTCGCTCGAGCGGCGCTCGTGATGGCCGTAGCGGACGGCGTAGACCTCGTGGGTGTCGTCGCTCATGGGCTCCTCCCTGGCTTTTAGGCACGAGGCAGACGCGCCTCACCTCCCCCTGGAGGGGGGAGGCATAGGCGGCCTTCCGGCCGCCGTTCGAACAACGCCGATGCGAAGCATCGGCTATGGAGCGTCATAAGACGCGAGCCGGGTGGGGGTGAAGCTGAATCACCCCACCCCGGCAGCTCGCTAATGCTCGCTGCCGACCCCCCCTCCAGGGGAGGGTGGGTCGAGTTTTCCGATCGCCGGCCGAAACTCATGCCTACCGCTTCGCCTGCTCCGCGAACACCTCGCGCGCGCAGCGGAACGCCTCGACCGCGGCCGGAACGCCGGCGTAGATCGCGAGCTGGATGAATACCTCGCGCATCTCCTCCTTGCTGACCCCGTTGCGCAGCGCGCCGCCGATGTGGAGCTTGAGCTCGTGGGGCTTGTTCAGCGCGCCGAGCATGGCGAGGTTGAGCAGGCTGCGGGTTTTTTTCGGCAGCTCCTCGCGGCCCCACACCGCGCCCCAGCAATATTCGGTCATGAATTCCTGGAACGGCCGGCTGAAGTCGTCGGCGCTCTTCAGGGAATTCTCCACGTATTCCCTGCCGAGCACGGTCTTGCGGATCTCCAGCCCCTTTTCGAATGTCTGCTTGTCCATGATGTTTCCTCCCGCTTGATCAAACAACTTATTGTCGGCCGCCCTTCGAGGCCCTCGCTGCGCTCGGGCACCTCAGGGTGACGGTGCAGCGAGCGCGGCGCAAAATCCGGCCGTCATCCTGAGGTGCGAGGCGCGAAGCGCCGAGCCTCGAAGGACGGCCTGACGCTCACCTACTCCGCGGCGGCGCGCGAGGGCGCTCGCGCGGCCGAGACGAGATAATCCATCGCCGCCTGCACTCCGCCCTTGCGATGCGGCACGCCGGCGAGCGCCAGCGTCATCTCCACGCTCGCGAGCGCCCCCAGGATGGTGAGATCGTTGGTGTCGCCGAGATGCCCGATGCGGAAATATTTCCCGGTGAATTTGCCGAAGCTCGTGCCGAACGAGATGTCGAAGCGCTCGAGCGCGAGCTCGCGAAAGGCGTCGGCGTCGTGGCCCTCCGGCAGCAGCACGCCGGTGATGGTCGGCGAGTAATATTTCGGATCGCGGCACAGGATCTCGAGCCCCCAGGCGCGCACCGCCCGCCGCGTCGCCTCGGCGTGGCGGTCGTGGCGCGCGAACACGTTGTCGAGGCCTTCCTCGTGCAGCATGTCGATCGATTCGGAGAGCCCGTGGAGCATGTTGGTTGCCGGCGTATAGGGGAAGAAGCCGGCCTTGTTGGCGGCGAGCATGTCGTCCCAGGCGAAGAACGAGCGCGGCAGCTTGGCGTTCTCCGATGCCGCGAGCGCCTTGGGGCCGACCGCGTTGAACGACATGCCGGGCGGCAGCATCAGGCCCTTCTGCGCGCCGCCGATCGACACGTCGACGCCCCATTCGTCGTGGCGGTATTCCGTCGAGGCGAGCGAGGAGATGGTGTCGACGAAGAACAGCGCGGGGTGACGGGCGGCGTCGATCGCCTGCCGGATCTCCTCGATCGGCGAGAGGCAGCCGGTCGAAGTCTCGTTGTGGAGCACGCACACCGCCTTGATCTTGTGCCCTGCGTCCTTGCGCAGGTGCGCCTCGATCAGCCTGGGCTCGGCGCCGATGCGCCAGTCGGTGTCGATGAATTCCGGCTCGAGCCCGAGGCGTTTCGCCATGTTCCGCCACAGCGTGGCGAAATGGCCGGTGTTGCACATCAGCACGCGGTCGCCGGGCGAGAGCGTGTTGACGAGCGCGCCTTCCCACGCTCCCGTCCCGGTCGCCGTATAGATCACCACCGGCCCGGAGCACTTGAAGATCGACTTGATGCCGTCGAGAACCCGTTTTGCGAGCTTTTGGAATTCCGGGCCGCGATGGTCGATGATCGCCCGGTCCATCGCGCGCAGGATGCGGTCGGGGACCGGCGAAGGCCCGGGAATCTGCAGGAAATGCCGGCCGGCGATGCGCGTCGTATTCTGGGCCATGGGGGGTTCCTGGGAGTTACACGCTGGGAATTCTGATAGATCTGGCGCTGCCGCGCGCCACCTGCCGCGGCGCTGCGATCGAGTTTGGGGCCATCAAGGACGTAACACTGCAAGCCCGTAAATCCAAGGCCTTACGTTGGCAACCCGGTCTATCCCTAGCCTTTGAAGCTGAAAGCAATTTTTTGGGCGAGTGACACTGACCCGGATGCGAAGTGCCGAAAAATCCTCGAATGCGTTCTCTCCTTGTTCACGGTCGGTCTGGCGTGTCATCCTCCGAGCTATGGAACTCGATTCCTATTGGCGACGCGGAGCGTGACGGAAGCTCAGGCTGAGGGGTACAGCCGTTTGCGAGCGACGTGCTCGGGCTGCGGAAGGATAACCGACATTCCTTGGAAGCTTCTCTTACGGCCGCCCCGTATCACGCCTGAAGCTTTCATCGGCAACATCCTGCTCCGGTGCGAAAGATGTGGAAAGGGCGAACAGGCGATTGGCGTTAGGACCAATCCGCAGTCGTAGAGCTTGGCAGGAGACTGTAGCCCACATGGATGAGAGGCAAGCACAATTTATGAAATTCTTCCCGGACATGGGCGACCTCGTAGACATGGAGCCGGAAGAAATAGGGCCTTTTATCCTTCGCCACATCGCCAAAGAGGGATCGATGTTGAACAGGTTCAATTTTTTTCAAAGCGTACCAAACGAAGTGGCGCACCACATGATGGAAGCGTGGTCGTGGTTGGAACGGGAGGGGTTTATTGCAGTACAGCCGAATGACCAATTCGGCCTCAATTTCTTTATAACCAGGAAAGGGCAGACCGTCGCCGCCGAAGAAGACTTCGGCGCATATTTGCAGGCAACCTTATTTCCAACCGACCTCGACCCGATGCTAATTCGGACGGTCAAACCTCTCTTTCGTCGTGGTGATTACGACACCGCAGTTTTCCGGGCCTTCAAGGAGGTCGAAGTCAGGGTACGAACAAGAGCGGGCTTAGGAAACGAACTGATAGGACGTGAGCTGATGGTACGGGCTTTCGGCCCCACAGGTCCTTTAACAAGCAAGGCAGCCCCTAAGGGAGAGCAAGAAGCGATGCGCGAGCTTTTCTCTGGCGCAATCTCATTTTGTAAAAATCCCTCTAGCCATCGTGAAGTGCAATTTGATAACCCTAGAGAGGTAATTGACGTAATCTGTTTCGCCAATCAGCTACTTCGAATTATCAACCGTCTTCAGCAGCGGGTCTCAAACGAGTGATAATCCACCGGCTGGATTCGTCTCGCCTTTGTTGCCCATGGAGAAGCTACGATGCCTTGGCAATCTTCCCTGGAGCTTACCCCAGATTACGTACGGGCCATCGGGATGATTTCAATAGAAAATGCAAATCTCGAAGGCGCGCTCGCCATCCTATTCTCGCGAACCGTCTCTGTGCCCTTCAAAGTGGGTCAAGCGATCTATCTCACTCCAAAATCTGCGATTGCCCGCATTGAAATCTTTAAAAATGCCGCGCGCGCCATGCTCTCACCCAATACATGGAAGGGCGATGAAGCGCAGCAAAAACAAATGGCCATTGCGCTAAGCAAAATCATAAAGCTCATTGAGAGGGCAGAAACACTTACAGGCAAGCGCCACGGCATTATTCATGACCGCTGGTTTCTAGATAGCGATACCGACGAAGTGGCTCGCTTGTCCCTATCGCTGCCCGCCAAGACTGACGGCCCCGTCCCCCTCGCAACCCTCGAAAGGCTCATCGCGGACTTTCGCAGTCTTATTGACGATGTTCACGAACTAAGCGCGGAATTCAAGACACGTAATCCACACATGGTCAATTTGCACTTACGCTAGCTCGGAATGCGAGGCTGAACGAGATGCGTTTCCTTGGATGAATGCGGAGATGCAGAAACGACCGGCATTCGCGCCATGACTTCACCTTATGAATCGGATGACGAAGCATTCTTTGCTGCGGTTGGCCGATTAGCACTCGCTTGGGGCCTCATTGATGAAGGACTAGCCACGCTGGTTGTCCTAGTTCACAATCGGTTTGGAGGTAGAAAAATAGATAGGGAGGTTCCCTGGAGTCTTTCGGGCAAAATTCGCTACTTGCGTCGGTGCTTTTCAAGAATTGAGATTTTTCAGCCATCCGCTCACTTATTCATTCCTATCTTAAACGAGGTTTCTGAAGCATCAGAAACGCGTCATGATATAATTCATGGAATTTTGTTGAGCATCCCTGAAGCCGAACAGTCTACCCAGATGGCCCGCTTTCTGCGCAAGAGAGGGCGCAAGGCATTCTCAATTTCAACTGCCGAGATATTAGAGAGTGCGAGGCTGGCGAGAGACCTCGGCGGCAGGATCATTAACGTGACACTTGGCCTCGGAGAGTTCATCTTTCCTGGCACAGAAGAGAACGAGTAGCCCGGCCACGACCGCTTGAGTTGTTCGATGCAGACCTCAGTCAAGCCTATCGGTCGCAGGTGCTTGTCGGACACCTTGGCCGCGAAAGGGCCCGGCAGATGGTGACGCGGCTCATGCCCGGATTGGAGCGGCGGCTCGCCGCCGAGATCGGCGGCGGCGTGCGCTTCGATGGCTTCAGCCGCGGGCGCTACGCGACCGACGCCTCGCATTACCAGATGCTGCCGCTCGGCATCGTGCTGCCGAAGACCGTTGCCGAGGCCGAGCGGGCGATTGCGATCGCCCGCGCTGAGGGCGTCAGCGTGCTCGCGCGAGGCGGCGGCACCTCGCAGTGCGGGCAGGCGGTCAACGAGTCATTGGTGATCGACTGCTCGCGCCATCTCGACCGCATCCTCGAGCTCGACGTTATCGGCCGGCGCTGCGCGGTCGAGCCCGGCATCGTGCTCGACGACCTCAACCGCGCGCTCAAACCGCACGGGCTGTGGTTCCCGGTCGATATTTCCACCGCCTCGCGCGCCACCATCGGCGGCATGGCGGCCAATAATTCCTGCGGCGCCCGCTCGCTGCGCTACGGCACCATGCGCGACAACGTGCTGTCGATCGACGCCGTGCTGGCTGACGGCATTTCCGCACATTTCGGCCCGATCGCGCCGGATCTATCCGACGTGCCGGCGGCGTTGCGCGATCTTGCGAAAGATCTGCTGGCGCTCGGCGCCCGCGAGGCGACCGAGATCGAGGCCCGGTTCCCGAAAGTGCAGCGCCGCGTCGGCGGCTACAACCTCGATGCGCTGCTCACGAACGCGCCGAACCTTTCGCATCTCCTGGTCGGCTCGGAGGGCACGCTCGCGTTCTCGACCCGGATCGAGCTGAAGCTGTGGCCGCTGCTCGGCCGCCGCGCGGTTGGCGCCTGTCATTTCGGCGGCTTCTACCAGGCGATGGAAGCCGCCCGGCATATCGTCGCGCTCGGGCCGATCGCGGTCGAGCTCGTCGACCGCACCATGATCGAGCTCGCGCGCGACATCGCCATGTTCCGGCCGACGCTGGAGCGCTTCGTGCGCGGCGAGCCCGACGCGATCCTGCTGGTCGAGTTCGGTGAGGACGATTTCGAGGAGAACCGGCGCCGGCTCGCGCGCCTGCACGAGCTCATGGGCGATCTCGGGTTCGGCTGGGATAAGATCGGCGCGCGCTACGGCGGCGTGGTCGACGTGCTCGAAGGAGCGCTGCAGACCGCGATCGCCGACCTGCGCACCTCCGGGCTCAACGTGATGATGTCGATGAAGGAGGCCGGCAAGCCGGTGTCGTTCGTGGAGGATTGCGCGGTGCCGCTCGAGCATCTCGCCGAATACACCGAGCGCCTGACGCAACTGTTCGAGCGCCACGGCACCCGCGGCACCTGGTACGCGCACGCCTCCGTCGGCTGCCTGCACGTGCGCCCGGTGCTCAACCTGCGGCTCGAGAAAGACGTAAAAGCGATGCGCGCCATCGCCGAGGAGGCGTTTTCGATGGTGCGCGCCTACAAGGGCTCGCATTCGGGCGAGCACGGCGACGGCATCGTGCGCTCCGAGTTCCACGAAGAAATGTTCGGGGCGCGCCTCGTGCGCGCGTTCGAGGCGGTCAAGGACCGCTTCGATCCCGCGGGCCTGTTCAATCCGGGAAAAATCGTGCGCGCGCCGAAATTCGACGACCGCAGCCTGTTCCGCTACGGCCCGGACTACCGCGGCGCCGAGTTTTCGACCGCGCTCGACTGGTCGATCTGGCCGCGCGCGAGCGGCGGATTGTTGGGCGCGGTCGAGATGTGCAACAACAACGGCGCCTGCCGCAAATTTTCCGGCGGCGTCATGTGCCCGAGCTTCCGCGTCACCCGCGAGGAGCGCGACGTGACGCGCGGGCGCGCCAATACGCTGCGCCTCGCGCTGACCGGCCAGCTCGGCGAAGATGCCTTCACGTCCGACGAGATGGCGCAGACGCTGGAACTTTGCGTTTCCTGCAAGGCGTGCCGGCGCGAATGCCCGACCGGGGTCGACATGGCGCGCATGAAGATCGAGGTGCTGGCAGCGCGCGCGGAAAAACGCGGCCTCTCGCTGCACGATCGCCTGGTCGGCTTTTTGCCGCGCTATGCGCAAACCGCGGCGCGGCTGCCATGGCTGTTCAATCTGCGCGATGTGGTGCCGGGCGCCGCCGCGCTATCGCAAGCACTCGCCGGATTTTCGGCGCGGCGGCCGCTGCCGCGCTGGCGCTCGGATTATTTCCGCGATGCCGAGGTTCCTGTGCCAAGCAGGTTGCGCGCTTCACCCTCCCCTGGAGGGGGAGGGTCGCGCGCGCAGCGCGCGGGGTGGGGTGAGTCAGCTTCACCCCCTCCCGGCGCGCGTCTTGCGACGCTTGCCGACCTCCCCCCTCCAGGGGGAGGTGAGGAGGTCGTGCTGTTCGCCGACACGTTCAACCGCTATTTCGAGCGCGAGAACATCGATGCGGCGCTCGCCGTGCTCCACGCCGCGGGCTACCGGGTGGAAATCGCCAGGCCGGCGAAGAACGGCGGCGCGCGTCCTTTGTGCTGCGGCCGTACCTTTCTCTCGGTCGGCAAGGTCGAGGCGGCGCGGCGCGAGGCGGAGCGGGTCGTCACCGCGCTCGCGCCCGCGATCGACCGCGGCGTGCCCGTCGTCGGTCTCGAGCCGAGCTGCCTGCTGGGCTTCCGCGACGAAATTCCCGCGCTGCTCAAGACCGATGCGGCAAGGCGGCTTGCCGCGCTGGCATTCACGTTCGAGGAATTCTTGGCCGCGGAAGCGGACGCGGGCAAGCTTCGCCTGCCGCTCGCGCGCGCGGAGCGCCGCGCGCTCCTGCACGGCCATTGTCACCAAAAATCCTTCGGCGTCATGCCGGCGGTCGAGCGCGTGCTCCGCCTTGTGCCGGGACTTAAGGTCGAGACCGTGGAATCGAGCTGCTGCGGCATGGCCGGCGCGTTCGGCTATGGGCGCGACACGATCGACGTCTCGCTCGCCATGGGGGAGCTCGGCTTGCTGCCCGCGGTGCGAGGCGCCGGCGCCGACACGCTCATCGTCGCCGACGGCACCTCCTGCCGTCAGCAGATCCGCGACTGCACCGGCCGGGAAGCGCTCCACGTCGCGCGCGTGCTGGCCGCGAGCTTGGCCCCATAGGGTTGGCAAAATCGCTCATCGAAACGAGAGGATCGGAGCGAGTGCCTCCATTCGACTGCCCGATTTCACGTTGAAATTGACAGTAAAGTGTCAGACATCTATAAGGTGTGTTTCTGCGGAATGACGGGGCTTAAACGCTTGAGTCCGCAGGAAATCTTCCAGGAATACCGTCGGATTTTCGCACCTTTTCGCGGATTTTCGCGACTTTCCGGCACACGATTCCTTCCTCCCGTGTGCGCGGGAGAAGGCAAGGCGCCAAGCCGGAGAAGCGTGAAACGGAACGGAAAATTCTCTACGCGGGCTTCCTGCCCGCCTCCCACTCCGCCTCGACCTTGAGGCTATCGAGGTCGCGATAGATCGAGGCGGCGGCCAGCACCTTGCCGTTGCGGCGATAGTGCGCCAGGCAATCGCGCTTCTCGATGTCGCCGTCGATCTCGATCGCGTCCCATTTCTCCGCGTGGCCGACGTAGTTGATCGGCACGTCGTAGTGCTGGCTCCAAAAGAACGGCACGTCGGCGAAGCGCTGCTTGGCGCCGAGCATGTTTTTGGCCGCGGCCTGGCCCTGGCGCTCGGCCACGACCCAGTGCTCGACCCGGATGTTCTCGCCGGTGTGCGGATCGGGCCAGCGCGCGATGTCGCCGGCCGCGAAAATGTCGGGCGCGCTCGTCTGCAGATATTCGTCGACCACGACCCCGCGGTCGAGCTTGAGGCCGGCGCGCTCGGCAAGCGCAGTCCTCGGCCTGACCCCGACCCCGGCAACCACGAAATCGGCGTCGAGCGATTTCCCGCTTTTCAGCACGACGCGCTTCGGCTCGATCGCGCTCGCGGTTTCCTCGAGATGGAACACCACGCCGTGCTCTTCGTGCAGCTTCTTCACGAAGGCGCCGAACTCACGCCCGAGCACGCGCTCCATCACCACGCGCTCCGGCGCGACCACGTGCACTTCGAGCTTGCGGGCGCGTAGCGACGCGGCGACCTCGAGCCCGATGAAGCTCGCGCCGAGCACGACCGCGCGCCGCGCGTCCTTGGTGGCCGCGATGATGGCGCGGGAATCCGCGAGCGAGCGCAGCACATGCACGTGCGGTGCGTCCGCGCCCGGGATCGAGAGATGCACCGGCTCGGCCCCGGTGGCGAGCAGGAGCTTGTCGAACCGGATGCTGCGTCCGCTCGCGAGAGAGACCTCGCGCGATTTCGGATCGATCGCGGCAACCTCGGTGCGCAGCTGAAGATCGATCTTGGCATCGCGATAGAATTCTGGGGGGCGCAGCGGAATCCAGTCCTCCGGCGCATTGCCGGCGAGATAATCCTTGGACAGATTGGGCCGGTCGCATGGCGGGGCGTCGTCCGACGTCAGCATGGTCAGGCTGCCGCCAAACCCTTCCCGGCGCAGCATCTCGGCGGCGGCAAATCCGGCAGCCCCGCCGCCCACGATGACGATGTGTCCGGGCTTGAGCGACGGAGTCCTGCGCTCGGGTGCCCGGTCGACCTTCTCGCGCACGAACAGTTTTCCGTCGCGCTGCTCGACCTTCCAGCACGACACCGGGCTGAGCGCCGGCGCGCCGAGCGCCTCCCCGGTGCGCATGCTGAAGCGGGCGTGGTGCCACGGGCAGCGCACGGTCTCGCCGACCGCGAGGCCCTCCGCGAGCGGGCCGCTGTAGTGTGTGCAGGTGGCGCCGATCGCGTAATACTTGTCGCCGCGCCGGGCGAGGAGCACCGCGTCGCTGCCGACATGTCCGCCCAGCATGCCGCCGTCGGGAACATCGTCGAGTGCAACGCCCCGGGTGAGATCGGGACCGGACGGCTTGTCTTGTGTGCCCATCGAGACCTCCCAAAACTTTGGCCGTTTCACCGACGGCCTGTTCATTGGACACCGAGCCGAGCCAAATGTTCCCGCGGCGAACGTCAAGTCCCAAGTCAAATCCCGTGGGAGCCTCGCGGCCCGCGTGCCGAAACGCCGGACCTTAGAATCGTTACAGCCTGGTGTTTTTCTTTTGCAATCGTCCGCGAAGTCCCTTAAGCGTGCGCGTCCCCCGGCCAAAAATCCCCATGATCATCTGTTCCTGCAACGTGTTGAGCGACGACGAGGTGCGGACCGCGCTCGCCGGATCCGACCTGCCGCCGCGCACGGCCGGCGAGGTCTACGGCTGCCTGGGCTGCAGTCCGCAATGCGGGCGCTGCGCCCGGACCATCAGGCGCATCATGGACGAGGCGCTCGGCGGCTGCGCCGACGCCTGCGCCGGATGCCCCCATGAGCAGCGCCAAGGCTCCTGACGCCGATTTCGCGGCGTAACGACGAGCCGTCACCCGCATGGAGCGCAGCGGAATACGGGGATTGCGATCCCGGATTTCGCTTTCGCTCCATCCGGGCTACATATGTGCGCAATTGGGGCTTGGGAACTCGGCCCGGAGCGGACCGGATTTTCTCGACCAACAGGAGTGCACGCCATGAAGGGCGATTCCCGCGTCATCGATTATCTCAACAAGGCGCTCCGGCACGAGCTCACCGCCGTCAATCAATACTGGCTGCATTACCGGCTGCTCGACAATTGGGGCTACAAGGCGCTGGCCAAGAAATGGCGCAAGGAATCCGTCGAGGAAATGCAGCATGCGGACAAGTTGACGACGCGGATCATTTTCTTGGACGGTTTTCCCAACATGCAGGTGATCGATCCGCTGCATATCGGCCAGACCGTCAAGGAAGTGCTGGACTCCGATCTCGGCGCGGAGCTCTCCGCGCGCGAACTCTATCAGGAAGCTTCGACCTATTGTCACTCGGTCAAGGATTACGTCACGCGCGATCTGTTCGAGGCGCTGATGGCCGACGAGGAAGACCACATCGATTTCCTGGAGACGCAGCTCGACCTCGTGGCCAAGCTCGGCCTCGAGCTCTATGCGCAGCATCACATCGGCGAGCCCGACGAGGACGAGTGACCATGATACGAACCATGCGGATCGAGATCGAGGTCCGCGCTGCCGCGGAGTAGCGGATCCAATCAGCCTGCAACGCGCTCTATTTCACTCACGAACATCGCCGGCACGATTCCCTCCCCCCGCCGAACCCGGGTGTTCCCGGGTTCGGCCATTTATCGATTGGTCCAAGTCGGAAACATCCGACTTGGACGAGCGGTGGGGAGGGTGGCGAGGTGCCACCCGAAATCGGCTGTTGCCGATTTCGGCGATGATCATTGGCCAAGTCGGAAACATCCGACTTGGCCTGCACCGAGCCGGGTAGGGGGCAGAACATTCAGTTTCGAGACACCCCCCACCCCTAACCCCTCCCCCCCGCTTCGCGGGGGGAGGGGAACCCCCGCGGCCGAGCGTGATGGGTTTGCGCCGCGGCCGCGGTCGGGCGAGGGTGTCGCATGGCCTCGCTCGATGCCGTCAGCATCACCATTCTGCTCGGCGCCGTGCTGGTGCTGGCGGGGATCCTTTCGAGCCTGATCGCGCTGCGCTTCGGCGCGCCGCTCCTCCTGCTGTTCCTGATCATCGGCATGGCGGCGGGGGAGAGCGGGCCCGGCGGAATCCGCTTCGACGACGTGCATACCGCCTACATGGTGGGCTCGATCGCGCTCGCCCTGATCCTGTTCGACGGCGGCCTGCGCACGCGGCTCACGACCTTTCGCAGCGTGCTGGCGCCGGCCGGGCTTTTGGCAACGCTCGGCGTCCTCGTCACCGCGGCGCTGACCGCCCCTCTCGCCAAGTTCGGCCTGGGGGTCGGCTGGACCGAGGGCCTGCTGGTCGGCGCCATGGTCGGCTCGACCGATGCCGCGGCGGTGTTCTTCCTCATCCATGCCGGCGGCCTGCGGCTGCGGCCGCGGGTGGCGGCCGTGCTCGAGGTGGAATCCGCCACCAACGATCCGTTCGCGGTGTTTCTCGCCATCGTGCTCGTGGAGATTCTCCTGATCGGCGATCGCCCGTGGTCGGCGTTCGCCGCGATGCTCGCCGAGCAGGGATTGCTGGGCGCCGCGGTGGGAATCCTCGGGGGCCGCGCGATGGTGCTCGTGCTCAACCGGCTCGATCTGCCGCAAGGCCTGCATGGGCCGTTCGTCGCGACCGCGGCGCTGGTCATATTCGGTGTCGCGGCGGCGATCCACGCTTCGGGATTTCTCGCCGCCTATCTGGCCGGCCTGATCGTCGGCAACCGCCGGACCCGCGCCCACGGCACGGTCGTGGTGTTCCTCGACGCGGTCACCTGGCTCGCCCAGATCGTGATGTTCGTGCTGCTCGGCCTCTTGGTCGAGCCCGGCCGGCTGGCGACGAGCGCCGCCCCGGCGCTGCTGATTGCCGCCGGCCTGATGGTGGTTGCCCGCCCGGCCGCGGTGTTCCTGTGCTTGGCGCCGTTTCGTTTCTCGCGGCGCGACAAGTTGTTCGTCTCCTGGGTCGGCCTGCGCGGCGCCGTCGGCATTTTTCTCGCCTCGATCCCGCTCCTGGTCGGCATGAAGGAAGCGCAGCTCTATTTCGATGTCGTGTTCGTTGTCGTGCTGGTTTCGCTGCTGGTGCAGGGCTGGACGCTTGCGCCGGCGGCGCGGCGGCTCGGCGTTGCGTTCACCCGGCCCGATCCGGTTGCGCACCGCGTCGAGCTCGACCTGCCCGGCCAGATGGCTCAGGAACTCGTCGGCTATTTGGTCGAGGCCGACAGCCCGTATCTGCGGCGCGGCATCACGCCGTCCTGGGCCAAGCCCATCCTCGTCGTCCGCGACGAGCACGTGCTCACGGCGGCGGAAGCCGGCTCCGTGCGGCCCGGCGATTACGTCTATGTGCTGGCGCCGCCCGAAAAGGCGGCCGCGCTCGATCGCTTCTTCGTCGACATGCCGCCGCCGTCCGCGCCCGACCCGCGGCTGCTCGGCGATTTTTTCGTCTCGGCCGACGCCACCCTCGGCGCGCTCGCGGAGATCTACGGGCTCAAACTCGATCGGGCGCAGGCGGAGACTTCGCTCGCCGATCATTTCGCGCGCGAGCTCGGACGCCCGCCGCGGCGAGGCGACGTGCTCCGGCTCGGCGACGTGGTCTTGATCGCCCACAAGGTGGTGGCGGGACGCGTCACGCAAGTGGGGCTGCAGCTCGCCGAACCCGACCCGACGGCGAGGCGGCCGGCAAAGCCGGCCGGGGCGGCCGGGCGCATCCGATCCGCGCTCCGGCGCGGCGTCGCGTTCGTGATCGGCCGCTCGTGAGTGGGCCGGTGGGCGCGCGGTAAGTTCGTTCAAGCATCGCCGGAACCGGTCGCCGCGCTCCATTCAGCGACGATGCCGACGAGCGCGTCGAGCCCGTCGGTCAGCGCCGCCGGGCCGGGCTGCAGAATCAGCGTCGACTTGATCTCGCGCAGAAAGCCGGATCGCACCGCTGGGATGGCGCCAAAGCCCGGGCGGCGAGCAACCTTGGCCGGAACGAATTTCTTGCCGCACCACGAGCCGATAATGATGTCGGGTGCGGCCGCGATGACTTCTTCGGGCGCGGCAATGCGGTCCTTGGCGCTCTTGTGCGCCGCGCGCTCGGCAAAGACGTCGAGCCCGCCCGCCGCCGCGATCAGCTCGGAGACCCAGCCGATGCCGCTGATCATCGGCTCGTCCCATTCCTCGAAATAGATGCGCGGCTGGCGCTGGTGCCGCCCGGCCGCCGCGCGCACGGAACAAAGCCGCGCCTCGAGGTCGGCGCACAGGCGCTCGGCCTTCTCGCGCGCGCCGACCAGCGCTCCGAGCGTGCGCACCATGGCGAAAATGCCGGCGAGGTCGCGCTGATTGAAGGCATGGACCGCAACGCCGCGCCGGATCAGCTCGGCGACGATGTCGGCCTGCAGGTCGGAGAAGGTCAGGACGAGATCCGGCTCGAGCGCGAGGATCTTGGCGAAGTCCGCGGAAATGAACGCGGAGACCCGCGGCTTTTCCCGGCGCACCCGCGGCGGGCGCACCGCGTAACCCGACACGCCGACGATGCGAGAATCCTCGCCGAGGAGATACAGCGTCTCCACGGTCTCGTCGGTGAGGCAGACGATGCGTTCGGGCGGAAACATGCGGGGATGATAACCCGAAATGGGTCGTAGCTGGGGCGCGTACTCATGAAACGAGCTTGATTGGTGCGGCCTCCCGGTAAGCGAACCTTGCCAGGGGCGCCAAAGTCAAGGAGCACGCTATCTCATCAGGGCGAAATTGCGCCAGAAATTTTCCAGGCTCTCCGTCCCGCCGAAGAGCGTGGTGAAGTTCGTGGAGTCTACGAGCAAGATGTCCCCGGCGCGTTGCTTGTTCGGCGGCATCCAGAGCAGGCAGTTGAACTCCGTGTTGCCGGCTGCGGTGAAGGGGTGCGGACGATCGGGATCGATGGGCTGGCGCGCCAGCAGCTCCACCGACTTTCCGTTCTTTTCGGTGATTTCGTAGTGCGGCAAATGCGGATGAAAGTTCAATGTGGGAACGTTCTTGAGCAGTCCCAGCTTGTCAATGTCCCGGAACGCGGTGAGCGGCGCGATCTCCTTGGTGCCTTTGACGAGCGCCGGACGGAGTCCGTAGGTGTTGTGCACCGGGACCTCGAGCGCCTTCATCAGCGAGCGGGTGTACTGCCCGAAGCGCTGCTGGCGCGGCACGAGCGCGTCGCCGTGATGGAGGTATTCCATCTGGCGCTGTTTCATGTCGCTGGTGAAGCCCACATCGTGATGCGGCGCGAGCAGCAGACAGCTGCCTTCCCGCTTGAGCCACTCGCGGATGGCCATGACTTCTTCCGGTGCGGCCTCTTGCTCGGAGAGAAGGTGGTCCAGTCCAAACACCATGAGCGTATCGGTGTCGGCCAGAATCCGTTCGTCAATCGGCAGTTTGTAGCCCGCCTGGTCGATGCGCTGGAACACGGCGACCGGGTGCCCGGTTGCTTCGCCGGCAATTTGCTGGAAGCTAAGCGTGGAGCGATGAAACAATTCCAGCGTACCTGCGATCCCTTGGAGGAATTGCGCTGCACTCCACTCCGGCGTCTCGTAGGCCGGCCACAACACGTTGCGGACTTCGGTCATCGTCGAGAAGCGGTTCTCCATCGCCGCGGGGTCGCGCTGGGATTCCCACGGGTAGCTCCAGGTCCAATAGATGCTCAGGCGACGCTTGCCCGGAGTGTACTTACGTGGGATGTGATTCTGATTGTAAGTGCGAGCCGCAGGTAGCGTGCTCATGGCTGGTCCCTTTCGCTTTCCTTTCACGTCCTAAGCCTGCCGAGCACTGCCGAGCGCCGCGAGGTATCGAAGCGCGTTGATGCCCGGGAGGAAGAAGTAGGCGCCGCCTCTCACGGTGGTGAAGGCCGGCAGGCCGGTGATTTTCCTGCGGATCGGACGCTTAGGAATTTTGAATTCGAGCGTGCCGTCCTGATTGCCGATGATCGGGTCGCGTTCGTTACCGAGTTCGTGAAAGTTCCGATCGTTGACCCACACGTTTTGTGCGAATTCGTACTGCCGGATGAGGCTTGCGCAAATCACGAAGGCGGCGATACCGCGCTCCGCGCCGTCGTCCGGCGCACCCTCCGGCAAATGCGGACCGTAGGTGGCGCCGCGGCGGATCATGCGGCGGCGGTTCACGTTATGCGCCGTGTCGCGGGGGTTCATGCGCCGGATATGCGAGCCGAGCGGCACCGCATACCCATGCGGGTCCATCTGTTTGTAGTTGAAGTCGTTGTTTCGCTGCGTGTCGGCGCCCAGCGCCGGATCGTCCTTCTCGGGCGCAAGCACGAGCGGCGCACCGCTGCGCCAGCGGCCCATAAGTTTCGCCGCGATCAACTCCTGCTCTTCGGGGGTTTCGCCGTGCTCGCGCAGGAAATCGCGGAACTTGCCGACATGTTCCTCCAGCCGCCGATAGGCCATGTAGCTGCCGTTGCGAGACAGAATCTCAGGTTGCGGCAGATTGGCGGGCGGTCCCTCTTCGTCTGGGTACCCCAGGATGAATTCGCCCGGCTTAAGCGTAGCCCCGGAGCCGGGCGTCGGGATCTCGCCGGTGCCTTCCATCACGGGCTGTGACAGCCGGTCGCGGTAGCCAAAATGGTCGTGGGCGTAGTCGAACGGCGGCGTCGCCTCAAGGTCCAGCGTCGAGAGCGCCTCCACGCCCTCACACCGGGCGACGAGCTTGGCGTGCTCGGTTTGGCAACGCTCGCGCTCGGCGGCATCGCGGGCAAACAGAATGACTATGGCATGGAGGTCTGCAGTGGCGAGACCGCCGACCCAATTGGCGGGATGATTTTTTCCGCTGTCACCGAGCATCTCCGCGCGGGCGACCATCCCTTGCTTGAACTCTTCCGGGAACGTCGCAAGCGATGCCTCGTCCACACCCAGAGCACGCAGGCCATTCCAGGTGAAGGCCATCGTCACCCAGCGATTGTCCTTTTTGACCGAAGCCCGGACCTCAGCTGCCGACTGCACCTTTTCGAGCATCGCCGACAGCCAGGCACGCCCGCCCGCCGCATCGCGAAACGACAGGAATTCGTATCGCGCCGCGAGCGCGGGCGTGCGCGTAAGCAGGATGTGCTGGATGTCATCGAATTCAAGCATTGGCCTATCCCACGGTGAACCGCTGCATTCGGCCCGTGGTTCACTGCATCTGGTCGAGCATGTTCGAGAATGCCGCCTTGAGCTTAAGCGCTTTCTTGATCTCCTCAGCGCTCACGAAGGGATATTCGCCATACTCAAGGAAGCTCGGGCACTGGTGGTCGCGGACGAACTTGATGAATGCCGCGGCGTTCGTCTTCCAGTCTTTCGGAAAGCCCTCCAGATTTTCGAAAACGGTATTGAGACCCGATGCCGCAAAGATGCCGACTGCATCCTCGGTGTATTTGTCGAAGTCGGTGTCAAAGATGCCCATGTATTGGAAGTAGGTTTCCCCGTTGATGTCGAAGAGGTTCCACCGGAGGTAATGCAGCCTGAGCACGGCGAGGATGTCAGGCTGACCGGCCACCGCCTGCTCGATGTTCCTGGCGTACTCATGGAAGACCGGCTCCCGTCCGGGAATGATCTTGGCGATAATGGAGAAACCGTAGCACGCCGGAGTTTTGGGAAAGATCGGGCCGTACCTGCCCTGCTCCACCTTGTCCTTGAAAAATCCCCCCTCGGGGATCGCCATTGCGGCGGGCTTCGTCCAATCGTGCTGCTTCGACCTGTCTGACATGATCTGCGCCTTTCCTGGTTTGCGTCTATCTTGAACTTTGCTCTATCGCCCAGCACCCTTGTCGGCCGCTCCGGTACCTTCGCTGATGAATCGCCGTGCGATGCGATTCACCGGGCCCCGCAGGATGAAATACGGCACGAGCGCGAGCAGAGTTGCGGTGAAGAGAAGTTCGAGCGGATAGATGAATTTGTGAATGAAGAGTTGGTAGATAGCATCAAGCGTCGCGGCAACCAGAAAGGGGGTGCGCATATCCTTCCACCCCCCATGAAGCAGCTGCCAACGGTGATCAGAATTTGTGAGCGCGGACCACAGGTAGGCAGGGCGCCCCTCTTTCGCGTCCTTCATGCCGGCACGCAGAGCCAAAAGGGAAGCGATCGTGGGTTGGAGGATGAACCGCAGGTTCAGGCTTCCCGTCGGGCGAGCGAGGAAGTTCTCCCATCCGCGGACGATCATGTCGGTGATCGTGCTCATGTCGATCTGCATCTCGGTGGGATCCTCAATGCCGTCTGGTTACCGTGATGGCTCTCCGGTCGGGACACGCGCGCCTGCGCTGATCCATTGATCATAAGACTGAAACCGCACGCCTACTTCATCGTAGAAGACTCGCAGATAGCCGTCGCTGCCGCGCACCACCGCCGCTGGCAGGACTGTCTGGACTTCCTGCGCCAGCACGCCAACATAAGCTTTGTCGCTGCCGTTATAGCTGAACCGGTAGAAGCCGAGGCCGTTGTCGAGGTGGCCAAGGAGGACGATGTCGTGCTTGAGCATCATGTCCGATCGTCGGACAACGCGCCGGGTAGTACGCCGGGCAGTACGCCGGGCGACACCTCGGACGGTGGGTGCGACGACGGGTCGAACGACGCAACCGGCGCGGTACACACCTTCAACGCAGTAGACTACAGCATTTGCGTCAGGGGCGTTGAGAGTCGTGCTTGCGCCGAATGCCGTAAGCGCAAGAGCGGCGAGCTGGAATGAGCGCAGGTGGTTCGTGCGCATTTGGGTCTTCCTTTCCTTAAATCAGTGCGTTTCGGACCCCCCAACGACACGCGGGTCCGGAGCGTTGGCCGCCGTGCTACATTTCCATTGCGCGGTAAGGGAGTCGCCCAGCCAAAAAACCGAAGCGATCGTAGGCTGAAGGATGAACCGCAATCAGGGCAAAGCAGTCCCGCCGGCAGCGGCGCGTGCAGCTTTATCTGAGTACGCATACAGTATCCTTTCGCCCGACTTGCGTCGGAGCGAGTGCGGGGACACTCAAAAGGGTCCGTTATGAAGTTGAAATGAAGAACAGGCCGCCTTGCGGGGGCAGGCTCTATCGGTTGCAATGGTACGCCTTTATCGCAAAGGAGTCGAGGGCCCTGTCTAGTGGTTAGTGTCTCACTTTGATTTTGCCCCGAGACACTACGTAGAAACCATCGCGCTTGACTTCGAGAACCCAGGAATGGCCGGAAGTGCTTTGCAACGGATCGGAATGAACGCTTTTGATCAGGTTCATGGCAGCGGTACCCGCCTTCTCGCCCGCGCCGACCAGCGCCCCCAGCGTGCGCATCATGGCGAAAATGCCGGCAAGGTCGCGCTGATTGAAGGCATGGACCGCGACGCCGCGCCGGATCAGCTCGGCGACGATGTCGGCCTGCAGGTCGGAGAAGGTCAGGACGAGATCCGGTTCGAGCGCCAGGATCTTGGCGAAGTCCGCGGAAATGAACGCGGAGACCCGCGGCTTTTCCCGGCGCACCCGCGGCGGGCGCACCGCATAGCCGGACACGCCGACGATGCGGTGATCCTCGCCGAGGAGATAGAGCGTCTCCACGGTCTCTTCGGTCAGGCAGACGATACGCTCGGGAGGAAACATGCCGGGATAATAACCCGAAATGCGTCGTAGCTAGGGCGCGTGCTCATGAATCGAGCTTGATGGGTGCGGCCTAGTCGATGTCCGCTTTGCTCCGATCGCGACCAAGTTCCGCCGCGCAACGGAATGACGCGATGTGCCACATCCGGACTCATGCACCGCAGCAAGAAGCACCCTATTCGATCACCTCGTCGGCTCGGCCGAGCAGCGAGAGCGGGACGGTGAGGCCGAGCGCCTTAGCAGTCTTGAGGTTTATGATTAGCTCGACTTTCGTCGACTGCTGGACCGGCAGATCACCCGGCTTGTCTCCCTTGAGAATTTTCCCGGTGTAGATGCCGACCAGACGATAATATTCCGTTTCATTGCTTCCGTAGCTCATCAGACCGCCGGCGCCAACAAACGAGCGGCTTGGCCCGATCGCCGGCACCGCGTGGCGGAGCGCCAGTGCGGCGAGCTGTTTGGTCCGCGCGTAGAAGAAATTATCGGGGCCGATGACCAGCGCGCTGGCTCGCCTTTGGGCCAAGGTCGCAAAGACCGTTTCGAAATCATGCTCGGTGCTGGCATGCAGGATACTGAGCTGCAGTCCAAGGGCCGGAGCCGCCGCCTGCAGGGCTTGCGAAAAGGGCTCAGCAATACTTGGACTGGTCGGGTTGACGAGCACGGCAATGATGGTCGCCGTGGGCATCAATTCGCGCAACAGCTCCAGCCGCTTCGGCCCTACCTCGACGTTCAAATTGGTCACGCCCGTCAGATTGCCGCCGGGTCGATTCAGGCTGGCTACAAATCCAACCTCGACCGGGTCGACTGCTACCCCGAACACGATCGGAATTGTCGTGGTCGCCGCCTGTGCTGCCACTGCCGAAGGAGTGCCGCCGACCGCTGCAAGCACGGTCACCTGACGATGAACCAGTTCGGCCGCGAGCACCGGCAGTCGATCGTTGTGGCCCTCCGCCCAGCGATATTCGATCGCCACGTTCTGGCCCTCGATATAGCCTTCCTCTTTCAGCCCCTGGCTGAACGCGAGCAGACGCACTGCGTACAGGTCAGGTGATGCACTGCTGAGGAAGCCGATCACCGGCATCGCGGGCTGCTGCGCGCGCGTCGCGAGCGGTGGAGCGATCGCCGAACCAGCAATCACTTTGATGAAGTCGCGCCGTCTCATGCGACCCTTCTGGACCCTCAGGACCAAGCCAACCGCGGTCTGAAAGATACCACCCCCGCGACTTGCTGTAGAGGGGTGGCAATGACCGCTGTGGGTCATTCGCGACCGGCTGGAGCCAGCAGCAAGCCGGCCCCTGTCCGCGATGCCCCGAAAGCGGAAGTTGCGAGACCAAGGCCCTGATCATGATCTGGTAATCTGGGTGGGTCACACCCATCGCCTCTAATTCTGGGCGCCCCGCGCTGTTTTTTGGCCCGTCGGAACATAAGGCAGGGGAGTTCGCAGGCAGACCCGAGATTCACCGCACCGCATCCGCATCCGCGGCATCCAGCAGCTCGAGGCCGCCGCTTGCCTTGACTTCGCCGGCCTCGATGCGCACCACCGCGGCGGCGATGCGGCGGATATCCGCCGCCTGATGACTGACGTAGATCATCGGCACGCCCTCGTCGCGCAGGCGCTCGAGGTAGGGCATGATTTCCGCCTTGCGGGCGGCGTCGAGCGAGGCCAGCGGCTCGTCGAGCAGCAAGAGTTGCGGCCGCATCAGCAGCGCGCGGCCGATGGCGACGCGCTGGCGCTCGCCGCCCGAAAGCTTGCCCGGCCGCCGCTCGAGCAGGTGGCCGATGTCGAGCATTTTGACGACGCGCCGCGTCTCGGCGGCGTCGCGTCTGAGCCGGCGCATGCGCCGGCCGTAGTCGAGGTTGCGCTCGACGGTCAGATGCGGAAACAGCCGCCCGTCCTGGAACACGTAGCCGAAGCCGCGCCGGTGGGCGGGCACGTCGATGCCGGCTTCGGAATCGAACAGCATCCGGCCGCGGTAGAGCAGGCGGCCCCGGTCCGGCGTCGCGAGCCCGGCAATGATGTCGACGATCGTGGTCTTGCCCGAGCCGGACGGGCCGAACAGTGCGGTCGCGGCGCTCATCGTGTCAAACTTGGCGCGCAGCACGAAATCGCCCAGGCGCTTGTGCACGTCGAGGATGAGCATGCTCAGATCCCGTGCAGGCGGGCCGTGGCGCGGCGCGCCAGCCATTCGGAGACAATCAGCGCGGCGAGCGAGATCACCACGGCGACCGCGGCGAGCCGCAGCGCCGCGGCGTCGGCGCCCGGCACCTGCAGAAAACTGTAGATCGCCGCGGAAATCGTCTGGGTCTCGCCCGGAATGTTCGACACGAACGTGATCGTGGCGCCGAACTCGCCGAGCGCGCGCGCAAACGCAAGCACGCCGCCGGCGATGATCCCCGGCATGGCGAGCGGCAGCGTGACGGTCACGAACGCGCGCGCCGGGCCCGCGCCGAGCGTCGCGGCCGCGGCCTCCAGGCGCCGGTCGACTGCCTCGAACGACAGCCGGATCGCGCGCACCATCAGCGGAAACGCCATGATGCCGCAGGAGAGCACGGCACCGGTCCAGCGGAACGCCAGCACGATGCCGAACTGAGCCAGCACGGCTCCGAGCGGGCCCTTGCGGCCGAACAGGATCAGCAGGAAGTATCCGGTGACGACCGGCGGCAGCACGAGCGGCAGCAGCACGAGGCCATCGAGCAGCGCCTTGCCCCAGAACGATTTGCGCGCGAGCACATAGGCCACCCAGATGCCGATCGGCAGCGAGAGCACCGTCGCCCAGGATGCGACCTTGAGCGACAGCGCGACCGCGGTCCATTCTTCGGGGCTCAAGACCGGCACGCGAAATCCTGCCTCCGGGTAAAGGCGCCGCTGCGCAACGGGCGTGAGGTGAGAAGAACCGGGACCGCCTTCCCGAGTTTTGGCGGCGCGCGGACAGCACGCCGGCCGTCCGCGAGACTAGCCACTGCGGCAAGGAGTGTCACCCGTCGTTCCGGGACGCGGGCGAAAGCCCGCGAACCCGGAATCTATGAACACCGGCCCTTCGAGGGGCGGCCGTCATCAGGGATACCCCACGACGCAAGTGCGTCGTGGGGACCCCGCTGAGGCGCGAGCGAAGCGAGCCTCGAAGGACGGCCGCCCTCCTCAGGGTGACGAAGGTACGTGGTCATGGGTCCCGAGCCTCGCTCGGACCCGGGACGACGGGCTCTGGAATTGCCAACTCGGTCGGAGAATTCCAGACTGGCGCGGGTGCGCAGGCGGGGATGAGCATGGCGCAGTCGGCGACGATCGAGGGCGAATACGACTATATCGTCGTCGGGGCGGGCTCGGCGGGCTGCGTTCTTGCCAATCGGCTGTCCGCGGATCGGCGCAACCAGGTGCTGCTGCTGGAGGCGGGCGGGCGCGACAATTGGATCTGGTTCCACATTCCGTGCGGCTACCTGTTCGCGATCGGCAACCCGCGCGCCGACTGGTGCTTCCGCACCGAGGCCGAGCCCGGGCTCAACGGCCGCAGCCTCGCGTATCCGCGCGGCAGGGTGATCGGCGGCTCCTCGGCCATCAACGCCATGATCTACATGCGCGGCCAGGCCGCCGATTACGATCATTGGCGCCAGCTCGGCCTTGCCGGCTGGGGCTGGGACGGCGTGCTGAACTATTTCAAGCGGCACGAGGATCATTTTCTGGGGCCCGGCCCGGCCCATGCGGCAGGGGGCGAATGGCGCGTCGAGCCGCCGCGGGTGCGCTGGGACATCACCGACGCGTTCCGCGAGGCGGCGGGCGAGAGTGGCATTCCCTCGATCAAGGATTTCAACACCGGCGACAACGAGGGTTGCTGTTATTTCCACGTCAACCAGAAGCGCGGCCGGCGCTGGTCGGCGGCGCGCGGGTTCCTCAAGGGCGCGCTGCGGCGGCCCAACCTGCGGCTCGAGACCCATTGCGTGGTGGACCACGTGCGGTTCGACGCCGGGCGCGCCGCCGGCGTGCGCTGGCGCCGCAACGGCGCGGCGCTCGAAGCCTCATGCCGCGGCGAGATCATTCTCGCCTCGGGCTCGATCGGCTCGGTGCAGATTCTGCTGCGCTCCGGCGTCGGCCCCGCCGCGCACCTGCGCGATCTCGGCATTCCCATCGTGCTCGACAAGCCGGGCGTCGGCGAGAATCTGCAGGATCATTTGCAGCTGCGGCTGATCTACAAGGTCCATGGCGTCAAGACGCTGAACGAGACCTATCGGTCGCTCTTCGGCCGCATCGGCATGGGGCTCGAATACGCGCTGTTCCGCCGCGGCCCGCTGACAATGGCGCCGTCCCAGCTCGGCTTGTTCACCCGGTCCGATCCCGGCCGCGAGCGGCCCAATCTGCAGTTCCACGTCCAGCCGCTCTCGCTCGACAAGTTCGGCGACCCGCTGCACGCGTTTCCGGCCTTTACCGTGAGCGTGTGCAACCTGCAGCCGACGAGCCGCGGTTTTGTCCGCCTGCGTTCACCCGATCCCGGCGACCACCCGATCATCCAGCCGAATTATCTCTCGACCGAGGAGGACCGCCGGGTGGCGGTGGATTCGATTCGCGTCGTGCGGCGGGTGGTCGCGGCGCCGGCGCTGCAGCGTTTTCGACCCATCGAATATCTGCCGGGCGATTCCGTCCCCGACGCGGAGGTGGCGCTGGTCAAGGCCGCCGGCGACATCGGCACCACGATTTTCCATCCCGTCGGCACCGCCAAGATGGGCCGGGATACCGATCCGGCGGCGGTGGTGGACGAGCGGCTGCGGGTGATCGGGCTTGCCGGGCTGCGCGTGGTCGATGCTTCGGTGATGCCGACCATCACCTCGGGCAACACCAATTCGCCGACCATGATGATCGCCGAGAAGGGCGCCGAGATGATCCGCCAGGATCAAAACCGTTGACGGCGAGCTTCGCTGCGTGACTTTGGCCGCGCACGCGCCAACAATCCGCAAGCGAGAATCGGCAAACGGACGGTGGTGCAGCTGCAGGAGGCAGGGCAATCGTATGTGAGGGCCGAGCGGCGTCTTACCTCTCCCCGACGGGGAGAGGTCGGCGGCCGAAGGCCGCCGGGTGAGGGGGTCACGATCGATAGCGTCTAACAGTCGCCCTATTCCCCTCACCCCATCCCTCTCCCCACCGGGGAGAGGGAGTCGAGTGCGGCTCGCTCGGAGCCAAATGCGATCGCGCGGAGGAGGGGGACATGAACCTGGTCGGGCGCATCAAGGGCATCCTGGTGGACCCCAAGGCCGAGTGGCCGCGGATCAAGCGCGAGCCCGGCGATGTGGTCTATCTGTTCGCGAACTACGTGGCGGTGCTGGCGGCAATTCCCGCGATCTGCGGATGGATCGCCTGGATCGTCGTGGGCGCCCCGGTCTTTACCGGGGTCGTGATCACGTTGATCCGTTACCTGCTCAGCTTCGTGAGCGTGTATCTCATTGCGCTCATCATCGACGCGCTGGCGCCCACCTTCGATGCCGAGAAGGATTTCGACAATGCCCTCAAGCTGGCGGTCTATTCTGCAACGCCATTCTGGCTCTCCGGCATTTTTTCGCTCATCCCGGTGCTCGGCTTCGTCCGAATTCTGGCGCTGGTCTATGCCGCTTACTTGCTTTGGCTCGGCATCCCGCCGCTGATGCGCTCCCCTCCGGATAAATCGATCGGCTATACCGGGGCGATCGCCGCCTGCGCGGCGGCGATCGGCATCGTGTTCCTGGTCGTGGCCGGATTGATCGGCATGAGCCGGCCCTTCTGAGTTTGCTCTGCCGCCGCCGCCGCGCTCTCGTCTGACCTCTCCCCGCAAGCGGGGAGAGGGGAAGAAAGAGACGATGCCCTCACGGCAGCGCGCGCAAGTGCCGGATCGGCCGGCCCGGCACCACGGCCTGCGCGGCCGCCACGATGGCGTTGGCGTCGATGCCGTAGTGCCGATAGAGATCGGCGATCGACCCGGTCTGGCCGAAATGCTCGACCCCGAGCGGGCGGACGCGATGGCCGGCGACGCCGCCGAGCCAGGCCAGCGTCGCCGGATGGCCGTCGACCACGCTGACGATGCCGCAATGATCGGGCACATCGGCGAGTAGCCGCTCGATGTGCGCGCGCGCATGCACGAGGCCGCGCTCGCGCGCCCGCTGCGCCGCGGTCCAGCCGGCGTTGAGCCGGTCGGCCGAGGTCACGGCCAGCAGCCCCACGTCGCGGCGATCCTCGGCGATCAGGCCGACGGCATGGATCGCTTCGGGCGCGACCGCGCCCGTATAGGCGATGACCGCCTGGCAATTCGGCCCTGGGCGGCGTAGCCAATAGCCGCCGTCGATGATCGCTTGCCGCAGCTCCGGGCTCATTTCCCGCTTGGGCTGCTCGATCGCGCGGGTCGAGAGCCGCAAATAGACCGATCCGCCGGTCTCCTCGCGCAGCCAGCTGCGCTCCGACGGCGCGGCGTCCCCGTCCTTCTGGATATAGGCGAGCGCCCAGGCGAGGATGACCGTGAGCTCGTCGACGAACGCCGGCTCGAACGCCGCAAGCCCGTCTTGGGCCAGGCCGATCAGCGGCGTTGCGATCGACTGATGCGCGCCGCCCTCGGGAGCCAGCGTGATGCCGGACGGGGTCGCCGCCAGGATGAAGCGCGCGTCCTGATAGCAGGCGTAATTGAGCGCATCGAGCCCGCGCTCGATGAATGGATCGTACAGCGTCCCGATCGGCAGCAGCCGCTCGCCGAAGATGGTGTGCGAAAGCCCGAGCGCGGAGAGCAACAGAAACAGATTCATCTCGGCGATGCCGAGCTCGATGTGCTGGCCTTTGACCGAGAACTCCCAGTGGAAGGTCGACGGGATGCGCTCGTCCTTGAAGGTGTCGGCCATGGCCTCGCGGGCGAACAGGCCGCGGCGGTTCACCCAGGGGCCGAGGTTGGTCGACACGGTGACGTCGGGCGAGGCGGTGACGATGCGCTCGGTGAACGCCACGCGCTGGCGGCCGAGCTCGTTGAGGATGGCGCCGAACCCGGTCTGCGTCGCCATTACCGGCTGGATCGCGACCGCGAGCTCCTCGGGCACCGCGAGCGGCGGCGCCTTGCGCCGGCGCGGGCCGCCGGCCGCGAACGGCACGCGCTTCAGAAACGCCTCGATCGTTTCCGGCGGCAGCGCCAAGCCTTCGAACTTGTCCCATTCGTGGCCGGGCCGCACCGCCATCGCGGCACGGAATTTCTCCATCTGGGCCGGTGTCATCAGGCCGGCGTGGTTGTCCTTGTGCCCGGCGAACGGCAGGCCCACGCCCTTGATGGTGTAGCAGATGAAACAGACCGGCCGGTCGTGATCGACGGCCCCGAACGCCTCGATCAGCGAGGGCAGGTCGTGCCCGGCGAGATTGTTCATCAGCCGGGAGAGCTCCTCGTCGGAGCGCGATTCGATCAGGCGCGTGACGTCGCCCTGGTCGCCGATGTCGTCGGTGAGGCGTTTTCGCCAAGCCGCGCCGCCCTGGAACACCATGGCGGAATAGAGCGAGTTGGGGCAGCGGTCGATCCACTCGCGCAGCCGCTCGCCGCCCGGCTCGCGGAACGCCTCGCGCATCAACGAGCCGTATTTGAGGATGACCACGTCCCATCCGAATGCGCGGAACAGTTCCTCGTAGCGCGCCCACAGGTCTTCGCGCACCACCGCGTCGAGGCTCTGCCGGTTGTAGTCGATGATCCACCAGCAGTTCCGCAATCCCTGCTTCCAGCCTTCGAGCAGCGCTTCGAACACGTTGCCTTCGTCGAGCTCGGCGTCGCCGACGAGCGCGATCATGCGGCCCTCCGGGCCCTGCCCCCAGCCGTGGGCGCGCACGTAGTCCTGCACCAGGGAGGCGAACAGCGTCTGCGCCACGCCTAGGCCCACCGAGCCGGTCGAGAAATCGACGTCGTCGATGTCCTTGGTGCGCGAGGGATAGCTCTGGGCGCCGCCGTAGGCGCGGAATGCTTCGAGCTTCTCGCGGGTCTGGGCGCCGAGCAGATATTGGATCGCGTGAAACACCGGGCTCGCGTGCGGTTTTACGGCGACGCGGTCCTCCGCCTTGAGCACGTGGAAATACAGCGCCGTCATGATGGCGGCGAGCGAGGACGAAGAGGCCTGGTGGCCGCCGACTTTCAGTCCGTCGGAACTCTCGCGCAGATGGTTGGCATGATGGATCGTCCAGCTCGCGAGCCAGAGCACCTTCTTTTCGAGCTCGCGAAGGATCTCGAGCTCGCCGCTCGCGGGAGCGGATTTTTGTCGATCTGGCCGGGAGGCGCTCATGCGCAGCCGCGCTCCTTCATGGCGGAGATATGGGCCGGATTTTTCGCAAAGACAATCCGAACCTCGCCGCGAATCGGCTTGCGGTTTCACCGCAAGCCCGCGAGGGATACAATGCAGTCGTTTCCCGGATTTTTGGCCATGCTGCCCAGCTTCGAAACGCAGCGGCTCATCGTCCGCCCGCGTGGCATCAACGACCTCAATGCCTGCCTCGCCATGGATCGCGACCCGGCGGTGTTGCGCTACATCGACGTGCCGTGGCGCGGCATGGAAGAGCATCGCCAGTTCGTCGTGAACCGCATCACCCGCGCCTATCCGGCGGGGCTCGGCTATTGGTCCGTGGTGCTCAAGCTGGTGCCGGCCGCCTTCGTTGGCTGGGTGCTGCTGACGCCGTACGACGCGGTCGGTCCCGAGATCGAGATCGGCTGGCGCTTCTTGCGCTCGGCCTGGGGCAACGGGTTTGCCACCGAAGCGAGCCTGCCCGTGCTCAGGCACGGCTTCGAAACCGTTCATCTCGACCGCGTCGTCGCCGATATTCATCCGGACAACGTCGCCTCGCTGCGCGTTGCCGAAAAACTGGGGCTGCGTTGCGTCGGCGAGCGCAAGATCAAGGGCAAGATGCTGAAAGCCTATGCGCTCGAGCGGGAGGAATATCTCGCGGCGTCGTTCCGGCCGAGCGCGAAGCGCGAGAGCCGGAATCCATGAACACCGTCACCCTGAGGAGGGCGGCCGTCCTTCGAGGCTCGCTTCGCTCGCACCTCAGGATGACGGCCGCCCCTCGAAGGGCCGGCTGCTCCCCCGGAGCAAGTCCGGGGTCGCTTGGCCGGGATGACGATGCTTGCGTGGGCCTCAGGGGGCGGTGAGTACCTTGCGGCATTCGGCGGGCAGATTGGCCATCGTGAGCTGACGCACCGGGCCCGAAGGGGGCTTCGGGTGCAGCACGCCGTCGGTGAACCAGAAATCGAGTTCCTTGCCGCAGCCTTCGTCCGGGGGCGGCGCGGGCTGCGGCTTGCACTCCGCATTGCCGGGCGGGCAGCGCAGCCGGATGTGCAAATGGTCCTGGTGCCGATACCAAGGCCGCACCTTGTGCAGCCAGGAGCGGTCGGAGCCGGCGTCCAGGCACAGCTCCTTCTTGATCGCCGCATTGACGAAAATGCGTACGACGTCCGGATCGAGCGCCGCCTGGCGGATGAGGGCGGCCTGGCCGGCGGTCCACAGCTTGGGATCCACCGCCTTGCCGTCCGGCGCGACGAAATTCTTGGCCCAGAAGATCTCGCGCTCTTGCGGGGAGAGCGGATCTTTCGGCATCGGGGTGAGCCAGACGTCGACGTCGAGCCCGACCTGATGGCTGGCGTGGCCGCTCAGCGCCGGTCCGCCGCGCGGCTGCGACAGGTCGCCGATCAGCACGCCCGGCCAGTGCGCCGCCTGGGCCGCCTTGGCCGCATAGCGCTCCAGGAAGCGGATCAGGCTCGGATGCCCCCAATTGCGGTTGCGCGAGAGCCGCATCACCTGCCAGGTCGGACCGTTGACGGGCAGCGCGGCGGCTCCGGCGAGACAGCCGTCCGCATAGCCGCCGACCACGCGCGGCGGCAAATGCGCCGGCTCGAGCTTGCGCGCGAACAATTCGCGTGCCGCGATCTTGGGGTCGCTGGGGTCGGGCAGCGGCGGCAGCGCGGCCGGGGTCACATGCTTGACCTCGGGAGCGGTCGACGGGGCGGTGGGGTTCGAGACCGGCGGCGGCTCGGCGCCCCTGTCCTCGGCGGGCACTGGCGGGCCGACGTTCTCGGGCGGGGTCGGCGGGCTCTCCTCCGCGATGACATGTCCGCAGGTCGCGAACGCCAGCAGCGCGAGTGCGATCAGGAAAGGACGGATCAGGCCGAGGTCGGTCATGGGTTCACGAAGAGGATTTCGGATGGTGCGGCGGGAATCGGCAACGTCACCAAGAAGAACCGCAGCTCGCCGCACTTGGCAAGCCGAAGCTCAGCCGCAGGCCCACGCTGTGGAAAGCCTTATGGTCGCAGCCCGTTGCGGGCGGGTCCCGCCCCGATGTGGCCGTGAGCCTTTCCGAAATGGCAGCCCCCTGCAGTACCCAAGATCACTGATCGCCGATCTTGCTTTTTCCCGTCCGACACGACCGGTAGGGTGTGCGGGGGCACAGAGCCGCCCCGGGAGGCTTCCATTGCCGACAATCGCCTATTTCCTCGGAATTGCGGTCCGTATGTTTTATAATGACCACGGTCCACCACACTTTCACGTTCGCTATCAGGGCCATCGCGCCCGGGTCGCGATTGCAGACGGGACCATCCTTGAAGGGCGGTTGCCGCCGACCGTTGCACGAATTGTGCGAGAATGGACGGAGTTACGTCGCGAGGCGCTCTTGCACAATTGGGAAGCAGCAAGGCGCGACGCCCCACTCGAGCGAATAGCGGGCTTGGACGATGATTGACGTGATCGGCCTAAAACGGCTCGGAGCCTATCGGCTGGAGATAGCCTTCTCGGACGGCAGCGTGGGAATCCGGGACTTCGCGGACATGGTGTCCCGCAATGGCGAGATGGTACGTCCTCTGAAGAACCCGGACTATTTCGCGCGGGTGTTCATCGAGGACGGCGCCCTGACGTGGCCGAACGGTTACGACGTCGATCCCATTGAACTGCATCGCGAGATGAAAGAGGCGGGGCAATTACGCCGAACCGACGCGGCGGAGTAGCAAGGCCTACACGTCCACCTTGAGCGCGGCGATGAAGGCCTCCTGCGGGATCTCGACCTTGCCGAACTGACGCATGCGCTTCTTGCCTTCTTTCTGCTTCTCGAGCAATTTTCGTTTGCGCGTGACGTCGCCGCCGTAGCATTTCGCGGTGACGTCCTTGCGAAAGGCCCGCACCGTCTCGCGCGCGATGATCTTTGCGCCGATCGCCGCCTGGATCGGAATCTGGAACATGTGCGGCGGTATCAGCTCTTTGAGCTTCTCGCACATCGCCCGCCCGCGGGCCTCGGCGCGGGTCTTGTGCACCAGCATCGAGAGCGCATCGACCGGCTCGCCGTTGACCAGGATCGACATTTTGACGAGGTCTGCCGGCCGAAAGTCGGTGAGGTGATAATCGAACGAGGCGTAGCCCTTCGACACCGATTTGAGCCGGTCGTAGAAATCGAACACCACTTCGTTGAGCGGCAGATCGTAGATCACCATGGCGCGCGAGCCGACGTAATTTAGGTCGACCTGCTCGCCGCGGCGGTCCTGGCACAGTTTGAGCACACTGCCGAGATATTCGTCCGGAGTGAGGATCGTCGCCCGGATCCAGGGCTCGCGGATCTCGGCGATCCGCACCACGTCGGGCATGTCCACCGGATTGTGGATCTCGATCTCCTCGCCGTTGGTGAGCCGCATCTTGTAGATGACGGAGGGCGCGGTCGCGATGAGGTTCAGGTTGAACTCGCGCTCGAGCCGCTCCTGCACGATCTCGAGGTGCAACAGGCCGAGAAAGCCGCAGCGAAAGCCGAAGCCGAGCGCCGCCGAGGTCTCCATCTCGTAGGTGAAGCTCGCGTCGTTGAGCCGCAGCCGCGCCATCGCGGCGCGCAGCGCCTCGAAATCCGCGGCGTCCGCCGGAAACAACCCGCAGAACACCACCGGGATGGCGGGGCGGAACCCGGGCAGCGGCTCCGCCACCGGCTTGCGCTCGTCCGTGATGGTGTCGCCGACGCGGGTGTCGGCGACGTCCTTGATCGAGGCGGTCAAAAAGCCGATCTCGCCGGGGCCCAGCACTTCCGCGTCCTGCATCTTCGGCGTGAACACGCCGACGCGGTCGACCTCATAGGACGCATGCGTGCCCATCAGGCGGATGCGCTGATGCGGCTTCAGGGTGCCGTCGACGATTCGGATCAGCACGATGACGCCCAGATAGGCGTCGTACCAGGAATCGACCAGCAGCGCTTTCAGCGGCGCATCGCGGTCGCCCTTCGGCGGCGGCAGCCGCGTCACGATCGCCTCGAGCACTTCCGGCACGTTGAGCCCGGTCTTGGCCGAAATCTCGACCGCGTGCGAGGCGTCGAGCCCGATCACGTCCTCGATCTGCTGCTTGACTTTTTGGGGCTCGGCCGCCGGCAGGTCGATCTTGTTGAGCACCGGCACGATCTCATGGTCATTGTCGAGCGCCTGGTAGACGTTGGCGAGCGTCTGCGCCTCCACCCCCTGGCTGGCGTCGACGACGAGCAGCGAGCCTTCGCAGGCGGCGAGCGAGCGGTTGACCTCATAGGCGAAATCGACGTGCCCGGGCGTGTCGATGAGGTTGAGCACGTAATCCTTGCCGTCGCGCGCGCGGTAGGAAAGCCTGACCGTCTGCGCCTTGATGGTGATGCCGCGCTCGCGCTCGATGTCCATGGAATCCAGCACCTGCTCGACCATCTCGCGCTCGGGCAGCCCGCCGGTGAGCTGGATCAGCCGGTCGGCCAGCGTGGATTTGCCGTGGTCGATGTGGGCGATGATCGCGAAATTACGGATGTTCTCGATTGCGGTCGCCGTCATGGGCGCGGCTTAGCACCCGCTTGCGGCCAGCGGCAAGGCGGATGAATCTCTGCGGCGTCGTCCCGGGGGAGTGAGCGGAGCGAGCGAGACCCGGGACCCATGCGCACGGCGGCGAACGTCTATGTTCATGGGTTCCGGCTCTCGCGCTGGCGCGCTCGGTCGGAATGACGAGGCTCAATACCGGTACTGGTCCGACTTGTACGGGCCCTCGACCGGCACGCCGATGTAGGCCGCCTGCTTCTGCGACATGCGCGTGAGCTTGGCGCCGATCTTGTCGAGGTGCAGCCGCGCCACCTTCTCGTCGAGCTGCTTGGGCAGCGTGTAGACCTTGTTCTCGTGCTTGGCGCGATGGGTGAAGAGCTCGATCTGCGCCAAGGTCTGGTTGGTGAACGAGGCGGACATCACGAAGCTCGGATGGCCCATGGCGTTGCCGAGATTCACCAGGCGCCCTTCGGAGAGCAGGATGATGCGCTTGCCGTCCGGGAACTCGATCTCGTCGACCTGCGGCTTGACGTTGTGCCATTTGAAATTGCGCAACGCGGCGACCTGGATCTCGGAATCGAAATGGCCGATGTTGGCGACGATGGCGCGGTCCTTCATCGCCCGCATGTGATCGATGGTGATGACGTCGACGTTGCCGGTCGCGGTGACGAAGATGTCGGCGCGCGGCGCCGCGGCGTCCATGGTGGTGACCTCGTAGCCCTCCATCGCCGCCTGCAGCGCGCAGATCGGATCGACCTCGGCGACCAGCACCCGGCAGCCGGCCTGGCGCAGCGATGCGGCTGAGCCTTTGCCGACGTCGCCGAAGCCGGCGACCATGGCGACCTTGCCGGCCATCATCACGTCGGTGCCGCGCCGGATGCCGTCGACGAGGCTCTCGCGGCAGCCGTAGAGATTGTCGAACTTCGATTTCGTCACCGAATCGTTGACGTTGATCGCCGGGAACAGCAGCCGGCCGTCCTTTCCCATTTGGTAGAGCCGGTGGACCCCGGTCGTCGTCTCCTCGGTGACGCCGCGGATGTTTTTTGCGATCGCCGCGTACCAGCCCGGGCTGCCGTCGAGGCGCGCGGCGATGGCGCCGAACAGCACTTCCTCTTCCTCGTTGGTGGGGTGATGGAGCACGGACCGGTCCCTCTCGGCCGCTACCCCGAGGTGCACCAGCAAGGTGGCGTCGCCGCCGTCGTCGAGGATCATGTTGGGCGTGCCGCCGTCGGACCACGCGAAGATGCGGTGCGTGAATTCCCAGTAGTCCTTCAGGCTCTCGCCCTTGTAGGCGAACACCGGAACCCCGCGCTCGGCGACCGCGGCGGCGGCGTGATCCTGGGTCGAATAGATGTTGCAGGAGGCCCAGCGCACGTCGGCGCCGAGCGCCTGCAGGGTCTCGATCAGTACCGCCGTCTGGATCGTCATGTGCAGCGAGCCGGCGATCCGCGCCCCGCGCAGCGGCTGCTCGGGTCCGAACTCCTCGCGGATCGCCATCAGGCCCGGCATCTCCACTTCGGCGATGGCGATTTCCTTGCGACCCCAGGAGGCGAGGGCCAGGTCCTTGACGAAGAAATCGGGGGTTCGGGCCTTCGGCTTGGCAGAGGGTTTCATGGAATTCCTTGGCTCGGCGCGGCTTGGCGCTCGCCTATAGCAGCCGCGCGGGCGTTGGGCAATCCGATATAAAGCTTTCTTTATATGGTTTCCGGGCCCGGCCCTGGTCAATCGTCTTCGCCGAACCGGCTCCTGACGAGCGCTTCCAGGGCGGCCATGACCTCGGCGGCCTGCGGTCCGGAAGCCTCGATCCGGATCGAGGTGCCGGGGCCCGCCGCGAGCATCATCAGCCCCATGATGGACGTACCGCCTACGGTCTCGCTGCCGCGCGTCACGCGGACTTCCGCCTCGTATTTCTCCACCGTTTGCACGAACTTGGCCGAGGCGCGGGCATGGAGCCCGCGCGTATTGACGATATCGAGCACGCGAACGATGGAGTCGTCCCGATGCTGCCCGGGACAGCCTCCCTCCGCTCCAGACGAGGAGCTCATTTGCCGGCGAGCACCCGGCTGGCGACGGTGATGTACTTGCGCCCGGCCTCCTGGGCCTGGGCGACGGCTTCCGCCAGCGGGCATTCGCAGCGCACCTTGGCGAGCTTGACCAGCATCGGCAGGTTGATTCCGGCCAGCACCTCGACCCGGGGCTGGTTCATCACCGAGATGGAGAGGTTCGACGGCGTGCCTCCGAACATGTCGGTGAGGATGACGACGCCATCGCCGCTGTCGACTTGCTTGACCGCCTCGATGATGTCGCGACGCCGGCGCTCCACGTCGTCGTCCGGGCCGATCGTGACCGCTTCGATCTGGTTCTGCGGGCCCACGACATGTTCCAGCGCCGCGCGGAACTCGACGGCGAGCCGCCCGTGGGTAACGAGGACGATTCCGATCATCAAAGCTCCCCGCGGGCGCCGATTGATGCGCCGCACGAAAGGGCGCCAATCATGACCATGTTAAACCCGAGCGCAAGGGGATTTCTTTGGACTTATGCTAAAGTTGCAATGCAGCAAGAGGGCGCTCCGGCGGGCTAAAATCCGGGGTCCGGGATCGTCATCGCGGCAAGCACGAGCGGCAGGGGATCGGCCTCGGGCTGGATGCCGAGGCGCGGCAAGGAAACGCCTTCGAGCAGGATTTCACGGGCCTCCGGGAGCGGCAGCCGCTGCGCGTCGGAAGCCCCGAGGTCGACGACGAGGCCGACCGTGGCGACCGGCTCGAACGGCAGGCGCCGGATGCCGAGCCCGCGGATCTCGATCAGGCCGCGGATCGGCGCCGGGGGCCGAACCAGCAGCCGGCCGTGGCGGGGCTCGAGCTCGGCTCGATCATCGGTCACCAGCCTGGCGAACCGCACCAGGCCATGCGCGGCGGCGTCGAGCAGCGCGAGCGCCAGCCGCGATTTCCCGCACCCCGCCGGCCCGCGGATCAGCACCGCGCGCGCCCCCACCAAGACTGCGGAGGCATGGATGGTGGGCAGCTGGGCCGCGTTCACGACGAGGCCCTGCGCTGACCCGCCGGGCCAACAGCGTGCTCACCCCTCCCGCGCATGCGGGGGAGGGATGGGGAGGGGGCAGCGTGGAGCGTGCACGGCTGCATGCCCCCTCCCGTCTCACGCGCTACGCGCGCGAGCCGAGCTGCCCCGCAAGCGGGGGAGGTAAGCGGAGCGAGCCGGCAGGCGTGCACGAGAGCCCAGCACTCGGTGGGAGAAACGAGAAGCAGCGAAATGCCCCCATCACATGGCCGGAAGGCGGACCGCAAAGCGCGCGCCGAGCACGACCGGCAAGCCGTCCGCCCCCTTGGCGACGCCCAGCCGGTTCTCGGCCCGGATGCCTCCCCCATGCGCATCGATGATCTGCTTGGAGATCGAGAGCCCCAAGCCGGAGTTCTGGCCGAAACCCTGATGCGGCCGGTCGGTGTAGAAGCGTTCGAAAATCCGCTCGAGCGCGTCCGGACGGATCCCCGGGCCGTCGTCGTCGACGATGATCTCGACGCTGTTTCGCAGTCGTCGGCACAGAACGCGCACGCTGCTGCCCGGAGCCGAGAACGAGCGGGCGTTCTCGATCAGATTGTCGATGACCTGACCGAGGCGGGAATCGTGCCCGAGCACACTGAACGTGCGCGGGCCGCCGCCCTCGAAGCTGAGCGTGATCGACACTCCGTCGTCGCGCCGCACTTCGTTGGCGACCGCCACGACCGTGCCGAGCAGCTTCATCAGGTCCACCGGCGCCGCTTCCTGCCGTTGCAGCTCGGCATCCAGGCGGCTGGCGTCGGAGACGTCGGAGATAAGGCGGTCGAGACGCCTTACGTCGTGCTCGATGATGTGCAGCAGCCGCGCCCGGCTCTCGTCGGTCTTGGCCAGCGGCAGGGTCTCCACCGCCGAGCGCAGCGAGGTCAGCGGGTTTTTCAATTCGTGGGCGACGTCGGCCGCGAAGCTCTCGATGGCTTCGATGCGGCTGTAAAGGGCGTTGGTCATGTCGCGCAGCGAGCCAGACAGATGTCCGATCTCGTCGCGTCGGTCGGTGAAATCCGGGATCTCGACCCGGGTGCGGATGCGGCGGCGCACGCGCTCGGCCGCGTCGGAAAGCCGCCGCACCGGACCCGCGATGGTGCCTGCGAGCAGCACCGAGAGCAGCACCATGACGCCGACCGCGATCAGGAACACCTTGAATACGGCGAGGCGCTCGGCCTCGACCATGTGGTCGATGTCGCCGCCCTGGGTCGAGAGCAGCATGGCGCCGCGCACGGCGCGGGAGCGCTGCACCGGCACCGCGACCGAGATGATCACCTCGCCGCGGTCGTTGATGCGGATCACGCTCGCCTTCTGGCCCTCGAGCGCGTGCACGATTTCGGGATAGCCGCGGCCGTTCTCGGGCCCGAGCTCGCGGTAGAGCGGCAGATCGCCGCGGCCGAGCCAGGTGCGGATCGCGATCCAGCTGCGCTCGATCAGTCCCGGGCGTTCGGCGTTCGGGGGCGCGAGATCGAAGCGGAGCACGTCGCCGCGGCCGTAGAGATTGCGGCTGTCGAGGAGCAACACGCCGTCGCGATCGTAGATGCGCCCGCGGGTACGCGTCGGCTCGATCAGGCGGCGCAGCACCGGGGCGACCCGCTCGGGATTGATGGGAAACTCCAGCCCCGACAGCGCCTCGTCCGACGGACCGTAGCTGTCTCCCGCGTGCAGCTCCAGCAACCGGTCGGGATCGATGGTGATGGCGTTGGTCTCGACCGTCGCGGACGCCGCGATCGCCGCCGCGATGATCTCGCCTTGCACCAGCAGGCTCTGCACGCGGGCGTCGATCAAGCCGGCGCGGAACTGCGACAGGTACAGGATGCCGACGACCAGCGCGAGCAGGCCGGCGACGTTGAGAAACAGGATGCGGCGGGTGAGGCTGGAGAAACTCTGGGTGACGAAGAATTGCCACGCGCGGCGCAGCAAGCCTCGGCGCTCGACGGCGACGCCGTCCTCGGCCGGGGCATTCGCCTCGGCGATCGTCGTCGATGCTAGTGCGGTTCGATCGAGCACTTGGTCGCGTCAGTCCGTGTCCTGTACGCTACGCCTAGCGCGCTTCGACACCATACCGCAATGGCGCCGGTCCCGGCAGGGGCCCGGCTTCGATCAGGCCTCCTTGAACCGATATCCGACGCCATACAGGGTTTCGATCATATCGAACGCATCGTCGACCGATTTGAACTTCTTGCGCAGCCGCTTGATGTGGCTGTCGATGGTGCGGTCGTCGACATAGACCTGATCGTCGTAGGCCGCGTCCATCAGCGCGTTGCGGCTCTTGACCACGCCCGGCCGGCTCGCCAGGGCCTGCAGGATCAGGAACTCGGTGACCGTCAAGGTGACGGCCTCGCTCTTCCAGGTGCAGATGTGACGCTCCGGATCCATGCGCAGCAGTCCGCGCTCGAGCACCTTGGCGTCGGCCTCCTTGGGATTGACGCCATCCTTCGAGGTCGACCGCCGCAGCACGGCCTTGACGCGCTCCACCAGCAGCCGTTGCGAAAACGGCTTGCGGATGAAATCGTCGGCGCCCATTTTTAGCCCGAACAGCTCGTCGATCTCTTCATCCTTGGAAGTGAGAAAGATCACCGGCATGTCGGATTTCTGCCGCAGCCGGCGCAGCAGCTCCATGCCGTCCATGCGCGGCATCTTGATGTCGAGAATGGCGAGATCGGGAGGGCTGGTCTTGAAACCGTCCAGCGCCGAAGCGCCGTCGGTATAGGTCATGATGCGATAGCCCTCCGCTTCGAGTGCGATCGACACCGAAGTGAGAATATTACGGTCGTCGTCAACGAGCGCGATGGTCGGCATGGCCTACCTTCCCGTAATGCGTCCGACGCGAGTCGGAGACTCCACCTTGAAGCCTGCAAACATGGGCCGAAATGTGACAGCGCCTTGATCCCGCCGGTATCGGAGCCGGGCCGCATTCCCACGCTCTGGCGGCTGGAAGCGCAATGCGTCATAACACGGCCGCGGCGATCAGCAAACCCGAAGGATTGTCATTGCAGCCGGCGCCCGATTTCGATCCCAGGTCCGCCGCGAAAAAGCTGCTGCGCGAAGCGCGCTCGGGTGCGCTCGCGACGCTGATGCCCGGCTCCGGCGATCCGTATTGCTCGCTCGTCAACGTGGCGAGCGCGCCCGACGGTTCGCCGCTGCTGCTGCTCTCGCGCCTCGCGGTGCACACCAGGAATCTCCTCGCCGACCCGCGCATATCCCTGATGCTCGACGAGCGCAAGGAGGGCGATCCGCTGGAAGGCGCGCGCGTGATGCTGATGGGGAAAGCCGTTGCCAGCGATGATCCCGATGACCGCCGGCGCTATCTTGCACGGCATCCGGAGGCGGCATCGTTCGCGGGCTTTGCCGATTTCCGCTTCTATCGCCTCGCGCTGAAAACCGCGCATCTGGTCGCCGGGTTCGGCCGCATCGTCGACCTTGCACCCGGCGACGTGCTGATCGCGATCGATGACGCCGCGGCGCTGCTCGAGGCCGAAGCGGACATCGCCGATCATCTCGACGGCGAGCACGCGGAAACGCTGCGGATGTACGCGACGAAATTGCACGGCGCGCCGGACGGCGCATGGCGATGCGCGGGCTGCGATCCGGAAGGACTCGAGCTGCAGCTCGGCCGCTCGGCGCTGCGACTGGCCTTCCCGCGGCGTGTCGTGAGCCCCGGCGCGCTGCGCCAAGTGCTCAAGGAGCTCGCGGCGGCGGCGCGCGGGCGCTGATTCCCGCCGTGGACGCGCTGCCGCCGTAAACCAATTGATAGAGGACCGGGTTGGCACATCCCACGATGGCGATTATGGTCGCCCGCCTCGAATTCCGCCGGTCCCGAAGAAAATTCGGGATCAAAGTGGGGAGATATTCGTTAACTCGGGCCTGTGGGTTGCCGCAATCCGCCGACACTCGGCGACGGCGGTCGGAATGGGGCCGAACGAGCCCCGATGCTGCGGAGGAAATTGGGAAGCTCCGGTAGATCGGCGCCCCGGAGCGCAATCGGAGGGTCTGCCGTGCAGGAAAGCGGTACGCGGAACGGCGCCTACGGCGCCGACAAATTCGGCTTGGAAGGCTTGGCGGCCGTGCATTGGAACGTCACGGCGCCGCGCCTCTACGAACATGCGATCGCGGCCGGCGAGGCCAAGCTCGCCTACGGGGGAGCACTCGTCGCGGACACCGGCGGCCACACCGGCCGCTCGCCCAAGGACAAGTTCATCGTCAAGGACGCGATGACCGAGCGGACCGTCTGGTGGGACAACAACGGTTCGATCACCCCGCAGCAGTTCCATCAGCTGCATCAGGATTTCCTCGCCCATGCCAAAGGCAAGGAGCTGTTCGCCCAGGATCTCTATGCCGGCGCCGATCCCCGCCACCGACTTAAGACCAGGGTGTTTACCGAATACGCCTGGCATTCGCTGTTCATCCGCAATCTGTTGATTCGCCCCGAATCCTCCGATCTCCGGAATTTCGTGCCCACGCTGACGATTCTCGATCTGCCGTCCTTCAAGGCCGACCCCAAGCGACACGGCGTGCGATCGGAAACCGTCATCGCCATCGATTTCAGCCGCAGGATGGTGCTGATCGGCGGCACGAGCTACGCCGGCGAGATGAAGAAGGCGGTGTTCACCACGCTGAATTATCTGCTTCCCTCCGAGAGCGTGATGCCGATGCATTGCTCGGCCAACGCCGGGCCGGGCGGCGACGTCGCGCTGTTTTTCGGTTTGTCCGGCACCGGCAAGACCACGCTTTCGGCGGATCCCTCGCGCACCCTGCTCGGCGACGACGAGCACGGCTGGGCGCCCCAAGGCATCTTCAATTTCGAGGGTGGCTGCTACGCCAAGACCATCCGGCTTTCCCCCGAGGCGGAGCCGGAGATCTACGCTACCACCCACCGGTTCGGCACCGTGCTGGAGAACGTGGTGTTCGATCCCGAGACGCGCGCTCCCGATTTCGACGACGACTCGAAAACCGAGAATACCCGCTGCGCCTACCCGCTCGAGTTCATTCCCAACGCGTCCAAGACCGGCCGCGCCGGGCCTCCGAGCAATATCATTATGCTCACCGCGGATGCGTTCGGCGTGATGCCGCCGATCGCCAAGCTCACGCCCGCCCAGGCGATGTATCACTTCCTGTCCGGCTATACGGCGAAGGTCGCCGGCACCGAGAAAGGCGTGGTCGATCCGGAAGCGACGTTCTCGACCTGCTTCGGCGCGCCGTTCATGCCGCGGCATCCTTCCGAATACGGCAACCTGCTGCGCGAGCTCATCGCCGTGCACGCGGTCGATTGCTGGCTGGTCAACACCGGCTGGACCGGAGGCAAGTTCGGCACCGGCCGGCGCATGCCGATCAAGGTGACGCGCACGCTGCTCTCCGCCGCGCTTGACGGCTCGCTCAAGAGCGCCTCGTTCCGCACCGATCCTTATTTCGGCTTCTCGGTGCCGACTTCGGTGCCGGGCGTCGAGCCGCACCTGCTCTATCCGTTCAAGACCTGGCGCGACAAGGCCGACTTCGACCAGACCGCGCGCAAGCTGGTGCGCATGTTCCGCGACAATTTCGTGCGCTTCGAAGGTCAGGTCGACGCCGACGTGAAGGCCGCCGCGCCGGAGGTGCGCATCGCCGCGGAGTAGAGCCTCTGTCCGTGTCATCGCCCGCGCATGCGGGCGATCCAGTATCCCGGGACTTCCCATGCGCGGCGGTTCGTTAATCGCCAGCGCAGGGATTACTGGATCCTCCGCTTTCGCGGAGGATGACAGGCCGAGATGCTAGTCCATGCAAATCCTGGTCATCGGCGCCGGCGTCATCGGGCTCGCGGTCGCGCGCGCGGCAGCGCTCGCCGGCCATGATGTCGTCGTCGCCGAGCAGGCATCCGGCATCGGCAGCGGCATTTCCTCGCGCAACAGCGAGGTCATTCATGCCGGCATGTACTATCCGACCGGCTCGCTGCGCGCGATCCACTGCGCGCGGGGCCGCCGCATGCTGTACGCCTATTGCGCCCAGCACGGCGTGCCGCACAAGAAGTGCGGCAAGCTGATCGTCGCGACCAATTCGGCCGAAGAGGCGCAGGTCGCCTTCATCGCGCGGCAGGGCCGGGCGAACGGCGTCGAGGGGCTCACGATGCTCGATGCGGCCTTGGCGCGGCGGCTCGAACCGGCGCTGTCCTGCGTCGGCGCGCTGCACTCGGCCGAAACCGGCATCATCGACGGCCATGCGTTCATGCTGGCGCTCGAGGGCGATCTCGAGGATCGCGGCGGTATGATCGCGTTTCAGACGCGGATCGAGAAATTGCAGCCGACCGCGCGCGGCTGGGCGGCCCAATTCAGCGGCCAGGAGCCAGGCGTGCTCGAGATCGATGCCGTCGTGAACGCGACCGGGCTCAGCGCGCAGGCGTTGGCACGGGCAACCGAGGGCTATCCGCACGCGCGCATTCCGCGCCTCGTGTTCGCCAAGGGCAATTATTTCACCTATTCGGGCCGTCCGGTGTTTTCACGCCTGATCTATCCTACCCCGGTCGACGGCGGGCTCGGCATCCATGTGACGCTCGATCTGTCCGGCCGCATGCGGTTCGGCCCGGACGTCGAGTGGGTCGACCGCGAGTTCTACGACGTCGACCCGCGTCGGGCCGAGTTGTTCGCGGCTCGCATTCGCAGCTATTGGCCGCAGCTGCCGGAACACACGCTGGTGCCGGATTATTCCGGCATTCGCCCCAAGTTGACCGGTCCCGGGGAGAAGGCCGCCGATTTCGTCATCGACGGCCCCGCCGGTCACGGCTTGCCGGGGCTCGTGCATTTGTTCGGGATCGAATCGCCCGGGCTGACCAGCGCGCTCTCGCTCGCCGACGAAGTTGTTGCGCACCTCGCAGCGTAGCGACGCAACCTAGTTCCCGCGCTTCACCGTTATGTTCGCCAAGCGGCGGCGCACGTCGCGCGGCAGCCCGGCATAATGCTCGACCGGCGTGAAATTGCGCGCCTCGCCGTCGCGCGACCGCGCCCCCGTGAAGGCCATCAGGCCGCGTTGCGTCGCGACCATGTCGCCCGGCCGCAGCGTCGGATCGTCCTCGATGCCGATCGCCGCGAGACCGAAAGCGTCCTTGCCGTTGCAGGTGCATTGCGGCACCAGCCGCTGGCGATAGAGGAACGCGTTCTCTATTTCGGAATACCGTCGCCCGTCGGCAGTGACCGCGTCGGCGATTTCGCCGCCGAAGAAGATGGCGGTCTTGCTGGCCGGGCAGAGCGCGTGACACAGCTCGCCGGCCGTCGTCTCCGCCTGCGGGCGGATCGGGAAATGGCCGCCGTCGCACAGGCGCACGCAATAGGCACCCTCGCGCGACGCGCTCCGATACCCGCGCTCGAAGAACGGTGCGTCTCCCGGCCGGCCGTAGCCGTAGCCCCACGGCGGCGCGGGTGCATGGCGACGGAAGCCGCCGAACAGGAAATCGAACAGCCCTTGGGCGGAAGCGCCGGTAACCGCCGGCCCAATACTGGCCGCCGCGAGCAAACTTGCCGCCAAGCAGAAACGGAATGGTCGCGCAAAAGCCATGCGGGTCCTCGGGGCAAGTCAACGTGGAAACGCCGAAAAGGTTGCGCCGCTCGGCGCATCGGGGCGAGCGTCAGCGCGAGTGTGAGGAGCAGCTTCCGGGGCATCGCGCACTCGATGCCCGCCTAGCTGGGGACCGGAGCTCACCCAACTTTGCTGGAAATTCGTCAACGCAGAACTTGTGCGGTCAAGCGGTTCACGGGCAGCTTGGCCGGCAGGCTCCCTCTCCCCGTTGGGCAGAGGGTTGGGTGATTTGACATGATGCATCGTGACCCCCTCACCCGGTGCCTTCGGCAGCCGACCTCTCCCTAGCGGGGAGAGGCGGAGCCTGCCTCACCCGCGGTGTCTCAAATTTCTGGCGAACAAGATTTGTGAGCTTCGTATGGGAATGTGAGAAGACTCAGTGCGCCTCGTCCCAATTGCCGGCGGCGCGGGCGTCGACGCGCAGCGGCACCGAGAGGCTGATCGCCGGATGCGGCGCCTCCGCCATCACCTGGATGACGACCGGCAGCGTGCGCTCGACTTCCGCTTCGGGCACTTCGAACACCAGCTCGTCGTGCACCTGCAGCAGCATCTGGGCCGAGAGTCTTGCCCGTGTCAGCGCCGGCTCCATGCGGATCATGGCGCGGCGGATGATGTCGGCGGCGGAGCCCTGCAGCCGCGCGTTCACGGCGGCGCGTTCGTTGAAGGCGCGCAGCGAGGCGTTGCTCGCCGCAATCTCCGGGTAATGGCACTTGCGGCCGAACAGGGTGAGCACGTAGCCGTGCTTGCGGCAGAACGCCTTGGTCTCCTCCATGTAGTCGCGGATGCCCGGGAAGCGCTCGAAATATTTGCGGATATAGGCGCCGGCCTCCTCGCGGGAGATTCCGAGCTGGTTGGCGAGCCCGAACGCCGAGATGCCGTAGATGATGCCGAAATTGATGGCCTTGGCGCGCCGGCGCACCTCCGCCGGCATGCCCTTGATCGGCACGCCGAACATTTCCGACGCGGTCATGGCGTGGATGTCGAGGCCGTCGCGGAACGCCTTTCTAAGCGCCGGGATCTCGGCGATCTCCGCGAGCAGGCGCAGCTCGATCTGCGAATAATCGGCCGACACCAGCTTGCATCCATCCTCCGCAACGAAGGCGCGGCGGATGCGGCGGCCCTCCTCGGTGCGGATCGGGATGTTCTGCAGGTTGGGGTCGAACGAGGCGAGGCGGCCGGTGCTGGTCGAAGCCAGCGCGAACGAGGTGTGGACCCGATGCGTACGCGGATGGACGAAACCGGGCAGCGCGTCGGTGTAGGTCGATTTGAGCTTCGACACCTCGCGCCAACCCAGAATCTTCTGCGGCAGCTCGTGGCCTTCCTCGGCGAGCTCTTCCAGCACGGAGGCCGAGGTCGACCACGCGCCGGTCTTGGTCTTCTTTCCGCCCGGCAGCCCCATCTTGCCGAACAGAACGTCGCCGAGCTGCTTGGGGCTGCCGGGATTGAACTCCTCGCCGGCGATCGCCCGGATCTCGGCCTCGAGCCCCGCGGCCTTTTGCGCGAACTCGCCCGACAAGCGCGACAGCACCTCGCGATCGATCGAGATGCCGCGCCGCTCCATGCGGGCCAGCACCGGCAGCAGCGGGCGCTCGAGCGTTTCGTAGACCCGGGTCACGCTTTCGGCCGCGAGCCGCAGTTTCAACACCTGCCACAGCCGCAGCGCGATGTCGGCGTGCTCGGCCGCGCATTCGGCCGCCTTGTCGATGCCGACGCAATCGAACGTGACGCGGCCTTTGCCGGTCCCGGTGACGTCGTCGTAACGGAGGGTCCGGTATTCGAGCCAGCTTTCCGCCAGCCGGTCGATCTCGTGGGAGCCTTTGCCGGCATCGAGCACGTAGGAGAGCAGCAGGACGTCGTCGGCAGGCGTGACTTCGATGTCGTGGAGCGCCAGCACCAGCCAGGCGAATTTGAGGTCGTAGCCGATCTTGAGGACGGAAGGATCTTCGAGCAGCGGGCGCAGCGCATCGAGCGCGGCCTCGACCGGGATCTGATCGGGGAGCGGATCGGGACGGAACAGCGCGCCGTCGCCTCCGGCCTGGCGGTGCGTGAGCGGCACGTAGCAGGCCTCGTTGGACTGCACCGCGAGCGCCAAGCCGACGAGCTCGCCCTGCATGGGATCGAAGCTCGTCGTCTCGACCTTGATGGCCGCAACTCCGGTCGCGGTCGCGCGCTCGATCCAGCTTTGCAGGCGATCGAGGCTGCGCACCGTCTCGTATTGCGAGCGATCGACCTTGGTGTTGCGGGCGGCCTCGGCGCGCGCGGCGGCGAGCGCCTGCGGGATCGCCGCGAACTCTTTCCCTCCCCCCTTAGGGGAGGGCGCACGGCCGGCAAAGCCGGGCGCGCGGGTGGGGGCGCCTACAACAGCCTTCGGGATTGCCTCGCCCGGCGCCGCTGCCGCGGCGTCGCCGCGCTCTTCGTCCGCGGGAGCGAATAGGCTCTCGGCGCGCAGCCGCGGATCCGCATCGATCTTGCCCGGATCGATGCTGCTGGCGTCGGCGACGCGACGGGTGAGGGTGGTGAACTCCATCGCCTTGAGAAACGCGATCAGCCGCCGGTAATCCGGTTCGTGCACGGCGAGCTGCGCGAGCGGCGTTTCGAGCGGCACGTTGGGATCGAGCGTGACGAGCCTCTTGGAGATGCGGGCCTGTTCGGCGAAATCGATCAGCGACTGACGGCGCTTCTCCTGCTTGATCTCGCCGGCGCGCGCCAGCAGCGTCTCCAGATCGCCGTATTCGGCGATCAGCAGCGCGGCGGTCTTGACCCCGATCCCGGGCACGCCCGGCACATTGTCGGTCGAATCCCCGATCAGCGCCTGCACCTCGATCACCTTCTCGGGTCCCACCCCGAAGCGCTCGATCACCCCCTCGCGGCCGATGCGGCGGTCCTTCATGGTGTCGTACATCACCACGGTATCGCCGACGAGCTGCATCAGGTCCTTGTCGGACGACACGATGGTGGTCGTCGCTCCGGCCTCGCAGGCCTGGCGCGCATAGGTGGCGATGAGGTCGTCGGCCTCGAACCCCGCCTGTTCCAGGCAGGGAATATCGAAGGCATGCACGGCGTTGCGGATATATTTGAATTGCGGGACCAGGTCGTCCGGCGCGTCCGGGCGATGCGCCTTGTAGGCCGGGTAGAACTCGTTGCGGAACGTGTGCTCGGACTTGTCGAATATGACCGCGAGATGCGTCGGCCGCTCCTCCGGCTTCATGTCGCGCAACAGCTTCCACAGCATGTTGCAGAAGCCGAGCACGGCGTTGACCTGCAGCCCGTCGGATTTGCGGTTGAGCGGCGGCAGCGCGTGATAGGCGCGGAAAATATAGGAGGAGCCGTCGACCAAAAATACATGGTCGCCGGGCTGCGGCGGACGCGGCTTGGGTGCTGAGGGCATGGTTGAGCCTGATCTGGTTCTGGCAATAACACTCCGCAAGGCCGGCGCGCTACCCGGTTCACCAAGCCGGGAGGCGGCCCTCGCCAGCCGAAATCGGCTCTGCTATGGGGCACTCCTATGGGGGCACTTGGGCTCGTCGAGCCCGGACCCTGCTGCCCTTTCTCTTTGGATCGGCCATGCGCGTCGCCATGATCGGCACCGGCTATGTCGGGCTCGTCTCCGGGGCCTGTTTCGCCGATTTCGGTCATCACGTCGTCTGCGTCGACAAGGACGCGGACAAGATCACGGCGCTTTCCCGCGGCGACCTGCCGATCTACGAGCCCGGCCTGGAGGCATTGGTGCAGTCGAACGTGCGGGAAGGGCGGCTCAAGTTTGCGACCGGCTTGGCCGGCCCGGTCGGCGAGGCCGACGCGGTCTTCATCGCGGTCGGCACGCCCTCGCGGCGCGGCGACGGCCATGCCGATCTCTCCTATGTGTACGCCGCGGCCCGCGAGATCGCCGCCGCGCTCGACGGCTTCACATTGGTGGTCACCAAATCGACGGTGCCGGTCGGCACCGGCGACGAGGTCGAGCGCATCATCCGCGAGGCGCGGCCGCAGGCGGACGTCTGCGTGGTCTCCAACCCGGAATTCCTGCGCGAGGGCGCCGGCATTCGCGACTTCAAGCACCCCGATCGCATCGTGGTCGGCACCGAGGACGAGCGCGCCAAGGAGGTCATGGCCGAGCTCTACCGGCCGCTCTACCTCAACGCCGCGCCGCTGCTCTACACCGGCCGCCGCACCGCGGAGCTGATCAAATACGCGGCCAACGCCTTCCTGGCCACCAAGGTCACCTTCATCAACGAGATCGCCGAGCTGTGCGAAAAGGTCGGCGCCGACGTGCAGGAGGTTGCGCGCGGCATCGGCCTCGACAATCGGATCGGCGCCAAGTTCCTGCATGCCGGTCCCGGGTTCGGCGGGTCCTGCTTTCCCAAAGACGCGCTCGCCTTGATCAAGACCGGGCAGGATCACGAGGCGCCGCTGCGCATCGTCGAGACCATCATGGCGGTGAACGACCAGCGCAAGCGCGCCATGGCCCGCAAGGTCGCGGCCGCGCTCGGCGGCAATCTGCGCGGCAAGACCGTCGCCGTGCTCGGGCTCACCTTCAAGCCGAACACCGATGACATGCGCGAAGCCCCCTCGATTGCCCTGATCACGGCCCTGCAGGACCTGGGTGCGGCGGTGCGCGCTTACGATCCGGCCGGCATGGAGCAGGCGAAACCGCTGCTGCCGGACATCGCCTATGCGGACAGCGCCTATGCGTGCGCGGAAGGCGCCGACGCGCTCGTCATCGTCACCGAATGGGAGCAGTTCCGCGCGTTGGACTTGGCGCGGCTCAAGGCGATCATGGCCCGGCCGGTGGTGGTGGATCTGCGCAACGTCTACCGGCCCGAGGACATGGCCAAGCACGGGTTCGCCTATCACAGCGTCGGCCGCTCCGGACTGCCCTAGACCGTGGCGCGGCGCGCTCCTATCTCGGGCCGCACCTGCCGATGCATTCCTTCGACCCGCCGCTGCCCATCGACCCCGCGCTGCCGGATCTCATCGCGGCGCTGCGCGAGCAATCGTGCGCGGTGCTGATCGCGCCGCCCGGCGCCGGCAAGACCACGCGCGTCCCGCTGGTGCTCGCTGCTGAGCCCTGGGCCGCGGCAAAGAAGATCCTCTTGCTCGAGCCGCGGCGGCTTGCGGCACGCGCCGCCGCCGCGCGCATGGCGGCTACCTTGCGCGAGCAGGTCGGCGACATCGTCGGTTTGAGACTGCGGTTCGGCTCGAAGCTCTCGCGCCTGACCCGGATCGAGGTCGTCACCGAGGGCGTGTTCACGCGGCTGATCCTCGAGGATCCTTCGCTCGAAGGTATCGCGGCGGTTCTGTTCGACGAGTTTCACGAGCGCTCGCTCGACGCCGATCTCGGACTGGCGCTCGCCATCGAGGTGCAGCGGGAACTGCGCCAGGATCTCAAGCTGCTGATCATGTCGGCAACGCTCGACGCCGGCCGCGTGGCGGCGCTGCTCGGCGGCGCAAGACTGATCGAGAGCCGCGGGCGGGCGTTCCCGGTCGACACGCGCTATCTCGGCCGCGACGCGCGCCAACCGATCGAACCGCAAACGGCCGAGGCCATCGTGTCCGCCTTGCGCGCCGAGCACGGCTCGGTGCTGGCATTCCTGCCGGGCGCCGGCGAGATCCGCCGCACCGAGGCTCTGCTTGCCGAGCGCGTGCGCGATCCGGCCGTGAGCATCGTGCCGCTCTACGGCGCGCTCGATGCCGACGCCCAGGACCGGGCGATTGCGCCGGCACCGCCGGGCCGCCGCAAAATCGTGCTCGCGACCTCGATTGCGGAAACCTCGCTCACGATCGAGGGCGTGCGCATCGTCGTGGACAGCGGTCAGGCGCGGGTGCCGCGCTACGAGCCCGAGGTCGGGCTCACGCGCCTGGTGACCGTGCGCGTGTCGCGGGCGAGCGCCGATCAGCGCCGCGGCCGCGCCGGACGGAACGAGCCGGGCGTGTGCTTGCGGCTGTGGGACGCGCCGCAGACGGCCTCGCTCGAGCCGCACAACAAGCCCGAGATCCTGGTTGCGGATCTCAGCGCCTTCGCTCTCGACCTCGCGTCCTGGGGCAGCGACGCCGATCGGCTTGCGTTGCTTGATCCGCCGCCGAAGCCGGGGCTCGATCGGGCCCGCGCGATGCTCCGCGAGCTCGGCGCGCTCGACGGCGAGAACCCCATCACGGCATGGGGCCGGCGGCTCCGCCAGCTGCCGCTGCCGCCGCGCCTCGCGCACATGCTGGCGGTCGCCGCGGATCGGGGCGCCGGGCAGCTCGGCGCCGAAATCGCCATGGTGCTCGCCGAGCGCGGGCTCGGCGGCGACGCGGTCGATCTTTCGCATCGGCTCGAGGCGTTCCGCCGCGAGCGTTCGCGCCGCGCCGCCGATGCGCGGCAGATGGCGCGGCGCTGGGCCGCAGCGGCCGGCTCCGCGCCGCGGCGTTCCGCCCGCGCGCCCGCGCAGCCGGCGCCCGCGGATCGATCCCCCGGCGCCATTCTGGCGATCGCCTATCCGGATCGAATCGCCAAGAGCCGGGCCCCGGGCGGCGGCGCCTTCCTGCTCGCCAACGGCCGCGGCGCCCGTGTCGACCCCGCCCTGGCGCTCGCGCGCGAGTTTTTTCTCGCCGTCGGCGAGCTTGCCGGCAGCGCGACGCAGAGCCGAATTTTGCTGGCGGCACCGATCACGCTCGCCGAGATCGAAGCGATCTGCGGCGATCGCGTCGAAGCGCGCGACGAGATGACCTTCGATCCCGCGACCGCGGCCTTGCGCGGCCGAAAAGTCCGGCGCTTGGGCGCGCTCGTGATCTCGGACCAGCCGATCCCGGTTGAGCCTGGTCCGCATGCGACGCGCACGCTGGTCGAAGGCCTTGCCCGGCTCGGTATCGGATGTTTGCCCTGGACCCGGGCTCTGCAGCAGCTGCGGGAGCGCATTGCCTTTTTGCGGCGGCTCGAGGGCGATCCCTGGCCCGACCTTTCCGATGACGCGCTTTCGTCGGGTACTCTGGACTGGCTCGCGCCGGCGCTCGCGGGCAAGACGGCAGTTTCGCAGCTATCGGAGCGGGAATTGACCGATGCGCTGCTTGGGCTCGTCCCATGGGGTCTGCGCCGCAAGCTGGAAACCGAGGCCCCGACGCACCTTTCCGCGCCCTCGGGATCGCGCATTCCGATCGATTACGCCGCCGAGGGCGGCCCGAAGGTTTCGATCCGCGTGCAGGAGCTGTTCGGGCTCGATCGCCATCCGGCCATTGCCGGCTCCCGCGTGCCGCTCGTCCTCGAGTTGCTCTCCCCGGCGCATCGCCCGGTGCAAATCACCCGCGACCTGCCGAGCTTTTGGCGCGGCAGCTATCGGGCCGTGAAGGCCGAGATGAAGGGCCGCTATCCCAAGCATGCCTGGCCCGACGATCCGATTTTGGCCCCAGCATCCCGCCGCGCCAAGTCGCGCGGGCCGCGATGAGCGGCGATCGATCAAATTTTCCCGCACTCGTTCGGGCATCGTTTGCCAAGATCGCCGAAATACCGGGGTGCCGCACGCCGCATTAGGGCAGCGCTCGCCGCCGCCATGCTGGAATTGCCGCGGATCCTTGAGCTGCGGCGGACATGCGACCCATCTTCTTTTTCGCGCTCCTGGCGCTGATCGCCGCTGCGGTCGTGCCGCGCTATATGGGCCAGGTCGGCGGCGCCGCGGCGGTTGCTCCCCCGCTTGTGCCGACCGCTCCTGCAGCCGAGGTCGCGACCGCGGAAGCGGTTTCCGGCGGCTCGCGCGTCGTCATCCAACCCGACGCGCGCGGTCATTTCCGCGTCGAGGGCGCGATCGACGGACGCCGCCTCGACTTCCTCGTCGATACCGGCGCCTCGGTCGTCACCTTGACCGAAAGCGATGCGGCACGGCTGGGCTTTCATCCCGCGCCGCGCGACTATGTCGCGCAACTCAAGACCGCCAACGGCACCGTGCACGGCGCCCCGGTGCGGCTCGGCATGGTGGAGATCGGCGGACTGATGCTGCGCAACGTCACGGCCGTCGTGCTCCCCGACGAGGCGCTGAGCGAGAACCTGCTCGGGCTGTCCTTCCTGTCCCGCCTGCATCGCTTCGAATATCGCGACGGCCGGCTCGTGCTCGAGGATTGATACAGATCCGCTTGTCGTCGCGGCTCTCGCGCGGAGCTTGCCCCGAAACTTGATCCGGGGCGCTCGGCCGGAATGACAACGATGTAGGCCGTCCGGAACCGGTCGCGACGCGGCGCGTTCCGAACCGGCCGCTTTCCACGCCCGCCTGCTTCCGCTATGTGCTCGGCCGGTTCTTTGCGGCCCGAGGTCGTTGATGTTTCCCAAAGCGAAATCCGCGCTCAAACCCAACACCTATGCGTTCGAGTCCGAGCCGCTGGTCAAGCCGACCGGCTTTCGCGAATACGACGCGCGCTGGCTGCTGGACAAAGAGCTCAATCTGATGGGCGTGCAGGCGCTCGGGATGGGGCTCGGGACCCTGATCCGCCAAATGGGGGTGAAGCCCGAGATCGTCACCGGCCATGATTTCCGCGCGTATTCCACCGCCGTGAAGATGGCGCTGGTGTCCGGGCTCATGGCCGCCGGCTGCAAGGTGCACGACATCGGCCTTGCGCTCTCGCCGATGGCCTATTTCGCCCAGTTCGATCTCGATGTCCCGTGCGTCGCCATGGTGACCGCTTCGCACAACGACAACGGCTGGACCGGGATGAAGATGGGCGCCGATCGCCCGCGCACCTTCGGCCCCGACGAGATCGGCCGCCTCAAGGATATCGTGATGAACGCGCGGTTCGAGCTTGCGGGCGGCGGCTCCTACCGTTTCGTCGAAAATTTTGCCGCGCGCTATATCGACGATCTCACCAATCGGCCCAAGCTCGAGCGCCGGCTCAAGGTGGTCGCCGCCTGCGGCAACGGCACCGCCGGAGCCTTTGCGCCGAAAGTGCTGGAGACCGTCGGGTGCGAAGTGATCCCGCTCGATTGCCAGCTCGATTACACGTTCCCCAGATACAATCCCAATCCCGAGGACATGAAGATGCTGCACGCGGTGCGCGATGAAGTGCGGCGCACCGGGGCGGACGTCGGGCTGGCGTTCGACGGCGACGGCGACCGTTGCGGGGTGGTCGACAACGAGGGCGAGGAGATCTTCGCCGACAAGGTCGGGGTGATGCTCGCGCGCGACATTTCCAGCTTGCATCCGGGCGCGACCTTCGTGGCCGACGTGAAATCGACCGGCCTGTTTGCGACCGATCCAGTTCTGCAAAAGAACCGCGCCAGGACCGATTACTGGAAGACCGGCCATTCCTACATCAAGCGCCGCGTCAACGAGATCGGCGCGATCGCCGGCTTCGAGAAATCCGGGCACTTCTTCTTCAATGCACCGCTCGGGCGCGGCTATGACGACGGCCTCCTCTCGGCGCTCGCGGTGTGCGACATGCTCGACCGCAATCCCGGGAAATCGATGGCGGAGCTGAAGAATGCTCTGCCCAAGACCTGGCAGTCGCCGACGATGTCGCCGTATTGCGACGACGAGGTCAAATACCGCGTGGTCGACGAGGTGGTGAAGCATTTCCAGGCCGCGCGCGACAGCCACGAAAAAGTCGCCAGCCAGAACATCCGCGATCTCATCACCGTCAACGGCGTGCGGGTCACCGTCGAGGACGGCACCTGGGGCCTGGTGCGCGCGTCCTCGAACAAGCCGGAACTCGTGGTCGTGGTCGAGAGCCCGGTATCGGACGCGCGCATGCGCGAAATGTTCAAGGCGGTCGATCAGGTGCTGCGCGCGCACAAGGAGGTCGGCCCCTACAACCAGACGATCTGATGTCAGGGATCAGAAATCAGAGGTCAGAAATCAGAAAAAGTCTTGACCACTGACTACTGATATCTGATTCCTGGAGAATGCGCGTTGCCATCCTCGGCGCCGGGCCCGCCGGGCTCTATCTCGCCTATTTGCTCAAGCGGCGCAGCGCCGCAACGCACGTCCACGTCGTCGAACAGAATCCTGCCGACGCGACATTCGGCTTCGGCGTGGTGTTCTCCGATCGCGCGCTGGAGTTCCTGCAAGAGGACGATGCGGCAACCTACGACGCCATCGCGCCGCATCTCGAGGTCTGGCGGGACATCGCCATCGTGCATCGCGGCGAGAGGATCGCGATCGACGGCGTCGGCTTTGCCGCGGTGGGGCGGCTGAAACTACTTGCCGTCCTGCAGCAGCGGGCGCGTTCGGTCGGGGTCGAGCCCGAATACGGCCGTAGGATCGATCGGATCGAGCAGCTCGGCGATGCCGATCTCATCGTCGGGGCCGACGGCGCGAACTCGCTGGTGCGGCAGACTTTGGCCCGCGAGCTCGAAGCCAGCGTGACGCATCGGGGCAATTGGTTCGCCTGGTTCGGCACGACGCAGCGCTTTGAAACCCTGACGCAGACGTTCCGCACCGCCGAATTCGGCCAGTGCAACGCCCATCATTACCGCTACGCCGAGAACATGAGCACGTTCATCGTCGAGCTCGACGCGGCGAGTTTCGAGCGTGCCGGTTTCGGACAAATGCGTGAAGCCGAGGCGAAGCAGGTTTGCGAGCGAGTATTCGCGGAGGATCTCGGCGGGCACTCGCTGATCTCGAATCGCTCGATCTGGCGGCGATTTCCCGACGTGCGCAACGCACGCTGGTCGAGCGATAAATACGTGCTGATCGGGGATGCGCTCCACACCGCGCATTTCTCCATCGGCTCCGGCACCAGGCTCGCCATGGAGGACGCGATCGCGCTCGATCGGGCGCTCGCGCAACATCCGCGCGATGTTCGCGAGGCGTTGCAATCGTTCGAGGCGGCGCGCCGGCCGATTCTGGAAAAGCTCGTCGCCGCCGCGGATTTGAGCGCGCGTTGGTACGAGCGCTTTCCCGAGCACATGGCGCTCGAGCCGATCGATCTCGCGATGAGCTATGTCATGCGCTCGGGCCGCATCGACTTGGATCGCCTGCGCCGGCTCTCCCCGCGCTTCGTCGCGCGCTACGAGCGGGAGCGGGCGAGGTCATCCGAGGCCGTCGTCCCGGGGCCCGAGCAGGGGTCCCCATCGCGCTAGCGCGATGGGGCGCCCGGTAGCCAGGGATCCCGGAACCCATGACCACCACCGATGCCGTATTCGACGTCGGTGTTCGTGGGTTCCGGCTCTCGCGCCGATGCGCTCGGCCGGAATGACCAGCCCGGACTACATCTGCTCCTCGAAACTGGCGCGGAACGGATGCGCCGGATAGACCCCGAGGATCTTCAGCTCCTTGGAGAAGAACGCCAGCTCCTCGAGCGCGAGCGCGAGCGAACGGTCGTCCGGATGGCCTTCGACGTCGGCATAGAATTGCGTGGCGAAGAAATTGCCCTCGATCATGTAGCTCTCGAGCTTGGTCATGTTGATGCCGTTGGTGGCGAAGCCGCCGAGCGCCTTGTAGAGCGCGGCCGGAACATTGCGCACCCGGAATAGGAACGTGGTGATGACGGTGCCGTCGTCGGCGCGTGCCCATCGCGCCTCGCGCGCCAGCACGAGGAACCGCGTGGTGTTGTGCGTCTCGTCCTCGATGTTCTCGGCGAGAATCTCGAGGCCGTAGATCTCCGCGGCGAGGTTCGACGCGATCGCGGCGCGGGTCTTGTCCCCGCGCTCGGCGACCTCGCGGGCTGAGCCCGCGGTGTCGGCGGCCACGATGGTTTTGAGCCCGAGCTTGCGGATGATGTTGCGGCACTGGCCGAGCGCCATGACGTGGCTCTCGACCGAGCGGATGTCGTCGAGCTTGGCTCCCTTGGGCGCCATGAGCTGATGCCGGATCGGCAGGAACCATTCGGCCACGATGTGAAGCCCCGACGTCGGCATCAGATGATGAATATCGGCGACGCGGCCGGCGACCGAGTTCTCGATCGGGATCATGCCGAGCGCGGCCTCGCCGCTCTCGACCGCCACGAACGCATCCTCGAAGGTCGGACAGGGGACCGCCTGGTAATCCGGATAGGCTTGGTGGCAGGCGATGTGCGAATTGGCGCCCGGCTCGCCCTGGAACACGATTCGATTGGGTGTGCTCATGGTTTTCCCATCAGCGGGTTTGTCGATGCGCGCTGCGCATCACGGCCCGCAGCAATTCCAGATCTTCCGCCGTGTTGACCTCGGGCGGGGCGCGATCGACGATCGCCACGTCGATGCGCATGCCGGCCTCGAGCGCGCGCAGCTGCTCGAGCTTCTCGCGGCGCTCGAGCGTCGAGGGCGGCAGCGCGACGAAGCGGCCGAGCGCGGCGCGGCGGAACGCATAAAGCCCGAAGTGATGATAGGCCGGCCCCTCGCCCCACGGCGCATTGGCGCGGGTGAAATACAGCGCGCGCAGCCGGTCGGCCGCAACCGGCGAGCCGACGACCTTGACGAAATTCGGATTGTCGCGCGCGGCCGGATCGCGGATCTCGGCGGCGGCCGTCGCGATGTCGACCGCCGGGTCGGCGAGCGGGGTGAGCGCGGCCGCGATCGCGCCGGGCTCCAAGCTCGGCATGTCGCCCTGCACGTTGACGACGATGCCGGCGCGGCGCTCGGGATCGATCAGGTCCGCGGCCTCGTGGACCCGGTCCGAACCGGATTCATGATCGTCTCGCGTCATCACGGCGCGGCCGCCCGACTGGGTGACCGCGGCCACGATTTCCGCGCTGTCGGTCGCCACCACGACCGGACCGACCGCGGCGGCCGTGGCCCGCTCTAGCACGTGAAGAATCATCGGCCGGCCGCACAGGTCGGCGAGCGGCTTTCCGGGAAGCCGCGTCGAGGCCATCCGGGCTGGAATGAGAATGATGACATCGCCTGCGGCCATCGGGTTCCGGGTTGCTCCGGCTCGACACGCTTTGGATCGGTTTCGGTCACGCGACGGAAGCTTGATCCGCGGTCGTTGCGGGGTGCTTATACGGGTTGCCAGAGGCGAGGCAACCGGTTATCTGTCCGGCCGCGTTCCCGCCGCCCGGCATGCAAAGACCGCTTCCCCGATGGATTCCTTCGAAGTCAACAAGGTCCTCGGCGCCGTCCTGTTCACCTGTCTGGTTCTGCTCGCGCTCAACATCACGGCGGGCGCCCTGTTCACACCGGAGCCTCCGAAGAAGCCGGGCTACGAGATCGCGGTGCAGGAGGAGCCCGGCGCCGCGCCGGCGGCGGCGCCTGCGGCCGAGCAGCCGATCGAGCAGGCATTGGCGAACGCCGATCCCAAACGCGGCGAGCAGGCGGCCAAGGTGTGCCAGACTTGCCACACCTTCGAGAAGGGCGGCCCCAACAAGATCGGTCCGAACTTGTGGGGCGTGGTGGGACGCAAGAAGGGGACCGAAGGCGGCTTTGCCTATTCGGACGCCGTCAAGTCCAAGGGCGGCGAGTGGACGGTGGACGATCTCAACAAGTTCCTGACGAGCCCACGGACTTACGCGCCCGGCACCAAGATGAGCTTCGCGGGGCTGCAGCGGGAGAACCAGCGCGCCGACGCGATCGCGTACCTGAACACGCTTTCCGACAACCCCAAGCCGCTGCCGACCGCGGCGGCACCTTCCGGCCAGGAAAAGGCCCAGCCCCAGGCCGCCGGCGAGAGCGCTCCGCAGGGCCAGTCCGCGCCCGGCGCCAAGCCGAGCCCGCCGCCCGGCCAGGCCCAGACGCAACCTCCGGCGCCGGCGCAGCCGCAGACCACGTCGCCGGGCCAGTCCTCGGCGCCGCAGCCGGGCAGCCCGCCGAGCCCCGCGCCCGGTCAGAAGAGCCAGTGAACGCCGGATCGCGGTAATTTTCCGGGCCGGCGCGGGCGCGGCGGCAGATCGTTCACCCGGATGTCATTGCGAACCGGCTAGCCGCAGCAGACATAGGCGGGATAATCCCGCTCTCGCGTTCATCGACCATGGAGCCGTCCGTGCATCTGACCCGTCGAACCATTCTGCACATCGGCTCGCTCGCGCTCGTCGCGCCCGCCGCCGGCATGCTCGATGCGCTGCCGGGCGCGACGCAAACCGCATCCGCACCGTCGCAGAACTGGCGTCACGGCCTCTCGCTGTTCGGCGATCTGCATTACCCGGATGGGTTTCAGCGCTTCGAATACGTCAGCCCCGACGCGCCGAGGGGCGGCACCGTCCGGTTGAGCGCGCTCGGCACGTTCGACAATTTCAACGTTGCGGTGGCGAGCGTCAAAGGCCAGCTCGCGGCCGGCATGGGACTGATCTACAACCGGCTGCTGGCGAGCGCGCAGGATGAAGTGACGACGATGTACGGTCTGCTGGCCGAGGCGGTCGATTATCCCCCCGACCACTCGCGCGTCGCCTACCGCCTGCGGCCCCAGGCGCGCTGGCACGACGGAACGCCGGTAACGGCCGAGGATGTGATCTTCTCCTTCGAAACGTGGAAGAAGCACGATCCCGAGCTTTCCGCCTATTACCGGCACGTCGTCAAAGCCGAGCGGAGCGGCGAACGCGAGGTGTCGTTCACGTTCGATTCGGCCGGCAATCGCGAGCTGCCGCTGATCGTGGGCGAGCTCACCGTGCTGCCCAAGCATTGGTGGCAGGCGAGCGACCGGAACGGCAACAAGCGCGATGTTTCCGTCACCACGCTCGAACCGCCGCTGGGCGCGGGCCCGTACCGGATCAAGGATTTCGTGCCGGGGCGCTCGATCGCCTACGAACGGGTCAAGGACTATTGGGGCGAAAAGCTCAACGTCAACGTCGGGCAGAACAATTTCGAGGAGATCCGCTTCGAGTATTTCCGCGACTCCACCGTCGCACTCGAAGCCTTCAAGGGCGATCAGATCGACTGGCGCACCGAGAACAGCGCCAAGAACTGGGCCACCGCCTACGATTTCCCCGCGGCGCGCGACAAACGGGTCGTCATCGAAGAATTTCCGATGCGCAGCCGCGGGGTGATGCAGGCGTTCGCCTTCAACATCCGCCGCGACAAGTTCAAGGATCCGCGCCTGCGCCGCGCGTTCAATTTCGCGTTCGATTTCGAGGAGATGAACAAGCAGATCTTTTATGGCCAGTACCGCAGGATCTCCAGTTATTTCGACGGCACCGAGCTCGCTTCGTCGGGCATCCCGGAGGGTCGGGAGCTGGAGATTCTCGAGACCGTCCGCGCCAAGGTTCCGCCGGAGCTGTTCACGACGCCGTACTCCAACCCGGTCGCCGGCAATGCGGAAGCGGTGCGGGCCAACCTGCGCGAGGCGCTGAAAATGCTGAAGGATGCCGGCTACGAGATTCGCGACCGCAAGCTGGTCAACGCCGCGACCGGCGAGGCGTTCGCCGCGGAAATCCTGGTCGACGATCCGAGCTACGAACGCATCGTGCTGTTCTACCGGCCTTCGCTGGAGCGGCTCGGCATGGCCGTGAGCGTCCGCACCGTCGACGAGGTCCAGTACCAGAACCGGCTGCGGCAATGGGATTACGACATGATCATCGCGTCGTGGGGAGAATCGCTCTCGCCGGGCAACGAGCAGCGCGGCTATTGGGGGTCCCAGGCGGCCGACATGCCCGGGTCGCGCAATCTCATCGGCGTCAAGAACGAAGCGGCCGATGCGCTCATCGACCGCGTCATCTTCGCCAAGGACCGCGCCGAACTCGTCGCCGCCACCAGGGCGCTCGATCGCGTGCTGCTGTGGAATTTCTATGTCGTGCCGCAATGGACCTACGACAAGGTGCGATCCGCCCGCTGGGACCGGTTCGGCAGGCCGCCGATGCTGCCGCGCTACAACGAGCCGGATTTCCCCGGGGTGTGGTGGTGGGACAGCGATCGCGCCACCAAGGTCGGAACGCGCTAGTGCGCCGCGGGCTCGACCGCATGCCGGACCGGCGATCCAGCGCCGGGCGGACGCTCACGCGCCGCAACGTGCTGGCGCTCGGGGCGGGCGTCCTGGCGCTCGGCCCCGCGCGGCGAGCGGCGGCGATCGAAGCCGGCGGCGAGATCGAGACGCATGGACTCTCCGCGTTCGGCGACCTCAAATATCCGACGGATTTCGCGCACCTCGACTATGTCGACCCGCACGCGCCGAAGGGCGGCATATTTTCCCAGGTCGGTCCGGAGCGGCAGTACAACCAATCCTTCCTCACCTTCAACTCGCTCAACAGCTATATCCTCAAGGGCGACGGCGCGCAGGGGATGGAACTGACGTTCGCCAGCCTGATGGCGCGGGCGGCCGACGAGCCGGACGCGGTCTATGGGCTCGCCGCCCGTGCGGTGCGCATCTCGCCCGACCGCCGCACCTACAAATTCCTGTTGCGCGATCAGGCGCGATTCCACGACGGCTCGCCGCTCAATGCGCACGACGCGGCATTCTCGCTCACGACTCTCAAAGCCAAGGGGCATCCGATCATCCGGCAGTTCCTGCGCGATTTCGAGGAAGCGCAGGCCGCGGATGCGGCAACCCTCGTGGTGCGGTTCGCGGACAAGCGCGCGCGCGATGTGCCGCTGTTCCTGGCCGCGCTGCCGATCTTCTCCCGCGCCTATTACGCCGGCCGCACGTTCGACGAGACGAGCCTGGAAGCGCCGCTCGGCTCCGGCCCCTACAAGGTCGGCCGCTTCGAGCCCGGGCGTTTCATCGAGTACGAGCGGGTCGCGGACTGGTGGGGTGCCGAGCTGCCCGTCGCGCGCGGCCAGAACAATTTCGACGTGGTTCGCTTCGAGTACTACCGCGACCGCGACGTCGCCTTCGAAGGCTTCACCGCCAAGAACTATCTGTTCCGGGAGGAATTCACTTCGCGGATCTGGGCGACGCGCTACGACTTCCCGGCGATCCGCGACGGGCGCGTCAAGCGGGAAGTGGTGCCCGACGACACGCCGTCGGGCGCGCAGGGCTGGTTCATCAATACGCGGCGAGAGAAGTTCAAGGATCCCCGCCTGCGCGAAGCGCTGATCGATGCCTTCGACTTCGAGTGGACCAACAAGACCATCATGTACGGTTCCTACGAGCGCACCCATTCGGTGTTCCAGAATTCCGACATGATGGCGACTGGCAAGCCCGGCCCGGAAGAGCTTGCCCTGCTCGAGCCGTTCCGCGACACGCTGCCGGAGGAAGTGTTCGGCGAGCCGTTCTCACCGCCGGTCTCCGACGGCTCCGGCCAGGACCGCAGCCTGCTGCGCAAGGCGAACCAGCTGTTGCAGCAGGCCGGTCTGGCGGTGAAGGCCGGCAAGCGGGTCAACGCGCGCGGCGAGCCGATCGCCATCGAATTCCTGATCGACGAACCGGGGCTCGAGCCGCATCACATGCCGTTCATCAAGAACCTCGGCGTGCTCGGCATCGAGGCCACGCTGCGGCTGGTCGATCCGGTGCAATATCGCGCCCGCGTCGACCAGTTCGATTTCGACATCACGGTCGAGCGGTTCAGCTTCTCGACCACGCCCGGCGATTCGCTGCGCTCGTATCTGTCTTCCGCCGCGGCGACGCTGAAAGGCTCGCAGAACCTCGCCGGGATCGCCGATCCGGTGATCGACGCGCTGATCGACAGGATCATCGGGGCCGACACGCGCGCCGCGATGGTGAGCGCCTGCCGGGCGCTCGACCGCGTCATCCGCTCCGGGCGATATTGGATTCCGCACTGGTACAAGCCGACGCATTGGTACGCCTATTGGGACGTGTTCGCGCGGCCTGCGGCAAATCCGCGCTACGCGCGCGGCGTTCCCGAGACCTGGTGGTACGATCGCGGCAAGGCCGCGAAACTCGAGCGCGCCGGCTGAGCCGGTGCGGATCGGACCGACGAGATGAGCGCTTACATCGCCCGGCGCATCCTGTTCATGATCCCGACGCTGCTCGGGATCATGCTGGTGTCGTTCCTGGTGGTGCAGTTCGCGCCCGGCGGCCCGGTCGAGCGGATGATCGCCAAGATCAGCGGCCAGGATACCGGCGCGACCTCGCGCATCTCGGGATCGGCGGGCGGCGACTTCGCCGCTCGCAACCAGTTCCAGGGCGCGGCCGGCTCCGAGGCGATTAACTCCAAATATCGCGGCGCCCAGGGGCTCGATCCGGAATTCATCAAGAGCCTGGAGAAGCAGTTCGGCTTCGACAAGCCGGCCTACGAGCGCTTCTTGCTGATGTTGTGGAACTTCGGCCGCTTCGATTTTGGCAAGAGCTATTTCCGCGACGTCCGCGTGCTCGATCTGATCAAGGAGAAGCTTCCGGTCTCGATGTCGCTCGGCATCTGGATGACGCTCTTGACCTATCTGATCTCCATCCCGCTCGGCATCCGCAAGGCGATCCGCGAAGGTTCGCGGTTCGACACCTGGACCTCCGGGGTCATCGTGGTCGGCTACGCCATTCCCGGATTTCTGTTCGCCATTCTGCTGATCGTGCTGTTCGCCGGCGGCTCGTTCTTCGACTTTTTCCCGTTGCGCGGTCTCACCTCGGAGAATTGGCACAGCCTGCCGTGGTGGGGCAAGATTCTCGACTACTTCTGGCACCTCACGCTGCCGATCCTCACCATGACGCTCGGCGCCTTCGCCACGATGACGATGCTGACGAAGAACTCGTTTCTCGACGAGATCCGCAAGCAGTACGTGCTCACCGCCCGCGCCAAGGGCTGCAGCGAGCACCAGGTGCTCTACGGCCACATCTTTCGCAATGCCATGCTGCTGGTGATCGCCGGCTTTCCCGGCGCATTCGTCCACGCGTTCTTCTCCGGCTCGCTGCTGATCGAGATCATCTTCTCGCTCGACGGGCTCGGCCTGCTCGGCTTCGAGAGCGTGCTCAACCGCGACTATGCCGTGGTGTTCGCCACGCTCTACATCTTTTCGCTGATCGGGCTCGTCGTGAATCTGATCTCGGACCTCACCTATACCTGGGTCGATCCGCGCATCGATTTCGAGACGCGGGAGGTCTGAATTGGACGCGACGATCACCCGCAAGGTGCAGGAGACGAGCGGCGTCACCCCGCTCGGCGTCGCCGCGCCGCCGCGCGCCGGCAGGATCCGCGTCTCGCCGATCAACAAGCGGCGCTGGCAGAATTTCAAGGCGAACCGCCGCGGCTACTGGTCGCTGTGGCTGTTCGCGGCGATGTTCTTCCTCTCGCTGTTCGCCGAATTCATCGCCAACGACAAGCCGTTCCTGGTGAAATACGCCGACCATTATTATTTTCCGGCGCTGTTCACCTATACCGAGACCGCGTTCGGCGGCGAATTCGAGACCGCTGCGGATTACCGCGACCCCTACGTGCAGAAGCTGATCTCCGACAGCGCCGGCTACATGGTATGGCCGCCGATCCGCTATTCCTACGACACCCACAATCTCGATCTGCCCACCCCGGCGCCGTCGAAGCCGACCTGGCTGCTCACCGAGAAGGAATGCCAGCCCGTGGTCGAGCGCAAAGGGCTCAAAGGCTGCGCCGACCTCGAATGGAACTGGCTCGGCACCGACGACCAGGGCCGCGACGTGCTGGCGCGGCTGATCTACGGCTTCCGCATCTCGGTGCTGTTCGGGCTGGTGCTGACCGTGATCTCCTCGATCGTCGGGGTGGCGGCCGGAGCCGTGCAGGGCTATTTCGGCGGCTGGACCGATCTCCTGTTCCAGCGTTTCATCGAGATCTGGACCTCGATTCCCTCGCTCTATCTGCTGCTGATCATCTCCTCGGTGCTGGTGCCGGGCTTTTTCGTGCTGCTCGGGATCTTGCTGCTGTTCTCGTGGGTGGCGCTGGTCGGCCTGGTGCGCGCCGAATTCCTGCGTGGGCGCAATTTCGAATACGTTCAGGCCGCGCGCGCGCTCGGCGTCTCCAATGCGAAAATCATGTTCCGGCATCTGTTGCCCAACGCCATGGTGGCGACCATGACGTTCCTGCCGTTCATCCTCTCCTCCTCGGTGATGACCCTGACGGCGCTCGACTTCCTCGGCTTCGGGCTGCCGCCGGGCTCGCCCTCGCTCGGCGAGCTGCTGTCCCAGGGCAAGGCCAACGTGCAGGCGCCCTGGCTCGGGCTCACCGGGTTCTTCGCGGTCGCCATCATGCTCTCGCTGCTGATCTTCATCGGCGAGGCGGTGCGCGACGCGTTCGATCCCCGGAAGGCATTTGCGTGACCGAATGACGAGCCCCGCCGAAAAGCTGCTCGAGATTCGCGATCTCTCGGTCGCCTTCCGCCAGGGCGAGCGCGAGCTGTTGGCGGTCGACCGCGTCTCGTTCGACATTCTTCCCGGCGAGACCGTGGCGCTGGTCGGCGAATCCGGGTCCGGCAAATCGGTGACCGCGCTGTCGATCCTGAAATTGCTTCCCGGCTCGGCGCGGCATCCCTCGGGCTCGATCCGCTTCAAGGGCCGCGAGCTGATGCACCTGCCGGAGCGCGAGATCCGGCACGTGCGCGGCAACGACGTCACCATCGTGTTCCAGGAGCCGATGACCTCGCTCAACCCGCTGCACACGGTGGAGCGGCAGATCGCCGAAGTGCTGGAGCTGCACGCCGGCGTGACCGGGCCGGCGGCGCGGGCGCGGGTCGTCGAGCTGCTCGGCCAAGTCGGCATTCCCGATCCGCAATCGCGGCTGGCGAGCTATCCGCACCAGCTCTCCGGCGGCCAGCGTCAGCGCGTGATGATCGCGCTCGCGCTCGCCAACGAGCCCGACCTGCTGATCGCGGACGAGCCCACGACCGCGCTCGACGTCACCGTGCAGGCGCAGATCATCAAGCTGATCAAGGATCTGCAATCGCGGCTCGAGATGGCGGTGCTGTTCATCACTCACGATCTCGGCATCGTGCGCAAGACCGCCGAGCGCGTCTGCGTGATGCGGCAGGGCCGGATCGTTGAGCAGGGCGCGGTCGCCGACGTGTTCGCCGATCCGCGGCATCCCTACACGCGCGAGCTGATCGCGGCCGAGCCGAAGCCCGATCCCGCCCCGCTGCAGCCGGGCGCCCCGGCGGTGGTCCGCACCGATGACCTCAAGGTGTGGTTCCCGGTCCGCCGCGGGTTTCTGCGGCGCACAATCGGTCACATCAAGGCGGTCGACGGGGTCAGCATCGAGGTGCGCAAGGGCGAGACGCTCGGCGTCGTCGGCGAATCGGGCTCCGGCAAGACCACGCTGGGCCTCGCGATCCTGCGGCTGATCTCCTCGCAGGGCCCGATCGTGTTCATGGGCAAGCCGCTGCAGGGCCTCAAGTTCAAGGCCATGCTGCCGTTCCGGCGCGACATGCAGATCGTGTTCCAGGATCCCTACGGCTCACTCTCCCCGCGCATGTCGCTCTCCGACATCATCGAGGAAGGCCTGTGGGTGCATCACCCCGGCATGGCGAAGGCGGAGCGCGAGGAGCGGGTGATGCGGGCGCTCGGCGAGGTCGGGCTCGATCCGGAAACGCGGTTCCGCTATCCGCACGAGTTCTCCGGCGGCCAGCGCCAGCGCATCGCGGTGGCCCGCACCTTGGTGCTCGAGCCGACCTTCATCGTGCTCGACGAGCCGACCAGCGCCCTCGACATGCTGATCCAGGCGCAGATCGTCGACCTGTTGCGGGCGCTGCAGAAGCGTCGCGACCTGACCTATTTGTTCATCTCGCATGATCTCCGCGTGGTGGCGGCGCTGGCGAGCCGCGTCGTGGTCATGCGCCACGGCAAGGTGGTCGAGGAGGGCCCGGCCGCCGAATTGTTCGCGCGGCCGAAAACCGACTACACCCGCGCGCTGTTCGCAGCCGCGTTCAATCTCGAGACCGCGGCCGAAGGCGTGGTGGCGCAATAAGAAAAAATCGGGTCGATCGGGGGGCGGGTGGCATGTCGGCGATCCTGCTGGCCATGACCGGCGCCGGATGGGATCCGGCGGAATGGCAGGCGCGATTTTTGGCGCTGGCGCCGCGCCGCGAAGTGAGGATCTGGCCCGACCATGTCGGCGATCCCGCCGAGATCGGCTATGTGTGCGCCTGGAAGCCGCCGCCGGGCCTGCTGGCGCAATTCCCGCATCTCAAGGCGATTTTCTCGCTCGGCGCCGGCGTCGATCACCTCACCGGCGATCCGCTGCTGCCGGCGGTGCCTCTCGTCCGCGTCGTGGACCGGGATCTCACGGCGCGGATGACCGAGTACGTGGTTCTGCACGTGCTGCTGCATCATCGCCGCTCGCGGCTCTACGAGCGCCAGCAGCGCGAAAATATCTGGCACGAGCATACCCAGCCCGCCGCGAGCGAAGTCGCGGTGGGGATTCTCGGGCTCGGCGTGCTCGGGCGCGACGCCGCCGAAGTGCTGGCCCGGATCGGCTTTCGGGTGGCCGGGTTTGGCCGCAGTGAAAAATCGGTTCCCGGCATCGAGACGTTCCACGGCCAAACGGGTCTCGACGCGTTTCTCGCCCGCACCGAGATCCTGGTCTGCCTGCTGCCCCACACTCGGGCGACCGAAGGCATTCTCAATCTCACATTGCTGCGCAAGCTCAAGCGCGACGGGGCGCTCGGCGGCGCCTATCTGATCAATGCCGGGCGCGGAATGCTGCAGGTCGACGCCGACATTCTCGCCGCGCTCGAGGAAGGTTCGCTCGCGGGCGCGAGCCTCGACGTTTTTCCTGCCGAGCCGCTGCCGCGGGAAAGCGCGCTGTGGACCCATCCGAACGTGATCATCACGCCGCACAACGCCGGGGTCTCGGACCCGCGCGCGCTCGCCAAAAACGTGCTCACCCAGATCGAGCGCTTCGAGCGCGGTCTGCCGCTGCAGCACGTCGTCGACCGTACCGCCGGATATTGACTGCAATGGGCTCACAATCGCCGCACGGAGGAGAGCTCGCTGCCGCTGGCGTGGATGCGGGCGACCGCCTCGGCGGTCGGCTCGATCGCGACCGTCATGTGAAACGCGTTGGCGTGCACGAGCGTGTCGCGGTCGCGCGCGATCGCCACGTGACCGGGCCAGAACAAAAGATCGCCGCGCCGCAGGTTACCGAATGCCGCCTCCGGCGCGATTGCCGCACCCAGCGCCCGCTCCTGCAGGTCGGTGTCGCGCGGCGCGGGAATGCCGCAGGCCTCTAGCGCGACCTGCAGCAGCCCGGAGCAATCGAGGCCCAGGCTGGTCTTGCCGCCCCACAGGTACGGCACGCCGCGAAAGCGTTCCGCGACCGCGACGAAATCTTTTTCGAAGCTCTCCAGCGGCACCAGATGATTCGCCGGGACGAAGCCGCCCGCCGCCGTCACCGCGAGGCGGTCCTGTTCGCGCACGATGGCGAGCCGCGCCCCGAGCGAGGGCGCCGCAAGCGGCGGCAGCCGGATCGAAGGCCCGGGGAAAATGAGCGTGCGCAGCGCCGCGACCCGATGCGTCGGTGCGGGGCCGGGCCGGCCGAGCGCATTGGCCGGCAGCCAGCCGACATAGCCGTCGGATTCGAGCTGGCCCCAGGCGAAACCCTCCTCATTGGTTTCGTAAATCGTGACGGCCTCGCCCATCAATGCCTCGGTCTCGAGCCCAGCGTCGGGCGCGGGCGCGCGCCGCACCGGCGCCCGGGCGTCGATGACCTCGTAGCGCTCGCCCTCGACGAAATGCGCCGCTTCTACTTTGCCCCGCAGATGCCCGGCGGCGAGGTCGGGCCGCGCCGGGGTCAGCCGCGGATCGAAATCCGTCACCGCGAAAGCCCCTTGGCGGTGCGTACCAGGAGGTCGCCGAGCTGCTCGACCGCAAGCGCGCCCTTGACGGTGCGCTGGATCACCACGTTGCGGCGATCCGCGTCGTCGCGCCGGCGCGCGACCAGGCCGAGCTTGCCCATCGTATCGAGCGCGCGGGTGATGACCGGTTTGGTCACCTTGAGCTTCCTGGCCAGGCCACGGACATTGTGCGGCGGCGGATCGAGATAGATCGTGAGCAGGATCGTGAGTTGGCGCGGCGAAAGGTCGGGCTGCCGGTCGGTCACCAGCGCATAGGAAAAGTCGTGCAGCAGTTTCAGCGCCTGCGCCGGCCGGATTTCGACTGCCATCGCATCCTCCGGATCGCTTCGATGCCGCCGGCACCAGCGCCACCGGCAAGGGGGATCGTTTCGGGTGCGGAGTATTTTCTCCCGCGCGCCGCGCCGCAAGCGCCGCGATCAACCATCGTAGCGGGAGGTCAACAGCGTATAGAGCGCGCGGGCGGCCTGGCACTCGCCGCCCTCGGGGCGCCCTGGCTTGGCCGTAGGGGTCCAGGCATAGACGTCGAAATGGGCCCAGCTTTTCGCCGCCGTGACGAATCTGCGCAAGAACAGCGCGGCGGTGATCGAGCCGGCAAATCGCCCGGTTCCGGTGTTGTTGATGTCCGCGATCTTGGATTCCAGCATCGGCTCGTAGCCGCGCCACAGCGGCATGCGCCACAGCGGATCGTTCTCGGCCGCGGCGCAGGCCAGCAGCTCGCCGGCGAGCGCATCGTCCTCGGTGTAGAACGGCGGCAGGTCGGGCCCGAGCGCGACCCGGGCGGCGCCGGTCAGGGTGGCAAAATCAAACAGGAGGTCCGGCGCTTCCTCGTCCGCGAGCGCCAGCACATCGGCAAGCACCAGCCGGCCCTCCGCATCGGTGTTGCCGATCTCCACCGATAGCCCCTTGCGCGACGGATAGACGTCGAGCGGCCGGAATGCCGAGCCCGAGATCGCATTCTCGACCGCCGGGACGAGCACGCGCAGCCGCAGCGCGAGGCCGCGATCCATCACCATATGGGCGAGCGCCAGCGCGCTCGCGGCACCGCCCATGTCCTTCTTCATGATCAGCATCGCGCTCTCGGGCTTGATGTCGAGCCCGCCGGTGTCGAAGGTGACGCCCTTGCCGACGATTGTGACCTTGTGTGCTGCGGCATCGCCCCAGGTGACATCGATCAGGCGCGGCGCCTGGCAGGAGGCGCGGCCGACCGCGTGGATCAGCGGCAGATTTTCGGCCAGCAGCGCTTCGCCGACGATGGTGCGCACCGCCGCGCCGTGACGCGCCGCAAGCGCACGCGCAGCCGTTTCGAGCTCGGCCGGGCCGAGATCGTTCGCCGGCGTGTTGACGAGATCGCGGGCCAGCGCGACCGCCTCGACGATGCGGGAAAGATCGCCGCCATCGACGCCGTCGGGCAGCTCGAGCCGGATCTCCTTTGCCTCCTGTTTGCGATAGCGCGCAAACCGGTAGGACCCGAGCGCGAAGGCAAGCGCGGCAAGCCGGCTGTCCGGGGGCGAATTGCCGAACCGATAGGTGCCGGCCGGCAGCAGCGCGGGCAACCGCCCCGCCAGGAACGGATCTGGCGGCTTGCCGGCCGGCTCGAGCCCGAACAGCACCCCGGAAAGTCCGCCAGCTCCCGGCAGCAACAGGCATTGTGCCGGCTTCGGCTCGAAGCCGGATGCGTCGGCGAAGCTTCGCAGCGGCGCATCGAAGGCCTGACGCAGCGCCGGCCAGGTCGCATCGGTGACGAACCAGATCGGGACGGCGGTCCCGCCGCGCGTCGCGAAGGCCGGATGCATGGAGGGTTCCCGTGGCGAGGCTCGCCCTCTAACACGCCGCCTGATCGCGGGAAAGCGAAGCGCGGCCCAGCCGGTTAACCGGGTATTAGGGTTAACGGATTATTGCTCGACCTGCCCGGCGGCGCGTCTGTTCGCCCGGGTGGAACGAGATCATGGCCCCATTTCCGTGCACGCGGGCGTTTGGTCCGCTCGCGCTCGCGTTCCTCGCAATGGCCGCGGCGGGCTGCCAGACGACGCACCCGACCGCGACGGCGGACACGACCGGCAGCGTGGGACTGGCCTCGTCGCTTCCCGCCGGCGCCCCGAGCACTCCAAGCGACCCGCGCGACCCGCGCCGGGAGCTCGACGCCGCCGGCGCGCTCTACCGTGCCAATGCCGGCAATCCCGACGCCGCCATCCGCTATGCGACGGCGCTGCGCGCCATCGGCGAGCGCGCCCAAGCCTCGGCGGTGCTGGAGCAGGCCTCGATCAAGCATCCGAGCAACAAGGCCGTGCTCGCCGCCTACGGCAGGGCGCTGGCCGATGCCGGCAATTATGCCCAGGCGTTCGAGATTCTGGGCCGGGCGCACACGCCGGATCAGCCGGACTGGCGTCTCTTGTCGGTGCAAGGGGCGGTGCTCGACCAGATGGGCCGACACGAGGAGGCGCGCCGCTATTACGCCAGCGCGCTCAAGCTTGCTCCCGACGATCCCGCGGTGCTCTCGAACCTCGGACTGTCCTACGCCCTCGCCAAGGATCTCAAGCAGGCCGAGACCATTCTTCGCCGCGCGGCGGCGCGGCCCAGCGCCGAGGCGCGCGTGCGCCAGAATCTGGCGCTGGTGGTCGGATTGCAGGGCCGCTACCAGGAGGCGGAGGAGATTGCCCGCGCCGACCTGCCGCCCGAGGCGGCCGCCGCCAACGTCGCCTATCTGCGCGAGGTGCTCTCGGGCAAGAGCGACTGGAGAAAGCTCGGCCGCCCCGGGCCCGTCGCGGCGGGCTCGAAGGGGTCCTAGCGGTTTCTCGGCGCGGCGTCCTGCCGCCGTCAGTGCGTTTCTGCCGCCCTTACTGCAGCGAGAGCACCCGGATCGCGGCGGGGCCGAGAATGACGATGAACAGCACCGGCAGGAAGAACAGGATCATCGGCACGGTGAGCTTGGGCGGCAGGCCGGCGGCCTTCTTTTCCGCCTCCATCATGCGCATGTCGCGGTTCTCCTGCGCCATCACCCGCAGGGTCTGGCCGAGCGGGGTGCCGTAGCGCTCGGCCTGCTGCAGCGAGACGCATACCGCCTTGACGCCGTCGAGGTTGACGCGCTTGGCCAGGTTCTCATAGGCCTGCCGCCGGTCCTGCAGGTAGGAGAGCTCGGCGGTGGTCAGCGTGAATTCCTCGGCGAGCGGTATCGATTGGGTGCCGATCTCCTGGGCCACCTTGCGGAACGCGGCCTCGACCGACATCCCGGATTCCACGCAGATCAGCAGCAGATCGAGCGCGTCGGGAAACGCCCGCTTGATCGAGAGCTGGCGCCGGGTGATCTTGTTCTGCAGGTAGAGGGAGGGAACGTGTACGCCGCAATAGGCGGCGATCACGCAGGCCGCGACCTTGATCAGGGCCGGCTGCTCGAAGTCGACGATGACGAACAGATAGAACAGCGAGAAGATCAGGATCGCGATCGGCGCGACCATCCGGAAGAACAGATAGGTGACATAGGCCGCCTGCGCGCGGTAGCCGGCCTGGACCAGCTTTTCCCGCGCCTCCTGCTGGCCCAGCCATTTCGCCAGGTTGAAGCGCTCCACCACGGTCTTCATGTATTGCTTGGGCGATTGCCGCAGCTTCGCCTTGTCGCCGCGCGCCAGCCGTTCGCGCTCGCGCTGACGCAGCTTCTCGCGCTCGATCGCGACCGCCTTGAGCCGGCGGTTCAAATCGTCGCGGACCAGCAGCGGCATCGCCAGGGTCAGCACGGTGGCCGCCGCCCCGACGGCCGCGAACAGCGTGGCCAGGAAGCGCGTGTCGGACAATTTTTCGAGCAGGAGTTCGATCATGGTGCGGGTCAGAAATCGAAATTGATCATCTTCTTCATGACGAACACGCCCATCGTCATCCAGACGGCGCAGGCCATCAGCATGATGCGGCCGACCGGCGTCGTCCACAAAAGCTCGATGTAATTCGGGCTGGTGACGTAGACCAGCATCATCACCACCGGCGGCAGCGCGCCGATGATCGCCGCCGACGCCTTGGCCTCCATCGACATCGCCTTGATCTTGGCCTGCATCTTCTTGCGGTCGCGCAGCACGCGCGACAGATTGCCGAGGGCCTCGGAGAGGTTGCCGCCGGATTTCTGCTGGATCGAGACCACGATGCCGAAGAAATTGGATTCCGGCAGCGGAACGCTTTCGTAAAGCTTGAGGCAGGCCTCGCCGGTCGGCATGCCGATGGTCTGGATCTCGACGATCGAGCGGAACTCGCTCCTGACCGGTTCCTGCGACTCGTTGGCGATGATCTTCAGGCAATCCCCGAGCGGCAGGCCGGCCTTCACGCCGCGGACGACCACGTCGACCGCATCCGGGAATATGTTCAGGAACCGCCTCTCCCGGCGCTTCTTGAGAAAACCGAGGATCCAGCGCGGCAGGCCGAAGCCGGCCACGAGCCCCAGCACCCCCGAGGCCGGCAGCCCGCCGCCGACCACAAGCGCGCCGCCCATCACGCAAAGTGCGAGCGTGGCGCTGATCACGTAGAACTGGCGCGGCGACCAACTCAGTCCGGCCTGCACGAGCCGCACCGGGAGCGCGGGATTCTTGCTGCGCTTCTTCCGGAGTTCGAGCTCTTTCAGGCTCTCCTCGACCTGCTCGCGTCTCGATTTCGTGCCGCGCGCGCTCGCCGCGCGGCTCGCCCGCTCCGGCCGCGCCACGCTCGCCTGGCGCTTTTCCGCCTGCCGTTCGCCGGACAGGACCGGATAGAGGAATACCCAGAGCAGGCCGCCGGCCCCGGCAGCTCCGAGCAGGAACACGACAAGCGTTTGCAGCGGCATTGCGTTCCCCGCCTCACAGCTTCAGCGGCTCGTCGGCGATCTCGGCGGCGTCGAGCGCGGCGGCGAGGCGATGCTCCTCGCCGAAATAGCGTGCCCGGTCCCAGAATCGCGGCCGTCCGATGCCGGTCGAGCGATGCCGACCCAGCACATTGCCCTTGGCGTCCTCGCCCAGGATTTCGTAGATGAACAGGTCCTGGGTGATGATGACATCGCCCTCCAACCCCATCACCTCGGTGACATGCGTGATCCGGCGCGAGCCGTCCCGCAGTCGCGCCGTCTGGATGATCACGTCGACGGAGGCGCAGATCATCTCGCGGATGGTGCGCGAGGGCAGCGAATAGCCGCCCATGGTGATCATGGATTCCAGGCGCGAGAGCGCCTCGCGGGGATTGTTGGCGTGGAGCGTACCCATCGAGCCGTCGTGGCCGGTATTCATCGCCTGCAGCAGGTCGAATGCCTCCGCGCCGCGCACCTCGCCGACGATGATCCGCTCCGGACGCATGCGCAGGCAGTTGCGGACGAGGTCGCGCATGGTGACCTGGCCTTCGCCTTCCAGATTCGGCGGCCGGGTCTCGAGCCGGACCACGTGGGGCTGCTGCAGCTGCAGCTCGGCGGCGTCTTCGCAGGTGATGACCCGCTCGCTGTCCTCGATGAATCGGGTCAACGTGTTGAGCAAGGTGGTCTTGCCGGAGCCGGTCCCCCCGGAGATCACCGTGTTGACGCGCGAGCGGCCGATCACCTTGAGGATCTCGGCGCCTTCCGGCGTGATCGAGCCGTATTTGACCAGCTGATCGAGCGTGAGCTTGTCGCGCCGGAACTTGCGGATCGTCAGGGTGGGCCCGTCGAGCGACAGCGGCGGCACGATGACGTTGACGCGCGAGCCGTCGGGCAGGCGCGCGTCGCAGATCGGCGAGGAATCGTCGACGCGCCGGCCGACCTGGCTGACGATGCGTTGGCAGATGTTGAACAGCTGGTGATTGTCGCGGAAGCGAATGCCGGTCCTCTGAATCTTGCCGGCGACCTCGATGTACACGGTCTCGGCGCCGTTCACCATGATGTCGGCGATGTCGTCGCGCGCCAGCAGCGGCTCGAGCGGGCCGTAGCCGAGCACGTCGTTGCAGATATCGTCGAGCAGCTCCTCCTGCTCGGAGATCGACATCACGATGCTCTTGATCGCGATGATCTCGTTGACGATGTCGCGAATTTCCTCGCGCGCGGATTCCGCGTCGAGCCGGGCGAGCTGGGCGAGGTCGATGGCCTCGATCAGCGCGTTGAAGATCGCGGCCTTGACCTCGTAATAGCCCTGCGAGCGCGGCGAATCGACGCCGGCCGCCGGCGGACCGGGGGGCACCCGGCGCTCGACCGGGGCCGTCGGCGGCGAGACGATCGGCGCCCCCAGCCCGGCAGCCGGCAGCGCGCGGCCGAGATCCGGGCCTGCCGCGGGCGCCGGCAGCGATTCGGCCGGCACCGGCGCCGCCTGCTGCGGGGCGGGCGGCGCCAGGACGACCTCGCCGCGAGCGTCCGAACCGGGGCTGGTGCGCTTTCCGAACACGCGATCACTCCGAAGCGGTGCTCACCCCTGTCGACGCAGGAGCTTTTCGATCAATGGGCTCAGCAGCGCATGCCTCGATCGCTTGGCTTCGGTGCGGCCGGTCAGGAGCTGCGCGAGCTGCCGAAACGTTTCCGCCGTGCGGTGCCCGGCCGCGACTTCGGCGATCATCTGTCCGTTGTTGGCGGCGGTCCCGAACACCTGCGGCTCGAAGGCGATGACGGCGGCCGGCTCCGCTTCGAGCGCCTTGGCGAAATCCGCCGGCTTGATCTCCGGCCGCTTCGGTATGCCGACCTGGTTGAGGCAATAGTGCGGGCGATGGTCATTGGGCCGCCCCGCGCGCAGCAGGTCGAGCATGTTCTTGGCATTGCGCAGGTTGGCCAGATCCGGCGCGGCGACGATCAGGATCTCGTCGGCGCCGATCAGCGTGCGCTTAGTCCAGGCGGTCCACATGTGCGGAACGTCGAGGACGATACAGGGAATGGTGGCGCGCAGGACGTCGAAGGTGGATTCGAAGGCATCCGCGCCGAAATCATAGACGCGATCGAGCGTAGCGGGAGCCGCCAGCAGGCTGAGGTGATCGGTACATTTCGACAGCAGGCGATCGATGAAGGCGGTGTCGATGCGCTCGGGGGAGAGCACCGCGTCGGCGATGCCTTGCGAGGGGTCCTGATTGTAATCGAGGCCGGCGGTGCCGAACGCCAGGTCGAGATCGGCGACCACGGAATCCAGCGCCAGATCCCGCGCCAGCGCCCAGGCGATGTTGTGGGCGAGGGTGGAGGCCCCCACCCCGCCTTTGGCGCCGACTACCGCGATCGTGCGCCCCACCGGCTTCACATCCGGCGCGCAGAACAATCCGGACACGGCGCGGATCAGGTCGAGCGCATCGACCGGCGCGATCAGGTAATCGCTGACCCCGCGGCGCACCAGCTCGCGGTAGAGCACGACGTCGTTCACCCGTCCGATTACGATCACCCGGCTCGCCGCGTCGCAGACTTCGGCGAGTTGATCGAGACCGCCGAGCACTTCCTCGCCGCGGCTCCCCGATTCGATGATGATCACGTTCGGGGTCGGCGAGCTGCGGTAGGCCTCGGCCGCCGCGACGATGCCGCCCATCTGCACCTTGACGTGCGCCTTTCCCATCCGGCGATCTTCGGCCGCCGCCTGCATCACCGTCGCCGTTTCCGGAGTTTCACAGAACGCCTGGATCGACACGCGAGGGACCAGCGCGATGTGCGCAGCAGCCGCCGGCCTCTCCTCGGTCGCGTCGGTCTCGCTGGATTTGACGGCGTATCGGATCATTTGCCCACGTCGCTGATCTTGCCGTCCTTGTCGCTCGCATAGACGGTCGAGGGATTCTCGCCCTTGCGGTATTTCTCGATCACGGTCGCGCGCCGCGCCGCATGAACCGGAGCATCGCCGCGCGGTTGCACCAGGTCCGCCGGGTTCTCCACCATTGCCGCCAGGTTGCGCTGGCTGGCACACCCGAGATTCCAATATTCCCGGTTCTCGAAGTCGCCGCCGTCGTGGCTCGGGCCGATATCGTGGGGCCACAGCCCGCACGGTCCCGCTTCCGCGACCATCTTGGGATAGATCACCCGAACCGTAGCTAGCTGCATCGGGTTCGCCGGCCGGTAGCGGCGCGCGACGACGACGTTGGGCGGCACGCCGGTCGCGGTCAAAATCGCCTGGATCTCGCGCAGCACGCCGGTGGCGGCGGCCTCGTTGCTGGTCCCGGCGGGCACCTGAATGACGATCCCGCCGGTGGCCTCGTGCCCCCATCGGTGCGCCAACGCCAGCACTTCGGCCCGCTGCGCCGGGGCGAGGCCGGCGCGATTGGTGCCGACGAATATTTCGAGCGTGCGCTCGCCCTCGCGGATCGCGATCGGGTGGCGCTGGCGAATATCGTTGGGGTAAGTATCGGCGATCTGCCGATCGGAGTAGCAACCCGAGAGCGCCGCGGCGAGCGCGACAATCGCCGCGGAACGCGATAGTGCCGCGGCGAGCCGGTTGCGGGTGCCGGTCGAGAGCTGGGACATGGGACCGTTCTCCTCGTCTCGTCCGGTCAATCGAGAATGAACCCGTAGCTGCCGTGGTAGCTGCCGTGCGGGTCGGGCCGTCCGGCGGCTCCGTAGATCCGATTGAATTTGCCGAGCAGCACGCTCGCCGGATCCGGCGCGTCGGCGAACCCGTCATCCGGACGCGAAAGTTCCTTTTGGGCCACCGCGCGCACGATGTAGGGCGTCACGATCACCATCAGCTCGGTCTGATTGTTGATGTAGTCGCGACTCTTGAACAGGGTTCCGAGAATCGGCACCTCCAACAAGCCGGGAATGCCGTTGATGTGCTGCTTGGTCTGCTCGTGGATCATGCCGGCCATGGCCAACGAGCCGCCGGAGGGGATTTCGATCGTGGTCTCGGCGCGGCGGGTCTTGATGCCCGGAATGCTCACCGGCGGATTCACTTGGATCAACAGCGCGTTGTCGCTGGTCACTTCCGATACTTCGCTCATCACCTTGAGGCTGATGCGGCCCTCCGACAGCACCACGGGCGTGAAATTGAGGCCCACCCCGAACTTCTTGAATAGGATCTGGGGCTGACAGCTGCTGACCCCGCCGGTCTGTTGGCAGGTGTAGCCGGAAAGGATCGGAAACTCGCCCCCGGCGAGGAAATTGGCATTCTCGCCGGAGATCGCCGTCAGATTGGGTTCGGCAAGCGTGTGCAGCACGCCGGCGCGTTCCATCGCCTGCAGCGTCGCACTGATGGATTTGAAGCTGCTGGTGAGGGAGCTTGGCGGCAGGCTCAACGGCTGTCCGAACGCGGTGAACGGGTTGTTGGTGTTGAAATTCACCACGGTCGTGCCATAGCCGATGCTGCCGTTGAGATCGATGCCGAGCTGCTTGATGATGCTGCGCTGCACTTCGGCGACCGTCACCTTGAGCATCACTTGGTCGCGGCCCTGAATGGTCAGGCTGTTGACCACCTTGTTGACGTCACCGACCAGCCGCGCGGCGAGATCGTAGGCCTGCTGCGACTCACCGGCGCTGGCGACGCTGCCGGAAAGCATGACGCCGTCGCCCACGCCCTCGAGCCTGACATCGGCCTGCGGCAACAGTTGGCGCAACGCGGCGCGCATGCCGTTGAGGTCGCGCTTGACCGCGATGTCGAAGCCCGCGATCTGCCGGCCCTCGGCGTCGAAGAAGAAGACGTTGGTCTGCCCGATCGCCGCGCCGATCAGATAGGCGCGCCGCGCCGAACGCACGACCGCGTTGGCGACGGCCGGATTGGCGACGAGCACGTCCTTGATGTCGCGGGGCAGGTCGACGACCACCGATTTGCCGATGCCCAGCGCCACGAAGCGCGAGCCCGTGTCCTCCGCCGCGATGCGGATCCCGGCGGCGGGCGCCTGCTCCAGCTCGGCAGCCGCGAGGGTGGCGCAGCTCGCGGCGAGAACGGCGGCGACAAGGGTGACGATGCGCGCAGTTTTCATACGCTTCACTTTCCACTCACGCTTCGACCGGACCGGTGCTCGTTACCGGATTTGACCAGCGAAACGTCAATCCATGGTTAATGAGGCGTATCGAATTGAAGTTAACCGATCCTTGCCGAGGAGATCGTCGGGCGCCGCGCGCGGTCAGCTGGTGAGCTCGTGCATCCATACCGTATCCGGGTAGACGATGAGCGCGGCGGCGGCGAGCGCAATCCCGTAGGGCACGCCGGCATCCTTACGGTGCAGCCGCTCTGCCCAGCCCGCGCCTTGGAGCGCGACCGGCAGGGGAAACAGCCGAAACTGCACGATCAGCAGCGTCAGTGCCCCGCCGAGCAGGGAAGCGACGAACAGATACGCCAGCAGCTGGTCGAAGCCGAGCCAGAGCGCGGTCGCGGCGGCGAGCTTGGCGTCCCCGCCGCCGATCCACCCGCAGGCAAACAGGCAGAATGCCACGGCCAGAGCCGTGAAACCCGCCGCGGCATGCATCCCAATCTCGCCCATCCCGATCCCCGCCGCCGGTGCGAGGACGAGAAACCCTGCCGCCAGCGCCAGCGACACCTTGTTGGAGATCGTCATGGTCAGGAGATCGCTCGATGCCGCGAATGCCATCAGGGCCGGAAACAGCAGCAATCGGGTCGCGTCGATGATCATGGGGCGGTTCCATGCGGCGCGGGACGGGCCGCAGCTCCCGCAATCTAGGCCGGCGCCTATTGCCGATTTCTTAGCGCCGTCGCGAGGATTCTCGTCAGCGACGGCCGGCGGCCGCCGCACGGGCGCGCCATGATGTCGCGGAAGAGCGCCGCAGCGGCAGAGCAAGCCCCGTCTGCGGCTGCAGGGCGCCGCTTGCGGTCGAGTTCGCGCCTTCCGATGCTTCCCGAACGCTCATCCAGAACAGTGCCGCGAGGGCGAGCGGCGCAATCCCGAGCCCCAGCGGGTTCAGCACCATGACCAGCAACGGCATGATCCAGGCGAGGAGGCAGACGGGGCTCCAGTCGGCTCGCCAGGGGAGCCGTCCCCACAGCATCCAAATCACCGCTCCGGCGATTGCGGTGAGGTCGTAATTGAGGGCGTAGGGAGTCAGGAGCGGAGCGGCGCTCGCCAGAACCAGGGCCCGGCGGCATGGGTCGCCGGTGCGCCGCACCGCCAGGCATGCGCCGGCCATGACGGAAAGCGCGACGGCACCCTGGATCGACATGGCGGCCGGATAGGAGAACCCGAACGTACGGGCGCCGGCGAACACAGAGGGCATCATCGCCGTGTAGAAACCCTGGAATTGCTCGAGCAGCAGCAATTGATACACCGCCGTGACGTGCAAATACTCCTGCCACGCCTCCAGGCCGAACAGCGCCACGGATGCCGTGACCAGCACGCAGACCGTCGAGGTTGCCGCCGCAATCGCCCGCCATGCTCCGAGCGCCAGCAGGGCGAACGGGAGAACGAGCCCGAGCTGCGGCTTGAACGCGAGCAGGCCGAACAGAACGCCGGCCATCATCGGCCGGCGATCGAGCCAAAGAATGCCGCCGAGAAGCAGGGCGGCGGACGCGAATCCGTTCTGGCCGGCGACCAAATTGAGCAAGACGGCGGGCGCCGCGATCAGGCCGAGGAGGGCACAGGGGCGGCTCGGCGACGCGAGTTGCGAGAGCACGACGCCGGCGTAGGCGGCGAAGGTCGCCAGCGTCCAGACCGCGAGCGCGGGAAAATAGGGAAGCTCCGACAGCGGCCAGAATGCCGCAAGCGCGAACAGCGGATAGCTCCAATTGTGAAACGGCAACGCGTGTCCGAACAACGCGCCGATGGCGGCGTGATAGGTCTCAGGATCAAATAGCGTCGAGAGCTGGCCGTGGAATGCGAGCTGCGGGCCAGCCCAGATATTGATGAAATCGCGACCGATCGGATAACCACTCACGTCCAGGCCATCGGCGGCGGGCCAGTAGAACCACACGAATGCCGGCAGGAACAGGATCAGGGATGTGGCGGGATAGAGAAAGATTCTGTTGCCGGCGCCCACGACCGGCGGCCCCGCAGCCGAACCGCGGCAGGCTTCAACGCCCCTCATCGAGGCTCAACGCCGCCGGCACGGTGTCGCCGCGCTCGGATACGAACCGCCCGGGCGCCGGCAGCTCCAGATAGCGCATGCGCTTGAGCTCGCGGCGGGTCGCGCTGATCGCCTCGGTGACGATTCCGCAGAACAGGCTCAGGAACGCAAGCTGCATGATGCTCGCCGCCAGGATCGCGGTCGGCAAACGCGGCACCAGTCCGGTCTCGACATAGGTGACGATCACCGGGGCTCCGATTGCCAGCGATGCAAGGACGAGGCCGATGGACAGCGCTCCGAAGAACCGGAACGGCTTGAGCGCCTTGTACATCAGCAGGATGGTGGCCAGGATCCGCGCGCCGTCCCGGAAGGTCTTGAGCTTGCTCGCCGAGTTCAGCGGCCGCTCGCAATAGCTCAATGCCATCTCGGCGCTGGCGAGCTTGAGGTCGAGCGCATGGATCGACAGCTCGGTCTCGATCTCGAAGCCGGATGAAGCCGCCGGGAAGGATTTGGCGAAGCGCCGCGACAGCACCCGGTAGCCGGACAGAATGTCGGTGAATCCCGGCCCGAACAAGCGGGCGACGATCCAGTTGAACAGCCGGTTGCCGAGCCGATGGCCGCGTCGAAACGCCTGCTCCGCGCCGATACGGATCCCGACCACCATATCGACGTTTTGCACGACCAGCGTTTCGACCAGGCGTCCGGCCGCGGCTGCGTCGTAGGTGAGATCGCCGTCGGCGAGCACATACACGTCCGCCTCGACGTCGGCGAACATCCGTCGCACCACGTTGCCCTTGCCCTGATACATCTCGCGCCGCACCAGGGCGCCTGCGGCAGCCGCGGCCTCGGCCGTGCCGTCGGTCGAGTTGTTGTCGTACACGTAGATGCTCGCGCCCGGCAGCACGCGGCGAAACCCGTCGATGACCGGCGCGATGGTCGCTGCCTCGTTGTAGCAGGGGATGAGAACGGCGATGGACTTGTGCTTGACGAAGGCGGCCTGCGGCAGCAGCGACGCGAGCTCGTCCCGAACCCGAGAAATCTTGTGCATGGCCTGTTCCGCCGCGACCTTCGACCGCCCGGTTCACCATGGCGGCGACTGCTTAAGGCCGGTTTGCGCCGGCGGCGGACCACCCGCCACGCACATCCTTGTTGCAAGCTCGGTTAACCGATTGCTTATCGATTGCGCCCTATAGGCTTGGTCGTGACCGACTTAGGCTCCGGGCGGGACGTCCGGGGAACGGACCATCATGGCATCGGTGCCGGCGCCGCCCGCGGATCATCGCCTTCCCTTCATCGTCATGCTGTTGATATGGCTCGTCGCGGCCTCCACGGCGGCGGCGAGCTACTGGGAACGTTTGGATGATTCCTTCCTGTCTCCCGACAATGCGATGCGGCTGGTGCAGGTGCGGGCGCTGCTCGATGGCGCTCCCTGGTTCGATCCGCACGAGCTGCGGATCGCTCCTCCGCTGGGCTACGATACCCATTGGTCACGCCTGATCGATGCCGGCATTGCCGGGCTGATCCTTCTGCTCCGGCAGCTCGCCTCGCCGGATCTCGCGGAGCGGCTTGCCCGCTGCATCTGGCCGCTGCTGCTGTCCGGGCCCGCGGTGCTCGCGGTGATTGCCATCGCGGTGCGGCTCGGCGGCGAGGGCGCCGGCCGTGCCGCATTGCTCGCCGCGCTGCCGACCGTCGCGCTGCTGCCGACGTTTCGTCCGGGCGAGATCGACCATCACAACGCCCAGCTCATGCTCTCCCTGGTGACGCTCGCATGCGCGACTTGGAGCGATCGCGGCCTGTTCGCCGCTGCGGCGGGCGTTGCCGGAGGCTTGCTGCTCGGCATCGGGCTGGAGGCCGCCTATGTGCCGGTGATCGTCGCGGCGATGTTCGGGTTGTTGCTCGTGCGCAGCGCCGATTGGGCTCCCGCGGCCCGCGCGTTCGGCGCGGCGCTGGCACTCTCCACCTCGATCGGCTTTTTGGCGGCGACGCCCGCCGCGCTGCGATTCACGCCGCAATGCGATGCGCTTGCCGTCAATTCGGCCCTCGCCGTGGCTCTCGGCGCGGGGGGCCTCGCCCTGGTCGCGAGCTTCGCCCATCGCTTCGACCCGCGCATGCGCTTGGCGGCGCTGGCCCTGGTCGGCGGCTTGGCGCTCGGCGCGTTCATCGCCATCGAGCCGCGTTGCCTCGCGGGGCCGTTCGGCTTGGTCGATCGATCGATCTTCCCGCTGTGGATGGACCAGGTCTGGGAGATGCAGCCGGTCGTCTCGCTGTTCCGGACCGACGGATTGCGGACGGTCGTTTACATCGGCTTCCCTCTGGTCGCCGCGCTGAGCGCTTCGTGGGTCGTGGCCGCGGGGCTGCGCACGCCGCTCGGATGGGCGAGCCTCGCCGCTTTCGCGATCTCCGGCCTGATCATGCTCGGCCAGGTGCGCATCATCATGTACGTGACCTGGCTCGGCCTGCCGTTCGTCGGCATCGCCGCGCAATGGCTGGCGGAACGGACCTCGCGTCCGGCGCTGACGCAAATCCCGGCTGCAGTGCTCGCCAGTCCGGCGATCGTCACCTTGGCGGTTGCCGTCCTGGCGCACCAGGTTACCGAGGCCAAGGGCGAAGCGACGCCCAGCCAGGAAGTCCTGCCCTGCTTTCACCCGCAAAATTTTCGCGTGCTGGCCGGCCTGCCCGACGGACTCGTGCTGGTTCCGCTCGATCTCGCCCCTTCGGTTCTGGCGCAGACGCGGCACAGTGTGATCGCCGCCCCCTATCACCGCGCCGATCGGGCGATCCGTTTCAATCAGGAAGTCATGAACGGGCCGAACGCGGCCGCACGCGAGCGCGTGGTCGCCCGCGGCGCCGATTACGTAGTCTCGTGCAGCAGATTTCGCCGCGACACGCTGCCAGGCTCGTTTCACGCGGCGCTCTTTGCCGGCACCGCCGGCTCGTGGCTCGATCCTGTGCCCGGCCCGGAAGGAGAGCTGCTGAAGGTCTGGCGCGTGAAGCGCTGAAGGGCCCGCCGCGACTCAGTGCTTGAACGGATAAGCAATTGACCGGCGAAGCTGTGGGGAAAAATCGGGCCGCCGATGCCGTAGCGGCCCGGCAAGTGCTGTCAAGACCCGACTTATAAAACTCGCGTATCGCTGCGCGCGAAGGTTGTGAATTGCGGGGATAAGTCGCCTGATAATCTGAGGTTGCTCTCGACCGATGATAGCTTCCTGCCGCCACGGGGGTGGCTGAGGTGGGGCGGCTTTGAATCCATATTGCTGACGGCAGTGTGCCGCGAAGAAACCTGCGAGCGATAGGGAAAAGCGTTCGCCCCCATAACCATGGGAGCTGACGATGTGGGGATCTTTTGTGGCGCCCTTCGGGGCGGCGAGGAACTATTGGCTGCAGCGGCTGCTCGCCGGGCTTGCGGCGGTCGTGCTGTCCGGGGGCTCGTTTGCTCGAGCTGATGGTGAACAAACCAAACCTACAGCCACTGAGGTAGTCGCCGCCATTGGGACTACTACCTGGGGAGGGTTGGGTTGGGGCATTGGCGTCGCCGCAGATTTCGATATCGGCGGAAACCGCGTTGTCGACGCGCAGCTCGTGAACGGCATCGTGCGCGTGACCGATACGACCAGCAACGTGAGCTTGGGTTTCGTCCTGGAAGCGCATTACTTCCTGAGGGAAATCTACTTGCCAATCTCCGGAGCAATCGGACCCATGAAAATTCCCCGCGGCTCCAGCGACTGTCCTTATAAGCAAGCAATATATCTTTGCGGCGGCACGGAGATTGGATGGGGGCCATTCGTGGCGATCGAAGTCGCGAATGGAACCAAGTCAAAGCCGAGTGAAGACAGCACGATCACAGCCTTCGCGCTGGGCTTGATGATCGGCTTCCACCATGTCCCTCCCGCGACCGTTACCGCCGCCGTTAGTGCTGGTGATAGCAAGGCCGTGTTGGTACGTGATACAAAAAATGACACGAGAAGCTGGAATTTCGGCGTCGGATTGCGCGTCGATCCCGTGGCCAAGGTCCTGGGCGACGGCATCGTAGCCAATCAGCAACTACCGTTCGGAGAAACGGCAATTCGCTTCAAGAAAGAGCCTCGCGGTGGAATCATACTGCTCTCGTCCTTCAGCTTCTAAGCACGGGTCGACGGTGGTGAAGGAGGGCGCTTCACCACCGTTCGCGTCCGAGAGGGTCGGCGCGACGGCAGCGGTGCTGCGCGGGCGCGCCGCGGGTCAGTGCTTGAACGGATAGATCAGCTGGCCGCCGAAGCTGCGGGGAAAATTCGGATCGCCGATGCCGTAATGGTCCGGCAATTCGTGCTCCGGCATGTAGAACGTGCCGAACAGGACGTCGAGGAACGCAAACGTCGGGGCAAAATTCTTGGAGCCGCCCCGGTCCGCGGCGGTGTGATGCCAGCGGTGGAACACCGGGCCGGCAACGAAATATTTCAGCGGGCCGAGCGTCCAGTTGAGATTGGCGTGAACGAACGCCGAGGTCGCGACGGTGAACGGCACCAGGATTCCCAGCACCGCAGGGGCGATTCCGGCGAGCAGCAGCACCACGTCGACCAGCACGGTGCCCAGGCACAGGTTCACCGGATGAAACCGCGCGGCGGAGATCCAGTCGAGATCCTCCGAGGAATGGTGTACGGCATGGTACTTCCACATCCTGGCGCCGTGGAACAGCCGGTGGATCCAGTACAGCAGGAAGTCGGACACGATCAGATAGACGACGATCTGCAGCCAAAGCGGCATCGCCGCCATCGGTCCGTGCCCGTGATCGAAGAACGCCACGATCGCCGTCTCGCCGTGAATGTCGAAGATGAGCGCGGCTCCCAGCACCGCGAACCCGATCCGCAGCAAGCGGGTGAAGACAGGGACGACGAACCAATAGGCGAGGTCGGTGACGAGATCCGGGCTGCGCCACCAAGGTTTGGCGGGATTGCAGGCAAAGCGCGACGACAGCACCGGAAAGACGATGCCGGCAACGACGACGTAAGGCGCAAGCTTGAGCAAGGTTTCGCCGAATTGGGCGAGGATCGATGCGATCAATTGCCAGATCATGGCGGCGAATCCGAGGGCCGAAGCGCGCGATCCATCGCTAACAAGGCTCGGTTAACAAAGCCGGAATCCGGCGGCGCGCGTTCGGTGCGGCGCGCTCCGGCCGGCGGGCCGGCTCGCTTCAACCGCTCGAGCCGGCGGGCAGGGCCGCGAGCTTTGCGGCGATCGCCAGCGCCACGGTCAGCGTTGCGGCGCAGAGCACCGCGACGATCAGCCAGTATTTGATGTTGGCGGCCCGGGAGCCGTCGAGCTCGGCGCGGGCGAAAACTCTGCGCATGGTCGGTTCAGCCGGACGAAACAACGCACTAAACGAAATGGCTCCGGCTTGCGACCGGAGCCATTGTGCCTGCAGGCGCAAGCGCGAGGTCACTTCACCGCGTTGGCGACGCTGTTGAAGGTGGTGGTGAGGTTGGTACCGACCAGCTTCACGGCGGTGATGATCACCACAGAGATGCCGGCGGCGATCAGGCCGTACTCGATGGCGGTCGCTCCGGACTCGTCCTTCACGAACCGCGAAAACAGGCTGTGCATTTGGTAGCTCCTTGATCCACGTGGCTGTCTGAAGCACCGCCCGGAGGACGTTATGAACTCCGCCCCATCCGAACGTCGGGCGAACATAACCAGCAGGCCCTTGCATCAACGTTAATCCGGTCGGCGAATTCGTCGATACCGGACTGCGTTGCTTTCGTGGTTAACCCAACCTTGTGATTCCGGGCGAGCACCGGCGTCCGCACGACATTTGCGTTTCGTTCACCAATTTGCAGTCAACTCGCAATCGAGCCGCGGGTGGATGCGTGCGGCCCGACGGCGCGGATCGGAGTGGCGTGATGGCGTGGCGTTACCGACGGCAGGTGATTGCGATGGCGCTGCTCGCCGCCGCGTTGGTGCCGGCGCACCGCGCAGCAGCCGCCGACACCATCGACGTCGTTCTCGATCAGGCGAAAATCGTCAAGCTGCCCGACCGGGTCGGCACCATCGTGGTGGGAAATCCGCTGATCGCCGATGTCTCGGTGCAATCCGGCGGGATGCTGGTCGTCACCGGAAAGGGTTACGGCCGCACCAACATCATCGTGCTCGACCGCGGCGGCAATGTGCTGGTCGAGAAGGTGGTGCAGGTGCGAGGCCCGGGCGACAACGTCGTGGTCGTCTACCGCGGCAGCGAGCGCGAATCCTACAGTTGCGCGCCCAAATGCGAGCGCCGCATCACGCTGGGCGACGCCGCGACGTATTTCGACGCAACCCTGAACCAGGCCGGCAATCGCGTCGGCCAGGCCACGGGCGGCGGACAGACGCCGCAGCCGCAGCGCTGAGGCGCCGCGCTGCGATCGGCCGCTTGCGATGAGCGGTGATTCCTCGCGGCGATGGTTAGCGAAAGATCACCTTGACTTTCACCGGCAGCGGCTTCGGGGCAACATTTCGAAAACGCCTATTTGCTAAAGTTCTCCACGGTTTCGTCAAGTCGGAGCAACTCTGCGATGTTCAAAGCCGTCCGCGCCGGGCTCGCTTCCCGCGTGCATGTGCTGCTCGGATCGGCGGCCGCGCGGCGGCTGCTTTGCCGCGAGGACGGCGCCGCGGCGGTCGAATTCGCGCTGGTGGCGGCGCCGTTCCTGGCGCTGATGTTCGCCATCATCGAGACCGCCTTGGTGTTCTTTGCCGGTCAATATCTCGAGACCGTGGTCGCCGATTCCAGCCGGCTGATCATGACCGGTCAGGTGCAGACCCAGGGGCTCAGCCAATCGCAGTTCCTCACTCAGGTGTGCGGAAAGATCGTCGCGCTGTTCAATTGCAGCTCGCTGATCGTCGACGTGCAGAAGTATACGGGCTATTCCGGCGCCAACACCTCGATGCCGCTCTCCAACGGCAATCTCACGTTCGCGAGCAACGCCCAGGGCCAGCCCATCACCAATTTCCAGCCAGGCGGTCCCGGGGACATCGTGGTCGCGCGGATCATGTATGAATGGCCGGTCTGGGTCTGGTTCCCCGGGCTAGCCTCGATGTCCGACATGAGCAACAAGAAGCGGCTGCTCATGGCGACGGCGGCATTCACCAACGAGCCCTACCAATGAGGCGGTGCGCGATACCGGAAATGCCGCTGGCGCGGCGTGTCGCCGATTTCCTCGGCGACCGCCGGGGTCTCTCCGCGGTCGAATTCGCCCTGCTGCTGCCGCTGATGCTCACGCTCTACCTCGGCGGCGTCGAGGTCTCCAACGGCGTTGCCGCCAATCGCAAGGTCGCCATCACGGCACGCACCGTGTCCGACCTCGCCGCGCGCATGAGCACGATCTACAACGCCGACATGACCAACATTCTCGGCGCCTCCTCCGCGGTGATCGCGCCCTATTCGCTGGCGAATCTGCAGGTGACGGTGTCCGAGGTGAACATCGACGCCAAGGGCAACGCGACCATCGCCTGGAGCGATTCGCTCAACGGCACCGCGCATATCGTGGGCGAGATCATGACGATTCCCACGGCCCTGGCGGTCCCCAACACCGCGCTGATCCTGGGCGAGGTTCAATACAATTATAATCCGACGTTCGGTTACGTGCTCACCGGCACGATGGCGCTCAAGGGCCAGATGTACATGGCCCCGCGACTGTCGAGCACGGTGACGCGCGTCAATTCCTGAAGCTCGCAGCGCGGCCTTACGGGATCGGCAGCGCCGTCGTCGACTTGATCTTCTCCATGGCGAAGCGCGAGGTGACGTTCTTGAGCGGCACCGCCGCGATCAGTCGCTTGTAAAATCCGTCGTAGCCCTGGATATCGGTCACCACGACGCGCAGCATGTAGTCGACGTCGCCGGCCATGCGGTAGAATTCCATCACTTCCGGCATTGCCTCTACCACTTCGGCGAAATGCGTGAGCCAGGCCTGGCTGTGGTCCCCGGTTTCGATCGAGACGAACACAGTGACGCCGAGGCCGATTTTTTCCGGGTCGACGATTGCGACCCGCTTCTGGATGACGCCCTCGGCCTCGAGCCGCTGAATGCGCTTCCAGCACGGCGTCGAGGACAGGCCGACGCGCTGCCCGATCTCGGCGACCGAAAGCGAAGCGTCGGCTTGCAGCACGGCTAGAATTTTTCGGTCGATGGCGTCCATTCGGCTCATGGCTGATCTCGCTTGCGACGCGCGCCGCTCGAGAGCGATTATGGCGGAGAAGATTATTCTACCACAAGAACACTCTCGATCGTGCCCGTGACCGAGGTAAGCAACTACAACACAGTATGGCTATGATTTCGCCAGCCGATGATCTTCCCGCGGGTGACCGCCCTGCGGCAGCAACCCACTCCGAGGACCGGCATCGCGTTGTCATCGTCGGCGGCGGGTTCGGCGGCCTGGAGGCGGTCACTGGCCTTGCCGGGACGCCGGTGAGCATCACGCTGATCGACCGGCGCAACCACCACCTTTTTCAGCCGCTGCTCTACCAGGTTGCGACCGCGTCGCTGGCACCCTCGGAAATTGCCTGGCCAATCCGTTACCTCGTGCGCGGGCGACCGGAGGTGACGACCATGCTTGCTACCGTGGCCGGCGTCGACGCGAATGCGCGCCGGGTCCTCCTGGAGGACGGTCGCGCCTTGCACTACGACACGCTCATTCTCGCGACCGGGGCCCGCCACGCCTACTTCGGCCATGACGAATGGGAAACGTTTGCGCCGGGGTTGAAGACGCTGGAGGACGCCACGACGGTCCGCCGGCGCATCCTGCTCGCCTTCGAGGCAGCGGAAAGCGAGACCGACCCTCGACGGCGCGCCGCGCTGCTGACCTTCGTCATCATCGGCGCCGGCCCGACTGGCGTGGAATTGGCCGGGACAATCGCGGAATTGGCCCGCGTCACCCTGCCGCCGGACTTCCGCAACATCGACACCCGGACGGCGCGCGTCATTCTGATCGAGGCGGGGCCTCGCGTGCTGGCGGGCTTTGCCGAAAACCTCTCGGCCTATGCGCACCGCTCGCTTGAGCGTCTCGGCGTCGAGGTTGAGCTCAATCAACCGGTCTCCGAATGCTCCTCGGACCGCGTCGTCTTCGGCGGCCGCAGTCTTGAGGCCAGGACCATTATCTGGGCCGCCGGTGTAAAGGCGTCGCCGGCGGCCGAATGGCTCGGCGCGCCGGCGGACTACGCCGGCCGGCTCATGGTTCTTTCGGATCTCACGGTTCCGGGACGGCCGGAAATCTTCGCCATCGGCGACACGGTGACGATCGCCGGCCCCGATGGACGCCCAGTCCCTGGCATAGCGCCCGCCGCAAAGCAGCAGGGGCGTCACGTCGCAACGGTCATCACAAGCCGCCTGCGCGGCGACACGAGGCTCCATCCCTTTCGCTACAGACATGCCGGCAGCTTGGCCACGATCGGCAAGCGGCTCGCCGTAATCGACTTCGGCCGTTTCCAACTACGCGGCGCCCTGGCGTGGTGGATTTGGGGCTTCGCACACATCTACTTTCTGATCGGCTTGCGCAATCGGCTGAGCGTTATCCTCAACTGGCTGTGGATTCACACCCGCGATCAGCGCAGTGCTCGGTTGATCACCCGGGGACAGCAAAGTGCGGACGACTCTCCACCTGAATAGGCAATAAGCGTGGTCGCTGGATTCGATGGCAATGATGCCGCCGTACGCCGAACAAATCCGAGGGCTTCATGCATATCTCGCACTCGTTGGAACAGCCGCCTGGCGAAGCCATCACGTTTGACCGGTTTCTGGCCGTCGACATCCGCGTCGGCACGATCGTTGCAGCGGAGCCGTTCCCGGAGGCGCGCAAGCCGTCGCTGAAGCTCGTCATCGATTTCGGACCGGTGGTCGGGCGCAAGCGATCGAGCGCGCAGCTCGTCAAGCACTACCGGCCGGAAGCGCTCATCGGCCGCCAGGTGGCGGCAGTCGTCAACGTTCCGCCGCGGCAGATCGGAAAGTTCATGTCCGAGGTGCTCACGCTCGGCTTCCCGGACGCCGACGGCGAGGTCGTGTTGTTCGCGCCGGACCGCAAGGTCCCGGACGGCGGCCGCATGTTCTAGGCGTAAGCCTCTCTGCCGCCGCCGCAAGCTTGCGGCTGGCCCAAGCGAATTCAGGATCTTGATTTTTCGGCGACGGCGACTCAGGGCCCGGAGCAAGCAGCCACTTCATCCTCCACCCAGGCGCGGATGAGGTGGTAGGCGATGGCGACTGGCGGCGGCGTGGCAAATCGCTCGGGATGTTTTCGCATCAGCATTTGCGCGACTTCGGCGTGGTCGAACCAGCGCGCATCCTCGAGCTCGGTCTTGTCGATCGCGATCTCGGTCGAGCGCGCGGCGGCGTGGCAGCCGATCATCAGCGACATCGGGAAAGGCCAGGGCTGCGAGGCGAAATAGCGCACATCGCCGCAGTCGATTCCTGCCTCCTCGCGGACCTCGCGGCGCACCGCGGCTTCGATGGTCTCGCCCGGCTCGACGAAGCCCGCGAGGCATGACCACATGCCCGGCGGAAATCGCGACTGGCGTCCGAGCAGGCAGCGCTCGCCGCTCGTCGCCAGCATGATCACGACCGGATCGGTGCGGGGAAAATGCTCGGCCGCGCAGGCCGGACAATCGCGGCGCCAGCCGCCCTGGACGGCGCCGGTGAGCGCTCCGCAATTGGCGCAGAACCGATGTCGGGCATGCCAATGCAGCACGGCCTTCGCCTCCGCGAGCGCCGAGAGATGCTCGGTCCCCACCAATCCCTGCACCGCGATCGAGCGCAGGTCGGTAATCAACAGTTCGGGTTTGGCCTTGAGCGCCTCGGTCTCGCCGGCATCGATCGAGATGCCGAACCGGCCGGCGCCCCCGACGGTGCCGAGGAACACCATTTCCTGAACCCGGCCCAGGCCCTGCGCCTGCACCAGAGCGAACAAAGGATCGTTTCCCGCCTGGCCTTGCTGGAGCGCCACGAGGTCGCCGCACACGACATAGGCGCCGGCGTCGCGCCGGCTCGCCAGCTCCGCCAGGAATTTCGCGTCGCCGCGGCGCTCGCTCAGACGCTCGACCGGGTCCGCGGTATAGCCGAGCCGCGGCTTGGGGCCGAGGTCGAAAGGGGACATGGATGGGGCTCCGGCGGGCGGGATTTTTTGACCGTGGCATGAAGGCAAGCCCGGTGCAACGTGGCGGTCCGGCCCGGAACAGCGGAGAAGATCGAGCGGAAAGCGTGGAAAGCCCCGTGATGAAACGCCCGCAACTTGCGTTTGGGCCGGGTTCGTCCGATATAGGCGGCGGGAGGTTGGCGGTGGACGAGCCACTCGCCAACCGGGTCAGGTCCGGAAGGAAGCAGCCCTAACGAGCTCCGGTTCGGGTCGCTCGTCAGCCTCCCACCTCTCGACATGGCGAAATTCAAGCACCACGCGTTGGGGCCGCGGCGGACGGGAAGGCACGATGAGCAACGCCGAGACCTCTGATCCGTGGCGCGCGGGGCTCGATGCGCCGTCCGCGGCGCCGGCGGCCGGCTATCGCGTGCTCGCCCGCAAATACCGGCCCGCCACCTTCCAGGATCTGATCGGACAGGACGCCATGGTCCGAACGCTCTCGAATGCGTTCGCGGCCGGCCGCATTCCGCAGGCCTGGATTCTTACCGGCGTGCGCGGCGTGGGCAAGACCACGACGGCGCGCATCCTCGCCCGCGCGCTCAATTATCAGCGCGAAGACGGCTCCGGCAGCCCGAGCATCGACATGCCCACGCTCGGCGTGCATTGCCAGGCGATCATGGAGAGCCGGCACGTCGACGTGCTGGAGATGGACGCCGCCTCCCACAACGGCGTCGACGACGTGCGCCAGATCAACGATGCGATCCGCTACGCCCCGGTCAGCGCCCGGTACAAGGTCTACATTCTCGACGAAGTTCACATGCTTTCGCCCGCGGCGTTCAACGCGCTATTGAAGACACTCGAGGAGCCGCCGCCGCACGCGAAATTCATCTTCGCCACCACCGAGGTCCGCAAGGTGCCGGTCACGGTGCTCTCGCGCTGCCAGCGCTTCGATCTGCGGCGGGTCGAAGCCGGGCTGTTGACCAAACATCTCGAGACCATTGCCGGAAAAGAGCGGGTCTCGGCCGAGCCCGACGCGCTCGCCTTGATCGCCCGCGCGGCCGAGGGTTCGGTGCGCGACGCGCTCTCGCTGTTGGATCAGGCGATCGCCCACGCCGGCTCGGATCGGGCCGCGCAAGTCGCGGTGCGTGCCGAGGACGTGCGGCAGATGCTGGGACTCGCCGACCGCGCGCGCATCGTCGATCTGTTCGAGGCGATGATGCGCGGCGACATTGCCGGCGCGCTTCGCGAGCTACGCGACCAGTACGATTCCGGCGCGGATCCCGCGGTTGTGCTCGCCGATCTTGCCGAGTTCACCCATTTCGTGACGCGCGTGAAGATCGTGCCGGCGGTGGCGGAGGACCGCTCGCTCGCCGAGGTCGAGCGCGTGCGCGGCCGCGCTTTCGCGGCCGGCTTGTCGATGCGGGTATTGTCGCGCACCTGGCAGATGCTGTTCCGCGGCATTCCCGAGGTGCAATCCGCGTCGAAACCGATCGCCGCCGCCGAAATGGTGCTGGTCAGGATCGCCTATGCGGCGGACCTGCCGACGCCCGACGAAGCGATCCGCTCGCTGCGCGAGCGCAACGGGGCGGAGGGGAACGGTTCGCCGACGGGTGCGGCCGCTTCGTCTTCCGCACCCTCGCCGCGACTCGAAATGCGGACCGCCTCGCGAGCGGGAGGCTCGGCGGCGGCGCCCGTCCAGCGCGCGGCGGCGCCCGTGGCGCGTCCCGTCGCGGTCGCTCGCTTCGAAGACCTGATCGCGCTCGCGGACGAGCAGCGCGATCTTCCGACCCGCACCGCGCTCGAACGCGACGTGCGGCTGGTGCGCTTCGAGGACGGCAAGCTCGAGATCGCGCTCGAGGCGGGCGCCCCGAAGTCGCTGGTGCATGAGCTCTCCCGCAAGCTCGCCGAATGGACCGGACGCCGGTGGCTGGTGGTGGTTTCCGCCGAAGGCGGCGCACCGAGCTTGCGCACGCAACTCGAAGCGCAGCGCTCGGAATTGGTGCGCGGCGTGCGCGCCGATCCGCTGGTCCAGGCGGTGCTGTCGCGATTTCCCGGTGCCGAGATCCTCGACGTGCGCCGCCGCGAGCCGGACCCGGTGCTCCCCGCGGAGCATCCCGGCGATACGGAAGCGGGCGCGGCGCTCGATGAAAGCTCGGCGTTCGGCAGCCGCGGTGCCGGGGACGCGGTCGATGACGATTTCTGACCCGGCGGCAGCCGGCCGAAAGGTAAGGCGATGCCCGATTTCACCGGCCTGATGAAACAGGCGGCTGAGCTGCAGGCCAAGATGCAGGCCATGCAGGCCGAGCTCGATCAGATCGAAGTCGAGGGCACGGCGGGCGGCGGCGCCGTCACCATCAAGCTCAGCGCCAAGACCGAGCTCAAGTCGGTGGCGATCGATCCTTCGCTGCTCAGACCCGAGGACAAGGAGATCGTCGAGGATCTGCTGGTTGCGGCACACGCCGACGCGCGCCGCAAAGCCGAGGCTCTGCTGCAGGAAAAAATGCAGCAATTGACCGGCGGATTGCCGCTGCCGCCGGGCCTGAAGCTGTTCTGATCGACGCATGTCCAGCGCCGCCGGCCCCGAAATCGACCGATTGATTCAATTGCTCGCGCGCCTGCCGGGCCTGGGGCCGCGTTCGGCCCGACGCGCCGCCCTGCATCTGATCAAGAAGCGCGAATTGCTGATGGCGCCGCTTGCCGCCGCACTCCAGGCTGCGCTTGAAAAAATCGAGGTCTGCTCTTTGTGCGGCAACATCGACACCCAGAACCCTTGCACGTTATGTGTCGATCCCAGGCGCGACGCCTCGGTCATCGTCGTGGTCGCCGACGTCGCGGATCTCTGGGCGCTCGAGCGGGCGCAGGCCATCAATGCCCGCTATCACGTGCTCGGCGGAACGCTCTCCCCGCTCGACGGGATCGGCCCCCAGGAGCTCGCGATCGACGCGCTGATCGCGCGTGCGCATGCGCCGAATGTGTCCGAGGTGATCCTGGCGCTCAACGCCACGGTCGACGGCCAGACTACGGCGCACTACATCACCGATCTCTTGCAGCACGCGAACGTGAAGGTAACGAAGCTCGCCCACGGGGTTCCGGTCGGCGGCGAGCTCGACTATCTCGACGAGGGCACGCTCGCGGCCGCGATCCGGAGCCGCACCGCGTTCTAGCGAATACCGGTTTCACCGAGGGTTGGTTCGTCGACGAGCTGCCGGAAATGGCCCCGCCACTGCAGCCAGGCGAGCAGCACAAAGCTCGGCAGCGCCACCGCCACGCATACCGCAAAGAACAACGGCCAGCCGGTCGCGTGCGCGACATAGCCGGCGACGGAGGACAGATACGTGCGCCCGACCGCGGCGAGCGCGGTGAGCAGCGCGTATTGGGTAGCGGTGTGCAACGGGTTGCGGCACAGCGCAGACAGATAAGCGACGAAGATCACCGTGCCGATCGCGCTGGTGAAATTCTCGGCCGTGATCGCGAAGGCGAGCGCCGCGGTATTGGTGCCGACCAGCGCCAGCCAAGTGAAGGAAAGATTGGCGAAAGCCTGCAGAATGCCGCCGATCCACAGGCTGGTCGCCAACGGAAACACCCGGGCGAGGAAGCCGCCGGCAAAGCCGCCGATCAGGGTTGCCGCGAGCCCGACGCCTTTGACGATGGCCGCATATTCGTTGCGCGAGAATCCGAGGTCGATGACGAACGGCGCCGTCATGGCGCCGGCGAACGCATCGGTGAACTTGTAGAGCACCACGAACGCCAGCGCGACGAGCGCCATGTCGCGGGTGAGAAACTCGGCGAAGGCGCCGATTGCGGCTTTGGCCACGCGGGTGAGCGGATTCTCGGTGGCGTGCACGGCCTCCGCCGCGGCGGATTTTTCCGGCTCCGTGGCGATGAGCGTGGTGGCGATGCCGATCACGACCAGTGCCGCCATGACGACATAGCCCCAGGTCCACGCCGCGTGCCGGCCCGTGCCCATTGCCTCGAAGGCGCTCACCAGGAACAAGGCGCCGGCGGTCGAAACCAGCATGCCGATGCGGTAGGCCGCGACGTAGGATGCCATGCCGGCCGCCTGCTCGCGGTCGTCGAGGCTTTCGATCCGGAACGCGTCGATGACGATGTCCTGGGTGGCCGAAGCGGCGGCCACGCAGAGCGCGCCGATCGCCACCACGAGCGGAGAGGCGGCCGGATCGCAGAAGCCGAGAAAGACGATCGCTCCGATCAGCAGCAGCTGCGCGAGCACGAGCCAGGCGCGGCGGCGGCCGAGCAGGCGCGAAAGCAGGGGCAGGTCGAGGGCGTCGACCAGCGGCGCCCATAGGAATTTCACCGCATAGGGCGTGCCGACCAGCGCGAACAGGCCGATGGTTTCGAGGTTCACGCCGGATTCGCGCATCCAGATGGCGAGCGTCGAGCCCGACAGTGCCAGCGGCAGTCCGGCCGAAAAGCCGAGGAACAGGACGATCAGCACCCGCGGCTTGAGATAGACCGCGAGCGCATCGAGCCATGCGGAACGCCCTGCATCCCCTTCGAGCGGGGAGGCCAAGCTCGGCTCGCTTCCGGGCGTCATATGCGTGCGACTCGTCGTAACGGCATCCGGGTGATTGGTTCGTACTCGGCACGGCAGCACTCTCCAACCTCCCCCTGGAGGGGGAGGTCGGCGAGTGTCTGTAGACGCGAGCCGGGTAGGGGTGAAGCTGATTCACCCCACCCCGGCAGCTCGCGAGATGCTCGCTGCCGACCCTCCCCTTCCAGGGGAAGGTGAAGCGCGCGTGATGCTCAGCAGCAAACCAAAGGGACAAATCTTCCAGCATTGCTCCGGCTGCATAACCCGACGGATCGGCGGAAATCAGGCCTATTCGCCGGCTTCGAGCTTGCGGCCGATCGGCGCAGGGATGATGCGCGCCTCGCGGATCGGTTCTTGGTCCTGGAACTCCAGAGCCTCGATGCGGCCGCCGCGCTTGGTGATCTTGTCGGCCGAGATGAGGACCTGCGCCACGTCGTCGGTGGCCTGGCCGAAGTGCTGCTGCAGTTTGAGCACCCGCTCGCGCAGCCGATCGACGTCGTCCATCAAGTGGCCGACCTCGGTACGGATCTCCTGCACGGCGTCGCGCATGCGCGCGTCCTTGCAGATCTGCTGCATGACCTGGATCGCCAGCATCAGCAGCGAGGGCGACACCAGCACGATCTGCGCCCGGTAGGCCTTCTGGATCACGTCGTCGAAGCCGTCGTAGAGCTCGGCATAGACCGATTCCGACGGCACGAACATCAGCGCGGTCTCCTGGGTCTCGCCGGGAATGAGATAGCGCTCGGCGATGTCGCCGACGTGGCGGAGCACGTCCTGGCGCAAGCGCTGCGCCGCCTGCTTGCGGTCGTCCTCGTTCGCCGCCTGGCGCAGCGCGGTCACCGCCTCGAGCGGAAATTTCGCGTCGATGACGATCGGGCGCTCGTCGCCCGGAAGAAACACGGCGCAGTCGGGCCGAGTGCGGTTCGACAGGGTGAACTGGAACTCGAACGTGCCCTTCGGCAGTCCGTCGCGGACGATCGCCTCCATGCGGCCCTGCCCGAACGCGCCGCGCGCCTGCTTGTTGGCCAGCACTTCGCGCAGCGAGGTCACTTGGCTGCTCAGGTCGGTCAGGTTCTTCTGGGCATTGTCGATGACCGCGAGCCGCTCGTGCAGATGCCGCAGGCTCTCGACGGTGTGCCGGGTCGTCGTCTCCATGGATTGGCCGATCCGATGGGTGACCGCGTCGAGACGGTCGGCGAGCACCCGGGACAGCTCCGCCTGGCGGCCGCCCAGCGCTTCGCCCATCATGTGGATGCGGCCCGCGGTGTCGGCCTGGATGCGGGCAAGCTCCGCCATGCGCGCTTCGATCTCCTCGGCGCGGGAAGCGTGGCCTGCCGCCTCGAGGCTGCGCGCGCGGGAGGCGCGCGCGATCAGGACCGCAATCCCGACCAGGGCCGCCAGCAGGAAGAGCGCAGCCGCGGCGAGAATCGCAACGGCGCCGCTGCTCGGTCCCCCGACGGCCAGCAAGATCTCCCTCATCGGGCCCTTCTAGCGCGATTCGCGGGCCCGGCGCATGCATTGACCCCGCAACGCCTTGCTCTTACATCGCCGCCCATGGCGACGCGCACCATCCTCACCTTGCCGGATCCCCGTCTGCGGCTGGTCTCCAAGCCGGTCGCCAAGGTCGACGCGGAGATCCGCAAACTTGTGGATGATATGTTCGAGACCATGTACGGCGCCCCCGGAATCGGCCTTGCGGCGATCCAGGTCGGCGTCGCCAAGCGCGTCGTCACCATGGATCTTGCCAAGAAAGACGAGCCGAAGAGCCCCAAGGTCTACATCAATCCGGAGCTGCTGTGGGCCTCGGAGGGGCGTGCCAGCTACGAGGAGGGCTGCCTGTCGATTCCGGAATATTACGAGGAGGTCGAGCGGCCCGCGCAGGTCAAAGTCCGCTATACCGATCTCGACGGCAACGCCCAGGAGATCGAGGCGAACGGCCTGTTGGCGACCTGCCTGCAGCACGAGATCGACCATCTCAACGGCGTGCTCTTCATCGACCACATTTCCAAGCTCAAGCGCTCCCGTGTGATCAAGAAATTCGCCAAGGCCGCGAAGCGGGAAACCGAGGAAGCCGAATAGCCCCGCTGGGCAGGCCGGCAAATCCCCATGTCGCTTCGCCTGATCTTCATGGGCACGCCCGAGTTCGCGGTCCCCGCGCTCCGCGAAATCCTCGGACGCGGCCACGAAATTGTCGCGGTCTATACCGCGGCGGCGAAGCCGGCCGGCCGCGGCATGGATCTAACGCCGAGCGCGGTCGAGCGGGAGGCCCGGCACTTCGGTCTCCCGGTGCTGACGCCTAAGACGTTGCGGACGCCGGAAGCGGCCGAAAGCTTCCGCGCCCATGGCGCCGCGGCGGCGGTCGTGGTCGCCTACGGCCTGATCCTTCCGAAATCGACCCTCGAAGCGGTGCCGCTCGGCTGCTTCAATCTGCACGCCTCGCTGTTGCCGCGCTGGCGCGGCGCCGCGCCGATCAGCCGCGCGATCATCGCCGGAGACGTGGAGAGTGGCGTCACCATCATGCGAATGGACGAGGGGCTCGATACCGGCCCCATCGCCATGACCGAGCGGGTGTCGATCGGCCCCGACATGACCGCGGGCGAGCTTCACGATGTGCTGGCGCCGCTCGGCGCCGACCTGGTGGTGCGCGCGCTGGGCGGGCTCGAGCGCGGGGCGCTGCAGCTGACGCCGCAGCCCGCAACCGGGGTCACGCTGGCGCCCAAGATCGAGAACCGCGAGACCCGCATCGATTGGACGCGGCCCTGGAAAACCGTGCACGATCATTGCCGCGGCCTCTCCCCGGCTCCGGGCGCCTGGTTCGAGCTCGCGCAAGCCGGCGAGCCGCTGCGGATCAAGGCGCTGCGGACGACGCGCGGCGAGAGCGGGGGCCCGCCCGGGACGCTGCTGAGCGGCCGCTTCGATGTCGCTTGCGCGGAGGGTGCGGTGCGGATCCTCGAGCTGCAGCGCGCCGGGCGGCAGCCGATGTGGGCGGAGGAATTTTTGCGCGGCATCAAGATCGCGCTCGGCACCAAGCTCGGGTAAGCCGACATGCCCCGCTTCAAGCTGGTGATCGAATATGACGGCACGCCGTTCGTGGGCTGGCAGCTGCAGGCGGGCGGGCCGTCGGTGCAGGGATTGATCGTCGAGGCGGTCGCGGCGTTTTCCGCCGAGCACGCCGCCGTCTACGGCGCCGGCCGCACCGATGCCGGCGTGCACGCGCTCGGCCAGGTCGCGCATTTCGATCTCGAGCGGGACTGGCGCGCCGACCGGGTGCGCGACGCGCTCAATGCGCAGCTGCGCCCGCATCCGATCGCGGTGCTGTCGGCCGAAAAAGTCGATGAAAATTTCGATGCGCGATTTTCCGCGAAGCGGCGGCACTATCTCTATCGCATCGTCAATCGCCGGGCGGATCTCGCGCTCGAGCGCCACCGCGCCTGGCGCGTGCCGCGGCGGCTCGACGCGGCGGCGATGCACGCGGCCGCCCAGGCGCTGGTCGGACGCCACGACTTCACCACCTTCCGGGCCGCCGAATGCCAGGCCAAGTCGCCGGTCAAGACGCTCGATCGCTTCGCGGTCGAGCGCTCGGGCGAGGAAATCCGCGTTTTCGCCTCGGCGCGCTCGTTTCTGCACCATCAGGTGCGCTCGATGGTGGGCTCGCTGGTGCAGGTGGGCGAGGGCAAATGGAACGCGAAAAATCTTGCTGCCGCGCTCGCCGCGCGCTCGCGCAGCGCCTGCGGCCCGGTCGCCCCGCCCGAGGGCCTGTATCTGGCCAGCGTGGAGTATTAGGGAACCAAGTGCCGGGACATCCTCGCAATCGTGTCCCGGGCGCAGCGCAGCACGCAGTACTGCGCTGCTGAACCGGGACCCATTGCGCGCGCGCTAAAAATTTGTGGACCCCGGATCATCGGCGCGGCATTGCATGCCGCGCCGCCTCCGCGGAACGCAGTCCGCACCCGACCGCTCGCTGCGCGAGCGGCGACCCTCCCCTTCGGTGAGGGGTGCTCAGCCGAAATATTTTTCCAGGATGCGGCGGTAGATCGCGGTGAGCGTCTGCAGGTCGGCGGTCGCGACGCGCTCGTCGACCTGATGCGCGGTTCGGCCGACCAGTCCGAGCTCCACTACCGGACAATAGTCCTTGATGAAGCGCGCGTCGGAGGTGCCGCCCGCGGTGGAGCGTGCCGGCTCATGCCCGGTGACTTCGGCGACCGCACCCGCGACCAGGTCGACGAACGGGCCGGGTTTCGTCAGGAACGCGTCGGAGTTCGAGGGCGCGAACTCCAGCCGCCAGCGCACTTTTTCGGCCGCGACCTCGCGGCATCGCGCCTCGATGAGATGCTTGAGCGTTTCCTGGGTGTGGCGATCGTTGAAGCGGATGTTGAATCGCGCACGCGCCTCTGCCGGGATCAGGTTGACGGTCGTGTTGCCGACGTCGACCGAGGTGAACTCGAGATTCGACGCAGCGAAGTGCTCGGTGCCTCGATCGAGCGGCTGCGCCATCAGGGCGCTCATCAGCGTGACGAGCCCGCGGATCGGATTGTCTGCAAGCTGCGGGGACGCGACATGCCCCTGCGTGCCGGACACGATGAGCACGCCGTTGAGCGAGCCGCGCCGGCCGATCTTGATGGTGTCGCCCAAGCGGGCCGCGCTTGTCGGCTCGCCGACGATGCAATGATCGAACCGGATGCCACGCTCGGCCGCCCAGCGCAGCAGCTTGACCGTGCCGTTGACCGCCACGCCTTCCTCATCCCCGGTGATGAGCAGCGAGATCGAGCCGGCCGGCCGGCGGGCTACGGCGCGGACGTAATCCAGCGCGGCGGCGAGGAAGCAGGCGATGGCGGCCTTCATGTCGACCGCGCCGCGCCCGAACAGCTCGCCGTCGGCGATCTCGCCGGCAAACGGGTGATGCGACCAGGCGGATTCCTCACCCGGCGCCACCACGTCGGTGTGACCCGCGAAGGCGAGATGTTTTTGCCCCTCGCCGATGCGGGCGTAGAGATTGGCGATGTCCGCGGTTCCGGGCTCCGAGAACGTCGGCGTCTCCACCGCGAAGCCGGAGGATCGCAGCAGGCGAGCGAGCACGTCCAGCGCCCCGCCGTCCGCCGGCGTCACCGACCGGCAGCGGATCAGCTCCCGGGCGATCGCGACGGGATCGGTGCTCATCGGCGCGCGCCTCAATCCCGCAGCAGCTCGTTGATCGAGGTCTTGGCGCGGGTCTGCGCGTCGACCCGCTTGACGATGACGGCGCAGTAGAGGCCCGGGCCCGGCATGTTGCTGCCCTTGATCGGCTTGCCCTCGATCGTGCCCGGCACCACCACCGAATACGGCGGCACCTCGCCCTGAAAGATCTTGCCGCTGTCGCGGTCGACGATCTTGGTCGAGGCACCGAGAAAAACTCCCATGGCGAGCACCGCGCCCTCGCGCACGATCACGCCTTCCGCGACTTCGGAACGCGCGCCGATGAAGCAATGGTCCTCGATGATGACCGGCTCCGCCTGCAGCGGCTCGAGCACGCCGCCGATGCCCGCGCCCCCGGAGATATGACAATTTTTCCCGACCTGCGCGCAGGAGCCGACCGTCGCCCAGGTGTCGATCATGGTGCCGGCATCGACGCGGGCGCCGACGTTGACGAAGCACGGCATCAGCACCACGCCCGGCGCGATGAAGGCTGAGTGCCGCACCACGCTGGTCGGCACCGCCCGAAACCCCGCCTCCCGGAAGCGCTGCTCGGTCCAGTCCTGGAATTTCGCCGGCACCTTGTCCCACCAGCTCGACCCGCCCGGGCCGCCGCCGATCAGCGCCGTGTCGTTGAGCCGGAACGAGAGCAGCACCGCCTTCTTGAGCCATTGGTGAACGTGCCAGCGCCCGTCGGCGCGCCTCTCGGCAACCCGCGCTGCGCCGCGATCGAGCAGGTCGAGCGCGGCTTCGACCGCCTCGCGCACCGCGCCTCGCGTGCTCGGTCCGATGCCGTCGCGGGCCTCGAACGCCGCATCGATGGTTTTTGCAAGCTCGCCGTGCGGCATCTGCCGGGTCCTGACTGCTGCGTCAGCGGCGCCTTGTCGGGGCAGGGCCGGGTGATGTCAAGCCGGCGGGCGGTCACCCGAGGGCGCAAGCCCCGCCGCGATTGCTCGCAGGAATCCGGTGAGATCGTCGGTAAAATGGTCGACGTGCGGCGCGTCCCGGCCCTCGAGCTCCCAGTCCTGGCGAAATACCGCGCGCGTGCCCGCGGGCAGCACCAGCACGGTCGTCATCCCGAGCGCGTGCGGAACTGCGAGGTTGCGCGCGAGATCCTCGAACATGGCGGCGCGGCCAGGATCGACCGCGTGCGCGGCGAGAAAGCGTTTATAGGTCTGCGGCTGCGGTTTGGGCTCGAGCTCGGCGGCGACGATGTCGAATATGCCGTCGAAATGCCGATCAATGGCGAGCCGCTCCATCACCCGATCGGCGTGCTTGCGGGTGCCGTTGGTCAGGATCAGCTTGCGGCCGCTGAGCTGCTCGATCGCGGCGCCGAGCGCCGGGTTGGGCTCCAGCGGCGAATGGTCGATGGCATGCACGAATTCCAAAAAATCGTCCGGATGCAACCCGTGCTCGGTCATAAGTCCGCGCAGCGTGGTGCCGTAGCGCCGGTAATAATCTTTCTGTACCCGGAACGCCTCCTCGGGACCGACTTTGAGAAAATTCGCGATGAAATCCCGGATCCGCGCGTCCACCTGCTGCCACAGATTCAAGTGATGCGGGTAGAGCGTGTTGTCGAGATCGAAGACCCAGGTGTCGATCTCAGCGAATCCGCGCGGTGCTTGCGGCGCAGCGGAAGCGGACATCATGCCGCCTCGGGTCGCAGGTTCGGTTGGATCGGATTGCCCGGCAAGCTGCTGTTCCTCATGGCTCCTGGAACCGGACGATCGAGCCGCCGCCCTCGATGCTGGCAAAGCCGGTCGAAGCCAGGCCTTTGCCGAGGCAGTCGGTTTGATCGTTGAGCTCGAAGCGAACGTCCCGGGTGCACAGGACGGTGCTGCCGCCCCATACCAGCGATTGCCCGGCGCGCATCACCGCGCGGCCTTCCTTGTCGACCGCCTCACCAAAACTGTAAAGCCGCTGTGGTTGTCCCGTGATCTCGGGCTTGAGGCATTTGCCGGGCTCGACGCGGTACCAGCCGCGGGTGACCACCGCGCCGCCGTCGTCGATCCCGAGCGCCGCCATGACGGTATAGCCGGTGTCGTTGCACCAGGAGAACTTGGCGCCGGTGGATTGCTGGACCATCCCGACGAGGGCATCGAAAAAACCGGGTTGCGTCGAAGCTTCGGTGGAAAGACCGCGGTCCTTGAGAAACCGGGCGAGCGCGGCTTCGGTCTTCTTGCCCGGTACGCCGTCGATCGGATTGGCGTCGTAGCCGGCCGCGACCAGCAGGCGCTGGATTCCGGCAAGCCGCGCCTGGTCATCGTTGTAATCGGCCTGCTCGGCGATATTGGCCGTTGCGCCTTGTTCGCTCTGCGTGGGCTGGATCGCCGTGAAGCCCACGAGGCGCTGGCCCTTGCGGGCGGCGCAGGAGCGCGCGCCCGCGATCACGAAATTGCCGTCGGCGACGCACAGCTCCGCATGCGATGCCTGCGGCAGCGGTGAGGAGCCGTAAAGCGCCAGCGCGCGGGCGTGCACATAGAGGTGCTCGGCCTCGACCGCGCCCTGCAGCACGACCCGGCACTGCCCGGGCTCGATCCGAAACCAGCCGCGGCTCGCCGCACTGCCCTTGTCCTCTAATCCGAGGGCGAGATCGAGGATGTAGCTCGTCCGGTTGCACAGCCGCAGATCAGCGGAGGCGGGGGAGGCGAGTGCAACGAATGCTGTGGCCGCGAGCACTGCCGCGATGATCGCACGGTCACATCGCCGCTTGCCGCGGCAATCTCTCCTCTTGGCCGGCCCGCACGCGCTTGCCGAGATTGGGTCTCCGGCAGCGAGAGCAGATACCCTTCCCCCGCCGAACCCGGGTGTTCCCGGGTTCGGCCATTCACAGATTGGTCCAAGTCGGAAACATCCGACTTGGACGAGCGGCGGGGAGGGTGGCACGGTGCCACCCGAAATCGGCTGTTGCCGATTTCGGCGATGATCATTGGCCAAGTCGGAAACATCCGACTTGGCCAGCACCGAGCCGGGTGGTGGGCCGGGCTCCGATTGCAAAGCGCCCCCCACCCCTAACCCCTCCCCACCACTCGCTTCGCTCGCGGGGGGAGGGAAACCCGTCGGCCTTGCGTGAAGGAATACGGCCTCATCGATGGATCAGCGTACCCGCGCCGAGGTCGGTGAGCAGCTCCAGCAGCACGGCATGCGGGACCTTCCCGTCCAGGATCACCACGCCGTCCACGCCTTGTTCGATGGCGTCGATTGCGGTCTCGACCTTGGGGATCATGCCGCCGGAAATCGTGCCGTCGGCGATCAGGCGGCGCGCCGCGTCGACCGACAGTTCCTTGACCAATTCCTGCGAGCCGTCGAGCACGCCCGGCACGTCCGTGAGCAGCAGCAGGCGCTTGGCCCGGAGCGCGCCCGCGATGGCGCCCGCGAAAGTATCGGCGTTCACGTTGAAGGTCCCGCCGTCCGCCGAGGCGGCGACCGGCGCCAGCACCGGAATGAGGTCGCGTCCGATGATCTGCTGCAACACCCGGACGTCGACCTTCTCCGGCTCGCCGACGAAGCCGAGGTCGACGACCTTCTCGATGTTGGAGCCCGGGTCGACGATCCTGCGGCTCGCCTTGCGGGCGAGCACGAGGTTGCCGTCCTTGCCGCACAGCCCGACCGCGCATCCTCCCGCTTGGTTGATGTGTGCGACGATCTGCTTGTTGATGGACCCGGCCAGCACCATCTCCACGACCTCGACGGTCGCCGCATCGGTGATGCGCAAGCCGGCCGCGAATTCCGATTTGATCCCCAGCCTGGCGAGCATCGCCTGGATCTGCGGGCCGCCGCCGTGCACGACCACGGGATTGATCGCGGCCTGCTCGAGCAGGACGATGTCGCGGGCGAACGCGCGCGCGAGCTCCTCCTCGCCCATGGCGTGCCCGCCGTATTTCACCACGACGGTTTCGTTGTCGTAGCGCTGCATATAGGGCAGGGCCTCGGACAGGATGCGGGCCTTGTCGACGGGGGTGACCTTCATGGGCGGGCTCGGCTCGCTGTGGCTCGCCGTCGTTTTAACGGTGCGCGCGCCCGCGCGGAAGGGGCGATCAGCCGCCCCGGCGCTGTTGCGATCCGCCGCGTTTGCGTTCTGCCTGCACTCGAGCCATGGCGGCGCGCAGCTCGGGGATGCCGGTTCCGGTCCGGGCCGAGGTCGCCGCAATGTCGGGAAAGGCCGCAGGTCGACGCTCGATCGCGCCACGCAGCGCGGCGATCGCCGGCGCAAGCTCGACTTGGTCGAGTTGGTCGATCTTGGTGAGCACGAGCTGATAGCTGACGGCTGCTTCATCGAGCATGGCGAGCAGCGGTACATCGGCATCTTTCAGTCCGTGGCGGGCGTCGACCAGGACGTAGACCCGCGCCAGGTTGGCACGCCCGGCGATGTAGGCCCGGATCAGCCCGGTCCATGCGGCGATTTTGTGCTTCGGCGCCGCCGCATAGCCGTAGCCGGGCAGATCGACGAGCCGCAGCGACTGCCCGCCTGAGAAGAAGATGAGGTCCTGCGTACGGCCGGGCGTGCGCGAGATCCGCGCCAGCGCGCGGCGGCCCGTCAGTGCGTTGACCAGGCTCGACTTGCCGACGTTGGAACGTCCCGCAACGGCGACTTCGACGCCTTCCGGCGCCGGCAAGGCGTCGAGCGAGCCGGCAGCGGCGACGAACCGCCATTCCGCGGCGAACAGCTTGCGCCCGGCCTCGATTTCCTCCGGATCGAAGCGGGGCGCGGCAATGAGCGGATCCTGTTGCAGTGGTGCACCCATGCATACACGCACTCATCGTGCGAGCCGCTCCTTTCCCTCCCCGGAGGAGAGGGTCGGCCGCGAGCGCGTTGCGAGCCGCCGGGGTGGGCGAGTTGCCGACCCCACCCGGCTCACCTTCGGGCTCGCCGACCTCCCCTGAAGGGGAGGTAAAGAGCGCCGGTTCCCGTCAGCTTTGCGGCTTGCGCTTGGCGAACAAGGCTTTGAGATTGTCGAACAGCTCGATCTTGGCCCCGTTCTTCTGCATGATGATCGATTGCTGGATCACCGAGAGCAGGTTGTTCCAAGCCCAGTAGATCACCAGGCCGGCGGAGAAACTCGCCAGCATGAAGGTGAAGATCACCGGCATCCAGTCCATCATCATCTTCTGGGTCGGATCGGGCGGGGCCGGGTTGAGCTTCATCTGCAGCCACATGGTGACTCCCATCACCAGCGGCCAGGCGCCGAGCATCAGGAACGGCCCGAACATGGGCAGGTGCGAGGGATCCCACGGTATCAGCCCGAACAGGTTGAATACCGTGGTCGGATCCGGCGCGGACAGATCCTTGATCCAGCCGAAGAACGGCGCGTGGCGCATCTCGATGGTGATGAACAGCACCTTGTAGAGTGAGAAGAACACCGGAATCTGGATGACGATCGGGAGGCAGCCGGCCAGCGGATTGATCTTCTCCTTCTTGTAGAGCTCCATCATCTCCTGCTGCTGCTTGACCTTGTCGTCGGGATAGCGCTCGCGGACCGTCTGCATCTGCGGCTGCAGCGCCTTCATCTTCGCCATCGAGGCGTACGACTTGTTGGCCAGCGGGAAGAACAGCAGCTTGACCAGCACCGTGACGATGAGGATGGCGACGCCAAAATTGCCGACCAGCTGATAGAAATAGTGGATCAGCTTGAACATCGGCTTGGTGATGAAATACAAATAGCCCCAGTCGATGAGCTTGTCGAAGTTGTTAAGCTTGAGCTGCTGTGCATATGCATCGATCGTCGTGACCTCCTTGGCGCCCGCGAACAGCCGAACGTCGGCCGCGGCGATGCCGCCTGGCTGCGAAGTCTGTGCGTCGAGCACGTAGGCGGTCTGGTAGGTCGGGAGCGTGCCGATGGTCGCGGCCGTGAAAGACGCTTGGAGCCGCGCCGAGATGTCAGGAAGCAGCGTCGCGGCCCAATATTTGTCGGTGAACCCCAGCCAGCCGTTCGTGACGTCCTTGAACTGCATGGTTTTCTTGTCGGCGATGGTCTTGTAGGTCACCTCCTCCAGCTTGTCGCCGAGCTCGCCGATCAGCCCCTCGTGCAGGATGTAATAGCCGAGCGTCGGTGGCGTGCCGTGGCGCGAGATCAGGGCATAGGGCGACAGCGTCACCGGCGACTGGCTCTTGTTGAGCACTTGGTCCCGGACGCTGAACAGATATTTGTCGTCGACCGAGATGGTGCGGCGGAATTCGAGACCTTCGCCGTTGTCCCAGATGAGCGTCACCGGCCGATCGACGCCGAGATCGCCCGAGCCTTGCTGGCGCCAAATGCTGTCGGACGCCGGCACCTTCACGGTGCTGCCGGGCGCGGCGAGCCAGCCGAGTTCCGCGTAGAACGGGTGCGGGCTGCCGGACGGCGACAGCAACTCGATGTTCGGCGAATTCGGATCGATGGTCTCGTGATATCGCTTGAGCGAAACGTCGTCGATGCGGCCCCCGGTCAGCGCGATCGAGCCGCGAATCTGCGGCGTGTCGACCGCGATGCGCGGCGATTTCGCGAGCGCTTCCGTACGCGAGAGCGGATGCTCCGGCTGGCCGGCAAGCGGCGCGGTCGGGAGCTGCGCCGCGCTGCCCGGCTCCTGCGGCCCGGTCGGCGTGCCGGCTGCCGGCTGGGACTGTTGCTGCGGCGGCGGCTGGGCCTGCTTCTGCTTCTCGAGGTACGGCAGTCCGAAGAAGTACTGCCAGATCAGCAACACGAGGCCGGAGAGCACGATGGCGAGAATGGTGTTCTTGCTCTCGTTCATCAGGGGCTCTCATCCTCGGCACCGGGCCGCCGGCTCGGCTGGGTCTGGACGCTCTGCGGCCGGCGCCGGGCTCTTCTCTCGTGCAGGTGCCGCAGCGCGCGCTCGAACTCGGCGAGCAATTGCGGAAACGGCAAGGCGAGTGCCGCCCTGCGGCCGATCACCACGTAATCATGCCCGCGCCGCGCCGCCACTGCCGAAGCCCTCACCATTTCCCGGAGCCGGCGCCGCACCCGGTTGCGCTCGACCGCATTGCCGACCTTCTTGGCGACGGTGAAGCCGAACCGCGGAGGCCCGGCGTCCTGGCGAGAGTGCGCCTGGAGCACGAATGCCGATGCCGAGGCCTTGATCCCCCGGGCTGCGGCGAGAAAATCCGCCCGCTGCTTCAGCCGCTCGATCAAAGCCGCGCCGGCAGCGCGCTCAGGCACTCAGCCGCTTGCGGCCGCGCGCGCGCCGCGAGGCGATGACCCTGCGGCCGCCCTTGGTTGCCATGCGGGCGCGAAAGCCATGCCGACGCTTGCGCACCAGCTTGCTGGGTTGATAGGTCCGCTTCACGAATGGATCTCCGGATCGCGCGGCATGCCCGAGACGGGGTTCGGCGCCGAACCGTGCCCCGGCGCTCGAAATCGATCGCCCGGCGGCCCGGCCGCGCAAAGTCCCGGGGCTTATACGGGACCGCGATCGGCCAAGTCAATGCGCGGTTGCGGTGCAACAGAGAAAACACGCGACGCCTTCACGGACGCGGGGGTCGAATACCTCGAACTCGTCAAATGCCGGTGAAAGGTCATCGGTAAGCGCGGGCTTCATGTATATGTCTGTGCTCCATGTCCTTTTCCAACCATAGATCCGCGCGCCGCGCGCTTCGCCGCTGACAATGCGGAACGAGGGGCGACAGGTCGCGGTCCCGAGCCCCGGCCCGGCGGCTGCCGGGCCGATGCGGCTGCGCCGTTTCTTGCCGTTCGTCGCAGTCATCGTAGCCATGGCCGTGATCCTGGCGATGGGCTGGCACCGGCAATTGTCGTTCGAGACGCTGGTTCGGCATCGCGCGGCAATCGATGCGTTCGTGGCCGGCCATTACCCGGCCGCCATCGCCGCGTTCGTGGCGCTCTACGTCGCGGTCGCGGCGCTGTCGGTCCCGGGCGCGGCCGTGCTGACCATTTGCGGCGGCATTCTGTTCGGCTGGCTCGTCGGCGGGCTTGCCGCGATCGCAGGCGGCACCACGGGCGCCACCATCATCTTTTCCATCGCGCGCACCGCGTGCGGCGAATCGCTCATCCGTTGCGCCGGGCCGCGCGCCCAGAGCATCGCCAATGGATTCCGCTCAGACGCCTTCAGCTATCTGCTGTTTCTCCGGCTTGTCCCGATCTTTCCGTTCTGGCTGGTCAACTTGGCGCCCGCGCTCGTCGGCGTGAGGATTACCACTTTTGTAGGGGCGACCGCGCTCGGAATCATTCCGGGAACCTTCGCCTATGCGCTGGTGGGGGAGGGGCTCGATAGCGTGATCCGCGCCGAAGGCGCGGCGTTTCGCGCCTGCGTCGCCGCCGGAGGCGGCGACTGCCGCCTGCATTTCGACATGGCGGCCGCACTCACGCCGCAACTGTTGGCCGCGCTGGCGGCGCTGGGATTGATTGCGTTGATCCCGATTCTGCTGCGCCGCCGGCGCGCCCGCAATTCCGCCGATTCCTGAGGCAGGCCGAGAGCGCTTGCAAGCCGCCAGCGGGCAACGAAACCCCGCTTCCTCGGGAGACACCAACATTCAACTCTCCAGGATTCACAGGCAAGATCGCGCCTCGCCGCGAATGCGAATACATTGGCCCCGCCACCGCCCAGCGAGCGCGCGATGACCGAAATCCTGACCCCCGACCTCTGCGTGATCGGCGCCGGCTCCGGCGGGCTTTCGGTCGCGGCGGCCGCGGCGGCGTTCGGCGTATCGGTGGTGCTGATCGAAAAAGGCAAGATGGGCGGCGACTGCCTCAACTACGGCTGCGTGCCGTCCAAAGCGCTGCTCGCCGCCGCCAAGCACGCCGACGCATTTCGGCGCGGCGCGCCGTTCGGCATTGCGGTCGAGCGCCCGCAGGTCGATTTCGGCAAAGTGCACGCGCACGTGCATCGGGTCATCGCCGCGATCGCGCCCAATGATTCGATCGAGCGCTTCACCGGGCTCGGCGTGCGCGTCATCGCCGGCGCCGCACGCTTCCAGGACCGCCGCACGGTCGCGGTCGGCGAATTCGAGATCAAGGCGCGACGCTTCGTGCTGGCAACCGGCTCCTCGCCGGCGGTGCCGCCGATTCCCGGCCTCGATCGGGTGCATTATTTCACCAACGAGACCATCTTCGACCTCGCCGAATGTCCGCGGCGCCTTGCGGTGATCGGCGCCGGCCCGATCGGGCTCGAGCTGGCGCAGGCGTTTGGCCGCCTGGGGGCGGAAGTGATCGTGATCGAAGCGGCAAGCCCGCTTGCCAAGGACGATCCGGAATGCGCCGCCGTCGTGCTCGACGCGCTCGCCCGCGACCGCGTCGAGATCCGGGCACACACCAAGGTGCTCGGGGTCGAGGCCGGGTCGGGCATCAAGCTGGCGCTCGAAGGCCCCGGCGGCGCCGACGCGATCGAAGCCAGCCATCTGCTGGTCGCGGCGGGACGGCGCCCCAATGTCGAGGGGCTTGAGCTGCAAGCCGCCGGCATCCGCCATGAAGCTGGCGGCATTACCGTCGGCAAGGGGCTGAAGACCACCAATCGCCGGGTCTATGCGATCGGCGACGTCATCGGCGGCCTGCAGTTCACGCACGTGTCCAACTACCATGCCGGGCTCGTCATCCGGAACGCGCTGTTCCGATTGCCGGTCCGGGCGCGGAACGACGTCGTGCCGTGGGTGACCTACACGGATCCCGAGCTGGCGCAGGTCGGCTTGACCGACGTCGAGGCGAGGAAGCGCGGCGCGATCCGGGTGCTGCGCTGGCCCTATCACGAGAACGACCGCGCGCAGGCCGAGCGCGAGACCCGAGGTCACATCAAGGTGGTGACGAGCCGGAGCGGCCGCGTTCTGGGCACCACCATCGTCGGCGCGCAGGCGGGCGAGCTGATCGCGCCCTGGTCGCTCGCCGTCCAGGGGGGGCTCAACGTGCGGGCGTTCGCCGCGGCCGTGCTGCCGTATCCGACGCTCGGCGAGATCGGCAAACGTGCGGCGGTGACCTATTTCGCTCTCGGCGCGACGAGCCCCTGGGTGCGGCGCATTATCGCGCTGCTGCGCCAATTCGGCTGAGGGCGCCGCATTTTTCCGTCAAAATTCCTGCGGCGCCCTATGGTAGAAGGGAATATCCGGCCGGTTGTGCCGGTTCATGGGCCGGGACCAGCAATGACGGAAACGACGGCAACGGGTGCACCCGATCCGCGCCCCTCCCGTCTCGGGCTGTCGGGCAAGCTCCTCGTCCTCACGATCCTGTTCGTGATGATCGCGGAGGTGCTGATCTATGTGCCCTCGATGGCCAATTTCCGGGTCAATTGGCTCAGAGACCGGCTGGCGTCCGCGCACACCGCGGCCCTCGTGCTCGATGCGGTGCCGCCGCGCGGCACCGTGCCGGAGGGCCTGACGCGGAAAATCCTCGAGGACGTCGGCGCCAAGGCGATCGCCATGAAGATGGGGAACACCCGGCGCATGCTGGCCAGCGCGGAAAACCTGGCGCCGGTCGCCCACGACTACGACATGCGCGAGGTATCCGCGTTCCGCGCCATCGCCGACGCGGTGGCGACGCTGTTCTCCGGCCGGCACGACCTGATGCGGGTGGTCGGTCCGGCGCCGATGGGCGGCGAGTTCATCGAGATCGTCATGGAGGAGGCGCCGCTGCAGCGGGCGATGTGGCGGTTCTCGCGCAACATCCTGGTGCTCTCGCTGATCATCTCCGGCATCACTGCGTCGCTGGTTTATTTCGCCCTGCACTATCTGTTCGTGCGGCCGATGCGGCGCATCACCGCCAACATGATGGCGTTCCGCGGCGATCCGGAGAATCCCGCGCGCATCATCGCGGCCTCGCGCCGGCGCGACGAGATCGGGATTGCCGAGCGCGAGCTCGCGGCCATGCAGGGCGATCTTGCCTCCATGCTGCAGCACAAGAGCCGGCTCGCCGCGCTCGGGCTCGCGGTTTCCAAGATCAATCACGATCTGCGCAATCTGCTGGTCTCCGCGCAGCTGTTCTCGGATCGGCTCTCGAGCCTCAACGATCCGAGCGTGCAGCGCTTCGCGCCCAAGCTGATGCGCGCGCTCGAGCGCGCGATCGCGTTCTGCCAGTCGACGCTCTCCTACGGCCAGGCCCAGGAGCCGCCGCCGGACCGCCGGATGGTGGCGCTCGAGCCGCTGGTCGAGGAGGTGCGCGAGACGCTCGAGCTCGGTCCGGAGGCGAACATCCGCTGGGTCGGCGCGGTCGAGCGCGGGCTCCTGGTCGATGCCGACCCCGACCAGCTGTTCCGCGTGCTGCTCAATCTCGCCCGCAACGCCGTGCAGGCGCTCGAGACGCGCGCGCCCAACGAGCCCGGCCGCGACCAGGTCCGCGTCACCGGCCGGCGCGAGGGCGCCGTGGTGGCGATCGAGGTCTCCGACACCGGCCCGGGCCTGAGCGAGCGAACCCGGGAGCATCTCTTCGAGGCGTTCCAGGGCTCGACGCGGCCCGGCGGGACCGGGCTCGGGCTTGCGATCGCCTCCGAGCTCGCGCGCGCCCACGGCGGCGAGATCCGCCTCGTCGACGGCACCATCGGGGCGACGTTCCGGCTCACCATCCCGGACCGCGCGGTCGAGCTCGGGGCGAGGCGCGGCGAGCGGGCGCGGGCCTGACTTATCCCTCCCCGCAACGCGGGGAGGGTGGCGAGGTGCGAAGGACCGCGCCGGGTGGGGCCGGCGGCTGACCACGCTTGGATTTCGCCGCGCTGGGTGGAGGCAGGAAACGGCCCCGGAAGCCCCTCCGGCTGCAGGAAATGGCCCTTTTTCGACGGTATTTTCAAAAAAAGATGCAGGCACTTCAAAGGCCTAAGGCGATTCAATCCGCGGAAAAACACCTTGTAGTTTTGTGTCGCGCAAACACAATGTCAAATCTACGTCGGCAGCTGTCATGGAACGCAGGCGGCCGTCCGCAAGACGCAAGCGCCTTGGGGACGGGCAGCAGCATCGAGCATGGGGCGGGAAACCCGGTGACGCGGCCGGCGCCAAGGGCGCTCGCTCCTCTTAATCGCGAGGAGCGCCGGCCCGCACCGGCATCCATGCGCGACCGCGCCGCGCCGAACCCTTGCCAGCGCCGGATCGACGCTTTAGCTATTCCCCCGTCCGCCGCGGCCGCGCTTTCCGGTCCCGGCTTCGGCACAGAAAAGCGCCCGTAGCTCAGCTGGATAGAGCACCAGACTACGAATCTGGGGGTCAGGAGTTCGAATCTCTTCGGGCGCGCCAATAATCTCAAACATTTACCTGAACCGGCCCGACGCTTAGGCTCTCAATAGGCTCTGCGCTGCTGCGGCTTCGCAAGCTTGGCGCACGGAATCATAATCCGTGTGTCGGGGGTTCGAGTCCCTCCTCCGCTACCAATGTTGCCAAAGGCTTAGCTCACCAGCCGCTTTTCCTAGGTACGACATAGGTACGCCAACCCCCGCTTGGGAATGGGATTCCCGCAAAGCGAAATCACCTTGATGGCCGGGCCTTTGACGGGTTAAGAAGCCCCTCCGTCACAGTTCACCGTTCCGCCGCCACCTGGACAACTAAATGGCCTACCGCGTGAGGCCAGAGCGCCTGAGATTCGGAAATGGACGGCCGGACCGCCTGACACACTATTTGTTTCGGTATCCTGCAAAATTCCATCCGCCGATCGCTGCGGCCCTTGTGCGAACTTATTCCCGGTCTGGGGATTTAATTCTCGATCCGTTTTGCGGAAGCGGAACGCTCTTGGTCGAAGCACGGGCCATGGGCAGGAGCGCCATCGGGCTGGACGTTGATCCGGTTGCGACATTCATCTCCGATGCCAAGACGCGGTACATTGGTGTAAAGGCACTAGCAAAGTCGGCAAAAATTCTGTCGCGGCGGCTGGAATACATCAGGCGCTCTGCCAAGGCTTACGAACGGTTACAATTCAAAGATATTTCCGATCGAGCGTTTCGCTCCGCTGTCAAACGATCGCGCCTCAGCATTCCGGCGATTCCGAACCTCTTTCATTGGTTCCGACGGTACGTGATCGTTGATCTTGCCCGCCTTCGGGCCGCAATTGGGAATCTTCCGGTCCCAAAAAGCCACAAGACGTTCTTCCTAGCTTGCTTCTGCTCGATTATCCGTAATGTCTCTAATGCTGATCCCGTTCCAGTATCTGGATTGGAGGTTACCTCCTATATGAAAGCCAAAGACGCAAAGGGTCGCATAATCGATCCTTTCGAACATTTTACCTCAGTTTTAAAACGCGCTCTGGCAGATCGCAATCAATTCGAAAAAGCCATTGAATCATCAGGAACCAAAATCAAGATTGTGACAGGAGACGCAACAAAACTCAGAAAATATGTCCGCAGAACGGTTGACGTCGTCATTACGTCTCCGCCTTATAACAACGCCGTAGACTACTATCGTCGGCATACACTCGAAATGTACTGGCTTGATTTGGTCGACAGCGTCGCAGAACGACTAATCCTCCTTCCGAAGTATATCGGGCGCGCCAGTGTCCCGCAGAGTCACCCCTTCGTAATTGAAACGATGTTGCAATCGTGGTTTGCCCGCAGATGCGAGAGCATGATGCGAAAGCGCGATAACGCGGGTGCCGACGCATTCAAGCACTACGCAATCGCCATGCAGAGGTGTTTCGCGGCGCTTGCGCTGATATTGTCAATCAAAGGCAAAGCAGTATTTGTCCTTGGCAAAAGCTCTTGGAACGGGCGAAAATTGCCAACGACAAAATTGTTCGAAGAGCTAGCCGCCCCCCATTTCCGTCTGTGCGAGCATCATTGGTATCCTCTCAAAAACCGTTACATGACCTATAGTCGGCATAATGGAGCCAATATCGACAGAGACCATGTATTAGTCTTCGAGCGCGTCCCCAAAAGACCACGGCGCACAAGGTTCAAGAAAGCACGATAAAAGCCGGGCGGCCTATGCGATCAACCTTAAATCTTATCTTCTTAGGATTCTCAGCTTGCGCCTGTCGAAAGACCTTCATGCATTCCTCATATGAAATCGGCATCGTGCCTGCAGAAATCTGTTTAATCTGAATCGCTTCGATAACTGTCTTCAGTGAACACAACGGAACCCCAGTCGCCATCACCCGTCCATAAAGTTCATGCGCTTGGTCTAGTATCCTTCCTTTGGTCCATCTTTCGTCGCTCAATAACCCTTGTGCGAAAATTGCGGTAGCTACTTTCGGCCACTCATTCTTTACAATAATAGTTTCCAGGGTCGCGGAATCCGGAACGTTTCGCAGAAATTGATAAATCACTCCCTTAGGATCGACTGAGCTCGGGTGCTTGCAGTATTCTCGTCCCCTTGACTGGAGTAGGCCGACGCGGGTCATGGCTTTCAGATGCAGAAAACACTGGTGCGCCCCCGACTTGCCACTGTACGGTTGGCGGGTCCGCTTCGACAAAAGGTGGCGAATTGCTGTGCGGTCGCGGATGTCAGTTACGGTATCCAAATAAGAGTTATAGATGGACACCATCATCTCATTGGCGAGGTCGTTCCAATCCTTTGCTGGCTCAGGGACCTTTCCGACAAGTGATGCCTTGCGAGCTAAAAAGATGAGCGCCGCACCGTCATATTCGAGAAATACACGAAAGAAGAATATTCGTTCTTCCAGAGAGAGATGGAGATCGAGGCTCGTTTCATCACTTCTCTCAGGTGCGACCAGGTGCAGCACTTGACCAGACCAAGTCCAGAAATTGTTCTCGCTGAGAAGATTGAGGTCCTTGGCAAGATCAACGCAATATTTTGCGGCGGCTAAATTAAAGTCTATGTGCAATGCTTTGAGACGTTCTTCGAGCCGTCGTGCCATTCGCTCCGAGTAATCACTTGTGGTAGGCGAAGAGCAATCCCTAATCAGAATGCGCACGTACGCCGGCTCGTCAACCTGATAGTGCGTCCGCGTGATCACGCGCGGCATCATTAGTAATCGCTGCCCCCAGCCACCGTAGCGCGCGGGCGCACACAGATTGGAAAAAGCCGATTTGCGCGATCCGTTGCGGCGATTGCGTATCCGAGCGGCAGATTTCTCACTACGGCGTCAAAGGTTCGATTGCCAGTGATCTTATATTTTCCATCAAGGGTTACATCATCTGGAATTGACGTGTTCAACATACCTTGCGCAGCGACGATGTCATCTTGGTGACTTAAAGCATGCACAAGGAGAAGGTCGGCATTTCGCTGGATTGATGGATCGAGACCGGCCGGCTGTTGAGTGGCGACTACGATGGATAATCCAAGATTACGTCCCTCGTTGACATAACTTTTCAAGGGTTTTTTCGATGGAACGTTCGATCGGGCTGGTATATAGTTATGTGCCTCATCAATAATCAGCCATGCTCGCGGAATTCCTGCATTGGCTTTCTGCGCGCAATCATCAGCCTTGTGGCGCTCGGTGTCGGCACGAGCAGGATCGCTGGACGCATACTTCTCCGCTCGGGCTAAATGAATGGGGATTAAGCGTTCTTGCTGTTCGGAGATTGCTCGCAATTCCATAACCTTTTTGACAATTAAAGAAACCATCACCGATCGCATTTCCGCGTCGAGATCCCGAAGCAACAAGATACTAATTTGCGAAGGCCGGATTAGACTCCGTACGTCCAGTCCGGCGGGACCGAAAAGGGCCGTCTTCGCCAGTGCGTCGAACCGTCGCCGAAGCGCCTGCCGTGTTTCGTTTGCAAAAGCGTCGAATTCAGGATCAATATCCAAAGCGGCCATCAAATCCTGGATCGTATAAACTTGCCGCGGAGGTTGGTACTGACCCGAATTGCGGTCGGTAACGCCCTGCTCGGTAATTTTGGAAATTAACAATGTAATCAAATGGCCCATTGGATCGACGAAAGGATCAACCTCAAAGAGACCACACCATTCCTCTACTCCAAGATCGGAAGCTCTCAATGTAATCGTCGTAGCATTCAATTCCGCCGGAATCTGACTACCCGCCGGCGCAAAGAGGTTCAACGGCAGCGGTTCTGGGTCTATCTTCCACTTCTTTAATTCCTGGGAAGCCGGGCTAGTGCTGACTTCCGTGTCATTGACACCGAAGGGCATCGTCAAAAAGACATTCATCGTGTCAAGAATCACGACTCCTTGGTTGAAGGTCCCTTGCTTTACCCACGCATTGGAGACCAGCCCTTCAGCAAGGGCTCCAAGGGTGTAGCTCTTACCACTTCGTCTTTTTCCCATGACATAAAGGACGTGTGCTCCGCGCACATCCATCCAGACATTGCGATGTGGAGTTTCTGCATGTTTCCCCAGATAGACGGCGTGCAAAGGCGCCTTGTCGTTGTTGCGACCAATCACGACACCTCGGGCGGGCCCTTCGTCAATCGCCAATTCTGGCTCGACCACAAAGGTGTGAGGAAGACGAAAGCGGGCGTCGGGAATCTGAGGTGACATGATAAGCACCTTTAAACGACGCAATCGGATGTAATAACGGACTTACTCAGCCGGTGCGCTCGACCAAGAGCCCGTGTCATTTGTAGTGTAATCTCACGTGGAGTGAGCAATTGAGTCTTACTTTTTAACGCTTCGACGGCTTCACCGGAAAATGGGAACGATTTGTCATCGAGCGTTTCGGAAGTGCTCGCTTGCGCTTGGGCGATTGCATGCGAAACGTCAAAGTTCTTATCCCGCACGTATGCGGTAACTCGTTCTATGAAGCTATTGACATCCGGATCGTGCAGCGCGGGAATGTCAATCTTTGCGTCCTTACCCAATCGAGAGATTATTGGACTATTTCCGCTGAATATCTCCACCATTTCAGTTTCTAGCGCAGCTGAGACACCAATGAGCACGGACACGGACGTTTGGTTGGGGTCAACAAGCCGCGTGAAACCTGACATAAAGGTCGTTATTGTCTCCGGTCCGATAGTGTTAAGACGCTCCATTTCGTCCAAGATTAGTACCAAAGATTGCTGCCGCAATTCTCTTAACAGTCTTCCGAGCATGATCAATACGTCTGACAGCCGCGCAGCCTCGGTTTCCGTCATGTCTTGCGTTTGGCCGAGTAGATCAAGATCAGGACGAGAGAGACCCACCCCAGAGATCCACCTCCAAAGCTTCAGTCGATCGAAGTTTGGATTGTACAGCTGTTCCGCTGCTTTCGCGATCTCCTCGTCTCGAAACCACTTTTTCAACTCAACCCGCAAATCATCTCGACTCCTAAATCCGACTCGTCGAATTACCTGCTCCATGAGGCCGAGGACAAAATCCTGGCCCATGGCCCGCATGATTCCCTCGCGATACAAGTCGTGGAAACGAGATCGCTTGGCCAAATCAGGGCACTCCACACGAACGGGATATATCTTGGTCAGCGCCGAAAGCTCATCCATCGTTCGCATGAGAGTGTGCGTTTTTCCTGCTCCATAAGCGCCCGTAATGAGCCGTTTCGGAGCCAGCCCCGTAACGACGTCTATGTCCAGGCTGCTTGCGATTTCCTGAATCGGGATGTCGTCCCGTGCAAAGCACTGCGTGTCAGACACCGGATCAAGGATAAAGTTTTCTCGGCGTAACCCGAATCGGACGGAGACCGTTTCAATTTGGCCGTTGGTCATAGCGCATCCTCATCAAGTTTCGGAGGAGTAGGAGGTCAGCTCGTGGAAATGCGAAATCAGCTGCGAAATCAGGCGACCGTCTCCGTTTATCTGGATGCCAAGTTCCAGATAATTGGATTGCGTTAAGTTTTCTGAGCCAACGATCGCCAAACTGTATCCACCATTATCGCCGGGCTCGCGAATATACAGCTTGGTATGTACATTTTTTAGGAAAAAGATTTTCGCACCCAAATCCACCAGAGGCTGAATTCCCAGGCCGGTTACTCGAATGCTGTCTGGATAATATTCAAGCGGCCTAGTTATTACCCATACCTCGGGTACCTTCGACCCTTTTTTTTGAGACTGCATCAGCCCATGCCGTACAAGCGCCGCTTCTCTGTGGTTTAAGTTTATCCATGGTGAGCAGAAATAGAGTCGGCCGAAGTGCGGCCGCTCGATGAACGTGCTAAGAAATCTCGTAGTCATTCCTTGGCGGACGAGCTCATAAAGGTCCTCGAAACCTTCTAATCGCCTGAGGCGCCTGACGACGTCCTGTATGTCCCCTCCGTTTATAGCTTCAAGCAACAGTGTGACGCGATGACCGTAGCGAGAAATACTGAATCTCAGTCCGACTTGCTGTAGAAGACGATTGGTAATTAAATCGTCCGCAGTTAGGCGGGCATCGGTGGCTCCCATGTCGGCAAGGTTGCTCTCCAGCTCTGATCTCGCAAACGTCGAATCTGATGAGGTAACTAGAGATCGAAGAAAACGATCGACCCCCGACCTCGAAAGTATTTCGAGAAGCTCTGGCATTAATCGTCCCTGTCGTCTTCCACCTCAGCGACAATAACGTACTCCCGCAATACGGTTTCGGCAAATTCGCGGCCGATTCGCGTAAGTGTCTTCTGCTCCATTAAGCTGTCGGCAGCTTCGAGGATCGCGTTCATGGCGTGCATGATTATTCGCGGTCTCAATTCCGTGCTTTTTGCGAGGTGATCGATAATATAGATGCATGCCTCCTTAGTGAATGGGAAAAAGCGATCTACGGCGGTCGAGCTTGGAATCCGAAAGTGGCCCAATACTTCCGCGACAAAATCCAGCGCTTCGGATGGTTGAAAAGGCGGAAGGATCAGCACTTTCGTCGCGCCTATTCGACTCCTCAGCTCGGGGCTCAACCAATCGGGCAGTCGCTTAGCATCGGGCGGACCGGAAAATGAAATCACGATCGTAAGACCCACCGGACACGCATTAAACAATGAGTGAAGCCCAGCATTTATCTCTCGTGCAACCGCCGAACTGCATCGCGCAATTCTCTGAAACTCATCCAAGATCCACACAAGTCGAAATCCCTGGCGGCCTTTGGAGCGTGACGCCATATCGCAGAGCTCTACGAGGACGCTGAAGACCCTAACCGCTTGATCGGCGGTGGCAATCCGTTGAGAGATTCCTAATTGTCGAAATTCGCCGAGTGGGAGCGCGTCGCCACGCAACCATCGGATTGCCACCGATTGATCGTGGGTATCTCCAATGACCATGTTTCGAAATGCGGCAGAGAGATCAGGGTTTGCATCAGAAAGGATTCTAAAGCGGAGTGCCCACTCCGGGGAGGTTGTCGCTTCAAGAAACGATTCAATAAGAAGACGGCTATCTAGGCCCAACACCGCCGACTGGTATAGGTCGAAGAACCCGCGGGCTCGCTTTGGGAACTCACTGTAAATTGGGCATAGTTCAACATGTGCGTTCTCACCAAAGGCTCCGCACTGATTCATCAGATAGAAGAGTGAGTGGGTCTTGCCAGCTCCAAGCCAAGACCAAAGAACATGGATCGACGACGTGTCTCTTCGCGAGAGCCCCCGAAGCAGCGCGGAAATATCATCTTTTAATTGGGTGCGACCCGCCAAGAAATTGCAATATTGTCGGCGAGGAACGATCGAAAACGGCCACGCAACTAGCCCCAGATGATCTAAATAGGCGACCATGTCTCAGGCCCATCGCCTTTATCTGCTGCTCGTATGCGCATTTTTGCGCTTAGCTAGGCCCGTACAGTCGTTTGCTTGCGAAAGTAGACTACTCGGTTATCGATTAGTTGCAAGCCGCAATTAGGCGCCGGTCAGGTGTCAGGCGGACCGCGGCAATTCAGGAGGGAAATGCGCAAGCCGAGCGCGGCGAGTTCGTGGACGAGCAAGACATGGCTGCTTTCTATAAGCGGCATCGCGTATGAGGGTGCGGCGGGCACTCTATCACCGCGTCGAATGCGAGAGGCCGAAGTTGCCCCCGTCGTTCACTCTGACCTACTTTGTTCCATTATCCTCTGCCACATCCGCCGCCAACGCGCGGGTAATCTCATCGGCCCTGCGGTCGAACTCCTGCAGTGCCGCGCGCATGTCGGGCGGGATGATATCGGGCAGGAACCCGTATTCAGGCATCAAAATCTTCCGCGAGCGAGTAGCTGGTGCTCCGGCCGCCGCCTTCGTCTTTCCTGAGGAGTCCCCGTTCAACCAAGTCGTTGATATCGCGCAGCGCCGTGTCCGGCGAGGTTTTTTCGATCAATGCATATTTCGTCGAGGTCAGCTTGCCCTCGAATCCATCGAGCAGGCGGTTGAGGATATCGCGCTGTCGTTCGTTGAACGGGGCGGCGGCATGCTTCTTCCAGAATTCTGCCTTGCGAATCACATTGGCGAGCGTCTCTTGCGCGCCGTCAAATGCCCGATCGAGGCATTCAAGAAACCACTCGAGCCAGGCAGTGATATCCAGCTCGCCCTTCTGCGTTGCTTCGAGCATGTCGTAATACGCATCGCGCTCCCGGCGGATTTGCGCGGACATGCTGTAGAAGCGTTGCGCACTCTGGTCGGAACGCGCGAGCGCCATGTCGGCGATGGCGCGTGCGATGCGCCCGTTGCCGTCGTCGAATGGATGGATGGTGACGAACCACAAATGGGCGACGCCGGCCTTGAGGACGGGATCCATGTCCGTCTCGCTCTCGAACCAATCCACAAACCCCTTCATCTCGGCGGCGAGGCGCGCAGCCTCCGGAGCCTCGTAGTGAATACGCTCGCTTCCGATCGGCTCTGAGACGACCCGCATCGGCCCGGATTTGTCATCGCGCCAGGCACCGACCGTGATCTTGCGCAATCCGGCCCGCCCGGTCGGAAACAGTGCCGCATGCCAGCCGAACAGGCGCTCGATGGTGAGCGGGGAATCGTATTTCTGGGTCGCGTCGAGCATCATTGCGACGACGCCTTCGACATTCCGGTCGGCCGGGGGCAGCGCGCCGATATCGATGCCGAGGCGGCTGGCGAGCGACGAGCGCACCTGGTCCGGATCGAGGATTTCACCTTCGATCTCGCTCGACTTGACCACATCCTGGGTCAAGGTCTGAAGCACCGCCTCGCTTCGCAGCGGAAACCCGAGGGCTTCCATGCGTCCAACTAGGCGGCCCTGACGGTTCCGGACCTTCGCGAGAAGGGTCGCCAAGGCACTGTCGTCCCAAGTGAATTTCGGCCAATCCGGCAGCTGATGGATATATGTCGCCACGATCTCCGCGCCTCCTGCGGAGATTATGGCAGTTATTCGCCGCACGCGCAAGGATTGTCCGCATATGATGCGGATAATCTAATCGCTGCACGCGCATGTTCCCGACAAGGCGGCGCAAGCGCTTCTAACGGGCATTGCAAAAGACCCGAACGCCGTGGCGCGCGCGCAGTGAAGCTTGCGGTATCGCGCGCCACCGAGCTGCTGGCAGACTTCCCGAAAATTGGCGTGGAACCCGACCGGTCGCGAGAGTTCCGGGGCATTCTCGTCGGGCGGTATCCCACAACAAGGTCCCGCGGACCAGCCTTGAAAATAGTACTGGATATCAGTACATTCGAAACCGGGGGCTCGCGATGGACTTCGAATGGGACAGCGCCAAGGAGCTAGCCAACCGCAAGAAGCATGGTGTCGACTTCCGAACGGCCGCAAAGGTGTTCTTGGACCCCCACGTGATCGAGTTCGACGATCCAGATGCGAGCGACGAACTGCGCTTCAATGCTATTGGCCTGGTCGATGGCCGAATGCTTTTCGTCACCTACACGATGAGGGCGACGGTCGTTCGCATCATATCCGCCAGAGGGGCAGAGCCGCATGAAAAAAGGCAGTATCACGAAATTTAAGCTCAATCCGAAGCGGCCGCCCAAGACCGATTGGCGTGCCTTCGATGCCATGAGCGAGGCGGAGCGCCATCGGGCCGCGCTCTCCGACCCCGACTGTCCGCCGGCGACCGGGGCACAGCTTGCACGTGCTCGCCGCGTGCCGACCGTGCGTGCCTTGCGCAAGAAGCTGAACCTCACGCAGGAGGAGTTCGCGGCGCGATTCCACCTCCCGCTCGGCACGGTCCGAGATTGGGAGCAAGGCGCGCATGTTCCCGACAAGGCGGCGCAAGTGCTTCTAACGGTCATTGCTAAAGACCCGGACGCCGTGGCGCGCGCGCTCGAAAACTAGGAGCGCAAGCGGGTCAAAGCACCCCCTCCGGCGCCGGCACGGGATGCCGGAGACATATGCTCACAGCACACCCGGTCGCAAGGGTTGTCGGCAACCGGGTCTCTTTAGTGGCCCCACGCACCGGCGCCATGCTTCTGGTCTGCGCCATTGCGGCACCCTATATCGGTGGATCACCGCGCCCGAGGAGCGAAACCGGGCGGTCTCCTTGCATCGATCGGCGGATGGCGGGCGGACGCTTGCGCAATCTGTCGATCGATCCGACCCGGCGGAAATGCGCGCAACCGGGTGTGCCCCTGATTGGAAGCCGGCGGGGAATCGCGAATGACTGTGTCTGCGCCAGAAAAACCGTCGATCATCGACACGCGGCGCCACCAGATGTTTCCCGTTCTGGAGCCGTCCGAGATCGAGCGGGTGCGTCGGTTCGGCGTGGTCCGCTCCTACGGCGTGGGGGAGGCGCTGGCCAAGGTCGGCGAGGCGGCCGAAGGCCTGACCATCATCTTGGCCGGGAAGGTCGACGTCACCCAGCACGATCAGTCCGGCCGCCGGGTGCCGATCGTCACCCACGGGCCCGGGGCGTTCCTCGGCGAATTGGCGCAGCTCGCGGGCCGCCGGGCCCTGGTTGACGCCTACACGCTCGAACCGGTCGAGGCTCTGGTCGTTCCGCCGGACCGGCTCCGGGCGCTGCTGATCGCGGACGCGGAACTCGGGGAGCGGATCATGCGCGCGCTGATCCTGCGCCGCGTCGGTCTGCTCGAGATGGGGGCCGGCGGGCCGGTGATCGTCGGCGATCCGGAGAGCGGCGATGTGCTGCGGCTCGCGGGCTTTCTCTCGCGCAACGGCCATCCGCATCAACGGTTGAACCCCGAGACCGATCCGGAAGCGAAGGCGCTGATCGAACGCTTCGACGTCGACCCCGGCCAGTTGCCGATCGTGCTGTGCCCGAATGGGCAATTGCTGAGAAATCCCGGCGAGCTCGAGCTCGCCCGCTGCATCGGGCTGGTGGGGCCGATCGACCCGGATCGCCTCTACGACGTGGCGATCGTCGGGGCCGGGCCGGCGGGCCTTGCCACCGCGGTCTACGCGGCCTCGGAAGGGCTCTCGGTCCTGGTGCTCGACTGCCGCGCGTTCGGCGGCCAGGCCGGCGCCTCCTCGCGGATCGAAAACTACCTGGGATTTCCCACGGGCATTACCGGCATGGCGCTGATGGCGCGCGCCTACAACCAGGCGCAGAAATTCGGCGCCGAAATGGCGATCCCGGCCGAAGTGACCGGCCTTCAAGCGCCGAGCGATCCGGACGCGGGACGCTTCATCCTCGGTTTATCGGACGCGGAACGCGTGAGCGCCCGCTCCATCGTGATCGCCAGCGGTGCGCGCTACCGACGGCTCGACGTCGCGGACCTGGAAAAGTTCGAAGGCTCGAGCGTCCACTATTGGGCCTCGCCGTTGGAGGCGAAATTGTGCGCCGGGCAGGAGCTCGTCCTCGTCGGCGGCGGCAATTCGGCGGGCCAGGCGGCGGTCTATCTGGCGAGCCAGGCCGCCAAGGTCTGGCTCCTGGTGCGCGGGCCGGACCTCAACGCGAGTATGTCGCACTATCTCGTCGACCGGATTGCCGGGCTCGCCAATGTGGAGGTGGTGACCCGATCGCAGGTCAGCGGCCTCGAAGGCCACGGGGGCACGTTGGAGGCGGTCCGCTGGCGCCAAGGCGCGACGGGCGAGGAAGTGCGGAAACCGATTCGCCACCTGTTCCTCTTCATCGGAGCGGAGCCGAATACGGGCTGGCTATCGGGATCCGGCGTCGCCCTCGATGCCAACGGTTTCGTGTTGACCGGCGGCGACGCCGGCCGCCGCCATCCGCCGGAGACAAGCCGGCCCGGCGTGTTCGCCATCGGCGACGTCCGGTCGAGCTCGGTCAAGCGGGTTGCCGCGGCGGTCGGGGAGGGCGCGCAGGTGGTGGCGGCGCTGCACGCGTTCTTGGCTGCGGCCGACCGCGAGCCGGCCGTCGGCGCCCGCCCTTAGAGCATGATCCCGAAAAGTGGATACCGGTTTTCGGAAAAGATCATGCTCCAACAATAAGCTAGAGCGGGATGACGATTCGAAGAAAAGTAATCCCGCTCTAGGAGAAACCGATGCCGGACGACTGCGTCGCCGTCGAGATGGAAACCACGACGTTACGTCCGGCGTTGTGGTCACGAAGGAACGCGGCTGGCAGTGAACTCTCCCCGCAATATGCAGGAGCAGGCATGACCAAGGTCACCTATGAGATCGTCGAGCACGATGGCGGTTGGGCCTACCGGGTCGACGGGGTGTTCTCCGAGACCTTCCCCTCCCACGATATGGCCCGCAAGGCGGCGGAGCGCGCCGCGAAGGAACAGGTCGTCCCCGGCGCGGCGGCGGGCATCTCGTACGAAGACAAGGATGGCCGTTGGCACGACGAACTCTCCCCGGGCGATGACCGGCCCGAGACCGACGTCGAGGGCTGAGGGGCCGTCGAGCCCGTCCAAGCTGTCCAGAACGTGGGTGGGTAGGGCCGCCCAGTCCACGCGTCGTGCCGGCGGGTTTCTCAGCGGTAGAGCTCGATCTCCGGCCGCGGGTCGGGCACGAAGCCGTCCCGGTTGGGCATTTGCACATTCGGCAGGGTCTTGGCGTCGAGCGTGGCGTTCTTCGGCAGAATATTCGCTTCGCCGAGAATGTAGGCGACGACGCTATAGACCTGCTCGTCGCTCAGCGAGTCGGGCGCGTTCAAGGGCATCGAGCGCTTGACGTAATCGAACAGCGTGGTGGCGTACGGCCAATAGCTCTCGATGGTCTTCACCGGGGTGGCGGTCGTGAGCGTGCCGCGCCCGCCGATCAGCTTGTCGCCGCCGATGCCCGCGGCAGGAATGCCCTGCAGCTTGTCGCCGTGACACACGGCACAGGCGTCGGCATAGACCTTCTCGCCGGCCGCATAGGTGCCCTTGCCGGGCGGCAGGCCGCGCCCGTCCGCCGGGATGGCAAAGAATTGCGCGAGCTCCTGCGGCGTCACTGCCGTCCCGAGATCGAGCCGCGCCGGATAGCCCTGCTGCGCGGCTGCGGCCTGCGTGAGCGCCAGCACGGCGGCCAGCGCAAATATCGCCCTAAGCGTGGACATTGGTCACACTCCCGTCGCCCGCGACTGCCCAGCTCTGAATGGCATTGAGGTGGTAGATCGAGCCGAACGGCCCGGCGAGACCCCGGATATCCACCAACTGCTGCAAGCTCGGCTGCAGGTAGCCGGTCTCGTCCGTGGCCCGGCTCTGCAGCACCGCCGGCTGGCCGTTCCAGAACCAGGGGAACCGGAACCGGGTCGTGCAAATCGGCAGCACGGGATCCTGCAGCGCGGCGAGGTTCCAGCTCTTGCCGCCGTCGCTCGAGACTTCGACCCGGGCGATCCTGCCGCGTCCGCTCCACGCAAGCCCGGTGACCTCGTAAAAGCCCGGGCCGGGCAGCTTCATCTCGCCGGACGGGAACGTGATCACCGATTTGGCTTCCATCGTGAACGAGAATTGGCGCGCTTTGCCGTTGCCGAGCAGATCGGTGTATTTCGACGTCTCCTCTCGCGTCATGAACGGCTTGTCGCTCACTTCCAGGCGCCGCAACCATTTGATGTGGGTGTTGCCTTCCCAGCCCGGCAGGATCAGCCGCAGCGGATAGCCTTGCTCGGGCCGCAGCGCTTCGCCGTTCTGGGCGTAGGCGATGACGGCGTCGGTCAAGAGCTTCTCCAGCGGAATGCTGCGCGTCATCACCGCGGAATCCGCGCCTTCGGCGAGCACCCATGCGGCCCCTTCCCGCAGCCCGACTTCGCGCGCGAAGGTCGAGAATTGCACCCCCGTCCATTCCGAGGTGCTGAGCAGGCCGTGGGTGCCCTGTACGGTCTTGAGCGTCGGCTTGCGCCATTCGGTCAGGCCGTTGCCGGAGCACTCGATGAAGTGCAGCCGCGAGACCGAGGGAAAGCGCTTGACGTCCGCCATCGTGAACTTTTTCGGCCGCTCGACCATGCCGTGCACGACGAGCGAGTGCCGGCTGGGATCGATGGTGGGGATGCCGCCGTGATGCCGCTCGAAATGCAGGCCCGAGGGCGTGATGATCCCCTCGCTCTTGTCGAGCGGGCTCATGGTCCACGACGAGATCGTCGTGGGCGTCGGATAGCGCCAGCGCACCTCGGTTTCGAATTGTGAGCGCGAGCCGTAGCCGCCGTCCTCTGCGATCGGTGTTCCCGGCACTTTGGTCGGGTCGTCCGGCACCTCGCGCGACACGGCGCCCGCCGGCGCCTTGCGCTCCGCTGCGCGCGCCGGCAGCAGGAATGACGCCATTCCGGCCGCCAGCGCCGAGCCGGCCGCGAACAGCACGCCGCGCCGGCCGGGATTGGGAAACATTCCCGTCTTGCAGTCGCAATCCTCCAGCTCCCCGCGCCTGCGCGCGAGCGCCCGGCGCTCCGCCTCGATCATCCCGTCGATCTGGGCCCTGGTCGTCTCGTCGTAATCCGCGAAGTGAGCTTTATCGGTCATGTTCCTACCCCTCCGGCGCCGGTTGCTGTCCCGGGCACGCTAGCTTTGGTTGATTGCCGAATATTCTGCCGCAGCGGGCATCCCGCGTCTCGCACAAAATGCCTGCAAGGTGTTGGCGAGAAGACACGCAACGGTCATCGGGCCCACGCCGCCCGGCACCGGCGTGATCGCGTCCGCCACCCGGCGGGCCTCGTCGAAGGCGACGTCCCCGACGAGCACGTCCTTGTCGCCGCGGCGCAAGCGGTTGATGCCGACATCGATCACGATTGCGCCCGGCCGAATCCAGTCGCCCCGGACCATCTCCGGGCGACCTGCCGCGGCGACGAGGATTTCGGCGCGCCGGCACAGTTCGGGAAGCTCGCGGGTCTTCGAATGCGCAAGCGTCACCGTGCAGTCGGCCGCGAGCAGCAGCAGCGCCATCGGCTTGCCGACCAGAGCCGACCGACCGATCACCACGGCCGCACGTCCGGCGAGGTTCTCGGCCGCACTGCGAACAAGGATCATGCATCCGAGCGGGGTGCAGGGCAAAAGTCCGGCATTGCCCCAGATCAGCCGACCGGAGTTGATCGCATGCAGGCCATCCACGTCTTTGGCCGGATCGATCGCGCCGAGCACGCGTTCGGGGTCGATCGATTTGGGCAGCGGCAGCTGCAGGAGAATGCCATCGACGGCCGGATCGGCGTTGAGCTGCTGGATCCGGCGGATGAGCTCGGATTCCGCAACATCGCCGGGCAAGCAAAAATCCCGGCTGTCGAACCCGGTCTCCCGCGCGTGTTTGATCTTGTTGCGCGCGTAGATCTTGCTGGCGGGATCCTCGCCGACCAGGACGACGGCGAGGCAAGGCACGAGGCCGCAGGCGGCCTTCAGGCCGGCGGCGCGGTCCGCAAGTCGCTGTCGCAGCCGCCGGGCGGCGGCGATGCCGTCGATGATCCGCGCCGGAGCGCTGCCGTGCACGGCGGCTGGTCCCGGCTCAGGCAGCCGACTGCGCCGGTTTGCGCTTGCCCTTTTCGCGCCGCTCCGCGGCGTCGATGGGCGGACTGGTCCAGCCGACCTTGGCGGCGAATTGCTCGAGCTCCTTCGGCGCCATGTAGACCGTGTGCTCCGGGGCCGGATAAGTGCGGTTTCGCACGTCGGTGGCGTAGCGGGTGTAGACGTCCTCGATGATCGGGATCAGATCCGTGTAGATCTTGGAATGCCGCGGCGTATGCTCCTCATAGAGGTGGAATAGATCCGAGCTGATGATGTGGACGCCGTGCGCCTTGTTGCCGGCTCCCAGGCTGACCACCGGCACCGGCAGCGTTTCGGTCAGGAACTGGCAAACCTCTTCGGTCGTGACCTCGCACATGATCGAAAAACATCCGGCGTCGACCATCTGCCGCGCGTCCTCGACCAGCTCGAGCGCTCGCGTTGCGGTCTTGCCTTGCGCCACGAAGCCGCCGAGCTGCGCCATGCGCATCGGCGTGATGCCGATGTGCCCCTGCACCGGAATCCCGGCTTTGATGATGGCTTCGATGTTGCGCACGTGGTGGCGATTGCCTTCGCACTTCATCACTTCGGCATTCGCGCGGGCCACGAACTTCCCGGCGTTGTCCACCGCCTGCTCGGGGGAGACGTGAAAGCTCCAGTACGGCATGTCGACCATGCGCATTCCGTAGCGCGAGCCGCGGTCGACTGCTTGCGCCATGAACATCACCTCTTCGAAGCTCACGGAGACGGTGCTGCGGTGACCGAACAGCACCATGCCGCCGGTGTCGGACACGCACAGGATGTCGATGCCCAGCCGGTCGGCAACCACCGCGCTGCGATAATCGTAGACGGCCATCTGCACGATCGCCTCGCCTTCCCGCATTTTTTTCATGAGCGAAGGTATCGTCACCTTCTTGCGAGGCGGCGCGGATGCTTGCAGGACCGTTGCTGAAGACATGGGAGCCCCCGGAGGGTGTGAACAAAAAAACAGCAGTCGATCGGGAAGCCTACGTGGCGCCAAATGGGCAAGTCAAAGAGAGCGCGGCAATGACGTCATCGGCCGAGTGAATGAATCAAGGGATCTCGCTGCCCTCGGGGCAAAGATCCTCGCGCCATCCGCCGCGCGGTTTGCGTTTGCGCGGATCGAAAAAAGGCAGCGAAACCTCGCGGATTTCATGGAATTGACCCGCAGGATCAACGAGGTGCGCGCAGCGTGGCGCGACCGCCGCATAGCCCAATCCCAACACTTCCTTCGTCACGACGCTCCGGCATGCCGAGGTTACGAACAGCCCGCCGGGCGGAGGCGGGAAGCTCGCGGCGCGGCGCGGCTGCCACAACGCCGGCTCCCGGTCGCACGAAGCCTCGAAGCAGAGCAGGCGCACGCGCCGCTCTCGCGCTGCGCCCGGTCCGGCCGCGAAGCGGCATAACTCGAGCTCCGCAGCCGAGACCGGAACGCAGAGCTCGTTTGCGAACAACAGAAAGCCCGCTTCGATCCGCAGAATATCGGCGGCGGCGAAGCCGGCCGGACGCGCATGCGTTGCGAGCGCGGTCCACATCAAATCGCGTGCGGCGCGCGGCAGGATGATCTCGAAGCCGCGCTCGCCCGTATAGCCGAGGCGCCCGACGCGACAGTCCACGCCGGCAATTACGGCCGGCGAATGTGCGAAATACCGCAGGCCCCGAAGCTGTTCCGCGGGGCCGAGCGCGGCGAGCGCGCGCAAGCTTGCCGGACCTTGCACCGCGAAGATCGCCGTTTCGGAACTCAGGTCGAGAACCGACGCGAGCGGTCCCGCCGCCGCCCGCAATTGCCTGAGCGCATCGCCGGTTCCGCTGAAGATCTCGAAGGTCTCTGCGTCGAGACGCCAGATCGTCAGATCCTCGAGCACCCGCCCGTCGGCGGCGAGGCGCAAAGCATAGCGGATGCGCCCGGGCGGCAAATCGTCGATCCGCCGCGGCGTCAACGTCCCGATCAGCTCGCTCGCCGCGGGGCCTTCGATCCGAATCCGAGACATGAAGCTGAAGTCGAACAATGCCGCCGCGCAGCGGCAGCTCGCCGCCTCGGCTCGAATGTTGCCGTAGTCGCGGCGCAACGCGCCGATATCGAATCCGCCGCTCACCAAGACCTGGCCAAGGTGTGGCCGGATCGGACCGCCACGACGATGCCGACGAGCACGAGCGCCACCGCGACGATCCGGGCGAGGAACACGGCAGGCACGGCGTGCGCCACCCGCGCGCCGGCGGCCGATCCGAGCGCGATACCGACGCTCAGCACTGCGGCGAGCCGCAGATCCAGGCTGCCGGTCCAGAAATTTCCCGCCGATGCCATCAGTGCGATCGGCACTTGAATGGCCTGGCTCAGTCCGACGACCGCGAGGACCGGCGCGCCCCACCACAGCAGCAGCGGAACCAGGAGCACGGGCCCGCCGGTGCCGGTGAGCGCCGAAGCCATTCCCACCGCGGCGCCGATGCCGGCCAGCAGCGGCGGCTCGAAGCGAACGGCACCGTGGTCCGGCCCGCCGGGCTGTCGGCGCAAGATCCGCCAGCCCGCAAACACCACGGTCGCGCCGACCAGCATCAGCAGGATCTCGCCGCCGATGTGCGCGGCGAGAACCGCGCCGAGAAAAGCGCCCGGCGCCGCGCCGGCCCCGAGCCAGGCCGCCGAGCGCCACGCGATCGAGCCGTGGCGGGCATAGAGCCACACACCGATGCCGCCGCTGAAGATGAAGCTGAACATGCCGGCGCCGATGGCCGCGTGCACGTCGACGCCCGCCAGGCTCAGGCATGGCACCAGGAGAACGCCACCGATGCCGATGCAACCGATCAATACTCCCGACACGAGCGCGAGTATGGTGATCCCTATCATCAGTAGAACCGCAAGGAAGCCGCGCTGCCGGCAGGTTCTGATAGCGACGACAAGCAGTTTCGTGTAAACTGATAGTCGTTGTGCATTGCCGCTCACCTGCCGGGGGAGGCGAAATGTTCTTGCGCCAGCTCGAATACCTCGTGGCGCTCGCTCAGGAGCAGCATTTCAGCCGCGCGGCCCGGCATTGCAACGTGTCCCAGCCGAGCCTTTCGAACGCCATCAAGCAGCTGGAGGCGGAGTTCGGCACGCCGATCGTCCTGCGCCACCAGCGCTTCCAGGGTTTTACCACCGAGGGGAGCCGAATCGTCGAATGGTCCAAACGGATTCTGGCGGACCGCGACGCGATGCTGCAAGAGCTTTCGGTGCTCAAGAACACGTTGTCGGGCCGGCTGCGGTTGGGCGCGATGCCGACCAGCTCGCCGGTATTGCCGCATATCAACCGCCATTTCCTGACACGCCACCCGGGCGTACAGGTGGCAGTGAGCTTTCTCGGGCTCGAGGAATTGCGCGTGAAGCTGATCAATTTCGAACTGGACGTAGGAATCACCTACATCGACCAGAAGCAGCCCGCGCCGCTCACCAGCTTCCCCCTGTATAACGAGCATTTGAGCCTGCTGGTCCCCGAGGATCCGCGCTTTCCGGCCGCGACGACCACCTGGTCCAGGGCCGCCGACCTGCCGCTTTGTCTGCTCTCGCCGCACATGCACGAACGGCAGATCATCGACGCCGCGTTCGCCTCGGTCGGGAAGGCGCCGAAGCCGGCGATCGAATCGGATTCGATCGTCAATCTTGCGTTCCACACCATGCTCGGCGGAACCGTGACCATCGTGCCCAGCCATTTCGAAATCGTCATCGGCGCCTTTCCGGGCACGCGCCTCGTCGAATTGGTCGAGCCCGAGGTGGTCCGGCAGGTCGGGCTCATCTGGGTGGACGGGGATCCGATGCTGCCGATGGCCAAAGCGACTTTGCATTCGGTGCAGGCCATGACGATGCCGGCGCTGTTCCGACCGCCGGTTCCGGCCGCCAAGAGCGGACGCAGCGGCGCGCCACGGCATGCTCACGGTCAATCCCCGCGTCCCAGCGCGCCGTGACATACCGGCATTGAGGACGATCGCTCGTGGTGTTCGCGCGAGGATCGGCGGGAATGCATGTTTGGGATGACGAGCGTCGGTCGCAATCTGCCCGCGCATGCATCCGTGCCTCCCTGATAGACGCCGGAAATTGCGTCATTCGCCGTCGTCGTTTGACAGTCAGAACCGCCGTCCATAGGCTTTGGACAAAACGCGAGCGCCGAACGGCGCTGATGACACTTCACCCTGGGGAGGACGAAATGCTTTCTCACATGGCCGCGCGAAGGCTCTCTGGACTCGCGCATGGATCGCGCCGCATCGACTCGCGTGTCGCAACCGCGCGGCCGCGAACCTTTCGCACATGGCCGATGCGCCTGCTCGGCGTCGCCGCCGGCCTCGGCGGCATGCTGGCTTGCGCCCAGCCTGGATGGTCCGAAGAGATCAAGGATTACGGCAAGCCCGGCAGCCCGATCGAGCTGGTGGTGGGCTATCAGCCCTATTACACCGAGTCCTGGTCCGGCGTCATCATGCGCAGCAAGAAGTTCTACGAGAAATATCTTCCGCAGGGCTCGAAGGTCGATTTCCAGGTAGGTCTGCAGGGCGCCATCATCGTCAACGGCATGCTCGCCGGGAAAGTGGATCTCGGCTACGTCGGCGACATGCCGGCGATCGTATCGACCAGCCATGCCGACGTCCGCGATATCCGCATCGTCTCGGTTCTCGGTCTGGGCTACGACCAGTGCAACGTGTTCCTGGTGCGCAACGACGCGCCCCAATTCCAGTCCCCGGACGAGGCGGTGAAATGGCTGAACGGCAAGAGCGTCGCGGTGCCGAAGGGGAGCTGCACGGACCGCTTTGCGCAAGCCGTGTTCAAGCGGTTCAACATCGCGCCTTCGGAATACCTGAACCAGAGCATCGAGGTGATCACCAGCGGTTTCCGCGCGGGCAAGCTCGATGCCGCCGTGCTGTGGGAGCCGACCGCATCGCGTCTCGTGCTGGACAAGCTCGCGCGCAAAGTGGCGACCGGCGCCTCCGTGGGCGAGAACGACGGCGGCTTCATGGTGATGCCGCGAGCACTCATCGATCAGCGTCCCGACGTCGTCAACGCCTGGCTCGAGGCCGAGCTCGATGCGCAGCTGTATTTCGCTGATGAGAAGAACGCGATGGCGGTGAGCGCCATGGCGCTCGAGCAGACGACCGGGTTCCCGCAGAAGACGCTGTGGTATTCTGCCTACGGCACTTACCCGAAATCGGAAGGCGGGACGACCAGCCGGATCATGCTGACCTATGGTTTCACGCAGGAGGCGAAGAACCTGATCGGCAAGGCGGCCAAGTTCCTGTTCGAGATCAAGAGCATCAAAGCGGATCTCCGCCCCGAGGCGGTGGTGCCGACATTCACCGAAGAGATCCTCAAGAAGCGCAACTTGAAAGCTCCGGTGGGTGAGGTCAAGGCGTTGCCGGATTCCGCTTACACCGGTTCATGACAGCGCAGCCGCCCGCCTTCGTCCCGCCCGCGCCGCTCGGGTCTCCGGTTTCGGCCTCGCAACCCAAGCCGCTAGGGTTTGCGGCTCGGCACAGGGAGAGGACGGCGTGAAAGACCCGGAATCGACGTTTGCGGCCGCCGAAATCGGTGCCGGCCTCACCGAGGCACCGATGTCGGGCTTGGCGGACGGCGTCGATCGCACGAGCCGGGTCGAAGTCGCGGCATATCGTTTGCGGCAATGGCTGAGCAGCCCTCGCCCATATCTGATGCTGCTCGGGTTCGGGCTCTTCTTCGCCTTCTGGTATCTCACGGTGGAGGTCTGGAAGCTGCCGCGTTTTTCGCAAATGCCGGGGCCGACCACGATCATCAGCGAATGGTTGAGCCGGGATCCCACCTACGGGCTCTCGATCTATTCGCCGGAATATTATCAGCACATCTGGGTCAGCTGGCGCCGGGTCTGGGTCGCTTTCGTGCTGGCGACGGCTACCGGCGTGCCGCTCGGGCTGTTCCTCGGGTGGTCGCAGCTATTCAAGGAGTACGTGTTTCCGGTATTCGAGCTGCTGCGGCCGATCCCCCCGCTCGCCTGGGTGCCGCTGGCCATCATCATGTTCCAGGGATCGGAGACCCCGATCGTGTTCCTGACGTTCCTGGCGTCGTTCTATGCGACCACGCTCAACACCATGCTCGGGGTGGAATCGATCGACGTGTCGTTTATTCGGGCGGCGTATTGCCTCGGGGCGAGACGCCGCCAAGTGTTCTGGCATGTCGTCGTGCCGGGCGCGATGCCGTTCATCTTCACCGGCCTGCAGATCTCGGTAGGGGTCGCGTGGTTCTCGCTGGTCGCGGGCGAAATGGTGTCGGGCCAATACGGGCTCGGATATCTCATCAATACGTCCTACACCATGGTGCAATACCCCACGATGGTCATCGGCATGATCACGCTGGGAATCGTCGGCTACGCGACGAGCGCCGCGGTGCGCATGCTCGGCAATTACCTGATGCAATGGAGGACGCGCGAGCTCGCCATGGGAGGCGAAAAGTGAGGCCCGAGCCGGTGCCGTCGCGCGAGCGCGCCCTCGCCGAAACAAAGGCGCCGCCGTTGCTGCCGGAACCTCGCCGCAAGGGCGAGATCCGCATCGCCGACGTGGTCAAGATCTACGGTTCGGAGACGGCCGGCGTCCGTGCGGTCGACGATTGCACGTTCGACGTTCCGGCCGGGAAGATCACCGTGGTGGTCGGGCCTTCCGGCTGCGGCAAGACCACGCTGCTCAACGCGATCGCCGGTTTTCACAGCATCACCTCCGGGACGATCCATCTCGATGACGCGCTGCTGTGCGGCCCCGGCCGGCTGAAAGCGGACCCCGGCCCGGATCGGATCGTGGTGTTCCAGAACGGGGCGCTGTTTCCCTGGAAGACCATCATCGAGAACGTCGCGTTCGGTCCGATGGTGCAGGGCCGGCTGAACAAGAAGCAGGCATTCGAGAAGGCCCGTGCCATGCTGGCGGAAGCCGGGCTGCGCAATCTCGAGCGCAATTATCCGGGCGAGATTTCCTCGGGAATGCGCCGGCGGGTGGAGATCGCGCGCGCCTTGATGAACGATCCCAAGGTGCTGCTGCTCGATGAGCCCTACCGCGCGCTCGATTCGCTGACCAAATCGGTGATGCACGAGGCGCTACTCGAGACTTTCGACCGGAATCAAGTCACGATCTTCTTCATCACCCACGATCTGGAGGAGGCCATCTTTCTCGGACATCGCGTCGTGATCATGACGACGCGGCCATGCCGCCCGAAGAAGATCCTCACCGTCGATATCCCGCAGCCGCGGGATTACAGCGTGCTGACGGCGAAACGATTCCGCGAGTACCTGGACGAGACCATCGCGGCGGTGCACGAGGAAGCCCTGAAAGCCTTTGCCGCCGGGGAGAGGGAGCGTTGAATGCGTGAACCGGGCGCTCTCGCGGCGCGGACATTCCGGGTCATCGCCAACACCAAGTTCTGGCGCGGCGTGGTGGCCACGCTGGTGTTCATCGCGTTCTGGGAAGCCGCCTCGCGGACCGGCATCTCCCGCATTCCGGCCCCGAGCGCGGTCGCGGTCACCTTCAACGATCTCATGCGCGACCCGAGTTACTGGTTCAGCTGGTACTTGAGCACGCGAAGGGTGTTCGCGGGCTTTCTGGCGGCAATGCTGCTGGGCATTCCGCTCGGACTGGGTATGGCGGTGAGCCGGGCGTTCTACGGGACGGTATTTCCGGTCTTCGAGGTGCTGCGGCCGATTCCGCCGCTGGCCTGGGTTCCGGCCTCGATCATCTTCTGGCCGACCCAGGAGACGTCGATCGCGTTCGTGACGTTCCTGGGCGCATTCTATGCCGTCGTCATCAACGTGATCGGCGGCGCGCAGGCGATCGACGTGCGCTATTATCAGGCGGCACGCTCCATGGGGTCGTCGAGCTGGGACATTTTCCGCCGGATCATTCTGCCCGGGACGCTGCCCTCGATCGTGGTCGGCGCCACCGTCGGCATCGGTATCGCCTGGGCGGTCGTCGTCGCCGCGGAGATGATTTCCGGGGGCGGCAGCGCCGGCTCGATGGGCGGCGCCAAGGGCGGGGGCCTGGGCTTCTTCATCTGGAATTCGTATGTCGGCGGGTCCTACACGCAGATCGTCGTCGGCATGATCAGCATCGGGATCGCCGGCTACATCTCGAGCGCGCTGTTGCGCAAGCTCGGAGAGCTGGTGACGCCATGGCTGCGCGACCAATGACAAGGCGAGTTGGAGCCCCTCGATGACTCTCGCCAGCACGCCGCAATTTGCCGACGTGGCGGCCGCAGCAGCAACGGCCGAGCGCGGCGTGGCCGAGATTCAGGCGCACAACGTCGGCAAGTCCTACGGCGCCGGCAAGTTCGCCAAGACCGTGGTTCATGACTGCTCGTTCTCGGTCGAGCGCGGCAAGCTCACGGTGATGATCGGTCCGTCGGGCTGCGGCAAGAGCACGCTGATTCGCCTGCTGGCCGGATTCGAGCGGCCCACCGTCGGCACGATCACGATCGGCGGCAGGCCGGTGACCGAGCCCGGACGCGACCGCCTCGTGCTGTTTCAGGAAACGGCGCTGTTTCCCTGGATGACGACCTACGACAACATCATGTTCGGCCCGCGGGCCCGCATGGAGGCAGGCAAGGAATCGCGCAGCAAGGCCGAATTTCTCCTCGACAAGGTGGGGCTCGGCGCGTTCCGGAGCAGATATCCCACCCAGCTCTCGGGAGGGATGCAGCGGCGCGCCGAGCTCGCGCGCGCGATGATCAACGAGCCGAAGGTCATGATCCTCGACGAGCCGTTTCGCGGACTCGACGCCATGACGAAAAAACTGATGCAGGAATATTACGCCAAGCTCTACGAGGAGACGCGACGGACGAGCTTTTTCGTCACCACCGACATCGACGAGGCGATCTTTCTGGCCGACCGGATTCTGGTCATGACCAACGTGCCGGCGCGCGTGCGGGCGGTGCTCGAGGTCAACCTGCCGAGGCCGCGGCGCCTGGAGGACGTGATCGAGAACGACGAGGCCAACTTCATCAAGATGCAGGCGCTCTCGCTGCTGCACGAGGAGGCGATGAAATCCTTCGCGCGCGGCAGCAAGGCCGCCGCGGACTTCATCGATGCCTATTCCAAACGCATCCGAAAGCCGAGCTGATGCCCTCTTGCTGGATCCGATGCGCTCGCCCCGCCCGGTTCGCGGCCATGGTCGTCGGGCTTCCAGATCGACGTTGCGCATGACCGACGCACAAGACCTCGCCTTCTCTGCGCCTCGGCCGACGCCGAAGCGGACCGCGCTGATCGAAGCGCGATCCAAGACCTCGAGCTGCACGTTCGGCGCCGAGCCGCAGGAGCCGCTGCTCTACGCGGCGCTGCGCGCGGGCGTGGCCATCCCCTATGAATGCGCGACCGGCACCTGCGGAACGTGCAAGGCGAGGCGTCTCGCCGGCGTGATCGTCGGCGATTGGGGGGAGGCGCCCGGAAACGCTTATCTGCGTCCCGACCGCGACGAGGTGCTGCTGTGCCAGACCCGTGCGCTCAGCGACTGCAGCTTCGAGATTCCGGGCAGCCTGAATTTGGCTTCGACGACGCGGGTCCGGCCGTACTTCGGCCGGGGTGTCGTCGGCCGCATCGATGCTCTCACGTCGGATACCGTCGAGCTCGTTCTCGAGCTCGATCCCGCCCTGGAGTTCGATGCGGGCCAGTTCGCGGTGCTCCGGGCGCCGCATCTTGCCGGCTATCGGGGCTATTCGATGGTCAATCATCCCGGCTCGGCGACGCAGGCGAATTTCGTCGTCAAGCGAAAGCCCGACGGGGCATTCACCGAGTGGCTGTTCTCTCGGGCCAGGCGTGGCGATGCCGTCGAGTGGTTCGGCCCGCTGGGCAAGGCGATCTTCACGCCGCAGGAGCAGCGCACGATCGTCTGCATCGCCGGCGGCTCGGGCATCGCCTCGATCCTGTCGATTCTCGAGGTCGGATCCTCCTCGCGGCACTTCGAGCATTTCGAAGCCGCGATCTTCTTCGGCGTCCGCACCGGCGCCGATGCGTTCTATCTCGATCGACTGCAGCGTTTCGCGGAAACCTTTCCCGACATGCTGCGGATCACGGTCGCCACCTCGCACGATGTCCCGGCGGCAGCAATGCGCGAGCGCTATCCCTCGCTGAGGTTCGAGTCCGGCTTCCCGCACGAGATCGCCGCGCGCGAGCTCGCCGGAAAGTTCGCGGGACGCGTCGCCTATCTCGCCGGGCCGCCGATTCTGGTCGACGTATCGATTCGCATGCTGATCACCCAGGGGCGGCTTCCGGTGCGCGACATCCGCTACGACAAGTTCAGCTGAGCCTTGCGCGTTCGGGAGAACATCATGTCCTCGACCACGATCGACACCGGCCATTTCGAGATATTGCGCGCCACGGCCATTCTGAGCGGCGTGTCGGACGCGACGATCGGGGACATCGCGGCAGTCGCCAAACCGCGGACGGTCGAGGAAGGCGAGACGTTCTACTCGGTCGGCGATCCGGCGCGGAGCGCCTACGTGGTCGGCGCCGGGCGGCTGCGGTTCATTCTCGGAGGCGACGGTCGGCCCGCGGCGCAGGGCACGATCATTCGGGCCGGCGACATTCTCGGATGGGCGGCTTTGCTGGGGGACCAGCCGCGCCGCATCGCCACGGTCATAGCGCTGGAAACGTGCCGGCTGCTCGATATCAACGGCGAAGCGCTGCTGCGGATTCTCGACCAGGATCCGCGCGCGGGCTACCTTGTGATGCAGCGCCTCGCGAAAATGATCACCCAGAGTTTTCTCGAGCAGAGCGCATTGCTCAACGGTGCGACCTAATGAAATTCCATGCCGCGAACTCGGCGGGCTCCCTCTCCCCGTCGGGGAGGGGGTTGGGGTGAGGGGATTACGGCGCACGAGAAGGCAAAACCCCTCACCCCACCCCTCTCCCTATGGGAGAGGGAGCAGGCCCGGCCAACGTCGGGCGCGTCGATCATAAGCAGCCTCAGTCGTCGTATTCGTACGCGAGCTCGTGGTCGAAATCGATCCAGAGCTCGTTGCCCTCCATTCGGACGGGATAGTAGAGCAAGGGCTTTTCGGCGTCGCCTCGCGGCTCGCCGGTGCTCAGCTCCCATTGCCAAATGTGCTTGGTGCAGGTCAGCATGCCATCGGAGCACACGCCGGAAAATTCCAGCGGTTCCGCCATGTGCGGACAGAGCGGCGGGAATGCGACGAAATTGCCGTTGATCCTGGTGACCAGGATCTTCACTCCCTGAATTTCAACGCCGGTCAAGCGCCCGGCCTCGACGTCTTGCGCAGGGCATAGCCTCTGCCAACCCAATTGCCAGCTCCATTGCGTGGGGATTGCCGGACCGAGCCGGTGTCAGATCGGATAATGGGATCCCTTGTCGAGACGGCGGGTGTCGAGAAAAACGTTTCGCTCCAGGAAGCGCGGGCCTTCCTCCTCGATCCGGAACCGGTCGTAATATTTTCCGATCAGGAACAGCTGGGTCTCGCCCGAATCGATGTGCGAGTTGATGCCGTCGAGCATCGTCCGGTAGCACGCGAACGACGTCGTGGTGCGGGCCTCGTTCTGCGACGGGTCGACGTCGACCGTGTACACCGTCGCATGTCGCGTCAGCCGGCCGTGGTCGGTGTTGTGCTTCGGCAGCAACTCGATCATCGCCTTGAGCCCGGGCACGTCCTGCTCGTACCAGGTCATCTCTCTGCGGATCTCGGGGCTGTAGGTGGTGATGCGGTATTTGAAGTCCGGCGCGCACAAGGTGAGCCAGTCGAGGAATTTTTCATCGTCAAGCAGCAGACAAGCCCGATAGATGACCTCCCGGACCGCCCCGTCGGCGGATTTCAGCTCGGTGGTGGCGTGGATATTCATGATCGACCTCCACTCTCCTGCTGGATCGGCCGGGCTACTCGGCGGCCAACAGCGCGCCGGCGAACGGATCGGACGGCGATCGCCCCATCCGCCGCGCCCACTCGGTATAGAAATGCCGCATGCCGATTTCGTCGTGGATGGAATTGTTTTCGCGGCGTCCGTGCAGGATATGCCGCGGCGTCGAGCCCGGGCGCATGCTCACCCCCTGGCCGGTGATGCCCAGGAGGTCCTCGTGCAGGTTTCGCCCGAACGGTCCCCAGATGGTGTTGTGATCGCGGACCCGCTGCGCCTGCTCGTCCGGCGTATCACGCTTCAGGCCGAGGCCGCGAAACTCGATCATGACCCGGTCGGCGCCGATCGGCGTCATGGTGTCGACGCGGAGCGATGAGCCGCGAATGTTGTACGTGGCCCCGGGAAACAGATCGACCATCTTCCAGCCGTTGCGCGGCATGCCGGGGAAGGACAGCACGCGATCGCTCGCGCCCTGGTAGGCGTCGTATTTGACCTCCATCGAGCCCACGGTGCAGTGCCCATTGGGAAACGCCGTGTACTGCCGCTCGAAATATCCTTTCTGCAGCATGCTGGTGGCGCGATTAAAATAGTGCATGTAATCGTGATAGAATTCACTGTTGGTATCGTGCCACAGCTTGTAATTACTCGGTATGATCGCCTTGTGGTAATGGAAGATCGCGAGCGGCTCGGTGTCGAGCTCCTGCTGCATGATGTCGAACGCGTGACCGATGTATTCGGCGAGCGGTTGCGCGTCGCGGTCCAACGACAACCAGACGAAGCCGCCGTGCGCCACCTCGCACGGGAACTCCTTGAGGGCGACGTCCTCCTTCTTCAGCCGGTCCTGATAACCGGCTTTCGCGCGCGGTATGTCGACGCAGCGTCCGAAACTGTCGAATTGCCAGGCGTGGAACATGCACGTCATATGATTGGCGTTCCCGGACGGCTCCGCTACCGTCAGGCTCCCGGAGGGCTGCCGCAGGATCAGATTGCCGCGGTGGGGACACACGTTGAGGAATGCCCGGATCTTGCCGTCCGAGCCGCGCACGATCACGATGGGGTCGCGGGCAACGGTCAGGGTGCGGAAATCCAGCGGTTCGGGCAGCTCCGATTCATGAACGGTCGCGAGCCATACTTTTTTCCAGATCTTCTCGAGCTCCTCCTCGAAAATACCCTGGTCGCTGTAGATTCGGCTGTCGACATACGGAATCGTCTCACCGCCGTCGTACGCGACCGTGTCGCTCTGCGCCGTCATGGCAACCTCCGTTGTGCGGGCCGGCGTCGTGTCATCGCGGCCCTGCCGTTCGGCAAATCCTAGCCGTTCTCCTCGACATTTCGACAGTATATTCGGTCTCGGTTTTTCTACAAAAATTCATAGGTCGCATACCGCCATAGATCGGACCTATCGGGTCTGCCCTGCTGCAAGCTCTGGCGGGGCCAGGGGAAACCAGCGATTGCGACGAGGCGGACGCAGGCCGCCATCCGGCAAACGATATTCGGCGGCTATCGGGCCATTGGGGCATTTACTGCGGTGATTGGCGCAGCCTGACAAACTCGCCGGACACGGAAAATTCTTCTGCCTGGCTCCGCCGGGATCGAGGAACGTCCGCGCGGACCCGAATCTTTCAATGAATTGCGCAAGATCAAAACTCAAAGCCGCCGCCCCTTTAAAATGCGCGTCCGATCAATCGGGATGGAATGCCATGGGAAGCAGCTTGTCTTGGCGATGTTACCGATGCAAAGCCGTCAACGGCTGGGATGCAAACCTTTGCACATATTGCGAATACCGGCAGACCAACGAGAACAGTGGTCGGCAGCGGGTAGCGGAGGAGACCGGTTCGAGCTTGGATTGCAATCCCGGCTCGAGCCAGCAACGCGCCAAGGCATAGCAGCGGTCGAATCGTTCCTAGCATGTCCGTCGCCACGGCGAGTTCGAATGCCTGCCTCGCCGCGCGAGCGATGAGCGGCGGCGCCTAAACTCAAGGCCGGTGCCCCTGGCGCTACCCGCTATTGCGCAGTCCGGCGGCAATGCCGTTGATGGTGAGATGGATGCCCTGCACCACGCGCTCGTCGGTATCGCCGGCGCGGTGGCGCTTGAGCAGCTCGATCTGCAGATGGTTGAGGGGATCGAGGTAGGGAAAGCGGTTTCGGATCGAGCGGGCGAGCAGGGGATTCCTCTCCAGCAGATTATCCTGCTCCATGATGGCGAGGACGGCGTCGACGCAATCCTGCCACTCGCTCCGCAGCCGCGGAAAAATCCGGTCGCGCAAGCCGCGGTCCTCGACCAGCTCCGCGTAGCGCGATGCGATGGCGATATCGCTCTTGGCCAGCACCATGTCCATGTTCGACAGCAGGGCTTCGAAGAATGGCCACTCGGCGTGCATCGCCCGCAGCAGCTGCATGCCGTCTTGCGGGTGCGCCTCGAGCCAAGCCTTGATCGCCGAGCCGAAGCCGTACCAGGCGGGCAGCATCAGCCGGCACTGCGCCCAGCTGAAGACCCAGGGAATCGCCCGCAAATCCGCGATGCGCGTCGAGTTCGTGCGCGAGGCCGGCCGGCTGCCGATGTTGAGATTGGCGATCTCGCCGATGACGGTGGCTTCCCAAAAATACCGCTCGAAACCGTCGGTCTCGTACACCAGGCTCCGATAGGCGCGATAGGCGTGAGCGGAAAGTTCCGCCATGGCCGCGAGGAACTCGTCGCGGGGCGCGGCGCGGTCCGGCTGCAGCAGTGTTGCTTCCAGCGTGGCGGCGGCGAGAATCTCCAGGTTCCGCCTTCCCACCTCCGGGTTGGAATACTTGCTGGCGATCACCTCACCCTGCTCGGTGATGCGGATCGATCCCTGAACGGCGCCGCCGGGCTGAGCGAGGATCGCCTGGTAGCTCGGGCCGCCGCCGCGGCCGACCGACCCGCCGCGGCCATGGAACACGCGCAGCCTGACGTCACGGCGCCGGAACACCTCGATCAGCGCGATCTCCGCCTGGTAGAGCTCCCACCCGGATGTGAGGTAACCGCCGTCCTTGTTGCTGTCGGAATAGCCCAGCATCACTTCCTGGGTGCGGCCGCGGCGCTCCAGCAGGCGCTGGTATTGAGGCAGCCCGAGCAGTTCGTCCATCACCCGGCTGCAGTTGCGCAGATCGGCAATGGTCTCGAACAAAGGAACGATGTCGACGTCGAGCTCGCCTTCGCGCGGCCGCAGCAGGCCCACTTCCTTGAGCAGCAGCGCTACTTCCAGAATATCCGAGACGCCGTCGGTCTTGGAGATGACGTAGTTGGGCACCGCTTCCTTGCCGTATTGCAGCTGCACCTCTGCCGCGGTGCGCAGGATCGCCAGCTCGGATGTCGCCTCGGCGGAATACGACAGAAACGGACTGGCGAGCGGGCGCGCCGTTTTCAGCTCGTCGAGCAGCAGGCCGATGCGGGCATCCTCGGCTAGCGCTGCGTAGCCGGTACCCGGGCGCGCCAGCTCGAACAGCTCGCCCAGCGTGCGCTCGTGTACGTCGGAGTTCTGGCGCAGATCGACGGCCGCGAGATGGAAACCGAAGACGTCGATCGCACGCCGCAGGCCGCGCAGCCGGCCGCGCGCCAGCATCTCGGATCCGTTGCCGGTCAGCGAATGATGCAGAATATCGAGATCGGCTTGCAATTCGCCGACCGCTGCATAAGCGGGCGCCTCTCCCACCGCGCCGCGCGGGGCCTCGAATCGGTCGAGCGCCCAGGCCGTGGCCGCGACCCGTGCATAGATGCCGGAGATCGCGCGGCGATAGGGCTCCTCCCGGCGGTGCGGCGAGCGGTCGGGCGAGCGTTCCGCCAGCTTGCGCAATTCCTCGGACGTTCGCACCAGATCGGCGTCGAGCGAAAGCTCGCCGCCCAGCAGGTGGAGCTCGTCGAGATAGAAGCTCAGCGCGCGATTGCTCTGCATGCGCAGGGTCTGACGCAGCACCTCGGCCGTGACGAACGGATTGCCGTCGCGATCGCCGCCGATCCAGCTTCCGATCCGCAGGAATGGCGGCAGTTCGCCGGCGTTCCAGGCCGAGTCGATGCAACGCAGCTCGTCCTCCAGCGCGGCGTAGAACCGAGGCAGTTCGCGCAGGAACGTGTAATCGTAATAAGCAAGACCGTTGGTCACCTCGTCGAGGACGGCGAGCCGGGTTCGGCGCAGAATATTGGTCTGCCACAGGGTGAGCACGGAACGTCGCAGCGCCTCGTCATTTGTTGCTTTCTCCTCCGGGGTGAGCTCGACGCGATCGCGATCCGCCAGCAATTGGGCCACTTCCATCTCGCGGTCGATCGCGCTTTTGCGCTGCACTTCCGTCGGATGCGCCGTGAGGACCGGGCTGACCAGGGCAGTTGCGAAGAAGCTGCGCAGCTGGGCGCTGGAAATGCCGGCTTCGCGGGTGCGCCCGAGTGCATGTGCCATGGTGCCGACGCGCGGCGCGGATAACGCCAGCGTATGCGCCCGGGTGCGGCGGATGTGGTGCTGGTCCTCGGCGATGTTGGCGAGATGCGAGAAGAAACTGAAGGCGCGAATGATCTGGGTGGTGCGATCGCGCGACAGCGCGTTCAACATCGCCTCGAGATCGCGCCGCGCCGTATCGTCCTCCTCGCGATGGAAGCGGATGGAGGTCCGGCGAATCCGCTCCACGATATCGAAGACGGTTTCACCCTCCTGCGCGCGCACGGTATCGCCGAGAATGCGGCCGAGCAGGCGGATGTCATCCCGCAGCGGCAGGTCTTTCTCGGCTTCGATCGGGTGGCTGCCCGGCATGCTCCCTGTCCCGTGACGACCACGGCCGAATGCCGATCAATGGCAATTGATCCCCGAGGTCGCAGCACTGTCAAACCGACAGCCCGTGACCCGATGCCCGTCGCGGAGGATGCGGCCAGGATGTTCCGTGTTCGGGAGGGCCATCCCGGCGCATCAACTGGGGGCGAGTCCTGCCGACTTGATGTAGAATGGCGCTGGGAAGGGCAGCACCATGGCCGCGCCGCGGCGGGGTCACGTCCAACGCCGATCCGCCGCTAGCCCGGCGGCGGATATTGCCGGCTATGGCCGGTCGATGCGCGCCGACATCGCGGAATCGACGTGATTGACCCAACTCGGACGTGCCGCAATCCACTGGTCGTCACCTGTGCTGCTCGGCTTCGTGGCGGCGCGGCGCCGCGATTTCTGGGCCGGAGGACGCCGCGACCCTGAATTGGGTGGTACTCTGCTCCCCGTGCCGCTGGCGCCTTTTTGGGGCGATGGAGGTCTAAAATGACGAGGTCGCGCTGGATCAACGCCTTGATGACTCGGGTGCTGCTCGGACCGGTTGCCGTCATTGCCGCGCTGGGCGCCGATGCACTGGGTGCGCAGGAAACGAGTGGAACGCTCTCGCCGAAGGCGCTGGAGGAAATTGCGCAGGTTGAGGCGGAGATCGACCGTATCGAGGCACAGACGCTCGAGCGGCTCTCCGCGCCGCCGGATAATCAGGTCCAGCAAATCGAGCTGCTCGGCAAGTTGATGCTGTATGACAAGCACCTCTCGGTGAACCGCAATGAAGCTTGCGCTTTCTGCCACATGCCCGAAACCGGCTTTACCGGTCCTTCATCGGAACTGAACCGGACCACCGCCTCCTATCCCGGTTCGGTGCGCACACGATACAGCGAACGCAAGCCCCAAACGCACACCTACGCGCCGCTTTCGCCCGTTCTGCACTACAATCCCGGTCAAGGTGATCTGGTCGGCGGCAATTTCTGGGACATGCGCGCGACGGGTCGTCGGCTGGGCAATCCGGCGGCCGAGCAGGCGCAGGGGCCGCCGACCAACCCTGTGGAAATGGGCCTGCCCGATATTGCCTGCGCGGTCTACCGCGCCTCGCAGCGCCCCTATCGCGCCCTTTTTGAAAGCGTGTGGGGGCCGCAGGCCTTCGCGGTCGCGTGGCCGAACGATGTGGAGCAGGTCTGTGACCGGCCGGGGCCGCCACCCGCCAGCGATCCGATCCCGGTCCATCTCAGTCGGTTGGATCGCGGCCGGGTCGGCGCGACGTTCGATCAGATGGCGCAGTCGATCGCCGGCTATGAGGCCTCTGCCGAGGTGACAAGCTTCACCTCGAAGTTCGACGCGGTGCTCGGCAACAAGGCGCAGTTCACCCCGCAGGAGCAGGCCGGCTACGACCTCTTCCGCGGCAAGGCGCGATGCAACGAATGTCACCGCGACGGCGGGCCCGGCGAGGATCCACTGTTCACCGATTTCACCGCCGACAATATCGGGACCCCGGCCAATCCGCGGCTTCCTTATTATGCGGAGCAGCGACCCGACGCGCTGGGCTATGTCGCCAATCCGGCAGGACCGTTCTTCGTCGACGGCGGCGTCGGCAGTTTCCTCACCAAGGGCCATCCACTCAGCCAGCCATCGGTGGCGGATTCAAAATGGGTCAAATTCGCGCCGGACAACCAAGCGCGCTTCCAGGTGCCGACGCTACGCAATGTGGACAAGCGGCCTTCTCTGACCTTCGTCAAAGCCTATGGACACAACGGATATTTCACCAGCCTGAAGGCCATTGTGCATTTCTACAATACGCGGGATGTCCTGCCGCGCTGCCGACCCAATGACCCCAACGAAGGTACGGCGTGCTGGCCCGCACCTGAGTCGACCGACAACCTGAACACCAAGCAAATGGGGCGGCTGGGCCTGTCGGAGGCAGACGAGGATGCGCTTGTAAGTTTCATGCAGACGCTGACGGACGGCTTCATGCCGGTCAGCCAGCAGTAAGTCAGCTCACAAGGCGGGAATCCATCCTGCGCACGATGCTGAAGTTTGAAGCAAGGCGCCCGCACACGACGAAAGCCGCGCTCGCCCACAACCCGGCGTTCGCCGGCGTCGAGCCAAGGGGATTTCCTCGCTCATTCCGCGGCCCGCTGGTTGGCGAGATGCGCCTCGCGCAGATCGAGCTCCCGCTCGATCCGGCGCCGCGCCTCGTCCTTGAGCTTGCCGCTGCGAAAGAGCTCGTTGATCCGGTCTCGCTCGGTGGCGATCAGCAGACGTTCGATCTCGTCGTGAAGCTCACCAAGCTTTCTGCGGCGGTCGTCGCCGTCGCTTCTGTGCTCGACGTGCCTGAGCCGGTCGCGGTGGCGGGCGCGCAGCGGGTGCACGACGTCCTCGGCTAGATCGCGTTCCGCCCCGAGCTGGTCGAGCCGCTCCATCGCGGCTTCGATCGCCAGCCGCCGCGCCTCATGCTCCTCCGCCCTGTCGGCGTCGCGCTCTCGGCGACCGGCATGAGCAAGGCCGAGCGCGTGGATCACCGACGGCAGGGTCAAGCCTTGACCCACCAGCGTCACCAGGATGACGGAAAACGTCAGGAACAGAATCAGATCGCGGTCGGGGAACGGCTGTCCGTTCGCAGTCGCAAACGGAATCGCCAGCGCTGCCGCGAGCGACACGATGCCGCGCACCCCGGTGAACGCCAGCACGAACGGCCACCGCCACGGCGGCGATGGATCCCTGCGCTCGATCCAGGGGAAGAGCCGGCGCGGGAGATACGTTGCGGGATAAATCCAGGCGAAGCGCGTCGCGATCACCACGATGCTGACGACCGCAGCCGAGACGGCGAGCTCGGATATCGAATAACCGCCGATGCGGGCGATCAGCGTGCGCGCCTGCAGGCCGGTGATGAGGAACACCATGCCCTCGATCAGGTAGATCAAAAAGTCCCAGAAGAACACGCCTTGGAGCCGGGTCGCGGCGCTGATCAGCCGGAGGCCGTTCCAGCTGATATAGAGCCCGGTAGTGACGGTGGCGAGCACGCCGGAGCCGCCCAGATGCTCGGGCGGCCAATAGGCGAGGAACGGCGTCAGGATCGAGAGCGTGATCTCGATGCGCGGATCGCGCACCCAGCGCCGCAGCCGCAGCATCAGCCAACCGACGCCGATTCCCCAGAGAATTTCCCCTGCGACGATGGCGGCGAACATGCCCACGGCTTGGCCGAACGAAAATGCACCGGCGCTGACCGCGACGATCGCGAAGCGATAGAGGATCAGCGCGGTCGCATCGTTGGCCAGCCCCTCGCCTTCGAGGATGACCAGGATGCGCCTGGGCAGCTCCAGTCTGCGCGCGATGGAGAGCGGCGCCACGGCGTCCGGAGGCGAAACGATGGCGCCCAGCACGAAGCCCACCGGCCAGGCGAGCCCCAACAGCCAATGCGCCGCCGCCGCAGTCGCAACGGTCGTGAACATGACGCAACCCACGGCGAGCAGCGCAATCGGCCGCAGATTGAATTGGAACTCGCGCCAGCTCATCGCCACCGCGGACGAGTAGACAATCGGCGGCAACACCAGAAGCAGCACCAGCTCCGGGGCAAGCTCCACCGCCGGCAGACCGGGCACGAGCGCCAGCGCGACGCCGGTGAGCACCAGAAGAATAGCCGGCGGAATCTTCAGCCGTACTGCGACGACGGCAACCGCGACAACCACCACCAGCAGCAATACCAGAATCTGAATCGTCGAAATCATGAGCGCACCAATCGGCGATGATGACCGACTACGGCTCGAAGCACCAGTTCACCGGATCTGCGTAGCGGCAATTCGTGGTCGAGGCTGCCTCGGCGCAGACGGCCGCAGCGAGCCGAGCAACGCGCCCCCAAAAATCATGATGCGCGTCCTTTCGAAGACTCTTCGATGGCACGAGCGAGGGTGCGTCAAACCGCCTTCAGTTGCGCGCTATCGATCGGCAGCTTGCGCAGCCGCTTGCCGGTCGCCGCAAAGACCGCGTTGGTGACCGCGGGAACGATGGCCGAAGTTCCGGCCTCGCCCATTCCGCCCGGCGGCTCCGAGTTTTGGACGATGTGAACCTCGATGGCGGGCGCCTCGTTGATGCGAAGCATCTGGTAGGTGTCGAAATTAGCTTGCTCGACCCGGCCGTCTTTCAGCGTGATCTCGCCATGGAGCGCCGCCGTGATGCCGAAGATGACCGCGCTCTGGATCTGCGCCCGGACGGTATCGGGATTGACCACGGTGCCGCAATCGACCGCGCAGACGACGCGCCGGACCCGAACCGCGCCGTCCTTCGACACTTCGACTTCGGCAACGTGCGCCATGTAGGTTGCGAAAGCGAACTGAAGGGAGACGCCGCGGCCCACCCTTTCGGGCAACGGCCGTCCCCAGCCGGCCTTTTCCGCGGCAAGCTCGAGCACGGCTTTGGCGCGGGGCGACTTGTCGAGGAGCGCCAGCCGGTAGGCGACCGGATCCTGTTTCGCCGCCGCCGCGAGCTCGTCCATGAAGCTTTCGGTCACGAAGACATTGTGCGACGGCCCGACGCTGCGCCAGAAGGCGGTCGGAATGCCCGGAGGCTCCACCCGCAAGTACTCGACGTGAAAGTTCGGAAGGGCATACGTCAGATCGATCGCGCCTTCGGTGGTGTCGGGGTCGAGCCCGTTGTTGAACGCCGGAGGCAGCCATCGCGCGATGACCGAGGAGCCGGCGAAGCGATGGTTCCAGGCGACCGGCATTCCTTTCGCATCGAGACCGGCGGACAGTCGGTCGTACCAATAGGGGCGGTACATGTCGTGCTGGATATCTTCCTCGCGGGTCCACACGACCTTGACCGGGCCGTCGACGTGCTTGGCGATCTCGACGGCGCGAACGACCACATCGATTTCCAGCCGCCGGCCAAACCCACCGCCGATCAGATGGTTGTGGACGACGACCTTGTCCAACGGCAGACCGGCGGTCTTCGCCGCTGCCGCCTGGACTCGCGCGACGACCTGGCTGCCGACCCAGACTTCACAGCCGTCCTTGCGGAGATGAACCGTGCAGTTCATCGGCTCCATCGTGGCGTGCGCCAGGAACGGAACCTGGTAGGTCGCCTCGACCTTGGTGACGGCGCTCGCCATGGCCTCGTCGACATTGCCGATATTCTGCGCAACCGCCCCGGGCTTGAGCGTCGCCTGTTCGAGCTCGCGCGCGATGTCTTCCGTGCTGAGCTTGGCGTGCGGCCCGTCGTCCCACTCGATCTTAAGGGCCGCCAGCCCTTTCTTGGCAGCCCCCATGTGGTCGGCGACGACCGCGACGGCGTCGTCGAGCCGCACGATCTGGCGCACGCCTTTGACGGCCTTGGCGGCCGCATCATCCACGCTCTTCAGGCGACCGCCGAACACGGGCGATTGCGCAAGCGTCGCGATCTTCACGCCCGGCGGACGAACGTCGATGCCGTAGACGGCGGTGCCGTTGACCTTGGCGGGCGTGTCCAGGCGCTTCGCCGGGGTGCCGATGAGCTTGAAATCCTCCGGTTGCTTGAGCGCGACGCTTTCGGGGACAGGCATGTGGGCGGCCTCGGCGGCAAGCTCGCCGTATGTGGCGCGTCTTCCCGTCGGGGCGTGAAGCACTTCACCGCGCTCAGCGCGGCAGGACGCCGGATCGACATTCCATCGCTTTGCCGCCGCCGCGACCAGCATGGTTCTCGCGATCGCACCGGCTTGGCGCAGCGGCTGCCACGCCCCACGTACCGCGTTCGAGTTGCCGGTTGCCTGCACTCCCAAGAGCGGATTGGCGTAGAGCTTTTCGTTGGGCGGCGCATGCTCGAGCCGCACCTGCTTGAGGTCGACCTCCAGCTCTTCGGCGATCAGCATCGGGATCGAGGTGTAGGTGCCCTGACCCATCTCGACATAGGGCATGGTCAGGACGATCTGCCCATCCCGCCCGATGCGGATGAAGGCGTTGGGCGCGAAGCCATCGGCGTTGGCGGCTTCGGCATCGCCGTTTGCGAACGGCAGGCTCAGGCTCAGCATCAGGCCTCCGCCCGCGGCCGCTCCAGCCTGCAAAAACCTGCGCCGGGAGAGATCGTTCGCTGGTAGCGATCGACCGGTGCCCGCAGCCGGGGAAGTGGGGTGATCGAGGATCATGTCAGCCTCCTTATCCGTTCGACTGCGCGGCCTGCTTGATCGCTTCGCGAATGCGAACATAGGTGCCGCAGCGGCAGATGTTGCCGGACATGGCGTCGTCGATATCGCCATCGCTCGGGTGCGGATTGCCCGCCAGCAACGCGGACGCCGACATGATCTGCCCGGACTGACAATAGCCGCACTGGACCACCTCGAGATCGAGCCAGGCCTTCTGAATTCGCTGGCCGGCCGGCGTCTTGCCGACGGCCTCGATGGTGGTGATCGCCGCGGTGCCCACGCTGTCGATGCTGGTGATGCACGAGCGGACCGGATTTCCATCCATATGGACGGTGCACGCGCCACAGAGCGCCATGCCGCAGCCGAACTTGGTGCCGGTCATGCCCAGCACGTCGCGCAGAACCCAGAGCAGGGGCGTGTCGCCGTCGACATCGACGGTGCGAACGACGCCGTTCACCTTGATACTGTATGGCATGCCTTGCCTCCCGGTGCGACTTGTTCAGGTAGAAGCTTTTCGTCCGTGCTTGGTTCCTAGGCGTTCGCGCGGACTAGCTCTTGCTCGACGTCGCGCAGCCGATCCTTGCCGAAGAAGATCTCGTCGCCGACGAAGAAAGTCGGGCTGCCGAACGTCCCGCGCGCGACCGAATCTTGCGTGTTCTTCAGGAGGCGGTCCTTGACCTCGGGCTCCTGGACGCGAGCCAGCAAACGCGCGGCGTCGAGCCCGGACTCCTCCAGCGCCAACCGCACCACGTCGGGATCGTCCATCTTCTTCGGTTCGGCCCACATATGGCGGTACACCTCGTCGACGTAGCGTTCGAAGCAGCCCTCGAGCTGCGCCGCGACGGCGCCGCGCATGATCAGCAGCGTATTGACGGGAAAGAACGGATTGCGCGTGAACCGCGTGATCGCGTGCTGCCGAAGGAAGCGTTGCGTCTCGAGCTCCTGGTACTCCCACTTGTTTTTGATCCCTTGCAGGCTCTCGGCCGGCGAGCGATTGTTCGTCAGCTTGAAGACGCCGCCCAACAGCACCGGCACGTATTCGAACTTCGCGCCCGTACGCTGCTCGATCTGCGGAACGACCAGATGCGCCAGATAGGCGTTGGGGCTGCCGAAATCGAAGTGGAACTCCACCTTGGCCATGATCACCAAGCCTCCCGGTAGGGACGCACGTCGAGTTCGAAGGTCCAAGCATCGCGCGGCTGCCGGTAGAGCTGCCAATAGGCATCGGCGATCGATGCGGGATTCATCAGCTGGTCCGGCTCGAGATGCTCGAGCGTCTGTGCGCCGGACCGCTGCTTGATGCGTTCGCGCACCCACGCGGTGTCGACGCCCGCGTCGATGATCAGATGCGCGACGTGGATATTCTTCGGGCCGAGCTCCCTCGCCATGCTCTGGGCGACGGCGCGCAGGCCGAATTTGGCGCTCGCGAACGCCGCATAGCCGACGCCGCCGCGCACGCTCGCGGTGGCGCCGGTGAAGAAGATGCAGCCTCTGCCGCGCGGCAGCATCAGGCGCGCGGCTTCGCGCCCGGCGAGGAACCCGGAATAGCAGGCCATTTCCCAGACCTTGCGAAACACGCGCTCGGTGGTATCGAGCAGCGGAAAGTTGACGTTGGCACCGATATTGAAGATGCAGACCTCGAGCGGGGCGCACTCGTCGGCCGCGCGGAAAAAGCCGGCGATATCCTCCTCCTTGCGAGCATCGAGGCCAAGGCCCACGATTTCCCCGCCGTCCGCTTCGATGTCCGCGACCAACGGGGCGAGCTTGTCCGCGGTGCGCCGGCCGGCGAAGATCGTGAATCCTTCGGCCGCGAACTTCTTCGCGATTGCAGAGCCGATGAAATCGCCCGCACCGACGATGGCCGCGGTGGCGTTTCGCTTGGCCACTCCGCTCTCCCGCATGCTCCTCGAAATATATGCACCTGCCGACTCACGATTCTTTCGGCCGGCAGATTGGTCGCCTGATCCGTCTTATGCGTCGACCATGGTCGCGGCGTCGTTCGCCTGGGCGAAGTCGGTCGCCGTCAGTGCGCGCAGCAGCGCGCGCAAGTCCGATGCGCGCGCGCCGCCGAAAGCGGACTCGAAGCGCGTCTGCGCTTCGGCCCATCCGTCATAAGCGGCCTCGACCCGCTTCTCGCCTCGCTTGGTCAGATGGATCACCTTACTGCGGCGGTCGGACGCGCCCGGCTCGATCCGGATCAACCCGTCGCGCTCCAGCGGCAGGATGTTGCGGCCGAGCGTGGTCCGGTCCATGACCATGCCGGCGGCGAGCGCGTTGATCGTCATCGCGCCTTTCCGCCGCAACCGCGCCAGAATCGAAAACTGGGTCGTGCGCAGCCCGGCCGGCGCCAGGAACCGGTCGTAGAATTGCGTCACGTGGCGGGCTGCTTGGCGCACCGCCAGGCAGTTGCAGTCCTGCGCCGTCGTCCGGATCTCGCGGGGCATCCCTTAAGTCTTCCTCCTTGACAAATATGCATATGCGCGTATATGCGCGGTGTCAATAGGGGCATATACCCATATATCGGCGAGCCGCGAACCGCCTCGCCACGATGACGAATGCCGCTCGACGCGGAGGAGGATGACATGCGTATTCTCGTCGTCGGCGCCGTCCGGGAGATGCACGCGACCGTCGAGCTCGAAGCATTGCTCGCAGGCGCCGTTGGAGCGGCGCCGTGAGCATGCCCACCGCAGTCGTGATCGGGGTCGGTGCGGAGCGCGGGCTCGGCGCGGCGCTGTGCCGGCGCTTCGCCGCCGAAGCCTATCATGTGCTGATCGCCGGCCGGACCTTAAGCAAGATCGAACAAGTCGTCCGCACCATCGTGTCGGCCGGCGGCAGCGCCGAGCCGATCGCGGCCGATACCACGAGCGAGCAGGACGTCGTGCGGCTGTTCGATCGCGCGATGTCGCCACGCTCCGGCCGGGCTCCCGCCGATCTTGTCGTCTATAATGCCGGCAACAATCGAAGAATCGACTTCCGCGAAACCTCGGCCGAGACCTTCGAGGAGTTCTGGCGGATCGGCTGCTTCGGCGGCTTTCTGGCCGGTCGCGAGGCGGCGCGGCGCCTCGTCCCGTTGGGACGGGGCACCCTGATCTTCACGGGCGCGTCGGCGAGCCTGCGCGGCAAGCCGGGCTTTGCGCATTTCGCCGCCGCCAAGGCCGGGCTGCGCGCGATCGCTCAGAGCATGGCACGCGAATATGGGCCGCACGGCGTGCATGTCGCGCATGTGGTGATAGACGGCGGCATCGACGGCGAGCGCCTGCGCAAAGCGCGGCCGCAGATCATCGCAGAACGCGGCGAGGACGGTCTGCTCGGGATCGAGGCGATCGCCGAGGCCTATTGGCAGCTCCACCGCCAGCCGCGATCGGCCTGGACACATGAGATCGACCTGCGGCCGTACAAGGAGGGCTTCTGACCCCACGTCGGCCGTTTGCCGGCTGCCGCTTTGATGCGAGAAGGAGGACGTCATGAGTGAGCGCAGGGACCCAATCGTCATCGCCGCGGCGGTGCGCACACCGCTCGGCCGTTTCCAGGGGGAGCTTGCGCCGCTCTCCGCGCCGCGCCTCGGTGCGACCGTCATCCGCGCCGCCGTGGAACGCGCCGGAATCGAGGGCGCGCGGGTCGACGAGGTGCTGATGGGCTGCGTGCTGCCGGCCGGGCAGGGTCAGGCGCCCGCGCGTCAGGCTGCGCGCGGCGCGGGACTGCCCGACGCGACCGGCGCCACCACGGTCAACAAGGTGTGCGGCTCCGGCATGAAGGCGGTGATGATCGGCCACGATCTCATCGCCGCGGGATCGGCCGAGCTCGTGGTCGCGGGCGGCATGGAAAGCATGTCGAACGCGCCCTACCTGCTGAGCCAGGCTCGCGCCGGCTATCGCTTCGGACATGGGGAGATCTTCGATCACGCGGCGCTGGACGGCCTCGAAGACGCCTACGAGAAAGGGCGCTCGATGGGCACGTTCGGCGAAGATACCGCCGAAGCTTATCAGTTCACTCGGGCCGCGCAGGACGCCTATGCGATCGAGACGCTTACGCGCGCGCGGGCCGCAATCGAAACTGGCGCATTCGAGGCCGAGATCGTTGCGGTGTCGGTTCCGGCGAAGAACGGGGCGGCCGAGATCTCGCGCGACGAAAACCCGCTGAAGCTCTCGCCCGAGAAGATCCCGAGTCTCAAGCCGGCGTTCCGCGCCGGCGGAACGGTCACCGCCGCGAGCTCGAGCGCCAACGCCGACGGCGCGGCGGCGCTGGTGTTGACCAAACGCTCGACCGCGGACCGCCTGGGCTTGCCCATCCGCGCCACGATCGTCGCCCAGGCGGGCCACGCGCAGGAGCCGCGGTGGTTCACCACCGCGCCGATCCCCGCCATCCGCAAAGCCTTGGAGCGGGCCAATTGGGCCGTAGGCGACGTCGATCTGTTCGAGATCAACGAAGCATTCGCGGTGGTGCCGATGGCGGCCATTCGCGATCTCGGGCTCGACCGGGAGCGCGTGAACGTCAACGGCGGCGCCTGCGCGCTCGGGCATCCGATCGGCGCCACCGGCGCCAGGATCATCGTCACCTTGCTGCACGCATTGGAACGCAGCGGAGCCACGCGGGGGGTCGCGAGCCTGTGCATCGGGGGCGGCGAAGCGACCGCCGTCGCGATCGAACGCGCCGCCGCCTGAGGTCGGCGATCTGTGCCGCGCTCGTGAACGCAAGCGGGCTGCGCTCCCTCACGAGTTCCTCGCGGCCTTGGCCGCCGCTTCGCAACATCCCAGCGCGGCAAGGACGGCCACCATCGGGACCCAGGCCAATATCCGCAGGCCGGGCCCTGCCAGCACCCCCGCCAGCACCGCTCCGAAACCGTAGGCGAGGAAGATCCAGATTTGCCGCTTGGTTTGGAAGGGCACCCGCTCGCCTCCGGGTCGACGCAGGAGAGCGCCGGTCAACGAAATTACGATGCTCAGCAGCGTGCTCGTGAACACGATGGTGTTTATGCCCGGTGAATTGATCTGTCGCGTGGCAACGCCCTGTACTCCCATCCCGATCGCGGAGAGTAGGATAAGTCCATACAGAAGCCCGCTTTCGGCAGGACGGCCTGCAAACGTCAACAGCGTGGCGAATGCGGTCAAACACAAGATTTCAACCAATAACAGCGGCCGAATTCCCGAAAGATCGTCCATTTTGTTTGGGGCGTTGGGCAGACAAATCGCGGTGGCGAAGGAAGCGCCAAGGGCAAAACCGAGGAGCGCCGAAACCGAGTGCGTGGCGGAAAGGATACGACCCTGGCTCAAAGCGATGCCGAGCAAGGCGGTATTGCCGGTCATCGCCGACGTGAACACATCACCAAGGGTAAGGAACGCCGCGACGTCCGTCACCCCGGAGGCCAAGGCCAGAGCCGTCAAGGCAAGATCGATGATGGCGACGCGTTCCCTCCAGGAACCAGCTTCAGTCATTGCGAGTCTCCTGTATCGCGGATAGGGATCAAGACCGCCGGTCTAAGGTTCCTGCTTGGTCGCTCGACGCCGACAGTCTTGCCTGGTCCGGTCCGCAGCTCCGCTTTTGCCGCCGTGACGCTCTACGCCGAGCGATATGCGTGCGAACCCCGGAGATCGCGGCCACGATGCAGCAATGCCCGGCCTCGGACAACGGAGAATGGTTATTCGTTGCGGCGTTGCCTGATCCGGTGAGCGGCGTAGCGTGCTCGGCTACGTGAGCCGCCACGTCGAGCCAACGAAATGGAAGATCGCATTTGCCCAGCCAAAACATAACCAGGAGCCAAAGCATAAGCGCCAGCCGTCCCGGTTTGCAGCGAAGCACTCCCGGACTGGCGCTCGCAGCCCTGGGCGTGGTCTTCGGCGATATCGGCACGAGCCCGCTCTACACGCTGAAGACCGTTTTCGCGCTCACCGGCGAGCACCCGAGCCCCGGCACGATCCTGGGCGTCCTCTCGCTCGTATTTTGGACGCTCACGATCGTCACGACCATCAAATATGTTTCGGTGGCCATGCGCGTCGATAATGACGGCGAGGGAGGGATTCTCGCGTTGATGGCGCTACTCGGGGTCAAGCGGGCGCGGCGACCTTTCATCGTGGCCGTCGGCCTGTTGGGCGCCGCGCTGATCTACGGCGACGGCGCCATCACGCCGGCGATATCCGTGCTTTCGGCGCTCGAGGGACTCGACATCGCCACCCCCGCGGTACAGCCGTACGTCGTGCCAACGGGCGTTGTCATTCTGTTGACGTTGTTCGTCGTGCAGCGCCAGGGCACCTCACGCATCGGAAAGACATTCGGGCCGATCATGGGGGTTTGGTTCCTGTGCCTCGCGGTGCTCGGCATCTGGGGGATCGCACAACATCCGTCGGTATTGACGGCGCTCGATCCCCGTCACGCGCTGCGCTACCTGTTTTCGGGAGAGACCGGGGCGTTCTTGGTTCTCGGCGGCGTCTTCCTCTGCGTTACCGGAGCCGAAGCGCTTTACGCGGACATGGGGCATTTCGGTGCGCGGCCCATCCGGCTCGCGTGGTCCATGTTGGTGTTTCCCAGCCTGCTGCTCAATTACGCCGGTCAAGCCGCCTTGGTGCTCGGCGGCGCCCCGACGAACGCCAATATCTTCTATCAGCTCTGTCCCTCGATGCTGCTGATCCCGATGGTGGTGCTGGCGACGGTCGCTACCATCATAGCGAGCCAGGCCATCATCACCGGCGCGTTCTCCATGACGCAGCAGGCGATCCAGCTCGGCTGGCTGCCTCGATTTCAGATCGTTCACACCTCGGCCGAAGGCTACGGCCAGATCTACGTCCCGGTCGTCAACTGGCTATTGATGATGGCCACGGTCGCGCTCACCGTCGTGTTTGCGAAGTCCGACAATCTGGCCGCGGCCTATGGCATCGCGGTTTCGGCAACCATGCTGATGACGTCCGCGCTGCTGTTCATCGCCATGCGCGAGATCTGGCGCTGGAACCTGCTCGCAGCCGCGGCGGCCGCAGGCGCGTTCATGATCGTGGATAGCGCATTCCTGCTCGCCAATCTCACCAAGGTCGCCGAGGGCGGATATGTGCCGCTGCTGCTCGCGGCATGCGTCTATTTCGTGATGCTGGTGTGGCACACGGGAGCCCTAGCCGTGGACGCGCGTCTGCACGACGCCATCATGCCGATCGAGAAATTCATGGAAAAAGTCGAGCAGGATCGGATTGCGCGTGTACCCGGCACCGCAGTCTTTCTGACGAGAACGCGGAAAGGCGCGCCCCCGGTGATGGTGTGGCACGTGAAGCATAATCGTGCGCTGCATCGGCGGCTCTTTGTGCTGAGCGCGAGGACGCGGTCCGTGCCCTGGATCGCGGACGCGGACCGGCTTGCCTTCGAAGAGGTCGCTCCGGGCTTCTGGCGGGCTGTTGCCGACTACGGCTTCATGGAACGCCCGGATGTCCCGGCATTGCTGAAATCTGCCCACGGGCTGGGCTGCAGAATCGACCTGGATGATGTGACCTATTACTTGGGCCACGAGACCGTCGTGCCCCGGCAAGATCGCAGAGCCCTGCCGCGCTGGCTCGAAGCCATGTTCGCGTTCATGCAACGCAACTCTGCCCACGCGACGGATTACTTCCGGCTGCCCCCGAACTCGGTCGTGGAGATCGGACGTCAGATTGCCATTTGATTTCCGTGAGCCTGCATTGAATTTGCGTCGCAGCGAGCCGATGCCAAGAGAGCGGAAACGCCACGCGGGCGCCTACCCGTCGCGCGCGGAAAATCACCGCGCCTCGCCGGCGAAATTCTGCTGCAACGCGGCCAGCCGGTCGAGCGCCGCGCGCGGCAGCGGGCCCTTTTGCACGGCGGCGAGCGCCTGCTCGAACTGCTCCGGGCTCGCCATGCCGACCAGGATCGTGCCGACGGCCGGGTGCGCGAGGGCGAAGCGAATGGCGGCTTCGGCGAGGTTTTCGGCAAAACCTGCCTCGACCAGCGGCATGAGCCGCCGGCCGCGCGCGAGATCCCCGTCATAGCTCGTGGCCGAGCCGATCGGCGCCGGCGGCGGGCTTGCGATCGGGTGGCGCTCGGCGGAGCCCGACAGCGCGCCGCCGGCGAGCACGCGGATGCCGATCACGCCGACGCCGGCCGCGCGGGTGCGGTCGAACAGGCGGCCGTAGTCCTGCGCCGGATAGCGCGCCGGCAGCGCCGCGCCGGCGGAAGGATTGAGCATGTTATAGGTGACCTGGGCGCTGTCGAAGACGCGCGCGTCGATCACCTGATGCAGCGCCGCGGTATCGCCGACCGCGGTGATGCCCAAAAACCCGATCATGCCCTTTTGCCGCAGCCGGTCGAACGCGGGCACCACCTGGTCGAGCGCCTGCTCGACGCCGAGCGATTCGCCGCCGCCCTCGACGGTGATGGAATTGTGCAGATGGAGAATGTCAACCCGCTCCATGCCGAGCCGCCGCAGGCTGCCCTCGAGCGATTTGGCGATCGCCTGCTCGATGCGACCGAAGTCGGCGGCGGGCAGCCGCACCTTGGTGCCGACAATCCGGTTTTTCGGTTTCAGATTTTTCAACACGCGGCCGAGATTCTTCTCCGACTCGCCGTTGCCGTATTGGACCGCGGTGTCGAAATAATTGACGCCGGCTTCGAGCGCCCGGGCGATCGCCCGCTCCTGGTCGGCCGGCGCGCCGCGCACCATCAGCCCGCCCACTGCGCCGCAGCCGAATCCCAGGATCGAGACTTTCAGGCCGGTCCGGCCGAAGTTTCGCATCTCCATCGGGATCTCCTCTATGAGATACGGTTGGTTAGTTCGCTGACGATCATCACGCGCGCTTCACCCTCCCCTGGAGGGGGAGGGTCGGCGCGCGCGGCGCGCGCGGGTGAGGGGCCACGATTGCCGATACCTCATTGCCCCTTCCCCCTCACCCCATCCCTCTCCCCGCCGGGGAGAGGGAGCAGACTGCGGCGCGCCCATAGTCTCACTTCGCATCCGGCTTCTTGGCGGCCTGCTGGAGCTGCTCGATGCTCGTTTTCAAGCTTGCAACATTGGTTTGAAGACTGGCGACGTTCGCCTGCAGGCTTGCGACGGCTCGCTTGAGTTCGCCGATTTCCGCATTGGCGGCGCTCAGCTTCTGCTGCATGTCGGCCGCATGCTTCGCAATCAATCGGTTGAGATATTCGATATTGCTCTGGAAGCAGCCGGTGCGCTTGTCCAATCCGCTGGTCTTGGTGCAATCCTCCATGCCGGCGATGTCCTGCGCCTGCGCCGGATGCAACGCGATCACGGCTGCGGCAATGAGCAAAGCTATCATTGGATGCATGTCGGCCTCTTGATTGCGTTCGTGTCTCAGCGCCGGCGCGGATCGAGCGCATCGCGCAAGCCATCGCCCAGCAGGTTGAGCGAAAGCACGGTCAGGAAAATTGCAAGCCCGGGCCACACCGCCATCCATGGCGCGTTGACGAGGAAACGCTGCGCCGAATTGAGCATGCTGCCCCATGACGGCGTGGGGGGCTGCTGGCCGAGGCCGAGAAACGACAGCGCCGCCTCCGCGATGATCGCGGCCGCGATCGACAAGGTCGCCTGCACCAGCAGCGCCGGCATGATGTTCGGCAGGATGTGGAAAATTGCGATGCGCCAGCGCGGGTTGCCCACGGCGCGCGCCGCCTCGACGTAGTCCTCGACCTTCACGGCCATGACCTGGCCGCGGGTCAGGCGCAAAAGAATCGGCGTCGTGGTGATGCCGATGGCGATCATCGCGTTGCGCAGGCTCGGGCCGAGGAAGGCGGCGAGCGCGATCGCCAGGATGAGAAACGGGCAGGCGAGCATGGCGTCGGTGATGCGGCCGAGCAGCGCATCGATGAAGCCGCCGAGATAGCCGGCGATCAGCCCGAGCGGCACGCCGACCGCGAGCGCGATGCCGACCGAAACCATGCCGGCCACGAGCGAGGCGCGCGCGCCGTACATTACCCGGGTCAGAACGTCGCGGCCGACGTCGTCGGTTCCGAACCAATGCAGCCCCGAAGGCGCCCGGCGCACCGCCGTCCAGGTCTGTGCATTGGGGTCGTAAGGCGCGATCAGGGGTGCGAGCACCGCAACCGCAATGAACAGCGCGAGCACGATCAGGCCGACGACCGCGCCCTTGCGATGGAACAGACGGCGAAGCGCGCGCGCGGTCGGGCTTTCGCCGGCCTCCGCCTGCGGGCTCGTGCGCGATGCGGGCAGGACGGCTTCCGCCATGGCTCAGCTCCGCAGCCGCGGATTGACCAGGATGTAGGCGATGTCGGCCATCAGGTTGAGCACGATGTAGGTCGTCGCCGTCACCAGCACGACGCCTTGCACTACCGCATAGTCGCGATTGAATACGGCATCGACGATCAGCTTGCCGAAGCCCGGAATCGTGAAGATCTGCTCGGTCAGCACCGCGCCGGACAACAGCGTGCCGAATTCGAGCGCGCCGAGCGTGATCACCGGGGTCAGCGCGTTGCGCATGGCGTGCTTGAAGATGACGGTGCGCTCCAGCAAGCCCTTGGCGCGGGCGGTGCGGATGTAATCGCTTTCCAGCACCTGCAGCATGGCGCTGCGCGTGTGGCGCATCAGGACCGCGGCGATGGCGTTGCCCAGCACGAAGGCCGGCATGATGGTCGAGGCGAGGCTTGCGCGCCAATCCTCGGTGAGCCGCACGTAGCCAGACGCCGGCAGCCAGCCGAGCTTCACCGAGAACAGGAAGATCAGCATGATTCCCAGCCAGAAATTCGGCGTCGAGATGCCCCACAGCGCAAACGCATTCGCGCCGTAATCCCAGACCGTGTCCTTCTTCACCGCGGACAGGATGCCGGCGCCGATGCCGATCACGAGCGCGATGACGATCGCCATCGAGGCCAGCTGAATCGTCACCGGCAGCTTTTCGAGGATCAGATCCAGCACCTTCTCCTTGATCCGCATCGACTCGCCGAGATCGCCGGTGAGCACGCCCTTGACCCAGTAGACGTATTGCACCGGCAGCGGCTGGTCGAGCCGGTACTGGCGCCGGATCTGCTCGATCACCGCCGGGTCGCGCTCCTCGCCGGCCATAACCAGCGCCGGATCGCCCGGCAGCAATTGCTGTAGCGAGAAGATGATCAGCGACACGAAGAACAGCGTCGGAAGGAGCTGCGCCAGTCGCCGGGCGATGAAGGTCAGCACGGCCGTACGACCTCTGCCCTGCCCGAACGAAGCGGGTCAGATTGGGTAGAGAGCGAGCCGCAATCTCCTCCCTCGCCCCACAGGGGAGAGGGAGGGGGTGAGGGGGACGCGGCTCTTGTTGCAACTAACAGCGATCGTGCTCCCCTCACCCGCCGCGCTTCGCGCGGCGACCTCTCCCCAACGGGGAGAGGTGAACGGAGCGAGCTCGCAAGCATATCCAGCACCAGTTCACTTGAACCGCAGCCCGACCACGCGGATGAGGCCGTCCGGCATGGCGCGGTAGCCCTCGAGCCGGGCCGTATACGCGATCAGCACCCTCTGATGGTAGAGGTAGAGGATCGGATCGTCCTCCAGAATGATGTTGGTGAGCTTCTCGTAGACCGCCTTGCGCTCGCCCGCGTCGGAGGGCAGCCGCGCCGCTTCCAGCAGCTTGTCGGCTTGCGGATCGCAGTAGCCGGAGTAGTCGAGCGGCGCCTTGCACTTGTGGAAGACATAGACATTGCCGTCCGGATCGGTGCGCCCGCTCCAGGCCAGCAAATAGGCCTGGTATTCGCCGCTTTCGGCCTGCGTCAGCGAGGTCGCGAACTCGGTGACGCGGATCTTCAGATCGATGCCGACCTCGCCCGCCATCGCCTGCAGCACCTCGGCGACCGCCTGGGTTTCCGACCCCTTCGGCACCATGAAGTCGACCGCAAAGCGCCCCTCGACGCCCGCCTCTTGCAGCAGCGCCTTGGCCTTGGCGACGTCGCGCTTGGTTACCGGAAAGGCCTGCTGATAATACGGATGCTCCGGATTGACCCACTGGTTGCCGGGCACGAACTCGCCGTTGAAGACCACCTGGTTGAGCGCCTCGCGATCGATCGCGTAATTGAGCGCCTGGCGCACCTTGGCGGATTGCCCGAGCGGGCTCTTGGCGGCGTCGCTCTTGGCGACGTTGATGGTGAGGCCCTGGTAGCCTAGCCCGAGCGCCGCCGAGAGCTTGAGCTGGCGATCGGCGCGCACGTCGCCGATGTCGGTCGCGAGCAGGCGTTCGATCATCTCGAGGCCGCCCGACTTGAGGTTGGCGAGCCGCACCGTCGAATCTACGATCGGCACATAGACCAAGCGGTCGATGTGGACGCGATCCTTGTCCCAGTAATCGGCGAAGCGTTCGAACACCATGCGGTCCTGCTGCACGCGCTCGACGAATTTGTAGGGGCCGGCGCAGACCGGATGCAGGCCGAACTTGTCGCCTGCCGCCGTCGCGGCCTTGGGCGAGACCATCATGCCGGCGCGGTCGGTGAGCTGGGCGATCAGCGGCGCGTACGGCGTCTTCAGGATCAGACGAATCGTCAGGGGATCGACGGTCTCGACGCGGTCGACCGCGGCGAGCTCCGGCTTGCGGAACGATCCCGGCATATTGAGGTGGCGCTCGAGCGAATATTTGGCCGCATCGGCGTCGAACGGCTCGCCGTCGTGGAATTTCACGCCTGCGCGCAGCCGGATGGTGACCGCCTTGCCGTCCGCGGACGTCTCGTGGCCGAGCGCGAGCTGCGGCACGACGTTGAGCTTCTCGTCGATGTCGAACAGCTTGTCGCAGAACCCGGCGAACACGATGCGGCCCACGTAGGTGCGGGCCAGGGTGGGATCGAGAATGTCGGGATCTTCGGCGAGCCCGATGCGCAGCGTGGTTTCGGCAAACGCCGGACCGGTCATGAAAGCCAGAAGCGCGGCAAGCGCCGCAAGCCGAAGCATCTTCATCGCACTCCCCTTGTCGTTACCCGGCCCGGCCGGTGCATTCATTATTGTAACACCGGTCGATCTCCCGCCGTCCGGTCGCCGGCCCGTTTCGTGAATGCGGCGATCAGCCGGTCGAGCGCCGGCGAAAACCCGCTGCCGGCCGCGCTGGCCGCTTCCGCCGCCGGAAGCTCGTCAACGCGATGGCAGGCCGTGGCGTGACCGCTCGCGTCGGCGATGAGCGCCGGGCGCTCGGTGCGGCAGCGCGCGATCGCATGCGGGCAGCGGGTGTGAAACGGGCAGCCCTCCGGCGGCTCGAACACGCTCGGCATGTCGGCCTGCAGGATCACGCGCTCGCGCCTCGTGCGCGGGGTCAGCGCCGGAATCGCCGACATGAGCGCGCGGGTGTAGGGGTGGCGCGGTGCGGCGAACAGCAATTCCGCCGGCGCGGTCTCGATGATTTCGCCGAAATTCATCACGGCGACGTGGTCGGCGATGTGTTTGACCACGGCGAGATCGTGGGAGATGAAGATATAGGCGAGGGAGAGCCGGCGCTGCAGGTCGCGCAGCAGGTTGAGGATCTGCGAGCGGATCGAGACGTCGAGCGCGGAGACCGGCTCATCGCACACGATCAATTTGGGTTCGACCGCGAGCGCGCGCGCAATGGCGATGCGCTGGCGCTGGCCGCCGGAAAATTCGTGCGGATAGCGGCTGGAAAACCGCGGGTCGAGCCCGACGAGCTGCAACAGCTCGGCAACGCGCTCGCGCCGGCGCGGCGGCGGCACGATGTCGTGCAGCGCCAGCGGCTCCGACAGCATCTGCCCGACCGTCATGCGCGGATTGAGCGAGGAATAGGGATCTTGAAACACCAGCTGCGCGTGTCTGCGCAGCGCGCGCAGCTCGCGTTCGCCGAGGCAGGTGACGTCGCGCCCATCGAAGCGAACGCGCCCGGCCGTCGGCTCGATCAGGCGCAGCATCAGCCGCCCGAGCGTCGACTTGCCGCAGCCGGATTCCCCGACCAGCGCCAGCGTTTTTCCGGCTTCGACCGCAAGATTCACCCCGTCGACCGCCCTGACGATCGCGGTCGGCCGGCCCAGCAGCGAGCGCCGCGCCACGAAGTGCTTCACCATGCCTTCGACTTCGAGGAGCGGCGCGGGCGACGAATTCATGCGGCAAGCTTTTCGAGCGGCGCATAGAAGCAGCGCGACCAGCGATGATCGTCGAGCCGAACGACGGGCGGGCGCTCGTCGTGGCAGCGGGCGTCCGCGAACGGGCAGCGCGGGGCGAAGCGGCAACCGGGCGGCAGCGCGGTCATGTCGGGCACCATGCCCTCGATCGCGGCAAGCTCGTCGGCGCGTCGATCGAGCCGCGGCATCGAGCCGAGCAGGCCGACCGTATAGGGATGCTCGGGTTGCTCGAACAACGCATCGACCGGCGCGCGCTCGACGATTTCGCCCGCATACATCACCGCGACCTCGTCGCAGATCTCGGCGACCACGCCGAGATCGTGGCTGACGAGGATGATGGCGGTGCGGCTCGAGGCTCTGAATTCCCGCATGAGATCCAGGATCTGCGCCTGAATCGTGACATCGAGCGCGGTCGTCGGCTCGTCCGCGATCAGCAGCAAGGGATCGCAGGCGAGCGCCATGGCGATCATGGCGCGCTGGCGCATGCCGCCGGACAGCTTGTGCGGATAATCATCGATGCGCTGCTCCGGAGAGGGAATCCGCACCCGCCGCAGCATCTCGATGGCGCGCCGGCGGGCCTGGCGCCGGCTCACGCCGCGGTGGCGAACGATCGCCTCGACGATCTGTTCGCCGATCGTGTAGCTCGGGTTGAGCGAAGTCATCGGTTCCTGAAAGATCATGGCGAGCCGATTGCCGCGCAGATCGCACAGCGCCTCTTCGGGGAGGTCGAGGAGATCGACGCCGTCGAGCCGCACGCTGCCCGAGATTTCCGCCGCAGCCTTCGGCAACAGGCCCATGACGGCGAGCGAGGTCACGCTCTTGCCGCAACCGGACTCGCCGACGATGCCCAGCGTCGCGCCGCGCGCAAGGCTGAGATCGACCGCATCGACCGCATGCGTGATGCGACCGCGGTCGCCGTGGAAGACGACCTTCAGGTTCGCGATCTCCACGAGCGGCGGCTCCGCGATCATTGCCGACCTGCCGCGGCTACGGCCTTGGCGATTTCGCGCTCGATGATGGCGCGATCGGTGACGCCGGCGGGATCGCGCCGGCTCGGCAGAAATTGCAGGAAATGCACGAAGCGCTCGCGACTGACCCGTTCGAGCCGCGCGAGCTCGGCGAGCGGCTCGGGATGGTCGTCGACCCGCAGATCGAGATCGGGCCAATCTTCCTCGCCCTGGATGAGGAGGGCCGCCGATTGCTTGCCGCGCTTGTCGCCGCCGGCCGCCTCGCCCGCCTCGAGCGCGGCGATCAGGCGGCGGGGAAACGGCAGCGCATCGTTGTCGCGATAGGCCGCGGCGGTTGCATCGACGACGCGCGCGCCCGCGAGCATGTTGCCGGCGACCGAGAACGCCGCGCCCGCGCGATGGCCGCACCAGTCCACGCAGGCCGAGCCGATATGCGCGGCAACGCGGCTCTGCGCGTCCATGACGTGGAGTTGGCGATGATCGCGGCCCGGATCGGCGGCAACGAGGATCTCGACGGTTTCCGCGGCAGATTTGCCGGCGCGCAGCAGATCGAGGCCCTTGGTGCCGAAGAACGGGTTGATGAGTGCCTGCGTCGCAATCGCGCCGACCCGCGAGGCGGCATGCGGGACCAGCGCGCCGACCGCAAAGAATCGCGTCGCGACCGCGATGCCGAATTGCCCGCTGCTCCCGTCGCGGGCGATGATCGACCAGGTCACGACATGCCTCCGAGCTCCGGGGTTGGTCGAGGCCACCCAGGCCGTCAGGGCAAACAAGACCACGAAAAGCGCGACCTGAGAAGGCGACCGGGCCGGTCAAGCGGTGCGAACACTCATCGGCGGCGGCGATCCGAGGTCGGCCGGATCAACCTAGCCGGGCCAGCGTGGTTTGCATGGAAACTGTCGCGGAATCAGGCCGACCGGGACAGGCCGCCCGCGATCAGGCGCAGTTGCGGCTTGGGGCGCGAGGATCGAATCGCGCCGCCGTTCACGACAAGGCGCAACGTCGATCCGGATTCCAGGAGCGCCAGCGTCGCCCCGAGTTCGGCCGCCATGACCGCCGGGCACGTGTCGGAACGGGCCGCGCGCCGGCACTGATCGATTGCCGCCGCGAGCACCCCGATTTTCGCCGATTCATGGCGTTGACTGGCGCGCAGCTCGAGCTTCAGCGCCTCGTAGAGCTGCGAAGCCAGCAGCCCCGCATGCACGGCCGAGCCGCCGGTCTCGACGATTCGTGTCGCCGCCTCGACCACGCCGCGCGCCGTGCGCAGCAGATCCGCAGACAGGTTGCAGCCGCTCATCTCAGCCTCGCAGGCCGTCTGCCTGCTGGTTATCTGATTCGCGGCCGGAGATGCAGAGGGAAGGCGCGCGTTCCCCAGCGATTCACGACTGCGCAGTTGACATGAGTCTCCCCATCGTCATGGCCGGGCTCGTCCCGGCCATGACGACGCAGAGGTAACAGCGATCGCTATGATCAATGCTCCGGCTTGGTCTTGAGCGCGCTCGGCCGCGCGAGCAGCCGCTCGGTCCAGGCCGCGACCGCGGGCGGCGGCTTGATCTCCGCTAGCGGCAGGAACTGCAGGAACGGCAGATAGCACAGATCGGCGAGCGTGAATTGATCGCCCACCAGGAATTTCTTTGCACCGAGCTGGCGCTCGACGACGGCCAGATGTTTCTCGACCTCCGCCTTGGCCTCCGCCATCGCGGTTTCGTTCCAGCGTTCCTTCGGCAGAAATCGCTTGGGAAAGATGATGGCTGCCCACGGCCGCGTCATCTGCAGATCGCAGAGCTTCATGTGCATGTCGACGAGCGCGCGCCCCCGCGCATCGGACGGGGCCAGCGCCGGGTTCGGGTGCGTCGCCTCGAGGTAATCCAGGATCGCGGTCGACTCGTAGAGCACGAACCCGTCCTCCTCGAGCGTCGGCACCCGCCCGTAGGGATTGAGCGCCAGATAGGCGGGCTCCCTGTGCTTGCGCGCCGTCATGTCGAGCGGCACCGGCTCATAAGAAATCTGCTTCTCGATCAGCGCGATCAGCACCCGGCGCGAAAAGGTCGACAGCGGATGGTAGTGCAGCTTGATTGCCATGGCGAAGCTCCCCGATCGGCCGCCTCAAATCTGCGCATGCATGCACATCAAAGCGTCTCGGCAGCATCTTTGGGCGGCAAGCCTGTTGTATTTATGCAACGATCAAACGAAATCGTCATCCTAAAAACGCGGCATGGCAATCAAACTTTGACGCTGAAGCGCGAATCAGCGCGGCTTAAAGGCGTGAGGCGTCACCTGCTCTGTTCTCTGGCATCGGATTTGCACCGGTGCCCGTATCAGACAAGAGGGGTGAAAACGATGCTCACCGCTTTGATTCTCGTGTGCTCGCTGGCGATCACGCCGGAGCTGCGCAACTGTGATCGTAACAATGCCTTGCAGGTGCTCCAGGTGCCGGAGCAATTCGGCAACCCGGTCATGTGCATGATGCGCGGGCAGGCATATCTCGCCGGGACGTCGATCGGCCAGGAAATGAAGGAGACCGAGCAGGTGAAAGTGCTCTGCATCCGCAGCGGCAACCTCCTCGGCAAGGTCGGCTGACGTTTGCCGACGGGAAGCCTGCGCTCACGGCCGCCGGTGAGCCGGACGGCCGGTGCCGCCGTCAGCTGGCGCCATCAGCACACTTCGGCGTGGCGCGCCTTGCAGGTGCGCAGGACTTCGTCGGGGTCGCGCTTCCACCAATTGTTGGCCGAGAAGATCTCGACCTCGTGGAACCCGCGATAGCCGGCGGCCTGCATCCACCCGCGGATGCCGCGGATGTCGATGACGCCGTCGCCCATCATGCCGCGGTCGGTCAAGAGATCGGCGGTCGGAGAGAGCCAGTCGCAGATGTGGAAGCCGAGCAGCCGGCGTGATGGCGTAGCCGCGATGCCACGCTCGAGCTCCGGATCCCACCAGACATGATAGACGTCGACCGCGATACCGATTCCATCGCCGAGCCGCTCGCACAGCGCATTGGCCTGCGCAATGGTGTTGATGCACGCGCGATCCGCCGCGTACATCGGATGCAGCGGCTCGATCGCGAGCGGCAGCCCCGCCTGCCGCGCATCCTCGAGGATCGCGGCGACGCCTTCCTCGACGAGCGCCCGCGCTCCGGCGATATCCCGGCTGCCGTCGGGCAGGCCGCCGACGACCAGCACCAGACATTGCGCCGAAAGTTCCGCCGCCTCCTCAATCGCGCGGCGGTTCTCCTCGATGGCGGCGGCAAGCCCCGGGCGGCCCTGTGCGGTAACGAAGCCGCCGCGGCAGAGCCCGGTGACGGTGAGCCCGGCGCCGCGGATGCGCCGCCTCGTCTCCTCGAGCCCGAGCTCGGCGACCTGATCGCGCCAGGGCGCGATGCCGCGGATGCCATAACGCTCGCAGCCGGCGATGATCCGGTCGAGCTTCCATTGCGCCCGCACGGTCGCGGTGTTGAGTGAGAGCAGCGCAGGGTCGGGACGGCTCACGCCTCGATCCCGTTCGTTGCCAATAGCGAGCGCATGCGGTGTGCGGCGAGATCCGGATCGCGCAGCAGCCCTGCCTGGTCGGCGAGCCGGAACAATTCGGACAGGTGCAGGATGTGGCGCGCACTATGCTGGCCGCCGACCATCACGAAATGGTCCTGGTGCCCGTTGAGCCACGCCATGAACACCACGCCGGTTTTGTAGAACCGCGTCGGTGCCGCGAAAATGTGCCGCGACAAATGTACGGTCGGGGCGAGGATCTTCTCATAGGCCGTGCGGTCCCCGCGAGCGAGCGCGGTGAGCGCCGCGGAAGCCGCCGGCGCGATGGCGTCGAAGATGCCGAGCAGGGCGTCGGAATGGCCGTGCTCGTCGCCGGCGATCAGCTCGGCAAAATAGAAATCATCGCCCGTGTACATGCGCATGCCCTTGGGCAGGCGCCGGCGCATGGCGATCTCGTGCTCGCCGCTGAGCAGCGAGATTTTCACGCCGTCGATCTTTTCGGCATTATCGGCCAGCACCGCGAGGCAGACGTCCATCGCCGGTTTGAGATCCACATGGCCCCAATATCCGGCGAGCGCCGGATCGAACATGTCGCCGAGCCAGTGGATGATCACCGGCTCGCGCAGCTGCGAAAGCACGCGGCCGTAGACCTTGGTATAATCGTCCGGGCTTCGCGCCGTCGCGGCGAGCGCCCGGCTCGCCATCAGCACGATGCGGCCGCCGAGCTTTTCGATCGCCGCGCATTGCTCCTCATAGGCGCGGATCACGTCGTCGATGCCGGCGTGCGGCCCCGGCGGCAAGTGATCGGTCCCGGCCCCGCTGAACACGACCGCGCCCGGGACCGCGGCCGCCGCCGCAACGCTGCGGCGGACGAGCTCGAGCGAGGTCGGCCAATCGAGCCCCATGCCGCGCTGGGCGGTGTCCATCGCCTCGGCGACCGCAAAGCCCAGCCGCCACAGGTGATGGCGGTACGCGATCGTGGCCTCCCAATCGATCGCCGGCTCGACCCAGGGATCTTTGTCGGACCACGGATCGGCGACGACGTGCACGGCCGCAAAGGCACGGCGGTTGAACGGCCCCGCGGCGACCGCAGGGAACGGGCTCGGAGCGCCGGTGCGGTAGGGCTCGAGCCGGCGCGAGGACGTCGGCAGCATGAGGCTTGCCATCATCAAACCTTCAGCTCGGGGATATCGACCCAGCGCCGCTCGGCCGAGCTCCTCTGCGCGAGCTCGGCGAGCTGCACGCCCTTGGCGCCGGCGAGCAGATCCCATGGAAACGGCTCGCCCTGCGCGAAGTGCCGCAAGAACAGCTCCCATTGCGCCCGGAAGGCGTTCTCATAAACATCGTTGTCCGGAATCTCCTGCCAGCCGGCGAAGAAGTCGATCGGCTGCGCGATGTCGGGATTCCACACCGGCTTCGGCGTCGCCGCGCGCGGCTGGATATAGCAGCGCCGCAGGCCGGCAACCGCCGAGCCCAGCGTGCCGTCGACCTGGAACGTCAGGAGATCGTCGCGCCGCACCCGCGTGCACCACGAGCCGTTGATGTGCGCGATGATGTCCTGGTCGAGCTCGAAGGTCGCGTAGGCGGCGTCGTCGGCGGTGGCGCTGTAGGTTTTTCCCTGCTCATCCACGCGAGTCGGAATGTGCGTGGCGCCGCGGCAGCTGACCGCCTTGACGGCCCCGAACAGGCCTTCGAGCACGTAGCGCCAGTGCGCGAACATGTCGAGGATGTAGCTGCCGCCCTCTTCCTTGCGATAATTCCACGACGGGCGTTGCGCCGGCTGCCAGTCGCCTTCGAACACCCAGTAACCGAATTCGCCCTTGACCGCGAGGATGCGGCCGAAGAAGCCCGAATCGATCAATCGCTTGAGCTTGCGCAGCCCGGGCAGCCACAGCTTGTCCTGCACCACCCCGTGCTTGACGCCCTTGGCGCGCGCGAGCCGGCAGAGCTCGAGCGCGTCCGCAAGATTGGTCGCGGTCGGCTTTTCGCAATAGATGTGCTTGCCGGCCGCGATCGCGCGCTTGACCGCGCCGACCCGCACGTTGGTCGCCGACGCGTCGAAGAAGATCTCGTAGCGGGGATCGGACAGCGTCGAATCGAGATCGGTGCTCCAGCGCTCCACGCCGTATTTGGCCGCGAGCTCGCGCAGTTTTTCCTCGTTTCTGCCGACCAGGATCGGATCGGGCAACAGCCGGCCGCCGTCATCGAGACGAAGGCCGCCTTCGCCGCGGATCTCCGCAATCGAGCGCTCCAGATGCTGATTGGTTCCCATCCGGCCGGTGACGCCGAACATGACGATGCCGACCCGCCGCGCGGCTTTTTGGTCCTCGGAATTGCTGGTGCGTTCGTCCATATGCTTCTCCAATTAATCACTTGTCCGCCGTGATTGTCCGTGCGGTTTACGGGCGGCTGAGCCGGCAGGACTCCCTCTCCCCGTTGGGGAGAGGGTCGGGGTGAGGGGGAACGGGCGTGCATTTGTTTGCATCATCGTGACCCCCTCACCCGGTCCTCGCTTCGCGAGGACCGACCTCTCCCCAACGGGGAGAGGTGGAGTTTGCCTCACGGCTCCACGTGCCAAGGGCCGGACGGGGAAATAGCGGACCACTGCTGCTATTCCAAGCCCAGCAGATGATAGATGCGGCGAGTGTATTCGCCGAACCGGGCATCGGTCTTGAGCTCCAGCGTGCGCGGACGCGGCAGCTCGATTTCGATATCGGCCGCCATCCTGGCCGGCCCGGCGGTGAGCACCACGACGCGGGTGCCGAGGAACACCGCTTCGGCGATGCCGTGGGTGACGAACAGGATGGTCTTGCGGCTCTCGCGCCAGATCGTCAACAGCTCGAGATTCATCTTCTCGCGCGTCATGGCGTCGAGCGCGCCGAACGGCTCGTCCATCAGCACGAGCTTGGGGTCGTGCACGAGCGCGCGCGCGATCGAGGCGCGCTGCTGCATGCCGCCGGAAAGCTCATAGGGGTATTTGTCCTCGAACCCCCTGAGCCCTGTGAGCGCCAGGAGCTCGCGCGCGCGTTCGCGGCTCTCGCGCAGCGGCAGGCCGAGGATTTCCGCCGGCAGCAGCACATTGGCGAGAATGCGCCGCCATTTCAGCAACAGCGGCTGCTGGAACACCATGCCGATGTCGCGGGCAGGATCGAACCTGTGCTCGGCATTGCCGATCTCGATCCGGCCGGCGTCACGCGGTTGGAGCCCGGCGAGCATTTTCAGGATCGTGGTCTTGCCGCATCCGGACGGCCCGACCAGCGATACGAGCTCGCCGAACCCCACGTCGAAGCTGACCTCGGAGACCGCGAGGAATTCCGCGTCGCGCCGCCGATAAGACTTGCGCACGCCTTCGAGCCGCACGAACGGCGCGCTATTCGATGCGGGCATCGCGGGGCACCACCAGGCGTTCGAGCCCGAGCACGAGCCCGTAGAGCGCCATGCCGATCAGGCTGATGAGAATGACCGCCATGAACATCGCGGCGGTGTCGAGATTGACCTGGACCTGCAGCATCAAGTAGCCGAGCCCGCGCTCCGAGCCCAGGAACTCGCCGACGATGGCGCCGGCGACCGCCAGGATCGCCGCGACCCGCATGCCGGAGAAGATGTAGGGCAGCGCGCCGGGCAGCCGGATCTTGCTGAAGATCTGCCATTGCGAGCCGCGCAGCGTGCGCACCAGATCGAGCAGGTCCGGATCCGCCTCGCGCAGTCCGCGGGCGGTGGTGAGCACGATCGGGAAGAAGCAGATCGAGAACGCCATCAGCGTGTTCGGGCCGATGCCGTATCTGAACCAGACGATGATGAGCGGGCCCAGCGCCACCTTGGGGATCATGTTGAGCGTGACCAGCAGCGGCATCACCATCATTTCGAGCAGGCGCGACCAGGAGAACAGCATGGCGAGCGTGATGCCGACCACCACCGCAAGGAAATAGCCGGCGAAGATTTCGACGGCGGTCACCGCGCTGTTCTCGGCCCAGCGGTAGCTCGGGACCAACAGGGTCTTGGCGGTGGCCTCCGGCGTCGGCATGACGAACGAGGGAATGTTGCCGATGGTTACCGCGTAATGCCACACCACGATCAGCAACAAATGCATCAGCACGGCCAGCGCGTAGCGCTGCGCAGGCTCGTAGGCGCCCATGGCGTTTGTCCATGGCTTGAGGTTCATCGCGGGTTCGGCCGGAGTCGACACGGAATTGATCGGGCAGCTACATTGCAGGCCCGGTACCACAAGCAAGCGCGGCGTGCCACCGCGCTACGGAGAGGCAGCCCGATGAATCCCAGCCCGATTGCTCTTGCGGCGCTGCTGGCGGCATCGCTCGCCATCGCGCCGGCGCATGCCGCCGAAGCCGTCACCCTGGCGCTCAACTGGGTGCCCGGCGCCGACCATGCACCGTACTATTATGCCAAGAAGATGGGTTGGTACGCGGCTGAAGGCTTGGATGTGAGCATCGAGGCGGGCCGCGGCTCGGCGGCTTCCGCGCAGAAAGTCGGCGCGGGCGCCGATCAGTTCGGTGTCGCCGACCTGCCGGTGGTGCTCTCGGCCCGCGGCAAGGGCGCAGACCTCGTCGCCGTGATGGACATCTACGCCAATTCCGCGCAGGGGTTCTATTGGCTCAAGAGCTCCGGCATCAACGGCGTCAAGGATCTAGCCGGCAAGCGCGTCGGCAATCCGCCAGGCGACGCCGCGCGGGTGCTGTGGCCGGCGCTCGCCAAGGCCAACGGCCTCGATCCGAGCTCGGTGACCTGGGTCAACATCGACGCAACCGCCAAGCTCGCGGCGCTCAAGGCGCGCACCATCGACGCCACGACCTCGTTCTACGATTTGCACTACATATTCGCTCCCGCGCTGGGCAAGGACATGGGCTTCCTCGCCTGGCGCGATGCCGGGCTCAATCCCTACGGCAACGTCGTCGTCGCCAACGGCGCATGGCTCAAGCAGCACCACGATCAGGCGGCGGCGTTCGTGAAAGTCACCCAGAAGGCGTTCTTCGCCTGCGTCAAGGACGCCGCGCCTTGCATCCATGCACTGGTCGATGCCAACAGCGGGCTCACCTTCGACAGCGAGATGATGCACTGGAAGATGGTCGAAGTGCTGATGAGCGACCCGACTTCGCAGACGGTCGCGCTCGGCTGGCTCGACGACCAGCGCATGGCCGACGACTACAAGCTCGTCGCCGAAACCGTGGGGATCGAGAAGCCCTACGACGCCAAGGCCGTCTACACCGACGAATTTCTCGACAGGAATCTCAAGATGGTCAAAGTGACGCCGCCGACGTTCGAGTGAAGGAAGCCCGACCGCTTCGTCGTGTTCCAATGCTGATGGATCCGGCCAATCTTCCGCGCCGCTTCGAAGACGTGGAATCGCTCGAGGCCTTCATGGCCCGACCGAGCCGGGCGCTGCTCGACGACCTCGCCGCGGTTGCAGGCGATATCCTGGTGCTCGGCGCCGGCGGCAAGATGGGCCCGACCCTGGCGCGGCTGGCCCGCAACGCCGGCAAACGCGTGGTGGCGGTGGCGCGCTTCAGCGAGCAGGGACTTCGGCAAACGCTCGAACGCCACGGCATCGAGACGATCGCCTGCGACCTGCTCGACCGGCGCGCGGCCGAAGCAACGCTGCCGAAATTGCCCAACGTGATCTTCATGGCGGGCCGCAAGTTCGGGGCGGGCGAGGACGAGCCGCTCACCTGGGCGATGAACGTGCTCGTTCCGGCGGTAGTAGCTGAAGCATTTGCCGGCTCGCGGATCGTCGCGTTCTCGACCGGCTGCGTCTATCCGTTCGCCACGGTGGATTCCGGCGGCTCGAAAGAGGACTCGCCGCTCACCCCGCCCGGCGAATACGCCAATTCCTGCGTCGGCCGCGAGCGGGTGTTTGCCTATTACTCGGCGCGGCAGAACACCCCCGGCCGGCTGTTCCGGCTCAATTATGCGATCGACCTGCGCTACGGCGTGTTGCACGACGTTGCCCAGAAGGTGAAGTCCGACGAGGCGGTCGACGTCACCATGGGCTACGTCAACGTGATCTGGCAGGGCGACGCCAACGAGCGGGCATTGCGGGCGCTGCGCCATTGCACGGTGCCGACCAGCCCGATCAACGTCAGCGGACCGGAAACCATTTCGGTGCGCACCCTCGCGCACGCGTTCGGCGAGCGGCTCGGCAAGAAGCCGATCATCGCCGGCACCGAGGCGCCGACCGCGTGGCTGACCAACACCGGCGCGGCTGGTCGCCTGTTCGGCCCGCCGAGCGTGCCGCTCGAAACCATGATGGATTGGGTCGCCGACTGGGTGGCGCGCGACATGCCGAGCCTCGGCAAGCCGACGAAATTCGAGGTGCGCGATGGCCTCTATTGAGGACACGCTCGTCACCGAACCTCTCGGGCCCGCGCAGCTGCCGGCGGCGCTCGACCTCTCGGTCGAGGCGGGCTGGAATCAGACGGCCGACGATTGGAAGGTTTTTCTCGCGCACGGTCGCGTAACCGGCGTGTTCGCGGCGGGCCGCCGCCTGGTGGCGACCGCCGCGACCCTGCCGTACGCGAGGTTCGGCTATATCGCCATGGTGCTCGTCACGCCGGCGTTTCGCCACCGCGGCATCGCCACGCGGCTGCTGCGCGACGCGATGGCGGCCCTCCAGGCGCAAGGCCGCACGCCGATGCTCGACGCGACTCCGGCAGGAAGCGCGGTCTATCGGCCGCTCGGCTTTCGCGAGCTGTTTTCCATGCGGCGCTGGCAGGGTAGGGGCCGCGAAGGCCCGCCGTCCGTTATTCGGCAGGCTAGGGACGCTGACCTGCCGATGCTGATCGAGCAGGACGCGAGAGCCTTCGGCGCGCCGCGGCGGTTTCTCCTGGCGAGTTTTTTGGCGCGGCTGGGTACCCGGGTTTTTCTCGGCGACCGCGGTTTCATCATCCGGCGCAGCGGATTCCGCGCCGACCAGATCGGGCCCCTGGTGGCGCAAGATGAAGGCTCTGCCGCCGACCTATTGACCGCCGCGCTCGATGCCACGCCCGGCCCGGTGTTCATCGACCTGCTCGATGGCCGAGACTCGCTGGCGCGCGTGCTGTCGGCGCGCGGCTTCGAGGTGCAGCGGCCGTTCACCCGGATGGCGCTCGGCACGTCGACGCCGTTCGGCGATCCTGCGCTGCTGTTCGCCCCCGCCGGTCCCGAGTTCGGCTGAGAAACAAAATGGCCTCGGCCTCGCACCGCGAAGACATCCAGCCCGAGGTGCTCGACGTGCTCGGTCGCGGCGCGGTCATCCCTGCGCATCCTCTGGCGCTCGATGCTTCGCGCAAGCTCGACGTAAGAAGGCAGCGTGCGCTCAGCCGGTACTATCTCGATGCCGGCGCGGGCGGGCTTGCGGTGGGGGTGCACACCACGCAATTCGCCATCCGCCAAGCCGGCCTCTACGAGCCGGTGCTGCGGCTGGCGATCGAGACCGCGCGGGACTGGACCGAGCGGCCGCTCGCGATGATTGCCGGCCTGTGCGGCCGCACCGAAGAGGCGCTGCGCGAGGCCGCGCTCGCGCGCTCCCTCGGCTATCACGCCGGGCTGCTGAGTCTCGCCGAGATGCAGGGCGCGTCCGACGACGAGCTGATCGGGCACTGCGAAAGGGTCGCGCGCGAGTTCCCGCTGGTCGGCTTCTATCTGCAGCCGAGCGTCGGCGGCATCGTGCTCGGCAGCGCGTTCTGGACGCGCTTTGCCGGGATCGACAATGTTGTGGCCATCAAGGTCGCGCCGTTCAATCGCTACCGCACGCTCGACGTGGTGCGCGGCGTGGTCGCGGCCGGAGCGGAGGAGCGCATCGCGCTCTATACCGGGAACGACGACCACATCGTGCTCGATCTCCTGACGCCGTTCGAGGTCGCGCGCGGCAACGAGCGGGTGTCGGTGCGATTTCGCGGTGGCCTGCTCGGCCATTGGTCGGTGTGGGTGCGCGCGGCCGTCGATCTCTTCGCGCGCTGCCGCAAAGCGCAATCCGCAAGCTGCGTCGACCGCGAGCTGCTCGCGCTCGACAGCCGCGTCACCGATTGCAACGCCGCGTTCTTCGACGTCGCCAACGATTTTCGCGGCTGCATCGCCGGCTGTCACGAGGTGCTGCGACGCCAGGGCTTGCTGGAGGGCACCTGGTGCCTCGATCCGCAGGAGGGCTTGAGCCCCGGCCAGCGCGAGGAGATCGACCGGGTCTATCGCGAGCACGCCGATCTCGCCGACGACGATTTCGTGCGGCAGAATCTGGCGCGCTGGCTGGAGTGATCCGGGTGTCGGAACTGCCCTTGTTGATCATGTCTATCAAGCCGCAGACGCTCTTCACCTCCCCTTGAAAAGGGGAGGTCGACTGCGAAGCAGTCGGGAGGGGATCGCGACCCCCACCCGGCTCGCAAGCGAGCCGACCTCCCCCTTTCAGGGGGAGGTGAAGCGCGTGAACCGCTCGGCCACAGAAACAACGGAAACAGCGCGGAGTATAAGCTGAGCACTTACGACGGCATCGTGATCGGCGCCGGCCACAACGGCCTCATCCTGGCGGCGTATCTCGCCCGGGCGGGGTTGCGCGTGCTCGCCGTCGACCGCCTGGAAACCGCGGGCGGCGGGCTGATGACCATCGAGGACGCCGCCGGGTTCCGGCACAATCCGCATTCGGTGTTCCATCGCGCGCTCACGCAGATGCCGTGGTACCGCGACCTCGATTTGGCGCGCCACGGCGCCGAATATATCGAGCCGGAGCTCAACGTCGCGCTGCTGCTCGCGGACGGTCGCAGCCTCCAATGGTGGACCGATTTCGAGCGCACCGCGGATTCGTTCGCCGAGTTCAGCAGGAAGGATGCTGCCACGTTGCGGAAATGGCGCGACGATTTCATTGCGATCGTCAGCGAGATCCTGACGCCTGAGTCGAGGTCGCCGCCGTTGCCGCAAGCGCGGCGGTGGGAATTGCTGCAAAAGACGCCGGAAGGCCGGCTGCTGCTGCGCACCAGCGAGCTCTCGCCCTACGAGTTCGTGATCCAATATTTCGAGCATCCGGCGATTCAGGCGGGACTGTTGTTCTTCAACGGGCTGCGCGAGGTCGATCTGCGCGCCAAGGGTCTCGGCTATCACATCCCCGCGCTGCTGGCCTCGCCCGCGAAGGCGCAGCTTTGCCGCGGCGGCTCGATGCGGCTGGCGCAGGCGCTGATCGCCGCCCTGCACGCGGCCGGCGGCGAGATTCGCACCGGGGTCGTTCCACGAAAAATCCTCGCCGAGCAGGGTCGCGCAATCGGCATCGAGACGACCGCCGGCGAGACCCTTCGCGCGAGGCAATTCGTGGCGTCCTCGCTCGATCCGCACCAGACTTTTCTCGAGCTGATCGATCCGCGCCATCTGCCGCCATCCTGGCGCGAGCGGGCCGAAAACTTTCGCTACAACCGCATCGCGCCACTGTTCGCGCTCAATGTGAATTTGCGCGAGCCGCCCCGCTATCGCGCCGCGCAATCCGACCCCGAGCTCGATCGCGCCTTCATGGTCATCCTCGGGCTCGAGCACGTCGACCAGTTCGGCGAGATCGTTCGCCACAACGAGGCCGGCACCATTCCGCCGACGCGAGTGATGTGGGGCGCCTGCCCCACCTTGTTCGATCCTTCGCAGGCGCCGGTCGGCAAGCACACCGCGTTTCTATGGGAGAAGCTGCCGTATCGGCTCGACGGCGATGCGCGCAATTGGGATCGGTACGCAGCGGAGCACGGGCAACGCATGCTGGAAACGTGGCGGCGCTATGCGCCCAACCTCGCCGACGCGGTGATCGGCTCGTTCGTGGGCACGCCGCTCGACATCGAGCGGCGATTTCCCAACATGCGCGAGGGCGATCTCTTGGTCGGCACCTTCGACCACGGCCAGATCGGTTACGACCGGCCGTTCCCGGGCGCAGGACATTATCGCGGCCACCTCGAGGGCCTCTACCTGTGCGGATCGTGCTGCCATCCGGGCGGCAACATCACCGGGCTGCCGGGGTATAACGCGGCGCAAATCATTCTCTCGGATCTTGGCATTCGCGCCGCTTGGTTGCCCCAGCCGATCGAGGAGCATCTGATGGGACTGACCGTGTGACGCTATGCGCGCTTCACCTCTCCCCGCAGGGGAGAGAGCCTGCCCCGGACCCGATCCGGGGTCGGCAGCCGAAGGCTGCCGGGTGAGGGGGTAACGACGTCCCCCGAAACATCGTCTCCCCTCACCCCAACCCTCTCCCCTGCGGGGAGAGGGAGACCAAGCGCGTTCACGTGTAAGAAGGAACGAACGGCATGAGCGCCCCCATCCTGACGACCGTGGTCGGCTCCTATCCGGTGCCCGACTGGCTCGTCGCGAGCCCGAGCGAACAGGCGCTGATCGACGCCACGCGCGTCGTCCTCCACGTGCAGGAGCGCGCCGGGATCGATGTGGTCTGCGACGGCGAGCTCTATCGCTTCGACCCGAACCATCCCGAGACCAACGGGATGATCGAATATTTCGTGCGGCCGATGGCGGGAGTGCGGACCGAAATCGGCTTCGACGAGCTCGTCGAATATCGCGGCGCGCCCGGCATGAGCTTCCGCAGGCGCCCTCCCGGGATCGTCGTGGGGGAGCTCGGCAGCGGCACGCTCGACCTGCCCGACGCCTGTGCGCGGGCAAGAGCTCTCGCGACCAGACCCTTCAAGTTCACGCTCACCGGTCCGCACATGCTGGCGAAGACGCTGGTCGATCGTCATTACGGCGATCGTGCCGCGCTCGCCCGCGCGCTGGCGCGCGTGCTTGCCGAGCAGGTGGCGCATTGCGAGGCCGACGTCATTCAGCTCGACGAGGCCAATCTGCCCGGCTCCCCCGACGAATGGCATTGGGCCGCGGAGGCCGTCAACATCGTGCTCGATGCGGTGAAGACCAAGGCGGCCGTGCATCTGTGCTTCGGCAATTACGGCGGCCAGTCGATTCAAAAGGGCAGCTGGACGAAGCTGATCGACTACCTCAACGCGCTCCACGTCGACCACGTGGTGATGGAGAACGCGCATCGGCCCGCCGAGGAGCTCGCGGCGTTTCGCGACCTGCGCCCGGAGATCGGCATGGGACTGGGCGTCGTCGACATCAAGCGCACGGAGGTCGAGACGGCGGACCGCATCGCCCGCGCCATCGAGCGGGCCGACAGCGTGATCGGGCCGGGCCGCGTGCGCTACGTGCATCCCGACTGCGGGTTCTGGATGCTCAAGCGCCCGATCGTCGACGCCAAGATCCGGGCGCTGGTCGAGGGCCGCGATCTCTACGAGGGCCGCGCCGCCCCGCGGACGGCGTAGGCCGCATCCGCCGATTCTGAGCGGGACGAACGGCGCCGCCGGTGCTACATTGGGTTACCGCGATCCCGGGATCGCGCGCTTTGATGTTCGCAATGGATTTTGCCCACACGAACGAGCATGGGAGGAGTACATGCCGGACAGTGTCTATAAGGTGATCGAGCTCGTCGGCACCAGCACCAAATCCTGGGAGGATGCCGCCAAGAACGCGGTCGATCGGGCGGCGAAGTCGCTGCGCGATCTTCGCGTTGCCGAGGTCGTCCAGCTCGATATGGTGCTCGACAACGGCAAGGTGGAGGCCTATCGGGCCAAGATCAACGTCTCATTCAAGTACGAGGGCGGCGGTTAGATCGATTGGGCTGCCGCGCGACGCGATCCGTGACTTGCACCGGAATCCGGTCTTTCCGGATTCCGGTGCTCGAAATTGTCCAGGGAAGACATCATGGAACGGGAAGGTTCGTGCGGGCGGCAACGATCCTGCCCGCCGCTGTCGTGAGAACGGATTGACCCGATGGCCATCGATTACGCGCGGCTCAAGGCCTGGCGTTTTCCGGACGTGAAGCAAGGCTACACGGCCAAAGACGCCATCCTGTACGCGCTCGGGATCGGCCTGGGCCGGGATCCGGTGAATGCCGACGAGCTGCGGTTCCTGTACGAGGACGGCCTTGCGGTGCTGCCGACGTTTGCGGTGGTGCTGGGCTATCCGGGCGGCTGGCTGCGCGATCCCAAGACCGGCGTCGATTGGAAGCAGGTGCTGCACGGCGAGCAGGAACTTCACCTGCACCGGCCGCTGCCGCCGCAAGGCGAGGTGGTCGGGCGCACCCGGGTCGAGGAGATCATCGACAAGGGCGCCGGCAAGGGCGCGCTGATCTATTCGAGCCGCGAGGTCAGCGACGTGTCGAGCGGCGAGCTGCTCTGCACGCTGCGATCGACCACGTTCTGCCGCGGCGACGGCGGCTTCGGCGGGCCCGCGGGTCCGACCAAGAGCCCGCACCCGATTCCGGAGAAGCCGCACGACGTCGAATGCGATCTGCCGACTTCGCCGCGTGCGGCGCTGATCTACCGCTTGTCGGGGGATTACAATCCCTTGCACATCGATCCGGCGGTGGCCCGCGTGGCCGGGTTTCCCAAGCCCATCCTGCATGGGCTCGGGACCTACGGGATTGCCGGGCACGCGCTGCTGAAAACCTTATGCGCCTATGATCCGAGCCGGCTGAAGCGCATGGACGTGCGGTTTTCGGCGGTCGTGTTCCCGGGCGAGACCATCCGCACCGAGATCTGGCGCACCGGATCGGGAAAGGCCGCGTTCCGCTGCCGCGCGCTGGAGCGCGACAGCTTGGTGCTCAACAACGGCTATGCCGAATATCGCAACTGAAGGGGGAAACGTTGGTCGGCATCCAAAAATTCGGCGGCTACATCCCGCGACTCCGATTGAGCCGCAAGGCCATCGTCGATGCGCATTCCTGGGCCAATCCGGCGCTCAAAGCCCAGGCGAAATCCGAGCGCGCGATCTGCAATTGGGACGAGGATCCGGTGACCATGGCGGTCGAGGCGGCCCGCGACTGCCTCGGGCAGAATAGCCGCGCGGAAGTCGCCGCGCTGTATTTCGCCTCGACGTCCGCGCCGTTCGACGACCGGCAGAACGCCGGCATCCTCGCCGAGGCGCTCGGCGTCGGCGGCAAGGCTGCGGCGCTCGATCTTTCGGGTTCGCTGCGGGCCGGGACTTCGGCGCTCATCGCCGCGGCGGGCGCGGTCGCGCTCGACCGCAAGCCTGTCCTGGTCGTTGCCGCCGAGCAGCGCCGCACCGCGGCCGCAAGCCCGCTCGAGCTATCGAGCGGCGACGGCAGCGCGGCCGTGCTGCTCGGTCCCGATGACGGCGTCGCAAAACTCCTCGCGCAGCATTCGGCGGCGATCGATTTCGTCGACCATTACCGCGGCCACGGCCGCGAGTTCGATTACGTCTGGGAGGAGCGCTGGATCCGCGACGAGGGCTATCTCAAGATCGTGCCGGCGGCGGTCGAGGCGCTGCTGGCGAAGGCCGGCGTCGCGCCTGCCGCGATCAAGCATTTCTGCTTCCCCTGCACGCTGCCCCGCGTCGCCGAGACCATCGCGCAGCGCTTGGGACTTCCCGCCTCGAGCCTGCGCGACCAGCTCGCCGCGGGTTGCGGCGACACCGGCTCGAGCCATGCATTGGTGATGCTCGTGCACGCGCTCGAAGAGGCCGCGCCCGGGGACCTGATCCTCGTCGTCGGCTTCGGCCAGGGCTGCGACGTGCTGCTGTTCCAGGCGACCGACGCGCTCGAGGACTGCCCGCGGCCGGCCGGCATCGGCCGCTCGCTCGCCCGCGGCAGGAGCGAGAGCAATTACCAGAAGTACCTGGCGTTCAACGATCTGGTGAAACTGGAAAAGGGGATGCGTGCCGAAGTCGACCGCCTCACCCCGCTGAGCATGCTCTACCGCAAACGCGACATGCTGCTCGGGCTGGTCGGGGGCCGCTGCCGCATCTGCGGTACCATGCAGTTCCCGAAATCGCGGATCTGCGTCAACCCCAACTGCAATGCCTTGCACAGCCAGGACGACCAGTCGTTCGCCGATTTTCCGGCCCGGGTGCTGTCCTGGTCGGCCGATTATCTCACGTACTCGCCGGATCCGCCGGCCTATTACGGCATGGTGCAGTTCGATCCCGGCGGCCGGCTGATGGCGGATTTCACCGACGTCGACCGCGGCGCGGTCGAGGTCGGCATGAACATGCGCATGGTGTTCCGCGTCAAGGAGCGCGATGCGCAACGCGGCTTCGTGCGTTATTTCTGGAAAGCAGCGCCCGCCGGCGTGCCGGCGCAACCGAAATCGGAGGCTTGATCATGGCCAGCGGGATTCGCGACAAGGTCGCCATTCTCGGCATGGGATGCTCGCGGTTCGGCGAGCGCTGGGACGCCGACGCCGAGGATCTCATCGTCGAGGCCTATGAGGAGGCGCTCGGCGACGCCGGCATCGAGACCAAGCAGATCGAGGCGGCCTGGTTCGCCACTGCGATCGAGGAGCAGCACGTCGGCAAGTCGGGCGTGCCGCTCGCGGTCGCTTTGCGGCTGCCCTACATCCCGGTAACGCGGGTGGAGAATTATTGCGCGTCGGGCTCGGAGGCGTTCCGCGGCGCGACCTATGCGGTGGCGGCCGGCGCCTGCGACATCGCGCTGGCGCTCGGCTGCGAGAAGCTCAAAGACACCGGCTACGGCGGGCTGCCGCAGCGCAGCCGCGGCGCGCTCAACTCGATGTACTGGGCCAATATGTCGGCGCCCGGCAGCTTCGCGCAGCTCGCCGCCGCCTATCGGGCCAAACACGGCATGGCGGCCTCCGATCTCAAGCGCGCCATGGCGCACATCTCGGTGAAGAGCCACGACAACGGCAGCCGCAATCCCAAGGCGCACCTGAAGAACAAGATCAGCATGGAGCAGGTGCTCAATGCCGCGATGGTGGCCGAGCCGCTCGGGCTTTACGATTGCTGCGGGGTCAGCGACGGCGCGGCTTGCGCCATCGTCACCACGCCGGAGATCGCCAGGAGTCTCGGCAAGTCCGACCTGATCTCGGTCAAGGCGCTGCAGCTTGCGGTCTCGAACGGGGTGGAGGCGCAGCACAATTCCTGGGACGGCAGCTATTTCGCCACGACCCGCATCGCCGCCAAGCGCGCCTATCACGAGGCCGGTATCGACGATCCGCGCGGACAGATCGATCTCGTCGAGGCGCACGACTGCTTCTCGGTGACCGAGCTGGTCACCATGGAGGATCTGGCGATTTCGCCGGAGGGCGGCGCGCCGCGCGACGTGATGGATGGGTTCTTCGATGCCGAGGGCGCGCTGCCGGTGCAGATCGACGGCGGGCTCAAATGCTTCGGCCATCCGATCGGCGCCTCGGGATTGCGGATGATCTACGAGATCTACCTGCAGCTCCAGGGCCGCGCCGGGCCGCGCCAGCGGCAGAAGGAAGCCGCGCGCGGGCTGGTGCACAACCTCGGCGGCTTTCCCCACCAGAACGTCTGCTCGATCGCGATCGTGGGCCGCCACGGGGCATAGCACTCAAGCAGCGCGAGCGACGCGCTTCCACCTCCCCCTGGAGGGGGGAGGCGTAGGCGGCCTTCGGCCGCCGTTTGAACAACGCCGATGCGCAGCATCGTCTATGGAGCGTTCCAAGAACGCGAGCCGGGTGGGGGTGAATAGACTGAGACTTCACCCCACCCCGGCTCGATGCTAGCGCATCTCGCCGACCCTCCCCCTCCAGGGGAGGGTAAATCCCCGCGTGACGCCGCATGAGCCAGTCCGACAAGCCTTCATCGTTTCTGCGCTGGCGCGAGATTCCCGCCAGCATCTGGGCGCTCGGGCTGGTCTCGCTGTTGATGGACGTCTCTTCCGAGATGATCCACGCGCTGCTGCCGCTCTATCTGGTCGGCGTGCTCGGCGCCTCGACCCTCACGGTCGGCGTGATCGAGGGCATCGCGGAGGCGACGGCTTCCATCACGAAAATCTTTTCCGGCGCGGTGAGCGATTATTTGGGCAAGCGCAAGTTTTTGGCCGCGCTCGGCTACGGCCTCGCCGCGCTGACCAAGCCGATCTTTCCGCTCGCCCCCGACATCGGCTGGCTGACGGCTGCGCGCTTCGTCGACCGGCTCGGCAAGGGTATCCGCGGCGCGCCGCGGGACGCGCTGATCGCCGACCTGGCCCCGGCGGAGCTGCGCGGCGCGAGCTTCGGGCTGCGGCAATCGCTCGACACGGTGGGCGCATTCCTCGGCCCGCTGCTGGCGATCTTGTTCATGCTGCTCACCGCCAACCAATTCACTTTGGTGTTCTGGATCGCGGTCGTGCCGGCGTTCTTGTCGGTCGCGGTCATCATTTTCGGCGTGAGCGAGCCGGAGCGGCCGCCGGGCGCCGAACCGTTGCGCAATCCTTTGCGACGCGCCGAGCTCGGGCGGCTCGGCGGGACCTATTGGCTCATCGTCGCGATTGCGACGCTGTTCACGCTGGCGCGATTCTCCGAGGCGTTCCTGCTGCTGCGCGCGCAGTCGGTCGGCTTGAACGTGGCGCTCGTGCCCGCCGTGATGGTGGTGATGAACCTCGTCTATGCGGCGGCGGCCTGGCCGGCCGGCGCGCTGTCCGACGCCGCCGGCCGGTTCGGCATCATGACCGTCGGGTTCGCCCTGCTCGTTCTCGCCGACCTCGCGCTGGCGTTTGCGCCAAATATCGCCTGGGTCGGCATCGGGGTGGCGCTCTGGGGGCTGCACATGGGGCTGACCCAGGGACTGCTCTCGGCGCTCGTCGCCGACACGGCGCCGGCCGCGCTGCGCGGCACCGCGTTCGGCATGTTCAACCTCGTCACCGGGCTTGCCATGCTGGCGGCGAGCATTCTGGCCGGCGGATTGTGGGACCTGACGGGGCCGCGCGGCACGTTCCTGGCGGGCGCGGGTTTCACTGCGGCGGCGCTGATCGCGCTCGCCCTGGTGCGGGGAAAAATCGAACCGGCCGGGCGATAAGCATTTCGGCTCGACCGAGGATGTTGCCGAAATGCCGGAAACCGGGAGAATAGCATCGAACGCGCCGGGGCTTCAGAGGTCGGGAAGTTGCTTTCAGTGCGTCAGGCACGCTCGGAAACCCTCCCCCCTTGCGGGAGAGGGTGGTCGATCCGAGTGCAACGAGGATCGACCGGGTGAGGGGTACCGCTTCAGACAAGATACCCCTCACCCGGCTCGTTGCTCGCTTGCGCTCGCACCGAGCCACCCTCTCCCGCGTCCAAGTCGGATGTTTCCGACTTGGACCCATCATAAAATGGCCAAACCCGGGAACACCCGGGTTTGGGCGGGGAGAGGGGAAGTGCGTCTGCGGCTCGGGCTTGAGTTGATTGGAAAGAGGAGGGGATAATGCCGAAGCTGATTTCGGTCTTGTTGTTGCTCGGAGTGATCCTATTGCTGGGCCTGGGGTGGGCGGCCCAATCCGAGACGGCCTATTATCTGTTCTATCACCTGAGAGATCTCACCGGCGATCTCTTCGGTTTCTGGGCCACGCCCAAGAGCACCAAATTGATCGACGAGGGCCCGTTTCCGCCCCGCATGATCGTGCAGATCCTGATCAGCGTGCTGTTGGCGGTCCTCAGCTTGTTCGTCATCTCCTCGGATCGATACGCAGCCAAGCAGCGGTACTGGGCCTACGCGGCGATCGGCGTCTTGCTCGGGTTCTGGCTGAAAGCCTGACGAGCATTACAGCCCTTTCAAAAACTCCAGCAGCAGCGCGTTGACGCGGTCCGGCGCCTCCTGCTGGATCCAGTGGCCGGCGCCCGGGATGATCTCGCTCCCGCGCACGCCGGGCAGCAGCTGCTTGATGTTGTCGACGGCGGAACGCATCGCCGGCATGCGGAGCACGCCGTCGCGCTCCCCGGCGATGAACATCGCCGGCTGGCGGATCACCGCATGGGCGAACGGGGCGAGTAGCTCCCAATTGCGGTGGATGTTGCGATACCAATTGAAGCCGCCGCGAAACCCGCTGCGGCGAAAATCCGCGACATATTCCGCGAGGTCCTGCTCGCTCAGCCAGGGAAACGGCAGCTTCGCGTCGAACATGTTGTCGAGCAGTCCGCCGCCCGGCGCCCGGAACGCCTTCCAGTAGGTTCCCTCGGGAAGGCTGCCCGATGCGGAATAGAGCACGCGCCGCAGTGAGGTCGCGACGTCGCGCTCGAACTCGCGCTCGGCCACGCCCGGCTCCTGGAAATACATCATGTAGAAATCGTTCAAGCCGTTCTTCCTGAGCACGTCGATCAGGCTGACCTTGCCGCGCGGCGAATACGGCACGCTCATGCCCACGACCGCGCGGAAGCGGTCGGGCCGCATCAGCGCCGCGTTCCAGGCGACCGGCGCGCCCCAGTCGTGGCCGACGATGACGGCCTCGGGAATCTCCAGCGCGTCGATGAGCCCGACCATGTCGCCGACGATGTGGAGCTGGGTATAGGCCTCGATCGGCGCGGGAGCATCGCTGCGGCCATAGCCGCGCATGTCGGGCGCAAGCGCGCGGAAACCCGCTTGCGCCAGCGCCGGCAGTTGATGCCGCCACGAATACCAGGTCTCCGGCCAGCCGTGGCAGAACAGGACCGCGGGCCCCTGGCCCATTTCCGCCACATGCAGGCGGATGCCGTTGGCCTCGACCGTGCGGTGCTCCGGGCTTTGCGGCTGTGCCATGGCGGTCTCCTTTCGCTTCCCTGCCGGGCCGGTCCGGCGTTCCACGCGCCCGGCAATCATCCCGGCGATTCAATGGCCTGCGCACTTATCCACATATCCACAGGCAGGCGAAGGCCGCGCGCGGACACAATTCTCCACGGCCCGCGCACCCGGTAGAATGCGTCGGGTCCGATAGGGAGAGTAGCATGGGCGAGTTGGTATTCCTGTGCCCGAAGACCGCGCGCGAGATCGAGACCGGCATCAATACCGATCGCGGCAGCATCGCGCGCACGCGCCGCAGGACCATTTATCTCGACTGTCCGCATTGCCTGGAGACGCACAGCTTCAAGGTCGCGCAAGGCTGGGTCGACAATTACGCCCGCAGCGTGCCCTCGCTCGCCGAGACTGCTTGAAACGGCACGGGCCCGCTGGGGTTGCCGTCTCCGGAGCTCCTTATTTGCTGCCGGCGCTTTTTTCGCAGGGCGCCGCGCGCACGCCACCCTCGTCGATCCGGCATTCGTTCGGCGACGCATAGGCCGGCCGCGTCTGTTGCGCAGCGCGGGGGGCTTGGATCGAAGCGTGCCTTGCCGGCCTTGCGCTCGGCGGGGGGCCGGCCGCAAGCCCGAGCAGCGACCACAGCGTGCGGCTTGGGCGCTTGCCGCTCACGGCCGCTGCCGGTCTCGTGCGCTGCACCCTGGCGCCGGGGCGCGGCGGCGACTGCCGCGAAGACTCGGCACATCGCTCGCCCGCCGGCTGCGGTGGCTGCCCCGCTCGGCGATCGGGCCGTCTGTCACAATTCTTGCCTGCCTGGTGGTTCGGGGCCGCCCCTCCGTTGCCCCGTTCCCGGATGATCTCCCGGAGCGCTGCTTCCACCGTCAATTCAGGATGAGCCGGAGCCCGGCTGAAGGCCGCGAGATCCGGGCGCCTGTTGGGCGTTTGGTCTCGCTCCTGCCCGGGCCCTGCATGGATCTCCTCGATCGTGGCCGTTTGCGCCGCCCCGCCTGCCGACGTACGCGCCGCGGCCGTGGTGCCGGCAAGCTCGAAGCCGTGACGTCCGCCGCCGACATCGGGACCGAGGTTCGCGGCGAGGAGCGGCGCGCGGTGTTCGATCAACGGCTCGGATGTCGATGGTTGCTGCAACAGGCTCACGAGCCCGGCGCTGAGCAGGGCGGAGAGCGTGCAGCTGGCGATGGTGATGATCCAATGGCGCCGGTCGTGCCGGCGCCTGAACTGCAGATAGCGGTAGAGCGCCCGCCACTCCGGATTTTTCAGCGCATCGCGCGCCACCGCGATCTGCTTGAACTGTTGCTCCGCGGCTGCGTCCTCCGGATTGAGATCCGGATGGCAGGCCTTGGCGGCCGCCCGAAAGGCGTTTGCGATCGTCTGCTCGTCCGCGCCGGGCGCAACGCCGAGCACGTCATAGGGCGTTTTCATCGCACACCACGCAACTCGCCGATGAGAGCCGCCGGCCCGGGACTTTCCGGCCCCATACGAGCGCAAATTAGGGGCGGAATCGTGTCGGGGGCCGCAATCGCGCCAGGGTAGCGAGGCCGCCGGCAAGCAACCGGCGTCCTCTCCGAACGGGATGGGGAACACGGGCCCGGCGCGGACCGCCGGAACCTTCCGGCAGTCGGCAGGCGCGTCGGCCGGCGCCCAGGCGGCCCGCTTGGCCTGCGGCCGGGATTGCGCTACGGGGACGCGCGGCGCCGGTAGCTCAGCTGGATAGAGCACCAGACTTCGAATCTGGGGGTCAGGGGTTCGAATCCCTTCCGGCGCGCCACTTCGCGCCCGGCAACTCCTGAAGAAAACGGAACCAGCGCATGACCCAACCTCGGGGCTTGATCATCCCGGTCACGCCGTTTCAGCAGAACTGCATGCTGCTGTGGTCGCAGACGAGCAAGCGAGGCGCCATCATCGATCCGGGCGGCGACCTCGCGAAGATCGAGCGCGCGATCGCTGACACCGGCGTCACCGTGGAAAAAATCTGGCTGACCCACGGGCATGTCGATCACGCCAGCGGCGCGGCGGAACTGAAGGAACGTTTGGGCGTGCCGATCGAGGGGCCGCACCGGGCCGACCTGTTCCTGCTGGAACGGCTCGGCGAAAGCGGCCGCGCCTTCGGCATCGAGGGCGCGCGCAACGTGGTCCCGGACCGCTGGCTCGAGGAAGGCGACCAACTCGGCGTCGACGATCTCGTGTTCGACGTGCTGCATTGCCCGGGGCACTCGCCGGGCAGCGTGGCGTTCTTCAACGCGCCGCAGCGGTTCGCCGTCGTGGGCGACGTGCTGTTCCGGGGTTCGATCGGGCGCAGCGATATTCCGGGCGGCGATCACGAGACCCTGATCGGCTCGATCAAGGAAAAACTGTTGCCGCTCGGCGACGACGTCTCGTTCGTCTGCGGCCACGGGCCCACCAGCACGATCGGCCACGAGCGCGCAACCAACCCGTTTCTGCAATAGGCGGGCCGCTCTCGGCTAGATGGCGAACCTATCAACACGCCATGCGGGCGGCTTGCCGGAGTCGGCTTTGGAGCCATGAGCAGCCACCGCTCGCGGCAGGCGCCAGTTCCGGGATGTGCCGGGAGCGACCATTCGCTGGCTCTGACCTCACCTACATCATCGGCGTGGCGGGGACGCTATCAGCGTGTCTTCCTCATCGACCCCTGGTCGGCTGGGAATGGCCCGCCACGTCAGCGCCCAGCATTGCAGCGAGCTTGCGAGGCACCCGCCCATCGCATCGACATCCGGGGCTTGCTCGATTCTTGGTAGCACCGCGCACTCGAAAGGAGTAAAATTTTTCAGAAACGGAGAGATCTCACCGCCAAGCCTTTTTGCAAGCTTCGAACTCCATCGCGCAACGTGGCTCCGGGCAGGCCGACGTTGCTGGCACGATGGCCATTCACCAGGGAGGGCACGATGGCATTCCATAGAGGGTACTGGCTAGCGTCAGTCGTCCTCGGGCTTTGGATCGCGGCAAATCCCGCTGCGGCACAAAAGCAATACGCCCCAGGCGCAAGTGACACCGAAATCAAGATCGGCAACATCGTGCCCTATAGTGGGCCAGCTTCAGCCTACGGCGTCAACGGCAAGACGATTGCCGCCTATTTCAATAAGATCAACGCTGACGGCGGCGTCAATGGTCGCAAGATCAACTTCATCTCCTATGACGACGGCTATAGCCCGCCGAAGACCGTCGAGCAAGCGCGCAAGTTGGTCGAAAGCGACGAAGTCCTGCTGATTTTCTACAGTCTGGGAACACCGACAAACACCGCAATTCAGAAATACATGAATTTGAAACAAGTTCCCCAGCTGTTCGTCGCGACAGGTGCGACGAAGTGGAACGACCCGAAAAATTTCCCATGGACGATGGGTTGGTCACCGAGTTACCAGGGCGAGGGGCACATCTACGCCCAATATCTTCTCCGCAACTATCCGAGCGGCAAGATCGGGATCCTCTATCAGAATGATGATTACGGTAAGGACTACCTGAAGGGCCTGAAAGATGGTCTCTCCGGCAAGATGACCATCGTTGCCGAAACTCCTTACGAGGTTAATGATACTACTGTCGATTCTCAGATTGTTGGCTTGAGAGCCGCGGGAGCCGACATTTTCTTCAACGTGGCGACGCCCAAATTCGCGGCCCAGGCGATCAAGAAGGTTGCGGAGATCGGCTGGAAACCGCTTCATCTCCTGAACAACGTGTCGCGTTCCATTGGAGCGGTGCTCAAGCCCGCCGGGTTCCAAAACGCCCAAGACATATTGTCAGCAGGCTATACCAAGGATGCGACCGATCCGACCTGGAAGAACGACCCCGGATTCAAGCAATGGTCTGCATTCATGGACGAGTATTATCCCAGCGGCGACAAAACCGATAGCATCACTGTAACAAGCTATACCGTCGCGCAGACACTTATACAGGTGCTGAAGCAGTGCGGAAATGATCTCACACGCGAGAACATCATGAAGCAGGCGGCGAACCTCAAGAACGTGCAGCTTGGAATGCTGCTGCCGGGTATTACGATCAATACGGGTCCGAATGATTACGCGCCGATCAAACAGATGCAGATGATGCGATTCACCGATGAACACTGGCAACTGTTCGGCCCCGTGATGACCGGGAATATCGGCGGCAGTTGATCCGCAACCGTGAGCATCATTCGCCCTTGTCGCGATGAGGATCGCGACGCGATGCTGGCGATTATCAATGCAGCAGCCGAAGCCTATCGGGGCATCATCCCGGCCGATTGCTGGCATGTACCCTACATGCCGTCGGACGAGCTCAATAGCGAGATAGCCGCCGGAATTACGTTCTGGGGCTATGCGGCGGACGGTGTGCTCGTCGGCGTGATGGGTATCCAATCGGTGGGGGACGTCGATCTCATCCGGCACGCCTACGTCGTGCCGGACAGGCAAAGGCATGGCGTTGGCGGCGCGCTGCTGGAGCATCTGCAGCGATTGAGCCCCCGGCGCATGCTGGTCGGCACCTGGAGCGCCGCGGAGTGGGCAATTCGTTTCTATCAGCGCCATGGCTTTGAGTTGGTTTCACCGGCGCGCAAAACTATGCTCCTCAAAACCTATTGGAACATCCCGGATCGCCAGATCGAGACGTCGGTCGTGCTGACCAATCCTCCAGACGATGAGGCGAGGATGTAATCAGCGCGAGGGCGCGAGTTTCCGCAATGGGTCAGACTGCGAAGTGCCACCCGTCTCGAGCCATCTCCGCCAATGGTCGTCAAGCGGAGCGGGAAGAATGCGCCGGAGGGCGTCTTGAACCCCGTTCGCGTTCGTCCAGCCGTTCGAGCAGGTCCGCGAGATGCTCGGGAAGCTCCTGCGCGAGGTTGGGCTCATAGATTGCCCGCAGCGCCTCGCCCAAACGGTTGCGGATCTCGCGATCGCAAGCGAGGCCCTCCCGCGTCGATAAAAACTCTCTTCGCATCGCTTGCTCGCCGGGCCGCCGCGCACATCGGATGTCGAGCCTGCGCGTCTTTGCGGATGCCTCGTAGTGGCTTTCGTGGTCTCCCCCGGCGCATCCGACGCACGGGATGAACGTGGAGCCGCGACGCTTGGTTCCCCCTTTGGGTCCGTCCATGGCTCGAGGCGGAAGCGGCTGGCCCGGGGTGCCTGACCCCGTTGCATGGATCGAAGCCGGTAAACATGCGGGGTTTTGCGAGGGGTCGCCCAGGACGCCCGCTCCGGCAGCTCGCAGCGGCCAAGGCGGGGCGCGCCCTTCCTTGGAGCCGTCGTGCTTGCCGTTATAATACCAATTCCCAGAAGTCTTGACTTGTCATGGCGAAAGCGGGGATGGGACACGACGCGGGTGATGCAAACTCCACCTCTCCCCGATGGGCAGAGGGACCCTGCACTCCTGGCTGCCCGTGAACCGGACGGTCTGCCGCAACGCCGCGGATGACGGGTCAGAAGTTACGAGCACTGGTATTATAATGGGCCGGCATTCCCCAGCGAACCGCGCGCGCTCGATGGACCGCGGGCAGGAGTATTCGATGACCGCGGAGGCCGAGACCGAGGGCAAGCCGGAAATCTGGCAGAACGAAGTCTACGATCTGTTGCGCCGCAACCGGGTGACGCAATTCGCCTATGTGCCCGACGCCGGCCACAAGATCCTGATCGATCGGTCGCTCGCCGATCCCGACGTCCACTCGGTTGCGCTGACGACCGAGGAGGAAGGCGTGGCGCTCATCGCCGGCGCCGATCTCGGCGGCGAGCGCGGCGTGCTGCTGATGCAGAGCAGCGGGGTCGGCAATTGCGTCAACATGCTCTCGCTGATCAACGGCGGGCGGTTTCCGTTCCTCGCCCTGGTGAGCATGCGCGGCGATTTCGGCGAGGGCAATCCGTGGCAATTCCCGATGGGGCAGGCGACCGAGCCCGTGCTCGCGGCCATGGGGGTGAAATGCCTGCGCGCCGAGCATCCGGCCGAGGCCTTGGCGACGGTTTCCGCGGCGCTCACCATGGTGTTCCAGGCGCGGCGCGCGGTCGCCGTGCTGTTCACGCAAAAACTGCTCGGCGCCAAGCGCTTCTAGGGGGAGGGCAATGCAGGAACATCCCGCCGCGCGCGCCGCGAACGCCGCCGCCCCCACCGCGCCTGCCGCGCCGCGCTTCGTGCTCGACCGGCGCGAGGCGGTGCCGGCGCTGATCGGCCGCCACGAGGATTTTTTGATCGTCACCGGGCTTGCCGGCACCGCGCGCGACGTAGCCGCGCTGACCGACGACGGGGCCCACACCTACACCATGGCGGGCGCCATGGGCGGCGCCTGCATGATCGGGCTTGGCCTCGCGCTGGCGCGGCGTGACCGCCGCGTGCTGGTGGTCACCGGCGACGGCGAGCTCTTGATGAACGTCGGCGCGCTCGCCACCATCGCGGTGATGAACCCGCCCAATCTCGCGATCGTGTGCGTCGACAACGGCCATTACGGCGAGACCGGCTATCAGCAGAGCCACACCAGCCTCGGCGTCGATCTGGAAAAAATCGCGGCGGGCGCCGGCATCCAGCTCACCCGCACGATCGAGGCGGCCGACGATCTTCCCGCCGGCGCGCGGCTGATCCGCGAGGCCAATGCCACCGCCTTCGTGCTGCTCCGCGTCAAGCCGACCGAGCCGCCGAGCTTCAAGCGCGTGATGGATCCCGCGACTTGCCGCGACCGCTTCCGCGCCGCGCTCATGGGGGGATCGTAAGGTTGCGCGCTGTCCCGCTCTGGCTCGCCAACCAACACGCCGCTGTGGTTCACTGGGAATCCGCGCTGGCGCGCTTTCCCCTCTCCCAGCCAAACCCGGGTGTTCCCGGGTTTGGCCATTACTATGATTGGTCCAAGTCGGAAACATCCGACTTGGACGCGGGAGAGGGTGCCGAGCGGACGAAGTCCGCGAGGCGGGTGAGGGTCGGTTACAAGCAACCCCTCACCCGGCGCGTCGCTCGCTTGCGCTCGCAACTCGCCACCCTCTCCCACAAGCGGAGAGGGGAAGCGAGTGTGGCGCTCGACCGCGTCCATAATTTTCGCGGTAGCCGCGGCTTTGTGCGTCGAAGTTAACGAATCCCCGCGCGCAGGAAGCTCTGGATGAACTGGCGCTGGAACAGCACAAAGCCCAGCAGCAGGGGCGCCGAGGTCATCAGCGTGGCGGCGCAGATGATCGACCAGTCGATGCCCTGGTCGGTCGACGCGAACACCTGGAGCCCGACCGTCAGCGGCCTCGACTCGACCGAATTGGTGACGATCAGCGGCCACAGAAAATTGTTCCAGTGAAAGCTCACCGAGACGAGGCCGTAGGCGACGTAAATCGGCCGCGCCAGCGGCACATAGACCTTGACGAGGATCTGCAGGTCGCTGGCGCCCTCGATCCGAGCCGCGTCCTCGAGTTCCTTGGGCACGGTCTTGAACGTTTGCCGCAGCAGAAAGATGCCGAACGCCGAGGCCACGTAGGGGAGCGCGATCGCCGGGATGGAATCGAGAATGCCGAGCCAGCTCATGGTGCGGTAATTCTCGACGATCAGCACGTCGGGCATGATCATCAGTTGCGCCAGCACCAGCGCGAACGCGACCTCGCGCCCGGCGAAGCGGTAGCGCGCGAACGCATAGGCCGCGAGCGTGCAGAGCAGAAACTGGCAGGCGAGGGTGAGCGTCACCAGCACGAAGGTATTGAGGAAATACCGGGCGAACGGCGCCGCCTCCCAGGCGCGGACGAAGTTCTCCAGCGTCCACGGCGCCGAGAGAGAAAATCGCGCGGAGAACTCCGGCGCGTGAAACGCCGCCCAGGCCGCATAGACGAGCGGCAGGATCCACAGCACCGCGAGCAGCCACGCCCCGGCGGTCTCGGCAAGCCGGCCCACGCCCCGCGGTTCATAGGCTGCCGTGGTCGTGCTCATCGGTAATGGATCCTGCGGTCGAGCAGGAAATATTGGCCAAGCGCCACGATGGCGAGCGCGACCAGCATGACGATGGTCAGCGTCGCCGCATAGGTGGTATCCCAGAAGCTGAAACCGACCTGATAGATATAATAGAGCAGCAGCGCGCTGGCATTGTCCGGACCGCCGCGCGTCATCACCACGATATGGTCGACGGTGCGGAACGCGTTGATGACGGCATTGATCAGCACGAACAGGGTCGTGGGCATCAGCAGCGGGAATTGCACGCGGCGAAAAAAGGTCCAGCGCGGGGTGCCCTCGAGCGCCGCCGCTTCGGCGAGCGTCGGCGAGATCTGCTGCAGCGCGGCCAGATAAAAGATCATGAAGAAGCCGGCCTCCTTCCAGATCGCCACCACAGTCACGCAGGCGAGCGCCGTGTCGGTCGAGCCGAGCCAGTTGCGCGCCGGCGCGCCGAACCATCCCAGCACCTGCTCGAGCAAGCCGTATTGCGGCGTGTAGAAGAACAGCCAGATGTTCGCCACCGCGATCATCGGCAGCACCGTCGGGGTGAAATAAGCCATGCGCAGCACGGTGCGGCCGGCGATGCGGTCGTTGACCCAGATCGCCATCAGCAAGGCGAGCGCGATCGAGGTCGGAATGGTGCCGAGCGCGTACCACAGATTGTTGACGACCGCCTGGCGAAACACCGGGTCTTCGAGCATCTGCCGGTAATTGTCGAGCCCGACGAACGCCGCGGCGCGGCGTCCCCGCGCCGTGGAGTGCAGGCTGTCGATGAAAGTCTCGACCGCCGGCCAGTGGGTGAACAGCGCCAGCAGGGCGAGCGCCGGCAGCAGCAGCAGCCAGGCATGGATCTCGGCCGCGCGATGTTTCATGCGTTACTGGTCATCTTGAGGCAAACTCGGAAACCCTCTCCCCCTGTGGGAGAGGGTGGTGAGTTGTGAGCGCAGCGAGCAACGAGCCGGGTGAGGGGTATTTCTCTACAAGCACCCCTCACCCGGCCGATCCTCGTTGCACTCGGATCGGCCACCCTCTCCCGCAAGGGGAGAGGGAAGCGCGCGTGACTCGCTTGGCGCCTGAGCCGACGCGCGGGAAGCTCTCACGTGCGGTACGGCTTCAGGATGCGTTCCGCTTCCGTTTGCGCGTCGCCGAGCGCCTGCGCCGGCGGTTTATTCACGGCGAGCGCCGCCTGCAGGCCGTCGTTGAGCGCCTTGGTCACGCGCTGGTTCTCGTGGGTCGACAATTCCGCCACCGCATATTGCAGCTGGTCGCGCGCGACCGCGGCCGCCGGGAAGCCTGCCACATAGCTCTTCATGGCGGCAGTGTCCCAGGCATCCGCGCGCACCGCCACATAGCCGGTGTCGATGCCCCATTGCGCGGCGCGTTCCGGCGAACTGATCCATTGGATGAAGCGGAACGCCGCTTCCTGCTGCTCCCGCGCGCTCTTCTTGAAGACGTAGAAATTGCCGCCGCCGGTCGGGCTGCCGCGCCGCTTGCCGGCCGGCAGCATCGCCACCCCGAACGGGAATTTGGCGTTGGCCCGCACGTTGGTGAGATTGCCGGTCGTGGTCCACATCATCGCGGTCTTGCGCTCGAAGAAATCCTTCGGCGTCGTCCCCCATTCGATGGTGCCGGGCGCCATCACCTTGTGCTTGCGGGCGAGATCCACCCAATATTGCAAGGCTTCGACGACGGCCGGCTTGGCATAGAAAGTCTGGTCGCCCTGGCGGTTCATCAATTCCTCGCCGTTCTCGATGGCGAGCGCCTGGAACAGCCAATACGGGAAGCCGCTCGAGGGAATCTGCAGGCCCCATTGCGTGACGTTCCCGGCGCCGTCGCGTTTGGTCAGCCTTTCGGCAAACGACACCTGCTGGGGCCAATCCACGGGCGGCTGCTCGGCATCGAGCCCCGCCTCGCGAAATGCCTCCTTGTTCCAGTAGAGCACGATGGTCGAGCGCTGGAACGGAATGCCCCAGGTCTTGCCTCCGGTTTGGCTGTTCGCCATGAACGCCGGGAAGAAGCTGTTGAGCCATTTCTTGTCGCTCTCGCCGCGGGCGAAATCGTCGAACGCAACGATGGCGTCCTCGTCGATCAGCGAGAACATGTCGGTCGACAGCAGCACCGAGGTGACCGGGGCGGTGCCGCTCTTGTGCGCGGTGAGCGCCTTGGCGATGGTTTCCTGATAGGTGCCGGCATAGATCGGCTTCACCTTCAGGCGCGGATTTTCCTTTTCGAAATCCGCCGCGAAGCCGTCGATGATTTTCGTGATCGGGCCGCCGACCGCGACCGGAAAGAAGAACGAGATCTCGGTCTCGGCCTGCGCAATCGCGGGCCGCGCGACCATGCCGCCGGCGATGGCGGCCGTGCCGAGCAGGAACCGGCGTCTATCCATGATTTCTCCTCCCCTGTTGGTTCGACAACTCATGAGATTTCTGGCGCTTCGATACGTCGGCCCGATGACAAATCGAACCAATGGGCGGCGCTCGCGTCCCAGCCGAGATGTAGAACATCGCCGGGCGCGGCCTGGAAGCGGCCGGCGACGCGGACCATGAAGGCTTCGTCCTCGATCCGGGTTTCCACCAGCGTGTCCGCCCCGAGGTACTCGACGGCGACGACCCGGGCCGGCACCCCCCGATCCCGAATTTGCACGTCTTCGGGGCGTACGCCAAGCGCGAGCCCGTCGGCGGGCCCGAAGTTCGGCGCCGCCGGAGCCGGCTCGCCGTTCGCCTTCGCGAGCGCACGCGCGGCAATCACGTTCATGGGCGGCGTGCCGATGAAGCGGGCGGCAAAGATCGTCGCGGGCCTGGCATAGAGCTCGGCGGGCGGCGCCGCCTGCTCGATCCGGCCGGCGCGCATGACGATCACCTGGTCGGCCAAGGTCATCGCTTCGACCTGGTCGTGCGTGACATAGACCATGGTGATGCCCAGCCGGCGCTGCAGCGCCCGGATCTCCCGGCGCATGTCGCCGCGCAGCTGCGCATCGAGGTTCGACAGCGGCTCGTCCATCAAGCAAACCGGCGTCTCGCTGACGATCGCGCGCCCCAGCGCCACGCGCTGCTGCTGGCCGCCGGAAAGCTGCGCCGGCTTGCGCTGCAGCAGCTTGTCGAGCCCGAGGATGCCGGCGGCGCGCTTGAGCCGCGCGTCCCGCTCGGCACGCGGCACCTTGCGCACCTTCAGCCCGAACAGGATGTTCTCGGCGACTGTGAGGTGCGGGAACAGCGCATAGGATTGAAACACCATGGCCACCCCGCGCCGCGACGGAGGGAGCCGGGTAACATCGCGCCCGGCAATGGTCACCGTGCCGGAATCCGGAGTTTCGAGCCCGGCGATGATGCGCAGCGTCGTCGATTTTCCGCATCCGGAAGGTCCGAGCAGCACGGCCAGATGGCCCGACTCGGCCGTGAAGCTCACGCCTTCGACCGCCGGGTCGCTACCCCAGGCCTTGCGGATTTCCCGCAACCGGACTTCGGCGAATTTCCCCACCCCGGCATTCCCATGCTCGAGCGCTCGGCCGATCTGCAGGCGCATCATAAGCGGTAGAGGGTGCACGCTGTCGAGGGGCGGCGCGGCGCCGGTGCCGGAGTTCAGTTTCGGCGCGGCAGTCCACTGCGAAAAGCTGTAGACCGCACAGCCACGCTGTTACATGCTCGCGTCACAAAAGACCGCCATACAGGCTGGAGCGGGGAGGGGACCCATGCCCGGGCTGCGCCGAACATTGGCTCGATGCTCGACGGAATTGGCGCGCGGCATCGCCGCCTTGGCGTTGCTCGTCGGTGTCGTTCATGGCTGCGGCGAGGCCGCGGCCCAGGACCGCAAGATCATCATCTTCGTTTGGGACGGGCTGCGTCCGGATTCGATCAATCCCGCCGATACGCCCAACCTCCACGCGCTTCGCGAAGCGGGCGTCGAATTCACCGACAATCACTCCACCTATCCGACCTTCACCATGATGAATGCCGCAAGCTTCGCTACCGGCGGCTTCCCCGGCTCGACCGGCTATTACGGCAACACGGTGTGGCAGCCCGGCGCGGAAGGCCCGGATTCCGCCAATGCCAAAGTAGATTTCCGACAGCCGGTATTCACCGAGGACTACGCCATCCTCGACGACCTGACCCGCTTCCTCAAAGGCGACCTGCTGCTGATCGATACGCTATTCGCAGCGGCCCAGCAGGCCGGCATGGTCACCGCGGCCGTCGGCAAGACGGGAGCCGCCTTCCTCCAGGACTACAAGCGGGGTGGCCTGCTGCTCGACGAGAAGACCGCGCTGCCGCTGAGCTTTGCCAAGGAGCTGCAGGCGGCCGGCATTCCGCTGCCCGCCGCGATGGCGAAAGCCTATGAGCACGAGCTTCCGTTGGCGCCGAACAACGGCAATCCGATCGAGTTCAAGGCGCCCAAGCGCTTGAAGGACGGCGTGACCTTCGATCCCACCGATCGTTCCGGCAGTCCGTACAAGGCCGGTCTTCAATACATGGCCGACGTCTATATCGATTACATCCTGCCGAAAAAATCTCCGCGGCTGAGCATGCTCTGGATCCGCGATCCCGATACTTCGCAACACGTCTATGGCGTCGGCAGCCCCAATGCGCGCGATGCGCTACGCTCGACCGATGCCATGCTCGGCCAATTGCGGGCCCGGCTGAAACAGCTCGGGGAGGAGGCCTCAACCGACATCATCGTGGTGTCGGACCATGGCCACAGCAACGTCGCCGGATCGAGCAAGCTGTTTCCGCTGCGCGCAATCGAGGACGGCACAGTGGGAGCGGTCGATCCCGGCGGCTACTCCGTTTCCGGCCTCGTTCGCCTCGCCGACCTCATGCATCGCGCGGGCTTTACGGTCTTCGACGGGATCGGATGCACGTATCTGCCGGTAGCGCTCGGCATCAAGGCGGACGGCACGCCGGTTTATCCGGTCGAGACGGATCTCGACGGCAAGCTCTGCGGCAAGGAAGGCCAGAAATACAACATCGGCCCCTACAAGGTTCCGGCGAGCCTACCCCCCAACGCTCTCGTCATCGCCGTCAACGGCGGCAGCGACTACCTCTACGTCCCGGATCGCGATGCCGCGACGGTGCGCCAAGCCGTCGAGTTCCTGCAGACGCGCAGCGAAATCGGCGCCATTTTCGTGGACAGCCGCTACGGCGAGCTTCCCGGCACGCTGCCGCTGAACCTGATCCGCGTGGAAAACACGGCCGGCCGCAACCCGGACATCATCCTCAGCTACGATTACGATGCATCCGCGCTCATCGCCGGCGTGAAGGGGACCGAGTACTCGGGATCGCTGCTCAATAATTCGTATCGCGGCATGCACGGCAGCTTCAGTCCGCTCGACGTGCACAACACGCTGATCGCCTATGGGCCGGATTTTCGCGAAGGCCTCAAGGATCCGCTGCCCACCGGAAACGTCGACCTGGCGCCGACGGTTGCCGGCATTCTCGGTCTGCGCTTGCCGCGGGCGGACGGCCGGCCGCTGCTGGAGGCGCTCAGGAACGGGCCCGGCGCCGGCGATTATCAGGTCGTTTCGCGGACGCTGCGGCCGAACCGCGTTGCGACCGGCATCTCGGTCAAACTGCCGACCGACCCGAGCGGTCGTGAGATCGATTCGCAGAAGACGGAATACACGGTCGAGCTCGAGACCAAGTCGCTGACCTATCAGGGCAAGACCTACACCTATTTCGATTCCGCCAAGGCGGTGCGGCAATGAAGCGAGGCCGCGCACTGACTGCCGGGTTGTTGTGCCTCCTTTCCGCCGCGGCGGTGCGGGCCGAGCACGCAAGCTCGCAATGGGAAGCGGCTTTCCCGACCCGCAACGCGCCGCGGCAGGTGTATTTTCGCGCCGGTTATCGCGACGAGCTTGGCCGCACGCACCGCCTCGAGGTCTGGCGCGAGGCCGACCTTCGCCTGCGGCGAAGAACCGACGAAGCGATCGACCTCTATGTCGAGAAATCGCGCTCGGGCGAGTACGAATACCGGCTGATCGATCATGATCGCAAGCTCCTGATTCACGCCGATCGCGCTACGCTCTATCGGGTCGGAATATTCTCCGATTGGATCGGGCTGGCGCACGTGCTCAATATTCCGCGCAGCGGGTATCGGGTCACGCAGGCGGCCCGGCAATCGCCGGCGTCACTGCGGGGAGAATGCGTTTGGAAGCGGCGGGAACTGCTGATGCCGGTCCCGGACACGAGCGAGATCTGCTGGTCGAGCGCATGGGGCTTGCCGCTCGAAATCGGCGACAACAGCGACAACGACGGCTGGAAGTCACGCTTCTGGATCCAGGAGGCCCGGACATTTGCGCCCGCGGCGGAAATTTTCTCGGTTTCGCGCGAAGGGCTCGTCGAAATCGACGCCGATCCGGATGGAGAGATATCGGATTGACTAGCTGATACGCGCGATTGTGGCGCCGACTTGTGTTTTTCAAAAAAATCCGACCGGCCGACTTCCCTTTTGCCCGCAATGATGCATGATCTCCCGGGGAACGGGTTCATGGGCGCAGTGTCGAAATTGCCGGGCCGGGCGCTGGGTTTGGCTGCCCTCGGTATCCTGATGCTCACCGCGACGGCCGCGGGCGCCGATTCATCCACAGCTTCCCGCTTGATTTTCGATCCTGGGGCTCTCGACCGCAGCCAATTGGGCTCGGATCGGGATCCTGCTCCACGCACGGCCGCCAATCCGGTCGACAAAGCTCGCCCCCGAACCGGCGAACAGATTTGGGCACCCAACAGCTTCGAGCTGCCGGATCTCGGCGATCGCTCTCTCGTGGGTAGGGGATTGGCGCATGGCCTCTCCTCGCCCCAGAACCAGGTGGCGCCCGCTGAAGCGAATCTGTTCGAGCAGCGGGCCACCCCGGGGAGCCTGTCCATCGGACTGGAGACCGAAACCACGATCAAGCAGCGCTCCCTCTCCGGCGATGGGGACAAAGACCCGGAGCGCGACACCATTCTCGATCCAAAACGCCAACGCGGTTTTCTGCCGTTCATCGGCCTGTCCGCCAAATCCACCCTGCAATAGGCCGGTCGGGGCCGTTTGGCTTTTCGCGGTTCCGATGGGGGAATTTTGCGTCCCCGTCGGTGTCTTATGCTGAAACACGCCGATTTTGGCTGCACGCGGACGAGTTTGCTGCCGGTACCGGGCAAATAACTGGAAATAACCAGGATTTCCTCGCGTGCCCGTCGCCGGCCGTGCGGGCGCACGGCCGCCCTCGGCTTCTAACCGGCCGATCGTGCCGACGTGCTTGCTGTTTCGCGGTTCTCGCTGTTGGCGCGCGAAATGGCCGCTGTTCTACCAGGGTAAGATGATGTAGTGTCCGCGTCACTATCGGCGGGTCGGCAAGGATGCGATCCGCCTTCCAAAGGGAGGAACCTTCATGGAGAAAACACCCACCGTAAATCGTCGCGCCTTTCTCAACACGTTGGGCGTGACCGTCGGCGGGGCGAGCCTCGCGGGCGCCGGCCTGGTCGGCGGCTCGCAAGTGCTCAAAGCCGCCCAGGAGCCCGCCAAGGGTCACATTCCCGACACGCCGTTCAAGATCGGTCACATGACATTCCTGACCAGCGCCGCCGCGGTGCTCGGCGAGCCCTCGATCAAGGGCCACACCCTGGCGGCGGAGGAGATCAACGCCCAGGGCGGACTGTTGGGCAAGCGCAAGATCGAAACGATCACCGCCGACGAAGCCGCCGGCACCGACGCCAACGTCAAAGAGCTGCGGCGGATGAAGCTCGACGCCAAGATCGACATGTTCACCGGCGTCATCTCCAGCGGCAACAGCCCGGCGCTCGGCCCGGTGGCCGAGGAGCTCAGCGTGCTGACGATCTTCACCGACGGGTGCACCGACTTCCTGTTCGACAAGGCGGATCCCAATCCCAAATACGTGTTCCGCATCACCAACATCCAGTCGGCGGACGGGATCACGTGCGCGATCGGCGCGGCGCAGACCTGGCCTCACGTGCGAAAGATCGCCCACATCCACCCGGACTACAGCTACGGTCGCAACGCGTTCGAGCATTTCACCCTCGCGATCGAGCGGCTGGTGCCGGGGACCGAGGTCGTCTCGGAAAGCTGGCCGAAGCTCGGCACCACCGACTTCACCGCCCACATCACGAAGATCATATCGTCGCAGCCCGACCTGCTGGTTTCCTCGGTCTGGGGCGGCGATTACGTGGCCTTCTACAAACAGGCGCTGCGCTACGGCCTGTTCGACAAGATGAAGGTCGCCAGCACGATCGCCTTCGGCGTCGCGCCGCACGCGATCGGCAAGGACCACCCCGAGGGCGTGCTCGCGGGCGTGCACTCCAACTATCACTTCACCTATCCGGGCGGCGACCGCTGGCCGCTCAACAAGAGCTTCGTCCAGCGTTACTACAAGCGCTGGAACGAGTACCCGAACTTCCAATCGGAAGGCGCCTATGTGGCGCTCTACATGCTCAAGGCGGCCGTCGACCGGGCCAACAAGCTGGCGCCCGGCTGGCCCGAGGACGAGGCGATCATCGGCCAGCTCGAAGGCCTCGGCATGGATACGCCGTCGGGCTATCTCTACATGCGGCCCGACCACCAAGCCTACAAGGACGCGGTCACCGGGTTCAGCAAGAACTTGCCGCAATACGAGTTCGCCAGCTGGGATCCCGACCGGATCATCACCATTCCGATCCGGAACATCACCGCTCCGATGGGCTGGCCGAAGCCCGGCACGAGCCACAACGAGTCGACCTCGGCGGCGAACTGGATCAAGACCACCTGGCCCAAGGTAGTTGGGTGATCCTGCGCAGTTTGCGTGAAGAAAACCGCCGCGCCCGTGCGAACGGGCGCGGTTGGTTTTTCATCGGCGACAATTGCCCGAAAGCTGTGTTACGACATTTCGTGAGGGAGCGGCCCGCGTGATCTAGCGGCCCGTGTGCCTTGGGTTTGCGGCAACTCCGCGTCAGGATGCGGGGCTTGCGGCACGAGCGCCGAATCGGAGGGGGACCGGTGGCGATCCTGGCGATTCAAATCCTGAACTCGTTGCTCTACGCCTCGGTGCTGTTCCTGATTGCAGCGGGCCTGAGCCTGATCTTCGGGGTCATGCGGATCGTCAATCTGGCGCATGGCAGCCTCTATGCGGTCGGCGCCTACGTCACGGCGTGGCTCGTCGGGCGCGGCATTGCGATGGGCGTGCCGCTCGGCTGGCTGTTCCTGCTGCTGCCGGTGGGCGCGCTCTCGGTGGCGCTCATCGGCATCGTGATCGAGCCGCTGCTGCTGCGGCCGTTCTATCGCCGTGCCGAGGAATACCAGCTTCTGGTCACCTTCGGCCTCATTCAGATCCTTGAGGATATGATGCGCCTCATCTGGGGCGGGACGCCGCTTTCCGCAGACACGCTGATGGACGCGCTGCCGGTCATCCGTATCGGCGGCCTGCTGTATCCCGCCTACAATTTGGTGGTCATCGGCATCGGCGTGGTCGCGGCCGTGGTGCTGTGGGCGGGGATCTATCACACCAGGTTCGGCGTGATGCTGCGCGCGACGTCCCAGGATCGGCGCATGGCGTCGGCGCTCGGCCTCAACGTCGGGCTGATCTACGTATCGGCGTTCGGGATCGGCTGCTTCATGGCGGGGCTCGGCGGTGCCATCGTCGTGCCGACCCAGGCGGCCGTGCTCGGCATGGGAATCGATGCGCTGGTCATTGCCTTCGTGGTGGTCGTGATCGGCGGACTCGGCAGCCTCAAGGGCGCGCTGATCGGCGCCCTCGTGGTGAGCTTCGTGCGGACCGCCGGCATTCAGTTCTTCCCCGAGCTGGAGCTCGCCGTGCTGTATCTCATCGCCGCTCTGGTATTGCTGGTGCGTCCGACCGGCCTGTTCGGGACCGCGTGATGAAGGCGGATCTCAAAACGCCGCGGAATCGCTCCGTGCTCAAGCTCGCCGGCGCGGCCGCACCGATCCTGCTCGTGCTGATTCTGATCCCGGGCTTGGTCGAGACCTACCAGGTGCAGCTGTTGACCTACGGACTGATCGCGGCGATTGCCGCGCTCGGGTTCAACCTGCTGCTCGGCTACACCGGCCTGTTGTCGTTCGGCCATTCCGCCTATTTCGGCATCGGCGCCTACGCCGTCGCCTTCGTGGTGCAATATCTCGGCCCGCATTCCATGGAGTTCTACATCCTGATCGGGATTCCGACGGTCGCAATCACGTCGGCGCTGCTCGGCTACATTTGCGTCCGCCACACGCAGATCTTCTTCGGCATCCTCACCCTGGCGCTTTCCCAGGTGCTCTACAGCCTGGCACTGAAGCTCTACTGGGAGACCGGCGGCAGCGACGGCCTGCGGGTTCCCCGCCCGGCCTTGCTGCTGGGCTTGCTGAGCTTCTCCGGCCCCCGCGGATTCCAGCAATTCATCACGTCGTACTATTATTACGTGCTCGCGATCTTCGTCGTGTGCGTCGTCCTGATGTGGGTGGTCGTCCACTCGCCGTTCGGCAAGACGCTGCAGGCCATTCGCGACAACGAGGTTCGCGCGCGTTTTCTCGGGATCAGGATCCGCCGCTTCCGCTGGATCGCCTTTCTGGTCTCCGGAACCTTCACCGGGCTGGCCGGCATCCTGTGGGTGCCGCTCAATGGGTTGACGACGCCGGACGTGCTGTATTGGACGTTCTCGGGCGAGATCGTGTTCACCGCGCTGCTCGGCGGCTTCCGCAATTTCACCGGGCCGATCGTCGGAGGATTGGTGTTCACCTACCTGAAAACCTACGCGGTCGCGTCGACCGAGTATTGGCAGCTTCTGCTCGGCGTGGTCCTGGTCACTCTGGTGCTGGTGCTGCCGACCGGCATCGTGGGTGCCATTTCCAAGCTCGGTCAGCGGCTGGCAAGAGGGAAGTCCTGACGTGATCCTGCTCAAGACCGTGAATTTGCGGAAGCAGTTCGGCGAGACCCGCGCCTGCGACGGCCTCGATTTCGTGGTGCACAAGGGCGAATTCCTCTCCCTGGTGGGATCCAACGGCGCCGGCAAGACCACGCTCGTCAACCTGATCAGCGCGCACCTGCAGCCGGACAGCGGCCAGATCCTGCTGGAGGACCGCGACATCACCTATATGAGCGTCGCCGACCGCATCAAGGCCGGGATCGCCCGCAGCTTCCAGATCGTCAATTTGTTCGACGGGCTCTCGGTGTTCGACAATGTCGCGCTGTCGATCTTCTCCCGCGAAGGCAAGGCCGTGAGGATGGCGAGCTTGGCCGAGCATGATTACGATGTGCGCCGGGAGGCGCTCGAAGTGCTGGGCGAATTCGGCTTGAGCGGCAAGGCAGAGGCTCTTGCGGGCGGGCTGGCGCAGGGCGAACGCAAGCTGCTCGACGTCGCGGTCGCCTATGCGCTGCGGCCGCGCCTGATTTTCCTCGACGAGCCGACCAGCGGGGTCAGCACCCATGAGAAGGCGCAGATCATGGATACCGTATCGTCCGTGGTGCGCGGCGGTCGCGTCACCGCCGTCGTGATCGAGCATGACATGGACGTGGTGTTTCGCTATTCCGACCGCATCGTCATGATGCACGAGGGCGCGTTCCTCGCCGACGGCACGCCCGACGAGATCCGCGCCAACAAGGACGTCGCCAGCATTCTGCTCGGCGCGCCGCTGGCGGGCTGAGGCGAGAAGATCGTGCTGCTCGAGGTCAAGGACATCAACACCTACCGCGGCCCCGCCCATATCCTGCGCGGCGTGTCGATCCACGTCGATGCCGACGAAGTCGTGGCGCTGGTCGGGCGCAACGGTGCCGGCCGTACCACCATCATCGAGAGCATCACCGGCCTGCTTGCGGTCCGTTCCGGCGAGATCCGCTTCCGCGACGAGGAGATCACGTCGTTGCCGCCGCATCGGCGCGCCAAGCGCGGCATCGGCTATGCGCCGGAGAATTCCGGCATTTTTCCCGAGCTCACCGTTGCCGAGAACCTGATGATCAGCCGCTGGCTCGCGGCCAAGACCGGGCGCGGCGGCGCCGACGGCGACACCGAGGCGCGGGTGTTCGCGGTGTTCCCGGAGGTCCGCCAGCTCGTCGGCCGGCAGGGACTCAATCTGAGCGGCGGCCAGAAGAAGATGGTGGCGATCGCCCGAGCCATGGCGCTCGCTCCCTATCTCTTGATCCTCGACGAGGCGTTCGAAGGTCTGGCACCCGCGGTGGTGAAGCGGTTCCGCGAGGCGGTGATGACCATCAAGGGCATGGGCGTCGCCCTGCTCATCGCCGAATCCAATCTCATGAGCGCGGCGGCGATCGCCGATCGGCTCTACGTGGTCGATCGCGGCGAGATCGTGTTCCAGGGCACGCCGCAACAGGCGCTCGCCGACGAGGAGGTCATGCGCGCGTTGCGCGGGTGAAGGCCGTGTCCCACCCTTCGAAATCGTGTCGTAACAGCAAGCCCCCGACCGCCGCGCTGATGGTCGCCGCGGCAGGCATCCTCGTCACGGTGGCGCGCGCCGGTCACGAGCTGCCGGTCTATCCGTCCTACTATCCGCACGAGATCGCCATCGAGACCATGGCGCCGCAGCACGCGGCCGACCTGCTGCGCGAAAACAAGCTTCACGCCTACCTCGGTTCGCAGCCGCCGTTCCCCGACGATATGCCGGCTTCGATCCGCGCGGTGGAGTCGCTCGGCAGCTTCATCATCGTGCGGCTCAATCCCGCGTCGGCGGCGGCTCGGGATGGATCGTCCGCGTGCACCATGATCGAGACCATCCTGCGCGGCATGGCCGGCAACGGCGGCTTCGTGTTTCATCCTTATCCGGTCACGCCCTTTCACGGCGATTATCTGTATTTCGCCGATCTTGCCACGGCCGCGAAGGCGCGGTTCCTGCCTGCGGCGGCTGTGCAGCCGGCGACGCCAAATCCGAAAATCAAAGCCGATGGCGCGCTCAAGAATTTGGTGCCGGCCGGGTGGATCGCGCCGGGGCCGGAATGGGACGCCGCCGTGGAGGCGATCGATGCGGCCGGCCTCCTCGCCGGATCGATGCGTTCGGTGAACGGCTGGATCGGGCCGCCTTGGCTCAAGGCGGGTTGGTTCCACGCCGAGCGCATCCTGGCGGATGCGCTCGATGATCCCGACGCCAAGGGCCGCGCCGAGGCCGCGCTCGCGCGTCTCGAAGCAAGCCGGGAACACGACGGCGTCGAGCGGATCAATCTGGAGCGCGAGCTCGTCACCGCGCTCGCCGGCAATTGCCGAAAAGTCGTCGCCGGCTACACCGTCAAGCGACAGGTCTTCAACGCGGAATTCACCGAGGGCGTCGAGAACATCGGCTTCGATTCCATCGCCGGGCTCAATTCGCCGATGTTTCTGCGCACGGTGAAGCTCAAGGATTTTCCCTGGAACGGCTGGCTCACGCTGGGCATCGACCAAGGTCCGCAGGCTGCATGGAATCCGATCGCCGGCTTCGACGATCCGTTCGGGCATTTGCTGTGGTCCGCGGTCGGCGATCCCGCGCTAGTGCTGCAACCCTATGATTCGGGCTGGATGCTCAACCGCGTCTCCGATGTCCAGCCGAATTCCGGCCGATAGCAGGCGAGGCGACCCGTGACGACCCGCGCACCTTTCATGCTCGCCGGATCCGTACTGGCGCTGGCGCTGATCGCGATCAGCGCCGTTGTTCCGGCCACGGCCGCGCAGCTGAGCTTCGACCTCAAGGTCGAGCGCGGCCGCGTCGCGGAAGACATGCGGCTGATCCGGGTCAAGCAGGGCGACGTCGTAACATTGCGATGGACGAGCGATCAGCCGATCGTCCTGCACCTGCACGGCTACGACATCGAGAAGCGTGTCGCGCCGGGCCCCGCCACCGAGATGACGTTCACCGCTTATGCGACGGGACGATTTCCGATTCACGTGCACGCGCAGGGGGCCGGCGGCCGCGCGCACGAGGAAGCACCGCTAGTCAATGTCGAAGTCTATCCGCGGTAGGCTCGCAGTGCGGCAGGGCACGGTCGAGCCGCACGCCTCTCCCTCCCCCCATCAGGGCAAGGGAATCGCATATCACTCCGAGCGAGCCGCATCCTGCTCCCTCCCCCCTTGTGGGGCAGGGCTATCGCATATGGCTCGTAGCAAGCCGCATTCTGCTCCCTCCCCCCTTGTGGGGGAGGGATGGGGAGGGGGGTGTTTGTTTGATTCTGCGGACCTTTTACCCCCCTCCCGGCTCGCGCGCAGCGCGCGCAATCCGACCTCCCCCACAAGGGGGGAGGTAACCGGAGCACGCTGCCAGCCAGGTGCGATAGCCCTCCACCACAAGGGGGGAGGTGATCAGAGTGGGCGGTCAGCGATATGCGAGGAGGCCATCAGAACAAGCCGTCTTGTCCTCGTGTTCCTCATCATCCTCTGCACGCTCACGTCCACGGCGCAGGCCCATGGCTTCGGCCAGCGCTACGACTTGCCCTTGCCGCTCTCGCTCTATCTGTTCAGCACGGCGGCCGCCGTCGTTCTGTCGTTCGTCATCGTGGGGCTGTTCGCCCGCCACACGCCCGGCGCGCACGGCTATCCGCGGCTGGATTTAAGCGCGCATCCGCTCGGGCGATGGATCATCCATCCGGCGGTTGCGCACGTTCTCAGGCTGATCGCCGTCGCCCTGTTGCTATTGATCGTACTCACCGGATTCCTCGGCAATCAGAACCCGTATCAGAACCTCGCGCCGACGCTGGTCTGGATCATCTTCTGGGTCGGGCTTGCGGTGTTCTCGGCGTTCGCCGGCGATCTTTGGGCGCTCGTCAATCCGTGGCGCACCCTGTTCGACTGGACCGATCGGCTCGCTCGAGCGCTCGCCGGCCGCGGCCTCGCGCCGCGGCTATCCTATCCCGAAATGCTCGGGGCATGGCCCGCGGTCCTGCTGTTGCTGGCGGTCGCCTGGACCGAGCTCGTGTTTCCGAGCCCGGCCGTGCCCGCCAACATTGCCTGGCTCGCAATCCTCTATTCCGTCGTTACCTGGACCGGCATGCTGCTGTTCGGCAGCGCCACCTGGGTGCGGCACGGCGAAGTCTTCAGCATCTTCTTCGGCGTGTTTGCGCGTTTCGCGCCGACCGAGGCGAGCGTCCGTGATGCTTCCGGCGCACGCGGATTGGCGCTGCGGCCGTTCGGGGCCGGGCTGCTCGCAAACGAACCCGCATCCGCCTCGATGGTCGCCTTCGTGCTGCTCGTGCTGGCGACCGTCCTCTACGACGGCCTCTTGACCACGCCGGAATGGGCGGAGCTCGAGCGTGCGCTCGTCGGCCTGCTGCCGGGCGCCGGCGAACTCGCTGCCATCCTCGTCAGGACCGCCGGCCTCGTCGGCTTCTGGGGCTTGTTCCTCGGCGCCTACGTCGCGGTGAGCGCCGTGATGAGCCTCGTGGCCGGGAGCCGCTCGGCGGGGGAGATGGCGCGGAGCTTCGCCTTCACCCTCGTGCCGATCGCGATCGCCTATCACCTCGCGCATTATCTGGTGTATCTGCTCACGCAGGGGCAATACATCATTCCGCTGGTGTCCGATCCGTTCGGCTACGGCTGGAATCTGTTCGGGACGGCGGGCTATCGCGTCGACATCGCGTTGGTCGGCGCGCGGTTCGCCTGGTATGCGGCGGTTAGCTCGATCGTGCTCGGGCACATCGCCGCCGTCTATCTCGCCGACGTGCGGGCGCACCAGGTTCTGTCCGTGCGCCGTGCGGCGCTGCGCTCGCAGGTGCCGCTCACGGCGCTGATGGTGGTCTACACCTTCGTCAGCCTGTCGATTCTTGCCGAGCCGATCGTCGAGCGCCGCGCGCCCGCGCAGCCGAGCGCGGCGGCGGCCGAGGTCCAGACCATTCCCGAGGACGCGCTCGTCCCCGAGCCTTCGACCGGCCGTTTGCAGCCGGCCGGGCCGGGCCGTTCCGCGAGGCTGAAACTGACCTATCGGGTGATGGGCTCGGCGTTTCACGACGGCACGCGCACGACCGCCGCCGATCTGCTCTATGCCTATATGTTCGCCTACCGCTGGGCCGGCCGCGGCGAAGGCGATTCCCGTTACGATCCGGTCGTGGCCGCCGCGACCGCGCCGTTGCGGCAGCGGCTCGCCGCGGTGCGGATCTCCGGCATCGACACGGCGTCGAAATCGTTTCGGGTCGGGGACGTCAATTTCATCCGCGAGCTGTTCGTCGTCGACGTCTATCTCGATGTTCCGCCGGAAGACCCCGAGCAGGATGCGGTGTTTGCGCCACCCTGGAGCACCTTGCCCTGGCACGTGCTGGTGCTGATGGAGGAGGCGGTTTCCCGCGGCTGGGCGGCGTTCTCCAAGAGCGAGGCCGCGCGCCGCGGGATCCCCTGGCTCGATCTCGTCCGCGCCGAGGACAGCAAGGCACGGCTCGCCACGTTGGTCGACCAATTCGAACGCGAGGCATATCGTCCCGAGATCCTGCAGCCGTTCGTGAGCGCCGAGGACGCGCGCAAGCGCTGGACCGCGCTGTCGGCGTTCTACCGCGAGCACGATCATTTCCTGGTGACCAACGGGCCCTATCGGCTCAAGAGCTGGTCTGGCGGGCGCGCGACGCTCGAGGCGTTCCGGGATTTGAGCTATCCGCTCGGGGTCGGTTCCTACGACGTCTACGCAATTCCGCGCCGGGGCTATGTGGTCAAAGCCGAGCGGGAGAGCGGCGGATTGCGCATCTCGGCGGAGATCGAGACAGTGATGAAATTCATGCGCGACTACCGCATCGTGCGGCAGCAGCTGACTGTCGTCGACCCGATCCTGGTCAAGCGCGCCGCGCCGGAATGCCGCTATGCGGTGATCGACTCGCAAGGCCGCGTCGCGCTCGCCGGCGTCGCGCGCCCGCAGGAGGATCTGACGTTCGTGGTTCCGCTCGACGGCGGGCTGCCGGCCGGAAATTACACGGTTTTCGCCGAGATCCTGGTCAACAACAATGCGATGAACGCGCAGATCGAGCGCATCCCGGTGATAATCGGGGGCGGACGTTGAGAATCGGCTGCTAGTTTCTGTTTTGCCAGGAACGTACCGAACCCCGGAGCTTGAGGGCAAGCGCCTGGCGCAGCTTTCTAGCTTCCCCGCCCGCGCGCATGGCCGACCTGCCATACCTCGTAGGCGGCGAGTGCGAGCACCAAGAGCCCGACCACGACGAAATCCGTCGTCGCCGCCGGCCCGACCCCGCGCAGTACCCAGGGCGAGATCAGAAGCCAGGCTCCGAGCGCCATGTTGATCCATTCCTCCCAGACCTGAAACGCCGAAAGCGTCACCACCTCGGCGAGGATCAGCACGAAGCCCAGGATGACGGAATTCTCCATCGCGGCGGCCTGGTCGTCGAAGTGCAGGATCCAGGGCGACAGCAACAGCCAGAATCCGAGAAGCCAGCTGGCCCAGTCCTCCCATTGCCGGGGAGGCGTGAATGTGACGCTCGCCATGTGCTGCCTCGCGCTTCCGGACTGCAGGTGCGCGCCAGGATAGGCCGTCGCGTCGCGGACGCAAACGCGCGGCCAAGCGAAATCCACGCGCGTCTAGTCTGGCCGCGGTCGGCTGCGGGGTCGCGGAACCCGTAGCCTCGAACCGACGTTGGTCCGGGTGCCGGGCGACAGGCCCGGGGTCGGGACGAGGGTTCGCGAAGCGATGCTTTCCACGCGGGTGCGCAGAGCAGCGGTTGCGCCGGGCCTGGCAGGAGTGCTGCTCCTTGCCGGCTCGGCCCTGTGGCAGCCGGCGTACGCCCAGTACCGCGGCTTCGGCTTCCCGTTCTTCGGCAATCCCTGGTTCTCCGACCGGCCCGCGCCGCAGCCTTGGGCGCCGCGGCACCGCCAGCTGCGGGAACGCGAGCCCGTGAACACGGCCCCGCCGCCCCCGCAGAAATCCGAGATCACCCCGGCGAAGACCGGGATCGTGATCGGCGATTCCATGGCCGAATGGCTCGCCTACGGGCTGGAGCAGGCCTATGCCGAATCGGCCGATGTCGGAGTGGTCCGCAGGGTGCGGCCGTCGACCGGCTTGATCGATCCGTGCAAGGGCGAGCTGCGCAAATGGCTGGAGCAAAGCCTCGCCAACGAGAAACCGGCTTTCGTCGCCATCATGATCGGCGTGAACGACCGGCGCTCGATGCCGGCGTGCGCGCCGTCCGGCAAGGGCGACGGAGCCAAGGCGGGCGCTTACGCCTTTCGATCCAAGGAATGGGCCGAGGCCTATGGCAAGGAGGTCGACGAGGCGATCGCATTGCTCAAGAGCAAGGGCGTGCCGGTGTTCTGGGTGGGGCTGCCGCCTGCCAAAAATATCCGCGCCGCGGATATCGATTTCCTCAACGACCTCTTCCGTGAGCATGTGGAGAAGGGCGGGATCGGGTATATCGACGTTTGGGATGCTTTCGTCGATGAGGACGGAGATTTCACCATGCGCGGACCCGACGTGAACGGACAGACGCGCCTGCTGCGCGCCGCCGATGGGCTCAATTTCACCAAGGCCGGCGCGCGCAAGCTTGCGCTTTACCTGGAGCGCGAGATTGGCCGCACCGTGCTGCATTCCGCGCCTGCCGAACCGCCGGCGGTCGCGCGGGGAACCAATCCCCCGCCGGCCAGGCCCGACGAACGGCCGGTGGCGGGGCCGGTGGTGCCGCTGACCGGCGCGCCGTCGCGCGTCAAAGGCGACGCGCTCCTGGGAGAGGCAAAGCCCGCGCGTTCTTCCTCCGACGCTCGCCTGCTCGGCGCCGAGCCGGCAGCGCCGGCGCGAGGGCGGGCCGACGATTTCAGCTGGCCCCGTCCCGAGCACGCTCCCGGCGCGGCCCAGGAGAGCCCGGACCGCGCCCAGGAAGGCGTCGGCCGCGCGCAGGGCTCCGACGTGGTGCCCGGGCCCCGCAAGCCGAGACCGAGGGGCGCGAGCCGTAAAGCGGGAGAGAACGCGCGCTGAAGCCGGCCATGCGTTTGCCCGCCTGGACCTCCTGGCCAGTCGCTCTTTGCCTCCTCGGCAGCGCGCTGAATGTTTCCGGGGCCATGGAGCAGAATTCCGCCTCCTCCCCCACGCCCGGCCCGGCCGCCCAATCTACGGCGCCGGACCAAGGCCGATCGCCGGAACAATCCCAGACGGCGGCGCCGCCGAGCCAAGGCGCCGCCAAATCGCAACCGGTTGCCCCCGGCGAGCCGCCCAGCCGCGAATCGATCTGCCTGGCGGTGCAATCCGCGGCGGCCGCCAACGAGCTGCCGATCGAGTTCTTCACGCGCTTGATCTGGCAGGAGAGCAGGTTCAATCCGCGCGCAGTGAGCCGCAAGGGCGCGCAGGGCGTTGCGCAATTCATGCCGAAGACCGCGCTGTGGCGCGGCTTGGCGGATCCCTTCGATCCGATCCAGGCCTTGCCGCAGTCGGCCGCCTTCCTGCGGGAGCTGCGGGCCCAATTCGGCAATCTCGGACTTGCGGCCGCGGCGTACAATGCCGGTCCCGGCCGCGTTCAGGCCTGGCTCGCCGGACACGCGAGCTTGCCGGGCGAGACCCGAGCCTATGTGATGGCGATCACCGGCCATTCGGCCGATGCCTGGCGTACGGGCGAGCCGCGGGAGACGGCGGCGCTTCCCGCGCTACCTTGCACGCAGGTTGCCAAGCTGTTCACCCCGTCCAAGCCGGCTGCCCCCGTGCGGCCGAACCCGCCGGCCTGGGGCGTCCAGCTGGCCGGAAACTGGTCGGAAGCGCGCGCGCTCGCGAGCTATGACTCGCTGCAAAAGCAATATCCTGCCATTCTCGGCGGTCGCCCGCCCGTGTTGATCCACAGCAAGATCGCGGGTCGCGGTACTGCAGTCTGGACTCGCATCCGAGTCGGAGCCGACGCTCGGGACAGTGCCGAAAAGCTCTGCTCGAATTTGAAATCGGCCGGCGGCAGCTGCATTGTGTTGCGGAATTGAAAGGGCGAGTCGACCTTCACCGCGCGGGGGCGCCAGGGAGGCGGGGATGCGCAGGGCGGGAATGAGTCTGGGTGCGCTTGTCGTCCTGGTCGCGACCGCGACGAGTCCGGCCGGCGCGCAATCGAAGCCTTCGACTTCGGCCGCTTCACGCCTCCATGCATCCACGGCGCCGCGCATCGCCCCCGCGCAACCCGCGCCTGCAGCCGGCTTCGCCAAGGCGCAGGGTCATAAGGCGCAGAATCATAAGGTCCAGAGTCAGAATCAGAAGGCTCAGAATCAGAAGGCTCAGAATCAGAAGGCTCAGAATCAGAAGGCTCGGAATCAGAAGGCCCAGGGTCATCAGGCTGCGTCGAAGCACGCCGGCGGTCGCCCCAAGGGCTCCCAGGCGAAAAAAGCGCAATCACGGACCGTCCAGGCGCATGCCCAACCCAAAGCCGATCATGCCGGCCGCTTTCGCCCCGTGTTGCAGTTCCATGGCGGCGCCGCCGGATTGTTTACCGGTTGGCCCTTTACGCGGCCGGGATCGCCCGGACGGTTCAGCGGCGATCGCGCCAAGCATCAATACGGCGGATTCATCGGCTGGTTCGGGCCGGTGTTCTGGCCCTACGCCTACGACGACATGTTCGCCTACGTGTTTTGGCCGCTCGATTCCTTCGATTATGGCGAAGCATTCTGGGCATTCGCCTATGACGATTTGTTCGAGGGGATTTTCTGGGCGGACGCTGTGCCCGAGATCGAGCCCGGAAAGGTCATCGCGACTGCGGAGCCGGACGTTCCGAGCTCCGAGGACCGCAGCCGGGCAGGGGTGCTCGGGCTCGAGGGGCAATCGCGCGAATTCGCGCAGATTTGCGGCGATCGGACGCCGGGCCTGAGCCAATGGCCGATTCTGCGCATTGCGCAGAGCGTCGGGCTCACGCGCGAGCAGCGCGCCGGGCTCAAGGATCTGCAAACCGCCGCGGCCGAAGCCGCGCGCGTGCTCAAATCCGCTTGCCCGGTCGAAACCCCGACGACGCCCGTCGGGCGGCTCGATGCGATGCACGAGCGCGTGCAGGCGATGTTGCGCGCGATCGATCTCGTTCACCCCGCGCTCGAGAAATTTTACGCTCCGCTGAGCGATGCGCAGAGGGCTCGCTTCAGTGCGTCGACATTGCAGGCCTCCAGCGGGGACGAGGCGGCCGGCTCGGCAAGCGGCGAGAATGAACTCGTCCCGCAGATCTGCACCGATCATCCCGGTGGGCTCTCGGTGCAAACGGTGGACCGGCTCGAGAACGTGGTGCGGCCGACCGATGCCCAGCGCGGCGCGCTCGACGAGCTCAGAATGGCGGCGGCGCGGGCGGCGCAAATTCTGCGCGACGCCTGCCCCGTGGGCACGCCCGGCAACCCGCCCGAACGGCTAGGAGCCATGCAGCAGCGGCTCGGCGCGATGCTCGATGCTGCAAGCATGGTGCGTCCCGCGCTGCAGAGCTTTTACGGTGCGCTGACGGACGCGCAGAAGGCGCGGTTCAATGCGGTCGGCAAGCAGGCCGGCCGGGTCGGGAACTGAGGTCCTCCGAACGACTGCGCGTTCCGACCGTTGGCTCCGGCCCGCCAGACCGCATGCCTTCAGCAAGGATCTCGTCCGCGGCTTCGGGGGCCGGCTTGTTGCACGGCGCAGTTCGGCGCGGCCCTCGACGCCGCCGCGTGAGTTCTGCTAGGGGTCGCGGCGGCCCTCGCGTGGCCGTGGGCTCCGGCCAACGTTCAAAGCCAAAAAACGTCCATCGGGGAATGAAATGCTCAAGCCGCTGCGCGCCGTGGGGCGGCAGTTCGAAAAATGGATCGGCTGGAACCGGGTCGGCATCGCGCTGAGCATCACCATCATCGCGGTCGCGGCGGTCGTGCTCTATCGCATGCTCCACGACATCGACGTGAGAGAGGTCATGCACGCGGTGCGAAGGACGCCGCTGCGCGACCTGTTCCTGGCCGGGCTGTTCGTGGCGGCCGGCTATTTTACGCTGACGTTCTACGACCTGTTCGCGCTGCGCACGATCGGGTGGAATAGCGTGCCCTACCGGGTCGCCGCGCTCGCCGGCTTCACCAGCTATTCGATCGGCCACAACGTCGGAGCGAGCGTGTTCACCGGCGCCGCGGTCCGCTACCGCGTCTATTCGGTATGGGGCCTCACCGCGATCGACGTGGCGAAGATCTGCTTCGTCGCCGGCCTGACCTTCTGGCTCGGCAATGCAACGGTGCTCGGCCTGGGCATTGCCTATGATCCGAGCGCCGCCAGCGCCATCGACCAGCTGCCGGTTTGGCTCAATCGGTCCCTGGCAGCGGGGATTCTGCTGGTGCTTGCGATCTATGTCGGCTGGGTGTGGATGGCGCCGAGGCAGATCGGCCGCAGCAATTGGCAGGTGACGCTTCCAGGCGGTCCGTTGACCCTGTTGCAGATCCTGATCGGCATCGTCGATCTCGGCTGCTGTGCGCTCGCCATGTTCGTGCTGATGCCGAGCGAACCGCACATCCCTTTCGTGACGCTCGCGGTCATCTTCGTGATGGCGACGCTGCTCGGCTTTGCCAGCACCTCGCCAGGCGGGCTCGGCGTATTCGACGCTGCGATGTTCATCGGACTGTGGCAGTTCGACAAGGAGGATCTGCTCGCCGGGCTGCTGCTGTTCCGGCTGTTCTATTACGTTCTGCCGTTCGCGATCACGCTGGGCGTGCTCGGCGTCCGCGAGCTGTGGCTCGACGTGCGCGAGCTCGCGCCGCACGAGCAGGAACCGGCGGTTGCCGATCCGAACTCGATTGCCGTCGGAACGCCCTGCCAGGGATCGGAGGCAAGAGATCAGACGTCGGCATTCGCCGCCAAGAAGCAAGTCGGCTCCGATCGCTGATTGCTCGCCTGGTCCGATTCCTGATATCGGACCTCGATGCCTGATCCGCGCAGCCGATTTCCTGGGGGACCGCCGCTGCGGGAACGGCTTCTGGCCGCGCGTGGCGTGTTGGTCGCCGCCGCGCTGGTGCTCTCCGCGTTCGCGGCGTTCGGCGTCGTCTCGGTATTCTACGCTTTGCTGGGATTTGCCGTGATTGCCGCGGCGGCCGTCGTCGGCCGCGGCACCTCCGTCCCGCCGCGCACCGCCCGCCCGCCGGAGACGCCCGAACCGGGAATCGGCAGCCCCTGGATCGAGCTTTTGATCGGCGAGCTTCCGGACCCGGTCATCGTGCTCGATCGCGACGGCCGGGTCGTCGCCTTCAACACGCGTGCGAGCGCGATGGCCCCGGCGCTGAGCCGCGGCGAGGCAGTCTCGCTGGCGCTGCGCGTGCCCGAGGTCGTCGACGCGATACGGCGGGTCAGGGCAGGGGCGGGCGCGCAGCGCATCGAATTCTCCGAGCGCGTTCCGGTCGACCGCTGGCTCGCCGCTCACATTGCCCCGCTCGAGCTTGCCGACGCTTCGGGCGGCATGCGTCACCTCCTGCTCATGACGTTTCACGATCTCACGCCCTTGCGCCGTGTCGAGGAGATGCGCGCCGACTTCGTCGCCAATGCCAGCCATGAGCTGCGCACGCCGCTGGCTTCGCTGTCGGGGTTCATCGATACGCTGCAAGGCCCCGCTCGCGACGATCCGCAGGCGCGCGAGCGCTTTCTCGCCATCATGAAAGCGCAGGCCCATCGCATGGCGCGGCTGATCGACGATCTGTTGTCGCTGTCGCGGGTCGAGCTCAATGCGCACGTGCGACCCGAGACGCCGGTCGAGCTCGCGGGAATCGTTCGCCAGGTCGTCGATGTCCTGCAGATGCTCGCGCGTGAGCGCGGCGTGACGATCGCGCTCGCCGTTTCCGCCGAACCGCTGCTCGTGCCGGGCGACCGCGACGAGCTCACCCGCGTGTTCGAGAACCTCGTCGAGAATGCGTTGAAATACGGCGCTTCGGGCAAGCGCGTCGACGTCGCCGTCGAGGCTGCCCGGACCGCGGACGGCGCCGGCGAGGCGATCGTCCGCGTGCGCGATTACGGGCCGGGCATTGCGGCCGAGCATCTGCCGCGGCTGACCGAGCGGTTCTATCGCATCGACGTCGGCCAGAGCCGCGCCGAGGGCGGCACCGGGCTCGGGCTTTCGCTGGTCAAGCACGTGCTCAATCGCCATCGCGGCCGGCTCGGCATCGAAAGCAGGCTCGGCGAAGGCGCGACGTTCACCGTGCGCCTGCCGCTCGCGCCGAGCTGAGGCGATCGCGCCCGCGGCCGAGGACGGGCCGCTCGATGCCCCGTAGGCTTTCTTATTGGGACATACGGACTGTCATGGTTTCGAAACATTGGTTTTCCATGTCGAACGCGTCGGGGATCGTGAGCCTCCGGCGCCGGCCGGCTGAATCGCCGGCAACGCTCGGCCGGCTCGGTTCGCTGGAGATTCGCTTGGCCACGAGCGCCGCCGAGATCCGCCGCGCGCAGCGACTGCGATACAGGATCTTCTACGCGGAGATGTCCGCCGCGGCCGACCTTGTCGGTCTCATCACGCAGCGAGACCTCGATGAATTCGACCCCATCTGCGATCATCTGCTGGTATTCGACAAAACGTCTGCGCATGGGCCGGCGAATGTCACGGTCGCGACGTGCCGCCTGCTGCGGCAAGACGTTGCGGAACGCCGCGGCGGATTTTACACCGCCGGCGAGTACAGGTTGGCGGAGCTGATCGATCGGCACCGCGCCCTGAGATTTCTCGAATTGGGTCGCTCCTGCGTGCTGCGTCCTTATCGCGGCAAGCGCACCGTCGAACTGCTGTGGCACGGAATTTGGACTTACGCCGTGCGTCACGGCATCGACGTACTGGTGGGGTGCGCGAGCTTCGAGGGAACCGATCCGGATAAGTTCGCTTTGCCGCTTTCCTACCTGCACCATTACGCGTCGGCCCCGGAGGCGTGGCGGCTCGGCGCGCAGCCGCGCCGCTATGTCGAGATGAACCGCTTGCCGAAACGCGCCGTCGATATCAAAGCCGCCTTGGCGGACCTGCCGCCGCTCATCAAGGGATATCTGCGGCTGGGCGCCTACGTCGGTCGCGGCGCGGTGATCGACCGCAAGTTCGGCACCACGGACGTCGCGATCGTCTTGCCGGTATCGGCCATCAACGCGCGCTACATCCAGCACTTCGGTCCGGCCGCCGAGCGCCACGCAGCGTGATTGTAAGCGCGAGCAGACAGCCACAGGCCGCTCGAACGTGCAGTCTGCCCTAGTACTACTTCGGCAGGGTATGTACTCATAATCCGAATTGATACGCGATGGTTGTCGATGCCCGCTTTGGAGGGCATCAGTGACTCAAGTCAGACATCGCGCCAAGTCCGCGAAGTGCCGGAACCCGACGTGCCGGCGTCGCGGGTCGGTCTACTCGGTGTGCCAGCGGCTTGCGAACATGTGCGTGGTGCGCGACCATGCGGCCATTCCAACGGGACGGGGCAACGCGCGTGGCGCGCAAGCGACCGCGATTGGGCGTTATGGATCGACGCCATGCCATCCATCGAAGCAGCACCGACGCTTACACCGCGGGCGACGAAATCTATACGGCGGTTCTGCCGCCGTCGACCGCCAGAATCGCACCCTGGACGAAACTAGCGCGGTCGGTCGCCAGGAACACGATAGCCTCGGCAATCTCCTCAGGCGCGGCCGGACGCCCGGCGGGCGCTTGCGCCGCGAGCTCTTGCAGCGCGTCGCCCATTGCTGCCGTGCCTTCGGTGCGGGTCGGTCCGGGACTGACCGCATTCACGCGGACGCCCTTGGGGCCATATTCGGCCGCCCACGCTTTGGTCAGCAGATTGATGGCGGCTTTGCTCGATCCATAGAGGCTCAAGCCCGCCGCGCCGTAACCGGCGACCATCGTCGAGACGTTGACGATTGCTCCTTTGCCTCGCTGCGCCATCAAAGGGGCAAGCTCGGCGACGAGAAAATAGGGCACCTTCACATTGAGCGCATAGACGTCGTCAAACGACTCCTCGCTCGTTTCGTGCGTCGGCGCGAACGGAAACACGCCAGCGTTATTGATCAGGATGTCGACATGGCCGTTTCCCAGCTCGACGGCCTTTCGCGCGACCGCACGGGCGCTCGCAGCGTCGCGAAGATCGGACGAGATGAAATCGGCTTCCCCGCCCGCCGCCCGTATTTCGGCAATCGTCTTTTCACCGCGTTCCACGTTGCGGCCCACGACCATGACATGAACGCCTGACTGCGCCAGTTTGTCGGCTGCCGCGCGGCCGATTCCGCTGGTCGCTCCGGTGATGAGGGCTGTCGTCGTCATTGGCGCACTCCTTCTTTCGTTCTTTTCAGCCGCCGGCCCCCCGGCCGGCTGCGGGAGAAGATGACGTCGAAGGGGCACGCGCGGTAGACGAGCGCCGCGCATCTGACTTATACGCTAGGTGCATGAATGACCGGCTCCGGGAATTGACCGCCTTCGTCCGCGCCGGCGAGACCGGCAGCTTCTCCCGCGTCGCGCGGGAACTCGGGGTGTCGCAGCCGTCGATATCGCGGATGGTGGCAAGCCTCGAGGCGCGGCTGGGTGTGAAGCTTCTTTTGCGCACCACGCGGCACGTCGCGCCGACCGACGCCGGCCGGATGTTTCTCGAACGGGCGCGGCAAATCCTCGGCGATCTCGACGATGCCGAAAATGCCGCGCGCGGAGTAGACGGCCTGCGCGGCACGTTGCGGGTGGCTCTGTCGGGAGCATTCGGAATTCGTGAAGTCATCCCCCGTCTGCCTGGCTTCACGACGCAGCATCCGAAATTATCCATCGACCTGCTGATGTCCGACCGGACTGAGGACCTGATCGCCGAAGGCGCCGATATGGCCCTGCGGCTGGGCCCTCTGGCCGATTCCGGATTCGGCGCGCGGTTACTGGGCAAGGCTCCGCGCCTCGCCGTTGCCTCTCCTGCCTACCTTGCGCGCAGGGGAACGCCGCAAACGCCCGCCGACCTCGCCAGGCACGACTGCATTCTCGGCCCGGGTCTCTCCGGCCGAAGCGGCTGGAGTTTCACGCGCTCGGGGCGGGCAACGTCCGTAACCGTGGAAGGGCCAATAAAGGTCGCCTCGGCCGACGGTGTTGTCGCCTGCGCCAAAGCGGGACTCGGAATAGCGCTCGCCTCTCGCTGGATGTGTCGGGCCGAACTCGAGGCCGGGGAGCTCGTCACGGTCCTTTCCAATTATCAACTTGATTGGGTCGAGCTGCACGCCGTTTACCCGGGCGGCCGTCGACCCTCTCTCAAGGTACGAGCCTTTTCCGATTATTTCGCGGCTCAGCTCATGCACAAAAATGAAGGCGGCTGAGGTTTGCGCTCGGCACCCGGGTCAGCACGACGAATATCAAGCCTCGGATGGCGTTGGCGGGACGTGACGCACCTCACAGCCCGGGCATCGCGCTCCATTCCTTGGTGAAGAGAGCGCGGCTCGTCATGGAGTCGGCGTAGTCCTCTGGGCTGCGCAGCTTGAAATCGCGCAGGCACTGGCGGGCGAGCTGATCGCTCAGAAGCCGAAGGTTGTTTTGTCATCGAACGTTGGTGGCGCGGATGATGCGGCCGCCGCAATAGGCGACATGGCTGTGGTCGGAAGCATGCTCTTCGATTTTTCCTGTGCGCCGTGATAGAGTACTTGTATGAGGCGGCGGGAGTTCATCACGCTTCTTAGTGGCGCGGCGGCCACAGTACCGTTCGCCGTCCGCGCGCAGCAGCCTACCGCGCCGCCAATTGGTTTTCTCAGTAGCCGGTCACCCGAAGAATCCGCAGGGCATGCCGCGGCGTGTCTTGAAGGTCTGAAGGCGTTCGGCTACGTCGATGGTAAGACCGCGACGGTACGATATCGCTGGGCGAAGGGTGAGTACGAGCGGCTGCCGTCTCTCGCGAAGGAACTTGCGGGCCTAAACCCGGCCGTGATGATTGCGGGAGGGGGTACACCTTCGGCCCGCGCAGCAAAGGCGGCGACCAGCTCGATCCCGATTCTCTTCGTCTCCAGTGATCCAGTAGCGGCTGGCCTGGTCGTCAGCCTGAGCCGCCCGGGCGCCAATGTAACGGGCGTGAGCATCATGAGCGGCGAACTGGGAGGCAAACGACTTGAGTTGCTCGCCCAGCTGGTCCCTCACGCCGACGTGGTCGCCTGGCTTACAAACCCTAAGGATCGCGGGGACGCCGAATCCCAGGCACATGATGTTCAGGTTGCAGCTCGCACCCTAGGTCGACGGCTGGTCGTCGTGGGCGCCAGCACCGAAGCTGAGTTGGAACAAAGCTTGTCGGCGCTCGTCACGAGCGGGGCTGGCGCTCTTGTCGTTCAAAACGACCCATTCTTCGATTCGCGGCGAGATCAACTCATCGCGCTTGCAGCCGAGCACCGGATTCCCGCGATCTACCACATCCGAGAGTTTCCGGCAGGCGGGGGCTTGATGAGCTATGGTCCGAGCCTCGCCGATGCTTATCATCAAGCCGGTATCATGGCGGGTCGAATCCTCAAGGGCGCGAGTGTCGCCGATTTGCCTGTGGTGCAGCCCACCAGATTCGAGCTTGTCATCAACTTGAAAACAGCCGGCGCTCTCGGCCTCAAGGTACCGCCCTCTCTGCTCGCCCAAGCCGACGAGGTGATCGAATGAGATGGCGGGAGTTTATCCACGCAGGCGCTATGCCAGGGATAATGTCCGAAATGGGTCAAAGGCCGAAGAACTCAGCTTGAGCATATGTTTTCCGGTTTGCCCCCGAAAGCGGACATTGGGGATCAGCGCCCGCCACCCGGATGCAGATCGAGTTGTCCACGCCCTAGCAAGCTGCGTTCTCCGGCGTGCGGCGGAAATCCCTGCAAGTTCAATCGAGTGTGCCGTCATCAAACCGTCGTCTATCCGTCATAGAACCA
>Ga0153941_1000006_pt1 | contig 236904 bp, 219 predicted proteins | sample TSNJ025MetaG_FD_104733 | JGI IMG/M metagenome (GOLD analysis project Ga0153941, IMG submission 104733) | Attine ant fungus gardens microbial communities from New Jersey, USA - TSNJ025 MetaG | ecosystem: Host-associated > Fungi > Mycelium > Unclassified | place: USA: New Jersey, Brendan T....
CACATGTCGATCGGTTGCGATCCGCAGCGCCGGTAGCAACGCGGCAGCTGGGTCGTTGAATCGATTTTCCGGTTCCGCCGCTCGGCTGCGGGCGGAAGATCGAGCGACGATGAAATGTCTCCTCTTGGCACTACTCAGACAAACTGTTCACGACTGTAAGTGTCCGTTTATGGGGGTGAAGCGGTCAAGCTGACTTCGCGCTCGAAATGACGCGATTGACCCAAATGAGACTCCGGTGGTCAGGACCGTTTCGCGGCGAACCGGCTGATCACGATGCGGTCGCGCGCGCCGCCTTCAACGCCGCGGTCCACCACAGCAGGTCGTCGATCATGGTCTTGGCGGCTGCCTCAAGCTCCGTTAGTCCCGCGTCCACATCGCCGCCCTGAAAGTGCGCCCAAAGTGTCGCGACAGGAATATAGACGGACGAGCGGATCGGAGCGAGCTGAAGCTCTATCGCCGTCAAGCGGAGCTGCTGGACGCCGCGAGCGCCCATGGCACTGCCATAACTCACAAAGGCGGCCGCCTTGCGGTTCCACTCCGGATAAACCCAGTCGAGCGCGTTCTTGAGGACCGCAGAGGGACCGTAGTTGTATTCTGGCGTGACGAAGATGAAGCCGTCCGACCGGGCGATTTCGGCAGTCCATTTCTTGACCACTTCATTCTCGTAAGCCGGGCGACCTGGCATGGCGGGCGGCACGGGCTGGTCGAAGAAGGGCATTGGAAAGTCCCTGAGATCGAGCAGCCGCGCGTCGACGCCGCCGCGATTCTTGACTCGCTGAAAAATCCACTGCGCCGGTTTTTCGGAAAAGCGACCCTGGCGGGTGCTCCCCACGATCACCGAAATGACGGTCATGTTTCGCTCCTTACTGGCGGTTGAAGATTCAGTCGCGTGTCGAGCAAGGAGTTCCCGCGGACACCACTCCGACGCCGTCGCAGAGCTTCCTGACGGGCTGACGGGCACAAAAACTTGACCAAGGACTAGGCTAGTTATCGCTCCTAGGCCCGCGCAAGAAGGCACAAACTTGGTACCGAAGCACACAAAGGTGGCTATCGAGCTTCGCCGACAGCGTGATCGGATGGAACCACGCGAGGTCTGGGCTTGGCACCGAACGGTCATGTCTCGGGCGGACCCGCACTTCCGCTGTTGAGGTAAACCTGCCGTGCCGGCGAGGCGCGCTGACCGCCGCTTTTGACCCAATGTACGGCGTCACCGAACGCCGCGGGAGGGCGATTAAAACCTGCTTTCCGACACGCACATCATTCTGACGGAGAACGCTTCACCGTCTGCGCCACTCACCCGCATTTGCCTGTGATCTTAGGTCAGGTCCACTGCTAGTTGCCGGTGCTGACGAGAGTTCCATCGGGTGCTGCAAGCGGCAGGGTGGAACGTTGAGCTGACTTGCCTGCGCCGACCCCTTCCGTCATCGTGACCACAAGCCATGCGGAACTTGGTGTATCGAGGACCAGTCTTCTGCCATGCTCAGAAAGCCCTACCCGAGGAAACTCGCCCAATGAAGGAAAAGGAACTACGGCTGGCGCTCGTTTGCTACGGCGGCGTGTCGCTTGTGCTCTATATGCATGGAGTCATCAAGGAGCTCTTGAAGCTCACACGCGCATCGAAAATGTATCACTCGATCGCCGATCAGGAACGTCGACAAGCCGAGACATTCGCATCGTTGAATGGGCCTGATGGCCGAGAGCGTGACACCGAGGAGGTCTATTTCTCGCTTCTGAAAGTCATCGGCCGCAAGCTGGACTTACGCGTCATTGTCGACAGCGTGGCGGGCGCGTCGGCGGGCGGCATCAGCGGCATCATTCTCGCACGCGCGCTCGCGCATGACCTGTCGATCGACCACTTGCGCAGCATGTGGTTCGAGGAGGCGGACGTTCTCCGCCTGATCGCACCCAAGCAGCGGGCGCGCCCGTGGAGCAAATGGTTGCTGTATCCAGCTCTCTGGATCCTGTTTCGCCTGCGCATTCTAGGCTTGGTTACAGACCGCGAGATCCGAGGCAAGCTGTCAACCTTCTTGCGCTCTCGCTGGTTCGAACCGCCCTTCGATGGGGACCGGTTTCTGTCATTACTGTTTGACGGAATGAGCGCAATGCAGCGCTCCGGAGCCGAGCGCTCCTCGCTTCTACCGCCCGGGCACGCGATCGATCTCGCGGTCACCGTCACCGACGTGTTCGGATATCCGCGCCGCCTCGAAATCAACACGCCCGGGGAGATCCACGAACGCGAGCAGGGTCTGCTGTGGTCGTTCCGGTTTTGCCACTGGCGGGACGGAACTGCGGCCTCAGATCTCGACGATGGCAATCTGCCCGGACTGGCGTTGGCGGCGCGTGCGACCTCCTCCTTTCCGGGCGTGTTTCCTCCGGCGCAGTTGCGCGACCTCGATCGCATGCTCGAGCGGCGACGGTTGAGTTGGCCGGACCGCGCGAGATTCATGACAGCCAACTTCAGGGAGTATGCGCGCGCCGGCATCGATCCGGGCAAGACGTCGTTCTTGGACGGGAGCATCGTCAACGACAAACCGTTTTCGGCCGCGATCAAGGTGATACGAGACCGTGCCGCCTTTCGGGAAGTCGATCGGCGGATCGTCTACATCGATCCCGACCCGGAGCGCCCTCCGCCGCCACCCGACGGTCGCGCGCCGGGTTTCCTGCAGACATTGAAGGCGGCGCTGTCCGACATCCCGTCGCATGAGCCGGTCTATGGCGAGCTGGCCAGGATTGCCGGCTTCAACGCATCGATCCGTGAAATGCGGGCCGTGCTGGAAGCGGCTCGCCCGCAGATCGATCTGCTGGTCTCCGAGGTCATCGGCGACGCCGGCGCCAGAACCGACGGTGCGCGCGCCGTTCGGCACTGGCGGGAAGTCGCGAACGCACTCTCGGCAAAGCAGGCGGATTACGCCTATCAGGTCTACGCCCGGCTCAAGGCCGGCTCGGTGCTGGAACATCTCATTGGATTGGCCTGCGAACTTGCCGAACTCGACCAAGACTCGCCGCGACGCGCCGTGCTCGCCGCCTCCATCCGCGCCTGGGGAGCTCGCCGAGGCGTGATGCCGCCACAAGGGGTGCTGACGACCGCCGGTTCCATCGATGACGGATCGCATCCCGCGTCATGGATCGATTTCCTGCTTCATTTCGACATCGATTTTCGTCGCCGCAGGCTGTCCTTTGTGGTCCGTGCCATCAATCAGCTCTATTCACGCCTCGCAGAGCCCGAGTTTCGCGGTCTGGAGCCTCGACAAATCGACGATCTCAAGCAGCGGTTCCAACGACCGCTCAGCCGACTGCGAATGCTCGGGTCCGGGGAATTCGCGTATCCCAGTATCAGAGCCCGCCTCGTCGCCCTCGCTGCCGCCCTCGATGGATCAACCGATCGCCCCGAGGCGCGCAATGCTCCCGCCGACAAGACCCTGGCCGAGAGGATAGACGACATCATGGGGCAGCTCTCGGAGGAGCTCGGCCTCAAGAACATCGATCATGAGCTCGACGACATCGCCGGATCCTCCCTCGCCAAATCCCTGCCACAGGCGTTCCGCCATGAAATCGTGCTGCACTATGTCGGCTTCGCCTTCTGGGACGTTCTGACGTTCGCGCTGCCGGAATGGCGCGACATCGGCGAACACGGTGAAATCCGCGTCGATCGCATCAGTCCGGCGGATGCGGTTTCGCTCCGGGCCGGAACGGCAAATCCGACCCTGAAGGGCGCAGACTTGAGGCATTTTGCCGGATTCTTGAGCCGACCGCTGCGGGAAAGCGACTACGTGTGGGGACGGCTCGATGGCGCCGAACGTCTGATAGACATCATCTGTGATGCTGCCAGCGCCGACTTTTCTCTGGATCCCGTCGACATCAAGAAGATCAAAAACATGGCGTTTCATTCCATCCTCGATGCCGAGGATAAATTCTTGCAGGATAAAGCGCTGATTTCTGCCATCAGGGGCACGATTGACAAAGAATAAGTCGCTCAAGCTGCGAGGCACCAGGAGATCCCCTTCATGCGCGCCGATGGATCGGATGTAAAGGATGAGGCCGTTCAGGTTCCTGGCGCAATTTAGTTTTTGAACAGCTCAGATCCCAAGGGTATATTTTCGTATTCACGTAGGCCTCACAGTGATCAATCCGAGAACAAGACCCTGTGGCGAGGGGACGATCCGCTCGACTGGTCACGTTGCGGGCTTCGCGCTTTCCGTGAAGACGTGGGCGCTGATTGCGGGCATTCTCGGATCCTCGACGGCTTTGATCGACGAATCCGTCGTCAACGTCGCCCTTCCGGCGATCGAAACCCAGCTGAACGCGCCGGTCGCCGTGGTGCAATGGGTAACCAACGCGTACACGCTGTGCGTCGCCGCGCTGTTGCTGATCGGCGGTGCTGCCGGCGACCGGTTCGGCCGTCGTCGAATCTTGGTCACCGGCATCGGTATTTTCGCCGTAGCCTCGACCTGGTGTGGGTTAGCACAAAGCATTCCCGAACTCATCACGGCACGTGCGGTCCAGGGCATCGGCGCGGCTCTGCTCATTCCCTGCTCATTGGCGCTGATCGGCGCCTCGTTCGATGAGACGGAGCGGGGTAAGGCAATCGGCACTTGGTCCGGTTTTGCGGCGCTCGCCGGAGCCGTGGCGCCGATCCTGGGCGGCTTCATTGTCGATCATGCGTCCTGGCGTGTGATCTTTTTCATCAATCCTTTTCTCGCATTGCCCGCTGCCCTGATCGCGCTGCGATTTGTCCCGGAAAGCCGCGATCCCAAGGCTCCCGAGACGCTCGATTGGCTCGGCACCTTGCTGGCATTTGCCGGGCTAGGGGCACTGGTTGCGGGCCTAATTTGGGCACCCGGTCTCGGTTGGGGCGATCCTATTGTGGTCGGCCTGTTGAGTGCCGGAACGGTACTGCTGATCGCCTTCGTCAGGCACGACACCCGTACTTCGGCGCCGTTGATTCCGCCAGCCCTCTTCCGCTCGCGCGACTTCGCCGGCGTCAATTTGCTCACCTTTCTGCTCTACGGCGCTCTCGGCGGGGCCTTCTTCTTTCTCCCCTTCGACCTCATCCAGGTGCATGGATATTCGGCAACCCAAGCCGGATCCGCGTTCCTGCCATTCACCGTCATACTGGGTGCGTTGTCACGCTGGTCAGGGGGATTGCTTGACCGTTTTGGTGCTCGCCTGCCGCTCGTGACTGGTCCGATCATTACGGCGCTCGGCTTTATGCTGCTGGCGATCCCAGGGCCGGGAGCCTCCTATTGGACGACGTTTTTCGGGCCGATGGTGGTGCTTGGCTTGGGCATGGCGATTAGCGTGGCACCGCTCACTACGACCGTGATGAACGCGGTCGACCGGCGCCACATCGGCATTGCGTCCGGCGTAAATGATGCAGTCGCGACAGTAGCCAGCCTGCTTGCAGTAGCGGTCTTCGGCATCGTCGCACTGACAATTTCTGATTCCTCGCTTAACCATCAATTGGCTTCCGTTCAGGTCTCAGCGGAGGTGCGGGCCGCGATTGAAAGCGCCAAGGGAAAGTTCGTTATCGATCGGGCGCTGGTCCTTGGTCAAAGCGCCGACCGGCAGATCGCCGTCGAGGCGATTAGGCAATCGCTCGCAGCCGGCATTCGGGGCTCCATGCTCCTCGCGGCAGCACTGGCTCTGGGAGGGGCATTGTTGGCCGCGCTCACGATCAGTCCGAAACCAGGCTCTACGCCCGTCAAACCCCGAAACTCCGATCAGAAACAGCCTTGGCGTTTTAACCCGCGCACGGGTCAGTTACGTCGGGGACATTTGCCGACTCGCTACCGCAACCACCAACCATGAGCGCGGCAATAGTCGAATGTCTGATTGTGGTGGTGGGAAGATTTCCGCTCGCGGCGGAATGGCGGACTTTCAGCGGGTGTTCCCATAAGACCGAGTCTGCCAACTATAGTGGTGGCGCGTTGTACTGCTCCAGCAAGCACACGATCTCTCCTTGCTCAGCTTTCGCCCCAGCGACCCGGTGGCGCCGCGGCGGGTGCCATGGGTCGCTGCGTCGACGCCCGGACCGAGGCCGAAGGCTTCGTCCTGGGGCACATACAGCTGGATTCGGATTGTATCGCTCCCATTCGCGCCTGCAGGCTCAGGAGCTGCCCCTGTCCTTCGTGGGCCAGAAGCTAAGCAGGCGGTCGCGGACGGCGCGCAAAAGCCTGCGAGCGCGATCGACCGGGACCGTTAGACGGGCGACCAGTGTCACAGCGTTGCCGCGGCGATTTCCGGTGCCGGCACTCAGCTGACATACACTAGGTCTGATATGGGGTGGATACCGGACCTGCGCAAAAAATCCGCCCAGGGCCGCCGCTCATGACCCCAAACAGACATTTCAATGTCATTTTGGCACGCTGAACGGCGCACACGTCCCGATTCCGTGGTCGACAAGGCGGGTGACGCGCGTGCCCGGTCGTCAGCTACCGCACCATCTGCAGGGCGAGCCATATCGGTGGTTACCTGGATGAGTCGCCTATCCTGTTTTTCTGGAATGTTGCCAAAAGGTCACAGCTTACCTCAGCAGGAGGATATATCATTTGGATGCTGTAGCTAGCGAATTGGGAGGGTGGAAATGAGAAAGTTGCTGGCACTCGTCTTTCTTGCGCTGATCATCGGGGCGGAGGTCGCGCCGATCATGATGGCAACTCAGGCCGATGCTGGGGGGAGGGGGAGCGGGTGTGAAAGGCATCGCGACAGGTGCTAATCAAACTAACGGGGCAATGGACTGCCTTGCGGGCCGTTTCATCATCACCTCTTGTGGAATGAGGGTAAATCGCCCCTCATTCCTCTACACACTGCTACCACCGCTTAGTCGCCTTGTGGACTGACCGCCAGGGGCGTAGGAATTGGTGGTGACGATTCGCCTTGATCGGGATCCCTGATCTGTTCGGGCTACTTTGATCACCAGGCCGTCACCCAGCGGACCCGGTCGCGGTCCGTCAGGGCTTGGGCTATGCGGATTCGCCGACTCGCGGCGGCACTCGTGCCGCTCGCGGTGCTCTGTCCGACGCTCGCGAGCGCGGGCGACCTCTGGAATCGCAACGGCGCCTCCGTTTCGATCGGAGACGATCAATCGCGCATCGCTTCGGGACGCGACGGAACGGCGCTTGTCGGCCATGCTTTCGTGCTCGACTGTCCGGCGTTCCCCTTTGCGGGGAGGGGCGCAATTCCCGCAGATCACCCCGAGCGTCCAGGCACTGTGCCGCTGCGAACTGCGGGATGCCATGGAATCGGTTGGGGCGACCGATCGGGCGCCGACTCGTCGCTCGCCTTTGCCAATGATCCAGCATCGACCCTCAGCGAATTTCGCCCATCGGCCGAAGCCGACGGGCGACCTGGCACGACGCCGAGGGCGCAGCGCCCGAAGATAGCGGCTGTCCCTGAAGCCAGGACGGGGAGTACGTCGGTTCCAGCCCAACCCGCCGCCGTCGTTCAAGGCGCGGGCGCCGCGTATTTGGTCCAGACCGCCTACGCGAGCGCGCTACAGGAGTACGATCAGGCAATGCGTCTTGATCTGAGCAGTCCCGTCGGCCACGGCAGCCATGACAGCCATGACAGCCATGACAGCCATGACAGCGTCTACCAGAAGACGGGCGATGCCGACGAAGCGAAAGGCACCTTTCCGCTGAAGCTGAAGCTCGATCCCGACAATGAGCAGGTCAGCCTGATATTCACGCAAAAATGGTAAATACATCGGCGTCCGTTGCAGGAAACTCAGTGCTGCAAAGTCTCCAGACCTCTCATCACGGCAAGTCCGTTCTTTGGCCCAATGGAATGGATCTCGCTAGTAGCGTGGACTTCTGCTTCTGGCACCGAACCGACCTGCCGCGATGTCTGCTATCCAGTCGCTATTGGGGGGTAAGCGGACATATCGCGGACATGCTCCGACCGCCGCCTTTGACCCATGACGGACATCGGCGCCTAGATTTTGCTGTGACGCAAAACTCTACGCTCGCTGGCTGATGTGGTAGGGTGTCGTTCTCGGCCTGACGGGATGGGCTATGAGGCGGCGGGAATTCATTACGCTTCTCGGCGGCGCTGCGGCGTGGCCAATTGCGGCGCGCGCGCAGAAATCGGCAATTCCGCTGGTCGCCTATCTCGGTTTTGGATCACCAGGGGGCTTCGCCTCGCGGCTGTCAGCATTTCGACAGGGCCTTCAGGAAACCGGATATCGCGAAGGTCAAAATGTCGTGATCGAATACCGTTGGGCAGAGGGACAGAACGAGCGGCTGCCGGAATTAGCAGCCGATTTGATACGTCGCGAGCCGAACGTGATCTTCACACCCAGCAGTGCTCTTGCGGCCCGGGCCGCAAAGTCAGCGACGACAACAATTCCTATCGTCTTCGAGACGGGGGTTGATCCGCTCGCCTCGGGGCTCGTCGCGAGTCTCAGTCGACCAGGCGGAAATATTACAGGCGTGACATCATTGAACGTGGAGGTTGGGCAGAAGCGCCTTGAGCTCCTTCGCGAGTTGCTGCCTACCGCTGGGATCGTTGCCGCTCTTGTTAACCCGACTAATCCCGGTGCCGAGACCATAATGAGAGACCTGCAGTCCGCTGCTCGCAGTTTAGGGCTTCAGCTCCATATTCTACATGCGAGTAGCGAACGCGATTTCGATCTTGTCTTTGCAGCATTGTTGCAGTTTCACGCCGACGGGCTCGTAGTCACTCCCGATGCGTTCTTCATTGGCCGGAGCGAACAGCTCGTGGACCTGACGCTCCGCCATCGAGTTGTTACGATCTTCCACGCTCGAAACTTCGCAACCGCTGGCGGCCTGATGAGCTATGGGGGCAGTATTGCAGAGGCGCACCGTCAGGCCGGCATCTACACCGGCCGGATTCTCAAGGGCGAGAAGCCCGCCGATCTGCCAGTCCAGCAAGTCACGAGGCTCGAGCTGGTCATCAACCTCAAAACGGCAAAGGCGATTGGCCTCGACGTGCCTCCAACGTTACTCGCGCGCGCCGACGAGGTGATCGAATAACCCCGTCTATGACCGCTTTTGGCACTGAAGAGACCATCAACCGGGCTGCCGGAATGGCCGCTTACTGGGGTAAAGCAGCCGTGCGGCTGTGCGGCCAGATAGTCTCAAGATGACCCTTATGAGACATCGCGCTTGTCGCCTTGGGAGCACTTCGCTGCCGATCTCGGATGTCCGCTCGGATGTCGGCAATCGGGGGATAACCGGACTCGTCAGCTCTCGCGGTGCGAGGAGCGACATGCGATTGGGATCTGGAAGTGCGGCGCTTCGCGCGCGGAGTGGTCGGTAGCGGGCCGAGTGCTTAATTGCGATCAAGTTTCGGATACGGCGTGCCGTCCTTATGCCTAAACGTCTTTACTCCATTGGGGCCCGCCTTCAATTCCAAATCGATGTCCGGATAGGTGACTTCGTCGCCTGGCGTGCGGTCTCCCACGACTAGAAAGGCGGCATCTTTGTCGGTCACATTCAGGAAGTGGTGACCGTCCCCAGTGCCGGCCGGGAATGCGATGCAGGTGCCCGGCCCGACCGTCTCGCGCCCCGCATCGGTGACGAGGACGAATTCACCTTCGATGATGTAAACGAACTCGTCCTGTTTCGTGTGGGCGTGCCGGGCCGAAGATTGGCCGCCTGGCTCGACACGTACGAAGTTGACGCCGTAGTTTTTGAGCCCACCGTAATCGCCTAGACGACGGTTCCATCGTTTGCGCTGGCCGTCACGAAATGGTGTTGGATACCCGGATGAATTGCTCTCCGGCAAATCCGTCGGCTTGAATACTTTGGAAGCCCTCAACATATGCATTCTCCTCGGCAGTCTGCCACATGGTGCCTTTGCCGCGAGACGCTAGTCTCCTGCTTAAAACGCTTTTCCGACGAGCAAGATTGCTGCAACTGCTCAGGTCTCAATATGGCACTGAACCGACCTGCCGCGATGTCTGCTATCCAGCCGCTATTGGGCGGTAAGCAGACATATCGCGGACACGTTGCGACCGCCGTCTTTGACCCCAACCGGACGTTCGCCGCCTTCATTCGATCACCTCGTCGGCGCGAAGTAGGAATGTCTCCGGGATCGTTAGGTCGATCGCCTTTGCGGCTTTGAGGTTGATCACCAGCTCGAGCTTGGTCGGCTGCAGGACTGGGAGATCGGCCGGCCTATCGCCCTTGAGAATCCGTCCAGTGCCGCAGGCAGTTCATTGCGCCCGAAACGCTACCGAACCGGCAGCAACCCAGTTCTACTCTGTCCGCGTCTCGCTTCGGCGGGAGATTGGCTGCCGCGACGGAAGCTCAGATTGAAGGTTCTCGGCTCGAGCCAGAAATTCACGTCCGAGAGCCTCAAGATTGCCTGCCATCTTGCGATCAGATTTGGCGCGGGCCAAGCGAAAATATCGTTCTGCCCGGAAGCGGAGATATGCCGCGTGCTCCATGGAGAGAGTTCCCTCATGAGGGGCTCCGTCCCTAGAGCGAACTTATCCCAGCTTTTCTTCGCACTCACGCCTGTTTGCGCGGCAGGTTGCTCAATCTGTGAGCATCGGCATTCATCCATTGGGACGCAATACCGGCCCGGCTGGGTAGCACGTCCGACCCCAGCCTGAGCGTCTAGGTCCGATAAGGCCTTTTCAGTTCAGAGAGCGAGACGTGCGATGGTGATCGGGCAGTCCAGAGTCTCGGTGGATGGCAGAACTATTGAAAACGGCAGCGTCCTCGACGCAATCGCGCAGAAAATTGTGAGCTTCTTCTCCACGTAGCTTGGAACGCTCCCATTGATGCCGGATGCAATGCCCGATATCGGCGGCCTTGGCAGCAAACTGGGGATCTTTCGCTCTCGCACCAGGATTTCCGCCCGGTCCGGACAGGGCGCTTTTCGGATCATCCATCTTCAGCTATGTCACATGCGCGGGATCCGGGCTTGATTCGACGATGACCGTCCTCTCCGTCCGCCACGTCACGGTGTATCGGTACAACCGACCGGTCTCGTTTGGGCCGCACCGCATGATATTCCGGCCGCGCGACAGCTATGACCAGAAGCTGCTCGATGCCACGCTCGTCATTACCCCAGAGCCGGTCGATCTCCGCTGGCTGCACGACCCGTTCGGCAACTGCGTGACCATCGCGAAGTTCGGCGATCCGGCGCAGGAGCTTCGCTTCGAAAGCAATATCCGCCTCGACCATTTGCCTGCCAACGTTCCCAACTTTCAGATTGAGGATTACGCGAAGACCTATCCGTTCTCGTACCGTCCGGACGAAGAGCCTGACCTCGTGCCTTCGATTGAGCGACAGCATCCCGACCCAGATCAACAGGTTTACCGCTGGGCGCGCAAATTCCTGCGGGTCGGGCACGCGCACGATACCAGCGAGCTGCTCATCGAGCTCAGCCGTGCCATCAAGGAAGACTTCACATACGAGCGGCGGACAGAGCCTGGCACCCGGGATCCCGTGCTGACCTTGCAACTCGGGCGAGGAAGTTGCCGCGATCTTGCCCTGCTCATGATCGAGGCGGTACGTTCGCTCGACCTCGCCGCGCGCTTCGTCTCCGGCTATCTGTACGTGGCCGATCGGGATGATCCGCAACACATCGGCGGCGGCTCGACCCACGCGTGGTGCCAGGTCTACCTCCCGGGCGCAGGTTGGGTCGAGTTCGATCCTACCAACGGCATCATCGGCAATCGCGACCTGATCCGCGTGGCGGTCGCACGCGATCCCAGTCAGGCCGTGCCGCTGTCCGGCAGCTGGCGCGGCGCCGCCTCCGATTATCTCGGTATGACGGTCGAGGTGAGAGTGAGCTCGGAAGGCCTCCTTTGCCCCGCCGCGTAAGACGTGTACCAGCTGTGACTACCAGCGCTTGATCCGCTAATCGGCGACGGGCCCCGGTTCGACATCGCGGTTGAGCGCGGCCTGGCCCACGGGCCGGAAAATCGCACGGCAATATGCTACGTTGAGGGAAGGGTCCGCCTCCTGTCCAATGCCAGCTCGCATGTCAGTCAATGCCTGTGCTCACGAGTCTCAATCACGTCACCAGATACCTTTACGATCGCCCGGTCTCGCTCGGATCGCAGGTGATCCGATTACGGCCCGCACCGCATTGTCGCACGCGGGTGCGCAGCTACTCGCTCAAGGTGACCCCGGCCGAGCATTTCGTGAACTGGCAACAGGACCCCCACGGCAATTGGCTCGCGCGCTACGTCTTCCCCGATAAGACCATGGAGTTCACCATCGAGGTCGATCTCCTCGCCGATATCGCGGTCGTCAATCCGTTCGATTTTTTCATCGAGCCCTATGCGGAACGTTTTTCATTCGTCTATCCCGACGGACTGCGGCGGGAGCTGGCGGCCTACCTCGATCCCGAGCCGGCCGGTCCCCTCCTGGTGGAATTTCTCGCCGCGGTGCCGCGCGATTTCCAGACCACCATCGAGTTTCTCGTTGATTTGAACCGGAGACTGAACCAGGCAATTCGCTATGTCATCCGCATGGAGCCCGGCGTGCAGTCGCCCGACGAGACGCTCGATGCCGGCTCCGGTTCGTGCCGCGACAGTGCCTGGTTGCTGGTGCAGGCGCTGCGCCATCTCGGCCTCTCGGCGCGCTTCGTGTCTGGTTACCTCATCCAGCTCAAGCCTGACGTGAAGTCGCTCGAAGGTCCCGCGGGAACCGAGCAGGACTTTGCCGATCTGCATGCTTGGGCCGAGGTCTATTTGCCGGGCGCAGGCTGGCTCGGACTCGATCCGACGTCGGGGCTCTTCTGCGGCGAAGGCCATTTACCGCTTGCCGCAACGCCGCATCACCGTTCGGCGGCGCCGATCACCGGAGTGGTGGATCCGGCGGAGGTGAAATTCTCTGTCGAAACGACCGTCGCGCGCGTCGCCGAGAGGCCGCGGGTGACACTGCCGTTCTCCGACGAGTCCTGGACGGCGCTCGACGCGCTCGGCGAAAGCGTCGACCGAGACCTTGTAACCCAGGACGTCCGTTTGACCATGGGGGGCGAACCGACCTTCGTGTCGGTCGACGATCGTCAAGCGCCGGAGTGGAACAACGCCGCAATCGGCCCGACCAAACGAATCCTTGCCGATGATCTCATTCGCCGGCTGCGAACGCGGTTTGCGCCCGGGGGCATGCTGCACTTCGGTCAGGGCAAGTGGTATCCGGGCGAATCCCAGCCACGGTGGGCATTCTCGCTGTTCTGGCGGAAGGACGGGAAACCGGTCTGGCATGATTCTGGGCTCATCGCCGAGGAGGCCGCGGACATCGCGCCCACCGTTGAGGATGCGCGGCGTTTCGCCAACGGCCTTGCGGCTGCTCTCGGCATCTCCTTCGACCACGTGCTGCCGGCATTCGAAGATCCGGTTCAATGGCTCGCAAAGGAAGCGAGGGTTCCGGTCAACATCGACCCAATGGATCCAAAGCTGGAAGATCCGGAAGAACGGGTAGGCATGGTACGAAGGTTCGCGCGCGGATTGAGTGGACCCGCGGCGTTCGTGCTGCCCGTGAAGCCGTCGGATCGATCGGCCGGTCCCGGCTGGACCAGCGAAAAGTGGAACCTGCGCCGCGAGTGGCTGTTCCTGGTGCCGGGCGATGCTCCGGCCGGCTTCCGCCTGCCGCTGACATCCCTGCCTCGTCTGAGCCCGACGTCCTATCCGTACGTGATGCCGGCAGACCCGTTTTCCGAGGGCGGCGAGCTGCCGGATTCGGAGCCCCCGAAGCATCAATCCGCGGCAACTTCAGCATCGGCATTGTTTCGGGCCACGGCGCAGTCCGAGACCGAGATTGCCGAAGACGCCGTACGCACGGCGCTCACCGTCGAGCCGCGAGCCGGTCGCCTGTGCGTCTTCACGCCGCCCGTCGAGCAGTTGGGGGACTACTTGGAGCTCCTGAGTGCCGTCGAAAAAGCCGCCGGCGCACTTGCGATGCCTGTTCACATCGAAGGTTATTCGCCACCCGATGACCCTCGGCTTCGCATCATCAAGGTGACGCCGGACCCGGGCGTCGTCGAGATCAACGTCCACCCATCCGCGAGCTGGCGCGAGGCAGTCGATACGACGCGCGGCGTGTACGAGGAGGCGCGGCTGGCGCGGCTCGGCACGGACAAGTTCATGAAGGACGGGCGCCACGTCGGCACCGGCGGCGGCAACCATGTGATCGTCGGGGGAGCGACGCCCGCCGACAGTCCGTTCCTGCGGCGGCCCGATCTCCTCAAGAGCGTGGTGCTTTATTGGCAACGTCACCCATCGCTTTCTTACTTGTTCTCCGGGCTTTTCATCGGCCCCACGAGCCAAGCGCCGCGCGTCGACGAGGCGCGGCACGAGTCGCTCTATGAGCTCGAGATCGCGCTGTCGCTGGTGCCCGAGCCGGGGAAAGATACGGCGCCGCGGCCGTGGCTGGTGGACCGGCTGTTCCGCAACCTGCTCGTGGACGTCACCGGCAATACCCATCGGGCCGAGATCTGCATCGACAAGCTGTTCTCGCCGGACAGTCCGACCGGCCGCCTCGGCCTCGTCGAGTTCCGCTCCTTCGAGATGCCGCCCGATGCCCGCATGAGCCTCGCCCAGCAGCTCTTGCTTCGCGCGCTCATCGCCTGGTTTTGGCGAGAGCCGCAGCAGGGCACCTTGGTCCGCTGGGGCACCGCGTTGCACGACCGCTTCATGCTGCCGCATTTCGTCTGGGAGGATTTCCTCGGCGTGCTGTCCGACCTTGATCGCGCTGGCTACCACTTCGATGCCGCGTGGTTCGAGGCGCAGCGCGAGTTTCGCTTTCCCCGGTACGGCACCGTAGAGCATGGCGGTGTCAACCTCGAGCTGCGCCATGCGCTCGAGCCCTGGTACGTGCTCGGCGAGGAGAATGCCGTAAGTGGCCCCGTACGCCCCGTCGATTCCTCTGTCGAGCGACTGCAGGTCAAGGTCACGGGCCTTACTCCCAACCGTTACATCGTAACCTGCAACGGGCGTCGCGTGCCGCTCGTTCCGACGGGCCGGACGGGGGAATACGTTGCCGGGATACGCTTCAAGGCGTGGAAATTGTCCACCGGACTGCACCCGACGCTCCCCGTCCACGCGCCGCTCACCTTCGACGTGATCGATAGCTGGAGCCGCCGCTCGCTCGGAGGCTGCGTCTATCAGGTGGACCATCCGGGCGGGCGCATCTATGACGCCTTCCCCGTCAATTCCTACGAGGCGGAGGCCAGACGCCTGGCTCGATTCCAGGATCATGGGCACACTCCTGGATTCGTCGCTGCCCCGCCGGAAGAGCGGTCAATTGAATTCCCCACCACACTGGACCTGAGGTACCCCCGGCCCTGATGCGCTCGGTGCCGCGCACATGAGGCTTGCGGTCAGTTTTCCTCTCCGTGCGCCTCACGGGTGAAGCCAGTCGCAGAGGCCTGATCGGTTCGATGGCGCGCTTGAGAAGGATCGACGCCTTGCCGTGCCTCAAGGCCTAGCTTCACGTCCAGAAATGCCGCTAAACAGCATGGGCAAGGTTGACAGTCACACGAATGCTGAACTCCATCGGTGACTTTCGTCGCACAGGGCGCTGGTCGACTGGTTGAGTCTGAGCCGCGAAGATCAACGAGCTTTTTCTCAGAGTTTGCTATTCTCAACACCTCGTCCGCCGCGCAATTCGAGCAATATGCGAATGATTTGCTCAACATTCGGTGGCCGGTGTTCCTCTTGGTACGCCAACAAGATGGCCTCAGCCAGGTGCGCGCCGGAGTAGCCGACAAAGGGTGCCTCCTGCACGGCCGGGATACGAATATCCCGGATGGCCGTTTGGCCGCTCGAAATAGAGAATTCAATCCGAACGATCGGCTCTGGTTGATGGACAAGTTGGAGCGACATCACGTCACTCCACGGTGCGAACCACTGCTCCTCAAGACCCAATCCTCGCATGAAAGGATCGGGCTCAACGCTAATGCCAGTGTCGGAGAGAGTAAGCAAAATGAAGTACATGCATTCTTGTGTCCAGGGCGTCATGGAGGCACGGAATCTCAGGTTAAATCCGTTACCCATTTCTGCTGTCCGTCCGCAGCATTTTCGGTGTTGACCGCCCAAATGCCGATCTGATCCGCGGCGATGGTCTTGGGCGCAATTTGCCACTGACCGCTCCGCGTCTTTGATGTATTCCCTCTCTCATAACCGAATACATCAGAATATCCCATCGCCAGACCCGGAGGCCAAATTCAGCCCACGGCACCTCGTAACCGCTGTGAGAGACGGGTTATTTGCTCGCCTGACCTTCAAGTTACGGAAATTACTAACTTTCACGCCGGCTTCGCAAGCGCCCCAGTTCGTCGGACCGCGTGGCGGGCCCGGCGGGACTCGAACCTGCAACCAATGCCCTGGCTTGGTGGAAGGCGCGGACATCCGGTCTGAAGCCATCGTCCTCGAGCAGTGGGGCGACCGGCGCCCGACCCGAAGGACGCCTGGCAGAAGGCCGTCGTCATCTGCGCCCATCTTCGGCGGCCTTCGTCACCATTATTGCAGAATCTAATTTTCGGCACACACAGGCTCACCGGGAAGCCGCCGTCTCTGATCGGAAGCAGAACTACGGCGATTGGTAAGCTCCTGGCCGGTTAACGTTCATACTGGTAGCGGTTTGAACACCCCGGTGACGGGGTAATCGCGGTCGGATTGCTACAAAGCAGTTTCCTCACGGAATCAGACGGCCGGTTGGGATATGCCGACGCTGCTTATCTCGTCCGTCCAGATCTTGAAGCTCAGCAGCGTGTTAGGGCCGAACGTATTGCTGATTGCGACGTCAGCCGCATCTCGACCTCGCGCAATGAGCACGCGGCCGATCCGCGGCACATTGTTCCGCGGATCAAAGATGTACCAGCGGCCGCCGAGATACGCCTCGATCCAAGCGGCGAAATCCATTGGCCCATAGGGCGGCAGGACGCCGATGTCGCCGAGATAGCCGGTGCAGTAGCGTGCCGGAATGTTCATGCAGCGGCAAAATGCGATGGCAAGGTGCGCATAATCGCGGCAGACGCCTTTCCCCTCGTTGAACGCTTCAAAGGCCGACTTGGTGGAACGCGAGTACTCGTAGCCGAACGTGATATGGTTGTGAACAAAATCGCAGATCGCCTGAACGCGGGCCCAGTCCGGCGGCGAATGGCCGAACAGGTTCCAAGCTATCTGGGACAGCCGGTCCGTCTCGCAGTACCGGCTTCCCAGCAGAAACATCAAGGTTTCTTCGGGTAGGTCTTGGACCGGGTGTTGCGGAGCCGAGGCGACGACCACGTCAGGCTCGCCGGTGTCCCTTACCACCGCACTGCTCGCCAACCGAAACTGGCCTTTAGGAGCCACGATCCTGTTGCACCAGTTGCCGAAAATGTCACGATAAGCCGTGATCGGCGTCGACGGAGTGGTAATCATATGGTCGGGAGTTACGATGTCGGAAGCGCGCGTATAATGGATGTTCAGCATCAGCATCATGGGCGTTGGCTGCGGACAGTCGTAGATCAACTCGTAGCCGACCCGGATCTGCATGATAAGCCTCTCGGAATGTCGCGGCCAGGCAAAGCGCCGTCTATGTGGCAGGTGAGGTCGTAGAACGTATTCTCCCAGTTGATCGGGTCTTGGACGGGCGCGTCTCGTCGACCACGCTCACTGTAACCTCCATACCGAGGAAGCAAGACGCGTAGCCGATGAAACTGCCCCACAGAGGCAGGGCTTGCGCAGGGTCCCAGGCCACCGCGACACGAATAAGATTACGATTGCCGATGATGCTGTTGGTTGGATCGAAATCAACCCAGCCTGCTCCCGGCAGGTAGACCTGCAGCCAAGCATGGGTTGCGCCGCCGCTGACAGTGGGTGCATGGACTGCATCTGGCACAAAGATGTAGCCGCTCACGAAGCGGGCCGCGAGGCCAAGAGATCGGACGCCTTCGATCATGAGCAAGGCAAAGTCGCGACAGGTTCCGCGGCCGCGCTGAAGCGTCTCGCTTGGGGTCTGCACCTCCCGCTCGATGCGGCGGGAATAGACAAACTGCTCCCTGATGCCGAGTGTCATCGAGCGAAGCAAGGCGATGGTGCCGGTGGGTCCAGACGGCGCCAGGAAACTTGCCGCCCAATGATCAACGTCCGCTGCAGGGCAGTGCCGTTCCAAAGCGCGAGTAAGGTCGGGCCGGTCATCGCTCGGGTAGGCTAACGGATAGGTCTTTGCGTCGGGATCGAGCGCATAGTCGGGGAGCGCCGTTTCCACATGTTCAAGCGTGACAGTACTCTCGAAGCGAAGCTCCGAAGTTCTCCCGGAGAAGGTTGCGACTGCGACGGAGTTATCGAAGACATCATGAAGCCACCGCAGATGCTTTGGCTTTGGCATGATGTTGAGCCTTGTTTTGATTAGACGGAGATCATGACTCTCCCGCGGCCGAAACATCATGCGATGCTCGCCCAATCCGACCGGCTCCGAGTAGCGGTAGATCGTGACATGCCGCACGGTTAGAAGGCGCATCCCAGATCCTATCCTTCCGCCCATAAAAACCAATCAGCCGAAGTCGATCGGTGACGAAAGTGTCTTCGCGAATCCGAAGTGGTGCTGTCGGATGGTCGCGGTCCAGTGCGTGACCTCGCCAAGTGGATCGCCGCCCGCCAAACGTGTTTCAGCGGGCTGTTTCGGTCCGCAACAACCGCTTCCAAGTGAGCACGGTCGCGGGTGCTTACACCGACCTATAGTCCCTTCGCATCCAGCAGACTCGCGTGACTGCGTCTCGCCGGGAATCCACAAAGGGACTCGAATGTCAAGTTTTATCCACTAGGGAGACCCTGCTATGAAAGCATGAAGGTGACAAGAGAGCAGCAAAAGAATGGCGGAAAGAATCCTGAGCATGCCCACGACGGTATGGCCGCAAGTCGCGAAACTCTCAGTTTTCTGCGGCGTTCGGAGTTCTTGAGTGGGGAAAAGCATAGCGCCTACTTTTGTCGGGGATATACACCGCGCATTTTCCGCGCCAACCTTAAAGGCGGACCTCCGAGGTGCGAGACTAGCGCGAACCGCCTCTACGATCGAGCGGGACGCCGACAATCGGCGATACGGTGCATGCCGGAACGAGGATAAGCGCAGTTGACCGAGACGCTGATCAGGCTTCTGGCGGAGGACGAACCGACGGCTTTCACCGTGAGCAACGAAGGCGGCCGATCGCCGTTCTTCATTGCCTGCGACCACGCGGGAAAGCGCCTGCCCCGGCGGCTTGGTAAGCTCGGACTCCCAGATAGCAAGCTCGAAGGTCACATTGCTTCAGATATCGGCGCGGGCTCCGTCGCCTGCCTTGTCGGAAACGCCTTGGATGCATTCGTCATCCGGCAGACCTATTCGCGCCTCATCATCGACTGCAACCGACCTCCGGGCGCGGAGACCTCGATCGTCGAAATTAGCGAGGCGACGACGGTCCCCGGGAATATCGGCCTGAGCGCGGGGCAGAAAGAGGCGCGGGTTCGAGAGATATTCCGGCCCTATCATGATCGGATTGTCGCCGAGCTGGATAAGCGCCGGCAGAGCGGCCATCCGACGGTGCTAATCTCCATGCACAGCTTCACGCCCGTCTTCAAGTCCGTGGTGAGGCCCTGGCATGTCGGCGTCCTCTACCGCGACACGCGCTTTGCGCATATCTTGATGAAGCTTCTGCTGCGAGAGGATGGCCTCGTGGTGGGCGACAACGAACCGTATACAGTCGCCGACATCTCAGACTATACGATCCCCGTTCACGGCGAACAGCGGCGTCTGCCCCATGTGGGGCTCGAAATTCGCCAAGACCTGATCGCGGATGAGGCGGGGCAGAAGAGCTGGGCGGCATTGCTGGTCCGGTTGCTGCCAGAAGCCTATCAGCGTCTCACTGCCGGGGATTGAATTGCAACCGCGACATCTCGATCGGTTTTTCGCGATGCTGACATCGCGGTCCACGGGTGCGATTCGGCAGGCTGGTCGCAGCGAGTGCTTCGGCGTCAGCGCGATGAAACTGGTCGAGGACGGAACCTTCAACGCCGTCACAAACGCGCGCCAATGAGCGTCACTGAGCGGGAAAATCCGCGCGCGTCATATAAATGCACGCAACCACCAGCACTCGGTCAGCGCGTTGAGCAGGACCGCGTTCGGACAGTAGCCCTTCCAGGCCGGATCGGCGGGATCGCGCCTCAAATCCGAATCGCAGACTGCATGACACCCGCACCTTACGCACAGGCCCTCAAGGTGGTGGAATACGCTAAGTTCACTCCGGGCGACCGAAAGCGGATTGAGGTCGAGAGCCGCGATGCGGCGCGGCAAAAGTTGGCTCTTTGTAAGAGGCATCTGAACCTCCCGCAGCGGCCCAGTTGCATACAAACGATCTTGACGCTGGTCTCCTTCGGGCAGCCACTCTATCATTGGCACCGTACGCCCTTCACGCTGATTCCGGCCTAAATGTTTGTTGCTCGTCCACCGCTCGGGGCCGAGGCCAATCAAGCCGCAAGATGTACTCATGCAAGGCATTCGCCTCGAGCTCCATTTCTCCGAGTCGATAAATCACCACGTCACCAATCGAGACGATTCCGACCTGCCGCACTGGCGCACAGCTTCTCGATGCCCAGCCGTGGGCGCATTGATCTCGGTCAAAAGGTGGAGGCGGGTCGCGGAACGAGGTACCGTCGATTTCAGTGCCATGCGTTATCACGCCGTACCATCGTCCAGAGTTGGCTGGGGTTCGTGACGATTGTCACCCCTGTTGGCCGTCGCCGGTGCTCGGTGGTTGCCGGTTACCGCAACCATGGTGGCTTGGTGGTCGTCGACGACGCCGACGAGGTGATCAAATGAGGCGCCCCACGACCCTTTTCGAGACAGGCTCTTACAGTTTGAATGTCCGAGTCTGGCACGGAACCGACCAGGCGCGATGTCTGCTCTCCAGCCGCTATCGGGGGATAAGCGGACTCATTGCGGACATGTTGCGCCCGCCGTCTTTGACCCTGAGCAGAAATTTTGGAGTTCGAACGACCCGCAGACCGAGCGGTCCCGCAATTGCATTCGATCACGCCCGGCGCGGGCATGGTCGAGCCGTGGACAGGGTGGCCTGGCTTCGCTAGAGCAGGTCCGCCAAGACCGCGGAGAGCCTTCTGCTTGTCCCATACGATTGCCTCGCTGGTTGCCGCGCATCGTGCGGATAGAAGCGCGGTTGCGGAGACCATTGCGCGATGCTTCGCGCGCATTCGGGCCTATGACGATCCGGCTGTGTTCATCTCGCAGCGTGAGGAAGAAGACGCGCTTGCCGAGGCGAAGCGGCTCGCCGAAACCGATGGCCCGAACCGGTCGCTGTACGGCGTACCCGTCGCGGTGAAGGACAACATCGACGTCGCGGGCGTGCCAACAACGGCGGGCTGTCCGGCCTTCGCCTATATGCCTGAGAAGGACGCGACGGTGGTCGCGCGGCTCAGGTGGGCCGGGGCGATCATCATCGGCAAGACCAATCTCGACCAGTTCGCCACCGGCCTTGTGGGCGTACGCTCGCCCTATGGCGTGCCGCGCAATCCGTTCCGTCCGGATCTCATCCCGGGCGGATCGAGCTCGGGTTCCGCGGTCGCAGTCGCAGCGGGCTTGGTGCCCGTCGCGCTCGGCACCGATACGGCGGGTTCGGGCCGCGTTCCGGCCGGCCTCAATAACATCGTCGCGATCAAGCCGAGTCTCGGGCTGGTCCCAAACTCCGGCGTGGTCCCGGCGTGCCGTTCGCTCGACTGCGTTTCCGTGTTTGCGCTCACCACCGATGATGCTTTTAAGGTGCTCGCCGTGATCGCCGGTCCGGATGATGAGGACCCGTTCTCGCGCAGGCTCGAGTTGAGCGCTCTCCAGCAAATCCCGCCGGCAATCCGCATTGCGGTCCCGCGTGCTGCCGAACGCGTCTTCTTCGGCGACCGCCGGGCCGAAGCGGCGTTCGATGCCGCGCTTGACCTGATTTCCACTCTCGGCGCCACAATTGTCGAGATCGATTTCTCGCCGTTCCTCGAAGCGGCGAAGCTGCTTTATGAAGGGCCGTGGCTCGCCGAGCGCGCCGCTGCCGTCGGCGCGTTTATTGCAAAACATTCCGCCGATGTTCATCCAGTCACGCGCAAGATCATTGCGGCAGGGGACCGCATCACCGCCGCGGATGCATTCCGTGGGCTCTATCGTCTGCGCGAACTCAAGCGGCGGGCGGAGGACGCGCTTAGCCGTGTCGACGCCATCATGGTGCCGACCGCCCCCGCCGCCTACATGACAGCCGAGATCGAGAAAGATCCCATCGCGCTCAACAGCAACCTCGGCACTTACACCAATTTCGCCAATCTGCTCGATCTTGCGGCGCTCGCGGTGCCGGCCGCGATCGCCGAGGACAACACACCGTTCGGAGTGACGTTTCTGGCGCCCGCCGGTCGCGACGCGTGGCTCGCGAGTTTCGGCCGCGTGTTTCACGCCAGGACCAATCTTCCGCTCGGTGCCATCGGCACATCCCAGCCGTCGCTCGCGCCGATAACGGCCGCCGCGCTTCCTGGTGAGGTCGCGATCGCACTCGTCGGCGCCCATCTGTCGGGCATGCCGCTCAATGGCGAGCTGCGGGCGCTCGGTGCGCGATTCTTACAAACAATCCGGACGGCGCCGGATTACCGGCTGTTCGCGTTGGCCACGCTTCCACCCAAGCCCGGGTTGCTGCGCGTCGCCGATGGGAAAGGTGTGGCAGTCGAGATCGAACTGTGGGCGCTTTCTGCGCCAGCATTTGGCCGTTTCGTCGCCGTGGTTCCCCCGCCGCTGTCGATCGGGACACTTAAGCTTTGTGACGGCCGCGAGGTGAAAGGCTTCCTGGTCGAGGCGGAGGCGGTCCGGGGTGCCCGGGAGATATCCGAGTTCGGCGGCTGGCGTGCCTTCGTTGCGGCGAGCACTGTGCCGGCGTGATGTTCAAGTCTTCTCAGTGGGCGCGTCGATCAGGCTGACGTGGGCCGCGACGACGCGCCAGCCGAAAGGAAAGCGCACCCAGGTCTGCATCTGCCGCCCGACTTTGCCGGGGCTTGTCGCGCGGTGGAACAAGGTGGACACCACGGCGAAGTCCCGACCGTAGGTGGTCACGCGCGTGCGCGACAGGCTGCGCGCCAGCCCGACGGGCGAGCGCGCGGCTCGAAACGCCTGGATCTCGGAATAGCCATACAGATTTTCGGTGATGCCGTAGCGGATCGTGCTCGGATCGTCCCAGAACGTCGCGTTCAGTGCGGCGATGTCGTTGTCCATCAGCGCTTTTTCATAGCGCTCGAACGCGGCCTTCACTTCGGCAACGACCTCAGGAACGTCGATTTCCATCGGCTCATTCTTTCGGGCGCGGCGCGGCGACGATTCGGGCGGCTTCCAGTGCATGCGCGATCGCGAGCGCCACATCCTCTCGCCAAGGCGCGGCAATGATCTGCACCGCAATCGGCAAGGGGTCGAGCGGCACCGGCACGGCGACGACCGGCAGGCCCGCAAACGAGATCGGTTGCGTATAGATGCCCAGATTGGGCCGGACCGGAAGCTCGACACCATCGAGCATGAATGTTTGCTGTCCGATGCGTGGCGCCGTGCACGGCGTCGCGGGCGCAATGATGGCATCCACGGAATGGAACAATTCTGCCAGCCGATCGCAGTACCAGCGACGGAATTTCTGCGCCTTGTGGACCATGGGCGCGGGAATGAGCGCGCCCGCGATCAGCCGGTCGCGTACGGCCGGATCGAAATCGCGCGCGCGCCGCTTCAACCGTTCGAGATGCAGGGCAGCGCCTTCGGACGCCGTAATGATATAGGCGGCGGCGCGGGCGCGCTGCGCTTCCGGAACCTCGACCTCGCGGTCGATGGCGAGCGCCTTGGTCACGCGCTCGAGCGCAGCGAGCGCCTCCGGAAACGCACCATCGCGGAAATAACCGCCCACCACCGCAATCCTTAGGCCATCGATCCCACGGCTCAATGCCGGCATACTCGGCTCGACCGGGCGGTCGGCACAGACCGGATCGTCCGGATCCGGGCCTTGCATTGCGTCATAGGTGAGCGCGAGGTCGCGCACGCTGCGCGCGAGCGGCCCGAGATGATCGAGGCTCGCGACGAACGGGAATGTGCGCGCGCGCGATAGCCGTCCGTACGTCGGCTTGAGCCCGAAGATACCGCACAGGGAGGCGGGCACGCGGATCGATCCGTTGGTGTCGGAGCCGAGCGCGACGGGCACGAGCCCGCCCGCGACCGCGCCGCCCGATCCGCCGGAAGAGCCCCCGGTCATCCGATCGAGCGCATGCGGGTTGTGGGACGGCCCGTCGTGCACGTTCTCGCCGGTGAAATCATAGGCGTATTCGCCCATGTTGAGCGCGCCGACGAGCACGGCACCCGCCGCCTCCATCCGCTCGATCAGCGCCCCGTCCCGCGCGGCCGGCGGGCGCTCGCGATTGATCTTCGAGCCGGCAAGGGTTGGCAGGCCAGCGACATCGAACAAATTCTTGACCGCGAACGGCACACCGGCAAGCCGTCCGAGCTTTGCGCCCGCCGCGCGCGTTCGATCGATCGCACGTGCTTTGTCGCGTGCGCGTTCTGCCGTCACGGCCGTGAACGAATTGAGCGCTGGGTCGCGATCAGAAATCCGCCGCAGCGTCGCCTCGATCACCTCGAGCGCGCTTACGTTGCTGCTCGACACCGCGGCGGCGATCTCGGCCGCAGATCCCCATGTGAGATCAGACATGCCTCGTCGTCACCGTGTCTTTGCAAGCTGAAACACAGCCGACGGCTCTGCCTCGTCGGGAAGGGGAAATTCCGTGATCCGCGCGGCAAGCCGCAAGCTCACCTCGAGATGCGCGCGGATCGCCGGCTTCCATGTGTCCTCGATCGGCAAGTCCAGCACGCGCGTGCCGGCGAGGATGAAATCATCGAGCTCCGAATCCGTCATGCGATCCTCCCGGATTCTCACGATGCGGCCGCGAACTTTTCCACGAAGTGACAAGCAACCTCGCGGTCGGAGCCGCGGCGCTCGAGCGCAGGCATATTGGTGGCGCAAATGGAATCCCGATACGTGCATCGAGGATAGAACCGGCACACGTTGGGATCGGGATCGATGGGGCTCATCGGCTCGCCGGTGAGGCACAACCGCGCCGGCTTGTGGCCGAGCCGGGGCACCGCCGCCACCAGCGCCTGGGTGTAGGGATGCAGCGGCCGCTCGAACACGGCCTTGGCCGAGCCCGCCTCGATGATTTTTCCGAGATACATGACCAGCACCCGGTCGCAAAGAAGGCGGACCACGTTGAGATCGTGAGAGACGAACAGATAGCTCATCCCGAGCTCGCGTTTGAGCTTCTGCAAGAGCTGCAGGATCACCACCTGGACCGAGACGTCGAGCGCGGCGGTCGGCTCGTCGAGCACCAGCAATTCCGGCTCGACCCCGATCGCGCGGGCGATGCCGACGCGCGCCCGCTGACCGCCCGAGAGTTGATGCGGATAACGCGACAGCAGCTCAAGCGGCAGGCCGCATTGGCTCGCGGCTTGCTCGACCTTCTGCTTCAACGCTTGGCCTTTCAACCGCCGCAGCCGGCGCAGCGGATCGGCAATGGCTGCGAACGCGGTGAACCGCGGGTTGATGCTCTCGCCGGAGTCCTGGAACACCATCTGGATGCGGCCGCGATCCGGATCGCGCGCAAAGCGGCGGGCCGGCACGAGCGAGAGATCGCGGGTATTGAAGCGGATGATGCCGTCCGTTGGATCAAGCAGCCGGGTCACCAATCGCACCAGCGTCGATTTTCCGCAGCCCGATTCGCCCACGAGGCCGACGGTCTCGCCCTTGCCGATTGTGAAGCTGACGTCGTCGACCGCATGTACCTGTGAAACAGGATCCGAGCTTCCGGCCAGCCGCCGACGCAGGCGCATGAGGCGTCCCGCCGTCTTGCCTACGGCAAATCGCCGGCTGAGTTCCGCCACGTCGAGAAGCGGGATCACGACAACGGATTCCAGCAAGCGGCGCCGTGCATGGCGCCGGCAACGATGCGCGGCAGCGCCTGGTCGCATGCCGCGGTCTTTCGCGCACAGCGCTCGGAGAACCGGCACGGCGGCAAGTTTTTCCGGCGCAGGTCCGGCAGCGCGCCCGGAATCGATGCGAGTGCCTCGAGCCGCGCGGCATGATCCGGGGTCGCAGCGATCAACTCGGCGGTGTAGGGATGCAGTGGACGGGCGAAGATTTCGCGCGTCGGCGCATTCTCGACCACATGGCCGGCGTGCATCACTACGATCCGATCGGCACGCTGCGCGGCGAGCGCCAGATCGTGGGTGATGAACAGTGTCGCCATGCCGTTTTTGGCAGCAAGCTCGCCGATCAGATCCATGGTCACCGCTTGCGTGGTCACGTCGAGCCCGGTGGTGGGCTCGTCTGCAATGAGCACGGAAGGCCGCGCCGCGATCGCGACCGCGATCATGACCCGCTGGCACATGCCGCCCGACAGTTCGAACGGATAGGCCCGGGCGCGCCGCGCCGGATCGGGAATGCCGACCGACTGCAGCAGCTCGATGGCGCGCTGCGGCGCCTCGGCGCCCGTTACATTGCCGTGCCGCAGCAGCACGTCGGCGATCTGGCGGCCGACCGGCCGGATGGGATTGAGCGCGGTACGCGGGTTTTGGAAAATCATGGCGATCTCGCGCCCGCGTACGTCGGCAAGATCTTCACGGCTCACAGCGAGAAGGTCGATGCCGCCAAGCAGCGCGCGCCCCGAGGTGACGCGGGCGGCGGGATCGAGAATGCCCATGATCGCATAGGCGGTTACCGACTTGCCGGAGCCGGATTCGCCGACGATCGCCAGGGTCTCCCCTTTGCTGACCGCGAACCCGACGTTCTCGAGCGCGTGGACCACGCCCGAGCGCGTGCGGAATTCCACCGCGAGATCTTCGACCAGCAGGGCGGGTGCGGCCGTCATGTGCGCCTGCGCGGATCGACGATGTCGCGCAGTCCGTCGCCGAGCAGGTTGAAGCAGAACACGGCGATCATCAGCGCGGCCCCGGGGAAGAACGCGATCCACCATTCCCCGGACACCATGAAGCCGGCGCCCTCCGCGACCATGATCCCCCATTCGGCCGTCGGCGGGCGCACGCCAAGCCCGATGAACGACAGGCCGGCCGCGTTGAGGATGGCATAGCCCATGGTCAGCGACATCTGCACCACGAGGATGGGCAGCACGTTGGGCAGCACTTGCAGCACGAGGATCTGCGCCTCGCTGTTGCCGGAGAGCCGCGCCGCCTCCACGAACCCGGTCTCCCGCCGCACGTTGGCTTCGGCTCGCGCCACCCGGGCGTAGAGCGGAAAGTTCACGACCGCGGTGGCGATCACGATGTTGACGACGTTGTTGCCGAGGGCGGCGACGATGCCCATGGCCAGCACGAACAGGGGAAATGCCATGATGGTGTCGGCGATGCGGCTGACCACCCGATCGGTCCAGCCGCCGAAGAACCCGGCGGCGACGCCGGCGAGCCCGCCCATCACGAACACCAGTGCGACCGAGGCCACGGCGATGCCGAAATCGAGCCTGGTCGCCACCACGACGCGGCTGAAGATGTCGCGGCCGAGCTGGTCGGTGCCGAACCAATGGTGCGGGGAGGGCGGCTGCAGCGCCACGGCGGTATCGCTCGCGAGCGGATCGATGGGAGCCACATGCTGCCCGAGCAGCGCCACGAATACGATGATCACGAACAGCGCAAAGGCGAGTCCGGTTACCGGATTCTCGCCGATCACGTAGCGCGCGTGCCGCATCGTGCCCGCGAGTGCGCTCATCTAGGCCTCGATCCTGACGCGCGGATCGATCCATCCGTAGAGGACGTCGATCAGCAGGTTGAGCAGCACGTAAAGCACCGCCATGGTCAGCACGAAGCCCTGGACCGGAGCGAAGTCGGCAGCGATCAGCGCCTCGACCGCGAACGAGCCGATCCCCGGCCAGGCGAACACCTTCTCGACCAAGACGTTGGCACCAAGCAGGAACGAGAACACCATGCCGAGGGTGGTGATCACCGGCAGCAGCGCATTTCGGAACGCGTAAGTGACGACAACGGTGCTTGACGCGAGGCCGCTCGCCCGGGCGGTGCGCACGAAATCCGAGGAAAGCACGGCGAGCATCGAGGCGCGCGTCATGCGCGCGATGGGCGCGAGCGAGAAGATGGCGAGCGTGAGCGCGGGCAGCAGCAATTGCCGCAAGCTGGCGATGAACGTCTCGGGTTGACCGGCGAGCAGGCTGTCGATCAGATAGAAGCCGGTGACGGCAGGCGGCGGGCTGTAGAAGATGTCGAGACGGCCGAGCGGCGGCGGTGCCCATCCCAGCCGGTAGTAGAACACATAGACCAGGATCAGCCCGGTGAAGAACACCGGCAGGGAAACGCCCGCGGTTGCGACCACACGGCAAGCGTGGTCGACCAGCGATCCCGGCCGAGTAGCCGCCAAAATGCCGAGCGGGACCGCGATCAGCATGGCGACCGCGAGTCCGAGCAGCGTCAACTCGGCGGACGCCGGCAGTCGGGTTCGGATCTCGCTCACGACCGGCTGGCCGGTGGTCAGCGAGCGGCCGAGGTCGCCGCGGGCGAGATCGCGGACATAACGCAGGAATTGCTCGGGCAGCGGCCGGTCGAGCCCGAGGTTGGCGCGAACCTGCTCGATGGCTTCCCGGGTTGCGGCGGGTCCGGCGAAATACGCCGCCGGATCGCCCGGCAGCGCCCTGGTCAGCAGGAACGTGACGATGACGACGCCGATCAGGCTCGGAATCGCCATCATCGACCGCCTGAGAATCAAGCTCCACATCGGCGGCTCGCGTCGATCAGGCTTTGGCGAGCCAGCGGTAATCGAGCCTGCGGTGGAACCAGTAGCGATAGCCCGAGATGTTCTTCTGCATCGCGACGTTGAGATAGGGCTGATACAGCGGCACGCGCGGCACTTCGGCGAATGCCTTGTCGATGAATCCTTTGACGTCCGCCTCGTAGCGCGTCTGATCGCCGTTGCTGGCGGCGACGCGCGCGCCGTCGATCAGGGCGTCCATTTCCGGATTCTGATAGCTCATCGTGTTGAAGACGGCGTTCTGCCCGTGATAGCACCAGAAGAAGAAATACTCGGGATAATCCAGCCAGCCGGAGAAGATGTTGGCGATCAGCGGCATCTCCTTCTTGAGCAGCTCGGTGCGCCAGTTCGCGCCGGGAATCTTGTTGATGGAGGTCTTGATCCCGATCTGCGCCAGGCTCTCCTGCAGCAGCACGCAGAGCGGCTCGTTGACCACGGCGAAGCCGAGATCGAACGAGAGCGTCGTCTCGAATCCGTCCGGATAGCCGGCCTCTGTCAATAGCGCCTTCGCCTTGGCGAGATCGGTGTGGTAGCCATGGGGCTGCGGCCACAGCGTGGATGCGGCGGCGTTCGCCTCGGCGCCGAACATCGGCTTGGCCTGGCCGAACATCACGGCATCCATGATCTTCTGGTAGGGAATGGCGTAAGCGACGGCCTGGCGTACCTTGACGTCGTCGAACGGCGGTTTCTTGACGTTCATTCCGATGTACTGGATGCCGTTGCTGATCGGGGTGGAGACGATCTTCAGCTTGGCTTCCTGCTTCATCTCGGCAAAATCGCGCGGCGGCAGGTCGAAGGAGATGTCGGCGTCGCCGCGCTCGAGCAGCGCCCGCCGGTTGCCGGCGGAGGGCACCATGCGCCAGACCACGCGGCGGATCTTCGGCAGCGGCCCGCTCTTCCAGCCCTCGAAGCGCTCGTAGATCAGCTCGGTTCCCGGCTGCCAGCTCGCTACCCGGTAGGCGCCGCTGCCGGCCGTGGTGGTCTTGGTGTATTCGAGCGCCCAGGGATCGCTCGCGGTGGCTTTCGATTTGACGAGCCCCGAGTTCATCACGCAGGGCACGATGACGGCGAGATCCGGCAGGGTAAGCCGATCCTTGCGGATGAAGTCGACGCGGAACGTGTGGTCGTCGACGACCACGAACTGCTCCGCCTTTTCCAGCGAGCCCGCCTTCATCTGGAACGTGGGGAAGCCGCCGACAGTGACCGCCCGGTCGAACGACCATTTGACGTCGCTGGCGGTGACCGGCGTGCCGTCCTGGAAAATCGCGTCCTTGCGCAGCTTGAAGGTGATGGACACATCGCCCACGTTCCAATCCTCGGCGAGCTCCGGCACGAACTTGTCGCGGTCGTAATATTCGGTGCCGTCCGCAAGCGTCTTCTTGTCGTGGCTGATGAGCCGGTCGTAGCAGTTCCACGAGGTCTCGTAGCCGGGCACGATGGTGCCGACCCCGTGGATATCGAGGTTGTTCGGCCCGCTCTCGCTGATGATAAGCAGCGTCTCCTGGCGGGACTGCGCCCGAGCGGGCGAAAACACCGCCGGCGCAGGAACGGCAATGCCGGCGGCGAGCGCCGTCATGGATTTGAGAAACTCGCGGCGCTTCATGGCGTCCCCCGGCGTGGTTCCGCATGATAATCAAGATAATCAAGCGTCGCTTCGCAAACGGCGTGCCATCGCCCGGGGTGTGCCGCAGGGAAGATTTAAGCCTCTGAGGGTGTTACAAGATTCCAGGTCGCGGCCGAGCGCTCACCGACGCCAGCCGCGGCGATCGCACCCAAAGCTTTGTGGTGCCCAGCTTCTTTGATGAAGAATTAGGCAGGAGGCGGCGGATTGCAGCGCCCGGCTGCCCGCGGTCGCTGCAGCGTTCGCCGGGAAGCGAACCCTAACAAGGTGAGATCGCTTGCAAATCCGATCCGCTCCGGGAGCGGGCGCTGCCGATGTCCGCTGGCATGCGCCTTGCTCTCCATTCCTTGCAATCGGGTCCGCGGCCGGTCACGCGCGCACAGAAAATGGTCAATACGGTCGGGCAGGCAATCGAACGCGATGCGAGCGTACTCATCGACGCGGAGCCGGCGCCGATTGCGCTCGAGCTCGAGCGGACGGCGTTGATCCTCATCGACATGCAGCGCGATTTCCTCGAACCGGGCGGGTTCGGCGAGACGCTCGGCAACGATGTATCGCGGCTCGCGGCGGCGGTCGCGCCGTGTCGCGCAGTCCTCGATGCGGCGCGGCAATGCGGGCTCCTCGTCATCCATACCCGCGAAGGCCATCGTCCGGATCTGTCCGACGTGCCGCCGGCGAAGCTCAAGCGCGGCAATCCTTCGCTTCGGATCGGCGCCAAGGGGCCGATGGGGCGCATCCTGATCCGGGGCGAGCCGGGCCATGCCATCATTCCCGACCTTGCGCCGATTGCCGGTGAGCCGGTGGTCGACAAGCCGGGCAAGGGCGCGTTCTACCAGACCCATCTTGATTCGCTGCTGACGAGACAGGGAATCGAGAATCTTCTGGTCTGCGGCGTGACCACGGAGGTCTGCGTCAACACGAGCGTGCGCGAGGCGAACGATCGCGGCTACCGCTGCATCGTGCTGGCCGATTGCTGCGGCTCGTATTTTCCCGAATTTCACGAGGCGGGGCTCGCGATGATCAAGGCCCAGGGCGGCATTTTCGGCTGGGTGTCGTCCTCGAAGCGGGTGCTTGCCGCGCTCGCCCGTGGTCGATGAGAAGCCGGATGAGGGGAGAAACATCATGAGCGCAGCGATCGGAAAGAAACCCGCGCTGTGGGTTTCCGGCGACTGGAACGCCTTCTTCGGGTTCGGCACCAACATCCTCGTCAACATGCTCGTGCTCACGGGCTTGCTGCGGTTCGTGCTGAAAATGCCGGACCCGATCGTGTTCGGCCGCATCCTTCCGGCGCTGGGGTTGATGATGTGCCTGAGCACGCTTTATTACGCCTGGCTGGCATACAGGCTGGCGCTGAAAACGGGGCGCGATAACGTTTGCGCGCTGCCCTCAGGCGTCAGCGTCCCGCACATGTTCATCGTCACCTTCGTGATCATGCTGCCGATCGCCGGCAAGACCGGCGATCCGATCAAAGGCTGGGAGGCGGGCCTGGTCTGGGTATTCTTCCAGAGCTTCATCCTGATGCTCGGCGGCTTTATCGCGCCATACGTGCGCCGGATCACGCCGCGCGCGGCCTTGCTGGGGACGCTGGCCGGCGTTTCTATCACCTTCATCTCGATGCGGCCTGCGCTCGAAATGTATATGACGCCGCAGATCGGGCTCGTGTGTCTTGCGATCATCCTCGTCAGTTGGTTCGGAGGGGTGAAATACCCAAAGGGAATTCCGGCGGGCCTTATCGCCATCGCGGTTGGAATGATCATCGCCTGGGGCTCGAACCTGTTCGGCCTCGGGCTCGGCGGCATGAGTCTCGCCAAGGTCGGCGCCGCAATTTCGAGCTTCGGTTTCTCGGTGCCGGTCCCCGCGGTCGGGCACGTGTTCTCCGGCTTCGAATATCTCGGCGTGATCCTCGTCACCGCGATCCCGTTCGGGATCTACGATCTCGTCGAAGCGATGGACAACGTCGAGAGCGCGGAGGCCGCGGGCGATCCCTACCCGACCACGCGCGTGCTTACCGCCGACGGTGTGGTGAGCCTGGTCGGCTGCCTAATGGGCAACCCGTTCATCAACGCGGTCTACATCGGCCATCCCGGCTGGAAGGCGATGGGCGGGCGCATCGGCTACTCGGCCGCGACCGGCCTCATGGTGATCGTGCTCTCCTGGTTCGGTATCATCGCGCTTTTGCTTGCGCTCATTCCCGTGGTCGCGATCTCGCCGATCCTGCTCTACATCGGGATGCTAATCGGCGCGCAGGCGTTCCAGACGACGCCACAGACTCATGCGCCGGCAATCGTGCTGGCGTTAACGCCGCATCTTGCGGCCTGGGCGAAGACGCTGATGGACGGCGCCTTGACGGCGGCCGGCACCAGCGCCGCGGCAATCGGTCTCGATAAGCTCGGCGCCGCCGGCGTGCTCTACCGCGGCCTGGAAGTGATGGGCGGCGGAGCGATCCTCGCCGGGTTGGTCTTGGGCGCTGTGGGAGTCTTCGTAATCGAGCGGCAATTCGTCAATGCGGCGGCCTTCGCGGCGGCCGGCGCCGTCTTGAGTTATTTCGGGTTCATGCACGGCGAGGCGGTCGGCATCGGCGGCGGCCTCGGCGTGATGCCGTCGGTGGCGTTCGCGTATGCGGCCGTAGCCGTGCTGCTGTTCGCGATCGCTCGGGCCTCGCGTCCCTCACTCGTTGCCGAGCCGCAGCACGCGCAAAGCGTGCTTGCGGCTCCGGCCGAATGAGGAAGGGGGTCAACGATGGCGCCAGGATTCCGCTTGAATGCGGGTCATGCGTACCAGTCGACCTGGATAAACACTTCAGGCTCGACCACAGCACTCTAGTTCAATCGCTGGCCAAGATCGTGTTTTTCACGATCGGATAGATCTGGCTGGTCCAGCGGTTGCCGTTGAACACACCGTAATGGCCGACGCCGGCCTGCATGTGATGACGTTTCATGTAGGGCCGGAGACCGCCGGTGAGCTCGTGAGCAGCAAGCGTCTGGCCGACCCCGCAGATGTCGTCGCGTTCACCCTCGACCGTGAGCAGCATGGTGCGCCGGATCGCGCGCGGGTCGACTGGTCGACCGCGCCATTCGAGCTTGCCCCGCGCCAGGGCGTGCTCCTGAAATACCAAACGGACCGTTTCGAGATAGAACTCGGCGGTGAGATCGAGCACGGCGAAGTATTCGTCATAGAACGCTTTCATCGCCTGCGCCTTGTCGTGCTCGCCGTTGACTAAGTGACGGTAGAGTTCACGATGCGCCTTTACATGGCGGTCGATGTTCATGCTCATGAAGGCGGCGAGCTGGACGAAGCCAGGATAAACCCGGCGAAACGCCCCACCGTAGCGGATCGGAACGCTGGCGATGAGCGAACGCTCGAACCATTCGATCGACTTCGAGGTGGCAAGCTCGTTAACCCGTGTGGGGTTGATGCGCGCGTCGATCGGGCCTGCCATCAGGGTCATGCTGCGTGGCTGCGCCGGGTGACCGGCCTCCGCCATGATGGCGACGGTCGCGAGTGCGGCAACGCACGGCTGGCACACCGAAATGAGATGCGCGTGGGGGCCAATGACCTCGAGAAAACGGATGAGGTGCTCAACATATTCGTCGAACCCGAACCGCCCATGCATGATCGAAATTTCGCGTGCGTTGTGCCAGTCGGTGATGAATACGTCGTGCTCGGGCAGCAGGGTCCGAACCGTACCCTGCAGCAGGGTGGCGAAATGCCCCGACAATGGCGCGACCAGCAGCACGCGGGGCTGCGGTGTGTCGATGTCCTTCTGGAAATGCAACAGGGTCCCGAACGGTGTGACATTGACGGCGACGTCACGGCATTGCACCTGACGATTGCCCACTTGCACCGACCCGATCGCGAATGGCGGCCGCGCATGGGTCAGGCCGGCGCGCGCGAGGAGCTCGTAGACGGCGGTGAGGTCGCGCGCGAGCGGGATGCCGAATGGTTCCGGTGGGCGGCCCAAGTCGGCTGCCGCGGCCGCGAAGGCGCGCAGCGGGACCATGATGTCGCAATGGGCCTGATAAGCCTGGTACAGCATTCACCCCGCCCGCTCTAGGAGCCCGCGAAGGTCAAAAAGGTAATGCTTTTCTGGCTCAAGTGCGAGATAATTGTGCACAGAATTATCTGCACAAAAAATGAGCAGTCGCTGCGCGGCGAATTGCCCACGCCGGGACGAAGGGAAGCCGATGACCGAGATCAGCCTTACCGTCGCGAGCAAGAACTACGGCTCCTGGTCGTTGCGTGGATGGCTGCTTTGTAAAATGGCTGGTATCCATTTCAAGGAAGAAGTCATCCCGATCGACGATCCTTCGATCCGCGCCGAACTGCTCCTGCTTTCGCCGTCGTTTCTGGTGCCGTGTCTGACCCATGACGGAGTCAAGATCTGGGATACGCTCGCCATCGCCGAATATCTTCACGAGCTCAAGCCCGAGGCGCGGCTCCTCCCGAATGACCGCACGGTGCGGGCGCGCTGCCGCTCGATATGCGGCGAGATGCATTCCGGGTTCAGCAACTTGCGTTCGGCGTTGCCGATGAATATCAAGGCGCGTTACCGCGGCTTCAAGATTTGGGCCGGTGCCCAAGCAGATATCGACCGCGTTGCGTCGATCTGGCGCGACTGCCTGATGAGTTACGGCGGCGCTTATTTGTTCGGGAAGACACCTTGCATGGCGGACGCGATGTATGCGCCGGTGTGCACGCGCTTTGCGACCTACGACGTGAAGCTCGATGCGGCGTGCTCCGCCTATTGCGAGTGCATCCTGGAGTGGCGGCTGATGCGCGAATGGATTGCCGCGGCGCACGCCGAACCTGGCGAGCTCGACGAATTGGACGTCGAGTTTTGATGGAGCTTAACCCGTTTCAAATGCGCTGTCGCATTAAGGCTCGGAATCCGTCGCCAAGACAATCGGCGAGGTTGTTCACGGCGACGCACTATGGTCGTGTCCCGGCTGGTGGTGTAACTCGGCGGAGCAAGCCGCGAGCAAGCGCGCCCTCATAGCGCCGTAGCGAGCGAGCGGCTTGCGGTGGTCATGGCGAATCATCGGTAGGGTTGGGTCGCTGAACCAGCAACCGAACCGAGGAATCCAGCGATGACCGACGAGATGATGAACCTTCGCAGGCTTCTGGAAAAGAGCTCCGACGCCGAGCGCCCCACGACCCTTTTCGAGACAGGCTCTTACAGTTTGAATGTCCGAGTCTGGCACCGAGCTGCCTATCCGCGGTGTCCGCTTTCACGGTGAATATTGGCGGTAGAGCGGACTAGCCGCGGACATCCCGAAATCGACGCAAATGACCCTTAACGGTCATTCGATGTGGTGCAGAATTCAAGAACTGCGAGATGGTGCCGTAATGCTTGCGACACGATCAAGGTTTGCAATCAATCGGGTGAGCAGGGTCACGAGCTGTGCGGCTTCTTCATCCGTGAAGCCGCTTAATACCTCGCAGTTGCCTTCGAGCAGAACCGCGCAGGCTTGAGGCAGGCGGGCGTGAGCGGCCTCTGTTAGCGTGATCCGGCTGCTGCGCCCGTCAGCCGGATCGGGGGTGCGCCGGATCAGCCCATCCCGCTCCATGCGGGCCAGCATTTGCGCCATCGAGGGTTGCTCGATCCTGGCGAACAGCGCCAGGTCACGTTGCGTCCCAGCTTGGCCATTCTGAAGCGCGACCAGCACCGGCAGGTGGCCGACACCGAAGCCAAGCGGCTTAAGGCGGGCCTCGCTCAGGCGGGCGAACGCTCGCGCCGCCAAGCTGATCAGATGCCCCGGCGTCGATAGCACCTCCAACGCCATCAATCTGCTCTCTTGCATAGGCAGCTATCTTTATGCATAGGTGCCTATATACAGAAGAGGCCAGCCCGTGGCAACGCGGGTTCCGCTTCTTCCCGCGTGTATCGACAAAGGGGATGCTGATGGCTGACAATATCGAGGTTCTGAAGCGCATCTATGACCGCTTCAATGCACGGGACATCGACGGCGTTCTTGCTGTGCTGGCCGACGACGTAGCTTGGGCCAACGGCATGGATGGTGGCCATGTTCATGGGCTTGAGGCCGTCAGAGAGTATTGGACCCGCCAGTGGACTATTGTCAGCCCGCATGTCGAGCCGGTGAGTTTCACCGAGACCGCAGATAGCTCGGTCGTCGTGGAGGTCCAGCAGTCCGTCCGCGATCTCGAAGGCAAGCCTTTGCAGGATCAAGCGCACGGGCTGAAGGACAAGACGGTGATGCACGTCTTTCGTCTTCAGGATGGGAAGGTCACTCGCTTCGACATTCAGGACGCTTCCTGAGCGCATGCCCGAAACTCAAGATTTTCGCACCAACTTTAGACCCCTGAACTCGCGCGTTTTTTCCGGTGCACAATGCCGATGCGAATGTCGCCTCCTGGCACTTCTCGGACTTGGCGCGATGTCTGACTTGAGTCCGTAATGCGCTCCAAACCGGACGTTGACCAGCCGCTGCCGACCAACCTTGCGAGATCCGCGGCCTCGCGCAGCAGCCGCAGGTGCTCGCTCATTATTTCTATCGATCGGACACTCCGCTCCACCTGGGCATCCCCGCACTGCGCGTGCTTGGCATAGCCGCGCGGCCAAGCGCCGCCTGCGAAATCGCCTTCGCATTGACAGCCCTCGGCCGACCATCCGGACCAACGGCCGATGCTATGGAGTCCGCATATTCCTGCACGGTTTTCGGTGCCTCCGGGAAACGGAAGACGTTCGGAGGCGCGGCAGGCTGGGCAACCGGCGCAGGCAGCTTGGGCTCCGTAGCCACGAGCTCCTCGACCGGCTCCTCGGCCAGCTCAACCGGCGCGCCGGTCACCACCGGCATCGAGGCCGCCTCGGGGACACGGACGCTCGGGGCAGCATCGGGGACACTCGGCGCGCTCGGCGCGGGAAGGGCAGGGCTCGGCTCGGCGGGCTTGAAGTTCGGATCGGGCTCGACGGGCCCGGCAGCGATGCGGGCGCGGTACTCCCGGACGAGCTCTTCGGTGCTCATGGTCGTCAGGCCTTTGTCGAAAATTCGCAGCGTGAAGCGGCGCGTCGTGATCTGCTCGCTCTGTGGCGGCGGCGCGACCGCGATCGCCCGCATGGTCGCGCTCTGGTACGGCGCCAGTGCCTTCGCACAATCGACGGCGCGCCCGCTCCAAAGCCGGAACAGCGCATCGTCAGCGTGCCTGTTTGGCTCCTTCACGCTGCCAGGCTGGAAACGGCTGGCGAGCGACGCGAACAGCAGCATGAACTTCTCGAGCACGTCGCGGGCGAGAGGCTTGCCCTCGGCACGGGACCGCTCGACCTCGCGCTCGGCGTCCTGCGCGCGCTCGACGTCGGGGTGCTCGGTCATGGCGCGCCGTCCGGCAGCAGGCTCGCGAAGTCGGCGCCGTGCGCCTCGTGTCGGCGGCAACGGCGCTCGACCGCAGCGATCAAGCCGCGGGCGGTGTTGGCTGCCCTCACCGCGTCCGCGTGGCTGCGCGGTCGCCGCATGAGGATCTGGGCGGCTTGTTCGAGGTAGATACGGTCGAGCGCCGACATGCGGTCGAGGCCGCCGAGCGCCTCGGCGAGCTCCGCGACCTTCCGCTCGAGCCGCTCGCGCCGGCCAGCGGACCCGGCGGGATTGCCGGATTGACCCGGCAGGAACGGCCGACCATAGGTCCCCTGCCGCTCTTGCTGCTGGAGTGGCTGCTCGGCTTGCTGCGCGTTTTCGGTCTCGCTCATCGCTTTTTGTTACTCGCCTACGTTACCCAGGCCCCGGCGATTCGTCGCAAGCTATGGCCGTTCCGGTACTTACACAAGGTCCAATACGTGATCCACTATCACGAACAAGTCCAGGCCTGCGGCGGCGCGCGGAAAAATCCCGGCGCGGGCGGGCGCGTGCGGCCCCATCGCCTCCACGGCTCTGGGATGTTCATCCAGGTGCTAGGCGCCAACGTGTTCAACAATTTTTTCGTTAAACTGGCTGGTCTATTCGGCTAGAAATCCCGGCTGGCATCTCGCGGCGGTCTTCTCGCTTGGTGGCGACGCCGTCAGAAAAGCGCCTGAGATCATCCGCAATTCCGGACGCGGCCGCGAAGGCGCCCATCCTCCCGCCCCGACAAGAGAGGGTACCGCCGTGCTCGGCCCGTCAAGGACAAGCCGCTGCGCGGTGGCCTTCGGCCATCCTTGACGTTGCCTGTGCGCGGCGGTGTGGGGAAATTGTCGGGACGAGGGAATGTCGGCAGTTCGCTGTCGAACAAGGGAATGGTGACGAACTCTGCACAGTCCTTTGTTCGACCGGGACCAGTCCTTCGTCCCGACCAGCGAATTGCCGTGAGCACCAGGCGCGAGCGCGGTCATAGGGCCGAAGCCCGCGTCAGCGGGTGGCCACTTGGCCAGCCCTTGACGGCGGGAGCGCGGTGCTACGCTCGCGACTGACGGGACGGAGTTGGTGCGCTCCGTCACGCAATGGAAGATATTATAGCGTGACGCACGCACCGTCACGCGACTGTGCAAGCGGTCGACGTGTAGAAAATCCGCATGGCGCTTGCAGTATTTGAGATTTCGAGCGGCCGCACACCAGAGTGACGCGTTACGTTACCCGTTATGTTACGCTTGCGTTGCCGATATCGGCGCTGCCGTTCACCGTTCGGGGAGCGAGCTGGTGACTGCGGCGCACGCTTTTCCGGCACCTCTTTTTGTCGCTTCCGACGCCGCCGATATCGGCGCGATCGCTCGCGGGACAGCATAGAGCGGCGTTGGAATTTTTTGCGCTTGAGCTCGGAGGAACTGAGATCGTAAGGCTCCATGGTGCGCAGTCCTAATTCGCAGCGTTCAGCCCAGGTCAGCTTGAGCCGCTGTCCGAGTGCCCTTGCCGTCCAAATTCTGGCATTGGTCATGATGTCTTCGATGACGGGCTTCGGGTCGAAACCGTGGCCTTGCCGTTGACGGTACATGGCGAGCTTGGAGACCTCGCAGGCGCGGTGTCGGCCCCGATCGTAGGGGCCGAAGCGCTCGCGTTTCTGCCGACGCTGCCAGGCGTATCGCCATGCGATTTCTGCGTGCCGGGCTGCGTCATCAGGAGCATCCCCGCCCGCCATGGCCGCTACTCCGCCGCCTTGGCGGAAGACTTGCCGCCGGTCCCGCCGCTGGCGGCTTTCGCCGGTGCCCCGGTGTCCAAGACTGGCCCGGCCGTTATCGCCGTCCTCGGGCCGCTGGCGCCCGTTTCTTGCGCCTGGTTCAGGCGAGCGAGCGCCAGGGACATCGCGGCGTCCTTTGCGCGGGACAGGTTCACCATGTCGGAGAGGGCATCGTCGGCGTGCCGGACGCGCCACATGCCGGGCCAGCGTGGCTCCGGCACGACCCGCATGAGCGGCGACCGCGCGCGGCCGAAATGGAGCGCGAGCCTGTGCCAGGCCAGCCTTTTCCGGCCGACGATGCCGTGGCGCTGTTGATCGCGTTGGGACTCTTTGCTACGGGAGGGGCTGTTCTGCTTGAACACGCATCCCGAAACGCCCGCCTTTCCCGGAGGCGGGCGTTTCACATGTGCGGTCACGGCTCAAGCCGCCGTCGCCTTGGCGTCCCGACCTGCGCGGCAGTCGTGATCGTCCAGTTCCTGTTCGTCCCAAAGAGGCAAGCGGTCCCCGACGGGATAGTGCGGCTTCGGGAGCGCGCCGTTCGCGGCTTTGCGATCGACCGACCTTTCGTGGATGCCATACCGTGCGGCGACGGCGCCCTTGCGGAGATAGCGCCTGCCTTTGGTGACGTGGTTCATTGGCGACTCCTGTCAGGTAACGCGACAGGAATAGCCGCTTCGCTCAGCCTCGGCTTTTCAGAAAAGACGGGGCCCCACCTTTTTGCTTCGGAGGGTCGACCATTTGTAAGACATCGACGAAAGCCCTGGCCAGTCGGTCTGGGCTCATGCCCCTCATTCTGCTGTAGTGGATCAGCGAGTCGCGCAGGAAGATCGGATCTTTAGAGCCCTTCGGTCGTTTGTTCCTAAGCTCCCGCTCCTCCGCCGCGAGCCGCGCGAGCAGGGCGATCGTCTCGGCGCGCGATAGATGGCGCCCATGTCGGACCAGCCACGAGTCCCTGGCCCACTTGTAAGATGGCCCCCGCTTTCCGACCGGCTTGTGCTTCGCTTTGTGCGCCTTCACTCGCCGCTTTAGCGCGTTCTTGCTACCGCAGAGCTCGATCAACTCGTCGAGCAGCTCATCGATCCGTCTGTCGATTCCATCGGGTGCACGCATGGGGCTCACGCATGCAATGCGGTGACGTTGTCGACCGGGGTGACGACGCGCTCGATCTGGGCCGCGAGCGCCTCGAATGCTAGCTGCTTCTCGCGGTGGTATTCATGCCGATCGTAAACACCGCGAACGCCGCCGATGACGTGACCAAGGCATCGCTCGGCGATGTCGGCATTCACGCCAGCGCGGCTCATCAAGCTGCGCGACGTGCGTCGCAGATCGTGCAAGCGCCAGCCGGTGACGCCGCACAGTTTGTCGAAAGTCTTTTTCTTGGTCGCGTAGTCCGTGGCCGGGTGACGGCCTGTCGTCGTGAATATCCAGTCGCTGCAGTCGATCGCCGGCACGTTGTCGATAATCGCCTGAGCTGCGACCGACAATGGGATCAAGTGGTCGTGCTTGCCCTTGTACCGTTCGGCCGGGATCGTCCAATCAGTGCCGTCGAGCTCGCTGCGCCTTGCATGCGCTGCCTCGTTTCTCCTGGTGGCCGTCAGCAGAATGAACAGCACCAGGGCGCCAAAGGTGCCCGGCATTGTCTCCGCGGCGGACCATACCTTGCGCAATTCACCGTCGCTTAAAACGCGGGTCCGGGCTCGTTCTTTCTTGTTGGTGCGTGCCATACCGCGGACGATCGGACTGCGGAATTCGTCGTCGCGGGTCGCGTGCCAATCCATGATCTTGCGGATCACTGCCAAGACCTCGTCAGCCATCCTCGCGCCGCGCGTGTCCTCGACGTGGTCGAGCAGCCGCACGATCTCGCTGCGCTTGATGCTGGCGATCGGCCGAGCACCGAGCTTGGGATATATCAGGCGTTCTAGCGTGGCTCGCCGCTGGCCAATGGTGCGCAGCTTCTTGTTTCGGCCGAGATACTCCTCGGCAATGGCGCGCAGCGTATTCGCCGCCACGTTTAGTGCTTTGGCCTTGGCGGACTTGGTTTCCTCGCGCGGATCAATGCCGAGCGCAGCCCGCTCTCGTATCTTGGCACCCCACGTGCGCGCGCCGTTTATTCCAAGTGCGGGTTCCTTGTTCGTGATCTTGGCAAGTTGTTTGGTTCCGTGGACGCGGAAGTATTGGACCCACGACTCGCCGCCGGTCGGCAGAGCGACGTAGAACAGCCCGCGGCCGTCCTTCTTCGGGACACGCTCCCCCGTGGCAATTGCCTTCGCCTTCGCGGCCTTGATCGCGAATGCCGTCAACCCTTTTGCCATATGGAGTTACCCCGCCTGTCTCCAGGGGTAACACTTTCGCCGCGTCTAGCCGTGTTACCCCGTGTCCGGACAATGGCGGACAAAACGGCAATTATCAAGGGAAACGGTGAGTAATTAGCCACGAGAATGTCCGACCGTATCCAATGCCGTCGTGCTTGCGAACGTGTTCTCGCGCCACGTGGAGCTCAAGCTGCGCGAGATTCGCGAACATCAGTCCCAGGCCCGGCACTCCGAGGCGGCAGAATAAGGCGGGGCTGCCGCCGTGAAGCCGGATCCGGCGCCCTGCTTGGACGCGGGACATTTCATTCCATTAACCCTCTGGTGGCGCGGGGTTTTTGATCCCGCCCCACTCTCTTGTGTGACGGTGGCATTTTACCTTACACAGCGGAACCTTTACGCTGGGCCTCCGTTCATCCCGGACTGTGCCGTCCCGGGATTGTTGAGTTCGCAAGCAGCAAATATGAGCCCGCTCACTCTCCATACCAGCCCAAGCTTGCGTGCGCCCGCGCCGACCCCGAGGGCCGAGCCGCTGGGCGCCATCGCGCTGCTCAAAGCATTGAGAAACAATCCGCTCGAGACCTGGACGCGGGCGCATTTCGAGCAGCCGATCGTGACCGGCGGTCTCCTGATCGGAGAGGTCGCGGTGGTCAGCGACCCTGCTTCGATCCGCCGCGTGCTGCTCGAGAACGTCGGCAATTATCGCAAGGACTCGCTGCAGCGGCGCATGCTTTCCGCGGTTCTGCGCGATGGCCTGCTGACCGCCGAAGCCGAGCAATGGCGCATCCAGCGCCGCACGCTGGCCCCGCTTTTCGCCAAGCGGTGCGTAATGAGTTTCGCCCCGGCGATGGCGCACGCCGCCGATGCGCTGGTTGACCGCTGGCGACGCCGCGGGGAGGGCTGCGTCCTCGATGTCGCGGCGGAGGTCACCCAGGTGACCCTCGACGTGCTCGAGCGCACCATCTTCTCGGACGGCCTTGGCGGCGACCGCGAAGACGTGCGCACGGCCATGAGGACCTATTTCGACACCATCGGGCGCATCGATCCGTTCGACGTGCTCGGGTTGCCGGATTTCGTGCCGCGGCTCGGGCGACGGCGAGTGCGGCCGGCGTTGCGATTCTTCGATGCCGCAGTCGATGCCATCATTGCCATGCGCCGATCGCGGCTCGCCGCGGATCCTTCCGCAATGCCGCGCGACATCCTCACACTGTTGCTGGAGGCGCAGGATCCGGAGACCGGGCAGGGCCTGAGCGAGGCGGAAGTGCGGGCCAACGTCATCACGTTCATCGCCGCCGGTCATGAAACCACGGCGAATGCCATCACTTGGTCGCTGTTCTTGCTCTCACAGTCGCCGGAATGGCGAGAACGGGTGGCGGCGGAGGCGGAACGTGAGATGGGCGCATCCGCGGATGCCCTTGCCGAACGGCTGGTCGAGACGCGGGCCGTGGTCGAAGAGACGATTCGGCTATATCCGCCGCTCGTCGCCATCAGCCGGGCGGCGATCGAACCGGATGAACTCGCTGGTCGACGGATCCGACGTGGCGCGATGGTGGTGATTGCACCCTACGTGCTGCACCGTCATCGTCTGCTGTGGGATCGGCCGGATATCTTCGACCCCAACCGTTTTCTCAACGGAGCCCGCGACCGGATCGATCGGTACGCCTATCTGCCCTTTGGCGCCGGGCCGCGTGGATGCATCGGGTCGGCATTTGCGCTGCAGGAGGCTACGATCGCGGTGGCGAGCATCACGCGGAACTTCGAGTTTCAAGTGGCCCCCGGCCACAAGGTCTGGCCGGTGCACCGGGTGACGCTGCGGCCGCAAGGCGGCCTGCCGATGGCGGTAAGGAACCGGGTTCGGACCCGCACTCGCCAGCACGCGCTCAGCTGAGGGCCGGTGCGGGCGCGAAATCCATTTCAAGCTCGCGGAAATCCGGAAAGGCGAGGGCTGGGCCGAGTAGTGCGCGTCCGCGACGCAGCGCGGCGCGGGCAATTGTGGCATCGACCGCGAGTCGCATCAGATCCGGCAGCTGCCTAGGTTGCTCCATGACGCAGCGCAGGACGGCGGCCACGTTCGGATTTCCATCGGGACGCAAGCTCAGCAGCGCGGCCGGGGGAAGGTTGCGGTGCGCTGGATCGACGATGACCCGACATGCGGTGAACGGCAGGCCGTGGGCAGCAGCGATCCGAGCAGCCAGGTGGGATTCCATGTCGACGACGATCGCCCCGGTGCGCTCGTGAAGCGCGCGCTTGGCCGGCGGGTCGGCCACGGGCGCATCGCTGCCGGCAATCGTCGCGTGCACGGCCCCCGGCAGAGCGCGCAGCAAGTGCTCCGACCAGTCAGGATCGGTAGTGTGGCGGTCGCGATCCGAGACGATGGCCGATGCCACAACCCATTGGCCGGGGGGCAAATGCGGCGCGAGCCCGCCGGCGATGCCGAAGCTGATCACGCCGCGGCTCCCGCGCTCGATTTCCGCCTTCAGCGTTGCCCCGGTGCGCAGCCCGTCGCTGATGACGGTGACCCCTCCGGCAATCCGGGCTTCGAACGCGAGCCCCGTAACCGCGATCACCGAGCGAAAGTGGCGAATGGCGCTCACGTCGGGCGCGCCACGCAGCACGCGGTCCCTGTCGTCATCCCCGGATAGCGCCCCCACGCTTAGGCCTAGGTACGGAACCAGCTCCCGCAGCCTTGGTAACATGGGCAAAATGCCCTTGGGAAGCCGCTCCGGGTCGAGCGCCGCCCACACCCGTCCGAACGCCGAGGCATAAGCCGGCTCGCCGAGCCCCCGCGGCCGGGACGCCGCACCCCGCCAATTCGGATTGCGCGCTGCCATGCTCGTCACCCTGTAGCAACATAGCAGATTCCGCGGGGTTCCGGGCGGCGTCGGCGGTCCCTAGCGGGCATGCACGGCGAATTTGCGGCCAGTATCGCATTCCGGCCACACCGGCCCCCCGCCCCCGCGCCCGCCGCCCCGGCAAGTTCGCGCCAGGCCTCACATCCCGAACGCGACCGCCGCCGCATTTCCCCGCTGCAGGTTGCGGTAGCGCGCCAGCGCCCACAGCGGGAAGAATTTTCCGTAGCCGTGGTAGCGCAGATAGAACACCCGCGGGAATCCGGTGGCCGTGTAGCGCGGCTCGGCCCAGAAACCATCCGGGCCTTGCGTCTGCAGCAGGTGGGAAATCCCGCGCGCGACGGCCGGATGGCCGGCCTCCCCGGCCGCCATCAGCCCGAGCAGTGCCCATGCGGTCTGCGATGCGGTGCTCGGCGCCGGCTCATGTCCGCGGTAATCGAGGCCGTAGCTACTGGCGTCCTCGCCCCAGCCGCCGTCGGAATTCTGGATGTTCACCAGCCATTCGACCGCCCTGCGCACCATGGGGGACGCGCGGTCGATCCCGGCCGCGTTGAGCGCGCACAAGACCGACCAGGTTCCATAGATGTAATTCAGGCCCCAGCGGCCGTACCAGCTGCCGTCCTGCCGCTGGTCGCGCCGCAGCCATTCGATCGCCCGCTTCACGGCCGGGCTCGATTCCGGCCTCTCGCCGAGCTGGGCCAGCATCGAGAGGCAGCGCCCGGTGAGATCGGCCGACGGCGGATCGAGCAGGGCGCCATGGTCGGCGAACGGGATGTTGTTGAGGTAATGGTAGGTGTTGTCGGCGTCGAACGCGGCCCAGCCGCCGTCCCGGCACTGCAGGCCGAGGATCCATTCCCGCGCGCGGGCGATCGCGTCGGCGAAATCTGGCCGGCCGGTCGCCGCGCCCGCGCCGGCCGCCCTCGCGACCCGGTCCATGGCCATCACCACGACGGCGGTATCGTCGAGGTCGACGTAATGCGGGTTGGAATATTGGAACGCCCAGCCGCCCGGACGCACGTTGGGCCGCCGCGCGCCCCAGTCGCCGACCACATCGAGCACCTGCAGCGGCGCGAGCCATTCGAGCCCCCGGACGGCGCGCGCGAAAGGCTCCTCGCCGCCGGCTTCCAAGAGCGCGTGGCAGGTCAGCACCGTGTCCCACACCGGCGACATGCAGGGCTGGCAATAGGCCTCATGCGGTTTCACGATCAGGAGCTTGTCGATCGCCGCGCGCGCGATTTTTACGTCCGAATGGTCCTTCGGGTAGCCCAGCACGTCGAGCATCATCACCGCATTGGCCATGGCGGGGAAAATCGCGCCGAGCCCGTCCTCGCCGTTGAGCCGCTCGCGCACGAAATCTTCCGCCCGCTCGATCGCGCGCCGGCGGGTTTTCCGCGGAAACCACGGCTCGGCCAGGCGCAGCGCCGCGTCGATCGCCTCGAACAGCAGGAACCAGCGCCAGCTCTGGTGCGGCGCCTTGCCGGGCCGGCCGACGTTGGCGGGCGGCTCGAGAAACAGCTCGTCGATCCGCACGCCGCGCGGGTTGCGCGCCTTGGGTTTGAGCGCCTGGAGCACCAGGAGCGGCACGATGACGGTGCGCGCCCAATACGAGATCTTCGAAAGATGGAACGGGAACCAGGGCGGCAGCAGCATGATCTCGACCGGCATCACCGGCACGGCGTGCCAGCCGAGCATGCCGTAGAGCGCCAGCAGCACCCGGGTGAACACGTTGCAGCGCGCGGCGCCGCCGTGCGCGAGGATCGCCGCGCGCGCCTCGCGCATGTGCGCGGCGCCGGGATCCTCCCCGATCATTTTTAGCGCAAAATACGCCTTGACGCTGGCGCTGACATCGAAGCCGCCGTCGTGGACCAGCGGCCAGCCGCCCTGGGCGCGCCGGGTGCGGCGCAAGTAGGCGGCGATCTTAGGCTCGATGCCGAGCGCGTCGCCCTCGCCGAGGTAATGCTGCAGCAGCACGTATTCGGCCGGGATGGTGGCGTCGGCCTCGAGCTCGAACACCCAATGGCCGTCCGGCCGCTGCAGCTCGGCGAGCGCCTGCGTGGCGCGCTCGATCGCCCGCTCGAGCGCGGGCTCTACCGCGGCCGGCGCGGGTCGCGAGGGGAGGGTGTCGGTGGTCAGTTCATTCATGACAACTCTTCGTAGGGCGAGTTCCATACTGGCTTTGCCGCTTGCGCTCTTCCCCTCTCCCCTTGCGGGAGAGGGTGCCGAGCTGCCGAAGGCAGCGAGGCGGGTGAGGGGTTCTTGCGGATAATTACCCCTCACCCGGCGCCTCACTTCGTTCGGCGCCACCCTCTCCCGCAAGGGGAGAGGGGAAAGCGCGTCCGCTGCTCCGCTTTCGTAAATAACGCCCACACAGAAGAGGCAAACCCGCTCGGCCTCCCATGCGATTGCCCCAGGGTCGGGCCCGGGTCAAGCGATGCTGTGCCGCGACCGTCGCTCGAAGATTTGCGCACGCCGCGCCGGAGGTCAGCATCCGAACCGGCGATCTTCGCGCGTGCCGGCTACGATCTGCGAAACACGCGACGCCGACAGCAATTCGGCCAGGTACCAGCGGTGGTCGCAGTCGACCGCTGTCCGGTAGTTCCCGATCGTCACGATCGCCTCGCCGCCGGCACTCGATAATTCCTTGGCGAGGAGTTTTTGCGCGGTCTCGCGATCGAGCAGGATCGCGGCGGCCCGCGCGGCCTCGGGGAACAACAGCTCGCGGACCGGCCCGCTTTCGGCCGCGTGCGGCAGCAATTTCGCCGAATCCGGATCGGGGAAGAACGCCGCCCGCAGGTGCGCGGGTTTGCGGCCGACGAACTCCCAGCCGACGAAAAATTTTCCGGAAACCCGAACGCTTCCGACAAAATGCGCGACGCGGCCGTGCCGGGGATTGGCGAGCTTCAACGGGCTCGGCTGTTCCGTCGAAAAATCGTTCGACGCCGCAAACGAGGGCGTTGCGAGGGCGAGCAGCACCAGCAGGGCAAGCAGTCTTTTGGTCATACGAAAATTGCTTCGGCTGAAGCCGGCACAGAGCTTGTCGTCCCGGAACCTGCGAAGCGGGTATCCGGGACCCATAACCACGTAGCTACCAATTCGCACAATCCGTGGCCATGGGTCCCCGCAACGGGGCACCCCGTCGCGCTCGCGCGACGGGGACCCCGCGCGGGGACGACGGGGTAACGGGTCCGCATCTTTGTAGCTTGGTCTCACTCGATCGCGATGCCGGCTCGCTGGGCTTCGCCGCTTGCGCTCTTCCCCTCTCCCCCTGTGGGAGAGGGTGGTCCGAGCCGAAGGCGAGGACCGGGTGAGGGGTTCTTGCGGACAACTACCCCTCACCCGCCTCGCGGACTTCGTCCGCTCGGCACCCTCTCCCGCAAGGGGAGAGGGAAAGCGCGTCTGCTGCCCCGCCTCACAACAATCCCGCGGGGAGAGGGGAAACAAGTATGCGGCTCGGGCGACGACACCGAAACTGTCGGGGCCTACCCCGGATCGGGGCCCGGGCCGGTTTTCCGTGGGGACCCCATGCTCGCTTATGTAGCAATTTCGCACGATCCGTGGCCATGGGCCCGCCGCGGGACACCCCCGGCGGCTCCGGATTCGGCAGGCAACCGTCGAGGTAACGGCGGTGTTGGAGTGGTAGGATCGTGTCGGAATTCGCCGCGCAATCACGCCCAGGATGGCACGGCGCTCGATATTCCCGATCGGTCCTCGAGTGCAAAGGAGAGATCCATGGCCGAGCTCAAGTCCGCCGCAAACGCAAATGAAATTTCCCGCGACCGCCTCGCGGAACTGCTGAACGAAGACCTTTCCCGCGAATATCAGGCCATCATCGCCTACGTGGTCTATTCCCAGGTGCTCAAGGGCGCCGAATACATGGACATCGCCGGCCAGCTCGAGCTCCACGCCAAGCAGGAACTCGACCACGCCCTGACGATCTCGCGGCAGATCGACTATCTGGGCAAGATGCCGGCGGTCGTTCCCAAGCCGGTGCGCACGTCGAAAAATCCGAAGGACATGCTGCGCTACGATCTCGACAATGAGAACGAAACCATCCGCAATTACCGCGATCGCATCCGGCAATGCGAGGCGATCGGGGAATACGCGATGGCGGAGCAGATTCGCCAGATCCTGATGCAGGAGCAGGACCACCAGATCGATCTGGCTACCGCGCTCGGCATCGAGGTTCCCGACGTGAGCGGCGGCCCCAAGGGACGCACCCCGCGCAAGCGCCGCTGAGCTGCGCTTTCCCTCTCCCCGCCAAACCCGGGTGTTCCCGGGTTTGGCCATTCATATGATTGGTCCAAGTCGGAAACATCCGACTTGGACGCGGGAGAGGGTGCCGAGCGGACGAAGTCCGCGAGGCGGGTGAGGGGTTCTTTGGTTTTCTCAGGAATCTGAAACCTACCCCTCACCCGGCCGATCCTCGTTGCACTCGGATCGGCCACCCTCTCCCGCAAGGGGAGAGGGGAAGCGAGTATGCGGCTCGGGCAGACCGTATCGTCGCGATTCAGTTTCTCCGGAACACGCTCTCATCACGATGCCACGCCGCGCAGCACGACTTCGGCCGCGCGGTTGCCGGAGCGGATGGCGCCCTCGATGGTGGCGGGCAGGCCGGTCGCGGTCCAATCGCCGGCGAGCGCGAGGTTGCGCCAACCCGTCGCGGCGCCGGGGCGCTTCGCATCCTGCTCCGGCGTCGCCGCAAAGGTGGCCCGGCGTTCCTTGATGATCTGCCACGGCGGCAGCGGCGCGGCGATGCGAGCGATCTCGGCCACCTCGCGCCAGATGATCTGGGCGAGCTCCTCGCGCTCGACCTCGAGCAAACGATCGGCGCCGCTGATCGTGACCGCGAGCCGGTCGGGAAACCGAAAGATCCATTCGGTGTTCGCGCCCACCACGCCGGTGATCGGGGAAAAATCCGGCGGCGGCGCAAAACGGAAATGCGCATTGACGATGGCGCGGAACTCGGTCGGCACGGAAATCCCCGGGACGAGGCCGGAAGCGACCCAGGCCGGCACGGCGAGCACGAGGCCGTCGCCGGGCGCGAGCTCGATGGTCTCGCCGCCGAAATCGAGCGCCTCGGCGCGGTTTTTCTCGCCGAACGCGATCGCGCGCAGGCGGGCGCCGAAGCGCACGTTTGCGCCGCGTTTTTCGAGCGCCGCGAGCGCCGGCTCGACGAAGGCCTCCGACAGCCCGCCGGCCGCGATCAGGGGCCGGCAGTTTTTCCCGCTGGCGAGCAGCGTCTCGCGCACGATTTTTCCCGCCAGCCGGGCCGAGCCCTCGGCCGGGTCGGTGTTGAGCGCGGCGAGCAGCAGCGGCCGCCACAAGCGCCGATAGAGCACGGTTTCAGGATCGAGCGTGGCCTCGACGGTCGCATCCGCGCCGGCCCACAGCAGCCGCGCGATTTTTGGATAATCCGCCGCGCGCGTGCCGGGCACCCGCCGCGTTCTCGCAAAAATCCACCACGGCACGCGGCCGGGGTTGGGTTTGAGCAACCAGCGCTGCTTGTCGCGAAAATCGACGAACGGGAATTCCGGCTCGCCCGGCCCGGTGAGCCGGTCGGCCGCCCCGATCCGGGCGAGGTAGGCGAGCGTCGCATGGTTGCCGGACAGCACGAGGTGATTGCCGTTGTCGATCTTCATGCCGAGCGCGCTGTCGACGTACGAGCGGCAGCGCCCCCCGGCCTGGCCGGCCGCCTCGTGCACGATCGCCTTCGCGCCGGCGTCGCTGACGCGCAGCGCCGCCGCGAGCCCGGCAAGGCCTGCGCCGACGACATGGATGCGCGGAGGGGACATCAGAGAAATGTGATCAGGCCGGGTTACCGGTTGAGGCTTTCAATATCTTCGGCGTGCTCCATTGTAATGGCAAACGCCTCGAACATGCGCCGCACACTCTTTTTAGAGAGCTCGGCCTGCTGCTCTCCTGATGAAGTCTTTAGCCAGGCGTCTCCGATAACAGCCACCGAGACCTCACCACCGTTTGACAGTAGTTGAACCAACCATGCATTGATGCGGAAGCTCGTCTGCTGCCGTGGGGCGGGGTGACGATAGTTCTGTGACAGACGACGATGAAGATTTTCCGTCTCCCCGATGTAGTTCGCCTTCTTCCCATCAGGCGTTCGGGTTCGAAGCCGGTATATGCCCGGGACTTCCGAAAGCCGTGGGAACCGCAAGAGTCCTCGCTCATCAAGCGTCACCCGACCAACTGGAAGCCAGTCCAGACCAAGCGAACATTCCAGGGCATTGTTTTCGTCCCACTGGTAGGCATCGAGATCGGCCGGGGCGGCGCGTTCACGGCGACGCGGTTGCTTGTTCGACGCCGCTGCGCAGTCAATGCAGACGCCGCAAGCCCGTGTATCGGGTTGTTTCCGACTCTCGGCGACTTCATTTGCCCGGCTCAATTCGCTGTAAGGGCCTAACCACCTGCCCGATCTGGTCGTGCCACCCCCGTGTAGCCCCCGACCGGTCTGGCAAAATGAGCAATCTTCACGATGCACTCGGGCCTTTTGGTGGATCGTGTTTTCGTAAACCCAATATTGCATGGCTCACGTCCATATCTGCAGCCGAAGCTCGTCACGAAACCAGCCCCAGTCCGTTTGACATGGCACTTTTATGAGATCTTTGGAACCGCCGTCGCGGCCCCGCACACCGTAGCCCGGGGTCGCGAAGTTCGGGGAGGGCGGTTCCCGGATTAACGCAGCGCGGTGCTGCGCACCGCTCCATCCGGGCTACCAAAGCCTGGATCCCGGTTCTGCAGCGCACCGCTTCGCGCCGCGCTGCGCCCGGGACACGCAGCCCAGTCACGCCGCGGCTTGCTTCCTCGCGCGGCGGCGCGGTGCTTGCTTGGGCGGCGGCAGCAGCAGGTCGGCCGACACGCGGAAACGGGCGCGCAGCCGCTGCACCATCGCCATGCTCAGCCGCTTCTTCCCGCGCAGCACTTCGCTGACGCGGCTCGGCGTGCCGAGGATCGGCACCATGTCGGCGCGGGTGAGGCCGTGCTGGTCCATGAGGTGACGAATGAGATCCGCCGTGCGCGGCGGCCGGCGCGGCCATCTGCGCTCCTCATAGGCGGCGATCAAGCGGGCTTGCGCTTCCAGTCGCGCCACATCGGCCGGGTCATTGGAGTCCCACAGCCGATCGACGAGCGCGCGGGCGCGCGCGAGTTCCGCATCGCTATCGATCAAGACGAGGGTCGCATCCATCATACCGTCTCCGCATTGATCTTGTCATATTCGGCATGGGTCCCAAAGAACCGGATCGCCAGGATTCCCGCTTGATACTGGACGCGAGCAACCAGACGATAGTCGTTGCCCTTGATGTTGAAAACGACCCGATTGGCTTTCAGAATGCTCGCCTTTGGGTACGATGCCTTGACATCTTCAGGGTTGCGCCACTCGGCGCGCGTCGCAATATGGAGCCAAGCTTCGTATTGCGACCGCGCGGCTTTGATCCCCTTGTGGCCGAGATGATCGGCAAAATAGCTTTGGACCGCGTCCGAGCCGATGACGATCATCGATCGAGCATTGCACAAAATTCCAAAAAATGGAAGAAGTTGGTAAGTGGGATATGCGGCAAGGAGAAGGAGGCAACACAATGACGAGAACGCCTGCGGCCAAGGACCCGACGCGGAACGTCTGGCTGCAGCTCGGCTTCCCCGATGCCGAAGAGCATTATCTCAAGGCCGAGCTCGTCGTTCGCTTGGACAAGGCCATCCAGTCCTTGGGCCTGACCCAGCGCGTCGCCGCGCGGCGGATCGGAACCACGCAACCCGAGCTGTCGAAGATTCTGGGAGGAAAATTCAGCGAAGTCTCGCTCGAACGGCTGATGCGCTTTCTCACCGCGCTCGGCTATCAGATCGAGATCAAGATCGGCGCCGGACGGGCGAACAAGGCCGGGGCGGTCACGATCCGAGGTGCCCGCCGTACGGCCGCATGAAGCGGCTGACGGACGGCGAGGGAATAGCGGACCCATTACGGCGTCGTCCCCGCGCGGGGTCCCCGTCGCGCGAGCGCGACGGGGTGCCCCGTAGCGGGGACCCATGGCCACGGGTTGTGCCCAATTGCGAGACACGTGGTCATAGGTCCCGGATACCCGCTTCGCGGGTTCCCGGGACGACGACCTTGGCACACAAGGCGCGCATTTTGATATTGATCAACGACTTGGTTCGCGAATACCGTAGTCGTTATCTTGCTCTCGGCTGCCTTTGGAGGGTGCCATGAATACGCAGACGACCGCGAACAATCGGGTCAGCATCGTCGCACTGGGGTGGGCATTCTCGGCGGCGCTCGTCATCCTGTTCGTGATCTGCATGCTCAGCTCATATCTTTACCCGGAAATGCCGGCTTCGAAGGGCTGGACAGCATGGATGGCGCTGTTTTCCGTGACCCCGATCGAGCATCCGATCACGTCGATCCGAATTTGGATCGATGGCATCGCCTTCAGCCTGGTGTTCGGCTGGGTAACTGCCGTCGTTCTCGGCCTGGTGTACAATCGCCTCATCCATCGTTGAGCGCTTGGGCGCTTCGCCGGGGGGATCCAAGCCGCTAGGTCGCGGCGGCAATCCATGATGCCATCGGTCTCGCGGAGTTGATACCGCGGGCGGTCACCGGTATGCAGGCCGAGCGCCGGATTGCGAAGTTCTTGACATCGCCCCGTCGTTCGTGATTTGGGAAAGTCACGGTCGGCCGGCGCGCGCCGGCCGTTCGCATTTCCATGACATCGTCCTTCGAGGGGCGGCCGTCATCCTGAGGTGCTCGGGCCTCCGGCCCGAGCCTCGAAGGACGGCCGCCCACCTCAGGATGACGCGCCCAACAAAAAGAACAACAAGATGATCGACGGAAACGCCGTCAAGCGCGCGCGGGAAGCCGCGCACCTCACCCAGGCGGGCCTCGCGAAGGCGGCGGGCATGGCGGCCCAGACCGTCTCCGCGATCGAGCAGGGGCGCCTGAAATCGACGAAATTCCTGCCGCAGCTCGCCCGCGTTCTCAACCGGACGCTCGGCGAGCTCGATCCGGATTGGGCCGCGTTCGACGGCGAGTGCCGGACCGTGATGGCCACGAGCCGCGACCCGCAAGCGCGCAAGCGCCTCGATCAGGACTATGCGTTCTACGCCGGCGAGATCCTGCGCATCCGCACCAAGAACGGCACGATCGCGCCGCTCCTCTTCAACCGCGCGCAGCGGCACGTCCACGCCGCGCTCGAAGCCCAGCGCGAAGAGCTCGGCCGCGTCCGCGCGCTGATCCTCAAAGGCCGGCAGCAGGGCTGCTCGACCTACATCGGCGGGCGCTATTACCACCGCGCGAGCCGCAGCCGCGGGCTCATCGCCTTCATCCTCACCCACGAGCAGCGGGCCACCCAGAACCTGTTCGAAATGGTCGAGCGCTTCCACCAGAACTGCCCGGCGGCGGACAAGCCGGTGACCGGAGCCGCGAACGCCGAGGAACTCGCTTTCAGCGCGCTCGATTCCGGCTTCAAGGTCGGCACCGCCGGCACCAAGGGGGTCGGCCGATCCGCGACCATTCAGCTCTTCCACGGCTCCGAAGTGGCGTTCTGGCCGTTTGCCGAAACCCACGCCGCGGGCGTGCTGCAGGCGGTGCCCAACGAGCCCGGCACCGAGATCATCCTGGAATCGACCGCCAACGGCATCGGCAATTTCTTTCACAAGAAATGGCGCGAGGCGGAGACCGGGATGAGCGAATACATCGCGGTCTTCGTGCCGTGGTTCTGGCAGGACGAATACCGCATTCCGGCCGGCCGCGCCTTCAAGCTCGACGCGGCGGAGGGCGAATATGCCGCGCTCTACGGCCTCGAGCCCGATCAGATGGCGTGGCGGCGCCTCAAGATCGCCGAGCTCGGCGACCCGCTGCTGTTCAAACAGGAATATCCGGCGACGGCCGCGGAGGCGTTCCAGATGAGCGGCCACGACAGCTATCTTGCGCCCATGCTGGTCGCCCGGGCGCGCAAGGCGCTGCACGCGCCGAGCGGGCCGCTCGTCATCGGCTTCGATCCGGCCTGGAAGGGCGGCGACCGGCACGCGATGGCGTGGCGCCGGGGCCGCTGCGTCACCAAGATCGTCAGCCGGCGCTCCCTCGACACGATGGAAGCGGCGGGCTGGGCCAAGCAGGTGATCGACGCCGACTGCCCAACGAAATTCTTCGTCGACGTCGGCGGGGTGGGCGCCGGGGTCTATGACCGCCTGCAGGAATGGGGCGAGCCCTATGCGGGCATCGTGGTTGCGGTCAATTTCGGCTCGGCACCGCGCTCGCCGCCGCCGCTCGACGAGCACGGCAGATCGAGCGGCGGACCGCTCAACCGCCGCGCCGAGATGTGGATGCAGTCGAAGCAATGGCTGGAGGACCCGGCCGGCGTGCAGATCCCCGACAGCGATTCTCTGCAGGCCGACGCCTGCGGGCCGTCCTACCGCTACGACAGCAACACGCGGCTCCAGCTCGAATCCAAGGAGAGCATGCGCCGGCGCGGGGTTTCGAGCCCGGACGAATGGGACGCGGTGGCGCTGACGTTCGCCGAGCCGGCGACGCCGTCGGTGAAAAATTTCCACCGCAAGCTCGAATACGCGAACACGGGGATCGTGTGAGCCGCCACGAGGATCGCATCGCGCCGCGCAGGAGCACAAAAACGATGCGGGGCCGCTCGGGCCCCGCACGCGACTCGTGTTGCCGGGTTGCCGATTACGCCTTGGCCGGCTCCGCCTCCCAGATTTTCATCTGCTTGGTTTCCGGCATCAGGTAGAGGCCCAGCACCAGGCATATCGCAGGGACGGCGATCGGGTAGATCAGCGCATAGCCGACACTTCCGGTCGCCGTATACGCCGCCGTGGTGATGAACGGCACCAACCCGCCGCCCCAGCCGTTGCCGATCATGTACGGCATCGATACCGCCGTGTAGCGGATCCGGCCGGGGAAATATTCGGCCAGGAACGCGCCGATCGGCCCGTAGACCATCCCGACATAGGAGACCAGGATGGCGACGATGAGGATCGCAATCGGATAGTTGATACTGCCCGGATGCGTGACCGATCCGAGCCACGCATAGAGCGGATAGTAGGTGACCGCCGCCAGGAAGAAGCCCCCCAATATCACCGGCTTGCGGCCGATGATGTCGGAGAGCCAGCCGAACAGGATCAGTGTCGGGGTCCCGATGATCAGCCCGGCTCCCACGATATAGGCGGTGGTCAGCGTGTCCACCTTGGCAACCGTCTGCAGGAAGTACAGCGCCCAGAACTGGCTGCTGTACCACACCACGCCCTCGCCCAATACGATGATGGTCGCGATCACCACGAACTTGAAATTGGCGCCGAGGAAGGCCTCCTTCCAGGGATTCTTGCTGGTCCCGCCCTTGGCCTTGATCTCCTCGTAGATCGGCGACTCCTCGAAGCTGAGCCGCATGTAGAGGGTGATGAACACCAGCAGGAAGGAGAACAGGAACGGGATCCGCCACGCCCAGTCGTTGAACGCCGCCTCGCCGAAGTAGGTGCGCACGGCGATGATCACGAGGAGCGAGAGCACGATTCCCAGCGTGGGCGAGGTCTGCAGCCAGCCGGTATAATAGCCGCGGCGTTCGTCCGACACGTGCTCGGCCACGTAGGTGATGGCGCCGCCGTAGGAGCCGCCCAGGCAGAGGCCCTGGATCATCCGCAAGCCGAACAGGATGAACGCGGCGGCGACCCCGATCGACTCGAACGTCGGGATCAACCCGATCGCCCCGGTGCCCACCGCCATGCCGGTGAGCGTCATGAGGAAGGTATACTTGCGGCCGACGCGGTCGCCGAGCCAGCCGAACAGGAACGCCCCCAGCGGACGGACCAGGAAGCCTGCGGTGAACAGCGCGATCGTGCTGAGCAGCGCCGCGACCGGGTGGCTCTTTTCGAAAAATTTGACCGCCAACAGTGTGGCCAAGCTCCCGAAGATATAGAAGTCATACCACTCGATGACGTTTCCGCCCGCGGCGAAGGTGATCACGCGTCGAAAGTTCGCCGGAATGTGAGCAGCCATGGGTCATCTCCCCCGCTTGGTCTCGGTGCCGCAGTCGATAACGCAAAATCTAACATTGCGCCTGGAGCCCGCCTTATACAACTTTCGTAGGGAATTTGCCCGCTTCATCCGGTGGCGCCCGCTTACGACTTTCGTAGGGGCGCCGCCTGCGACTTTCGTAGGGGGTGCCTTCGAGGGTCAGGCGCCCCCCGGCGGCTTTCGCAGCGCGCCGCGCCCCGTGCGCGCCGATCGATGGCGGCATTGGGCCGGGCTCGTCGGGGGCAATGCCGGCGCGATCTCAACCGTGGCCGATGTAGTCCATCCGCCCGCCGTCGACGGTGAGCAGCTGGGCGGTGATCCAGCCGGACTCCGGCGCGGCCAGGAACGCCACCGCATTGGCGATGTCCTCGGGCTCGCCGATGCGGCCCATCATCGCGCGTGCGGCGAGGCGCGCCTCGGTGCCCTGCCAATCCGCGGCGCCGCGGCCGCCTTTCGTCATGTCGGTGCGCACGAAGCCCGGCGCCACCGCGTTCACCGTAATGCCGTGCGGACCGAGCTCCATGGCGAAGCGCCGCGTCAGGATCACGACCTCGGCCTTGGTCGCCGCGTAGAACGCATTGCCGGGCAGCGCGGTGCCGATCGCGGCGATCGAGCTGACATTGACGATCCGGCCGTAGCGCCGCGCCCGCATGCCCCCCATCGCCGCGCGGGTGGCATGGATCACGCCGTCGACATTGATCCGGCGCATGCGCGCGAGCTCGCCCGGGTCGTAGTTGTCGAGCGTGCCCTGCCAGGCCACGCCGGCGTTGTTCACCAGGATCGTCAGCGGGCCGAGCTCGGCTTCGGCGCGGGCGACCATCGCCTCGACCGCGGCGGCCTCGGAGACATCCGCCGCGACCGCGATCGCCCGCCCGCCCGCGGCCGCGATCTCGGCAACCAGCGCCGCGGCCGCATCCGCGTGTGCCGCGTAGTTCACGCACACGGCGGCGCCGCGTTGCGCCAGGAGCCGCGCCGTCGCCCGGCCGAGGCCGCGGGAGCCGCCCGTCACCACTGCCACCTGGTCGCGCCACGCCATCATTTTCCCCTGCAAAGGCCGGATCGATCCGTCGGCCGCGCCGTCATGCGGCCGATCCCATCGACCCTACAATATGGAATGTCCGTAAGCGACGCCGGTTCACGCCGCAAGCAGACGGCGCTCGCCTTTTGGGGCAGGCGTAGGTGGTCAAGCGGTCACGTCGCCGCCCCCGCACGATACTGCGGCGGCGCCTGCACAATCGGCGCCGCGGCCGCGAGGATATCCTCGCGTATGCCGGTTCGCGGCGGATAGATGCGCTTGTGATTGATAGTCTGTTTGATCACCTTGGCGTCATGGCCGATCGAGAGTACTTGGCGGTCCCATCCAATGGTGTACAGGGCACCCCAAGTCCCGAGATCGAGGACGGTCACATACCAGTCAATTCGCAGCGGAATCATCGGTCGGGCAAACAGGTCGGCCACTACGTTGTGACCAGCGAACCGACCCATCGGGCGTGCAAACTGACAGGACATGACCGTGGAATGCACGCCGTCGACCAAGCTGGAAGCCACGTCGCCGGCAGCGAATACTTTCGCGAGGCCAGTGACCCTCATGAATTGATCCACGGCAACGCGGCCAAGCCGGTCCCGCGTTCCCGACAATGTTGCCGCGAGTGGACTTGCCCGCATGCCTGCGCACCAAACGATTGTCTGCGCGGGGATGATCTCGCCAGAGGCAAGCGCGATGCCCATGGGGTCGACGGCAGTGACTTTGGCCCCCAGCCGCGTCTCGATGCCGAGCGTGGAGAGCGCCTCGCAAATCGTGGGGCGTGCGTGGTCCCCGATGGTGACTCCAACAACCGGATTGGGATCAACGAGAACTACCCGGTGCTCGCCGGCCGGCAGCGCGCGAGCGAGCTTGCTCGGCATCTCGGTTGCCACTTCGATGCCGGTGAAGCCCGCGCCCACGACCACGACCGTCGAGCGCCCCAAAGCGGTTGGACTCGTGCCAAGCGCCGCAATATGCGCGTTGAGCCGAACCGCAGCCGAATAGGTATCGACGTCGAAACCATTACCCGCGAGGCCGGGAGTGTCCGGACGCGCCAATTCACTGCCGAGCGCGAGCACGAGTCGATCGTAAGCCAAGACCTCCCGGCCGCGGGGCGTTGCGACGGCCACCTGCTGTTTCGCGGGATCGATTGTCTGGACGTGGGCGGTCAAATAGTTGACGCCGATGGGGTCGAGCACCTCGCCGAGCGGGATAGCGACGTTGCCGAGGTCGACCTCGTAATTCCGGACTCGAACATTGTGATAGGGGTTGCGGTCGACAACCAGAACCTCGACCTCGCCCGGGAGGGCGCCGATCTCGTCAAGTTTGCGCGCCGCGCCGACGGCGGCCCATAGACCCGCGAATCCAGCTCCGAGCACCAGGATGCGTGCCATCTTGTGGTCCTATAAATCAATGATACCACCATGCGGAGCCGCAAGGATGGCGGCCAGCTTGGCGGCCGGAGCCGGCGTAGGCGTAGGCGATTATGAAGTATGACCGGCCGGCATCGGAAAATATCATTGCGACGGTTCGCGACCTACGCGGATGCGCGATCGGGCAGAGCTGAAGCATGAGCGGCACGCAGGACGTTTTCGCAGCCGGCAGGCCCGTCACGGGCGACGGCCGATGGCGGCCCTCTCGGCGCGGCCCGTTGCGCGGCGCGGAGCTCACCTGGGCAATTGCCTTTTCCGCGCCCTATGCGGCGGTGTTCTTCGCCTTCGCCGTCTATCCCATCGCCTATGGCTTTTGGATGGGCAGAGAGCCGTCGCTTTATGCCGAGCTGGTCTCGGACCCGCGCTACATCAGGACGGTGATCAATACCGTGCTCTACGTCGGCGTCGGCGTGAACCTGAAGATGTTCTTGGCCTTGCTGTTGTCCGGGTTTTTCATGCGCCGCCGGTGGTGGATCAGGGCCCTGCTGGTCATCTACCTTCTCCCGTGGGCGCTGCCCGCGGTTCCTGCGTTTCTCTCCTTCCACTGGATGCTGATCGGCGAGCAGGGTTTTCTGGACAGTGTATTGCAAGCACTGTTCAGCATCGATGGCCCGATCTGGTTCAATCATCGCGGGCTCGCGCTTGGATCCAACATCATCGCCTACATCTGGAAATGGCTGCCGTTCTGGACCGTGATCTTTCTCGCCGGACGCATGGCGATTCCGCGGGAAATCTACGAGGCGGCCGACGTAGACGGCGCCACGGGCGCCCGCCGTTTCGTCCACGTCACCTTCCCGCTGCTGGCGAGCCTCTATCTGGTGTGCACGCTGCTCTCCACCGTCTGGACGCTTGGTGACTTCACCGGCGTGTATTTTGTCTCCGGCGGTGCGCCGGCAATGTCCACCGACGTGCTCGCCACGCTCGGCATCCGCTACGCCCTCGATTTCGCCCAGCCGCAGCTCGGCGTGGCGGCGATGCTGTCGGCGCTGCCGGTGCTGATCCCGGTCGTGATCGTGCTGATGCGCAAGGTCCACACCACGGAGGTTCAGTTGTGAGCGTCGCTCTGGCATTCGGCCGGCCGGCGCGCCGGCCGCGCTATCGCCTGCGGCGGCTCCTGACCGAAGCGGCCTCGATGCTGCTCGGCGTCGTGCTCCTGGTCTGGTCGCTCACGCCCGTTTACAACATGCTATTGATCGCGCTCGATCCCGAAGGCGACAACGAGTTCGCCGGCTATATCTGGCCACCCGAGCCGTCGCTCGAGAGTTTCCGCATGGTCTTGACCGAGGGACACTGGTACCTCGAGCATTTCTGGCGGCAGTTCGGCAACAGCCTTTCCGTCGGCCTGCTGACGATGTTTCTGACCGTGCTGATCGGCTCGCTGGCGAGCTTCGCGGCAGGACGGATGGAGCTCGGTAGAGCGCGGCTGCTCACCAACGCCGCTCTCCTGACTTACGTGTTGCCGTCGTCATTCCTGGCGATCCCGTTCCTGAGAGTCGCGCAGAGCTATGGGCTTTCCGACAGCCTCTGGGCGGTCATTGCGGCGGAAGTGACGTTCGCCACGCCGTTCGCCGTCTTGATCCTGCAGCAGTACGCCAAGTTGATACCGATCGAACTCGACGAGGCGGCGCGGATCGACGGCGCCTCCCCCGTTCAGCTGTATTTGCTGATTTATCTGCCGTTGATGGCGCCGGCGCTGGCGGCGGTCGGCACCTACGCGCTGCTCATCGCCTGGGGCGAGTATCTCTACCAGTACATGCTGCTCTCGTCGGCGCGAAATTGGACCGTGGCGGTGGCGCTGGAGCAGTTCTGGGACAGCGACGAGGCGCCGTGGAACTACATGATGGCGCTGGCCATCATTTATGCGCTGCCGCCCATCGCGATCTTTTACGGCCTCTACCGCTATGTGGCGGTGGGCCTGATCATGGGCGGCGCCAAGCGATAGGTGAGTTCATAGCGCATGATTCGCAAGCCCCCGTTTGGAAGCTTGAATCACGGCGCAGCGGCCGCCTTCAACACGGATGCAATATGTCTGGTCTTAGGTAAGGTCCGCAGGACGGTAGAACCGCCCCGGCAATGTCGGCTATCGGGGACAGACCGGAAAACATTTGCCGGTTCTAGCGTTACCGGTTTTGACCCGGCTCGGACGTTGGCAGCGGCCGCACGGGCGCCGGGTCACGGCCTATTCGATCACCTCGTGGGCACTATCGAGGGAGCGTGGCGAGGTTCGTTCGGGCGCATCCGAAGTTGAAGCGACGATGACCAGATCGATCAGCGCAGCCCTGTGTGCGCAACGACTGTCGGGTCGATCAGGGCTTGTCGTGCTCCTCGGAAATATCGCGGTTGGTGTAATCCGGCAGCAGAGCGGTCGCGACGATGCTGACGATGGCGCAGAAGAGAATGTATAACGCGATCACGTAGCCCGATCCGAACGCTGCGAGCAGCGCCGTCGCGATCACCGGCGCGGGCCCGCCGGAGATGATAGAGGAAAGCTGATAGCCGATCGAGGCGCCGGCATAGCGCAAACGGGGGGTGAAGCATTCCGCGATCAGCGCCGCCTGAGGACCGTACATCAGGTCGTTCGCGATGAACGAGAGCACGATGCCGAGAAAGATCCAAGCGGGCATGGTCGTATTCAACATCGCAAAGTAGACGAAGCCGAATATCCCGGTCGCAACCGAGCCGATGATGTACATGCGCTTACGCCCGATGCGATCCGACAAATGTCCGGCGAGTGGGATTGTAACGAACGACGTGATCCCCGCGGCGCTGAGTGACGTGAGCAGGAAATCGCGCGGGATATGGAGGATCTGGGTCCCATAGGCGAAGACGAAAGCGAGATAGATGTAGGATGGAGCCTGCTCGCCCATCCGCGCCAGCGCCGCCAGGATGATCGACCTTGGCTGACGCTTGATCACTTCGAGGACGGGTACCCGTTCGATCCGGCTTTCGGCGGCGAGCCGCCGGAAGATGGGGGTCTCGAGAATCCCGAGTCGGATATAGAGCCCCACCCCGACCATGATGATGCTGAGCATGAACGGGACACGCCAGCCCCAGACTACGAACTGGTCGCCGGAGATCCGACTGAACACCAGCACCGCGATGTTCGCCAGCATTGCCCCGGCCGGACCGCCGAGCTGCGCCCACGACGTGATGAAACCGCGATGGGCATTCGTCCGCGCCCATTCCATCGACAACAGTACCGAGCCGCCCCATTCGCCGCCGACGCCCACACCCTGGATGAAGCGGATGATGGTCAGGATGACGGCGCCCCAGATGCCGACTTGGTCGTAGGTCGGGACGAAGCCGACGGCAAAGGTCGCGAGGCCGGTCAGTAGCAGCGACGCGATCAAGGCCCCCTTGCGGCCGATGCGATCGCCGTAGTGGCCGAAGACCATCGCTCCGATCGGGCGGGCGACGAAGCCGACGCTGTAGACGGCGAATGCCTCCAGCACGCCGACCAGGGGATCGGATTTCGGGAAGAAGAGCTTGCCGAAGACGAGACCGGTCACCGTGCCGTAAAGCAGGAAATCGTACCATTCGATGGTCGTGCCCACCGTACTGGCGATAACGGCGCGACGCAGCTGCGTGTTGTGATCGGCCTCGGACAACGGACGGGATGCCATGCCGATCGTAGTCATGGAGCCATCCGGCCCTTGCTGGACATCGGGGCGGTCAAGTCATCAACTCTCGAAAGGAAAAGCTTCAGGATCGGCGACCTATTCGCCTTGTTGTAGCCGACAACCAAGTCGATCGTTGGGGCATCTCCTCGGATCGGACGGCTGGTCACGGACCAAGGAAGAAGATTATTTGCGTAGACGGGCAGCAGCGCTACGGCGCGGGTCGACGCGATCATGGACACCGCGTGGGCAAGATTATCCACTTCGTGATCCGGAATGATATCCAGGCCGGATCGCTTCAGGTAGTCGTCGATCACAACGCGCAGGGTCGGGGCCGTATTCGACGGTATGATGAATGTTTCGCCCACGATCTCTCGCAGCTCGACGGCATCATGCGCGGCAAGGCGGTGGTCGCTGGGGAACACGACGACGAGCGGCTCCGTCGTCACACGCCTGTAAACTAGCTCGTCCGCCCGCTCTTCCGGCCGCATGAACGCGGCGTCGAGCCTGCCCCGCATCAAGGCGTCAGCGAGGTCCGGGGAATACTGGCTTGAAACCGTGACCTCTATGTTGGGCAGTTCATCGTGAAGGATGCGCATCGCTTCAGGCAACCAATTTATTTCTGTCCCTGTGAGAAACCCCAGAGCGAAGGTCGGCTTGGCGGGTTGAGCCGCCCGCCGCGCTGCTTCCTTGGCTGCCTCTGCCTGAGTGAGCGCCAGCCGCGCATGGTCGAGAAAGGCGCGACCGGCGGCGGTCAATTCGATGCCGTGCACGCTGCGGCTCATTAGCTGAACGCCGACCTCATATTCGAGATCTCGGATTTGGCGACTGAGGGAAGGCTGCGCCGTGTGCAGCCTCTTCTCGGCCGCGAGCGTCAGGCTTCCCTCCTCTGCGACCGCGATGAAATAGCGAAGGTGCCGTAACTCCATGGGAGCCTTCCATATCTCCAAGGCATGCCCATCAGCCTACAAAGTCTTTTTCTCCTGCGCCAGGGGGGCGTACTTATCCCACAGCGGAAGCAATCCGGCGGAGAGATCTGTGGCGTCTGATTAGCCCTCCGTTTCCCCAGCCATGCCCTGCGTGTCGGGCAGAGCGAAGCACGAGGAGTGACCCATGAGCACGTCGGTCGTCTTGATTACCGGGGCCTTGACCGGCATCGGTCGCGCCACCGCCGTCGCCTTCGCCAAGGAGGGCGCGCGCATAGTCGTTGCCGGCCGCCGGGACGCGGAAGGCAAAGCCCTCGAAGCCGAACTTCGCGGCCTCGGCGCCGAAGCCTCCTTCATCAAGGCCGACGTTCGTCATGACGACGAAGTCCGCGATCTGGTCGATCAGACCGTGGCCCGGTTTGGCCGTCTGGACGCGGCCGTCAATGCCGCAGGCACCGAAGGTCGGCCTGGACCGGTGACTGAGCAAACTGCCGAAAGCTACGCGGCCACCTTCGACACCAACGTGCTCGGCACGCTGCTCAGCATGAAGCACGAGCTGCGCGTGATGCAGGCACAAGGTAGCGGCAGCATCATCAACATATCCTCGACCTACGGCCACGAAGGTGGAGCGGGCGCCTCGGTCTATGTCGGGAGCAAGCACGCCGTCGAAGGCATGACAAAGTCGGCGGGGCTGGAAGCAGCGAGCTCAGGCGTGCGCATCAATGCCGTGGCGCCTGGTCCGATCGAGACCGGCATGCTCAACCGCTTTACGGGAACCGCAGAGAGAAAAGCAGCGCTCCTGAAGACAGTGCCGCTTGGGCGCGTCGGCGACCCGGTCGACATCGCGCGTGCAGCCGTCTTTCTCGCGTCCGAACAAGCATCATTCATCACCGGACAGATTCTTACTGTCGACGGAGGCAAGACCGCCGGCTGAAGGCAATTCCCGTTCACGCTTCATCGACCGGGATTGCGCAAGGGAGTCGACCATTACGACCCACACCCGATCAACGCGCAATATCAAGTGGAGGAAGGTGTCCAATGGCTAACGTGGTGAAGAAACACAGCATTTCTTCCGAGCTGGCACACAAAATGGTGGGTGCGGCGGTAGCGAAAGCCACAGAACTTGGCGTTGGCGAGAACGTGGCAATTCTCGACGACGGCGGCAATCTCAAGGCCTTTGGCCGGATGGATGGAGCCCCGATCCTTTGCATCGAGATTGCGCAGAACAAGGCGTACACAGCTCTGTTCGGCGTCTCCACGCAAGACCTTTTCAACTTTATCCAGAGCGACCCGTCGCTTTTGGCGGGCATGCCCACGCTTGCGCGTGTAGCGGCGTGGGGCGGTGGGTTTCCCATCAAGGTGAACGGAGAAATTGTCGGGGCGATCGGGGTGAGCGGAGCGCCCGCGGTGCAGAACGATGTCGATTGCGCGAGAGCAGCCCTGGCGCTCGTACCCGATGCAGCGGCGCCGACTGAATAATAAGGGAGCGACCATCATGATTCATACCCACCAGACCGCGCCGACACAGTTCGTCGAGGCCAACGGCATCCGCTTCGCCTATCGCCGATTCGGCAAGGCCGGCGGCGTGCCTATCGTCTTCAACCAGCACTACACGGGCACCATGGATTACTGGGACCCGGCGGTGACGGATGGCTTGGCTCGCGACCGTGAGGTCATCTTGTTCAACAACGCAGGTGTCTCCAGCAGCTCCGGCGAGGTTCCGACCACGTTCGAGCAGATGGGCGCTAACGCGGTAGCCTTCAGCCGAGCACTTGGTTTGAAAAAGGCTGATGTGCTCGGCTTCTCGATCGGCGGCATGGTCGCGCAGGAAATCACGCTGCAGGCGCCCGATCTCGTCCGCAAGCTGATCCTAGTGGGCACCGGTCCTCGTGGCGGTCAGCGAATGGAATCGCTGACCCAGGTAGCACAGCGGATCTTCGGTGCCGCCTATGATCCGCCCGAGCATCTCTGGCTCACGGTCCTCTTCAGTCCCTCCGAGGCGGGCCAAGCAGCGGGACTGGAATTCCTGAAGCGCAAGCATCTTCGTCAGCAGGGACGCGATCCCGAGGTCAGCGACAAGGTTTCGCCCGCCCAGATTGAAGCGATGGACAAGTGGGGCGGCCAGCAAGAGGGGTGCTACGGCTATCTGAAGACGATCAAGCAGCCAACACTCGTCGTGAACGGCAGTAACGACGTGATCATGCCCACGGTCAACTCCTTCATCATGGAGCAGAACATCCCGAATGCGCAGTTGATCATCTACGCCGACTCCAATCACGGGTCGCAGTTTCAATATCCCGAGCTGTTTGTGCGGCACACTTCGCTGTTCCTGTCCGAAGACGAAGCGCGATGAAGCTCCACCACTCCGCCTCCTATTTGAAAGGTTGATGCCATGTCAGAGCACGTCGAACCGAAGCCGAAGATCGTCAAGATTCCCGGCCCCGATCACCCGATCACGATCGAGCCCAACGCCGGCCGGATCGTGGTGAAGGTGGCGGGCCGCATCGTGGCCGATACGCGGAGCGCGTTGACGCTCCGCGAGGCGAGCTACCCGCCTGTCCAATACATCCCGCGCAAGGACGTGGATATGACGCTGCTCGCGCGAACGGACCACGCCACCTACTGCCCCTACAAGGGCGACTGCGCCTACTACAGCATTCCGCTGGGCGGTGTGCGCTCCGCCAACGCCGTGTGGACCTATGAGGCACCTTACGCAGCGGCGGCGGCCATCACGGACTACCTCGCCTTCGATCCAGACCGCGTCGACTCGATCGAGGAGAGGCCGCGCGGCTGACCGCCCTTCACTCAATACCTTTGGTCGGCCGCTGCGACAGGACGACGAACCCGAGGGAAGCTAGCTCATGACCACGCTTTCAGGAAAAACCGCCCTCGTCACCGGCGCTTCGCGCGGCATGGGACGCGCCAACGCCCTCGCGCTCGCCGCGGCAGGCGCCCAGGTTCTCGTGCACTACGGTCGGGGTGTTAAAGAAGCTGACGGCGTCGTCACCGAGATACGCAAAGCCGGAGGCCGAGCCGATTCGATAGCGGCCGATCTGGCGGCGGCCGATGGGCCTCACAAGCTGGCAAAACTGGCCCGCGGCATCGTCGGCGATCGCCTCGACGTTCTTGTTGCGAATGCGGGGATCGCAAAAGCGGCGACCATCGAGGATACCACCATCGAGGATTTCGATCAGCTCTTCGCCGTCAACGTTCGCGCCCCCTTCTTTCTTGTGCAGCAGCTCATTCCGATCCTGTCGAAAGGAAGCAGCATTATTTTCGTGTCGTCGCTCGCGGCACGTGCCGTGGTTGGGACGATGCCGGCGTACGCAGCAACCAAGGGCGCCATCGAGACTCTGGTGAAGCATTTCGCTTCATTGCTCGGCGCACATGGTATCCGCATCAATGCCGTCGCTCCCGGTGTCGTCGTAACCGACATGTCGAACTTCACCAAGACGGATGCCGGCCGGGACTTCGCGTTGGGCATGCAGGCGCTCAAACGAATGGCGCAGCCCGACGACATCGGCGGTGTTGTCGCGTTCCTGGCATCCGAAGACGCGCGGTGGATCACGGGCGATACCATCCACGTGGATGGCGGCTCAAAGCTCTGAATCGAAACAGCGCTCGCGAAAAGCAAGGAGAGTTCAAATGACAAGAACCACACCGGAGCAAAACAAGGCACTCGTCCTTGAGGCATTCGACACTTTGTTCAACAAGCGAGACTACGCGACCGCCGAACGCTTCTGGTCGTCCAACTACGTCCAGCACAGCGCCCATATCGAGCCGGGTCGCGAAGGACTCTTCAACCTAATCAAGGCTTCTCCCGCGTCTCTCAAGTACGAGCCGGGCGTTATCGTGGCCGACGGCGACTTTGTCATCGTCCATGGACGATTCTCTGGACTGGGACTCACGAGGAACTGGATCGCCGCCGACGTCGTGCGAATCGCCGACGGTGTGTTGGCCGAGCACTGGGACGTGATCGAGGATGAGGCGAATCGCGCGGAGTCAAAGAGTGGTCTGCCAATGTTCGGGACCAGGTTCCCCGGTTGAGAGAAGTTCGCAGCGGCGTTGCAACGACCTAAAGAGGGGAGCATCTTGACCGTGATCACGTCCCGCGAAATCCGTCTGAAAAAGCGCCTTGTCGGTGCGCCCAGTGCGGATAATTTCGAGCTCGCCACGGTGTCCGTGCCCGCCCCCGCGCTTGGCGAAGTGCAGGTGAAGAATCTCTGGATGTCGGTCGACCCCTACATGCGCGGTCGTATGGTCGATCGCACGAGTTATGACCCGCACCTTCCATTGGGCGAGGCAACACCGGCGCGCGAAATCGGAGAGGTTGCCGCGTTCAATTCTACTATGTACGGCTGGCGCCCAACGTTCCAGTTGGGTGAAGCGTTGCAAGGAGGCGCGATCGGGGAAGTTGTTGCGTCCGAGGACCCTCGTTTCAAACCGGGCGATCTCGTCTCGTCCATGTTTGGTTGGCGGGAGCGATACAACGCGCCTGCCGGCACTGTGGAGACTCTCGATACGTTGGGGCTCCCGCCTCAAGCGTTCCTGGGCGTTGCCGGCGTGACGGGCCTGACGGCCTGGGGCGGCCTCTTGAAGATAGCCGCGCTTAAGTCTGGCGATGTGGTGTTTGTCTCGGCCGCGGCTGGCGCTGTTGGGTCGGTCGCCTGCCAGATTGCCAAGCTTAGAGGGCACACGGTCATAGGATCCGCAGGCGGCGCGAACAAATGCGCTTTTCTCGGGGACATTGGTGTCGACCACGTCATTGATTACAAGGCCACCAGCAATCTGACCGACGCCCTGCTGCGGGCAGCCCCAAACGGGATCGATGTGTACTTCGACAATGTCGGAGGCAATCACCTTGAGGCGGCACTCGCGGCAGCCAACCGGTTTGCTCGTTTCGTCCTATGTGGGATGATCTCGCAGTATAACACTGTCGGACTGCCGGAAGGACCACGCAACATCATGTTCGTTATCGGCAAATGCATCCGGCTGGAAGGCCTTGACGTCGCGAATTACTTCAACCTGCTACCGGAATTCCATCAAGACCTGTCCGGGTGGATACGCGATGGCAAGCTCGTGTGGAAAGAGAGCGTCGAGCAAGGCATCGAGAATGCGCCGACAGCCTTCCTCAAGCTCTTCAAGGGCGAGAACTTCGGAAAGATGCTGGTTCAGTTGGGAGAACGCGAGCGAACTGAAGCAACATAGTCCAACATGATGAGGTGTGCCGAACTAATAATCGCGCCGATGGGATCCGTCACGCAGGCCGGCAGGACCCGACCCTCGCGAACGAAGTCCGGAATTGTCACTAAAGGGACCTTCCACCTACGCCTGCCAATGTCTGCTCATTGGGCAGACCAGCCCGGCCGATGTCGTGAGGTTCAGCCCTTGACGCCGCCCATGGTGAGGCCGGCGGTCATGCGGCCGCGGAACGCGTAATAGATCGCGATCGGCGGCAGCGCATAGATAATGGCGGTCGCCATCATGTAGTTCCACGGCGATTCGTCGCTGTTGATGAACTGCGCCAATGCCACCGGCACCGTCATGCTCTGCTTCGACGACAGCAGCAGGAACTGGTACAGATACTCGTTCCACGCGAGCAGCAGCGCGTAGGTGCCGACTGCGACCAGCGCCGGCGCCATCAGCGGCAGGTAGATGCGAAAATAAACCTGGGCCGGGGACGCGCCGTCGATTCGCGCCGCCTCGTCGAGCTCGATCGGAATGCTGACGCCATATTGCTGGAAGATGAAGATCGCATACGGCGTGGCGAAGGTCACCTCCGCGGCGATGACCGACCACAGATTGTTCGACAGGCCGTATATGTGCATGATCCGGTAGAACGGGATCGCGAGGAACGACGCCGGGATCACGTAGGTCAACAGCGCCGCGTTGCTCACCAGCCAGCCGTGGCGGATGCGCATCCGGCCGATCGAGAAGCTGGCCAGCGAGCCGATGGCCAGCGTCAGGAACACCGTCGCCACGCCGATATAGACGCTGTTGGCGAACTGGTGCCAGAAATACTCGAGATACCAGTAGCCCTGGGTCACGACGATCCAGAAGCTCTCCAGCGACGGCTTCGCCGGCCAGATTTCGTTGGTGAACACGTCGCCGTGGGACTCCAGCGCCACCATCACGATGTTGTAGATCGGCGTGAGCGTCCAGATCAGCACCACGACGGCGAACGCCAGCGCCGCCGCCTCGCTCAGGTTGTGCCGCAGCCGATAACGCGGGCGCCGCCGGACCGGCAGGCCATCCATCGGCTCGACGCTCACAGCTGCACCTCCGTGGTGTGCAGCTTGCGCATCAGCAGGATCACCAGCGGAATCATCAGCGGCAGCGCCGACATCACCGCCGCCACGCCGAGGTCCGGCCTGGCAACCTCGAAGGCGTCGCGGATGCCGAGCGTCGCCAGCACGTGCGTCGACAGGGCGGGACCGCCGCCCGAGACGAAATACACCGAGTTGAAGTCGCCGAGCGTGAACAGCGTCGAGAGCAGGGTGCAAATGAGATAGAGATTGGCGAGCAGCGGGAAGGTGACGTGGGCGAACCGCCGCAGCCCGGTGGCGCCGTCCATCTCGGCCGCCTCGTAGAGCTCCTGCGGGATCGCCATCCGCCCCGCCAGCAGGATCACGGTCCAGAAGGGCATCCATTTCCAGATATGGGACGCGATGACCGAGCCCAGCGCCAGCCAACGCGAAGTCTCCAGCCAGCCCGGGCCATCGACTTCGAAGATATTCCATAGGATGTTGTTAATGAGGCCCCACTGGCCGTTCAGCATCCAGTGGATCGAGATGAAGGAGGGCAGCGCCGGCATCGCCCAGGGCAGCACGTAGATCAGCAGCAGACCCTTCACCCACCAGCCGCGCCGCATGAAGAAACCCGACAACAGCAGCGCCCCGAACATCTTCAGGTTCACGCCGATGGCGAGGTAGAGCGTGGTGTTGACCACGGTGCGCTGGTAGATCGGGTCGGAAAGCAACTCGGCGTAAAGCTCCGGATCGCCGCCGAGCCACAGCCCGTAGACGACCGGATAGGCCACGAAGGCGAGGAACAGCGCGGCGTAGGGTATGACGAAGGCAACGGCCCAGGTGAACTCGGAGCCCAGCAGGCCGCCGCGCCACACGCGCCGGCGCGGCCGCGAGACCGAAAGTGCCTGGATGGGAAATGCCTCGGCGGTCTTTAGAACCTGGGCGCCGGCCATGATCGCTCTCAGCTCGCCACGATCGGGTATTTCGCCAGGATCTCCCCGATTCTCTTGAGCGCCTTCTCCGCCGCCGCCTGCGGCGTCATCCCTTCCCGGATGACGTCGGCCGCAGCGACGCCCCAGATCTGCTGGGCGTTTGCCTCGGCATAGCCGGGGTTGAAGACGGGGTAGTTGGGCACAGTCGGCTCCAACACGCCCTCGCGCGTGTAGGCCGCCCGGTGCGGGTCCTTGGGGTCGAGCCAGAACGGGTCGTTCTTGGCGAGTTCCGGCATTGCCGGCAGCCACCGGCCCAACCCATTCTTCAGATACTCGTTCACCACCTTCGGCTGGATCACGTATTTCAGGAAGTCCTTGGCGACCTCGATGTTCTTCGCCCCCTTCGGGATGAAGGCGCCGGTGACGCCGAGTTGCGCCGGAATCGGCTTGCCGGCGTTGTCGAGCGGCAGCCCCATCGTGACGATGTCGTCGTACTCCTCCTTCTTGTGGTACAACGCGACTTCGGTGGAGATCGTGCCGTCCAAGTCCATGATCATCTGCTTGGCGTGGAACGCGTTGTTGTCGTCGGCGTCGTTCCAGCTCAGCGCTCCGGGCGGCACGTAGCCTTCCTTGAAGGCCGTGGTGATGTAGGTCAGCGCCTTGATCACCGCCTCCTTGACCTGCGGATCGTCGAGATGCGGCCTGCCGTCCGTCGTGACGATGCCATTGCCGCCATGGGCGATCATGAAGGCATGGAACGTGTTGTTGCCGTCGGCCGGCCCGGTGGTGGTCGGCTGCAGCCCCAGCGCATAGACCTGGCGCATGCCCTGATCGCGCAGCTTCTTCTGCATCGGCTTGAAGAAATCCCAAAACGCGTCCCAGGTCTTCGGCGCGTCCGACATCTTGTAGCCGGCCTTCTCGACCAGCGAGTTCCAGATATGGAACGGCAATACCGCGGTCTTGTAGGGAACGTAGTAGAAGCTGCGCTTCTTCGTGACGTTGTTGAAATACTGGGATGCGAGAATCGCCGTCGGGTGGTAATGCGGCTTCTGGGTCTCCACCACGTCGGTCAGGTCCACCAGCTTGTCGTTCCAGGCGTTCTGCGGGACGACCGCCTGCTCGGCGATGTCGTGGGTCATCACGTCCGGGACATCGCCGCTGGTCAGGGCGGAGACGATCTTCTGCATCAGCGGCGCGAACGGAACGAGGCTGTGGTCGATCGTGTTGCCGCTCGCCTTCTCGTACTCCGCGACCATGGCGGTGAACGAGGCGTCCTCTTCGCGGACGAAGCCCTGGGTCCACCATACGCTCGCGGTCTTGGCGGCCGCGTTGGCGATGAAGGGTCGTCCGAGGGTCCCGGCTGCAGCAAGAGCGACGGACCCGTGCAGAACCGAACGCCTACTCAGCTTGCTCATGCCAATCCTCCCGTGTTCCACCTCCGGCGCCGCGCGCTCGCCGCGCGGGCCCACGTGCTGGTTGTTTGTAAGAATGTCAGGCGCCCGACCTACCTCCGTTGCGAATACCGCAGCTCTCGATTCGAGCGAGTAGCTCGCGCCCTCTGCTGGCTATCTTATCGAAGAGGACCTTCTGTTGCAATGCAGCCATGCGGGAAGTTGCCTTGCTGAATGCGACGAGCCGTGCCGGCCGGCACCCCAAGGCAATGGACGTAAGCCCGCCTCGAGCCCGCTCCGCCGCCGCCCCCCGCTGCGATTCTTGCCGCGACGCAGCAAAGAAAACTGGATTGCCGAGCGAGGACCGGTGACCGTAGAAGTCGTTGCTGGCGAATCACCGCTCGATTCGTCTCGCCGAGGGCTGGTCGCTGGGGCCAGTCGCGAATTGGAGGCCGGATATGAACCTCAATCTCCACGCGCCGAGCATGCCCATCTTCATGGTATCGCTCGTGCTCGCCGTACTCGCGTTGCTCGGCTATTTCGTGTCGATTCCGTACGTTACGCTCTACGGGTTTCTGCTCGCGATCATCGCCTACGCGGTGCTCGCGCTTGGCAATGTGGTCAAAACCTAGCCCGTCGGAGCATGGGCCCGCCGAGCTCGCGGCTCGGCGGGGCCTTATCGGTTCCAGAGTCGGCGGCCGTTTGGTCCGGGACAGCCGCGCTCGCGGCTATTGCTGTTTTCGGACTTTCGCCGGAAGGCGATGGCGGGGATGCCGCAGGCCCCATTCGCTGGCGATCCCCGGACCCGCCGTATAGCCGATCACGCCGCCGCCGATCAGGCCGACGGGACCGGCAACGACCGCGCCCGCCAAGGCGCCCAGCGCCGCGTCGCCGGCCCGCTCGCTCGCGGCGCCGGGGGCCGGCGCGAGCGTGACGGCGGCCGCCAAGGTTCCGAGTGCAACGAGAATCTTCATCATCCTTCTCCCCATCGGACCGCAATGGCAAATTATCGGCCGCATGGGAACGCAGGATGGTCCGCCTTGTCGAATTGAGGCATGCACGGCTCCGGGTCGTTCGGCCGACGGCCTACCGCCATCCTGGCAGCCGACATGGGGATATAGCCGCCTGATACGCCCTGTCGCGGAAGCATACCGCCGGCCTCTCGTCATCATCCGCCACAATGAAGCCACCGGAAGGCGCACTAGTCGATGCCGAACAAAGACGATTTTGGCTTGAGCGAATTGCGCGAAACGCTTCGAGGCGGCGAACGCGTGCTGATCCGCCGGGTCCAGCCTGAAGACGTGGCGTTATACCCGGAGTTTTTAGCCGATGTCAGCGCCGAGGATCTGAGGCTTCGGTTTTTTGCACGCGTTGCCGAGCTCAGCGCCGCGGAGACCGATAAGCTCGCCCATCTCGACTACAGGCACGAAATGGCTTTCATCGCGCTCGACGAAGACACCGGTCGCATGCTCGGGCTCGTGCGCTTGAAGGACGAGCTCGACGAAGAGACCGCGGAATTCGCGATCTTGGTACGCTCGCGGCTCAAGGGTCACGGGCTCGGCTGGACGCTGATGCGCCGCGTCATCGATTACGCCAAGGAAAAAGGTCTGCGGCGCGTGTATGGCGATGTGTTGGTCGAAAACACGACCATGCTGCAAATGTGCGCCGAACTCGGTTTCCGCGTGGTCGAGGACGTGGGACCGGACATCAGGCGAGTTGCGCTCGATCTCGAAAATACCGGCGGCCAGTGAGCGTCAGCTTCTTGGCGCGGCTGCGCTGCGGTCTGCGCTCCTTTATGTCTGCTCCCGGCGCGATGCGGACGAGCCGATCACCGCCGGACAGGTTCGCTCATTGGGGGAAAGGTCGAGGCGGCTCCGCGCTCGAATCGACACGATTGACCCAAGGCGGACATTTCAGCGCTGAATCAACCGATCCCGTTCGTTCTAGCGGTTGGGCGGTGGATGCGCCGTATCCAGCGTATGAAGTTCCTGCGGTGTAAGTGTCAGCGAGAGCGCGACGGCGTTCTCCTTTACGTGCGCCGCCGAACCGGATTCGGGAATTGCAATGACGTTACCGTTGCGGATGGTCCAAGCCAGCGCGACGGCGGCTGCCGAGCAACTACGTGCCGCGCCAATACGTGCAAGCGTGGGATCACGCAGCAGGCTGGCGCCGGCGCCGCCGAGCGGCGAATACGCCATCACCGGCATGCCGTGCCGCTCGCACCATGGCAGCAGGTCATGCTCGATGCCGCGGCTGCCGACGTTGTAAAGAACCTGATTGGTCGCGCAGCGATCGCCGTGTGAAACATGGAAGAGGTCTTCCATGTCACTGACCTTGAAGTTGGACACGCCCCAGGCGCGAATCTTCCCCGCCGAGCGTAGACTTTCGAACGCCGCCACGATGCTGGAGAGGTCGGCGTCCCGGCTTGGCCAGTGCAGCAGGTAGAGATCGAGATGATCAGTGCCGAGACGGGCGAGGCTCGCCTCGCAAGCCCGCGCGATGCCGTTTCCCGTCACGTGATTGGGCCATACTTTGGAGACCAGGAATACGCGGTCGCGCTGACCGGCAATTACGCGGCCGATCAATTCCTCGGAGCGGCCGTTGCCGTATAGCTCCGCCGTGTCGATCAACGTCATCCCGAGCGATATGCCCGTGCGCAGCGCTTCTTCCTCAACGGCTTCCGGATGCCTCCCCTGCCCGAGACTTGCAGAGCCCTGACCGAGCGCCGGGACGACGGTTCCGTCGCGGAGCTTTACCGTACTCGCTGCGACGTTCGACGCCGCGCCGGCGGCCGCCGCACGAGCCGATGCACTCGATAGCGCCGCAATCATTGACCCGACGGAGGAGAGCGACGCGCCAAGCGCCATGCAAAGTCCATTGCATTCACGTCGGTTCAGCAACCGCTTGTTCATGTCTTCACGCTTCACCGTGAGCAGTCATGAACCGGCCCGTGGCAGCGACGCAAGCCGCAATCGCGATGCCGCGATTGAACCCGGAGCGACCCCCGATCATGTGCATTGCCTCCATCATCCATTCCCGCCCCCCGGGGAAACGCTAGCACACCGGACCGGAAACAAAAGTCTGCTCCCGGCGCATTTCGGACGCGGCGCGATGTCGGACTTGGGTCTGCCATTCGCTCCCACGGCAGACATCGACCGAACGGCAGCCCGGCCATCGAAACAGCATATTCGGCCGGCATACGAATTGCCGTCACGGCCGGCAAGCGAGGATGCGCCGTCGGCTCGAAACAAAGGACGCAACCATGCGCGTTCGATCCAAAGCAGGACTCGCCGCCGCGGTTCTCGCCACCGTGCTGACGTCGGCGGCGGGATCGAGCGCCCAAGCGCCGCAGCAGCACGGCGCCCCGACCTACGACGAGCTCGTCGCCCGCGCCAAGGCGGGCGATGCCGACGTAAATTACCGCGCGCTGCGCAACGCCTATGCGGAAAGCCCGCGCTACGATCCCTACGGCAGCAAGGTGGGGAAACTGCAAAGCGAAATGTTCGATGCCTACGGGCGCGCGGATTGCGCCGCCGTCCTCGCCAAGGCCGAGAGCATCCTGGCCGTCGACTTCGTGCATGTGGATGCGCATCTCCTCGCCGGCCTTTGCCATGGCAAACTCGGCAACGAGGAAGCGATGCGCCGCGAGCGCGCCGCCGCGCGTGGCCTGATCGACTCGATCCTGCAGTCGGGTGACGGCAAGAGCGAGGAATCGGCGTTCGTGGTGATCGAAGTCGCCGAGGAGTACAGCATGCTGAGACTGCTGGGATTGCGGCCGTCGAACCAGGCGCTGATCCATGCGCAAGGTCACAGCTACGACCGCTTCGAAACCAAGGCGAACGATACCGGGCAGCAGGCCGTGGTGTTCTTCAACGTCGATCGTCCGCTCGGCGTGCTCGAGCGCGAGCTGCACCCGGAGAAAAAGTGACGGCGGCATTGCGGCCGGCGCGCGCGATGCTAAAACTCGCGGAGGCGAACCGTACCGTCGAAGCGCAACCGAGATCCGCGGATGGCCGGTGAATTCTCCGGAAAGCGCGCCCTGGTTACCGGCGGCACCAAGGGCATCGGCGCGGCCGTCGTCCGCCGGCTCCGCGAGGCCGGCGCGACGGTGCTGGCGACCGCGCGCGCCCGGCCGGCCAATCTTGCCGCTGCCGAGCTTTTCGTCGCGGCCGATATCACGACGCTCGCGGGTTGCACGGCCGTGGCCGACGCGGTTCGCGACCGGCTAGGCGGTGTCGACGTCGTCGTCCATGTGCTGGGTGGCTCGTCGGCACCGGCCGGCGGCTTCGCCGTGCTCGACGAGGCGGAATGGCGGCGCGCGCTCGACCTCAACCTGTTCCCGGCGGTGCGGATCGATCGGGCGCTGCTGCCGGCGATGCTCGAGCGCGGCTCCGGCGTGATCATTCATATCACCTCGATCCAGCGGCAACTGCCACTGCCCGAAGCCACCATCGCCTATGCGGCCGCGAAGGCCGCGCTCTCGAACTACAGCAAGGCCCTGTCCAAGGAGGTGAGCCCGAAGGGCATCCGTGTGGTCCGGGTTTCGCCGGGCTGGGTCGAGACCGAAGCCGCCGTGGGGTTGGTCAACGAGCTGGCGGATAAAACCGGCACCGACTACGAGGGCGCCCGCAAGGCGCTGATGGCCTCGCTCGGCGGCATCCCGATTGGACGCCCGGCGCTGCCGGGCGAAGTCGCCGAACTCGTCGCGTTCCTGGCGTCGGATCGCGCCGCGTCGATCACGGGCGCAGAATACGTGATCGACGGCGGTACCGTTCCGACGGCCTGAGTGCCGCGATGTCGCCAGGGCTGTCATTCGCGCCAAGCCGCGGGTATTGACCCGTTGTCCACGCCCGCCGGCTCGCCGCGCGCTGCCCCAATCAGGACTCTCCGGAATCATAAAATCGCCCGACGATGAGTAAAGCCTCCGAATCGCAATTTGGGGGACGTTCCGACGCGCCGGATCACCATCGATGCGGTCTTGGCCGGAAATTGCAATCGTGAAGACCTATCGTGCGGGTTCAGTGGAGTGCGGCAGATGAGCAATGTCATCAACTTCCAAGGTGACGCAATGGAGTGCCTGCGCATGGCGGAGCGAGCGAAAGGACCCGAGGAAAAGTCCGTGCTCGTGGCCTTGGCGCGTGCATGGGTCCTGCTCGGCGAGCAGTTGCGGCACTTGCAGGATCGCGCCAACTCCGATCTGCCCAAGCCGAGCCCGATGAATTAGCTCGCTACGGGATCGGATCGGCCGGAGCCGTCTTCAGCTGCGCATTCGGGAGGGGCGACGTGTTTCTTGCCGCGCGGGAAGGGCATCACAGGTCCGTGGCGAAGGCAATCAGCTGGCGCCTGACGGGAAGCATCGACACTTTGCTGTTGTCGTATTTGGTCACGAAGAATCTCGTGTTCGCGGGCTCGATCGCCAGTGCCGAGACGATCACGAAGATCGTGCTCTATTACGCGCACGAGAGAGCATGGACCGCGATCCCCTGGGGGAGGCGCTCGCGAACGCATCTCGGAGGCGTTTGCCGGCGGAACTGGACCGCCGCAGCAGCGGCTGTTGCCGTGCATTTGCGGCATCCGTCCAATCCGGCCAGGCTGGCCGTCGTCGGAGCGTTTCTGTTTTGCTTCCTCATCGTACTGACCCCGCCGCAGGTTCGATTCAAGCCTTCCGGATTTATCGGATCGCTCACGGCGGCAGGCAAGGATGACTCCGGGCCGGTGGCGACCGCGGAATTGCTCGATCGCGCGAGAACGCCGGCGGCCGTTCATGATGCTGCGTACGAGACGTCCGACGCCGCTCTCGAACCGGCGCAATGGACGCGGGTGACGCAGGCCCCCCCGCAAGCGCCGAAGGAGGAGCCCCAAGTCGAAGCGCCGCGGCGCAACCTCATCGACCACGACCGCGCCAAGGAGGTCCAGCAGAGGCTGATCCAGCTGGGCTACCTGTCGGTATCGGCCACCGGCGTGTGGGGGCCGATGTCACGCAAGGCACTCAAGGCGTTCAAGGCGGACCACGAGCTAGCGGCGGACGAGATTTGGGACGAGGCCGCCGAACGTAGCCTGTTCAGCGAAGAGAAAGCAGAAGCCTTCGTGGGAGTGTGGGGAGCCGACGCGAGTGCCTGTTCGCCTCGGCCCGGCCGGAGCGGCTTCCTGCCCGCCGTAATCGGCAGCCGGGGAGCCCATGCCGGCGAAACATCGTGCACGTTCGCGAGCAAGCGGCGCACCGCGCGGGGATGGAACGTCGTCGCGAATTGCGCCAATGCACAGGATCGCTGGACGGCGAACGTCCGTCTGATGATCATCGGCGATCAGTTGACTTGGACCAGTGAACGGGGCTCGCAGAGCTATCTGCGTTGTCAGCCGGGATTGGGCTTTGCGGTGGCTTTCTGACGCATCGCGGCTTGCTGTCGGGCTCGGCGCTCCGCCGGTTCGCCATTGTTGCGAGAATCCGACGCACCGGTTTGTCGCAGGCAGTCATTGCGACAGGACGCCATCGCGGACTGCGCGCATGCGCGGCAGGACGGCGTCCCAGGCGTCCTTGCGGGCCATGCCGAACATTTGAATGATGCCGGGCGCGCCGAAGCGGAGCCATTGCACGGCCACCAATTGTGTGTTGGTCGGTTTGTCGAGGCTTTCGCCGATGATCTCGTGCGCCGACTGGCCGCCGAGCTTCAGCGACTGGGATGGGTGATACGAAAATCGCCGAGCCCGACGAATTGCGTCAAGACCTGGCGGGCGAAACGATCCTGCTCGGGCAGTCGCGGGATTTCACCGGACCGTCTCGCAACCATGAAAAAAGGCTGCTCTACGGGAAGCGAAGTGTCGGTCGGACCGTAGGTGAGAACTAATGTCCCCTCGGGGGTGGCACTCAGGGGTCGAAAGCCAGCGAGGTCGCTCAAGGTATAGGGCAGCACTGCGAGCAGCTCCGCCGTGGACAGCTTGGGGCGCAGGGTGAAACTTTGCAACGCGGCGCGGATCGCCGCGTCCGGATAGGCGTTCTTTGCGCTCTCCGGCACCATGACAATGACAACGGCAGTCACATCATCCGCCACCACCACTTGCGCCCACTTGCGCATCGGAACTCGTGCGGCCGCCTGCCGGGCGGCAACGACGAAGCCGCGCCCCATCCTTGCATCCACCTCCTCGCGGCTCTCCACATCGAAGCCGTCCCGCTTCAGTGCGTCGATTGCGAACTCCTGCTCCAACTGAGGATAGGTCTGAGCCGTCAGCTCGGTGACCACGACCGTCGCATTTCTCGCCGGATCTTCGAATCCCTGGAACGTCGGGCTCGCGACCATTCCGGCGGGCGGCACGAGGCCGATGCGCGAGCCGGGCGGAAAGATCGGATCTGCAGCCGAGGCCCCGAATGCGATGCAGCACCCCATGATGTGCACGAGCAGGACGACGGATAGCGCACGACGGACGGCGCAGAACAGGCGACACGTCGCGAGCATGCAAAACGCGCGAGCTGGCATCTGCGGCACTGCGGGTTCCTGCCTTCCTCGCCGGTGATGATCGCGATTCATGAGCGCACGGCCAGGGCTGCGCGCCCCGCCCCGCAAAGGCATGTTCCGGCGTCAAAACAGCGCGTGGCGGACGAGGATCCACAGCAGCAACGGCTTGTTCAGGCGCACCGCAGCGCGCGGCGCGGAAAAACCCCGCGCGACGAGCCTCGTGAGGATCCGCTTGTAGGCTTCCGCCATGATGCGCGGCGCCCGCACGCTGCGCCGCGGCGCGCGGTCCATGATGGCATCGGCTTCGCGGAAATGGTTTTTTGCGCGCTCGAGCACTTCCGCGCAGGCCGCGCCGAGCGCCGGATGCGCCAGCGCCAGTGTCGGATCGCTGCTGAGAATTCCGGCGGCCTCGAGCGCTTCGCGCGGCAGATAGAGCCGTCCCCAGGCGGCGTCCTCGTCGAGATCGCGCAGAATGTTGGTGAGCTGCAGCGCCCGCCCGAGGTGGTGGGCGAGCGCCGTTCCCGGCGCGGCCTCCATGCCGAACACGTTTACGCACAACCGCCCGACCGCACTCGCGACGCGGTCGCAATAGAGATCGAGCGTGGCGAGATCGGGCGCGCAGATGTCGGCGGTAACGTCCATCTCCATGCCGGCGATGATCGCCAGAAAATCCTCGCGCCTGAGCTCGTAGCGCCGGATCGGCTCGACGAGACCGCGCAACCGCGCGGACGGCTCGCCGGCGTAGAGGGCGTTGACGTCGGCGCGCCATTGCGCGAGCTCCTTGAGCCGCGGCTCGCGCGGTCCTTGCGCGTCGGCGACGTCGTCGACCGCGCGGCAGAATCCGTAAATCGCGAAGATCGCGTCGCGGCGCGCGCGGGGCAGGATTCGCATCGCCGCGTAGAACGAGCTGCCCGACGCGCGAGTGGCGGCTCCATCGGAATTCCCGGCGGCGACCTCGGTCATTCACACCGACCTTCACAATGATTGACGCGCGCAAGGCTGGCTCGGCCTGCTCCCTCTCCCATAGGGAGAGGGGTGGGGTGAGGGGCTTTGCCCTCTCGATTTCCGGTAACCCCCTCACCCCAACCCTCTCCCCAAACGGGGAGAGGGAGCGCGCCGCGTTTGTGGCACTCGCTGTCGTAGCCGGCCATCATCCCTCGCGCATTTCCGGCTTTCGCGCCCGCGCCGACAAACCCGGCGCCGCGCGCCGGATCAGGCCCTCGCAGATCCCGAGGAGAGACACGCCGGCAAATCCGGCTTTGGTCAAATGCACGCGCTGGCTCAACGGATCGCGCCGGCGCAGCGTTGCGGTCAGGGTGCGCGCCAGCCGCTGGATCGCCGCGATCTCCAGCCCGAGCCGCCAATTTTTGACCTGCACGCTGAGCGGTTCGGCATCGCGCAGCAAGCCGGCGGTGCGTTCCGCCAGCCGGCGCAGGCAGCGCGTCAGCGCCGGCGATGCCTCGTCCCGGCCCAGCGCATCGACTGCGAGTCCTTCGCGCTCGAGCGCATCGAGCGGAACGTAGACCCGGTCGAGGTTGCGATAATCCGCGCCGCAATCCTGCAGATGATTGATGATCTGCAGCGCGGCGCACAGCGCATCGTTGGCCGACCAGGTGTCGCGGCTCTCGCCGTGCACGTCGAGCACGAAGCGGCCGACCGGCATCGCCGAGTAGCTGCAATATCCGATCAGATCCTCCCAATCGCGATAGCGGCGCTTGGTGACGTCGAGGCGAAACGCCGTGAGCAGATCCTGGGCGTGGCGCGGGGAAAGCGAGCGCTCGGCGAGCGCGCGGCGCAACGCGGTCGCGTCCGGCTCGGCCTCGCTCGCGCCCAACAGGCCCTGCTCGAGCTGGTCGAGCAACGCGAGCTTGTCCGGTTCGGTGAGCGAAGCATGGTCGGCGACGTCGTCGGCCGCGCGCACGAAGCGGTAGAACGCGAGAATCACCCCACGGTGGCGGCGCGCGATCAGGCCGGAAGCCACCGGGAAATTCTCGTCCCGATGGGTCTTGCCGGAGCTGACTTCCGCGGCGGTTCTCATCGCGTCTCCGACAGATCGGCCTGGACACGGCCCTTCCACAGCCCGCCCCTGCCGCGTCGATGCTGATAGGCGGAATCGAGGGTGAAGGCGAGGTAAAACGCGGCAATGGCCGGAAGCGCCGCGCCCCACAGCGGCGACACCGCGTAGAACCGCAGGATCGGCTGGAACGCGATCGCCATCAGCCCCCACGCGGCGAGCCCGAGCGCCTGCGCGAGGCCCGATCCGAGCACAGCGAGGAGTGGGGGCCCCAGGAACGTCAGCGCCATGCCGGCGACGGTCCCGATCAGCAGGGCGGGCGAATAGCGCAGCTGGTCGTAGGCCGAGCGCGAGACCATGCGGCGCACGTCGGAAATGCGCGGGTAAGCGCGCAGACTCCGCGCGCGCCGCGTCAGCGAGAGCCAGATCGGCCCGACGGCCTTGAGCTCTCTGCCGAGCGCGCAATCGTCGATCAAGGCGCCGCGGATCTTTTCGATGCCGCCGATCGCCGCGAGCGCGTCGCGGCGCACCAGCATGCAGCCGCCCGCCGCGGCGGCCGCGGTGAAACGCGGCCGGTTCACCCACGAAAACGGATAGAGCATCTGGAAGAAGAAGATGAACGCGGGGATGAGCGCACGCTCGGCCAAACTCTCGCATCGCAACTTTGCCATCAGCGAGGTGAGCACCAGATTGCCGGCTTCCGCGCGCGCCACCAGCGTGGTGAGCGCGTCCGGCGCATAGGCGATGTCGGCGTCGGTGAGCAGCAGGTATGCGGCGGGATTTTGCAAACTCTCGACGTGATCGATGCCTTGCTTCATGGCAAAAAGCTTTCCGCTCCAGCCGGCGGGAAGTTTTCGGCCAGCCACGACGGTCAAGCGATCGGCGGCGCCATGGCGCGCCGCGCACGCGCGCGCCACCTCGGCGGTGGTGTCGCGGCTTTGATCGTCGACCAGAACGATCCTGAAGGGTCCCGGATAATCCTGGCGCAGCAGGGAGCCGAGGCTTTCAGCGATGACATCGGCCTCGTCGCGCGCCGGGATCACGGCGGCGACCGCGGGCCACGACCGGGGGGCGTCCGCGTTCGGCCGCGCGCGAGCGGTAATTTGCTCGGAGCGAGCCGCAATCTCCTCTTCACCTCTCCCCATTGGGGAGAGGTCGGTCCTCGCCTCTGGCGAGGACCGGGTGAGGGGGGCAGGATCTGTATTGGCCCACGATGGCCCGAGCCCCCTCACCCCATCCCTCTCCCCTCCGGGGAGAGGGGGCAGGTCGTCGCGTTCCGCGGCACGCCAGAAACCGCCGCGCGCGGCGATCAGGTAGATCCAGACGGCGAGGCTGGCGCAGGCAATGGCGAGACCGGCCGTCATCGAGCCCGTCCGTCGACCATGGGTTCTCTACTCATACTACTGCCGATAATGCTTGGCTTGTGGCCGGCACGCGATCGCGGCGGCGCTGTGCTAGCCGGCGGCGGCGGAGCCCACCCGAAGCTGCGGAACCAAGTTCACCTTGGCGGTGATGGAGTTGGAAATGAAGCAGTTCTTCTCGACCTCGTTCATGATCGTCCGGGCGGCCTCGAGGTCGGCCTGAGATTTCAAGACGATGCTGGGCCGGACGCTGACCTCGGTGATGCGATACCTGCCGTCGACGTTTTCCAGCAAGCCTTCCGCGGCGCTGTCATAAGCCGCAAACTCTACGCCTTTGCTTTGGGCCATCGCCACGAACGTCAGCATCAGGCAAGCATTGAGCGCGCCGACCAACAGCTCTTCGGGGCTCCAGAGGCCCGGCTCTCCCTTGAATTCAGGGGGGCTGCCGACGTCCATTTCGGGCTTGCCGGGTGCGGATGTCCTGCCGCGGCGGCCATTGTTCCAGACCAAGCTGTTGTTATAGCGGAATGACTTGTACGCTTTCTTGGCCTCCACGGGATCCTCCAAGACGAAAGCTGAATCCTCCGGAACGTAAGATCGCGGCTGTCCGGCACAAGAGCCTGGCCCGGACCCGATCCGGGGCCGGGCGTGACGACCGAGAGATACCGGCCGTGGGATTCACACGGCGGCGCGGGCCTTGATCGCCTGGCCCATCAGGGTTCGTCCCAGCGACCACACCGCGCCGGGGACGCGGTGCGCATCGGCGATCACCGCCGCGAACGCCCGCTCGATCCACTCGCAATCCGCTTCGGAAATGATCAGCGAGGGCAAAAGCTTGATCGTATGGATGCCGTGCCCGGCGACCTGGATGAGAATGTTGTGGTGCTGGAACAGCGGAATGGTGATGAGCTGGCAGAACAGGCCGGTGTTCACCGCCTCGAGCGCGTTCCAGGACGCCTTGAGCTTGAGCGAATGCGGCGCTCCGAACTCGAGGCCGATCAGCAATCCCTTGCCGCGGACCGCCTTGATCAGCTCGTGCTGCCCTGCCATGCGCGAGAACGCGGCGAGCAGCCGCTCGCCGAGCCGCGCGGCATGCTCGCTCAGACGCGCGTGCTCCATCACCTCGAGCGTCGCCAGTCCGGCCGCCATGGCCAGGTCGTTCTTGGCGAAGGTCGAGCCGTGCACCACCGCCCGGTCCATGCGATCGAACACTTTCTCGAAGATCCATTTCCGGGTCAGCACCGCGCCGACCGGTACGTGGCCGCCGGACAGCGATTTCGCCAGCACCACCATGTCGGGCTCGACGCCCCAGTGCTCGACCGCCAGGAACCGGCCGGTGCGCCCGAGGCCGGTCTGGACCTCGTCGGCGATCAGCAAGGTGCCGTGCTTGCGGCAGAGCTCCGCCGCGCCTCGCAGATAGCCGTCGTCCGGCAGATTCACGCCCTTGCCCTGGATCGGCTCGACCACGAAGGCCGCGACGTCGCGCGCGGCGAGCGCCCGTTCCAGCGCCGCAAGATCGTTGAACGGGATCTCGATGCAACCGGGCAGCAGCGGCTCGAAACCCTCTCGGAACAGCGGACTGCCGTTGAGCGACAGCGCCCCATAGGTGAGGCCGTGAAACGCGTGGCTGCAATAAACGAGGCTTGCGCGGCCGGTCGCGGCTCGGGCGAATTTCAGCGCCGCTTCCACGCTCTCGGTGCCCGAATTGGCGAAGAACACCTTTTGCAGATAGGGCGCGCGCCGGAGCAATTTTTCGGCCAGCGCGCCCGCCAAGGTCGACACGTCCATCTGGACGAGATTGGGCAGGTCGCTGTCGAGCACGCCCTTGAGGGTGTCGCGCAAAAATGGATGATTGCGGCCGATGGCGAACACGCCCCAGCCACTCAGCAGGTCGAGGTAGCGCTTGCCGTCCTGGTCGAACAGGTACTGACCGCGCCCGGCGCGGAAGCGGACATCGAAGCCGATGGTCTTGAGCACGCGCACCATCTGGTCATTGAGATGGCGCGTATGCAGCGTGTAGCGCTCGGCTTCCCGCTCGGCGAACAGCGCCGCGGCGTCCAAGGCCATGCTAGTCTCCCCTCGGCGGGCGGGTAGCACCGGCCGCCGACGCGAATTAGAGCCAGGACGGGACGGCGGCGCAAACTTCCCCTCTGGAAGAGGTAAATTCACGAATTCCGGCGCGGGACCGTCCCCCCGCGCAGGTCCGCCGCTTATGGCAATAATGCAGCCGTGGATGGATGGAAATAGGGTTTTGGGACAACGGGCGGGGGAATCGGGGGATCGGGACAGGGCATGGGAAAAGCTTGGCTTCTGGCTGCGGTGCTGGCCTTGGTCGCGGGTCCGGCGCTTGCTGCCGATCCCACCGGAAACTGGCTGGTGAAGGACCAGACCGCCATCATTCGCATCGCGCCCTGCGCCGATGCTTATTGCGGTACCATCGCCTGGACCTCCCAGCCCGGGCTGGACGAGAACAATCCCGACCCGGCGAAGCGGGCCCGCCCGATCGTGGGCACGCAGATCCTGCTCGGCATGAAGCCGGCCGGGGGCACCGGCGGCCCCGGGGGCAATCGCTGGGACGGCGAAATCTACAACCCCGAGAACGGCAAGACCTATTCCGGGCACATCATTCTGCTGAGCCCCGATCAGCTGCGCATCGAGGGCTGCCTGCTGATCTTCTGCGGCGGCGAGAATTGGACGCGCGCGCGGCCGTAGCCGCGAATTGAGCGCCGAAGGCGCACAGTCCGGCGTGCATGCTCCTATTGACATCGACGGATATACGCGTATATGCGCTCATGCTGGCGTCGCAAGACTGCGGCTGCGAAAGGATTGCCATGCCACGTCGAACTAATTTCTGGATCCCGGTGATTTGCGGGGCCGTGATTCTGACCATCGGCATTGGAGCGCGCCAGAGCTTCGGCATTTTTCAGAAGCCGATCGCCGCGGATCTCAACGTCGGCCGCGAGCTGTGGTCGTTCGGCACCGCGCTCGCCATGTTGCTGATGGGCGTGTTCTCGCCGTTCGTGGGCAACCTGGCCGACCGGTTCGGCACCGCGCGCACGGTTGCGGCCGGCGGCATGCTCTACGTGGCCGGGATGCTGATGATTGCGCTGGCGACCGAGGGCGTGATGCTCACCCTGGGCAACGTGCTCTCCGGCATCGGCATGGCGGCCGCGGGGTTCGGCCCGATCTTCGGGGCGATCGCCCGGCAGACGCCACCCGAACGGCGTTCCGTGGCGCTGGGCGTCGCCACCGCGGGCGGCTCGTTCGGGCAATTCGCCATCGTGCCGCTCGCCTCGATCCTGCAGAACCGCTTCGACAACTGGCATTCGACGATGTTCGTGCTCACCGCGCTGTCGGCCCTGATGGTCGTTCTGGCGTTCGGCTTGCGCGAGCAACGCGGCTCGAATTCAGGGGCTGCCGGCGCGGCGGCGACGCAGAGCGCAAGGAATGCGCTCCAGGAGGCGTTTGGCACCCAGGGGTTCTGGCTGCTCACCATCGGCTTTTTCGTGTGCGGCTTCCACGTGTCGTTCATCGGCCTGCACCTGCCCTCGTATATCTCCGACAATTCCGTCGGCATGTCCTTCTTCGGGCGTCCGATCTCCGCGCTCGAGCTCGGCGGCTGGGCGATCGGCCTGGTCGGCCTGTTCAACATCGTCGGATCGTTGCTGTGGGGATGGCTCGGCGGGCATCATCTGCGCAAAGACATGCTGGCGCTGCTCTATGCCTTGCGCGCGCTGGCGTTCGTGCTGTTTCTGGCTCTGCCGCTGTCCTGGGTGTCGGTACTGCTGTTTGCGGCCTCGCTCGGGTTCCTGTGGCTGGGCACGGTTCCGCTGACCAGCGGGTTGGTCGGCTACATGTTCGGACCGGCGCACATGTCGATGCTGTGGGGTATCGTCTTTTTCAGCCACCAATTGGGGAGTTTCCTGGGCGGCTGGGGAGCCGGCCGGCTCTACGATATTCAGGGCAATTACGATGCGATGTGGTGGATATCGGTCGGGCTTGGGGTGTTTGCGGCGCTCATTCACTGGCGTATTCGCGAACGACCGGTCGAGCGGCTCGAACTGGGAGTGGCACATTCATGAACGGCGGCACGGACGGTACGAGCGGTTCCGCGATGCCCGATGCCGGCGATCGCGCGGGCTCGCCGGCCGCGCAGCCGTTGCCGCGCAGCCTGCCCCGATGGCTGCTCTGGGCGGGCGGCGCGATGACGGTCGCGATATGCCTGGCGATCTTGCTGATGTGGGGAATTCTCGGTCCCGCCTATATTTTCGATCTGATTGCCGCGTATTGCACTTGAGACGCAGAACGAGCCAAGCAGGAAGCGAGCGGGTTGCCATCGGCCAATTATCTGACTAGAGTCAGAGAATGGACGCGGATCAAGTGCGCCGCGTGCGCAGCTTCAATCGAACCGTCAGTCAGCGGATCGGCGCGCTCCAGGACAATTTTCTCGATCGTCACCGTCCGCTCGGCGAGGCGCGGCTGTTGTACGAGATCGGTCGCGACGGCGCGGAGGTACGGAATTTACGCGCGAGATTGGAGCTCGATTCCGGTTATGTCAGTCGCCTGTTGCGCTCGCTCAAGCGGCAAGGGCTGGTGAAGGCCCGACCCGCGGCGAACGACGGCCGGGTTCGTCGGGTGAGTTTGACCCGCAAAGGGCTGCGCGAAGCAAGCGAACTCGATCGTCGTTCCGACGCGTTCGCAACATCCGTCTTGGCTCCGCTCAGCACAACGCAGCGCGATCGCCTGATCGCGGCGATGGCGGAGGTCGAGCGGCTGCTGCGCGCGTCGGCCGTTCGGATAAAGCCGGAAGCGCCGGACAGCGCCGATGCGCGCCAGTGTCTCGCAGCATATTTTCGCGAGCTGGCCGTCCGCTTCGAAACCGGATTCGACCCGGCGAAAGCCATCCCCGTGAACGCCGACGAAGTGACGCCTCCGGCCGGCGTCTTCGTCATCGCCCGCCTCGGCGGTCAGCCGATCGGCTGCGGCGCGCTCAAGGTGAAGGATCGAAATATCGGCGAAATCAAGCGCATGTGGGTCCGTGCCGATGCGCGCGGGCTCGGGGTTGGTCGGCGCCTGCTCGAAACGTTGGAAACGCTCGCACGAGAATTTGGGCTGCGCACGCTAAGGCTCGACACCAATCACACCCTCAAGGAAGCGCAGGCGCTGTATCGCACGTGCGGATATCGTGAAGTCGAGCCCTTCAACGACGAGCCCTATGCGCATCACTGGTTCGAAAAGGCCCGAATATGACGATCCGGATGCGTGAACGATCGAAGCAGAGAGGCCGAAGCGCGACTCAGAGGGCGCCGATCCTGTTCGGGCCGACCCCGGAAGCACCCGGTTCGGGCGCGGCGCGGCCTACACCGTGACTTGCATGCCCACTTCGACCACGCGCCCGGTGGGAATCTGGAAAAAATCGGTGGCGTCATCGGCGCTGCGGGCGAGCCCGATGAACAGGTGATCCTGCCAGCGCGGCATGCCGGAACGGGTGGCAGGCTTGAGCGCGCGCCGGGACACGAAGAACGACGTGGACATGATGTCGAAATGCCAGCCGTGCTTGCGCGCGATGGCGAGCGCCTTCGGCACATTCGGCGACTCCATATAGCCGAATCGCAATGCCACGCGGTTGAAACGTTGCGAGACCGGCGTGATGGTGACGCGCTGCTCGTTGGGCACGCGCGGCGTGTCGGCGGTGATGATGGTGAGAATGACATTGTGCTCGTGCAAGATCTTGTTGTGCTTGAGATTGTGCATGAGCGCGGTCGGCGCGAAGTCGGGGTCGCTGGTCAGGAACACCGCGGTGCCGGGCACGATATGCGGCGGCTTCTTCTCCAGGCCGCGCAACAGCGTCTCCAGCGGCACCTCGGCCCGCCGCGTCTTGTCGGCAAGAATGGCCGTGCCGCGTCGCCAGGTGATGATGAGCAGAACCATGCTGATGCCGAACAACAGCGGCACCCACGCGCCCTCGAAGATCTTGAGCATGTTGGCGCTCAGGAACGTGCTATCCACGATTACAAACGGAATGACCAGCAGCGCAGCCTGCCACCACCGCAACCTCCACAATTTCCAGATGACGATGAAGCCCAACAGCCCATCGACGACCATGGTGGTGGCAACCGCAATGCCATAAGCCGAAGCCAGCGCACTAGAGCTGCGGAACAGAGCCACCAGCAGCAACACCCCGACCAGAAGTGCGAAATTGACCCGCGGGATATAGATCTGCCCGGAATACTCGGCGGAGGTATGCACAATCGCCAGCCGCGGCAAGAACCCGAGTTGGATCGCCTGACGCACGAGCGAATAGGCGCCGGTGATGACCGCCTGGCTCGCAATGATCGTCGCGGCGGTGGCGAGCACGATCATCGGCAACAGGAGAATGTCGGGGACCAACCGATAGAACGGATTTTCGATGGCCGATGCATCGGCAAGCACCCGCGCGCCCTGACCGAAATAATTGATGAGCAGGAACGGAAGCACGAGGCACAGCCAAGCGGTCTGGATCGGCTTCCTCCCGAAATGACCGAGATCGGCATAGAGTGCCTCGCCGCCGGTGACGGCGAGAAACACCAGGCCGAGCGTGACCAGCCCGGTATGGCCGTGGCCATAAAGAAACTGGATGCCGTGCAGCGGATTGATGGCCGCCAACACGCCCGGATCGTCAAGGATATGCAGCGCGCCGGACATTGCGATCGCAACGAACCAGATCACCATGATGGGTCCGAAAAAAGCCGCGACTTTCGCGGTGCCGCGCCGCTGCACGGCGAACAGCGCGATCAGAATCGCGACCGTGACGGGCAGCACGAACGGCTCGAAAGCCGGGGTGGCAAGCTTCAATCCCTCGACGGCGGAGAGAACGGAAATCGCCGGCGTGATCACGGAATCGCCGAGAAACATCGATGCCCCGACCATCCCCAGGCCGAAGACCAGTAGCGTGCGCCGGCCCAACGCGCGCGTGGCGAGCGCCGTGAGGGAGAGCGTGCCGCCCTCGCCGTTGTTGTCGGCCCGCAGCAGGATCAGCACGTATTTGAGCGTGACGGCGACGATGAGTGACCAAAGGATCATCGACAAGACGCCGAGCACGATCTCGCGGGTGAGCGGCCCCTCGCCTCGAGCGGCGACGGCCGCCTCGCGAAAAGCGTAGAGCGGACTCGTGCCGATATCCCCATAGACCACGCCGACGCTGCCGAGCGTGAGCGCGAGGAAGTCGGAGGACGCGCGGGATTCACTCGCGACGGGCGGTGCCGCCTCCGACGGAGCGTCCGCTGTGCCCTTGTCCATGGCCCCGTATGACTGCGCCTTGCCGGACGAGGGGCGCTTTATAGCACCGCTCTCCCGCGCGGCAATATGGGCCTGGAACGCAAACGGGGCCGAGCGGATTCACAGTCTGCGAAACCGCCGTGCCGCTCCCCCCTGCCACAGGCCGGCTGCGCTCTCAAGTTTCTTCCTTCACCCGCGGCGGGCCCATCAGCGCCGGCTGGAACAGCACCGCCGCCGCCATCGTGCACACCAGGGCGAGCGCCATCAGTTTGCCCATGCTCGAAGTCCCGGGATGATTCGACAGCCACAGGCTGCCGAACGCGGTTGCGGTGGTGAGCGCGCTGAAGATCACCGCTCGCGTGAGACTTGACTGCAGCAGCGCGGTCTTTCCCTGTCGCCACGCCATGATGTAGTAGATCTTGAACGCGACCCCGACGCCGAGCAGCAGCGGCAGCGCGATGATGTCGGCGAAATTCAGCGGGAGGTCGATCAGGACGCACAGCTCGAGGGTGACGACGCCGGCGAGCAGCAGCGGCACCAGCGTGAGCAGGACGTCGGTGATCCGGCGCAACGTGATCCACAGCAGCACGGCGATTGCGGACAGCGCGAAGATGCCGGCCTGGATGAAGGCCTCCACCACGGTGTTGCCGGCTTCGAACAGCGACACCGCCGGGCCGGTCGCATCCGGCTCGACCGCCAATACCGCGGTCACGAAATCGCGCAGAACCTGGGTGTTGTCGGGGTCGCCCTTGGGCAGGACCTGAACCCGCGCGTGGCCGTCCGGCGTGGTCCATTCCCGGGCCAGATCCTGCGGGATATTTTCCGTGGTGACGTGCTCCGGCTTGAGCTCCTGTCTGAGCTGGTTGAGCGAGATCCGCAACGGATCGACCACCGCGATTTCCGCCCGTTTGCGGACGGATGGATCGGCCTCGGCCAAGCGCGAGAGGAGGCCGGACAGGCGTCTTGCCGCGTCGGCTCCGGGCCCCTGCTGGCTGCCGGCGACTTTCGTCAGGGTGGCGGCGGTGGACGACAGCGCTTCGATGTTTTCCTGGTCGGTGGGCGGCGGATCGGTTTCCTTCGGGTTGAGCGAGGCGTCGACCGCGGCCGCCGCGGCGTGGATGAGCTTGAGCTTCGCGTCCTGATCCTTGGGCACCAGTCCCTGGAGCGTCATGGTGCGCGAGACTTGCGGCAGGCTCGCGATCCGCTGCGCGGTCGCGTCCGCGGCGGCGAGATTCGGCGCCATGATCTCGACGGAATTGGCGCCGGTCTCGGGATCTCTTCTCAGCTCGAGAAAGGTCGCGACCGATTCGACCTTGGGACTGCGCAAGTGCAATGGATTGAAGTCGAACGGCAGGAACAGCAGCAGCGGCGAGGCGAGCAGGACGACGACGACGGTCAGCACCACGACCGCGATGCGGTGCCGCTCCAGGAATCGGTCGGCCGGGGCCAACCACGCAAAACCCATGGAGTGCGGCTCGCCGGGCGGGTTCAGGATCGCCAGCAGCGCCGGCAGCACGGTAATGCTGCTGATGAAGGCGATGATCATGCCTGAGCCGGCGATCTGTCCGAGCTCGGAGAGACCGCGGTACGCGGTCGGCAGGAACGAGGAGAAACCGACCGCGGTCGCCGCCGCGGCGAGCGCCAGCGGACCTCCGACCTTGATGGCGGTGCTGTGCAGGGCTTTGGGCAGCTCGTCGTAATCGTGGCGTTCGGCGCGGTAGCGCACGCTGAACTGGATGCCGAAATCGATGCCAAGCCCGACGAACAGCACGAAGAACGCCACCGAGATCAAATTGAACGCGCCGACCAGGAACAGGCCCCACGCCGCCGAGACCGCCAAGCCGACCGTGATGCTGACCGCAACCGCGAAGATGATGCGGAACGAGCGGAGCGCCAGCCACAGGATGAGCAGAACCGCCAGCAGCGACACGGTCGCATTGATGCCGGCGTTCTGCTGAATGGTTCCGAATTCGTCGTCGTCGATCGGGATGAGGCCGGTCAGGCGCACCCGCGCCCGATAGCTCTCGGCGAGGTGCAGATCCGCGGCGGTCCGGGCGATCGCATTGGTCGCCGCGTGACCGGGCTGCAGCGCGCTGAAGTCGAGCACCGGTTCGACCTCGATGAACCGCCGCAGCTCGCGCGGCTCGGCCGGCTTGCCGCTGGCCAGCACGCGCCAGGAAAAGCTCGCCGGGCGGCCGGCCAGAACCTCTTCGACGGTGTCGGCCGCCAAGGTCATCGGTCGCGTCATATCGTCGAGCTTGAGCTCTTTGCGCTCGACCCCCATGACGCCGAACGACAGCGCGTCGAGCGTGCCTCGCAGGCTAGGATCGGCGGCCAGCGTCTCGAGCAGAGCGTCTGCCCGCGTCAAGCCGTCGGTGACCCGTTGGACCTCCTCGGTCGACAGGAACAGCAATCCGTTGCGTTCGAAGAAGCTGCCGCTCTGCGGCTGGCGAACCGCCCGGATGACATCGCGGCGGCCTTGCATAGCCTCGGCGAGCTTGGTCGCCGCCTGCTCGACCAGTTCCGGCGTCGGCGCATCGACCACGGCGAGGATTTCCCGCTGCGGGAAGGCGGCCATGTACTGCTTCGCCCGCTGCGTCCACGGCAGCTTGTCGGAAATGAGCTCGTTGATGTCGGTCTTGATGGCGAAATGCCGTGCGGCGTAGACGGCGGACGCTGCCGACAGGACCAGCGCGAGCGCCAGGACCCACCACGGGTACCGGGTGCAGAAATCGACGATGCGGACGATGGTGGACTTCAGCATGGAATGTCGATCAACGGCCGGATTCGCATCCGGCTGTCCTGTTCGGGATCATCGGGTGAGTGGCCGATGAAATGCATATGGATCGGGCGGAAAGGCAACCAAAATCCGCGTGCGTTCACTCCCTGCGGAACGGTGGAGAGACCCCTGCCGCCACGCCGGCAACCGCCGGCTCGTTGCGCGGGAGGCGAAACTACCCGCCCGATCCGCCGCGCTCGCGCCGCGTCGGTTTCGGCCGAGCCCGCGCAAGCTTACCCCAATCGAGACACGCGGGGGAACCATCCCGGTCCAAGGTGTACGCAAGTTCATTCAAGTATTCGCGATCGGATCGCGGGTCCGAGTAGAGGGGAAAAGTCCGGCAGAATCTTGTCTCCCGGTCGACATGCTCCCGGCAATTGCTCCGATCGCCGTCCTTGGCTATGGATGATCGCAGATTTGTGCGGACCGTGCCGATTCCGGCGAAATGGGGATCATTCGATGCGCGTGCGGCAGGTGAGATCGTGACGCTGGCGGCCGAGCTTGCGCCGCCGTTTTCCCAGCGTCTGAGTGCCGCGGCCGCGGAAACCGACCGGCTGCTCGATCGCCTGTTGGCGTCGGCCCCGTGCCCGAACGAGATCCTGCGGCCGCAACGGCTGCTCGATGCGGTTCGTTATGCGAGCCTGGGCGGGGGCAAGCGGATTCGGCCGTTTTTGGTGGTGGAGACCGCCGCCTTGTTCGAGGCCCCGCGGGAACGCGCGCTGATGGCGGGCGCCGCACTCGAATGCGTGCACTGCTATTCGCTGGTTCACGACGACCTGCCGGCGATGGACGACGACGACCTGCGGCGCGGGCAGCCCACCGTCCACAAGGCATTCGACGAGGCGACCGCCATCCTGGTCGGGGACAGCCTGCTCACCTTCGCCTTCGACGTGCTGTCGCGGCCCGAGACCCATCCCGATGCCGCGGTCCGGGTCGAGCTGGTTTCCGCACTGGCGCGTGCCGCGGGGTTTGGCGGCATGGCCGGCGGCCAGATGCTCGATCTTGCCGCCGAAGGCCGGTTCGATCCGCGCCGGGAGCCGCTCGATCTTGCGGCGATCACCACGTTGCAGCAGATGAAGACCGGCGCGTTGCTGCGGTTTGCCTGCGTGGCGGGCGCGATCCTGGCCAAGGCCGGCGCGCAAGAACGCGAGGCGCTCGCCCGCTACGGCGAGGCGATCGGCCGTGCGTTCCAGATCGCCGACGACCTGCTCGACGTCGAAGGCGATGCCGCCACCGTCGGCAAGTCTACCGGCAAGGACGCGGCGGCCGGAAAGGCGACGTTTGTCGGGGTGCTCGGCGTCGAGGGAGCCCGGGCGTGGCTGGAGAATCTGGTCGCGGAGGCGGAAGCCGCGCTCGCGGGCTTCGGCTCTCGGGCCGCCATGCTCGCCGCCACGGCCCGCTTCATCGCCGAGCGCCGCGCATGACGCGGGCCGGACTGCTTCACCTCTCCCCGACGGGGAGAGGTCGACCGCGCGAAGCGCGGTCGGGTGAGGGGGTCACGATCGATCGCACCTAACAATGGCCCCATCCCCCTCACCCCATTCCTCTCCCCTGTCCAAGTCGGATGTTTCCGACTTGGACCAATTATCAATGGCCGAACTCGGGAACACCCGAGTTCGGCGGGGCGAGGGAGTCGACTGCGGCGCGCTCGGAGCAAAAGACGATCGCTCTGCCCGATGGGCTGCCGCGTGGCCGTGGCGGCGGAACGCTCGTGCCGAGTCGAGCCTTGCGGAAGGGCGCGTCGATGTCGTGGCGCGCGGGGAGCTCGGGCATTTGCGCGAATGGCGCGATGCTTTCGCCGATCTGCGCAAGGATCATCGCTATTACGAGCTCGTCGAGGACACGCTCGCGCAAGGCTTCGAATATCGCTATTTCGTGGTGCGGGACGCGCACGGCGGCGTTGTCGCGTTCCAGCCGTTTCTGCTGCTCGACCAGGATCTGTTGGCCGGAGCCGGCCCCAGCATCGGCGCGCTCGCCGGCCTCGTCCGGCGGCTGTGGCCCCGCTTCCTGCGCCTGCGCACCCTGATGATCGGCTGCGCGGCCGGGGAGGGGCACCTCGACGGCGGGCGCGGCGGCGATGAGCCGCGGCAGCGGACCTGCGCGCGGCTCATCGCGGGCACGGTTCTCCGCCATGCTCGCGCGCTCCACGCGCCGCTGATCGTGCTCAAGGAATTCCCGGCGAAATATCGTAGCGCGCTGGAATGCTTCTCGGCTCGCGGCTTCACGCGGGTTCCCAGCCTGCCGATGACGCGGCTCGATATCGATTACCCGAGTTTCGAAGACTATTTGCAACGCGCGCTGAGCCGCAAGACGCGCCGCGACCTTCGGCTGAAATTTCGCGCAGCGGAGCAAGCGGCGCCGATCGAGCTTGAAGCGTGCACCGACGTCACGCCCATCATCGACGAGCTCTATCCGCTGTATCTGCAGGTCTACGGTCGCTCGCGGATGCGTTTTGAGACGCTGACAAAAACGTATTTCTGCGAGATCGGGCGGCGCATGCCCGACAAGGTCCGCTTCTTCGTGTGGCGGCAGAACGGGCGCGCGGTCGCGTTCAGCCTGTGCATGATCGAGGGCGATGCGATCTACGCCGAATATCTCGGGCTCGACTACGCGGTGGCGCTCGACCTGCATCTCTACCATTACGCCGTGCGCGACGTGGTGCGCTGGGGCATGGCGCAGGGGTGCAAGTCCTTCCGCAGCAGTGGGCTGAACTACGATCCCAAGCTGCACATGCGCCACCAGCTCGATCCGCTCGACCTCTACGTCCGCCACACGTCCGCGCTCGTCAACGCCGTGCTCAAACGCATCCTGCCGCTGCTCGAGCCGACGCGCCGCGACCCGATCCTGCGCAAGTTCGCGAATTTCGCCGAGATCTGGGGCCGGCCCTAGTGGGTCCAACAAAGCCCGTCTTGCCGGATTTTTCTGAAGCCCTTTATGTCGCCTGCGCGAATGTCTAGACTATGCCCATGACCAAGCTCCTTGAACAGGCTCTCGAAGCGGTGCGCCGCTTGCCGCCCGGCACCCAGGACGAGATCGCCCGCGCCATGCTTCAGCTTGCCGCAAGCGACGGCGAGCCCGAAGAGATTGATGCCGCGCATCTGCCCGCCGTGCTGGAAGGCCTTGCCCAGGCCAAGCGCCGCCAATTCGCCAGCGATGCCGAGGTTGAAGCCGCCTTCCGTCGCTTCGATCGATGAAGCTGCGCTTCTCGCCGCGCGCGACGCAGGACCTCATCGACATCGCCGATTATATACGCGAGCGCAATCCGGCCGCCTCGTTACGCGTGCGCGCGGCCATCATCGATTCCTTGCAGAACCTTATCCTGTTTCCCGACGTCGGACGGCGACAGACGGTGCGGGGCGTGCGCAAGCTCGTCACCCGGAAATATCCCTACCTTGTTTATTACACCGTCGATCCGGCCGCCGAAGACATCATTGTCCTCAGCATCCAGCATCCCGCGCGCGAGCGGGACCACGAGAACGGATAAAGCATACGCCGCCAAACGGACGTTGCGGACGACCGACGGCTCTCAAGGTCACGCAGCGCGCTTTGCCATTCTCGCCGACCATCGCTCCGGCTAGAAGCAAAGGTTGGCCACGAAGTTTCCGCGTTTATCTCTGATCGCGTAGCGGCATTCCGCGCGCTTGAGAGCAGCCTTGGCATCCTCATTGCCGAGCGCCGCGGCTCTCTCGTAATACGCTTTGGCGGCGTCTGCATCCCGCGGTCCGCCTCGCCCGTTTTGCGCAAATGCGCCCATCCGCTCCAATGCCCCGGGGTGATCTTGCGCGGCCGCCTTTTCAAACAACGCCCGCGCGGCGACATCGTCCTTCGGCCCGCCGATGCCGTCCGCGATCATCAACCCGAGCTGATACTGCGCTTCGGCTGAATTTGTCTCCGCCGCTCTCGAAAGCAAGACTCTGGCCTTGACGGGATCCGACGCTGCGCCTCCACTCTCGGAAAGCGCCGCGAGATTGAGGGCGCCGCGGGGGTTGCCCGCCGCGGCAGCGCGCTCGAACAGCTTGCGCGCCTCGGCTTCGTCCTTGGCAACGCCCGACCCGGTCGCAAGTAGCACGCCGAGCTCGACCATGGCCGACGTGCTCCCCCTGTCGGCCGCCTTGCGATAGGCGCTGATGGCTTCCGGCAATTGTCGATTGGATGCGTAGGCCCGACCGAGCTGGTAAAGCGCCCGGCGTGATGCAGCCGACGCAACCTTGCAAAATTTGATCGCTGTCGCGACGTCGGACTGGGCGATATCGCTAGTGCCTTTGACGTCCGTCGGCTTGTCCGGATCGGCAGGGTCAGCGGCGAGTCGGTCGCAAAGCACAAGATCGGCCGATTGAGCGTGGGCCGCGGAATGAAGAGAGGGGATGATCAGCGCCAGCAGGCCGATGCCGAACTTGCAAGCGATCGAAACTGCGCCGGATCGTTTGATCATGATCCCATGTCGGCTTCTTGCGCAACGTTTCTGCGACGAAATCATTCTATAGCGGCGGACCTGGGCCAGCAAGCGGCGTACTGTGACCGCATCCTCGAGAGCAAGAACCCGGTGATCCAAGTGTTCACTCTGCAGAGGTTGCGATCCGCGGATCGGTGGCCTTCTCCGCCCCTGCGCACGGCTAGCGAAGGCTTCCGCCTCGTCGAGGAGATATTCCCATGGAACGCAAAAAAGCATGCGATTTCCCGCAGGAGCTTCTGAGCCTGTTTGACCGCTACGTGCATGGCTGGATCGACCGCCGCGAATTTCTGGATGGGGCACAAAGATTTGCCGTCGGCGGCATGAGCGCGGCGGCACTCTTCGAGATGCTCAAGCCGAACTACGCTTGGGCGATACAAGTGCAAAATGACGACAGCAGGATCAAGGCCGAGTCCGCAACCGTGCCGTCGCCCCGGGGCAACGGCAGCATCAAGGGCTATCTGGTGCGGCCGGCGAATGCGACCGGAAAGCTGGCCGCGATTCTGGTCGTCCACGAGAACCGCGGCCTCAATCCGTATATCGAGGATGTCGCTCGACGTCTGGCGATCGTCGATTTCATCGCGTTCGCGCCCGACGGGCTGACGTCGGTGGGCGGCTATCCCGGAGATGACGAGAAAGGCGCCGCGCTGTTCGGTCAAGTCGACGGCGCCAGGATGAGGGAAGATTTCCTTGCCGCGGCAAAATGGCTGAAATCGCGCCCGGGCAGCGCCGGTAAACTCGGCATCGTCGGCTTTTGCTTCGGCGGCAGCGTCACCAATCAACTGGCGGTGCGGATGGGCACGGACCTCGACGCCGCGGTTTCGTTCTACGGCGGGCAACCGGGCGCCGATGAGGCGGCCAAGATCAAGTCGCCGCTGCTCGCGCACTACGGCGAGCTCGACACGCGCATCACGTCAGCATGGCCGGCTTTTGATGCCGCGCTCACGGCTGCACACGTGCCGCACCAGGGCTATGTGTACAGGGGCGCCAATCACGGCTTCCACAACGACACGACTCCCCGTTACGATGAAGCCGCGGCCAAACTTGCCTGGCAGCGCACGCTCGACTGGTTCAACAAGTACCTGAGGTCGGCGGGCTGAGATAAAGACGACGAACCGAATCGCACGATCGCGACGTGGATCAGGCGTTCCGTCCTCACCGATCGTAGTTTCCATATACCCATATGCGTTCACCGCAGGGGCTCGGACCGTGATCGGTCATGCATGCGAAGCTCCATGGCGGAGTTTCGACTAGACGCCCTCCGGATAGGTTCGGCAGCGACGCCGGTGCCATTGCATAGGGGTGCCTGTGGTGCGCGGCATGATTCGCGGCCGAAGCCGTGGAAACCGAGCCGAGCACGAGCACGGCGGCAAGAGCGACATTGGTGGTACGCATCGTCGATCTCCTTCGTCGAGGAGACCGGATGATTTGAATTCTATTCCCGTGAGTGCTGCTTCTCGGCGCGAGGAGCCGATGACGAACTGGTGAACGGAAGAATGCCGACGGAGCCCGGCGGAGGAACCGACGTACCGCGTGCGCGCGCTACCGCACGACCGAGTTCAACGGGCTCGAGACATCACGTCACGGTTCCTTCGGCGGCGTGCTCGACGGCCCCGGGGCCGGAGCCGGGGCCATGACCTTCTGTCGCCTTGTACCAGCTCATGGCCCACGCCGCCGCGACCATGAGCACGATCCCGGCCGCGCTGACCAGGAACTGGACGACGATCCGGTTGGAGATTTCCACCAGGATGAAATGTCCGGCGAACGACAGGAATACCCCGAAGCAGAACAGCGCCAGCGAATGCTGCCCGCACAGGATGAGCGGCCGCAAGACCGGCCGCTGCAGCAGCGGCCAGTCGCCGGGCACGTAACGGATGGTTATGGCGGCCAGTGCGAGAAAATGCACCAGGCGCAGGACGTGGAGGTTGGACTTGTCGATCGGATACATGACATAGGTGAGCCATTTCGGCACGAAGTGCGCCCATTGCGGAACGTGCCAAGTCATCACGATCAGGAAGGAGAACACGACGAAGGCCACGGCCGCCGCCAGCGTCAGGGGAGAACGGATCAACGGCCCGAGTTTCTCGGTGCCGTAGAGCGCACACCAGGCCCCGATCACGAACATCAGCTGCCAGGCGAACGGATTGAAGAACCACTGTCCCCCCGGGAACGACGGGAAATTCCAGTCGAACTTGCGCGCCATCAGCCAGAGCAGCGTCGCGCCCAGCACGGTCAGGGTTGGGCGGCGCAGCAGCGCCCACAGCATCGCCGGACACGCCAGCACGAGCACGATGAAGAGCGGCAGCACGTCCATGCCGGGGGGCCTGAACTTGAGGATCAGCGCCTGCGTCAGGATCACGTCGGGGTGGCGCAAGAAGCCGAACACGTTGAACTCCTCGGCGAACAGCGGATTGTCGAATTTCGCCCCGACGTACGAGATTTCGGCAATGAAGATCACGACCAGCAATACGTGGGTGACGTACAGCTGCCACGCCCGTTTCAGCAGCCGGCCGGTGGCGGCAAGCGACCTGCCTTCACGCATCGCCGGGCCGTAGACGAAGCCGGCCGTGTAGCCCGAAATGAACACGAACATCTCGGCGGCGTCGCTGAAGCCGTAGTTGCGTAACGTGATCCAGCTGACCACGTTGAATGGGATGTGATCGAGAAAGATCAGCCACAGCCCGATTCCGCGAAACAGATCGAGCCGCAGGTCGCGTTCGCCAGGAACGATCGCGGGCATGAAGCGATATTCCTTTCTAGCGTTTGATGATGCTTTTGCCCTTCTGCATCGGTCAGGTCAATCCACATCGATATTTCTTGTGGACATTCTGGTGACGCACGCCGGATGCCGGACGATGTCCGGATGTGCAGGCAACGGCGAAACCGCCGGTCGACCCGCAGGTCTGCGGTTGCGGGGAGACCTGCCGCGCCGGCGGATCCGAGACGCTGCGGTCCGGTTTGCCCCCGGTGCGCTGAGCCTTATTCCGCCGCGCTGCGCCCCGCCCCGGAGGCGCCGAAGCGGCGCTCGATGTAGTCGAGCACCAAATTCTTGAAATCGGCCGAGAGCGTCGGGCCGCGTAGCGTCGCGGCTTTCTTGCCGTCGATGAACACCGGGGCAGTCGGCTGCTCGCCGGTGCCCGGCAGCGAAATGCCGATGTCGGCGTGCTTGGATTCGCCCGGGCCGTTGACGATGCAGCCCATCACCGCGACGTTGAGCGCCTCGACGCCCGGATAGCGCGTCTTCCACGCCGGCATCGACTGGTGGATGAAGTCCTGAATGTCCTTGGCGAGCTCTTGGAACGTCGTCGACGTGGTACGGCCGCAGCCGGGGCAGGCGGCGACCAGCGGCACGAAGGTGCGAAACCCCATGGTCTGCAGCAGCTCCTGGCAAACCTTGACCTCGAGCGTGCGGTCGCCGTTGGGCTCAGGGGTGAGCGAGATGCGGATGGTGTCGCCGATGCCCCGCTGCAACAGAATGCCGAGCGCCGCCGCGGACGCGATGATCCCCTTCGAGCCCATGCCGGCCTCGGTCAGGCCGAGGTGGAGCGCGTAATCGGAGCGTCGCGCGAGCTCGGTATAGACCGCGATGAGATCCTGCACGGCGGAGACTTTGGCCGAGAGGATGATCCGCGATTTGGGCAGCCCGATCTCCTCGGCGCGCGCCGCCGAGATGAGCGCCGATTGCACCATGGCTTCCCGCGTCACCGCCCGCGCCTCGACCGGTTGCGCCGATCGCGCATTCTCGTCCATCAGCCGGGTCAGCAGCTCCTGGTCGAGCGAGCCCCAGTTGGCGCCGATGCGCACCGGTTTGCCGTGGCGGATCGCGGTCTCGACGATCGCCGAGAACTGCCGGTCCCTCTTGTCCTTGAAGCCGACGTTGCCGGGATTGATGCGGTACTTGTCGAGCGCCTCGGCCGCGGCCGGATGGTCGGCCAGGAGCTTGTGGCCGATGTAGTGGAAATCGCCGACGATCGGCACGTCGACGCCCATCTTGACGAGCCGCTCCTTGATGTGCGGCACGGCGGCCGCCGCTTCGTCACGGTCGACCGTGATGCGCACGATTTCCGAGCCCGCTCGCGCCAGCGCCGCCACCTGCGCGGCGGTCGCCGCCGCGTCCGCGGTGTCGGTGTTGGTCATGGACTGGACCACGATCGGCGCGCCGCCGCCGACGGCAACGCCCCCGACCTCGACCGCCACGGAGGTATGCCGGGGCGCCGGCGCGGCGGTGGGGGCGGGAGCGCCGGGAGGGGCCGGGGTTTCCATTCCGTTCTCCATCATGCCAGCGGAGTGCCAGATCGCCGTTTCGGGGTCAACCGGCCCGCGCGACGCCCGGTACCGTGCTGCCGGCAAGGCTAATATAGGCCAAAACCGCCCGGCGGGCAGGGCGGGGCAAGGACCGCAAGCGGCACGCGAAGCCGAACTGTCGGCAATGGGGGCTGTCACAGCCGCTTTCGGGGGGAAGCAAACCTGACGCAGGCTTGGCCGAACCGCCGTTCACGGCCCAACCGGAAATGGGGCAGCCGAAATAACGAATCGCGCTGGGCAGCGCATCACGATCGAATCCCGTGATCCCATGGCGTGCGTTTGGCCGGGGAGGAGGCGGTCATCTCCGAAGTCCGGATCTTCGGCCGCGAACGCAAGTGACGCTGCATCGATCCACCGCGGGGACCGACGCTGAGCGGGCATTTCACGCTCATTTCCGCGCATTGCCAGGCGGTGTCGGCGCCGGCTCCGTCACGGCCACTGGATCGGAAGCCGGGAACGTCTCCTGCAATCCTTCTTCCAGCGCTTGGTCGAGGCGCCGCCGTTTGCTGTCTCTCTTCTCGACGTCGGGCTTGGGGCGCTTCGCTTCGGTGCTGCTGGGCCGCCACGCTACACCCCAGCGATCGGCATGCGTCACCTCCTCCACCGGCCGGCGCGTGAGCGGTCCGAATTTTCCTTCCGGATAGCCGATCGGCATCAGCGCGTAGGTGGACACGTCCTCAGGCAGCCCGAGCACCGCCTTGACCTCGTCCTCGCACCGGATGTGGTTGGTCGTGATCAATGTGCCGAGCCCGAACGCGCGGCAGGCGAGGATGATGTTCTGCACGGCGGGATAGATGCTGGCGCCGCGGATGCGGCGCTCGTAGTCGAGCTCCTGCTCGTACCGTTGCTGCACGGAAGCAGGCAATGCTTCGCGCGGCGGCGGCGGCCGGTCGCGCAAACACGGCACCAGCAGCACCGGCGCCTCTCCCATGTGCTCCCACAGGTACGCGCCCGAGGCGAGGAAGCGCCGATACTGCTCCTCGCTCATGTGCGCGGGACGTCCGCGCGCGCGATAAATCGCGCTGGCGATGTCGGAGGCCTTGCGGTAGATCGCGCCCAGTTTGCGTCGCTGCGCGGCGTCGCGCACGACCACGAAGGCCCAGTGCTGCGCGTTGCCCGCCGAGGGCGCGCGGATCGCGGCATCGAGGACTTTCGCGATGATTTTGTCCGGCACCGGGTCGGGTTTGAGCCGCCGCAACGAGCGGGCGGAATAGATCGCATCGAACAATCCGATTTCGGACATGGGCTGCCTCACGCTTGATCGAGCATTGCGCCAAGAACGCAAGCTAGCACGGTGCGGTCCACGATTGCCCCGGCTCTGAGCGAGCCGCATTCGACTCCCTCTCCCCGCAGGGGAGAGGGATGGGGTGAGGGGGATCGGGACGTTGTTGGGATGTTATCGATCGTGACCCCCTCACCCGGCGGCCTTCGGCCGCCGACCTCTCCCCAGCGGGGAGAGGTGGAGACTGCCTCTGCGCTCTCGTACCCCATCCGCGCATCGGGAAAAATTCTCAATATCGAGGTTCTGAATTCCGAACGTGGCTTGTCCCGGCCATCCACCGTTCGTCATAGGACATGGATGCCCGCGACACGCGCGGGCATGACGGCGCAAGATAAGCACCGCTCCAGGAGGCGATGCCATGCGGGTTGTGATCTGCGGCGGCGGGGTGATCGGTGCCTCGATCGCGTATTTCCTGAGCTGCCGCGGTGTCCATCCGATCGTCATCGAACGGACCGGGCTCGCTTGCGCGGCCTCGGGCAAATCCGGTGGTTTTCTCGCGCTCGACTGGTGCGACGGAACGCCGCTCGAATCCCTCGCCCGACGCAGCTTCGCCCTGCATGCAACGCTGGCCGGAGAGCTCGGCGGCGATTGGGGCTACCGGCGTCTCACGACCTATGCGGGCTTTGCCGGCGCGGCAAAAACCCGCCGCCCAGCCGGCAGCGCATACGGCATCGGTTGGCTGTCCGACGCCGTGACGTTGCATCATCGCCTGGGTTCCGCGGAAACCACGGCCCAGGTCGATCCCGGTCGGTTCACCGCAGCGTTGATGCGTGCGGCGCAAGCGCGGGGAGGGGAGCTGCGTCTCGGATGCGTCACGGGTTTGGTGCACGCCGGCGCCAGCGCCAGCGTCCAAGGTGTCGAGGTCGACGGCGAGGTCATCGACGGCGATGCCGTGGTGATCGCCATGGGCCCGTGGTCGATCCTGGCCGCGGCCTGGCTGCCGCTCCCGGGCGTGTTCGGGCTGAAAGGTCATAGCCTCGTGTTCGAGACGGGGACGAGGATCGCGGCCGAAGCGCTGTTTCTCGAGTATCAGGAGACGGCCGGCATCGTGCACTCACCCGAAATATTTCCGCGTCCGGACGGCACCACTTATGTGTGCGCCATCTCCAGCGAAAGCCCGCTGCCGGAAAATCCCGCCGCGGTCGCGCCCGATCCGGGCGCGATCGAGCGCCTGGAGGCGATGTGCGCGCGGCTGTCGCCGGCGCTCGGCGCAAGCAAGATCCTGGCCCGGCAGGCCTGTTATCGTCCGGTGACCCGGGACGGCCTGCCGCTGATCGGCGCGGTGCCGGGCCCGGACAATGTCTATGTGGCGACCGGCCACGGCGTCTGGGGCATCCTCAATGCGCCGGCGACCGGGGAGGCGATGGCGGAGCGGATCGTGGACGGCGCCGCGCGCACGGTCGACCTGTCGCGCTTCGATCCCGGCCGGCTTGCGCCGCTCGATCCGGCGTGGCTGGAGCGGAACAAGCAGCGATTCGTGACTACGAACTGACGGCCTTGCTTATCAGCCTGGTCGTTCGCTCAAGCCATTGAGAAGATCGAGCGCGGTTAGCGGTGGCCCTCCGGCTGGGCGCGCCTCGGGTCACAGCCGCTGCAAATGACTGACAGAGCTCGAGGTGAGGAACAGGCCGATGCGCAGTCCGTCGGCGGTTTCCTCGGTCTTGAGCATCACGCTCCCGTCCGCCGTACGCCACAGGAAGAAACCGGTTTTCTGCTCTGCCGGCTTGCCGAGCCGCTCGACACAGTGCTGAAAGGTTTCCATCGCGATGCGTTCGGCCTCCTGCCGGTCTGCCGTCAGCAGATAGGGAGCGATCGCGCAGATTCGGCCATGCACCGCCTGGACCATCACCTCCCACGGGCGGCCCAAGAAGGTGACCGGCAGCGCGTTGTAATTCTTCTCGCCCACGAACTGGCGCCCAATGGCCGCATACTCGCTCGGGGAGAACTCGATGAGGCCGCCGATCCCTTCGATGGATCCGTCGAGCCTGAACCTCCCGACCGCGAAGCTCTCGCGCGGACGAGCTCTCCCCTGAAACGGCCAGTGCATCATCGTTCACTCTCGAATGTCAGGATGCAGAGCCAAGTTTCGCTCCGAGCGGGCGGCAATCGCCTCCCCCCTGAAAAGGAAGGGATGGGGTGAGGATCGCGAGCCTCCCCCATTCAGGGGCAGGTGTCCCGAGCCGGCCGCCAAGCATATGCGACTACCCTGCTAATGGGCGATGGACCGGTGGCCAAAATTGAATGAATGAACCGATCGCCCGCGCGCGACGACTAACTCCCCAAAAGCCCGGCCGCTGCTGCATAGCACGCCACGCCTCGAGTCTGGCCGAGCCGAGTACCCCGGGCAATCCCGAACTGGAATTTGGGGAGAACGGCGATGCTGCAGCAACCGAGGCCCGGCATCCGGCTATGCCTGAAGCGGGTCGGCGAATGCGAACGGCTGGGCGAGCTGGCCGGCGACCCTCGCTCCAAGGAGACCTACCTTCACATTGCCAACCAATGGCGCGCGCTTGCCGCGCACCGGGAATTCGTCGAGCAAATCGACAGCTTGCTTGCCGCTTCCGGCGGGAGCAAACGAGAGGAGCCGGATCCTTCGCCGGGTTCGGCGCCGGGCTGAGGCCCGCAGCTCCCCTGTGCTGAAATGCGAGACATCGCCGGCAATCGCCATGGCTTGCGATGCTCGTTGCCGCGCGGGCCAAACGGGCGCACGCTGTGAGGCTTCGAGGAGGAGGAGAACGTGTGCCATTGGCCGCCAGGGATCGCGGCGTTTGCAACCGCCTTGCTGCTCGCCGCGAGCCCGGCGTCGGCGCAAAAGCCGGGCGGCACGCTGCGCATGTATCTGTGGGACAACCCGCCGAGCGCCTCGATTCACGAGGAGGCGACCGTCTCCACCGTGATGCCGTTCATGGCCGTGTTCAACAACCTAGTGCTCTACGACCAGGCGAAACGGCTCAACACCATGGACGCAATCGTGCCGGAGCTCGCCACCGGCTGGGCGTGGAACGACGAGCGGACCCGGCTCACGTTCGAGCTGCGCCGGGACGTGGTCTGGCACGACGGCAAGCCGTTCACGGCCAAGGACGTCGTGTGCACGATGGACAGGCTGCAGGGCAGGGCCGAGGACAAATTTCGCAAGAACCCGCGCAAGATCTGGTGGAACAATTTGCAGCAGGTCGTCGCCGACGGCGACTATCAGGTGAGCTTCATCCTCGGGCGCGCGCAGCCCTCCTTCCTCGCCTTGTTCGCCACCGGCTACACGCCGATCTATCCCTGTCACGTCTCGGCCCAGGACATGCGCACGAAACCGGTCGGCACCGGCCCGTTCAAGTTCGTCGAGTTCAAGGGCAACGAGTCCGTCAAGCTGGTCCGTAACGCCGACTATTGGCGCAAAGGACGTCCCTACGTCGACGCCATCGACTGGCGCATCGTCGCCAACCGCTCGACGCGGGTTCTCGCCTTCATCGCCGGCGAGTTCGACATGACCTTCTCGCTCGACCTGACGGTCGCATTGGTGAAAGACATAAAATCGCAGCTGCCGCAGGCGATCTGCGAGCTGCAGCCGACCAACAACACCATCAACCTGATCGTCAATCGCAACGCGGCGCCCTTCGACGATCCGCGGATGCGATCGGCGCTGGCGTTGGCGCTCGATCGCAAGGCCTTCATCGACATTCTCACCGAGGGTCAGGCCAAGGTCGGCGGCGTCATGCTGCCGGGACCCGAGGGCAGCTGGGGCATGCCGCCGGAAATGGTCGCGGCGCTGCCGGGCTACGGAACCGACATCGAGCCGAGCCGGGCCGAGGCGCGCAAGATCATGGCGGGCCTCGGTTACGGCGCGGGCAATCCGCTCAAGCTCAAGGTCGCTACCCGGAACATCCCGCTCTATCGCGATCCGGCCGTGATTCTCATCGATCAGCTCAAGCAGATTCACGTCGAGGCCGAGCTCGATCCCATCGAGACCAACCAATGGTTCGCCAAGGTCGCGCGCGGGGATTACTCGGTCGGCTTGAACTTGACCGCCGCCGCGCTCGACGACCCCGACGTGAATTTTTACGAAAACTACGCGTGCGGCTCGGAGCGCAACTACACCGGCTATTGCAATCCGGCGGTCGACAAGTTGATCGACCGGCAGTCGCAGGAGACGGATCTCGGCAAGCGCAGGGCCTTGGTGTGGGAGGTCGAGCGAAAGCTGGCGCAAGACGTCGCCCGACCGGTCATCATGCAGGGCGTCGCCGGGCTGTGCTGGCAGCCCTACGTCAGGGGCTTCGTGCTGCACCACAACGGCATCTACAACAACTGGCGCTTCGAGGACGTCTGGCTGGACAAGTGATACGGATGCCGCAAACGATTGCTCGTCATGCCCGGCCCCCGGATCAAGTCCGGGGCAGGCTCTTGTGCCGGGCATCCACGATCTGAGTCCCGATGCATGGAAGACGTGGATGGCCGGGACAAGCCCGGCCATGACAGGTCTAGTGGTTTATTCCTCCGATCGCGGTGGGGAATTGGTTGTGTCGGAGGTTTCCCGCGCGGGTTGGGTAGCGTTGCCGGCCGGCGTCTTCGGCGCCGAGGCGGACGGCTCGCCGCCGATCGCCCGCGACGGGAACAGGGCAGCCGGAAAATCCGCGGCATAGCGCGGCGCCTTCGGCCGCGGGCGATGCTCCGGCCGGGGACCGAGGTCCGGCTCGACCACCCTGCGATACAAATGCCACGTCGCATGCGCGAGGATCGGCATGGCCACCGCTAGTCCCAGGAACAGCGGGATCGAGCCGAGGAAGAGCGCAACGGCGACGACCAGCCCCCAAATTGCCATTGCCACCGGATTGGCGAGCACGGCTCGGACCGATGTCACGATCGCCACGGCGGCGCCGACCTCGCGGTCGAGCAGCAACGGGAACGAGATCACGCTGATCGTCAGCACCAGGACGGCGAAGACGAAGCCGATGAGATTGCCCGCGACGATGAGCGACCAGCCGCGCGAGGTCGTGAGGACGTCATGCACGAATTGCGTGAGCGATTCCGGGGTCGCGAACCCGAACAGGGACTGGTACAGCAGCTCTGCCGTGGCCAGCCAGATCAGGAAGATCGCCATCAACAGGAACCCGAGCGCCAGGATGGCGTCGCGCGAGGGGGATCGCAGCACGTCGAACGCATTGGTCCAGGAGGACTCCAGGCCCTGCTCGCGCCGGCGGCTGAGCTCATAGAGGCCCACCGCCGCGAACGGACCGAGGAGTGCGAACCCGGAGGCGAGCGGGAACAGCAGCGGCACGACCTCGTAGCCGAACGTCAAGCAGGCCAGGAACAGGCCGACGAGCGGATAGAGGATGCCGAGGAACAGCACATGGGTAGGCATCGCCGAGAAATCGTCGATGCCTTTGGCCAACGCCGCTTTGATGTCGGCCGGCCCGATCCTGCGGACCTGGGGGTGGGAGGGGGTTTCGCCGACACCGGCGATCACATGGAGGTTTGGCATCGTCCTGCCTCCGGAATGGACCGCTTCGAAGCGGTCGCAGCGGCGGCGCCGATGTCGCCGCCGGTAAGACTAACCCGCGACCCCCCGCAAAGTTGCACATTCTACCGCACCGGCCGGATGTTGTCCTGATCGGGCGTTCGCCTTCAATCAGATGTGACGGGCTGACGCCGGCTTTCCGGTTGCGGGCGGCCTTCTCGGAATCCAGCCGGTCCGCGTCGCAACCCGTGGGCCGATCCCGCAGATGGCGAGCGTTATGACGTCAATAGGAGTGCCGAGCATCCGTTTTGGGTATCTCAGCCGCCGCGCGCGATCCCCGTTGGCAAATGCATCCGAGTTTTGCAACAGAATCGGGGGTCGAGCGGACAGAGTCACCTCGCGTTCGAATCGACGAGATTGACCCGGGGCGGACCTCGACCCCGTTGAGAGCCGCTCACTGAAGCGATTGTCTCAAATGACGAGCAATCCTAACATAACCCGCCGGGTACTCTGGTCTTTGAGTACGACAACAGAGGGCGCACGAATCCCGCAAATCTGTGTTAAATCCGTGCGGCAAGGGAAATCGATGGAACATCCTGAACCGTTGAACGAGCTAAATCGGAGATCACAGTTGAACCGACGTAACGTCCTCAGCAGTACCGTGACGACAGCCATGGGATTTGCCTTGTCATGCTCGCGCACTTTCGCTCAGGTATCCGGTCCGGGAGCAGCGATGAACGCACTCAGCACCTACATGAGCGCCGCCGGAAGCCGGGCCCTTCCGGCGGAAGTAGCGGAGCACGCTAAGCACCATCTGCTCGATACTTTGGCGTCGATGATCTCCGGATCGGAATTGCTGCCCGGTCAGGCGGCATTGCGCTATATCCGCGCGAACGGCGGAAAAGGCGCGGCGACGATTGTGGGCTCGGCGCTCACGGCCACGCCAGTCGACGCCGCGCTCGCCAACGGAGTCATGGCGCACGCGGATGAGACCGACGACTCGCACAACGCCTCGCGCTCGCATCCAGGTTGCGGAGTGGTTCCCGCCGCGCTCGCGGTTGGCGAGGAACTCGGCATAGACGGGACACGGTTCCTTAACGCCGTGACGCTCGGCTACGACATTGGCACACGCGTGGTCATGGCCATGGGTGGTGCCGCATTCAGCTATGACAGCAGCTTGAGTACGCACAGCATCGCCGGCACATTCGGTGCCAGTGCGGCCGCGGCCTGCGCTGCCGGTCTGGATGCGCGCCAGATGCGGTGGGCGCTCGACTACGCCGCGCAGCAGTCCTCGGGGATTATCGCCTGGCGGCGCGATACCGACCACATCGAGAAGGCGTTTGTCTTCGGCGGCATGCCGGCGCGGAACGGCGTCACCTCGGCGCTGATCGTACGATCTGGCTGGAACGGCGTCGAAGACATCTTCTCAGGAGCGGACAACTTCTTCAAAGCCTACGCGCCGAAGGCGCAGCCCGAGCGGCTCGTCGAGAATCTCGGCGAGCGCTACGAGATCGTGCAGACCGACATCAAGAAATGGACCGTCGGCTCGCCAATCCAGGGGCCGCTCGACGCCATCGAGGCAATCCGCGGCAAGCGGCCCTTCGCGGCCGATCAGGTGCAGCGCGTGACTGTGCGCCTCGCGCCCTCGGTCGCCGGGGTGGTGGATAACCGCGACATACCGGACATTTGCCTGCAGCACATGATCGCCGTGATGCTGCTCGACAAGACCGTCTCCTTGCACTCCGCGCATGACAAGCCGCGCATGCAGGACCCGGCCGTTCTGCGCCAGCGCGAGAAAGTGAACCTCGTGCGCGACGAAGAGCTCGCCAAGCTCCTGCCGGTGCGCGTGACGATCGTCGAAATCGACTTTATCGAAGGAACCAGGCTTTCGGAGCGCGTCGATGCCGTGCGCGGCACGCCGCGCAACCCGATGACGCGCGCCGAAGTGGTCAAGAAGACAAGCGATCTCACCGCGCCGATCCTGGGACGCGAAACCTCGGCGCGCTTGGTTGAGGCCGTGTTAGCGATCGAAACCATCACTGATATTCGCAGCTTGCGGCCGCTCCTTCAACGCGGGTAACCTCTGCTCGTAAGAGCCGCGCAGTGTGGAGCCGCTGTTGGCACATCCCGGAACGGGCGCCTGACGCATCTGACGGCTGGTCACGGTTCCGAAGCGGACTCCGGTAAACCAACCAATGGCGCGTTTTTGAGTTGACGCCCCGGCTCCCGGCTTCCGTCCGGTCCGTGCAATAACCCGTTGCTATTTGGCGAGGCCGATCTCGCGCAGGTAGCGCAACGTGCCCGGATGAATGAGATCCGGGCTCGGCGCGGCAGCCCAGGTGTTGGCCGCGGTCGTCTCGCGCGCCTGCGGGAGCTTCTTGGCGAGCGCCTGCTCGGCACGATTGAGCGCGCGCGCCAAGCGATAGGCGATATCCTCCTCGAGGCTCGGCCGCGCCAGGATGAAGCTCCACGAGCCGACCGAATGGATTTCCGCGTTCTGTCCCGGATAGCTTCCGGCGGGGACCGTCATGGCTTTCAGAAACGCATGCTTGGCCCGAATGCGCTCGATGTCGTCCGCGTCCGGCGCGAGGAACCGCCCGCCCGCCTGCGCCACCGCGGTGAAACCCGGCCAGCCGCTGCCGCCGCCCCATAGCGCCGCGGCGCGGCCGTCGAGCACCATCGCCGGGCCGTCGCCCGCCCGGTCGAGGTAGACCGCCTGGAAATCCCGATCCTGGTCGAGCCCGAGCCCGTCGAGCACGTAGCGCGACAGGATCACCAGTCCGGATCCGCGCGCGCCGAAGGCGACCGGTTTGCCGGCGAGATCGCGGATCGATCCGGCGGGGCTGTCGCCGCGGACCGCGAACATCCCGGGCGTCGAATACATCGCGGCGAGGATCTTGAGCGGCGTGCGCGGCCGGCCGACGCCCATGAGCGCCTCATAGGCCGGCTCCCCCGCCACCAAGGCGATGTCGAGGTTCTCCGCCTCGAGCAGCGGAATGTTCTCGGTGCTGCCCTTGGTGTTGCGCGGCTCGAGGAGGAGCGAGGCATCCGTCCGGTTGACGACCTCGGCCACGGCGCCGCCGTAGAGCGGAAACCCGCCGCCCGGCGTGGCGGTCCCGAGAGAAATTCTGGTCTTCTGCACGTCCGGCCCAAATTCTTGCGCCGCGGCGCAGGTGGCAAACGCTACGACGGTCGCCCATATGGCGTAGTCGAGCACATTCATTTACGTACCCCTAGCATGAAGCGCTCTGAAATGAGAATTCGCCTGGCAGTGATACTGTTGCTCATCTCGATGCCGGCCATGGCGGGTTCATCTGCGGGCTATGAAAACGGCGGCCGCTTCGCTCGATTCGATCCGGTCGTCGATTACCATAATCGGACCGGCGAGCTGTTTCGCATCGAGGGGCATTGCCAGTCCTCCTGCACGCTGTTTCTCGGCATCAAAAACGTCTGCATCGATCCGGGGGCAAATCTCTTGTTCCATGCCGGGCACGATCGAAACAGGAACATCACCGCATCGGCCACGCAGCATCTCCTGAACGCCTACAATGCCAGGCTTCGCGCATATCTGGTCGCCAATCACTACATGGATACATTGGAGTTCCACGCCATTTCCGGCCGAGACCTGATTCAAAAGTTCGGCTACCGGGAGTGTCGAGCCAAGTGACACCGGCGACGCTACCTCTCAGTCGTCATGCGCGGGCTTGTCCCGGCCATGACGAAGGGGAGAGTCATTGTCGCTGGCCGTTGGTGTGGCGAAGTTCTGCGCCGGCGATCGAACGGCCGCCGCCCGCTCACGACAGCATCGCGGCCAGCTCCGTGAAATCGCGAACGATGATGTCCGGCCGGTACGGCGTCTCCCCGAACGGGCGTTTGCGACGGTCGATGAAGGCGGTGCGCATGCCGTAAGCCTTGGCGCCGATGCAATCGAAAGCGTGGTTGGCGACGAACAGGCAGCTCGCGCGATCTTCGCCGATCAATTCTTCGGCTTTCGCATAGGTCTTCCAGTGCGGCTTGAAATAGCCGGCCTCCTCGACCGAAATCACATGATCGAAGCGAAAGCCGATGTGCGGCCCGGCGGTTTTCAGCATGTCGCGGTCGCCGTTGGAAAGGATCGCGAGCTTATAACCTGCGCCGTGCAGCCGTTCGAGCGCCGGCACGACGTCGGGAAACGGTTTGAGCATTTCGATCCGGGCGACGAGCCGGCGCACTTCGTCCTGCGTGTAGGCGATGCCGCAGCGGTCCATGACGTAGGACACCGCGCGATGGCCGATCTGCCGATAGGGCGTGTGCCCGCGGTCGCACAGCGCGTCGATCATCGAGTTCTCGAAATGCGTGCGCCGCCACCAGGTAACGAAGCTGTTGGGTTTGCCCGCCCAGCCCTTCTGCGCCAGGAACGGCGTCACGGCTTCGGTGAGCCCGTTCTGCATGTCCACGATCGTGCCGTAAAGGTCGAATACCAGCACCTTGATCTCTCGGATGATCTCCGGGCGCTCCACGGCAGCCGTCTCCTCGTCTACGCGTCTAAATCACGACATCGCCGACGGCACGCCGGGGGCTCGGCGGCATCGAGCGCGTCGGGAACCCCAGGCGAAACGTGAAGGTCGGCTTCCACTTCGGGTCGCCGACGAGGCCCGCCAGCGCCCGCGCCGCGACGGGCTCCCTCGCCAGCTGCCGCTCGCGGTCGACCAGCTCCACCGGTTGATTGATCGGCTGCATGGCGAGGCCGCGCGCGGTCGCAAACAGATGCATCCGCTGCCAGGCGCGTCCGGCATGGATCGTCTGCGCCCGGTCGTACAGCGCCTCGACCGCGATGAGGCCGAGGACGGGCGCAGACGGAACCTGCACGTCGCGCGTGGCATCGAGCCAATAGCGATGATTGCGTTCCGGCGACGGCGCCGGGGCAAGCTTGGCCAGCGCGGTAACCAGCGGAGACAAGCCGGCGGTGTCGAGCGTCGGACCGTCGCGAAACTTCTGCACGTCCGCCCAGCGCTGGCGGAACCAGCGCTGGCTGTCGTCCACCATGCTCGTGTCGGCGATGATCGTCTCGGTCGCCGCGACCATCAGGTCGGCGAGCCGCTTTCGCTCGCTTTCGGCGCCGAACAGCAACAGTTTCAGGCTCGCGCTCTCGCCGGCTAGCGACTGCAGCGAATGGAGCAGCTCGGGGGCGATCGCCCGGCCGCGGTCGTAGGGGGCACGGTTGGTGTGACGGCGGGGGATCGCGTCGTAAAGCTCGTCCTGCCGGCGCGGGCCGGGCGCCAGCTCGATGGTCGCCACGAGATTCGGCCGGGGCGCGGCCGGAACGGGTTCGAGGGTCCCCTCGACCAGCGTCAGCCTGGCCTCATGACCATGCGCCGCCGCGGCCAGCATCATGTTCTCCACCGCGCATCCGAGACCGATGTGCATCTCCCGCAAGTAGGGATCGAACGCGCCGAGATTTCTGGCGGTGTCGGCGTAGACCTCGATGCGGTCCTCGGCGAGCTTGAAGAGCCAGGGCTGGGTATTGTGCGGGTTGGCGGCGAGGATGGCGGCTCTTACCAGCGCGCGCGGCCCTTTGTCCGTTCGCCAGTTCCGCCACGGCTCGTAGGCCGGGCCCTCGCCGACGGCGAACACGCCTTCGCGACGACTCCACCACGCGCCAGTCCCGACCAACGCGACGCCGGCGATGCCGGCCGCCTGCAACAATGTCCTGCGCTTCATCCTGCTACCCGCCGCGATTCCAGCCGATAGATTCGCACCGCGTTGTCGTGGAACAATTTGCATTGCTCCTCGGGCGAGTATTCGGCAACCGCGGCGAAAAAACCGGCGTAGATCGTCGCGAACGAGCCGGCGAGGCGGTCGACCGGATAATTGCTGGCGAACATGCAGCGCCCCGCCCCGAAGATCGAGATCGCGTCGCGGATGATCGGCCCGTTCGCCTGGAGCGTCCAGGGCAGGCCCGCGCGGCCGAGCCCGGAAATTTTGATCGCGACGTTCGGGTGCGCCGCGACCGCCGCGAGCGCACGGCGCCAGGCGCCGAGCGCCTCCGGAGTGCGGTCGGCCGGAAGCCCGGTGTGATTGATGATGATCGGCGTACCGGGAAAATCGGCCGCTAGCTCGGCGGCGGCGTCGAGATGCCACCACGGCGTCTGCAGATCGTAGGAGAATCCGAAGCGCTCGAGCAGCGAAAAGCCCGCTCGCCAGCGCGGATCGTCCATCGATCCGGGCTTGCCGCGCCTGGCCTCGCGCGGATGGCTCGCGGCGGGCTTGTGGCGGATGCCGCGCACGAGCGGGGATTTCGCATGCCCGGCGAGTATTTGCTCGATGTCCGGCCGGTCCGGCTGTGCATGGCCGACGCACGCGCTCGGCAAGCCGAATTCCCGGTGGATTTTTTCGATCCAGCGCGTCTCGCCGACCGGATCGGCGCGATCCCATTCGGCTTCGACGTGCACGGTTTTCACGATGCGGTACCCCCTCGTATCGCCGCGATAGTCGGCCGGCAGGTAGTTGCGCCGGATCGCCGAATAATCGCCGTAGCGGAACGCAATGGGGAGAGGATCGCAGAGCCAGGGGTGATAATTCCTCCCGAGATCCCAAAAATGCTGATGCGGGTCGACGATGAGAAATCCGTCGTTCCTGGCCACGGCGTCGGGCAGCGTCATTGCGTCACTGCACGGTCCGAGCGCCGGCGCCTCACGCCGCCGCGCAGGCGAGGCGCATCGCGGCGAGCGCCACCAGAGTCTCGAACGCCTTGATGGTGGCGGACGGATCGGCAATTCCGCGCCCCGCGATGTCGTAAGCGGTGCCGTGCGCGGGGGTCGCGATCGGCACCGGCAAGCCGCCGAGGATCGTCACGCCGCGCTCGAAGCCCAGGAGTTTCAGCGCGATCTGGCCCTGGTCGTGATACATGCTGAGCACGGCGTCATAGTCGCCGCGCCGCGCCTTGATCCAGATGGTGTCGGCAGGGAAGGGCCCCTCGGCCGCATGGCCGCGCCGCCGGCCTTCCTCGACCGCCGGAGCGATGACGTCGATTTCCTCGCGACCGAATACGCCGCCTTCGCCCGCGTGCGGATTGAGGCCAGCGACCGCAATTCTCGGCCGCGCCACGCCGGTTGCCCGCAGCATCGCGGCGGTCGCGTCGATCGCCGAAACGATGCGCTCGCGGGTGATCATGCCGGGAACCTCGCGCAGCGGCTCGTGCGAGGTCACGCGCGCGTTCCACAGATCGTCGAGACGATTGTATTCGCTGCAGGGTCCCTTCCAGTCGAGCACGTCGGCAGCCCAGCGGATTTCATCGGGATAAGGGTTGCCGGCCTGCTTCAGCGCGAGCTTGTTCAACGGCGTGAACAGGACGCCGTCGACGCGGCCGGATTTCGCGAGCAGCAAAGCCTCGCGGAAATTGCGCATGGCGAAGCCGCCGCCGGCCGCGCTTGCTTCACCTCGCCGGATGCTCGCCGGGTCGAGATGCCGAAGATCGACGAAGACCGGCTTGCCGGGCGTTGCCGCTTCGATCTCGGCAAGCGCCACGACGGCAAGGTCGGACTTCGCACCCGCGACGTTTTCCCCCTCAGCCAGGACCCGGCGGTCGCCGACGACGGACACGCAAGCGAGCTGCATGAGATCGCCGCGAGCCAGCAGCTTTGCCAGCAATTCCGCGCTGATGCCCGCCGGATCGCCCATGGCGATGCAGACGCGAGGAATTGACTGGGCCATCCTATGCCTCCCACGACCGGATGGGGCAGGGTCTTACCCGCAGGCTCGCGAGCTATTTCATGCCGGGCAGGGCATGTACCTCCATGATTTCGATCGAAGACTGCGGAATCTGCAAATGCGGGTGATCCTCGAACGATTTCGCTGCCGCTTCGTGCGACTCCGCCTCCACGACCGAATACAGCATGATGTCGTTTTTGCTGTCGGATATCCCCTGACCGGTAACGAGCTTGGTCTTACCTACCCCGGCACCGACATCAGCGAACATATTTGCATGATCGCTCATCCACTGCTTCCAGTCGGCCTGCATTTTTTCTTCCGCAGCCTTCCTCTTGTCGGGATCGGTTTTTTTCCATTCGGCTATCACCGAGGCCGGGGCGAGGTACGTGATGAGGAATCTCTTCATGATTTGTCAGCTCCCGCGATTTTGGCCAGATAACGTCCTTTTGAGGCTTCAGGGGGTCAGGATATCAGGGTTCGTCGCTTCGCAAAGAACTCCACGATCCATCGTCCCGACCGAGACGGCATGACGTGGGATTCAGGCAAAAAAACGCCCTCCAATATTGCGTCCGGGCTCGGAGCGGAACAGTCTCAATACGCTGACGTCACCGGAGCGCGTCATTCCGGGGCGCCGCGAAGCGGCGAACCCGGAATCCATGAACACGGATCATTATTGAGCCCCCGTGTGCATGGGTCCCGGGTTCCCTCGCTTTCGCTCGGGCCACGGGACGACGGGCTACCATTGTCGGAGAAACAATTCATGACGCAAGAAACGGTCGGGTGCATCGGCCTTGGCCTGATGGGACAAGGTTTTACCCGCAGGCTCGCCGAGAAAGGCTACCGGGTGGTCGGCTTCGACATCGACGCGGCGAAAACCGAGGCGGCATCGGAATGGGGCGTCACGCCGGCGAAAAGCGCGGCCGAAGTTGCGCAAGCCTGCGACATCATCCTCGTCAGCGTCATCGACCCGGCCTCGGTCAAATCCGCGGTGGAAGATGTGGTGCTGGGTCCGAACGGCATCGCGACGATCGGGCGCGGCGAGGGAAAAATCCTCGCGGATCTTTCGACCACGGACCTCGAGACGACGCAACGGATCGCCTCCGCGCTCGCCGAGCGTTGCGGCATGATGTTCGTCGATGCGCCGGTGTCGGGCGGCCCCGGCGCCGCCCGGGCCGGAACGCTGGCGATCATGGCGGGCGGCGCCGACGCGGCGATCGCCCGCGTCGCGCCGCTCCTGCGCGATCTCGGCAAGATGACCCATATGGGGCCGGTCGGAACCGGGCAGGCGACGAAGCTCGTCAACCAGACCCTCGTGCTGACCAATTATTGCGTGCTGGCCGAGGCTTTGCGCCTGGCGCAGGCCCACGGCGTCGATGCGCGAAAAATTCCGGAGGCGCTCGCGACCGGCCACGCCGGCTCGAATCTTCTCGCCGCGGTGTTTCCCCAAATGATTGCCGAGGATTTTGCGCCGCGCGGCTTCGCGCGCCAGGTGCTAAAGGACCTGGAGATGCTGCAGGCGGCCGCGCGCGACCGGCATCTTGCCATGCCGATGGCATCGCAGGCGCTGACGCTGTATCGGCTGCTGGTCGCGGCGGGGAAGAGCGAGCTCGATGCGACCGCGGTCGTCACGCTGTACCCCAAGCCGTAGCAGCCGCTGCGAAGTCGCGGCAAACCGTTGCCGAAAGGGTGTGACGCAGCTCACACTTTCGCTTGCGATTTTCCTCGCGAGTGTGAGCTCTGTCACAAGGAATATTCCCGCCAGATCCTAGGTTACTAGCATGCACTCGCTTCTCAACTCACCGAACAGGGAGGAGAAGATGTCAGCTCAACCGACGGCCCTGGCGCGGCAGATTTCGGCAACATGGTTCAGGAATGCGCTTTCCGGAGTGTTGGCTGCGCTCGTCCTGGTGTTCTTGTTGATTCTCTTGCCGTGAGGGCATCGCGTGCCGACCGTGCACGCGCAAGACCGGCTCAGCCGATCAGGCTCGCCAGGAACCGCGCCGACACCGCCAGCAGGAACAGCCCGAAGGCGATCTCGAGCCGGCGTTTGGACAGCGCGTGGGCAAGCCGGGCGCCGTAGCCGGCGGTCAAGCTCGAGACCGGCGCCATCAGCGCAACGCCGAGCAGCGACACGAATCCGATCGAGAGCGGCGGCAGCAGCGCCTGGTGCGGCAGCCCGGCCAGCATGTAGCCGGCCGTCCCCGCGACCGTGATCGGCACGCCGAGCCCCGCCGAGGTCGCGACCGCGTTGTGCAGCGGCTTGCCGTGCAAGGTCAGGATCACGTTGGAGACGGAGCCGCCGCTCACCCCCATCAGGGCCGAGCATAGACCCACCAGGAACCCGTAGCCGGCCATGCCGGCGCGCCCCGGCAGCTCGCTCGCGAGCCGCCAGGTCTCGCGGCCGAACAGGAGCTTTGCGGCAATGGTGCTCGCGATCACCACGAACGCCAGCTTGAACACCGCGGCCGGCGCGAATGCGGCGATGACCGATCCGACCCCGACGCCCACGACGGCGGGGAGGGCCCAAAGCCGCACGATGTTCTCGATCACCACGCCTCTGGCGCGATGTGCGCGATAGGACTGGATGGTCGTCGGCACGATGATCGCCAGCGACGTGCCGACGCAAAGCTGCATGCGCACCTCTTCGGGCACGCCGAGAATGCGAAACACCTCGTAGAGCACGGGGACGATCACGGCGCCGCCGCCGATCCCGAACAGTCCGGCCAGAATGCCGGTGATCACTCCGCCGAGGACGATGGCGGCCGCAAGCAAGGCGAGCTCGCCGACGGGAGCGCCGAACCCCATGTCTGTCTCCAAGGAACGCCGGCCCGGACCGGTCGGAGGATCATGCGAAGCGGATGTGCGTCAAATCGCAACCCCTGTCCAGCCGCGGGGCCGGGGCTTCGTTGCGCGGGAGCCAAATCTCAGGCTCACGTCGCGACGAAGTCGAACGCATCGTGCCAGCGGACCAGGCGGCCGACGGACGGGGAGGGGAAATGCGCGGTGCACACGAGCGTGGAAGTGTCGCAGATCTGTTCGAACAGCTTTCGCCGCGTCTCCGCGGATTGTTTGCCGTCGTAATCCGGCCGCGCGCTCAACTGCGGGTATCGAGCCTGCAGCGGCGAGTGGATCGTGTCGCCGGTGATCAATGCATCGGCGCCGGCCTTGCCGACGCGCACGGAGAAATGATCGATGGTGTGGCCGGGCGTAGGGACGAGCGAGACCAGATCGTCGAACGCGTGCGTGCTCTTGACGATGTCGGCGCGCTGGGCCGCCACGATCGGCAACACGGAATCCGTAATCCAGGGGAGCGCCGCCGGATCCTCCTTTTGGCGCATGGTCCAATAGTCGAGCTCGCGGTCGGCGAACAGGTAGCGCGCCTTCGGGAACGTCGGCACCCAGCGGCCGTCTTCGAGCCGCGTGTTCCAGCCGACGTGGTCGGGATGCAAATGCGTGCACAGCACGAAGTCGATGTCGCCGACGCCGAGGCCGCACGCCGCGAGGTTCTTCTCGTAGCGATCGGAATTGAGCATGTGCCAAAAGGCGCGGGTCGGTCGCGGCTTGTGATTGCCGACGCAGGTGTCGATCAGGATGTTGCGGCGTGGCGTCTGCACGAGATAGCTCTGGATGCAGAGCACGAGCTTGTCTTCCGCATCGAGAAATTTGGGCCTGAGCCAAGCACGGTTCTCGGCCAGTAGCTCGTTCGTCAGCGTCGGGAAGAATTGCAGCGCGTCGAACAACGGCGCCTCCTGCTCGACGACGCGCCGGATGCTGCTGTTGCCGATTTGGATGCGCGCCTGCATGGTGAGCTCGCTCTTTACTGGACCGCTACTCCATTGGATTTGAACACGGCGACGGGCTGCTGCCTAGCGGGCCCCTATGGGCATGTCGAAGAGCGCGGGGGCGACTCTCGTCGTGGAGGAAGCAGACGAGCGCGGACTCGCGCGGTCGCTCCGACGCCTGCCTGCCGTCAAAACCCCCGTCGAGGGGCCGAGCTTTGACTTGGAATCACCCTACACCCGCCATAAACGCGGGCGACGCTTGGGCGTCGGGGACAGGCAGTACAGCGTCCGCCCGGCTGGGCGGTCCCGGTCCCTTCAGGTTGCCCCCTGCTGTCGATCGGGACCGTTCAAAGCCGGGCTTTGTTTCGCTTTATCAGGATTCGCCGTGCACGGCATCCCGGATCGGGAGCGCCGCCGAATATTTTTGCCCGCTCAATACCGGCTGTGCTGCAGGCGAATTGGGAAGACGGATCGCCGTTGGTTTCTCGCAAGCGCCGGCTCCGTGCTTTTGCGCGCAACGCGGGCGAGCCACGCCGGCAGCGACCGCATCGGCGATACCGGCGTGCGGCTTTACACGGTGCGGCGCGAACTGCAGCGTGACTCCGAAGGCACGCAAGTGTCCATTTCGGAACTCGGCGACCGTTGCCTGGCGGAGATCTCATCGCTTGCCGGTGAATACGATGGTGACGGGGCTCGCGTTCCGGATCACTTGGCCGGTCGGCGCGAGCGATCCGGAGCCGGCGTCCACCCGGAACGTGACGATGGTGTCGCCCTGCTCATTGGCCGCATGAAGAAAACGTCCCGCGGGATCGAGGCCGATGAAGCGCGGGCCGCGATCTTGCGTGGATTGCCAGCCGGCCGCGGTCAGCGATCCGTTGCCGGCATCGGCGGCGTAAACCGTGACGCTATCGTGGCCGCGGTTGGAGCCATACACGAAGCGACCGTCCGGGCTGACCGCGATCTCGGCGGTCGTGCTGTAGCCGGTGAAGTCCGTCGGCAGCGTGGTGATCACCTGCATCGGCGTTAGCGCTCCGCGCCCGGCGTCCCAGCGGTAGGTCGTGATCGTGCTGTCGAGTTCGTTGAGCACCCAAACGACTGGGAGCTTCGGGTGAAACGCCAGATGGCGGGGACCCGCGCCCGGGCGCGTCCGAACGAAATGCGGTTCGGCGGGAGAAAGCCGGCCGCTCGCGGCGTCGAAGCGGAACACGAATACGCGATCGAGCCCCTTGTCCGGCACCAGCACGAAACGGCCGGAAGGGTCGAACACGACATCGTGGGGATGCGAGCTCGGTTGCTCGGTCCTGTGCGGCCCGGGCTCGCCCGGCAGCGCCACGAGTTGTTGCTGGTCCTGGAGCGATCCGTCCGGCGCGATCGGCAGCACCGCGACGCTGCCGCTGGCGTAATTGACGACGACCAGGAACTTGCCGCCGGGGTCGACCGCCTGGCGCACGCCGTTCTTCCCGCCCGTAGCGGCCCGATTGAGCAACTTGGCTTGGCCGGTGGCGCGGTCGAGCGAGAAGGCGGTGGCATAATCGGCGTCGCCGTGAACGCAATAGAGAAAGCGCTGGTCGGGGCTCACGGCGAGGTAGGACGGATTGACGAGATCGCCGACGTGCTGCACGTGGGTCCACGCGCCGGTCGCGGGATCGGCGCGATAGACATGGATGCCGTCGCCGCGGGCCTTGCGCTCGACGGTCGTGAACGATCCTACGTAGGCGAACATCGCGATTTTCCGCCCCGGCGCCGACCGGGCGCAAGATTCGCGCGCGGCGACAGCAGGGGCCTCCTTTGCGACTTTACCGCTCCGGTCCAAGTTGTTGCGGACCTGGGAGTCCCGGTTTCTTCTTGGATTGGGGGATAAGCTGCACGAATACCGGGTTCGGCGAGAACTTCGGGTTTGAGACGCCGGGCTGGCCGGGTTGCATCCCAATGTCGACCGTGGTCGGCGCATAGCCGGGATGCGTGAACGTCACCGTGAATGGCCCGTCGGCAGCAATTTCCATCGCGCATGGAGTCTTGCAACCGGAGCCGAGCGATGTCGCGGCCTGCGCGCCCCGGGGGTCGGAATCCAGATCGATCGTACCGGCGAGTGACGGGCCTGCGGACGGCAGCGGAAGCGTCCGGGCCGCCGGGCCCTGCTCGGCGGCACTGGGACGCCCGGGAACGGGCAGCGACCGCGGCGCGAATATCTCGGGGTTCGGCGCCGCGACGCCGAGCTCCCGCAGCTGCTCGCGCAGCGCCTTGTTTTCATTTTCGAGGGTTCTCACTCGCTCCTGCAGCTTCTCGTTTCTTCTTCCGAGATCGTCGAGGTGTTCGAGCATCTCGGTCGCGGTCTGGGCCGAGGCTTGCGTAAGCATCGGAAAGATCGCCACGATTGCCAGGACCAAGCACTTCATGAAAGCGCCCCAGAGTGGGTTGCCGTGCCGTCATGCCGCCACATGGGCTTGCCTTGTACGTTCCCGAACCATTGCTATAAGTTCGGAAATCGGTCCGATCAAGAACTGCCGCGCCCACGGGAGGGTCCTCATGAATCGACGTGCATTTGCGGGGGCGGCCGCGCTCCTGCTGCTCGCCACGTCACCGGCGTTCGCCGAGGATCCGCCGCTGCGGACCGCGGTGGACGGCACCTTTGCGCCGCACGCAATGCCGAGCCTTTCCGGCGGCTACGAGGGGTTCAACATCGATCTCGCCAACGAGATCGCCAAGCGGCTGCATCGCCGCATCACGATCGACGCCGCGCAATACTCGGGCCTGCTGCCGGCGCTGCAGGCAGGCACCTATGATTTCATCGCGGCCCCCACCACCGTGACCAAGGAGCGCGCCGAGAACCTGCTGTTCACCGAAGGCTATCTCAACACCGATTTCCAGTTCCTGATCAAGAAGGGCGCGCCGAAGATCGAGAAGCTCGAGGATCTCAAGGGCAAGGTCGTCAGCGTGAACAAGGGATCCGCCTACGATTCGTGGGCACGCGACCTCGAGCCGAAAATCGGCTGGAAGGTGGAATCCTTCGGCACCCAGACCGATGCGGTGCAGGCGGTGCTTGCCGGCCGCGCCGACGCCAATGTTGCCGGCAACACCGCGATCGCCTGGGCGGTCAAGAACAACCCGCAGCTCGAGCTGTCGTACTATTATTCGACCGGGCTGGTGTGGGCGGCGCCGTTGCGCAAGGATTCGACCGAGCTGCGCAGAGGGATCGAGAACGCCATCGAGTGCATGAAACTCGACGGCACGATCGCCAAGATGCACAAGAAATGGTTCGGCATCGATCCGCAGCCGGGCTCCGCCGCCGTGACCGTGTTCCCGGGCTACGGCGTCCCCAACATGCAGGGCTACGATCCGACCGAGCACACGCCGTCCTGCGGCTAAGCCGACCGTAAATGCGTGGCAACTCGCTCCGGTGAATTGCCGATGAGGGACGATCGGCCGCCGATCCTGGAAGTTCGCGGCCTGCGCAAGAGCTTCGGTCATCTCGAGGTGCTGCGCGGGATCGATCTTAAGGTATTGCCGCAGGAGCTGGTATTCATCATCGGGCCGTCGGGCTCGGGCAAGAGCACGCTGCTGCGCTGTTGCAACCGTCTCGAGCAACCGACCGGCGGATCGATCTTGATCGACGGCGTCGATCTCATGGCGCGATCGACCGACATCAATGCCATGCGCCGCCGCATCGGCATGGTGTTTCAGTCGTTCAATCTCTATCCCCACATGAGCGCGCGCGGCAACGTAGCGCTGGCGTTGCGCAGAGTGCTGGGCCGCACGCGCGGCGAGGCGGAGGTGCTGGCGCTCGCCGCGCTTGCCCGGGTCGGCCTCGCCGAGAAGGCCAACGCCTATCCGGCGGAACTTTCCGGCGGCCAGCAACAGCGCGTCGCGATCGCGCGGGCGCTGGCGCTCGAACCGAAGATCATGCTGTTCGACGAGCCGACCTCGGCGCTCGATCCCGAGCTCGTCGGCAGCGTGCTCAAGGTGATGCGCGAGCTCAAGGCCGGCGGCATGACCATGCTGGTGGTGAGCCACGAGATGCGGTTCGCGCGCGATGCCGCCGACCGGGTGATCTTCATGGACCATGGCTCGATCGTCGAGGAGGGAACGCCCGAGCAGATTTTCTCCAAGCCGGGCGAAGCGCGCACCCGGGCGTTCATTGCCGAGATCGCGCGGTGATCCCGTCTGCCTGGCAGCTCGCTCCGGTTACCTCCCCCCTTGTGGGGGAGGTCGGCTCGCCCGCGCAGCGGGCAAGCCGGGAGGGGGGTAGGGTTCGCGGGGCCAAACAAATACCCCCCACCCCTAACCCCTCCCCACCACTCGCTTCGCTCGCGGGGGGAAGGGAACCCAACCGCCTCGATTCAGACGCGGCGCGGACCTAGCGCCATGGACGGCTGGTCGCGCTTTCTCGACACCTTCTTCAAATGGGAGCTGATCAGGCGGTATTTCCCCGCCATTCTCGACGGCATGGCGGTGACGGTCGAGATCGCGCTCGCGGTGGTGATTACCGGCATCCTGCTCGGCCTCGTGCTGGCGATCCTGCGCGCCTTCCGTGTGCTGGCGATCAGCGTGCTGATCGTCATTTTTGCCGATATGTTCCGCGCGCTGCCGCCGCTCGTCCTGGTGCTGCTGGTCTATTTCGGGTTGCCCAATGTCGGCATCAACTTGCCGTCCTTCGCCGTGCTGTGGATCGTGCTCTCGTGCGTGCTCGCCGCCTTCGCCGAGGAGATTTTCTGGGCGGGCATCCTCTCGATTCCCAAGGGCCAATGGGAAGCGGCGCGCTCGACCGGCATCGGCTTCGTCAGCACCTTGGCCTATATCGTGCTGCCCCAGGCCGTGCGGCTGACGGTTGCTCCCATTACCAACCGCACGCTTGCCATCACCAAGAACACCGCGCTCGGGATGGTGATCGGTGTTTCCGAGATCCTCAGCCAGGCGACGACGGGGCAGTCCTTCGCCGGGAACGCGACGCCGCTGACGATGGGTGCCATTGCTTATGTGATCCTCTTCATTCCCGTCGTCGTGCTCGGCCGCTGGCTGGAGACGCGTTTCGCCTGGCGGAGGGCCTGATGGAGGCGCTACTCCAGCAGTTCTTCGATTTCGCCATCATGGCGCGCGCGCTGCCGTTGATCCTCACCGGACTGGGCCAGACCCTCGTGATCTGCCTCGTGGTCATTCCGCTCGGGCTTGCCGGCGGGCTGTTGGTGGCGCTCACCTCGCTCGCGTCCTCGCGCACGGTGCGCTGGACCGCCGCCGCAGCGATCGATTTCTTTCGGGCCATCCCGCCGCTGGTGCTCCTGATCTTCGTCTATGCGGGGCTGCCGTTCGCGGGCATCCGGCTCTCGCCGCTTGCCGCCGTCGCCATCGCGTTCCTGCTCAACAATTCGAGCTATTACGGTGAAATCTACCGTGCCGGGATCGAGAGCGTCGGCCGCGGCCAATGGGACGCGGCGCGCTCCACCGGGCTGAAGCCGCACCAGGCGCTGATCTACGTCGTGCTACCGCAGGCCGTGCGCAACGTGCTGCCCGATCTCATCTCCAACACGGTCGAGGTCGTGAAGCTGACCTCGCTCGCCAGCGTTGTCGCGCTGCCGGAACTACTGTATTCGGCTGACATGGCGCGGTCGATCACCTTCAACACCTCGCCGATCGTGCTAGCCGCAGGCATCTATCTCGTCATGCTGTGGCCGATCGTGCGCCTGGTGAGCCGGCTCGAGCGGCGGATCGCATCATGAGTAGCTAGAGGACAGGGGAGGGGACTCTTGAGTCGAGTGCTGCGTGTCGGGGCCGCCCAGACGGGCCCCATTCAGAAGGCCGACAGCCGGCAAGTCGTGGTCAAGCGCATGATCGATCTGCTCGATCAGGCAAGAGACCGAAAGTGCGACCTCGTGGTCTATCCGGAGCTCGCGCTCACCACGTTCTTTCCGCGTTGGTACATGCAGGACCAGGCCGAGGTCGACGCCTGGTTCGAGCGCGAGATGCCGAACGCGGCGACGCGGCCGCTGTTCGAGCGCGCCGCTGGGTATCGGATCGGCCTGTCCTTCGGCTACGCCGAGCTCACGGCTGAAGGCCGCCATTTCAACACCTCGATTCTGGTCGATCGCGACGGAGAAATCGTCGGCAAGTACCGCAAGGTGCATCTGCCCGGCCATTCCGAGTTCGACCCGCAGCGCAGCTTCCAACACTTGGAGAAGCGCTATTTCGAGCCGGGCGACCTCGGCTTTCCGGTGTGGCGCACTCTCGGCGGCATTCTCGGCATGTGCATCTGCAACGACCGCCGCTGGCCGGAGACCTATCGCGTGATGGGGCTGCAAGGCGTCGAGCTGATCGTGCTCGGCTACAATACGCCGTCGTTCAACGCGCAGCGCAGCGCCGAGGGACCGGAGAAGCGCCTGTTCCACAATCGCTTATGCCTGCAGGCGGGGGCGTATCAGAATTCCACCTGGGCAGTCGCGGTGGCCAAGGGTGGCGTCGAGGACGGAAATCCGCTGATCGCCGGCAGCATCATCGTCTCCCCCGATGGCGAGATCGTCGCCGAGGCCAAGACCGAGGACGACGAGCTCATCGTTGCCGATTGCGATCTCGACGCGACATTGTTCGGCAAGGAGACGATCTTCGATTTCAAGCGCCACCGCCGCATCGAGCACTACGGCCGCATCACCGGCCAGACCGGCGTCATCCCGCCGCCGGAGGGGTGAGGAACACTCGGAAACCCTCTCCCCTTGTGGGAGAGGGTGGTAAGCACCGAGCTTGCGAGGTGCGAACCGGGTGAGGGGTTGCTTGATTGAAAGAATACCCCTCACCCGCCTCGCTGCCTTCGGCAGCTCGGCACCCTCTCCCGCAAGGGGAGAGGGGAAGAGCGCGTGCGGCAATCGCGCTGCCCTTCTCCCCTTGCGGAGAAGGTGGCGAGGCGGAGCGATAGCGAAGCCGAGCCGGATGAGGGGTCCGAGCCGGCTCAGCCATATTCCTCACTGCCGCGCCAGCTGCAGCGCGCCGAGTGCCATGGTGACGGCGGCCTGGGTCGGATCGATCACCGCAACGCCGAGCGCGTGCTCGAGCGGCCGGCGGTGGCGCGCCATGCCGGCGCAGCCCAGGATCACCGCGTCGGCGCCGTCGCGCTCCTTGAGCTCGCGGCCGACCTCGACCAGGCGCTCCAGGGTGCCGCTGCCGGTCGCGCTTTCCGCAACCGACATTTCGAGCGGCCGCTCGCCGGCGAAGCGCTCGACGAGCCCCATCTGCCGCAGATAACGCAGGTGCCGAGAAATCGAACGCTGGCGGATGGCGATGACGCCGAAGCGCTCGGCGCGCGCCAGCGCAGTCAAGACCCCGCACTCGGCGATGCCGAACACCGGCCGCGTCGTGCCTTCGCGGCACAGCTGTAGTCCCGGATCGCTGTAGCAGGCGATGACGAACGCATCGGATCGGTTGTCGGCCTCGACCAGCCGGCGCAGCGGCATCGTCACGCTGTCGACGTCGGCCTGGGTCTCGATGCCGAACGGGCCTTCCGCGAGCGTGGAGCAGACGATTTCCGGGCCGTCGGCGAAGCGCAAAAACTCGAGCGCTTCGTCGATTCCACTGGTCACCGCCTGGTTGGAATTGGGATTGACGACGCGAATGCGCGCGCGGGTCTCGGCCATGCTCGGCTCGTTGTTTGATGGCGTAGGGTGGGCAAAGGTCCGCAATGCCATACAGTCCCGGGCAAGGTCGTCGCCGAGCCTTTGCCCACCCTACGGTCTACGGCTTCGACCTACCAGAGCTTTGTGTTATCCGCTAGCCGAGAAGCCCACGAAGGACGGTATCCATGCAAGCTTTCGATCTCGTGATCCGCGGTGGCACCTTGGTAACGGCGACCGATACGGTCGAGGCCGACGTCGGCATTCGCGGCGAGACCGTCGCGGCCATCGGGCGCGGTCTCGACAAGGGCCGGCGCGAGATCGACGCCCGCGGCAAGCTGGTGATGCCGGGCGGCGTCGACAGCCATTGCCATATCGAGCAGCTTTCGGCCTCCGGACTGATGAATGCCGACACCTTCCACAGCGCGACGGTATCGGCCGCGTTCGGCGGGACCACGACGGTGATCTCGTTCGCCGCCCAGCACGTCGGCATGAGCCTCGCCAAGGTGGTCGAGGACTATCACAAGCTCGCGGAACGCGGGGCCGTGATCGATTACGCCTTTCACATGATCCTCGCCGATCCGACCGAGACGGTGCTGGCAAAGGAGCTGCCGCCGCTGGTGAAGGCGGGGCATTCGTCGATCAAGGTCTTCATGACCTACGACCGGCTGAAGCTCGACGACGTGCAGCTGCTCGACGTGCTCGCCGCCGCGCGCGACAACGGCGCCTTCATGATGGTGCACGCCGAGAACCACGGCATGATCGCCTGGATCTCGAAGCGGCTGCTGGCGCGCGGCTATAGCGCCCCCAAGTACCACGCCGTTTCCCATCCGCGCGGCGGGGAGGCCGAGGCCTTCACCCGCCTCATCGCCTGCGCAGCGCTCGTCGACCAGCCGATCATGATCTACCACGTCTCGACCGCGGAGGGCGCCGCGGTGATCCGCCAGGCGCGCGGGCAGGGCCTTAAAGTGTTCGGCGAGACTTGCACGCAATATCTGCTGCTCACCAAGGCCGATCTCGACCGCCCGGGGCTGGAAGGCGCCAAATGGATTTGCAGCCCGCCGTTGCGCGAGGCCGCCGACCAGGAGGCGCTGTGGCGCGCGTTGGCGCGCGGCGACTTGCAGGTCGTCTCCTCGGACCACGCGCCCTATGCCTATGACGAGACCGGCAAGTTCGCGGCCGGCAAGGCGCCGAGCTTCAAGCAGATCCCCAACGGTATGCCGGGGTTGCAGGCGCGGCTGCCGCTGCTGTTCAACGCCATGGTCTCGCAAGGCCGGTTCGACGCCAATCGGTTCGTCGCATGGACCGCGACCGAACCGGCGAAGATCTATGGCCTGCACCCGAGGAAGGGATCGATCGCGGTCGGCGGGGATGCCGACATCGCGATCTGGGATCCCAATCAGTCGGTGAGCTTCGGCGACGCCATGGTCGTGGACCGCGCCGGCTATACGCCGTACGCGGGCCGCACCGTGAAAGGCTGGCCGTCGGTCGTGTTGCGTCGCGGGTCTGTGATCGTTGAGCACGGCAAGCTCAACGCCGATCCCGGCACCGGAAAATTTCTCCCCCGCGCGGCCGGATGGGCCGCCGCGCCACTCGGCCGGCCGTCGCCGGAATTCGATCCGCGGCTGAACTTCGGCGCGAAGCTTGAATGATCCATTCCTGCCAGGGCGTCGTCCCCGCGAAAGCGAGGACCCATGGCCACCGATCGCGCCGAATTGCGGAATCGGCGGTCATGGATCCCGGATAGCCGCTTCGCGGCTTCTGGGACGACCAGGTTGGTATGTCACTGCAGCCTCAACACTGCGGACATTGCTACTCAGCGCATCGACCTCGGCCTCCACCTCGCTCACTTCCGCATCCAGCGAATCGAGCAGCGCTTCGACCCAGCCCCGCGGAACGCGGCGCGCGATGAACACGATCCGGCTGCGGCGATCCTCCGAGGGCCAGCGCTCGAGCCAAGCGGGCGCATGAAAGATGTGCTGCACGCCGTGCAGCACCGCCGGCCGGTCCGGGCACTCCGCAATCCGTACGATGCCTTTGAGGCGCAGCAGGTCGGCGCCGCAATGCTCGGCCAGCGCCTCGAGCAACAGCGTCAGGGTCACGGCACGGATCGGCTCTTCGCGCACGAGCGCGTAGGTCGCGATGTCGGCGTCATGCCGGTCGTGAACATGATGGTGCGAACGGGCCTCCTCCGCCAGCCAGGACTTGGCGTCGAGAGACTTGCTGCGAGGGTCGTAGGCGCCGGAATCGAACACGCGCCCTGGATCGATCCGGCCGTGATGCGCCCGCACCAGCGGCGCCGCCGCATTGAGCTCGGCCAAGCGATCGAGCAATTCGGGTTGCGCACCGGCGGCGAGATCGGATTTCGTCAGCACCAGGCGATCGGCCAAGGCGACCTGTTTGACCGAAATCTCCTCACGCTCAAGCGTGCCAAAACCGTTCACGGCGTCGACCGTCGTCACCACGCCGCCGAGCACGAGGCGGCCGGCAAGCTTCCGGTCGGTCATCAAGGTTTGCAGGATTGGCGCCGGATCGGCGAGCCCGCTGGTCTCGATGACGACGCGGTCGAACGGGGGAAGCGCGCCGCGATCGCGGCGGCCGAGCATGTCCGCGAGCGTTTCCGCCAGGTCGCTGCGGACCTTGCAGCACAGGCATCCGGTCTGTAGCTCGAGGAAACTGTCGTCGCTCGTCTCGAGGAGCTCATGATCGAGGCCGATCTCGCCGAATTCGTTGATGAGGACGGCGGTGCGCGAGAACTCGGGCCGGCGCAGCAGATGACCCAGCAAGGTCGTCTTGCCGCTGCCGAGAAAGCCGGTCAGCACCGAAACCGGGATCACGACGGCACCAGCGGCGAGACGGTGATCCGCACGCGGTTCGGTACATAGCCGGGATCGACCGCCGCGCGGACCTGACGCAGCACCGCGACCAGCGAGATCGCGCCGCGCTTGCGGCCGTCCACGCCGACCATCCAGCGGAACGGCAGGTTGCTCGGCGCCGGCTCGATGCAGATCTCCTTGGAGCCGCCGCGAAGCAGGATTGCGCCGCCGCTCGTGCGCTGTACGCTCCCCGCGATCCGCCACGCGATCAGGCTTTGCGCCAGCAGGTCGCAGACATGATCTTTCGGCGCCTCCGTCACGGCCCCGGCCCTTCCAGGATGTTTGCCGGGATCTTGCGCTTGAGATAGCGGCCGTGCTTGGGGCTGGCGAAATATTGGCCGTTCTCGACCATGATTTTGCCCCGCAGGATCGTCACTGCCGGCCAGGCGAAAATGTCGTGCCCCTCCCACGGGGTGTAGTCGGTCTCGTGCAGGTCGGCGGCGCGCACCTTGCCGCGCCTCTTCGGATCGAGAATCGTGATGTCGGCATCGCTGCCGACCGCGATCGCGCCCTTGCGCGGATAGAGGCCCATGATTTTCGCGGCGCTGGTCGAGACGAGGTCGACATACTGCGGCAGCGAGTAGCCGCGACGGACGACCATCTCGGTGTACATCACGCCCACCCGCGGCTCGACGCCTGAGTTGCCGCCGGTGGTGTCGTCGATCCTTTTGCCGACCGTCTTGTCTTTCAAGGTGCAGCACAGTTCGTCGGTGGCGATGCAATGAATCGAGCCGTCGCGCGTGCCGTCCCACAACGCCTTCTGGTCCTCCTCCGATTTGAGCGAGGGATAGGTGTGAAAAATCTGGCCGTTGGGGCGCCGGTAGTCCGCGGCCGAATAGAGCAGGTACTGGTGCAGCGTCTCGCCATAAACCGGCAAGCCTTTGCCTCGCGCCTCCGCGACGGCGGCAACACCGGTCGCGGCGGAGACGTGCATCATGTAGAGCGCGGTGCCGGGCACGCTTTCGGCCAGCCGTAGCACGCGGCGGAAGCTGAGATCCTCGGAGAGCTGGTTGTGCACCTCGGCGAGATATTCGAAGCCGACGCGGCCCTCGCGAATCAGCTTGGCGTACATGTGCATGACGATGTCGTTGTCCTCGGCGTGGATGACGCCGAGTCCGCCCTCTCTCGCCAGAACCTGGAATGCCTCCCAGATATCGCCGAAATCGATCATGCGCCCGGAACGCGAAGGCAGGATGTTGGTCGTGAAGATCTTCAACGTCGGGTAGCCGGCCTGAATCGCCTCCGCGAGCTGGCCCGAAAACTCCGGCGGCGGCTCGGAGTGCAGCATGACGTGGTAGGCCCAGTCGCACGGGCTCGATCCGACGAAATCCTTGTCGCGCGACTCGATCGCCTGCCGCGCGGATTGGCCCTCGCGCCAATAGGCGAAATCGATCAGCGTCGTGGTGCCGCCGTGGAGCGCGGCGCGGCCGACCTGTTCGGGGCCGGCGGTGACGAGCGGCGTGCCGTCGGGCTTGATCCACACGTGTTTCAAATGCACGTGCGGATCGATGCCGCCCGGCATGACGATGCGTCCGGTGGCGTCGATCACGCGCTCGGCGGATTGCGCGGACAGTGCGCCGGGAGCGGCGATCGCCGCGATCCTCTCGCCCGCAATGCCGATGTCGCATTGGGCGACGCCCTCGGGCGTCACCACGTCGCCGCCCCGGATGAGCAGTTCCAACATCGCGCCTCCGATCCCCTGGAAATAAATGCTTGGCGCGGCGTGAAGCCGCCTCGCCGCCGCGGGCTGCTCTAGAGCACCGCTTCGGCCACCACCCGCGCGGAATCGATCGTCACGCCGCCGAGCAGCAGCGTGCCGACCTTGTTGTCTCTTGCGATCGCCTTCCAGGCCTGCAGCCGATGCTTGATGCGGTCTTTCGGGCCGACGAGCGAGGTCTCGTCGATCAGCGCGTCCGGCACCGCGGCGGCGGCCGCCTCGCGGTTGCCGGCGAGAAACAGGTCTTGGATCTCGGCCGCGGCGGCTTCGTAGCCCATGCGCTTGACGAGATCGTTGTAGAAATTTTTGTTCCGCGCCCCCATGCCGCCGATATAGAGCGCGAGCTGCGGCCGGATCGCGTTGCGGCAGGCGTCGATGTCGTCGCCCATGCGGATGCGCACGTAGGGCGCGATATCGAAATCGGCGAGGGTCTTGCCGGATTTTGCCATGCCCTCGCGCACCGGAGCGACGTTGAGCTCCGCCTTCTCGGGCGACATCAGGAAGGGAAGAACCCCGTCGGCGACTTCGCCGGCGGTCCTGAGCCCGGCCGGCGAGATCGACGCGGTGTAGATCTTCAAGTCCGGGTCCGGATGCAGGATGCTCTTGAGCGGCTTGCCGAGCCCGGTCGCGCCGGGGCCGGTAAAGGGGATCTGATAATGCTCGCCGCGGTGCTCGAGCGGGCCCTTGCGCGCGAACGCCTGGCGGATGATCGAGACGTATTCTTTGGTGCGCGCCTGCGGCTTGCCGTACGGCTGGCCGTGCCAGCCCTCGACCACCTGCGGGCCCGAAGGCCCGATGCCGCACAGGAAGCGTCCGCCCGAGAGCGCCTGGAGGCTCATCGCGGTCATGGCCGCGCACGTCGGCGTGCGCGCCGGCATTTGCATGATGCCGGTGCCGCCCTTGATCTTCGTCGTGCGCGCCAGCATCCAGGCGATCGGAGTGACGGCGTCGCCGCCGTAGGCCTCGCCGGTCCAGGCGGAATCGTAGCCGAGCCGCTCGGCCTCCAGGACCAGGTTCATGTCGAGACCGGCGCCGGCCTCGGTGCGCAACAGGATGCCCAGTTTCATGATGGATGGTTCCGGGAATGTAGAATGTAGGGTGGGCAAAGCGAAGCGTGCCCACCAGGGGACCAGAGATCAGAGGTCAGAGGTTAGAATACACGATCCGGAATCCAGGACGCTCCATCTGATTTCTGACCTCTGGTTAGTGATTACTGGTTCACGTGCGCATAAAGCCCTCGACCTCGTTCTCGGCCCAGGCCAGCGTTCTTTCCAACGGCTCGCCCTGCGCCTGCCGGAGGATCATCTTCGGCATGACGCCTTGGCTGTAGATCTGCGCGGCGATCAGCGGCGGGGCCGGCGCGCCGGGTATCATCGGAACCTGGTCGCCCTTGTTGGGATAATGCGAGAGGGTGCCCTTGGGCGGGCCTTCCTCGTCCCAGGTCTTGAAGTCGTTGAATTTGACGAACGGCGGCAAGTCGTAGCCTTGGCATGCGGCGACCAACTTTTCCGCGGCCTCGCGGCTCGACACGTGCAACATCAGGCTCTTGGCGGCGGACTTGTTCTTGGAGAAATTCCACAGCCCCTGGAACCGCGGCAGCATGGCGACGAAGCGGCCGCGCGGCCCTTTCGGCATCGCATGGGTCCACAGCTTCTCGGCGACTTGCGGCGCGTCGCGCTTGGCCACCGCCCACGCGCTCGGCGGGTTGAAGATCAAGGCGCCTTTGCCGGAAATCAGCCACTTGTTGTTGGAGCTGTTGTCCCAGGCGCTAACGTCCGGCGGCAGGAATGCGGCAAGGCGCTTGCTGTAGTCGAGCACCTGCCGCACCGCGTCGGACTTCACCGTCAGCTTGCCGTGGGCATCGACCAGGTCGGCGCCGAAGGCGTGGAACAGGGGTCCTACCCAGTCGATGGTGTCGGTGGTGGCTCCCAGCGGCAGGCCGAACGCCACTCCGGCCTTGTGGCATTGCTCGGCTGCGGTGAGGAACGCCTCCCAGGTCCAGGCCTCGGCGGCTTTGGTCGGCTCTGCGCCCGCCGGATACATCGCCAGGATGTCGATGCCGGCGTCCTGCTTGAGCAAGTCGAACCGAGAGCACGAGCATAGCAGCAGGGTGCCGCGGATGCCGGGCACCACCAGCCATTGGCCGCTCGGCTTGGCGAGGTAGTCGATGACCCCGGTGACCGGACCGTTCCTCGCCAAGACCTCGCGCATGAGGTCATCGACTGGTTCCAGCGAGTTCGCATATTGCGCCGGCTCCCAGGCCGAAAAGTCCATGATGTCGTGGCCGGACCTCGCCTGTGCCTCGACCGCGATGGTGAGCTGCAGCTTGCTGCCCTGGGTCGAGAAATAATCGATCGTCAGATCGACCTTCTCCTGCGCGGCCCAGGCTTGGCAGATCTCGTCCATGGCCTTGTTGGCGCCCGGCACCCAATGGTCCCAGAGCCCGACCGAGAGCTTGCCGGCCGCGTGCGAGCCGCGAACATGGGGCATGGCGACCAGGGCCGAAGCGGCCGCGGTCGTGGCGAGAAAACGTCGTCGCGAAATCCTGCTGCGCATGGGTTCTCCCTCCGGATCGAAGCTCGGATGCCCGTTTGTTATGATCGCTCGTCCGATTTGTCGTACGGTTGCGGCATCCGTCGAGGGGGAGAGCTTACGCCACCTTGGCGGGGTTGGTCAGCGGGAATCGTAGGTAGACAATGGTAGGGTGGGCAAAGGTCCCGCCGGCAGTTTCGATCGGCAGGCGAGGGCCCTTTGCTTGGCCAAGAAACTGTTGGCGGGACGGTGCCCACGCGGACCTGGGCAGAGGGTGGGCACGCTTCGCTTTGCCCACCCTACGAGATCCACTGTTATCCCGCGCGGCGTTCGGAAGGTCCGCGGCCGGGCATCAGATTGTTGGCGGTGTTGATCAGCGCCACGTGGGAGAACGCCTGGGGGAAATTGCCCAGAAAACGCTTCGCCCGCGGGTCGTATTCCTCGGCCAGGAGGCCTAGGTCGTTGCGCAGCGCCAGCAGCCGCTCGAACATCGCCTTCGCCTCTTCATAGCGACCGATCATCGCCAGCGCGTCGGCGAGCCAGAAGCTGCAGGCGAGAAACGCGCCTTCCTCGCCCGGCAGGCCGTCGTTGATGCGTTGCGGCCGGTAGCGCAGCACGAGCCCGTCCACCATGAGCTCGCGCTGGACGGCTTCGACGGTGCCGACGATGCGCGGATCGGTCGCCGGCAGGAAGCCCACCTGCGGCAACAGCAGCAGCGCCGCATCGAGGTCGTCCGAACCATAGGACTGCACGAAGGCGTTTCGGGCCTGGCTGAAGCCGCGCGCGCAGACCTCGTCGCAGATGCGGTCCCGCAACGCACGCCAGCGCTCGACCGGCCCGGGCAGGCTCGATCGCTCGACGAATTTCACCGCACGATCGAACGCCACCCAGGCCATCACTTTGGAGTGGGTGAAATGCCGCACCGGGCCGCGGACTTCCCACAGCCCGGCATCCGGCTTCATCCATGCGCTCTCGAGAAAATCGAGCAAAACGCGCTGCATGCCCCAGGCGTCGGAACTCGGCTCGAGCCGGAAGGTCTCGGCTGCGTACAACACGTCCATCAGCTCGCCGTAGACGTCGAGCTGCAGCTGTCGGTGCGCTTCATTGCCGGTCCGCACCGGCCGGCTGTCCTCGTAGCCGGCGAGCCAGGGAATCTCCCGCTCCTCGAGGTGGCGTTCCCCGGCGGGCCCATACATGATCTGCAGTTCCTCGGGGCGGCCGGCCGCGGCGCGCAGCAGCCATTCCCGCCAGGCGCGCGCCTCCTCGAGATAGCCGCCGGAGATGAAGGCGTAGAGGGAGAACGTGGCGTCGCGGATCCAGCAAGCGCGGTAGTCCCAATTGCGCATCCCGCCGATCGTTTCCGGCAGCGAGGTGGTGGGCGCCGCCAGGATGCCGCCGGTCGGGAAATACGTCAGCAGCTTGAGCGTGATCAGCGATCGCGTCACCGGCTCGTACCACGGCCCCTCGGTGGTGCACCGCGACGTCCACACCCGCTGCAGGTTTTCGCTGATCCGCAGCAGGTCCTCGGGTTCGCGATAGATGACGTTCGCCCGGTGCGATTGGCGCCAGCTCATCACGAAAGCAACGGTCTCGCCGGCACCGACCACGAAGTTGCCGCGGGTGGTGAAGTCCTCGCCGCGCAGCGGCACGTCGGTGCGCAGCAGCACCTCGTCGGGGCCGACGATGGCGCTCAGCCCATAGGTGCGGCGCCGGACCCACGGCACGGTGCGGCCGTAGTCGAACCGGAACAGGATCTCGGTCCGCATCTTGACGGAACCGGTTTCGCCGCGCACGAGCCGCACCAAATCGATCTGGTGCTCGTCCGGCGGCTGCGGCATGAAGTCCGTGAGGGTCACGGCTCCGCCGGCGGTCTCGAAACGGGTCTCCAGGATCGCGGTGCCGGGCAGATAGCGGCGCGACATCCGCACCGGCGGTTCGGCCGGGGCAACGATCCAGCGGCCATTCTCGACGCCCCCCAGCAGCGCGGCGAAACAGGCCGGCGAATCGAAGCGCGGCAGGCACAGCCAGTCGATCGAGCCGTCGCGGTGCACGAGCGCCGCGGTGCGCGCATTGCCGATCAATCCGTAGTCTTCGATCAGGCGCGACATCGGTGAGTTTGCTGATTGGGGGAGGGGCCGAGGCTTGTCGCATCCGGGGCGGCCGCGATCTCGGCGGGGTCGCTGAAAACCATCAACTTGCGCGGCCTAATGAGGTTCCGCGATCGGAAGCGGACCGGCATATCCGCATCGGCCGGAAGCGGCGACGTGCCTTGAATAAACGCCTTCACCTTGTGCTCGATCCAAGCCTCGGCAATCCGCCGCAAACGACTCGATGAATTGCAGATTTATTCCGCTGCCGATTTGAATCGAATCCTCAGCAAAACGGCGGATGCCGAAGCTGCCGGTTGGCGGGTGCCGGATCTTATGCTCCCTCGACCTCGAGCTTGACCTCGACGTTGCCGCGCGTCGCGTGGGAATAGGGGCAGATCTTTTCGTGCGCCTCATTGACGAGCGCGACGAGCTCCGCCTGCGGCAGGCTCTTGTCTTTCACGTTCAGCTTGACCGCGAGGCCGAAGCCGCCGGCATCGCGCGGGCCGATCGACACCGCGCAGGTCACGACCGCGCCCTGCGCATTCTTCTTTTGCTGTTTGCCGACGTAATCGAGCGCGCCGCCGAAGCAGGCGGCATAGCCGGCGGCGAACAGATGCTCCGGCGTGGTCGTGCCAGCTTTGCCGGGACCGCCCATTTGCTTCGGCACGGAAAGATCCGCCGCGACCGAATGGTCGCTCGCCTCGGTGTGGCCGTTGCGGCCGCCGGTAGCGGTCGCCGTCGCGGTGAACAGCGGTTTGATCGACATGACGCGTGTGCTCCTTGGTGACGAGCCGGCCATCCCGGCGGCCCGAACGATCCGCTTGCGACGCGGTCCCTTTGCGGCCGGAGCATAGCATGCCGACCGCAGTCCTCGCATGCCGGTGCGGGCAGGCGCCGCTCCATTGCGAAGCGGGACCGCTACGCGGGAGCCATCATAGGCTTGGACCGCGCCGGAGCTTGGCGTATCCTTCCTGTGGTTGCATCGGGTCGGGGAGGTGTCCATGACAAAATCACGGAACCTGCGCTCTCGGCCGGGTCTCCTGGCGGCGGCCGGATGTCTCGCGGCAGCGCTCGCGATCGGCTGCGGCGACCGTGCATTCGCCTGGGATCAGGAAGGGCATTCCATCGTCGCCGAGATCGCGCAACGGCGGTTGAGCCCCGCCGCCGCCGATGCCGTGGAGCGGGTGCTCGGCCGCGGGCATTCGCTGGCATCGATCGCGAGTTGGGCCGACGACGTGCGGGAGACCGCGCCGGAGACCTACAATTGGCATTTCGTCGACATCCCGATCGGCTCCGATCGATACGATCCGGCGAGCCAATGCGCGCCGGGCCCGAAGGGGGATTGCGTGGTTGCGGAGCTCGATCGGCTGAAAAAGACCGAGCTGCGGTGCGCGGCTGACGAGCAAAAGCTCGAGGCGCTGAAATTCGCCGTGCATTTCGTCGGCGACGTTCATCAGCCGCTGCACACGGTCCTGGAGGAGCGGGGCGGCAACGACATTGCGGTCGTGGTGAATATGAACGGGCTGACCTGCAGGCGGAATTGCCAGCCGACCCCGATCGACACCAACCTGCACGCGGCGTGGGACACCAATCTGATCGCCAAGACGGTGTGGGATTGGGGCGCCTACGTCGATCGGCTCGAAACCGGCTGGCTCAAGAGCAAGGAAGCGGCCCAGCCCGGAATCGATGCAGGCACGTCGCTCGATTGGGCCCTGGAGACGCACCGGGCCGCCCAGCAGGTCTGGGCGCTCACGCCTGCCGACAAGGTTTTGGACGACGCTTACTACGGCAAGATCTTGCCGATCCTCGACCGCCAGCTCGGCGTCGCGGGCCTTCGCCTCGCGCGGTTTCTCAACGACGCCTACGGCTCGGCGCAATGCCCCGTGCAATAGGCCTAAGCGCCCACTCCCGCGATGCGCGCGCTCTCTTCCCATAGCCGCCGCGCGGCCGCGTCGTCCTGCGCCTCCCGTGACGGTGTTTTCAGCGCGCACTGATCATAATAGCCGCCGCTTTTGCCCTCGACCTCGGGCGAGCTCGCGAGATAGACCGGGGTTTCCGCGCCCTGCTCGGGCGAGATGGCGAATATTTGCTTTGCAACCCGCGTTCCGAACCCCACGAGCCCCGGATTGTTGTCGCCGAACCGGCTGTTGACGAAACCGGGATGCAGGCAATTGGCGGTAACGCCGGTTCCGGAAAGTCGCCGCGCGAGCTCCCGCGTGAACAGGATGTTGCAGAGCTTGGAACGCGCGTACGCCCGCATGCCGCTGTAGCCGCGCGCGCTCTGCAGATCGCCGAAATCGAGCCGCGCGCCGCGATGGGCGTCTGACGCGACGTTGACGATGCGGGCAGGGGAGGAGGCCAGCTTGTCGCGCAACAGCGCGGTGAGCATGAAATACGCCATGTGGTTCAGCGCAAACGTGCGCTCGAGCCCGTCCGCGGTGCCTTGGCGCCGCCAGAACATGGCGCCGGCGTTGTTGATGAGCACGTCGATGCGGGAGAGCGCGTTCAGGCCCGCCGCGAGCGTGCGCAGCGCATCGAGCCGCGACAGGTCGGCGTAATGGATGCTCGGCTCGGCCCGCGGCGCCCGGGCCTTGATCCGGGCTAGCGCGGTTTCGCCACGCGCCGGATCCCGGCCGACCAGCACGAGCCGCGCGCCCTGTCGGGCGAGCCGCTCGGCCGTGATCAGCCCGATCCCGGAGGTCGCGCCGGTAATGACGCAAAGCTTGCCCTCGATACCGGCCATCGGTCATCCTTATTGCGGTTTGCCCGTAGTAGATAATAGTCCAGGGCACTTTGGTCACCCGCCGAACGGGGTAAGATCGATGTCGGACCGGCTGACCCTTCCGGCGCTGCTCGACCGGCATCTCGCCGAGCGCCCGGACGCGACCGCGTTCATCGACGGCGAGAAGCGCGTCACCTATGCCGAATTCGACGCGCTTTGCCGAAAAACCGCCGCCTGGCTGATCGCGCAAGGCGTGCGCCCCGGCGACCGGGTTGCGGTCTGGCTGGTGAACCGGATCGAATGGCTGGCGCTCCTGTTCGGGCTAGCCCGCGTCGGCGCGGCGCTCATCGCCGTCAATACCCGCTTCCGCGCGGCCGAGCTCGAGCACGTGCTGCGCCGCTCCGGTGCGCGCATGCTGGTGCTCGAGCCCACCTTCAAGAAGATCGATTTTGCGGCGGTCCTGGCCGGGGTCGATCCGGCCGCAGCGCAATCGCTCGAACGGGTCGCCGTGGTTCGCGCGGGCTCGGCCGTGCCGCCGAATGTGCTCGGAAAGCCGACCGTCGCCTTCGATGCGTTCGAGCGCTCCTGTTCCGAAGCGCCCGATCGCTCCGATCCCGAGGCGATCGTCGCGCTGTTCACCACGTCCGGCACCACCAAGGGTCCGAAGCTCGTCATGCATCCGCAGCGCTCGATCGCCTACCACGCGCGTGCGGTCGCTCGCGGCTTCGGGCTCGAGGCGGCGGACAGCCGGGTGCTGGCCGCCATCCCGTTCTGCGGCGTGTTCGGCTTCGACCTCGTGCTCGGCGCATTGGCGGCCGGCGCCCCTGCGGTGATCATGGACACCTTCGAGGCGGGCGCCGCCGTCGACCTCGCGGCGCGGCATCGGGTCAGCCATTTGTTCGGCAGCGACGAGATGGCTCGCCGCATGATGGAGCTCGTGCCGGGCCACGACCCGTTTCCTCACCTGCGCCTGTTCGGTTACGCGGCGTTCCAGCCCGGCAGCGCCGAACTGGGCAAAGCCGGCTGGGAACGCCGCATCCCGCTGGTGGGCCTTTATGGATCGAGCGAGGCCCAGGCGCTGTTCGCGTTCCAGCCGCTCGGCTTGCCGCTCGATGAGAGGATCGAGCCGGGCGGGAAGCCGGTCGCGGCCGCCGACGCCGAGATCCGCATCCGCGATGTCGACAGCGGCGAGCTCGTCGAGACCGGCCGCAGCGGCGAGATCGAGATCCGGGCGCCGAGCCTGTTCGCCGGCTATTGCAACGACGCCGAGGCGACCGCGGCGGCGGTACGCCCCGACGGCTTCTTCCGCACCGGCGACATCGGCCGCTTGCGCGTCGACGGCAGCTTCGTGTTCGAGACCCGGCGCGGCGATGCCATCCGGCTCGGCGGTTTTCTGGTCAGCCCGGTCGAAATCGAGGACAGCTTGAAGCGGATCCCCGCCGTGGCCGACGCCCAGGTCGTCGGCGTCGAGCTCGACGGCCGGATGCGTTGCGCCGCCTTCGTGATCCCGGCCGAGGGCTCGGCTCCGAGCGAAGCCGAGATCATCACCGGCGCGGCGGCGACGATGGCCGCCTTCAAGGTGCCGGTGCGGGTATGGTTCCTCGATGCCTTTCCGGTGACGCAGAGCGCGAACGGCACGAAAATCCAGCGCACCAAGCTGCGCAAGATGGCGATCGAACGTCTGCGCCAGTCGCATGCGGCGTGATGGCGCAAACGCCTCGGCGGCCATAGATTGGGCCAAGGCGACAGGAGGCGCATCATGAGCAGTTCCGAGCAGATGGCGAAATCCCGCGAGACCCTGACCCCGCGTCCGATCGATCGCGGGGTCCGGATCGGGCATGTGCACCTGAAGGTCGCCGATCTCGAACGGGCGCTGAAATTCTATTGCGGCGTGCTCGGTTTCGAGCTCACGCAGCGGCGGCAAGGTGCGGCCTTCGTCTCGGCCGGCGGCTATCATCACCACATCGCGCTCAACACCTGGGAGAGTCTCGGCGGATCGCCGCCGCCGCGCGGGGCCACCGGGCTCTATCATCTCGCGATCCTCTATCCGACGCGCGCCGCGCTTGCGGATGCACTCTGCCGGTTGATCAAGGCCGGCGTCGCGCTCGACGGCGCCTCGGATCATGGCGTGAGCGAGGCGCTCTATCTGCGCGACCCCGACCAGAACGGGGTCGAGCTCTATTGCGACCGGCCGCAGCAGCTTTGGCCGCGCACGCCGGACGGCAAGCTCGACATGATCACGCGCCGGCTCGATCTCGACGATCTGCTGCGCGAAGCGCCCGCCGCGCCGAGGGCGGAAGATCGCGTTTATGGTGAGGTGCGCGACCTCTGAGACCGCCGCCAACGTCCCGCATCAACGGAACTTGCTATGGCGCAAACCGAAGACGTCCGCACCGAGGCCGCGCCGCACGAGCCCGGCGGCGAGCTTTGCATCCGCACGCTGGCGATGCCGGCCGACACCAATCAGAACGGGGACATCTTCGGCGGCTGGGTGCTCGGCCAGATGGACATCGCCGGCGGCATCTTCGCCTCGAAAATCGCCAAGGGACGCTGCGTGACCATCGCGGTCGACGCCATGACGTTCCGCAAGCCAGTCTTTGTCGGCGACGTGGTGTGCGTCTACGCCGGCCTGATTCGGACCGGTACAACCTCCATCACCGTGCGGGTCGAGGCCTGGGTGATCCGGCGCAACGCGACCGACCGCATCCTGGTGACCGAAGGCAATTTCACCTACGTCGCCATCGACGAAAAAGGCCGGCCGCGGCAGGTGAAGAAATGACGTTTGTCGGACCCTGCCCGGCCGGGCGGCGTATCCATCGCTGAGAGCCCCGGCCCGGCGGCTCCGGCCGGACCCCGGAACTTTTGGCACGATCCTCGGGTTTATCGCAGGGGTGCTTCTCCGCCCCGAGCCGCCGCCAAATGGCGAGAAGCATTTGAGAAGCATTGTTGATGAACAGCAAAATTTCGACGGGCTACGCCGCGCGAGCCGCGCCGCAGGGTGCGACCGAACGGCACAGCCTCGACCGGCTCGCCGTCGACACCATCCGCACGCTGGCGATGGATGCGGTCGAGAAGGCGAAGTCCGGCCATCCGGGGACGCCGATGGCGCTGGCGCCGGTCGCGTACACGCTGTGGCAAGACCTGCTGGTGTTCGATTGCGAGGATCCGCATTGGCTGAACCGGGACCGCTTCGTGCTCTCGAACGGCCACGCCTCGATGCTGCTCTATGCGCTGCTCCATCTCGCGCAGGTCAAGGACGAGAGCGGCCGGCCCGCGGTCACACTCGACGACATCAAGGCATTCCGGCAGCTCGGCAGCCGCTGCCCCGGTCATCCCGAATACGGCCACACCGCCGGCGTCGAGACCACGACCGGGCCGCTGGGCCAAGGCTGCGGCAACAGCGTGGGCATGGCGATGGCGCAGCGCTGGCTCGCCGCGCAGTTCAATCGGCCGGAATTTCCGCTGATCGATTACACCGTCTATACCTTCTGCAGCGACGGCGATCTGATGGAGGGCGTGGCGAGCGAGGCGGCCTCGATTGCCGGCCACCTCAAGCTGTCGAACCTATGCTGGATCTACGACAACAATCACATCACCATCGAAGGCAACACCGCGCTCGCATTCAGCGAGGACGTCGGCATGCGGTTCCACGGCTACGGCTGGGCCGTATTTCACGTTCCCGATGCCAACGACACCCTGAGCGTCGAGCAGGCGCTGGCCATGTTTCAGACGGAGCACGACCGTCCGACCCTGATCATCGTCGACAGCCACATCGGTTACGGCGCGCCTCACAAGCAGGACACCGCCGCCGCGCACGGCGAGGCGCTGGGAGAAGAGGAAGTGAGGCTCGCCAAGCGCAACTACGGCTGGCCCGAGGACGCGCATTTCCTGGTTCCGGATGGCGTATACGAGCAGTTCCGCCGCGGCATCGGCGAGCGCGGCAAGCAAGCACGGCAAGCGTGGAACCGGCTGTTCGAGACTTACCGAACCCGCCATCCCGACCTCGCCGCGCGTCTGCAGAACATCGAGCGCGGCGATGTGCCGGAGGGCTGGGATGCCGAGCTTGCCTCCTTCCCGGCCGATGCGAAGGGGCAGGCCACGCGGGAATCCGGCGCCAAGGTGCTCAACGCCATCGCCAAGCGCTATCCGTGGCTGCTCGGCGGTGCGGGCGATCTCAGCCCCTCGACGAAAACGCTGTTGACCTTCGAGGGCGCCGGGGATTTTGCCCCGGGAAAACCCGGACGCAATTTGCATTTCGGCATTCGCGAGCATGGGATGGGGGCTATCCTGAGCGGGCTTGCGGTCAGCCGGCTGCGGCCGTACGGCGCCAGCTTCCTGATCTTTTCCGACTATATGAAAGCCTCGATCCGGCTCGCGGCACTGATGCGACTGCCGGTGATCTATGTCTTCACCCACGATTCGATCGGACTAGGCGAAGACGGGCCGACGCATCAGCCGATCGAGCAGCTGGCCGGATTGCGGGCTATTCCCGGGCTGGTCACGATCCGTCCCGCCGATGCCAATGAAGTCGTCGAGGCTTGGCGGGTGATCGTGGGATTGCAGCATCGCCCTGCCTGCCTGGTGCTGACCCGGCAGGCGCTGCCGACGCTCGACCGCAGCCGCTATGGCCCGGCATCGGGGGTCGCGCGCGGAGGCTACATCTTGTCGGAGGCTCCGGGCCGGAAACCCGACGTGATTCTGATCGCTACGGGAAGCGAAGTGCCGCTGTGCACCGCTGCCCAGGACATGCTCAAATCGCAAGGCATAGCCGCCCGCGTGGTCAGCCTTCCGTGCTGGGAGCTGTTCGATGAGCAGGACGAAGGCTACCGCGACAGCGTGCTGCCGGCCGCGGTCAGGGCGCGCGTGTCGGTCGAGGCCGCCGCCACGCTGGGGTGGGAGCGTTACGCCGGACCGGAAGGGGCCATCATCGGCATGCACAGTTTCGGTGCCTCGGCGCCCGCGAAAGATCTGATGAGGGAGTTCGGCTTTACTCCGGAGAAGATCGCCGCGGCGGCCAAGGCCCAGGTTTCGAAATGGAAGGCAGCATGAATCCGTTGCAGGCGCTGCGCCAACACGGCCAATCGGTGTGGCTGGATTTCCTGTCCCGCGACTTTCTCGCGAAGGGAGGGCTCGAGCGACTGGTTAAACAGGACGGGATTGCCGGGGTCACCGCCAATCCGTCGATCTTCGAGAAGGCGATCGTGGACTCGGCGGCCTACGACGCCGACGTCGAACGCGCGATCGCGGACGGCGATCCGCCCGTCAGCGCCATCTACGAGCGGCTCGCCATTGCCGACATCCGCCGCGCCGCGGACGTCCTCCGCCCGGTCTATGACGAAAATGCCGGTCGCGACGGCTTCGTCAGCCTGGAAGTCTCGCCCTATATCGCCATGGACACCGCGGCGACCATCGCCGAGGCGCGCCGCCTGTGGCAGGCGGTCGGCCGCGAAAACCTGATGATCAAGGTGCCGGCGACGGATGCGGGCATTCCGGCGATCCGCGCGCTGATCGGCGAGGGCATCAATATCAACATCACGCTGCTGTTCTCCCAGCACGTCTATGAGCAGGTGATCGAGGCCTATCTGGGCGGGCTCGAACAACTCGCGGACGCGGGGCGGCCGCTCGACCGCGTGGCCAGCGTCGCGAGCTTCTTCGTCAGCCGCATCGACACGCTCGCCGACAAACGGATCGCCGGGCGCATAGAGCAGGCGGCCGATGCGAGCGCGCGCGCGGCGCTCGCGGACCTGCGCGGCAAGACGGCGATCGCCAACGCCAAGCTGGCGTACCGTCGCTACCTCAACCGGTTCGCCGGCCCGCGCTGGGAAAAGCTCGCGCGGCTTGGCGCCCGCACCCAGCGGCTGCTGTGGGCGAGCACGGGGACCAAGAATCCGGAATACAGCGATGTCCTCTATGTCGAAGAGCTGATCGGCCCCGACACCGTGAACACCATGCCGCCGAAGACCATGGACGCCTTTCGCGACCATGGTCGCGTTCGCGATCGGCTTGTCGAGGACGTCGGCGAAGCCGAGCAGGTGCTGGCGAGGCTCGGTCGCGCCGGCATTTCGCTTGACGAGATCACGGCGGAGCTCGTGGTCGACGGCGTGCGGTCGTTCGCGGATGCCTTCGATCAGCTGCTCGGGGCGCTCGCCGCCAAGCGCCGCCGCAACCTCGGGCCGAAGCTCGACGACCAGGCGATCCTGCTCGGTGAGGAGCTCGATCGCGAGCTCGGCGAGGCGCAGGAGGTTTGGCGGGTCGAAGGCAAAGTGCGCCGGCTCTGGCACAAGGATGCCAAGCTGTGGACCGGACACGACGAGGGCAACTGGCTCGACTGGCTCGACATTGTCGATGACGAGCTCGGCCGTATCGATCCTCTGACCGCCTTCGCCCGGGAAATTCGCGCCGAAAAATTCCGCGATATTCTGCTGCTCGGCATGGGCGGATCGAGTCTGGGCCCCGAAGTGCTGGCGCAATCGCTGGGCTCGGCCGCCGGCGCTCCGGCGCTTCACGTGCTCGACTCGACCGATCCCCAGCAGATCCGCGCGCTGGAGAACGGGATCGATCTAAAACACACGCTGTTCATCGTGTCGAGCAAGTCGGGCACCACGCTCGAGCCCAATATCTTCCTCGATTATTTCTGGTCGCGGGTCGTCGCGCTCGCCGGCGAGCGGCAGGCCGGCAAGCATTTCGTGGCCATCACCGATCCTGACTCGCGCTTGCAACAGGTAGCGGAGCAAAAAGGTTTCCGCTGGATTTTTCCCGGCGTGCCGGGCATCGGTGGGCGCTATTCGGTGCTGTCGAATTTCGGCATGGTGCCGCTCGCGGCGAGCGGCCATGACGTGCGGGTCTTTCTGGAACGCGCCCGCGCCATGGTGCGCGCCTGCGGCGGCGACGTTCCGCCCGCGGAAAATCCCGGCGTGCGGCTCGGGCTCGCGCTCGGCGTGTTGGCGCGCCATGGGCGCGACAAGGTCACGATCGTGGCCTCGCCCTCGATCGGCGATTTCGGCGCCTGGGCGGAGCAGCTGCTGGCCGAATCCACCGGCAAGAACGGCAGGGGACTGATCCCGATCGATGCCGAACCGCCGGGCGAGCCTGCGGTGTACGGCCCCGACCGGGTGTTCATCTATCTGCGCGATGTACACAAACCCGATGCCGCGCAGGATCGCGCGACGGAGGCGTTGCGGAAAGCCGGGCAGCCGTTGGTGCGCCTGAGCATGCAGGACGCCGGGCTGCTCGGACAGGAATTCTTCCGCTGGGAGATCGCCACCGCCGTTGCCGGGGCCGTGATCGGGATCAATCCGTTCGACCAGCCCGACGTCGAGGCGAGCAAGATCGCCACCCGCGCGCTGACCGATGCCTACGAAAAAGCAGGATCGCTTCCGGCCGAGAGCCCGGTATTCAAGGACAACGGCATCGCGCTGTTCACCGATGACGCCAATGCCCGGGCGCTGAAAGCTGCCGGTGCGGGCAACACGCTCGAGAGCTGGCTGAGCGCGCATTTCGCCCGCATTCGCCCCGGCGATTATTTCGCCGCGCTCGCCTACGTCGAGCGCAACGACGCGCATCTCGCATCGTTGCAGCGGCTGCGCGCTGCGATCCGCGACCGCAAGCAGATCGCGACGTGCGTGGAATTCGGGCCGCGCTTTCTGCATTCGACCGGCCAGGCCTACAAGGGCGGGCCGAACACGGGCGTATTCCTGCAGGTGACCTGTGAGGACGCGTTCGACCTGGAGATTCCCGGCCGCAAGGCGACCTTCGGCGTAGTCAAGGCCGCGCAGGCGCGCGGGGACTTTCGCGTGCTCGCCGAGCGCGGCCGCCGCGTGCTGCGCGCGCATATCGTGGAAGACGTCAGCGCCGGGTTGGCCGCACTCGACGCGGCTGCCGAACACGCATTGAGCTGAGGAGCAGGCCTCGTGCAACTGGGTATGGTCGGGCTCGGCCGCATGGGCGCCAATCTGGTGCGGCGGCTGATGCGAAACGGACATCGCTGCGTGGTCTTCAACCGCACGCGCGGTCCGGTGGAAGCGCTGGCTCGCGAGGGAGCCGTTGGATCGAGTTCGCTCGAGGATCTCGTCACCAAGCTCGACAAGCCCCGCGCGGTCTGGGTGATGCTGCCGGCCGGGCAGCCGACCGAAAATACCGTGAGCGAGCTTGGCCGGCTGCTGGATCAGGGCGACATCGCCATCGATGGCGGCAATTCGTTTTACAAGGACGATATCCGGCGGGCCCATGCGCTGCAGACCCGGGGCATCCGTTACGTCGACGTCGGCACCAGCGGCGGCGTCTGGGGCCTCGAGCGCGGCTATTGCATGATGATCGGCGGCGATACCGAGGCGGTGCAGGGGCTCGATCCGATTTTTGCCGCGCTGGCGCCGGGTCCGGGCAACATCCCGCGCACGCCCGGCCGCGACGGCCACGATCCGCGGGCCGAATCCGGATACATCCATTGCGGCCCGTCCGGATCCGGGCATTTCGTCAAGATGGTCCACAACGGCATCGAATACGGCTTGATGCAGGCCTATGCCGAGGGCTTCAGCATCCTGCGCGCGGCAGCGGAGCGCCCGGGCGCGGAGCGCTACGAGCTCAATCTCGCCGACGTTGCCGAAGTCTGGCGTCGCGGCAGCGTAATCTCGTCGTGGCTGCTCGACCTCACCGCGATCGCGTTGGCAGCCGATCCCAAGCTCGAAGGCTTCGAGGGCTACGTCGAGGATTCCGGGGAAGGCCGCTGGACCTTGATGACGGCGATCGAGTCTGCAGTGCCTGCCAATGTGCTGTCCGCCGCGCTCTACGCGCGCTTCCGTTCGCGCGAGGAGAGGAGCTTTGCCGACCGGATGCTCTCGGCGATGCGCAAGGGGTTTGGCGGCCACGTCGAGCCGAAGTCGCGAGGCTCGTGATGGACGTGGCGGCGCGAGAGATCGCTGCCCGGCAGGATAGGCCGCGTCCGCCCGATCCGTGCACCTTCATCATCTTCGGCGCGGCGGGGGACCTCACCAAACGCCTGCTCGTCCCCGCGCTTTACAATCTCGCGGCCGAGCGCCTGCTGCCCGAACGCTTTGCCGTGGTCGGGGTCGCCCGCGCCGAGATGTCGGACGAGCAGTTTCGCCAGACCATGGGTTCGGCGCTGCGCGAGTTCGCGACCGGCAAGGTCGCGGCCAAGGTCGCCGATCGGCTGCTCGAAGGCTTCTCATACGTTCGGGGCGATTTCAACGATGTGGCAACCTACCGCCGGCTTTGCGACCGGTTGACCGAAGTGGAGCGCGATCGCGGTACCGCCGGCAATTCGCTGTTCTATCTTGCGACGCCCCCAGACGTGTTCGCGACGGTTGCCGCGCATCTCGGCAAGGCAGGTCTGGCACGCGAAGAACACGGCTGGCGCCGCCTCATCGTCGAAAAACCGTTCGGCACCGATCTTGTTTCGGCGCGCGAGCTCAACGCGCAGCTGCTGTCGATCTTTTCGGAGCATCAGGTCTACCGCATCGACCATTATCTGGGGAAGGAGACAGTCCAGAACATCATGGTGCTGCGATTTGCCAACGGGCTGTTCGAGCCGCTGTGGCACCGCGATCATATCGATCACGTGCAGATCACGGTGGCCGAGACGGTCTCGGTCGAGAGCCGCGGCAAATTCTACGACCGCACCGGCGCTCTGCGCGACATGGTGCCGAACCATTTATTCCAGCTGCTCTCGCTGACCGCGATGGAGCCGCCGATCTGCTTCGAGGCGAATGCAGTCCGCACGGAGAAGGCCAAGGCGATCGAGGCGATCCATCGGCTCAGCGCGGAAAAGGCCTTGGCGCAGATCGTGCGCGGCCAGTACACGGCGGGCTCCATCGCGGGCAAACGGGTGGATGCCTATCGCGATGCCGAGGGGGTCGACCGCAACAGCACGACCGAGACGTTCGTGGCCATGCGGCTCATGATCGACAATTGGCGCTGGGCGGGGGTGCCGTTCTATCTGCGCACCGGCAAGGCGCTCGCCGCGCGAAGAACCGAGATCGCCGTCAAGTTCAAGCAGGCGCCGTATGCGATGTTCCGCGACACGCCGGTCGAGCGTCTCGCCCAGAATCTGCTGGTGCTGCGCATCCAGCCTGACGAGGGCGCTTCGCTGCAGTTCAACGCCAAGGTGCCGGGACCGAGCATTCGCACCGACGGCGTGCGGATGGATTTTCAGTACAAAGACTATTTCGACGCCGCGCCGAGCACCGGATACGAGACGCTGATCTACGACTGCATGATGGGCGATCCCACGTTGTTCCGGCGCGCCGACGAAATCGAATCGGGGTGGCGGGTGGTGCAGCCGATCCTCGACGCCTGGCGCGCGCGCAACGAGGGGCTGGCCTGGTACGAGGCGGGGAGCCAGGGACCGCGCGAGGCAGCAGAGCTGCTGACGCGAAGCGACCACGAGTGGCGGGACATCGCGTGAAGGAGGCTGCGATACCGCGATCCTCACCGGCCGGGATCCGGTTGCTGGTCTCGGACGTGGACGGGACGCTGGTCACCAACGACAAGCGATTGACGCCACGCGTGCAGAACGCGGCGCGCGCGGTGGAACACGCCGGCATCGCTTTCGCCGTCACCAGCAGCCGGCCGGCGTTCGGCATGCGCATGCTGGTCGAGCCGCTACGGCTCAAGGCTCCCATGGCGGCGTTCAACGGCGGGCTGATCGTCTCGCCCGATCGCCTCGAACCCATTGAAGGCAATGCCGTGCCGGTCGAAGTCGCGCGGCGGAGCATCGGGCTCCTGGCCGGCAAAGACGTGGGCATCTGGCTCCATACCGAGAAGGACTGGTTCGTGCTCGATCGATCCGGCGCCTATGTCGACCACGAGATTCGCACAATTCAAACCATGCCGACGCTGGTCGATCGGCTCGACCAGCCGGGCGTGATCGACCATGCCTACAAGATCGTCGGCGTCAGCACGGATTTCGAGCTTCTGGCCCGCCGCGAACGCGAGCTCGCGGCCGCGTTGGGGACGAGCGCGACTGTCGCCCGGTCGCAGCTTTACTATCTCGACGTGACCCATCCGCTGGCCAACAAGGGTCACGCGGTTGAGAGGCTTTCGCAGTTGCTCGACGTCCCGGTATCGGCGATCGCCGCGATCGGGGACGGCCGCAACGATATGGCGATGTTTGCAGTCTCGGGGATGGCGATCGCGATGGGAAACGCCGAGCGGCAAGTCCAGGAAGCCGCGGACTTCGTCAGCGCCAGCAACGAGGAGGACGGGTTCGCGGTCGCGGTGGGGCGCTGGATCCTGCCGCGCGGCCCTGCACCGGCAGTTGCGGCGTCTTCGCGCGAAGGCTCGCCATGAGCGCGCCCCCGAGCGCGAAGGCGGCCGGCCCGCAGCTCCGCAGCTTCGAAAATCCCGAGGCGCTGGCGAGGGGTGTTGCCCAATGGCTGCTCGGTGCCGTCCGGGAACGCGGCGGCACCTGCGCGGTATGCCTGTCGGGCGGATCGACGCCACGCCGGCTGTACGAAGTCCTGGCAGTGCCCCCGGTGGTGACCCGGTTTCCCTGGGACGACGCGCATTGGTTCTGGGGCGACGAGCGCTTCGTTTCGCCGGATCATCCCGACAGCAATTTCCGCATGGTCGACGAAGCGCTGCTCTCGGTCGCTCCGATCCCGCGCGAGAACATCCATCCGGTCCCGACCGAAGGCTTGTCCTTGGCGGACGCCGCGGCGGCCTATGAAGCGGTGCTGAAGAATTTCTACGGCGAGGATCATTTGGATCTCGGGCGTCCGCTGTTCGACGTGACCCTGCTCGGGCTCGGCGAGGACGGACACACCGCCTCGCTGTTTCCCGGCGATCCCGCGCTCGACGAGAACGAACGCTGGGTGGTCGGCGTCGAGCGCGAGAAGACCGGGCCGCGAATCACCCTGACCTTCCCGGCCCTCAACAGCAGTCGCCTGGTCGCCTTTCTGGTCACGGGCGCGCGCAAGCGCGAGGTTCTCGCCCGCGCGCTCGCCGGAGATCCGCAATTGCCCGCCGCCCGCATTCGCCCCGTCGGCGATATCGTTTGGTTCGCCGACCGCGCCGCGGCGCCGTCATGAACGGCGAGCATCCTCCGCCCGCCGTGATCGTCGTCATGGGCGTTTCCGGATCGGGCAAGACCACCATCGCCAACGAGCTGGCCCGGCAGCTCGGCTGGGAATTCGAGGACGCCGATTGGTTTCATCCCGCGGCGAACGTCGAGAAGATGCACCGCGGCGTGCCTTTGACCGACGAGGACCGCTGGCCGTGGCTCTGCGCCATCGCCCGCTGGATCGATGAGACGCGCGCGGCCGGCCGGCACGGCATCGTCACCTGCTCGGCCTTGAAGCGGCGCTACCGCGCCATCCTGATCGGCGACCGGCCGGACGTGCGCCTGGTTTATCTCGAGGGCGACGCATCGCTGATCGCCCGTCGCATCGCCACGCGGCACGAGCATTTCATGCCCGCGAGCCTGCTCGCGAGCCAGTTCGAGGCGCTCGAAGAGCCCGGCCCCGACGAGCATCCCATCATTGTGTCGATCGAGCCGAGCCCACGCGAGATCGTCACGGAAATCATCGCGGAGCTCGGGCTGCGGGCAGTGGGTCGTTCCGGGGCGCACGCGTCAGCGCGCGAGCCCGGAACCCATGAACCCTGACGTGGGAGATGTTGCGTGATCGATGTTCATGGGTCCTGGGTTTCCCGCGGCATCGCGCCGCGGGCCCCCGGATCGGGCTCCCGCTGCACAATATCAGCGCCTCCTTTTGCAGCCCCCGCAAAGCAATTATATTGTCTTGCGGGTGAGGAATCCCATGACCAGCCGCCGCCACGTCGTTCTCGGTGGAATGGCCGCCCTGATGGGGGCGGGACTCTCGGAGAGAGCCATGTCTGCTGCGTCGCAGGAAACGTTCGAGGTCGTCAAATCCGACGAGCAATGGCGTCGCCAGCTGAGCAAGGAGCAATACGCCGTGCTCCGCGAGCACGGCACCGAGCGCGCCGGGACGAGCCCGCTCGACAAGGAATACCGGCCCGGCACCTACCTGTGCGCCGCGTGCGATCTGTCGCTGTTCTCCTCCAATACCAAGTTCGACAGCGGAACCGGCTGGCCGAGCTTCTGGGCCCCCATCGAGGGGGCAATCGGAACCTCCGAGGACCGCAGCTTCTTCTTTATGGTCCGCACTGAGGTGCATTGCCACCGCTGCGGCGGGCACCTCGGCCACGTGTTCGATGATGGCCCGCAGCCGACCGGCCTGCGCTATTGCATGAACGGGGCCGCGCTCAAGTTCGTGCCGGCCTGAGGCGTCGCATCTTCAACGATCTGTGGGGCCCGAGACCATCCGGCCTCACTCGACCACCTCGTCGGCGAGAGCGAGCAGCGTCGGCGGGACTTCGAGACCGAGCGACTTTGCGGTCTTCAGGTTGAGGACGAACCGAAACCGCGTCGGCTGCTCGAACGGCAGTTCCGCGGGCTTCGCCCCTTTGAGAATGCGCTCCACCAGGGCGGCCACGCGTGCAAAACTTTCGCTCTGGTCCGGACCGTAAGACATCAAGCCCCCGTCGCGGACGTAGCGGTCATCCTCATAGATGGCCGGCAGCCGATGCGCCGCCGCGAACTCGAACACCCGCTTGCGATTGAGAATGGTGAGCGCGTCGCTGACCATGAGAATCGCATCCGGCACATCGCGATTCATGGCCGCGAATGCCTGATCGAAATCGTTGGGCTCGCGCACGCCCAGCGCCTGGACGCTGATCCCCAGGGCCTGGGCGCCGGTCTCCGACGCCCGATAGCGCAGCGTCATGCCCAAGTCGTCGGCGTTCCACAGCATCGCCACTTTGCGCAGCCGCGGCGCAATCTGCTTGAGTAGCTCCATCCGCTTGGGCGTGACTTCCGCCGATACGTCCGAGATGCCGGTCAGGTTGCCGCCGGGCCGCGCCAAGCTGGCGGCCAATCTGGTGCCGACCGGATCGCCTGCCCCGAATACCACCACCGGAACATTCGCCCCCTGCTTGGCGGCCACCGCGGACGGATAGCCCAGGGTTACGATGATATCGACCTTGCTCGCGACCAATTCCTCCACGAGGCGCGGCAGGCGGTCCGTGTGCGCTTCTGCGCCACGGCGCTCGAATGCCAAATTTCGATCGAGCGCATAGCCGTGCTGAGCGAGGCCGCGGATGAGCGCCGCTCCCAACGGGCTGTTGTCGGCGACCGGCGCCGCGGAGCTGAGCAACCCGACGCGGTAGACCCGATCCTGGGCCGCGGCAAACTGCGGCCAAGCGAGCGCCGCGCCGCCGAGCAGCGTCATGAAATCTCGCCGCCGCATTCGATTACCTCCTCGGCGCTCGGCGCGACCCCCCGCGATCGACCATGTCCACCGTATCACGCGTCGAAAGGCGCTACCAAGGCGAGCCGAGCGAGGCGCTTTTCGGGTCGTTCGCCGGACGCATACGGCTCGGCGCGATCGGACTTGGCTCCGGACCCTCTCGGGCGCCCGCCCGTTCGTCCGTCCACTGCCCCAATGGTGGGCAGGCTGCGGTTTTTTCCCCGACCGGGCGGTACTTTTGCCCGGCGCGCAGCCGACGCGGCGAGGAGGCGCGCATCGATGGGATAGCGGTTGCGGCAAGTCGGGGAGCTGGCCACAGTTTCTGCATCGATGAGGTGTGGCCGGGCGATAGCGCACGGCGCGGGTCTCTGATAGCAAATCCCCGCCGGGGGGGACGAGGACGCCAATTCTGCATCACCGGATGTTGCTTTCCGCCGGGTTGCCCGTGGAGGCGTTTTAGCGCTACCTCGCAAGTTCGATCCTTTTATGACATTCGGCGAGCTCGTGGTACAGCCGCGATGAAATGGGTAGTATTCGACGCCGACAATACGCTGTGGCACGTGGAGCATCTCTACGACGCCGCACGCGTCCAACTTGCTGAGGAACTGGCAAGGCTCGGCATTGATCCACATGAAGCAACAGAATTTCAGCAGCAGCGCGATAGAGAGCTTTACCAGGAACTCGGGTACTCCTGTGAACGGTTTCCGCGATCATTTCAGGAGACGTTGCTCCATTATTTTCCAAACAGCAATCCGGACGATGTGGACAGGATGCGGCGGATTGCGGAAAATGTGTTCCGGCTTCCGGCTGAACCGGTAGCGGGCTTGGCATCAATTCTCGATCAGTTGGCACTTCTCTATAAGTTAGCGATCATAACGGCTGGTGAACCATGGGTACAGCAAAGCCGCTTAGCGTCGTTTTCGGCATTGAGCCGCTTTGATTCCACTCTCGTGGTTCGCAAGAAAACACAACAAACCTATGAGGAATTCTGTGAGGCCGAGAATGTTGATAAAACGCACTCCTGGGCCGTCGGGGACAGTATACGATCGGACGTAATTCCAGCCTCTCAGGCTAGACTGAACTGTATTCTTGTGGACACTCACAACTGGTCGAGAGTGGAACGACACGATCTGGAGGTTCCTGTCGGAACACGCGTCGTGAACGAATTACGTGAAATCGTTCCAATCCTTACGTCTCGGGGTTTCAAAGTTTGAATGGCAGGGGGAGAAGTTCAGACAAAGCAAATTCCCCTACTCCGTCCACGATTATCGCTGTTGGTTCGCTTGCAAACTCGGCAATTACCTGTCGACATGCGCCACATGGCATCCGCTTCGTCGGATGACCATTCGGTTCCGCATCCGGACAAACCACGGCAATAGCCTCAATTGTCTTGTGCCCAGCGGCGATCGCCTTGAAAACAGCTACCCTTTCCGCACAAATAGTAAGACTGTAGGAAGCGTTCTCGACATTGCATCCCGAAAAAATCTCGCCGTCGGCCAATACGGCTGCGCCGACGCGAAAATGAGAATATGGACAGTAAGCCGCAGAAGCAGCTTGCTTTGCCTTTGCTAGGAGCTCAGCTTTTGAGCGCGCGAGCACTAGTTTACTCGCGACCTCCTGAGGACGATTTCGGCCGCAAAAGTTCCGCATACCGGTACGCGCCCCTGACGATACTCTCTGAGCTGATCGCTGTCACAATCGTCTCAGGGGGTGAACTCACGGTAAAGTGCAATATCCCGCTGCGGAGAGGCGTCCCCTTGAGGTCGGTGATTTGCCCTGCAGCGTTGGCCTGAAATGGGGGCTTTTCCGGTTCACTGGGCATTTTTCTTCGCCTTTTCAAGGGAATAACGCCGTCAAGATCGGCGCGATGGTCATGGATCGATTCTGCAGTATATCCAAGATCGCTTTGATCCGCCAGTCTGCGAAGTGAAAGTCCGGGTCAGGGTTGAGGTTCAAAGCTGCATAATTCCATGCTGCATCCAGGTTCAATATTCCGAGAATTGGCCCTACCAGCTCAATACCCACGTTTCGAAACGCTACGCGTTGAACCTCGTCGTGCACGGTCGAGGTCGCCTCTTGCATGGTAAGTACTCTGAGTTCATAGGGATCGAAAATAGGCGTGCTTGCCAACCAAGTGCGATCTCGCCTGATTTTTCTCTGCAGTTCCTCAGGCATTCCGAATAGCGCCTCATATTCGTCGGGATGCTCGCTTCGCAACTGGCCGACTTTTTCGAGGTTGCAAATCAATCGAGAACGCAGTTGATAACAGGTGCCGTTCAGGCCGGAAGACAAATCTGGAAACTCCAATCCGTCATCAGAATCGCCACCCATGTTCACGCTGAAGATCATTTTCAGCCTGTCTCGTATTGGAATGAAAATATTGGCTCGAAATTTTGCATCCGCGATGATCAATTCACATTCTCGAATCATTGAAGTAAGCTCAGCCCGTATGGAGTCCTTGATTTCGCCTTCAGATTTGTAAATTCCCCGCGTACCAATCCCGTCCAGCACTCGCCTCGCCTCGTCACTCCCGCGCTGTACCATTGTCCGAATGGTTCCCGCGTTAATGGCTTTAACGTCGAGGATATTGGGCGGCCCTCCTGTAAGCGAGCTCGGCTGCTCAATGATAATCGATCGCGCAGCGCGCCGAGCCAACAGATCCTCAAGTTCGTTGCGGGCGATGCCTGTGAGCATGGCGACTAAGGCACCGAAGAATTTTGCCGGTTCCTGCAAATCCTGCAAGCTGTGTGCCTTGTCATCCACGACACGCAACCCAATTCGTAGCCAAGGGCGGCGCGCCAGAGGTCTGTACAGCTTTGAATCCGAAATCTGCTCGCGGAATGCATCGGAAAACGTCCACACCGGAAAATTGGAGACCACGCCCCCGTCAACGAAGCATTCCCCGCCTCGGCATTCGAGGATATCCCGCGGCCGAAAGAAGATTGGGAAACCCGCAGAAGCGCGAACAGCCGTAGCAACCGGAATGCCCATGTAAGCCGGATCAATCGAGCTGATCACGTCCAGCCTTCGACGCGAAAGATTGGTCGCTGTCAGGATCAGAGGCGGGCGGTAGAAGTCACCATTGCTGTCGCGAATCAATTGCTCCACGTTCCCAAATCGAACCGGCTCTTGTGCGGGCAACTGCGTCGCGTATTCCCCAAAGCCCCTTCGGATGAGGCGATCCAATACATGTTCTAGGCTGCCCCCGGTGAACAACCCGCGGTGGCGGACGTGAGGCTCGACTTCTTTCCACAGCTGCCGCAGCCTATTCGCAGTGCGCAGTCCGGAGGGGATCGAACGCACGCCGTCGACGACCCGCCTGAGTATACCGGGGTTTTGGGTGCCGGCAGCGGGAAGTTGCAGCAGCGCTTGCCCGATTCGGTTCCGCAGATCGACGTAGGCATCGAAGTCAAATGCGGGATCCGGCTCGAAAGGAGAAAGGAGGTTGAGCAGAGCAGACCGATCCTGCTCCAGCATTTGGATGAATTCGGTTTCGATCTGCTCGGGGCTCAACCCGCACCACAGCAGGCATGCGAGGATCGCTCCGCCGGAGGTGCCGGCATAGGCGAGCGGAAGGTAACCGCGATCGAGGACGGCCTTGGCTTGACCTAGCAGGCTCAGAGCGTAAACACCGCCTCCCTGGATCGTAAACACGGCCTCCCTGTTGGTTTCGAGCATGTTGGGACTCGCAACTCGCGGCCGGGGGTGCGTCCGATGCCGAGAATACCACTCGTCCAAGTGGCAAGGTAGTAGGTTGTGAGCTGCTGGGCGAACCAATTCAATCGAGATGCTCCCAAGCCAGGCATTGCACAAATTATGGACAATTCGGGACTTTTAGGGCCCCGGCCCGCCGTTTTGCCTGGCGCGGGTCTTGCAGATAAATTCGTGCGGAGCGAGGCGCGCTGCCGACGCGGCGAGGAGGGCGTATCGATGGGATAGCGGTTGCGGCCGAAGTCGGGAAAAAGTCCGCGGCGCCGGCCGCATTCGATGAGATGCGGGGAGGCGACGGCGCGGTGCGTCCCCCCTATGCCGAGCTCGCCGGCTGGCTCGATGGCATCTCTGCGGAGGGACTGCTCCAGCGCCGGCGCGAAGCCGAGCTGCTGTTCCGGCGCATCGGCATCACCTTCGCGGTTCATGGCGAGGCCGAGGCGCAGGAACGCCTGATCCCGTTCGACGTCGTCCCGCGGATCCTGTCGGGCGCGGAATGGAGCACACTCGCGCGCGGACTGGAGCAGCGCGTGCGCGCGCTCAATCTCTTTCTCAAGGACGTCTATTCGCACCGCGAGATCCTGCGCGCCGGGATCGTCCCGGAGGATTTGATCTTCCGCAATCCGGTGTTTCGCCCGGAGATGAACGGCCAGAAAGTGCCGCACGATCTCTACGTGCTCATCGCCGGGATCGATATCGTCCGGGTCGACGCCGAAACGTTCTACGTGCTCGAGGACAATGCCCGCACCCCGTCCGGCGTCTCCTACATGCTGGAGAACCGCGAGATCATGCTCCGGCTGTTTCCGGATCTGTTTTCGCGGCACCGGGTCGCGCCGGTCGAGAATTATCCGGACGAACTCTTGGCGACGCTGAAGTCGGTCGCCCCGGCGAGCGCCTCGCGCGATCCCACGGTGGTGCTGCTCACGCCGGGCGTGTTCAATTCCGCCTATTACGAGCATTCGTTCCTGGCCGATAAGCTCGGCGTCGAGCTGGTCGAAGGGCGCGATCTTCTGGTCCGGGACGAGATCGTGTTCATGCGCACGACGGAGGGCCTCAAGCGCGTGGACGTCGTTTACCGGCGCATCGACGACGATTTCATCGATCCGCTGGCGTTCCGCCCCGATTCGCTGCTCGGCGTCCCCGGGCTGATGTCCGCTTATGCCGCCGGCAACGTCACCCTGGCCAACGCGGTCGGGACCGGCGTCGCCGACGACAAGGCGGTGTATAGCTACATGCCGCAGATCCTGAAGTTCTATCTCGACGAAGCCCCGATCCTGCACAACGTGCCGACCTATTGTTGCCGCAACCGCGAGGATCTCGCCTATGTGCTCGATCACCTTGCCGAGCTGGTGGTCAAGGAGGTGCACGGCTCCGGCGGCTACGGCATGATGATCGGGCCGAAAGCCGACCGCGAGACGCTTGCCGCGTTCCGTGCCAAGCTCGAGCGCCGGCCGCACGGTTTCATCGCCCAGCCGACGCTTGCGCTCTCGACCTGTCCGACCTGCGTGGAAGAAGGACTGGCGCCCCGCCACGTCGACCTGCGCCCGTTCGTGCTGATGGGGCGCGATCGCGTCCGCATCGTGCCCGGTGGGCTCACCCGCGTGGCGCTGGAGCCCGGCTCGCTCATCGTCAATTCGAGCCAGGGCGGCGGCACCAAGGACACCTGGGTGCTGGACGGATAGGCCGCATGCTCGCCCGCACCGCCGATAATTTGTACTGGCTCTCCCGCTATGTGGAGCGAGCCGAATATCTGGCGCGCATTCTCGAGGCGACGCATCGGGTGGCGACCTTGCCGGTCGGCTACGCCGGCTCGACCAACGAATGGGAATCCGCGCTGTCGACGGCGGGCTGCGCCGCGGCGTTCTTCGCGCTCTACAACGACGCCAACGAGGAGAACGTCACCGAATTCCTGACGTTCTCGACCGCCAATCCCAACTCGATCCGCCAGTGTTTCGAGATCGCGCGCACCAATGCACGGGCGGTGCGTACCGCGCTCACGGTGGAGATGTGGGACGCGATCAACGGCGCCTGGCTGGAGATCAAGGGGTTCGGAACCGGATCGCAGACGCGCGACGAGATCGCGCGGTTCCTGCGCCTGGTACAGGAATCCTCCCTGCGCTACGATGGCTCCGCCTATCGCACCATGCTGCGCAACGACGCCTATTGGTTCTCGCGGCTCGGGGTATTCATCGAGCGCGCCGACAACACCGCGCGCATCCTCGATGTAAAATATCATCTGCTGTTGCCGGCGCAGGAGCACGTCGGCGGCCCGCTGGATTATTTCCAATGGGCGACCATGCTGCGCTCGGTCTCGGCGCTGACCGCCTATCACTGGGTCTATCGCGAGAGCCTGAAACCCTGGCTGATCGCCGATCTGCTCATCCTCAACGACCAGATGCCGCGGTCGCTCGCGAGCTGCTACGAGAATTTGGCCCGCAACCTCGACCAGATCGCGCGCGCCTACGGCCGCCAGGGTCCCGCCCAGCGCCAGGCGCGCGCGGTGCGCGCGCGGCTCGAGAACAGCCGGATGGACGAGATCTTCCAGGGGGGCCTGCACGAGTTCATCAACGGATTCGTTGCCGACAACAATCGGCTCGGCGCCACGATCGCGCGGCAATATTTGATGTAATCGCCGAATCGGTCTTTGCTTGCCGCATGCGTATCCGGATCTCCCACGACACGGTCTACCGCTACGAGAGCCCGCCGGCCGGCGTCATTCAGGTGCTGCGCCTGACCCCGCGCAACCATGACGGCCAATACGTCACCGATTGGCGCATCGACGTGTCGCAGGAGTGCCGGCTCGACAGCCACGAGGATGCGTTCGGCAACCTCACCCACACGTTCGCGGCGGCCGGCCCGTTCACCGAGCTCTCGGTGCTGGTCGAAGGCGAGGTCGAGACGCGCGATACCCAGGGGGTCATTCAGGGCGCGGTCGAGCGCTTCCCCCCGACCTTGTTCCTGCGCGAGACGGCCTTGACGGCGGCCGATCCCGCGATCGCCGATTATGCCCGGGCGATCCGCAGCGAGGCCGGCGATGCCACGCTCGATGTCCTGCACGCCCTGCTCGAGCGGATTCACCGCGATATCGTCTACGACACCGCGCCGACCCATTCGGCCACGACCGCGAGCGAGGCCTTCGCGCTCCGGCGTGGCGTCTGCCAGGACCACGCCCACATCTTCATCGCTGCCGCGCGAACGCTGGGCGTTCCGGCGCGCTATGCCGGCGGCTATTTCCGGCGCGCCGATGGACTGGTGCTGCAGGAGGCGGGGCACGCCTGGGCGGAAGCCTTCGTTCCCGAGCTCGGCTGGACCGGGTTCGATCCGGCGAACGGCATTTGCCCGACCGATGCGCACGTCCGGGTGGCGGTCGGGCTCGATTATCTCGGCGCCGCGCCGGTTCGCGGCAGCCGCTATGGCGGCGGTACGGAGGCGCTGACCGTCGCCCTGCACGTCGACCAAGCCACCCGCCAGATGCAGGACTGATTGCGGTGCCCCGCGCAGGATCGGTATAAACGATGTCGTTCCGGAAGCGGCGAAAGCGGCGATTCGGGACGACGGATCGAGCGCGGCCGGGGACGGGCGCATGACCTATTGCTGCGGAATTCTGGTGCGCGACGGCATGGTCATGATCGCGGACACGCGCACCAACGCCGGGCTCGACAACGTCTCAACGTTTCGCAAGCTGCATGTGTTCGGCATTCCCGGCGAGCGCGTCCTGGCGCTGGCGTCGTCGGGCAACCTGGGGCTCAGCCAGTCCGTCGTGAGCACGCTCAATGAGGGATTGACGCATGCCCACACCGGCGAAATCGAGACGCTGCTCAACGCGCCGACCATGTTCCAGGCGGCGCAACGGATCGGGCGTGCCATCCGCCAGGTGCACGAACGGGAAGCGCCGGCGCTAGAAGCCTCCGACGTGCAGGTCGACGTCTCGTTCCTGTTCGGCGGTCAGATCAAGGGCGAGCGGCTGCGGCTCTACATGATCTACAGTGCCGGCAATTTCATCGAATGCACCATCGACACGCCGTACCTGCAGATCGGCGAGCACAAGTACGGCAAGCCGATTCTCGACCGCGCCATCACCCACGGCATCGATCTCTACGACGCGCTGAAGATCGGGCTGATCTCCATGGATTCGACCATGCGGTCCAATCTCGGCGTTGGCATGCCGATCGACCTGATCGTGGTGCGGCGCGACACCTGCACGGCCGAGCTCGCCTACCGCATCGAGCCGGGCGAGGCGTATTTCCACGATCTGCGCGAGCGCTGGTCGGCGGCGCTGCGTGCCGCCCACAATGCGATTCCCCGGCCGCCCTACAAGATGCCGACGTAGGACGTGGCGCCGTGGCCACGCCGTAGATGAGCCGCATGAATGCGCGTGGACAAATCGCGCTCCACGCCTCCTACAGCCGCGAGTATGGGGAGGGGCATTGCGCGCCGCGCATGACGAGACCAGCGCGGCTCGGCAAAATCGCCCGCAGCCAATCCAAATTCGCCATCGATACCAGAGCAATAGGGCGGCACCTCCGTCTCCGCATGCAATCGGGTGAATAGCTCATCACGCGCGGTGATGTACCGAATAGTTTTCCTGGAGTCGGAACCGATTCGAGCGGAGGCGATTAGCGAGGGAAGCGCAAACGCGACAAGGACGGGTTCTCCATGCCTATCACCGATTTTACGCACGCCCGGCGTGGGTTGTCGGCACTCGAGCTGGGGCTGCTGGCGTTCAGCATCGCGATGATCGTCGCGATCACGTTCACGCTGTAATTTCCTGAACGTCGCATCGCGCGAAAGCATTGTCGCCGCGCGGGCGCACTGCACACCATGGTGCGTCTCCGCGAATCGCCGGAGAGATCAATCACCTGTCCGGCTTGCCGAGCTTCGCCTCGGCTTCCAGCTCCTCGGCCACGAGATCGCCCTTGGGGGTGATTCTTTCCTCGCCGAGCCGCTGGCGCATCACGTCTCGAATGCGCTCCGCAACCCGCGGCTCGCGCTCCATCAGCGCGTGCAGGTCGTGGGCGTCGAGCACCAGCAGGCTGGTGCGCGTGACCGCGGTCACGGTCGCGGAGCGGCGAGACTGGCGCAGCACGGCCATTTCTCCGAAGAAATTCCCGACCCCGAGCCGAATGCGCCCGTCCCTGAGCTCGATCTCGACTTCGCCGGCGGCGACGAAATACATCGAATGCGCGACCTCGCCGCGCCGCACGATCGCACCGCCCGGCTCGACGGTCTGCGCGCGCATCAGCCGCATGATGTCGGCGATCTCCCCGGCGTTGAGCTCGGCGAACAGCGGCACGCGAGAGACCATGCCCCAGGTGACCATGAAGTCGCGGCGGTGGATCTCCTCGGCGAATGCGGTGGCGACGATGCCGACAGGCAGCGCGATCATGATCAGCCCGCCGAAGATCGTCACGCCGGCGACCAGGCGGCCCAAGGTCGTGGCCGGCACCACGTCGCCATAGCCGATGGTGCCGAGCGTCACGATCGCCCACCACATCGCGTCCGGGATGGTGCCGAACTTGTCCGGCTGCGCGTGCTGCTCGACCAGATGCATCGCAGTGGCGGAGATCAGCGTGGCGCCGAGCAGGATGATGAAGCAGCCGAACAGCGCCCGGCGCTCCGCGTAGAGCGCATCGAGCAGCGAGCGCATCCCCGGCGAATAGCGCGTGAGCTTGAGGAACCGCATGATGCGGAACATCAGCAGCACGCGCAGGTCGGTCGGCAGCACGAAGGCGAACCAGAACGGCAGCACAGACAGCAGATCGATGATGCCGGAGGGGCTGCGGATGTAGCGCCAGCGCGCCTTGGAGGCTTGCAGGTGGCGCTGTGCCGGATGCTCGCCGGCGACCCAGATCCGGACCACGTACTCGACCGTGAACACCAGGAGCGAGGTGATCTCGATCGCCCAAAACAGCATGCCGTAACGCGCGGCGAGGCTAGGCACGGATTCGAGCGTAACCGCCAACAGATTGACGAGAATCATCAGCACGATCAGGCGGCCGACGATCCGGCCCGGCCTGTCGCCGACCTGCTCTTCCAGGACCTCCGCAAGCCTTCGCTTGAGCTCGATCCGGGCACGAGAATTGCGTCGCAACATGAACTCTCTCGCGAATTCCGCCGGAATCCTTTGTCGAGGGGGGCTTTTGCGTGCCGGCCCCCGGGCCCTGACACTTGCGGCGCGGTCCGGAACCCCTGCGCATTTTGCTGAAAAATCAGGCCCGTGGAAGCCGAAAGATGGAGATTTAGTCGGCTTCTGCCCGGGCCAGGCTCGAAGTTTGCGCGAACCCGGAACTAGAATCGCCCTTGGCTTGCGGGAGGGGGAGGGCGCCGATGCTGGCGGCGCGAATAGCCGATTGGCTTGCTCACAGCCGGAACAGGCGCTCGGCATTCGCGCCGGCGATCCGGCGCGCCTGGTCGCGCGGGAGCGCGTTGACGCGCGCGAGGCATCCCGCCATGTCGCCGATATTGTGCGGGTAATCGGAGCCGTAGAGCACGTTGTCGGGCGAGCCGGCGACCGCGATGCACAGCTCGAGCGCGCGCGCGTCGTAGACGACGGTGTCGTAATAGATGCGCTCGAGATAGGCGCTCGGCTTGTCCTGGATGACGGACGCGCAGGCCGGGATTTTCTCGTAGCAGCGATCGAGCCGTCCGGCGAGATAGGGCAGCGTCGCCCCACCGTGCGCCGCGATCAGCTTGACGCGCGGATAACGGTCGACGAATCCCGACAGAATGATCCGGGAGAAGGCGAGCGTGGTGTCGAGCATGAATCCGATCGGCGGCACCAGCCCGAACTCGTCCATGGACATTTCACGGATGCCCTGGGGCGCGGTCGGATGCACGAGGACCGGGAGGCCGAGCCGATCGATCTCGGCCCAGATCGAAGCAAAACCGGGATCGGTCAGGTCCCGTCCGGCGACGTTGGCGAGCACCATCACGCCTGATGCGCCCGCCGCCATCGCGCGCGCGAGTTCGTTGCGGGCGTCTTGCGCGTGCTGCCACGGCAGCGATGCGAACCAGCGGATGCGGTCCGGTCTCGCGCGACTCTGTTCCGCCATGGAATCGTTGACGATCCCGGCGGCGTTCAGGCTGACCTCGCGACCGCCCCAGAACACATTGGGGCAGGTCAGCGACACGATGGCGAGGTCGACGCCGGCCGCATCCATCGCTGCGATCCGCAGGTCGTAATCCCACATGCCGGGGTTAAGCGTCATGAATGGCGCGCCGTAGAGATGCACCGCCTCCTGTCCGCCGACTCGCGTCTTCTTGACCTCGTACATGTCGCCGCCGTTCCGGCGCAAGAGCTCGATCCAGTCCAGGGTGAGCATGTGGGTGTGGATGTCGATGACGGTCATGGGGGCGTGCTCCAATACTCAACCGTCGTCTCGGGGCCCGAGCGCCAGCAAGGGAACCCGGGACTCATGCCCACCGCTGGCGCGATATCCACGTGGGTGTTCATGGGTTCCGGGGCTCGCGGTCGGGGTCCCATCGCGCTTGCGCGATGGGGTGCCCCGCTTGCGCCCGCGTCCCGGAATGACACCTCACATCCCGATCAGCTCGGCCTTGCGCAGCGTATTGTTGAGAATGCGGATCGAGGCGGCATCGACCATCAGGCCGTCGACGTTGACCGCGCCCAGGCCTTCCGCTTCCGCCTTGGCATAGGCCGCCGCGAGTTTTCGCGCGCGGTCGACCTCCTCCTGCTTCGGCGTGAATATTTCCAGCGCCGGCTCGATCTGCGCCGGATGGATCGCCCATTTGCCGACGCAGCCGAGAATCATCGCTCGCCGGCATTCCTCGCGGAAAACCTCGGGGTTGCGGAAATTCGCGTAAGGTCCATCGACCGGGTCGACGCCGGCGCTGCGCGCCGCCATCGTCATGCGGAAGCGCGGGTAATGCCAGATATCGCCGGGGTACGGGCTCTGGCTGCCGATCGAGCGAATATCGATGCCCTGGCTCGCCGAATAATCGCCCATGCCGAAGATCACGCATTCGAGCCGCGGATGCGCCTTGCAGATCTCCTCGACGTTTTCGAGCGCCTGCACCTCCTCGATCAGCACCTCGATGCCGATGCGGCGCTTCAATCCGAGCTTCTGCTCGATCTGGTTGAGCAGCGTGGCGGCGAAATACACGTCCTTTCCGGACAGCACCTTCGGCACCATGAGGGTGTCGAGATATTCGCCCGCGCCCTCGACCACGGCGATGACGTCCTCGTAGGCATATTTGGTGGAAAGATCGTTGATGCGCACGCAGCGGGTCTTTTTGCCCCAGTCGAGCGTGCGCAAGGCGTGCACGATCTTGCCTCGCGCCTCGACCTTGGCCGAAGGCGCGACCGCATCTTCAAGATCGAGAAAAACGTGATCGGCGGCGCTCGCCGCCGCCTTGGCCATCATCTTTTCGCTCGAGCCCGGCACCGAGAGCTGCACCCGCCGAAGCCGCCGCGGTCGTTCCATGGTTTCCTCCTAAAGTTTTACCGGGCCATTCGCTCAGGCCGCGGGCTCCCTCTCCCCGTTCGGGAGAGGGTGGGGTGAGGGGGGGTCAAACATCCCGAATTTCGGTCCCCCCTCACCCGGCCGCTGCGCGGCCGACCTCTCCCCGCTGGGAGAGGTGGAGATCGCGGCGGCCGAAGAGTGAACCATTGCGCTCACTTCACCACCTGCTCTGCCCTGAGCCGCGCGATCTCAGCTTCCGAGAAGCCGAGGCTTCGCATCACCTCGTCGGTCTGCTCGCCCAGCAGCGGCGCACGGCGGTGCACGCCGCCGGGCGTCGCGGAGAGCCGCACCGGCACGCCGGCGATCGCCAGCTTTTCCTCGACGCCGGGATGGTCGAGCTCGACCACCATGTCGCGGGCGCGAAAATGCGGATCGGCGACGATGTCGCTCACGTCGAACACCGGGCCGAACGGCACGTGGCCGCCCAGCATGTCCATCAGCTCGCGCCGGGTGAATTGTTGCGTCAGGGCGCCGATCTCCGCATAGACCGCATTCTGGTTTCCGGCGCGGGCCTCCAGCGTGGCAAAACGCGGGTCGCACCCGAGGTCCGGGCGGCCGAGCTTCTCGCACAGCGTCATCCAGAACTCGTCCTTGTGGCAGGCGAGCGCGATGAAGCCGTCGCGCGCGGGCACCAGCCCGAATGGCGCCAGGAACGGATGCCGGTTGCCCTCGGGACCCGGCACCGTGCTGCCGTACGAATATTGATGCAGGATGCGTTCGCACATCGACAGCACGCCGTCGACCATGCCGACGTCGACGTATTGGCCGGCGCCGGTGCGGTCCGCGCGCCAGACCGCCGCCATGATGCCATAGGCGGCCATGATCGCCGGCACGATGTCGCCGACCCCCGGGCCGACCTTGGTCGGCGTTGCCGCGTCCGGACCGGTGATCGCCATGATGCCGCCGACCGCCTGCGCCACCACGTCGAACGCCGGCCAATCCAGATACGGGCTCTTGCCGGTGTGTGGATCGCCGAAGCCGCGGATCGAGGCATAGACGATGCGTTGGTTGCGTTGGCGCAGGGTCTCGTAGGCGAGCCCGAGGCGTTCCATCACGCCGGCGCGATAATTCTCGACCACCACCTGCGCGGTTTCGATCAGCTTGAAGAAGATGTCCCGGCCCTGCGGCCGTTTGAGGTCGAGCGCAACCGAGAATTTGTTGCGGTTGACGCTCTGGAAATAGCCGGTGAAGGCGCGCAGCTTGTCGTGCGGATGGAACGGACCGATCTGGCGCGTCCCGTCGCCTTCGAGCGGCTCGACCTTGATCACTTCGGCGCCTTGGTCCGCGAGCATCATGGTGCAGAACGGACCGGCCAGCATCTGGGTGAGGTCGATGACGCGCAGGCCCTCGAGCGCGCCGCGGGAAATGGCCGTGGTCATCGGTCCGCCCAATGGCTGCGGCGCTTGATCAGCACGCGGCGCTCGCCCTCGAACACGATTTTTTCGTCCTGGTTCACGCCCCAATGGCGGAAATGCACGATGCCGGCGTCCTCGCGGTCCGAGGGGCCTGCCGCCAGCACCTCGGTGAAAGCGTAAAGCGTGTCGCCGTGGAACACCGGATGGGAGAAACGGATCTTGTCGAGCGCGAGCTCGGCGAGCGCGTTCTCGGCGGTGTCCTGCGCGGCAAGGCCGATGACCAGCGAGAGCGTGACGCCGCCGAAGGTGAGGCGGCGGCCGAAGCGGTTCGACTTCATGGCGTGCTCGTTGAAATGCGCCTGCGCGGTGTTCATCACCAGATTGGTGAGAATCACGTTCTCGATCGCCTCGACGGTCTTGCCGCGGGCGTGGCGCATCACGCTGCCCGGCACGAAATCCTCGAAATAATTGTCCTTGCCGGTCAGCGCCGCGAGCTTCATGGCAGTGACATCCGGCGTCGTCCCGGCCGAGCGAGCGAAGCGAAGCGCGAGCCGGGACCCATGAACACGGACCGAGCAAGACTCGAAAGACCTGTGTTCATGGATTCCGGCACTCGCGCTGCGCGCTCGGCCGGAACGACACGTCTAGCGACAGGGCCGGGACAAACCCCAGCCATGACTTGAAAGTGAATCCGCATCATCTCTCCGGCCTGCCGAGTAGATGATCGGAGATGATGCGCAGCTGGATCTCGGAGGTGCCCTCGAAGATCTTGGTCAGCCGCGCGTCGCGCCAATAGCGCTCGACCGCGTGCAGCTTGGTGTAGCCGGCGCCGCCGTGGATCTGCAGCGCCTCGCTGGTGACGCGCTCGGCCATTTCACTGGCGAACAGCTTGACCATCGAGGCTTCTTTGTCGCAGCGCTGCTTCTGGTCGATCTGATCGCAGACGTAGTACATCAGTTGGCGCGCCGCCTCGATCTCGGTCGCCATCTGCCCGAGCTTGAATCGGATCGCCTGGAACTCGGCGATCGGCTGGCCGAATTGCACGCGCTGCTGCGCGTATTCGATGGCGTCCTCGAGCCCGCCGCGGGCGAGCCCGATCGCGCGCGCGGCGGTGTGGGCGCGCGCCTTCTCCAGCCCCTGCGCCACGGTGTAGAACGCGCGGCCCTCCTCGCCGACCAGGCATTCGCCGGAGACCCGGCAATTGTCGAACGCCAGCTCGAAGGTCTTCCAGCCGAAATAGCCGATCTTCGGAATCGGATTGCCCTGACACCCTTCCGGCAGCGCGCCGCGCGGCTTCTCGATCAGAAAGGTGCTCAAGCCGAGATGGCGGCGATGATTGTCGGGCGGCTCGGAGGTGCGCGCGATCAGCATGATATAATCCGCGCCGTCCGCGAACGTGCACCAATATTTGCTGCCGTTGATCACCCAGGAATCGCCGTCTTTTCTCGCGCGGCAGCTGATGTTGGCGATATCGGAGCCGGCGGCCGGCTCCGACATCGAGAACGCGCCGAGAAACTCGCCCTTGGCCATCCGGGTGAGATAGCGGCGCTTCTGCTCCTCGTTCATGGCGCGCGAGCCGATCAGGCCGTTGCCCCGCGCGATGATCGAGGCGACGCTCATCCAGGCGCGGGCCAGCTCCTCGGTGATCAGGCAATACTCGAATACGCCCAGTCCCAGCCCGCCGTATTCCTCCGGGATGACGATGCCGAAATATCCCATCTCGGCTAGCTGGTCGCGCAGACTCATGGGGATCTCGCCCTGCTCGGGGTCGAGTCTATTGGCGAGCGGCAGCACCTCGCGCATGGCGAATTCGCGCGCGGTCTCCTGGATCAGCCGCCGTTCCTCGGTCATGTAGCTCACGCGGCACTCCGCTTGTTGACGAGGTTGGTGCGCTTGAACTCGATCACGCGCTCGCCCTTCTGATTGAAGCCTTCGGTGTGCCAGGTGACGATGCCCATGTTGGTGTTGCTGGAGGACTCTCGGCGTTCGACGACGATCGAGCGCGCGGTCAGCGTGTCGCCGGGATACACCGGCGCGCCGAAGCTGAGCTCCTCGACGCCCAGGAACGCGCCGCCGCCTTCGCTGAGATCCTCGACCGTGAGTCCGAACACCGTGGTGAAAACCAGCATCGGATTGACGACGACGTCGGGGTGCCCGTGGGCCCGCGCGAACTCGGCGTTGGTGTAGAGCGGGTTGAAGTGCAGGGTCACCGTTGTGAAGAACGAATTGTCGCCGTGATTGATGGTGCGGCCCCAGTGGTGCGCGAAGCTGCGTCCGATCGCGAAGTCCTCGTAGCGATTCCCCTTCGGCTTGAGTACCGCGCGGCTTACGAACTCCGGCATCTTGATCGGCCCGGGTCAGGCGGCCGTGCACAGGCGCGCGAGGTCGCGCAAGCTTGCGCTCTTGTCGACCGACGCGACCGCGGCGGCGAGCGCGTGCACGCGCGCCCCGAGCAAAGGTTCGGCGAGGCTCAGGAATTTCGCTTCGAGCCGGCGGCCTTGCTCACGCAGATCCTGCTCCGGAATGCCGGAATCATGCGCGGCTTTGAGCACGCGGCCGTCGGCGAGCGTGATCTTGAGCTCGGCCTGGGTGTGCGGCCAGCCGGGCTGGAAATCGACGCTGACTTTGTCGCGCAAGGTGACAAGCGCCGGATTCGTTGCAGTCTGCTCGCTGTAGGAGTCGAGCCGCGCCGTATCGATGCCGGCGAGCGCCATTGCGGTCGTGAGGCGGAGCGAGAACTTGGCCTCGAGCCCGGTCTTGGGCGCCAGGATATGGCAGACCTTGCTCGCGCCCGCGTCGACCTTGAGCGAAGCCTCGCGCACCGCGCTCGCGTCGAACGCATGCTCGCGGCGCAGTTTTCGCGCGCATTCGATCGGCGCATGGGTGAGATAGCACGCGGCATGATATTTGAAGAGATTGCCGCGCAAATGATAGCCGCCCGGCGGATCGGCGAGCGCGCGCTCGGGACGAAAATCCGCGCTCTGGGTCGCGGCGAACCCCTGCGCGCATTCCAGCGCATCGGTGCGGCTGGAAAAACCGCGCGCGGCAAGCAGGGCCGCGAGCAGTCCGTTCTGCGCGGCCTTGCCGGCATGGAGCGGCTTGCACATGGTGCCGAACATCGACTTCAGTCCCGCCGCCTGGGTAGCGGCGATGCCGAGCGCGGTCGCGGTCTTTTCCGCATCGAGCCCGAGCAGATGCGCGCAGGCCGCGGCGGCCCCGAAGCTGCCGATCGTCCCCGTGGCATGGAAGCCGCGAGCGTAATGGTCCGGCAGCACCAGGGCGCCGATCCGGCATTCGGTCTCGTAGCCGGCCACGAAAGCGGCGAGGAAATCGGCGCCCGTCGCGCCGGAATCCTCGGCGAGCGCCAAGAGCGCCGGCACGATCGGGACGGTCGGGTGGCCGCCCATGGCCATGTTGACGTCGTCGTAGTCGAGCGCATGGGAAGCGGCGCCGTTCACCAGCGCCGCCAGCGGGGCCGAGGTTTTCGCCTCGCGGCCGATCAGGCTCGCGGCCGGCCTGCCGCCGTCCTCGATCGCCAGGTCGGTCAGGATGCGGGAAAGCTCCTCGCGCGAACCGGCGAGCGTCACCGCGAGCCAATCGAGCAGGCATTGGCGCGCCAGTGTGCGGATATCTTCCGGCAGGTCCTGGTAACGGATCGAGCTTGCCCGCTCGGCAAGCTCGGCGGTGACCGGCGCATCGCGGACGATGGACCGAACGGGCGAGGCGGCTCGCATGATTTCCTCCCGTTTTCTGTAAGCTTGCATGCGGGTTCTGCCGCCGTCCAGTCCCCGGGATTCGGGAGGCGAGGGGACAATGGCGGCAACGCGATTGCTGGATTGGATGCTAAACGTGTTGGATCGTAAAGAGGTGGCGCATCGGCACAATGGGCTTTGGCCGATGGCGCCGCGCCGCTCGGGCTAAAACTCCTCCGGGCAGGGGTCCACGATCGCCCAGAGCTCGGTGCCGTTCTTCAGGTGCCTCATGTCCGCGGTGAGCCCGCCGTGCTGCTCGATCCAATCCTTCACGGTCTGCGGATAGATCGACATCAGCTCCGCGGTTCCGGCGTAGCTCGTCACACGGATGCCGGCGGTCCAGCGCTTGTCGAAATAGGCCTGGTGGAAGCCCATGCTGGCCTTGGGGGTTGCGCAAATGCGGTTGAGCGGCACGATGCCGAGCACGAGGCCGCAGGCGGAATTGCAGATGCCGTCGATGATCACCCGCTCGCCAGCATCGCGGAGGCGGGCGTATTTCGCCTTGTACTCCTCGACGTCGCCGCCGAAATCGCGCGTGATGCGGTAATCGGCGAGCGCCGGCACCGCCGAGGCAACCAGCAGAACGGCAGCCAAAGCACGCAATGTCCCACCCCGAACCGGACCCCTACCGGCACCCTAGCTCGCAAATGTAAATGGCTTCTTTTCAGCGGTGCCGGGACGCGATTGGGGCAAAACCGGGGCGGGGTTTGCTTCGTTGCTGCAGGCGGGGGGCGGCGCGGACGGCACGGAAGCAAAGCGCGATCCGGAGAAGAAAGGGGCTTTTGTGGGCATCGGGCCAACCGAGCAGCTATCCACGCGCTGCTGCATCGTGGGCGGCGGCCCCGCCGGGATGATGCTGGGCCTGCTGCTGGGGCGGGCCGGCATCGAAGTCGTCGTGCTGGAAAAGCATGGCGATTTCCTGCGCGATTTCCGCGGTGACACCATTCATCCCTCCACCCTCGAGCTCATGCACGAGCTCGGCCTGCTCGAGGCGTTGCTAAAACTTCCGCACCAGGAGGTCGCCCGCCTCAAGGCGTGGTTCGGCAACACCGAGCTCACGCTCGCCGACTTCACCCATCTGCCGACGCATTGCCGGTTCATTGCCTTGATGCCGCAATGGGATTTCCTCGATTTCCTGGCCCGGGAGGCGAGCCGGCACCCGGCGTTCCGTCTGCGGATGCAGACCGAGGCCACCGATGTGATCGAGCAAGCGGGTCGGATCGTCGGGGTTCGCACCAAGACCCCGGTAGGCGTGCTGGAGGTTCGCGCCGATCTCGTGATCGGCGCCGATGGCCGGCATTCCATCGTGAGGCAGGCCGCGGGCCTTGCGGTCGAGGAACTGGGGGCGCCGCTCGACGTGCTTTGGTTCCGGCTGCCGCGTTTTTCCGGCGACCCGGAAGACACCTCGATCCGGTTCGGATCGGGCCAGCTGCTGGTGCTGCTCAACCGCGGTGAATATTGGCAAGCCGGCTATGGCATCGCCAAAGGCTCTCGCGAAGAGATCCGCAAGGAGGGCTTGCCGGAATTGCGCCGGCACATCGCCGCCCTGGCTCCCTTCGCGCCGGATCGCATCGGGGAGCTCGATGATTGGGCGAAGATCAAGCTGCTCACGGTCCGGGTCGACCGGCTGCAGCGCTGGTACCGCCCCGGCCTGCTTTGCATCGGCGACGCCGCGCATGCGATGTCGCCGGTGGGCGGCGTCGGGATCAATCTGGCGATCCAGGACGCCGTCGCCGCCGCCAATCTCCTGACCGAGCCGCTGCGCACCCGGACCCTCACCGCGACGCATCTGCGGCGCGTGCAACGCCGACGCGAGCTGCCGACCCGGATAATCCAGCGGCTGCAGATTGTCGTCCAGAACCACGTCATCGCCAATGTGCTGGCCGGCCGCGGGACGCTCCGGCCTCCGCTGCTGCTGCGCGTGATCGGGCGTCTGCCCGGGTTTCGGCGCCTCACCGGCCGCCTGGTCGGGATCGGGATCCGGCCCGAGCACATCCGCACGCCGGCTCGACGGGCGTGAGCGAAAATGGCAGTCTCGACGGTCGCCGGACCGTCGTATGCCGCCAATAACAAGGCCGGGGATCGGGAGGGGACAAATGAGATTCGTTGGCTTGGTTGCGGCGACCCTTGCGCTCGCACTTACCGCCGTAGCACGGCCCGCCGCGGCTGCCGACGTCATCTGTTACAATTGTCCGCCGCAATGGGCGGACTGGGCCTCGATGCTGAAAGCGATCAAGACCGACCTCGGCCTCGACATTCCCTACGACAACAAGAACTCGGGCCAGGCGCTCTCGCAGCTGTTGGCCGAGAAGAACAACCCGATCGCGGACATCGCCTATTTCGGCGTGACGTTCGGCATCAAGGGCAAGGACGAGGGCGTCCTGCAGCCCTACAAGCCGAAAGGCTGGGGCGACATTCCGGCAGGTCTCAAGGACCCCGAGGGCTATTGGCACACCATCCACTCGGGAACGCTGGGGCTGTTCATCAACAAGGACGCGCTCGGCGGAAAATCGGTGCCGGCCTGCTGGCTCGATCTGTTGAAGCCGGATTACCGCGGCATGGTCGGGTATCTCGATCCGTCCTCGGCGGCCGTCGGCTACGTCGGGGCGGTCGCCGTCAACCTCGCGCTCGGCGGTCCGAGGAACGATTTCGGCGCCGCGATCGGCTTCTTCCGCGAGCTCGGCAAGAACGACGCGATCGTGCCGAAGCAGACCTCCTATGCGCGCGTGGTTTCGGGCGAGATCCCGATCCTGTTCGACTACGATTTCAACGCCTACCGGGCCAAATATACCGAGAAGGGCAATTTCGAGTTCGTGCTGCCGTGCGAAGGCTCGGTGGTGTTTCCCTACGTGATCGGGCTGGTCAAAGGCGCGCCCCACAAGCAGCCGGCGGAAAAGGTGCTCGACTACATTCTCTCCGACAAGGGCCAGGCGATCTGGACCAACGCCTATCTGCGCCCGGCGCGGCCGATCCCGCTGCCTCCCGCCGTCAAGGCGCGGTTCCTGCCGGACAGCGACTACGCGCGGGCAAAGACCGTCGACTGGGGCGAGATGGCAACCTACGAGAAGGCATTCGCCGACCGCTATCTCGCCGAAGTGCGGTGATGTCGCTCGCCGCTCGGTTTCGGCTGCGTGCTTCGAACGCTACCGGCTCAGGCGCGGCTTTTGCCCGGCTCTGCCTGCTGCCGCTGGCAATCGTGGTTGCGGCATTCTTCGTGCTGCCGATGGTGCGCCTCGTCGGGGTGGGCGCCGGCGGGCCGAAAGGACTGGCCGCGTATGCAGCGATCCTGATCGAGCCGCGCTACCGCGCGACGCTCATCAACACGGTGGTTCTGGCGGCGGTCACCACGATCGCCAGTCTCCTCATCGCCACGATCGCCGGCCTATTCTTGCAAAGGAATCGATTTCCCGGCCACGCGTTTCTCGTCGCGATGCTGACGTTTCCGCTGGCTTTCCCGGGCGTCGTCGTCGGTTTCATGGTGATCCTGCTCGCGGGCCGCCAGGGGCTGATCGGCGACGTCTCGTTGCGGCTCACCGGCAGCAAGCTGGTGTTCGCCTATTCGCTCGGCGGCCTGTTCCTCGGCTATCTGTATTTCTCGATCCCGCGGGTGATCCTCACCATCATGGCCGCGGTCGAGAAACTCGATCCGCGGCTCGAGGAAGCCGCGCGCTCGCTCGGCGCCGGTCCCTGGGCGGTGCATCGCGACGTGATCCTGCCGGCGCTGGTGCCGGCCTTCGTCGCCTCGGGAGCGATCGCGTTCGCGACCGCGATGGGCGCGTTCGGCACCGCCTTCACGCTCGCGACCAACGTCGACGTGCTGCCGATGCTGATCTACACCGAGTTCACGCTTGCCGCGGACCTCGCCATGGCGGCGGCACTCTCGGTCGGGCTCGGGCTCGTCGCCTGGGCGATTTTGGCGCTCGCGCGCTCGTTCGCCGGCGCCACCGTCGCCGCGGCCGGGTGAGGCATGTTGCGCCGCTTGGTTTTCGCCGGGCAGCTTCTCTTCACGCTGCTGGTCGCGGCGTTCCTGATCGTGCCGGCCGCGCTGTCGATGCTGGCCGGCGTCACCGTGAATTATTTCCGCGGCATTCGCTCCGGCGTGACGCTGGAATGGATGGTTCAGGTCTGGGAGCTCTATGCCGACACGATTTTTCGCTCCTTCGAGGTCGCATTCGCGACGCTCGTCCTCACGCTCATCGTCGGCGTGCCGGCGGCCTATGCGCTCCACGTGCGAGGAGGGCGCCTGTCCCGCCTGATCGAAGAGATCATCACACTGCCGCTCGCGGTGCCCGGCTTGGCGATCGCGCTCGCGTTGCTCCTGACTTATGGCGGCTTCGGCGCGTTCCGCGGCTCGTGGCTGTTCATCGTCGCCGGCCACGTGGTGTTCACGCTCCCGTTCATGGTGCGCGCGGTCATGGCGGTGTTCGCCGCGATCGACGTAAAGATCCTCGACGAGAGCGCGGCCTCGCTCGGCGCCTCGCCATGGCGGCGCTTCCGCGACGTCATCGCGCCCAACGCCAAGCCCGGCATCCTCGCCGGTTCGCTCATGGTGGTGACGCTTTCGCTCGGCGAGTTCAACCTCACCTGGATGCTGCACACGCCGCTGACCAAGACGCTGCCGGTCGGCCTTGCCGACAGCTACGCTTCGATGCGGCTCGAGATCGCCTCGGCCTATACGCTGATCTTCTTCATCATGATCATCCCGCTGCTCGTCGCCATGCAGATGCTCGGTCGCGAGAAACGGAGCGCCGCATGAGCGCGGGCGTCGCGGTGCGGCTCGAAGCCTGCGCGAAGACGTTTTCCGACGGCACCCGCGCGCTCGAGCCGGTCACGCTCGAGATCGCGCGCGGCGAGACCTTGGTTTTTCTCGGCCCGTCCGGCTGCGGCAAGACGACGACGCTGCGCATCATCGCCGGATTGGAGGCGCCCGATGCGGGCGGGCGCGTGCGCTTCGACGGCGAGGACGTGACGAACATTCCGATCGAGCGGCGCAACGTCGGCATGGTGTTCCAGTCCTATGCGCTGTTTCCCAACATGAATGTCGCCGAGAACATCGGCTATGGCCTGAAAATCCGCGGCGTCGGCAGGACGGAGCGCAGCGCGCGGATCCAGGAACTCGTCGCGCTTACCGGCATCGCCGGACTGGAACGGCGGAAGATCGATCAGCTCTCGGGCGGGCAGCGTCAGCGCGTGGCTTTGGCGCGCGCGGTCGCGCCGCGGCCGCGGGTCCTGCTGCTCGACGAGCCGCTGACCGCGCTCGATGCGTCGCTGCGCGAGCGGCTGCGCGGCGAGCTCGACCGCCTGCTGCGCTCGCTCGGCATCACCGCGGTTTATGTCACGCACGATCAGGCCGAAGCCATGGTGCTCGGCGATCGCATCGTCGTGATGCGGCACGGCGCGATCGCGCAGATCGGCACGCCGCGGGAAATCTATTTCGAGCCGGTGAGCCGCTTCGTCGCCGAATTCGTTGGCGCCGCCAATATCGTCGAGGGGACGGCGTCGGACGGCGCGGTCGCGCTGCCGGGCGGCCGCATCCCAGTCCAGCTCGGCGTGGCCGGCAAGATTACGCTCATGCTGCGGCCGGAAACGATTGCGGTCGTGGTGCCGGATGCAGCCGAGCTCCACGGCCGCGTCGAGACCGTAACGTTCGTGGGCGATCGCCAGCGCATCGTAATCGCCGGCGCGGCGGCGCGGCCGCTGCTCGTCGATGCACCCAACACGATTGCCGCCGCGCCGGGCGAGCGCGTCGGCCTGCGTATCGACCCGACGCGGATCCGTATGTTGCCGGAGAAGAACACGGAATGAGGCAGGCTCGGAGCTTGGACTCCCTCTCCCCGTTGGGGAGAGGATTGGGGTGAGGGGGATCGGATGAGGATTTGTTTGGAGAGCTCGTCACTCCCTCACCCGGCTCGCTACGCGAGCCGACCTCTCCCCAACGGGGAGAAGTGGAGTTTGCGGCTCGCTCTCGCGCCAACCAAACAAGCCGCAAGCTCATGACGGCGCCGATGCTGATCGCGCAGATCTCGGATCTGCACATCAAGCGGCCCGGCGAGCGCGCCTACGAAATGGTGGATACGGCGGCGGCGCTCGAGCGCTGCATCGCGCACCTCAACGCCTTTCGGCCGCGGCCGGCCTTCGTGGCGATCACCGGCGATCTCGTCGATCGCGGACTCGAGGAGGAATACGCGCACCTGCGGCGGCTGCTGAAAGCGCTCGAATTGCCGGTTGCGGCCATTCCGGGAAACCACGACGAGCGCCGGCATTTCCGTCGAGCGTTTTCGGATCAGTCGTTTGCGCAAGGATCGGGGCCGGCCAATCTGCGCGTCGAGGTGAGCGGGCTCGGGCTGTTGCTGTTGGATTCCTCCGTGCCGGGCAAGGATCATGGCGAGCTCGATCCCGAGACGCTGCAATGGCTCGATTCCGAGCTCGCCGCCGCTCCCGAGCGGCCGGTCCTCGTGTTTCTGCATCACCCGCCGTTCGAGACGGGCATTGCCCACATGGACCGCCAGAATCTTCGCAATGCGCCGCAACTTGCCGCCGTCGTCGAGCGCCATTCCCAGGTCCGGCTGATTGCGGCCGGTCACGTGCATCGCGCCGTCACAACATCGTTCGCCGGCGTTGCGGCGAGCATCTGTCCGGCGCCCAATCACGCGGTCGATCTCGATCTCGGCAATGAACGCGTGCCGTCGCTGCGGATCGAGCCGCCGGCGTTTCATTTGCATGCCTGGTTCGCGGGCGATGGGGCGGGCAGGCTCGTCACGCATTTCGTGCCCATCGGCGAATTTCCCGGCCCGTACCCGTTCTTCGACGCCAATGGCGAATTGTTGTGATTCTCGCGCCGTCACCCTGAGGCTTAAGCCTGCCGGGTAAGCTACGCCGGTGGTCGGGCGCTTCACGGCGACCTACAAAGGCCAATAGAGAGCAGTGGCGAATACATCGGCCGACACCATCCGCTCCGCGACCTCCGGGTCCTCTCTAATTTCCTCATGGAACCACCATCGAGATTCGAACCAAATGGCCTCCGCGTTCCGGGCTTCTATTTCGGATATGGCGGCGCGCTGGGCTTCGGTCAGGTTTTCCATGGGACCTGCGAGAGGTGAGGTCCGGATTGTGACGGCGCCGAGCCGATCGGAATGTGAACCATCTCACACAACGGCCAGAACCTCCGACAGCAAAAATCACCCGGCGGCTTTCCTGTTTCCACCGATCGCGCCTTGCTGTTGGAGAGCGTCGATCTCGCGTTGCGCATACCCGATCGCGCGCAGCACCTCGGCCGTATGCGCGCCGACGCTGGGCAGCGGCTGGCGCGGCGGCAAGCGCTCGCCGTCGAACGTGAGCGGCAGTAGCGGCACTTTGGTCTCCTCGCCGGTCTCAGTGATCAGCGCCGCGAGCCCGCCGCTGCCCTTGAGGTGCGGGTCGTCGAACAATTGCTCCGGCTTGACGATCGGCGCATAGGGCAGCGCATTCGCCTCGAACAAATCCTGCAGCTCGCGCACGGTATATTTGCGAAAAATCTCCTGCAGCCGCGGAATGAGCCACGCGCGCGCCAGGACGCGCTGATTGTTGGCGGCGACGCGCGGATCGTCGGCGAGCTCGGGCAGCCCGAATGTTTTGCAAAAAATCTTCCACTGCGTGTCGCTCACCACGCCGAGAAAGATTTGCTCGCCGTCCTTGTCCTCGAACACGTCGTAGATGCCCCACGCCGAGATGCGCGAGGGCATCGGCTGCGGCGCCTCGCCGGTCACCGCGTACTGCTGCATGTGCTGGCCGGACAGCAGCACGCAGTTCTCGAACAGCGCCGCCTGCACTTCCTGGCCACGCCCCGTCGTCTCGCGCGTGCGCAGCGCCGCGAGCACGCCGATCGCGCCGAACATGCCGCCCATGATGTCGTTGACCGAGGTTCCCGCCCGCAGCGGCCGGCCGATCGGCCCGGTCATATAGGCGAGCCCCGCCATCATCTGCACCACTTCGTCAAGCGCGGTGCGATGCTCGTACGGGCCGGGCAGAAATCCCTTGTGGGCCACATAAACGAGGCGCGGGTGCTTCGCGGCGAGAGTTGCATAGTCGAGGCCGTATTTCGCCATCGTGCCTGGCTTGAAATTCTCGATCAGCACGTCGGCCGACGCGATCAGGCGCTCGACGGCGGCGAGGCCCTTCGGGTCGGCGAGATCGACCGCGATGCTCTTCTTGTTGCGATTGAACATGCGAAAGAATCCGGCGCCGGTCCCGATCAGCCGCCGCGTATTGTCGCCGGCGATGGGCTCGACCTTGATCACCTCGGCGCCGAGATCGCCGAGGATCATGCCGCAGGCCGGGCCCATCACCATGTGGGAGAACTCGACGACCCGCACGCCGCCGAGCGGCAATATATGACTCGTCATCTACTAGGCCGCCTGGCGGAAACCTTTGGGCAGGCCGGCGCGCGCGATGCTGCCGTAGAGCGGTCGTCCCGGCAGCGCCTGTTCGAGAATCTTTCGCGTCTCGATCAGCTTGGCGAGATCGATGCCGGTCCGCAGCCCCATGCTTTCCAGCATGAACACCAGATCCTCGGTCGAGACGTTGCCGGTCGCACCGGGCGCGAACGGGCAGCCGCCGAGGCCCCCCAAGGTCGCATCGAACGAGCGGATGCCGGTTTCGAGCGCCGCCATGGCATTGGCAAGCCCGAGCCCACGCGTGTCATGGAAATGCCCGCTCGTGAGCTTGTCGCCGGCGACGGCGCGCACGCGCTCGAACAGCCGGCGCACCTGCGCCGGATTGGCATAGCCGACGGTATCGGCAAGCGCCAGAGAATCGATGCCGGCCCGCAGGCACGCCTCCGCGATGCGCAGGACGTCGTCCTCCTGGACCGCGCCCGCCATCGTGCAACCGAACGCGGTCGAGAGCGCTGCTTCGATCTCGATCGCGGCGCCGCTCTCATCGCGCGCCTTGCAGATCTTTGCGAGCTCCTCGACCATCTGCATCGGGGTCTTGCGCACGTTCGACAGGCTGTGCTCGGGACTGACCGAGATCGGTACGCCGATCTTGTGGGTCCCGGCCCGGATGGCATCGAGCGCGCCGCGCAGGTTCGGGGCGAGCGTGGCAATCCGCAGGTTCGGCAGCGTGCGCGCGAACGCCACCACTTCGGCGGTATCGGCCATTTGCGGCAGCAGCTTCGGCGGCACGAACGAGCCGACCTCGATCTCGCGCACGCCGGCAGCGTGCTCGGCCGCGATCCACCGGCACTTGTCCGCGGTCGGCATCACCACGTCGAGGTTCTGCAGCCCGTCGCGCGGGCCGACCTCGACGATTTCGATATCGATCTTGCTCATCGCCTGCTCCAGAGGGCAATTCCCTAGGCGCGCCCGGCGGCGCTCCGGCTTTACGTTGCCATGCCCGCCGTGCCAGCATACCCCTGTTGCAAAGATAACGATTGAGGAAGCCCATGGAAATGTCCTATCCGGCAAGGATGCCGGCGTGGATCGGTCGTTCCGAGCCGGCCTCCTGCCCGCCGCGGCGCCCACGCGCACAATGATGCCTTTCGGCAACCGGTCTGAACGATGTCCGTGAACGGCGTAAACTATCTTGCCGGAATCCGGGTTCTCGATTTCACGCAGTTCGAGGCCGGCCCGGCATGCACCGAGGCGCTGGCTTGGCTCGGCGCCGAGGTGGTCAAGGTCGAGAATCCGAATCTCGGTGATCCGGGTCGCAAATCCTTCCGCGGCGCCCCTGGGCAGGATTCCTGGTATTTTCTACTGTTCAACGCCAACAAGAAATCCGTCACGGCCAACCTCAAATCGGAACGCGGATTGGCTCTCGTCAAGGACCTGCTGCGAAACGCCGATGTCTGTGTCGAGAATTTCGCGCCCGGCGCCATCGAGCGGCTCGGACTGTCCTACGAGGAGGTGAAGAAGCTCAATCCCGGTATCATCTACGCGCAGGTCAAGGGCTTCGGCACCGGCAGTCCGTACGAGAAGAGCCTCGCCTTCGACATGATCGCGCAGGCAACCGGCGGGGTCATGAGCATCACCGGCGAGCGCGACGGGCCGCCGGCAAAGCCGGGCACCACGCTCGGCGATACCGGTACCGGCATGCTGCTCGCGGTGAGCATCCTCGGCGCGCTCTATCGCCGCAAAGGCAGCGGGCAGGGCGAGCGCATCGAGATCGCGATGCAGGACGCGATGCTGCAGTACATCCGCGTGGCGCTTGCCGCGCAGGCGACGACCGGCGTGCCGGCCCAGCGCAACGGCGCCAAGATCCTGTCCGGCGTCAACGTGCCGAGCGGCATCTACCCGTGCCGGCCGGGTGGGCCGAACGACTATTGCTACGTCTATACCAGTCGCGCCAATCCCGCGCATTGGCACTCGTTGCTCAAGACGATCGGGCGCGCCGATCTCATCGGCGATCCGCATTTCGAGAGCATCGAGTCGCGCGCCGAGCGGGAGCCCGAGGTCGACGCCATGATCGCGGCCTGGACCAGCCAGCGCGACAAGCGTGAGGCGATGCGCATTCTCGGCGCCGCCGGCGTGCCGGCGGGGGCCGTGTTCGATACGATGGAGCTGCAGCACGAGAAGAGCTTCGAGGACCGCGGCATCATGCAGGTGATGGAGCATCCGGCCTGCGGGCCGTTCAAGATGCCGACCTGGCCGGTGCGGTTCACCGGCTCGACGGTTTCGGTGGCTCCGGCGCCGCTCTTGGGCGAGCATACCGAAGAAGTGCTCGAGAAATGGCTCGGCATGAGCACCGACCAGATCTGCGAGCTGCGCAAATGCGGCGCGTTGTGATGTTGATCAGTGTCACGCGTCATTCCGGAAGCCGCGCAGCGGCTATCCGGAACCCATGACCACCGCCGATGCGATAAGGACGTCTGGAGATCATGGGTTCCGGGCTCGCGCCTCCGGCGCGCCTCGGAACGACGAATAGGGAGGAAGCCATGGCGGAATTGACCGGTTCGGAAATTCTGGCGCGCTCGCTCAAGAACGAGGGCACCGACATCCTGTTTTTCCTGATGGGCGGCCCGATGCTGCTGGCGGAATCCTCCTGCATCAAGGAAGGCATCCGGCCGCTCGACGTGCGCCACGAGCAGTCCGCGGCCTTGATGGGCCAGGCCTACAGCCGGCTGCTGCAGAAGCCGAGCGTCTGCATGGCGGCGAGCGGCCCCGGCGTCATCAACCTGACCACGGGAATCGCCAACGCGCTGATCGATTGCGCACCGGTGGTGGCGATCGGCGGCTCGAGCCCGATCGGGCAGTTCGGCCGCCAGGTGTTTCAGGAGATCGACCAGCTCGCCATCATGAAGCCGTGCACCAAGTGGGCCGACCGGGTCTATAACCTCAAACGCATTCCCGAGCAGGTGAACAACGCGTTCCAGCGGGCGATGCTCGGCAAGCCCGGGCCGGTCTATCTCGATTTCCCCGGCGACATTCTCTACGCGAAGATTGCGGAAGAGCAGGTCGATTGGAGCCTGTCCGGGCGGCCGCTGCTCGACGCCCGCCCGCTCGGCGACGAGCGGCAGGTCGCGGCACTCGTCGACGCCATCCGCAAGGCGAAGCAGCCGATCATCCTTTCGGGCAGCGGCGTGATCTGGTCCCAAGCCTGGGCGGAGCTCACCGAGCTCGTCGATCAGAGCGGCATCCCGTTCTACACCACGCCTCAGGGCCGCGGCGTGCTGCCGGACGACCATCCGTATTCCTATCTGAGCATGCGCTCGACCGCGTTTCGCGAGGCCGACCTCATCGTCGTGGTCGGCACGCGCATGAATTACATCATCAGCCATGCGGCGCCGCCGCGCTTCAACGCCGCGGCGAAGATCGCCCGCATCGACATCGACGCCGACGAGATCGCGACCGCGCCCAGAAAGGTCGACATCGGCATCGTCGGCGACTGCAAGAGGGTGCTGCGCCAGGTTCTCTCGGCCGCCAACGGTCATCTCGACAAGGACCGCTTCGCCGCGTGGCGCAAAAAGCTCGCCGACGGCGAGGCGGCAAAGCGCATGGCGCCCGACGCCAATCAGCCGCGGGACGATATTCCGATCCATCCGTTGCGGCTATGCGACGAGATCAAGAATTTCATGAAGCGCGACGCCATCCTGGTGGTGGACGGCCAGGAGATCCTCAACTACGGCCGCCAGTCGATGCCGACCTATGTGCCGGGCCACCGGCTCAATTCCGGCCCCTTCGGCACGATGGGGGTCGGCCTGCCGTACGGGCTCGGCGCCAAGCTCGCCAAGCCCGACAAACAGGTCATCGTGTTGCACGGCGACGGCTCGTTCGGGCTCAACGCGCTCGAGCTCGACACCGCGGTCCGCCACAACATCCCGATCCTGGTCGTGATCAGCCTCAACGGCGGCTGGACCGCGGATCCCGCCGGCAACAAGCCGGGCCGCAACCTCGGCTACACGCGCTTCGACAAGCTGGCGGAGACACTCGGCTGCTACGGCGACTATGTCGAAGAGCCGGGAAAAATCCGGCCGGCGCTCGACCGCGCCCAGCGCGAGGTCGACCGCGGCAGCGTGGCGCTGGTCAACGTCAAGACCGACCACCGCGCTCGCGCCGGCACGCTGGCCTTCGCGCAATATTCGACGTGAGAGGCCCGTTCCCCGGACGCGGCGCATCGCGCAGCGATGCGTCGCAGATCCGGGGCCGAGATTTCTTCCGGGGGTCCAGGTTTCTAAAGTGGGTCCCGGTTCAGCAGCGCACCACACCGCAAACCATGGAGGAACCCGGGAACCCCAGAGTTCCGATGTGCTGCGCTGCGCCCGGGACACGAAGCGGAGTTTGACGCGCGTAGACTCAGTACCCGAACGGGCCGCCGTACCAGCCGCGCGAGTAAGGATTGGGATAGGACCAGCGCCCGTATCCGCCGTAGGGGCGGTTATAGCCCCACCAGGCGCCCGGCGGCGCATAGCGCGGCGCCCTGGGCCCGGCCTCGGCTTCCTCCACTTCGCGGCGGCCGGCCGGGTTCGACCCCGACACCACGATCGTGGTGTTGCCAACGCCCTCCTGCTGCACCAGCGCGAACAGCTTGGCGGCGTTCGACGGGTGCAGTCGGATGCAGCCGTGCGAGGCGGACCCGCCCAGGTGGCGGATCTCGTAGCTGCCGTGGATGGCGTAGCCGCGGCTGAAGAAGATCGAATAGGGCATTGGCGAATCGTAATATTCCTTGGAGAACCATTCCCGCTCCAGCCGCTGCGGATGATAGGTGCCGTTGGGCGTGCCGTAACCGGCGCGGCCGGTCGAGACGGCAAATTCGTAGCGAGGCTCGCCGTCGACCTCGACCGACATTTTCTGACTGCTCTTGTCGACGTTGATGACGACCGTGGCGCCGGCGCAGCCGAGGCTTGCTACCAGGCTGCCGAGGATCACCAATGCCGTGCGGAACGGACGCATGACGCATTTGTAGAGCATAGGCGCTTGAGAGGGTCGCGGAATTACCGGCTAGCGTTAACCTGCGGCCAGTGCGGGGATGGTTGCGGCACCCTGTCAATTCCCGAGCCTATGGCTGGTTCCATGCCGGAGCGCGGCCGTCGCGGCAAGCTGAACTTTGCCCCGCCATGGTTGGTTCTGTCATGGACGCCGCGCACGGAGGTCGCCATGCCGAACCCGCTTTCTCCCGATCTGCTCGAAAAGATGCATGCCTATTGGCGCGCCGCCAACTACCTGTCGGTCGGGCAAATCTATCTGCAGGACAATCCGCTGCTCGAAGTTCCCCTCGAGCGCCGCCACATCAAGCCGCGCCTGCTCGGCCATTGGGGCACCACGCCGGGTCTGAATTTCCTCTATGTGCATCTGAACCGGCTGATCAAGCAAAACGATCTGGATATGATCTACGTCATCGGCCCCGGCCATGGCGGGCCGGGGCTGGTCGCGAATACCTATCTCGAAGGCACTTATACCGAGATCTATCCGGCGATCGAGCGCAGCCGGAACGGGCTGCAGCGCCTGTTCCGGCAGTTCTCGTGGCCCTATGGCGTCCCCAGCCACGTGGCGCCGGAGACGCCCGGCTCGATTCACGAAGGCGGCGAGCTCGGCTATTCGTTGACGCACGCCTATGGCGCCGCCTTCGACAATCCGGATTTGATCGTCGCCTGCATCGTCGGCGACGGGGAAGCGGAAACCGGCGCCCTTGCAGCGAGCTGGCATTCGAACAAGTTTCTCAATCCGGCGCGGGACGGCGCGGTGCTGCCGATCCTGCACCTCAACGGCTTCAAGATCGCCAACCCGACGGTGCTCGCGCGCATTTCCCGGGAGGAGTTGACCGATCTTCTGCGCGGCTGCGGTTACGATCCGCTGTTCGTCGAGGGACATGAGCCGGCTGCGGTGCATCAGGCGCTCGCCGGCACGCTCGATCGCGTGCTCGCGAGCATCCGCGAGATCCAAAGCGAGGCACGCGGCGCGCGGGACCCGAACCGCCCGCGCTGGCCGATAGTGGTCTTTCGCACGCCGAAAGGCTGGACCGGGCCGAAATTCGTCGACGGCAAGCCGGTCGAGGGCACCTGGCGCGCGCACCAGGTGCCCATCTCCGACTTCGAGAAACCGGAGCACTTGGCCGCGCTCGAAGCCTGGATGAAGAGCTATCGGCCCTCGGAGCTGTTCGACGCCGACGGCAAGTTCCGCGAGGAGCTCGCGGCGCTGGCGCCGACGGGCCGCCGCCGCATGGGCGCCAATCCGCACGCCAACGGCGGCGAGCTACTGCAATCGCTGTCGCTGCCGCGCTTTCGCGATTACGCCGTCAAGCTGCCGGCGCCCGGCGCGGCCGAGGCGGAATCGACGCGCGTCCTGGGGCAATACTTGCGCGACGTGTTCAAGCTCAATGCGGACAAACGCAATTTCCGCCTGTTCGGTCCGGACGAGACCGCTTCCAACCGGCTCGATGCGGTCTATGCGGTCACCAAGAAGGCATGGATGGCGGCGATCGAAGCGGTCGACGTCGACCTCAGCCCGGACGGCCGCGTGCTCGAAGTGCTGAGCGAGCACCTGTGCCAGGGCTGGCTCGAGGGTTATCTGCTCACCGGGCGTCACGGCCTGTTCTCCTGCTACGAGGCGTTCATCCACATCGTCGATTCCATGGCCAATCAGCATGCCAAATGGCTGAAGACCACGCGCAGCATCCCGTGGCGAAAGCCCATCGCTTCGCTTAATTATCTGTTGACCTCGCACGTCTGGCGCCAGGACCATAACGGTTTCTCCCACCAGGATCCCGGCTTCATCGACCATCTCGCCAACAAGAAAGCCGAGATCGTGCGCATCTATCTTCCGCCCGATGCCAACTGCCTGCTGTCGGTGGCCGACCACTGCCTGCGCAGCCTCAACTACATCAATCTCATCATCGCAGGGAAACAGCGCGAATGGCAGTGGCTCGACATCGACGCGGCAACGCGCCATTGCGCGCTCGGAGCAGGTATGTGGGAGTGGGCGAGCAACGAGGCCGGCGATCCCGACGTGGTCATGGCCTGCGCCGGCGACGTCCCGACGCTCGAAACGCTCGCCGCCGTCACCCTGCTGCGCGACTACGTTCCTGACATCCGCATCCGCGTCGTCAACGTGGTCGACCTGATGGTGCTCGAGCCGCGCACCGAGCATCCGCACGGCATGGAAGACCGGGACTTCGACGAGCTGTTCACCCGCGACCGGCCGGTGATCTTCGCCTATCACGGCTATCCCACCATGATTCACAAGTTGACCTATCGCCGGAAGAACCACGACAACATCCACGTGCGCGGCTACAAGGAGGAGGGGACCACGACGACGCCGTTCGACATGGTGGTGCTCAACAATCTCGACCGTTATCAGCTCGCGCTCGATGCGATCCGGCGGATTCCGCGGCTTACAGGCCAAGTGGAAAAGGCGACGGACCGCTACTGGACGACGATGGAGCGCCACAAGCTTTACGTCAGCGAGCACGGCGAGGACATGCCGGAAGTGCGGAATTGGCGCTGGACGGCGTAGGGTCGAGTCAAGTGCAGCGCGACCCGCTATTGCAGCATTGGTGGGTTTCGCCACGCTCAAACCATTCTACGTTCTTGACCCGGCCAGCAATCCGTCCATCTATCATCCGCATGTCCTGGCTCGTCTTCGCCTTTTCCGGACCGGTGCTGTGGGCGGTCTCCATTCATTTGGATAAATATCTGGTCAGCCGCTATTTCGCGCAATCGAGCGTCGCGGTGCTGCTGGTGTTCACTGCGCTGGTGGGGTTGCTGCTGCTGCCGCCGATCTGGTACGTCCGGCCGGCGGTGATCGATCTGCCGCTCGGCGGCATGGCGCTGATTGCGCTCTCCGGGCTGCTCTACATGACGGCGATCTTCTTCTACCTGCGGGCGCTGCAGGCGGAGGAAGCCTCCGTGGTCGCGCCGTTCTTCCAGGCTGCGCCGCTGTTCGGTTACGTGCTGGCTTACTTCGTGCTGGGCGAGCGCCTGTCCGGCCTGCAGATGGCGGGCGGCGGGCTGATCGTGGCCGGCGGCGCGCTGCTCTCGGTCGGGCTCGGCGATCGCCGCGCCTTCAAGGCCCGTCTGGTTCTGCTCATGCTTGCCTGCGCCTTCGCGCTCGCCCTGACGGGTCTGATCTTCAAGATCTACGCGATACGCGATGAATTCTGGACCGCGACGTTTTGGGCGTTCGCCGGGCAGGCGCTGTTCGGCGCCTTTCTGCTGGCGATCAAGCGATACCGGCGTCAGTTCCTGGCGCTGCTGCGCGCCGATCCCGTCCCCGTTTTGGCGATCAGCGGTGCCAACGAGCTGATCAATCTGGCCGGCATCCTCGGCGCGCGCTATGCGCTGCTGTTTGCTCCGCTGAGCCTCGTCCAGGCGATCGGCAGCACGACCACGCTGTTCGTCTTCGCCATCGGGGCCGCGGTATCGGCGTGGCGCCCGGCGCTCGGCCGGGAAGACCTGTCGGCTGGGAATTTGGCGCAGAAGGCGGTCTCGGCGATCCTGATCGCGGCGGGCGCAATCCTGATCAATCAGTGATAAGCTCGGGCGGAGAATCATCGCCAAGGATTTGGGGGAGCGACATGTCTGAGGAACACAAAAGGTACTTGGCCGAGCTGATCGGCACCGCCGTCCTCGTGCTCGTCGGCTGCGGCGCGGCGGCGATCGGCACCCACGCCACCGGCGCGACCGCCGTCAACGTCATCGGCATCGCCTTTGCGTTCGGGCTCGCGGTGACCGGCATGGCCTACGCCATCGGTCCGGTCTCGGGCGCCCACATCAATCCGGCTGTGACCGTGGCGATGCTCGCGGCCGGCCGGATGTCGGTCCGGGACGCGATCGGCTACGTGGTCGCGCAGCTGATCGGCGGCATCGTCGGTGCCGGCCTGTTGGTGCTGGTGGTGAAGGGCAAGATCGGGGGCTACGACCTTGCCGCCTTGGGGCTCGGCCAGACCGGCTGGGGCGAGGGTTATCTCGGTCAATATGGACTCGGCGCCGCGATCCTCACCGAGTTTCTCGCCACCTTCATCTTCACCACGGTCATTCTCGGCGCCACCAACCCGACCGCGGATCTCGAGGTCGGCGGTTTGATCATCGGGCTCACTTTGTTCGCCTTGCACTTCCCGTTCATCAACGTGACGGGACTTTCGGTCAACCCGGCCCGCAGCCTCGGCCCCGCGGTTTTCGTCGCCGGCAAGGCGTTGGCGCAGGTCTGGCTGTTCCTGGTGATCCCGACCCTCGCCGGGGCCGCCGCGGGCTGGCTGTTCCGCAAGTCCGCGCTTTGACCGGCGGCCGGCTTGCGCGCGATCGCGAACCGAACGGCACCCGCCGCCGTTGCTCTCCGGGGGCGGTGAGCAGGATTTGCCATGGCGCGCGGCATTCTGGTGCTCAACGCCGGATCGTCGAGCATCAAGTTTGCGCTATATCCGGTGGCTCCGGCACCGGATGAGGACGCGGCCGCTTATCGCGGCGAAATCGAAGGAATTGGCCACGCGCTGCATTTGCTGGTACGCGACGCGCGGCGAAAGCCCCTGGCCGACGCGGCCGTGAGCGGGCCTGCAACGCATCACCAAGGACTTTCCGCCCTGCTGGGCTGGCTTTCCGCGCATTCCGACAACATCGACATCGCCGCCGCCGGCCACCGCGTGGTGCACGGCGGGCAAGACTATGCGCAACCGGTCCGCATCACGCCGGCCGTGCTGCGCGATCTCGAGCTTTTGGTTCCGCTCGCACCGCTGCATCAGCCGCATAATCTCGAAGCGGTCCGTGCGCTCGCCGAGCTTCACCCTGGCATCGCCCAAGTCGCCTGCTTCGATACCGCGTTTCACGCCGGCCAGCCGGCGGTTGCCGCGACCTTCGCGTTGCCCCGCGCGCTGACCGAGAAGGGCGTGAGGCGCTACGGCTTTCACGGCCTGTCCTACGAATACATCGCCTCGATCCTTCCGGCCCACCTCGGCCCCGCCGCGGACGGCAAAGTTGTCGTCGCGCATCTCGGCAACGGCGCCAGCATGTGCGCGATGCGCAACCGGTGCAGTCTCGCCACCACGATGGGAATGAGCGTTATCGACGGATTGGTGATGGGCCGTCGCTGCGGGGCGCTCGATCCGGGCGTGGTGCTGTATCTCATGGATTGCGAGCGGATGAGCTCGGCGGAAATCGCGCATCTGCTCTATGAGGAGTCCGGATTGCTCGGCGTGTCCGGGATCAGCGACGACATGCGCGACCTGCTTCAATCCGATGACCCGCGCGCGCGGGAGGCGGTCGCGCTGTTCGTCTATCGCATCGTTCGCGAGCTGGGCTCGCTCGCCGCCGCGCTCGGCGGGCTCGACGCGCTGGTTTTCACCGGCGGCATCGGCGAGCACTCACCCGAGATCCGCGCGCGGGTTTGCGAGCAGGCGGAATGGCTGGGCCTCGCGCTCGATGCTGCGGCCAATGCCGCCGGCGGTCCCTGCATCAGCCGCAACGACCACCGGGTGTCGATTTGGGCTTTTCCGACCGACGAGGAACTCGTGGTCACGCGGCATACCCGCGCGCTAACGTGATCAAAGCGCTGCCAGTTGCCTGCCGGCTCAGCTATTTCAAAGTTTCGGGGCCGCGTCGAGGACGGTCACCTCGTGACGCTTGGCCTGCGGGATCAGGCTCCCGGTCACGGTGAGGAACTCGAGATTGATTTCGGCCTTGTCCCCCGGATTGAGCAGCGCCGCTTTCGTCGACGAGCTGGCGATGCCCAGCAGATTGCCGTTCTCGTCGAAGGCTTTGCCGCCAACCTTGATTTTGCCGAGCGGCACGTCGGCGAGATTTTGCACGGTGCCTTTGATGTGGAGGTGACCCGCGGAGCACACGTACATCCCGGGTTCCATGCCCGGATGCAGACCGACGCTGTCGATCTCCACTTTTACCTTGTCGGTCAGCTCGGCGGCGCTGCCGGTCGTCGCGGCAGCTCCGAGGACCAGCGCGGCAATACTCCACGCGGCGACCATCGCTTTATGCATGACGCTCCCTCCCGCGGCCGCGCGAACCAGCCGCTTCTATTGCAACACGCGGTCCGCTCGCAGCAGGACCGACGGTGAAAGCTGCAGCCCGAGCTTTTCGGCCGTCTTGAGATTGATGACGAACTCAACCCGCTCCGGCAATTCGATCGGCAGCGACTCTACAGGAGTTCCGGTGAGAATGCGATGGGCCAGTCGGGCGGCTTGCCGGCCTTGGTCGTACTGATCGGGCCCGAACGAGGCCAGAGCCCCGAACTTCGGCCAGAACGCGTGCGGGTACATGGTCGGGATGCCATTCGAGGTCGCGACCTCGAGGCTCCGGCCAGGAATATTGAGGCTCGTCCCGGACTGCACGATCAGAATGCCGTCGGCGCCGCCTGGCTCGAGGTCGGCGAGCCCTGGCTCGATCTGCAACGGCTCGCCGATGGGATTCTCGATCACCTGCAGATCGAGGCGGCTCGCGGCCGCCTTGGCTACGCTTGCCGCTCCACGGTCGTCCAGCTCGCGCGGGTCGTAGGTCACCAACACACGCCGCAGCGATGGGATCATTTCCTTGAAGAGCTCCAGGCGCTTGGCGCTCAGCTCCGAGCGCAGATTGCTGATGCCGGTCACGTTCGTGCCCGGATGAGCCAAGCTCTTCGCCAAGCCGAGTTCGACGGGATCTCCGATGCTCACCGCAACGATCGGAATGCTCGCGGTCGCCCTGTGGCACGCGCGGGCGGCCGTGCTCGAGACGCAGTACAGGAGATCCGGTTTCTCCTGTGCGAGATCCTCGGCCAAACCTTGAGCCCGCACCGGATCACCGCCGGCGGCGCGAGCCATGAAGATGATGTTCTTACCCTCGCTATAGCCGAATTCCCTGAGCCCGTCGCGAAACCCCTCGGTTTCGGTGTGCCATGGCGACATCGCCGTCGTCAGGATCGCGATCTTCGCCGGCTTCGCGGTTTGCGAGGCGGGGCCGGTGATCCCACCCCACATCACCAGCAGGACGAGGAGGATCGGCCAGCCGCCGCGATGCACACTCCGATGGCGACGGGATATCCTCACGCTTGCTGCTCCGACTCGACCGAACGGCGGCTTGAGCGGGCAGCGGACGCTGCGTAAGCTGACCCGTCGAATACCCGATTCAGGCGCGCGCAACGCCGCTTCACCGGCCGACAAAAGCTTAGCATGGGCGGAACATGGGCTTCTACCGCAACCGGATCCTGCCGAGGCTGATCCATTGCGCGATGCGGCAGGACGACCTGAAGGCCTATCGCGGCCGCGTGGTTGTCGCCGCCGCTGGCCGGGTGCTCGAGGTCGGCATCGGCTCCGGGCTCAACCTGCCGTTCTACGGCGCGGCCGTGACCGAAGTGATCGGGCTCGATCCCTCGGCTCAGCTATTGGCGATGGCGCAAAGGGCGATCCGGCCGACACTTCCGGTCGATTTCATCGAAGGCACCGCGGAGGCGATCCCGCTCGAAAACGCGAGCGTCGATGCGGTGCTGACCACCTGGACCTTGTGCAGCATCCCCGATGCGGCGAGGGGCTTGCGCGAGATGCGGCGCGTGCTGAAAATCGGCGGCGTGCTGCTGTTCGCGGAGCACGGACGCGCCCCCGAGGCGGGCGTGCGATGGTGGCAGGATCGCCTGACCCCGATCTGGAAACGGATCGGCGGCGGATGTCACCTCAACCGCCCGATCGGCGATCTGATCGCATCGGCCGGCTTTCGCATCGAGCGGCTGGAGAACAGCTATGCGCGGGGTCCGAGGCCCTTGACCTATATGTACGAGGGCAGCGCACGCCCCGGATAATGCCAGCTGTCATGTCCTGAGGGTGTCGGCTGCGATGACCGCGCAGTGCGCCTTGTTTATTGCGCCTGCGAGCTATTGCTAACCGACGCGACCGCGAACGGCGAACGCATGCGCCTTGAGCGAGAAGCTGCCGTCCGGCCTGGAGCCGAGCAGGACACGGCGCAGGTGCACGCTCACCGCATCGCGGGCATCCGCGCGAAGCGATGCTACGAGCGCCGTCGTCGGCGTCGACGCACTGAGCACGGGCAGCCAGAAATCGGTGAAATCGGCGAACCGGAGAGTGACCGGAAGCTCTGCAGTCGCAATTTCTCTCAGCCCGCCCGAAGCCCAATGCTGCCGCAACTCGGCGAGCGTCGCGAACGGGCGTCCCGCCTTGCTGCGTGAGCTTCGGTAGAGCTCCGGAGCGACGGCCTCCACTGCTTGATGCACCGCGGTAATCATCGGCATGGCGTGCGCGAAGTCCCACTGGCACGCGGCGACGATGCCGCCGCGGCGGGTGACGCGGCAGATTTCGCGCAGCGCGCGTGCTCGATCGCGGATGTCCTGCAGCACGAGAAGAGAAAGACAGTGGTCGAACGCACCCTCGGCGAACGGCAGCGCCTCGACGTCCCCGGCGACGAAGATCGCCTGGTCCGCTTTGGTCTCCGCGAACACCAGATAATCCAAAGAGGGATCCAGCCCGACCATCCGGCACTCCGGAAATTCCGCAGCCATCGCGCGCAGCAGGCTTCCCGTTCCGCAACCCACGTCGAGAACTGCCGCTGGCGGTCCCGGGCAGGCGAATCGCAAGAAGGAGCGTGCAAGTTTGAGGCTCCAGCGCCCCATGTAGCCGTCGTAGCCCGCAGCGTTTCCATACGGCATCGGGAATATTCTTTTCGGCGCTGGCGAATTGCGTGCACGCTCCGGTCGCCTTGCGCGCGGCTATCAAACCTAGCAGGCGAGCGGAAAGCCCGCGTTGCGCCATTCCGGAAAGCCGTCCTGCATCCGACGCGCCTGGAAGCCGCGTTTTCGCAGCAACGCCACCGCTTCGAAAGCGAGAACGCAGTACGGCCCGCGACAATAGGCGACGATCTGTTGGGACGGATCGAGCTCGGACAGCCGCCGCTCGAGTTCGCGTAGCGGGATATTGACGGCGCCGGGCAGATGCCCCAGCGCGAACTCGTCGGCGGGGCGCACGTCGAGCACGGTCACGGCCCCGGCTCGCGATTGCTGCACCAGCTCGGCTCTCGACACGGGTTCCATGCTGTCGCGGTCGTGAAAATAGTTTCGGATCACGCGCTCGACCTCGGCATTGTTGCGTTCCGCCAAGCGGCGCAACGCAACCAGCAAATCGAGGACTGCATCGTCGGCGAGCTGGTAGAAGACGAATTTGCCCTCGCGCCTCGCGGAAACGATGCCCGCTCGTCGCATCTGCTGCAGATGCTGCGAGGTATTGGCGACGGAGAGCCCGGCCTTATCCGCCAACGCGTCGACGCTGCGTTCGCCCTGGGCGAGCAGCTCCAGCAGCTCGAGCCGGTGCGCGTGCGCAACCGCCTTGGCGACCGCCGCGAACTGGATCAACAGCGCCTCCTTCGGGCCCCGCATTGACATCGCTTCATGTCCACTGCAAATTATTCAATAGAATTATTGAATGGCATGGAAATCAAAAGCTTGTCAAGAGGAATGACCGAGCCCGATGCTGCCGTTTGAGATTCCCATTCGCCTTGCGGCCTTCGCCGGCGTTTTCGTGCTGATGGCCGCGTGGGAATTGCTTGCGCCCCGCCGGCCTCAGGCCACCGAGCGCCCGCTGCGGTGGTCGAGCAACTTGGGAATCGTGGTGCTCGACACCCTCCTGGTTCGCATTCTGGTGCCGACAACCGCGGTCGGAATTGCGCTTCTGGCCGAGCAACGCGGTTGGGGCGCGTTCCATTCGTTCGCGGCCCCGGACTGGCTGGCCATCCTCGCTTCGGTGATCGTCCTCGATCTTGCGATCTATCTCCAGCACGTGCTGTTTCATGCGGTGCCCGCGCTGTGGCGGCTGCATCGCATGCATCATGCCGACCTCGCGTTCGACGTGACCACCGGGGTCCGCTTCCACCCGATCGAGATCCTGCTCTCGATGCTGATCAAGCTCGCCGTCGTGGCGGCGCTCGGCGCGCCGGCGCTTGCCGTTCTGCTGTTCGAGGTGCTGCTGAACGCGACCTCGATGTTCAGCCACGGCAACGTGCGCCTTCCCGAACGGCTCGATCGCTTTCTGCGCTGGATCGTGGTCACGCCGGACATGCATCGCGTGCACCACTCGATGGACGTGCCCGAGACCAACAGCAATTTCGGTTTCAATCTGCCGTGGTGGGACCGCATGTTCGGCACCTACCGGGCGCAACCGATGGCCGGCCACGATGCGATGAGGATCGGCATCGCGCAGTTTCGTGAGCGATCCGAGCTGCGCCTCGACCGCATGCTGCTGCAGCCGTTCCGCGAGGGGGTGGGCGCTTATCCGCTCGGCCGTCGAGAGAAAGGCGAACCGTGATGCGCAGCACACTTCTGCGTCTGACGCTCGTTGTCGTTCTCGTCGCGACGGCAGTGTGGCTGGCGTTCAATCCCGACAAAATCGATGCCGCGATGCTGAACGCGTGGATGGAAGCGGCGGGTGTATGGGCGCCCGTTGCATACGTTGTGCTCTTTACGATTGCCACGGTTGCGTTCGTTCCGGGAGCGATCTTCGGGCTTGCCGGAGGTGCCCTGTTCGGGCCGCTCTGGGGCAGCATCTTGAACCTGCTCGGTGCTACGGCAGGCGCAACCATCGCCTTCCTGGTGGCGCGCTATGTCGCCGGCGACTGGGTCGAACGCAAGACTGGCCCACGCGTCAAACACCTCATCGAAGGCGTGGAGGCGGAGGGGTGGCGTTTCGTGGCCTTGGTCCGTCTCGTTCCGCTGTTCCCCTTCAATCTCTCGAATTACGCCCTGGGGCTGACCCGCATCCCGCTTCGTGATTATGTGCTCACGTCTCTGCTCTGCATGGTGCCAGGCGTAGTCGCCTACGCTTGGCTCGGCCATGCCGGGCGCGGCGCGCTGACCGGTGAGGCCGGCGCGATCCGCTATGCGCTGTTGGCGCTCGCTTTCCTTGCGGCTGTCGCTCTTCTGCCGCCGATCGTTCGTCGGATGCGCAGTCACTTCGGGTGGATCGAGCCGCGAGAATTGAAACGTCGGCTGGACGAGGGCGAAACCATGACGATCGTCGATGTGCGCACGCCCGAGGAGTTCACCGGCACGCTCGGTCACATCCCAGCTGCACTCAACATCCCGCTGCTGAAGCTCACAAGCTGGGCGGCCCAAACCGCGTCGATCAAGAAAGCACCCGTCGTCCTGGTTTGCCGAACCGACAAGCGCTCGGTGAAGGCCGCGCAGGTCCTGCGTGCGGCCGGCTTTGCGCAGGTTGGTGTGCTGCGCAGCGGGATGGAGCGGTGGAACGAAGAAGGTTTCCCGGTGCAAGGCCAAGCGCAGGAAGCAAGATCCAAAGTGGGTATGGTCTGACGATGCGGCAAATTTATCTCGATTACAACGCAAGCACCCCGATCGATCCTGCGGTCGGGACCGCAATGCGCAAGTATCTCGAGGAGCATTACGGCAATCCATCGAGTGGCCACTGGGCTGCAACTCCGGCGAAGGCTGCTTTGGAGGCGGCCCGCGGCCAGGTGGCGGCGGTGCTGGGCTGCCAAAACGATGAGGTTGTCTTCACGAGCGGTGGGAGCGAGGCCAACAATTTCGCGCTCAAGGGAGTCTTCTTCGCGTTGCGCGACAGGGGCGATCACATCGTCACTACGCGGATTGAGCACCCAGCGATCGTCGGTCCTTGCCACTTTCTTGAGCGCTTGGGCGCGCGTGTGACATACCTTTGTGTCGATGGGACAGGCCGAGTAGATCCCGACGATCTGCGAAGAGCGATCACGCCGCGAACTGTCCTCGTCAGCATCATGCATGCGAACAACGAGGTCGGGACCATCGAGCCGATCGAGGATTGCACCGCCATCGCCCGCGAGCACGGCGTGCTCACCCATACCGACGCGGCCCAGTCGGTCGGCAAGATTCCGGTCGAGGTGAATAAACTGGGTGTCGATCTCCTATCGATCGCCGGCCACAAGCTCTACGCGCCCAAGGGCATCGGAGCTCTGTTCGTGCGCCAGGGCGTTCCGATCGAGCCCCTGATACACGGGGCAGGTCATGAGGGCGGCCGCCGCGCCGGCACCGAGAGCGCGCTGCTGGCGGTCGGGCTGGGGGCTGCATGTGAGCTTGCCCGCGATCTTGCGCCGATGGAACGCGTTCGTTCCTTGCGCGATCGTTTCTGGCGAGCGCTAAAAATGCGGTTCGGGGATCGCGTCCTGCTCAACGGTCATCCCGACCATCGGTTACCGAACACCCTGAACGTTGCCTTCGTCGGCCACATCGGTTCGGAAATCCTTGCCCGGCTTGATGGGGTTGCAGCTTCCACGGGCTCCGCTTGTCATGCCGGACGTGTTGAATTGTCCCCGGTGCTCGAGGCGATGGGGATAGCGTCGGACATCGGGATCGGTGCGATCCGGTTCAGCCTCGGGCGCAATACGGCGCTCGCGGAGATCGAGCACGTAGTCGGCGAACTGGGAGGCCTCCTTGCAGGCGAACGCGCCCGCGGGATGGATCCACGTTGGGTCACGCCCTCGACATGAGCAGCTCTCCGCCGATCCTGTCGCATAAGCATTATGAGGCGCCCTCCACATTCGCGCCGGAAAATCTTCTGCGCGAAGCCCGTCGCAAAAAGGGCCTTGCCGAGCAGTGCGGGCCGGAACTTTGCGTCCTCGATCCGGACGGCGATATCGTCCGGCACCTGAAGCGGGAAAGTCGGGCACAGCTCGATCCCGCGTGGGCCTGCTATCACACCGAGCTTTATCGATTCAGTGAAGGCGGAATCGACTTCGGCGTTGTCGGCTGCGCCGTAGGCGCTTCCTTCGCCGTGCTGGTCGCCGAAGAGCTATTCGCTTCAGGCTGCCGTTTTCTCATCAGCGTCGCCTCGGCCGGGCAGCTCGCAAGGCCTCGGCCGCCGCCGTACTTCGTCCTCATCGACCGGGCGTTGCGAGACGAAGGAACGAGCTACCATTACCTGCCGCCCGCCGAGTTCAGCCACGGGGACGAAGAATTGCTGAACGCCATGTCGGGCGCATTCGTCGGTCTGCGGGTGCCCGTCGAGCGGGGTGCTACCTGGACGACCGACGCGCCATTCCGGGAGACCGCGGAGGCAATCGCCGCCATGCGGGAGAAGAACCTGCTCGCCGTCGAAATGGAGGCGGCCGCCCTCTATGCGCTTGCCAAGGCGCGAGGCAAGTCGGTTCTGTGTTTCGCCCACGTTACCAATCAGATGGGCCGCATCGACGGCGATTTCGAGAAGGGCGAAGCCGACGGCACCATCGATGCTCTGGCCCTGATCCGCGCCGCGGCAGCAGCCTGGATGCGCAACCCGGTTTGAGCACCCGAACCCGGAATGGCTTGCTCTGCATCAATTGCTGAAGCGTCGTCCGTCACAGCGCATAGGTCTGGTGCAGCGCCGGCATCTCGATCTGCGTGCCCGCGAGCTTCGTGGCGAATTGCTGCATGATGTTTTCCTCGCCATGGGTGAGGAAGGTGCGAGCGGCCCCGGTCTGCCGGTGCCAAGCCAGCAACTCGGCCTGATCGGCATGGGCGGAAAAGCCGTTGATGGTATGAACGCTGGCCCGGACCGGGATCTCCTCGCCGAACAGCTGCACTTGGTTCGCGCCGTCGATGATCTGCCGGGCGAGCGTGCCTTCGGCGGCGAAGCCGACGAAGACCACGCCGCATTCCGGCCGCCACAGATTGTGCCGCAGGTGATGGCGAACGCGACCGCCGGTCGCCATGCCGGAGCCGGCCATGATGATGGCGCCGCCCCGGATGTTGTTGAGCGCCATCGATTCCGCCCGTTCGCGGGTGAAATGCAGGCCTGGCAAGTGGAACGGGTCGTGCCCCTGGCGAAAGAGCTCGGCGACTTGCGGCTGCAAGCTTTGGGGGTAGCGCTCGAAGATCTCGGTCGCGGAGATCGCCATCGGGGAATCGAGAAAGACCTGGGTCGCCCGCATCAGCCGGCCGCTTTCGACGCCCCGGCTGAGCACGTAGAGCAGCTCCTGCGCGCGCTCCAGGCTGAAAGTGGGGATGATCACGTTGCCGCCGCGCCGGAACGTATCGGAGACGGCGGCATAGAGTTCTTCGATCGAGGGCCCGATCGGCTTGTGCAATCGATCCCCGTAGGTGGTTTCGATCACCACGACATCGGCACGCGGCGGAACGGCCGGCGGGAGCAGCAGCGGCCGCCCGGCGTTGCCGAGATCGCCGGAGAACAGCACGCGCTGCGCGCGGCCGGTTTCCTCGAGTTGGAGCAGAATGCTGGCCGAGCCGAGGATATGGCCCGCGTCGTAGAACGTGGCGGTGACCCCCGGTGCGAGCTCGATCGGCGCGCCGTAGTCGGCGGCGCGGCGGAAGTACTCGAGCGTGCCCAGCGCGTCGACGAGCGAGTAGAGCGGGGGGCCGGTCTCGGCGCCGGCATTGCCGCGCGCAGCCTTGAACGCCGCCGAGCGCGCCTCTTCCTCCTGCAGATGCGCCGCATCGAGCATCACCAGGCGGGCAAGCTCGCGTGTCGCCGCGGTGGCGACGATCTCGCCGCGGAACCCGCGCTTGCGGAGCAGCGGCAGGCGTCCGCAATGATCGAGATGCGCATGGGTCAGCAGCACCAAATCGACAGAGGCCGCGTCGAACCCGAACGGCTCGGCATTTTCCTGCGCCAGCGCGCGGCTGCCCTGAAACAGACCGCAATCGACCAGGATACGCTTGCCCGCGCATTCCACCAGATGACAGGAGCCGGTCACGTCCCGGTCGGCACCATGGAAGGAGAGCTTCATCGCAATCTCCTCACGTGCCCAGATCGAGCGGCTCGCCGCAGGCGCGGTGCCAATCGAGGATGCCGTCCCAGATTTCGCGCGCGCTTTCCGCGAACCAGAACAGCTCGCGATCTTCGGGGTCGATGGTGCCCTCGTCGACCAGGAAATCGAAGTCGACGGCGCGGCGCCAATAGCTTTCGCCGACCAGCACCACCGGCAGCGGCTTGATCTTTCGGGTCTGCACCAGGGTCAGCACTTCGAACAACTCGTCGAACGTGCCGTACCCGCCCGGGAAGGCGACGAGCGCTCGCGCGCGCAGCAGGAAGTGCAGCTTGCGCAGCGCGAAATAATGAAAGCGAAAGCACAGGTCCGGAGCGATGTAGGGATTGGGGTATTGCTCGTGCGGCAGACTGATATTGAGCCCGAGCGATTTCGCGCCGACGTCGAAGGCGCCGCGGTTGGCGGCTTCCATCATCCCGGGCCCACCGCCGGTCATGATCATCACCTTGGAGCGGTCGGCGGCTTGTTCGCAGGCCTCGCCAACCAGGCGCCCGAGCTCGCGCGCGACCTGGTAATAACGGCTCTTGACGAGGATGCGCTCGGCGATCGCGAGCCTGCGGCCGATTGCTTCCTGATCCGCGCCGGCGGCCTGCGCCGCGCGCAAGGCTTCCACGTTCCGTCGCGCCGCCCCCGGCTCGCAGATTCGCGTGCTGCCGAACACCACGATCGTATGACGGACACCGTGCTCGTCGAGCAGTGTTTCCGGTTTGAGGTATTCGAGCTGCAGGCGCAAGCCGCGGGCTTCATCGCGGCTGAGGAATTCCGGATCCGCCTCGGCCATCCGGTAGGCCGGACTTTCCAGAATCCTCTGCACCCGCTGCAGGGCCTCGGGATCCTCCTCGGGCGGCTTGGGCCGCTGCCATGGCAGCGGCTCCCGGCGCCGATGCGGGTGAGGAGGGCTCGGGATCCGGATGGGCCGGGAATTCCGCGTGTCGCTCATGGCTGGGGAACCTGCTATCATATCGCGCCATCTCACCTTTAGCACTTCGGCCGGCGCGAAGTGACCCACCGGGGCAGGGCGACCGCGACCGGCAGGCTTCCGGGTACCGTGAGACCCGAGGAATTCGCCGCTGGCTAGTTCCCAAGCGTGCTTGACCGAAATCAAGACGGGACATTCGAGCTGTCCGCCCGTTGACCTGGGTCAAGGCCCCGACCCGGTATGTCCGCTAAGCTACAGACAATGTGAGGAGAAAGACCGCAGATATCATGACGCGCCGGGTGGTTTCGGTCGGAACCGAGGCTTCGGTGCTCGAAGCGATCCGATTGATACTGCAGCACAAGATCAGCGGCCTGCCCGTCGTGGACGGCGAAGACTTGATCGTCGGCATCGTCACCGACGGCGATTTTCTGCGCCGCGCCGCGGCTGCTCGGATAACGCGCCCTGCAGGCTGCGCCCCGCGCGGGTGCGTACGTGCCCGCCGGCGCGATTGTGCCCGGAGCGCCCCGCAGCCCGGCTCCGGCCGAACCCCTGAGCCGGATATCTAAACAGGATATTAAGCATTTCCCGCACAATTAGACGGGTCAGAAACAAGCGGGCCGCGCACGGCGGCCGCGCCTGCGGCAGCGGATCCCATGCGTTTCAATCTCCCGTCCAATTTCGAGCCACGACTGAAGCTCTATGCCCTCGACGAGCCCGCGTGCGCGGGGCTGCGTCGGCTTTGGCCTTCGATCGCGCCGGCGCTGGCGCAGGGCATTGACGCCTTCATCGAGGCGGAAAAGCAGATGCCGTCGGTTGCGCCGACGTTCCAGACCCACGCCGAGCTGATCCGCAGGATCGAGCACGAGCATTTCTCCCTGCTGCTCACTGGGCAGTTCGACGAGCGCTACATCGAATCTTGCCGGTCGCTCAGCGAGCAGGAATACAAGATCGGGATTACGCCCCGCACCCGCATGATCGCCGGCAATATGGTGTTTCGCGCCGCCGTCGACGCTCTGGCACGGAGCGCGCGCTTGTCGCCGCGACGAGTCGCCGTCGGGGCCAAGCTCATCTCGCAGGCGATCGGTTTCGACATCGCCACCTCGATGACGCTGCATCAGGACGCCGCGATCAACGCGTCGGAGGCCCGGCGTCAGGTGCTGGATTCGGCGATCGCCGCCTTCGAGCTGACCATCAACGAAGTCGTCGCCGGCGTGAAGGAGGTCTCCCAGTCCTTGAGCGTCGGATCGGGCGCGATGCGCCGCGCCGCGGACGAAATCTCCGGCCGGATGAAGTCGGCCGCGCACGCCTCGATCACCACCACGGAAAGCGTGGAGACGACCGCGGCGGCCACCGAGGAGCTGTCGAAATCCATCGGCGAGATCGGCAACCAGAGCGCGGGCAGCCTCGATCTCGCGAACCATGCCGCGCGCGACGCGGAGATTTCGATGAAGACGCTGGGGCAGCTCGCCGACGCGGTCGGCCAGATCGGGTCGGTCGTAGATCTGATCTCGAAAATCGCCGGCCAGACCAATTTGCTGGCGCTCAACGCCACGATCGAGGCGGCGCGCGCCGGAGACGCCGGACGGGGCTTTGCCGTCGTCGCCTCCGAAGTCAAGGCCCTGGCCAACCAGACCGAGAAGGCGACCAACGAGATTTCCCGGCAAATCGCCGCGGTCCAGAACGCCACGAGTCAGTCGGTCGACCAGATCGGGGCGGTGTCCAAGGCGGTGACGCACATGGCTTCGGTCGCCTCCGCGATCGCCACTTCGGTGGTGCAGCAATCGGCTGCCGCCAACCAGATTTCGGAAGCGGTCCAGGCGGCCGCGAGCAACACCAAGCGCGCGACCGAGGACGTCCAGGCGGTGGAGCACTCGACCAGCGACAGTCTGGCCGTGGTGCGAGACATCTTCACGCTGACCGAGCGCCTGTCCTCGGCCGCCGTCGATCTCGAAGGCCGCGTCGGGGAGTTTTTCTCCCGCGTTCGCGCCGCGTAACCGCGGTCCCGAAATTCCGGGTCGTCGTTCCGGGCGCGGGCGCAAGGCCGCGAACCCGGAACCCATGAACACCGATCGATCCATTGGCCAGCTTGCGGTCGTGGATTCCGGGCGCGCGCCGGAGCCTGCCGCGGACCCGATCCGAAGCGCGCCCCCGAACGACAGCCCCCCCACCGAAATCCGATTGATCCAGCGCAAGGTTTTTGCGAGCCTTGCGGATAGGGTGGCTGGAACCTTACGGCGGCACCATGGCGGACCAGCCGTTTCCTTCTCTTGCGTTCCTGTGGCCGGCGCTCGCGGCGGCTTCGACCAGCGGCATGATGTCGGCCTTGGCGGGTCAGCTCGCCCAGCTCGGCGGAGCCGTGGCGAAGGCCGATGCGCCGACACCGAAATGGGCGACCGCAAACCGTGTCGCCCTCGAGCTGCCGTGCATGCGCGTGCGCGAGTTTTGCGCCGACGACCGCGCGGTGCCGACCCTCATCTGCGCGCCGTTCGCGCTGCATCGGGCAACGATCGCCGATTTTGCGCCGGGGCATAGCCTGGTGCGGTCCCTGCGCGGCGCCGGGTTGTCGCACATCTGCGTCACCGATTGGCTGAGCGCCGGCCCGGAGATGCGTTACTTGTCGATCGACAATTATCTTGCCGATCTCGACGTGGCGGCGGACGAGCTCGGAGGAAAAGTCGATCTCGTCGGGTTGTGCCAAGGCGGTTGGATGGCGCTGCTGTTTGCGGCGCGGTTTCCGGAAAAAGTGCGCAAGCTGGTGCTGGCGGGCGCTCCCGTCGATATTCGTGCCGGCGAATCGGCCCTGTCGCGGTTAACGACACAAGTACCGCTTGCCGTATTCGAGCAGCTCGTCGAGCTCGGCGAGGGACGGATTCTCGGCGACCGGGTGCTGGGGTTCTGGGGTCCGCGGGCGCTCGAAGGCGAATCGGTGCGGCAATTGCTGCAGGTGCCGCAGCGGCTCGGCCGGCAGGCGTTGCGCAAACTCGAAGCCGAATTTCAGGAATGGCATGCCGCGACGGTGGATTTGCCCGGCACCTATTATCTCGAAGTAGTGGAATGGCTGTACAAGCAGAACCGGCTCGCCGAGGGCAAGCTGGTCGCGCTCGGGCACCGCATCGACCTCGCGCGGGTGCGCGTTCCGCTGTTCCTGCTGGCCGCGCGCGATGATGATGTCGTGGCGCCCGAGCAGGTGTTCGCCACCGAGGCTCGCGTGGGTACTGCCGCGCGCGAGATCGAAACGGCGATTGCGCCGTGCCGGCATCTCGGACTGTTCATGGGGGCGCGGACGCTGCGAACCATTTGGCCGAAAATCGCCCGCTGGCTCACGGGAAAGCGCGCTACCCCGCGGCGCTGCTCCGGTTCCGCCGGTTCCGACGCAGGCGCGCCGCCGGGTTGAGGGCGCCGGCGATCGCGGCAGCCCGCGGCCAGCTGATTTCCGCAGGGCTGGATCCCGAGCAGTGTTTCCCATGATTGTGGAGGAAGAACGATGCCGCTCCGCGGGTACCGGACGAACCGTGTCGAGGCAGTCCTGGTGGCACTGGCGATGTGCTTGTTTGCCGGCGCCGTCAGGGCCGAGACCGACCGCGTGCAACGGGGCAGGGAGCTGGCCCGCGCGAATTGCGCGCGCTGCCATTCGATCGAGCGCAGCGGCGACAGCCCGCTCAAGTCCGCGCCGGCGTTTCGCACCCTGCACCAGCGCTATCCGGTCGAAAACCTCGAGGAGGCGCTGGCCGAGGGAATCGTGACCGGCCACACCGACATGCCGGAGTTCCGCATGGAACCCGATCAGATCGCGGACTTCATCGATTTCCTGAAGGCTCTCGAGGAATGATGGGGAGCCGATCGACGCCTCCCGGCCGCTTTGCCCGCCTACCGGAACGCCGCGATCAGGACCCGACGCTTGCCTGCTTGAGTGGGTCCTCGAGCGGCACGCTCATCTCGCTGCCGCGGCCGAAGTTGGCCGTCTTGCCGTCGACCGACTCCTGCTTGGCCTGCTGGCGGCCGAGCGCGACGATGGTCGGGATGTCGGTTTCGCCGAGCGGCGCCATCCGCGGCTTGCGCCTGAGCGCCGCTGCGATGAAGGGCGCGAGTTCCGCCTGTTTCCTTGCTGAGCGTTGGGCATGGCGCCGCTTGAAACCGGGCATGACGGATTTGGCGAACAGCTCCATGGATTCGCAGATATCCTCGTGCCGGTTCCTGCCGCCCTGCTGCACGAAAATCATCTGATCGACGCCCGCCTCCTCGAACCGGCGCAAATGCCGTTCGATCTCTTCGGGCGAGCCGATGGCGCCGGCTCCGCCTTTTGCAATCGGGAGCAGATCCCGGGCTTGCTCGTAGTTCGCCCAGATGTTGGTGCGCCCGGGCAGGTGCTCGCCGAAGATATAATGGTGGCCGAGCGCGTAGCCGAAGAAGCGGAACCCGTCGAGCCCGCGGCGTCGCGCCTCCTCGGCGTCCGCATGGCAGGAGAACCCGCCTACCATCGCGATGTTGGCGTTGACGCTGTGGCCGATCGGGACGCACGCCTCGGACTTGATGATGTCGTAATATTCGCCGACCCATTTGATGGCTTCGGCGGGATCGATGAACGCGAAGGTAAGCGCGCCGATGCCGTCGCGCGCGGCCTCGTGGATCGTCTCGCGGCGCGAGGCCGCGACCCAGATCGGCGGATGGGGTTTTTGCACCGGCTTGGGCACCACGTTGCGGCACGGCATCGAGAAATATTTGCCCTGGTAACCCGGATAGGGGTCCATCACCATCATGTTGGCGGCCTCGCGGGTCGCCTCGTGCCACATCGGCTGCTTGTCCTGGACCGAGATGCCGAAGCCGCCGAGCTCGGCGAGTGACGCGCTCTCTCCGGTGCCCCATTCGACGCGGCCCGCGGACACCAGATCGAGGGTGGCGATGCGCTCGGCGACGCGGGCCGGATGGTTGTAGGGCGGCGGCATCAGCACGATGCCGTGGCCGAGCCGGATGCGCTTGGTGCGCTGCGAGCAGGCGGCGAGAAAGACTTCCGGAGCCGAGGAATGCGCATATTCCTCGAGGAAATGATGCTCGACCTCCCAGGCGTAATCGATGCCAAGCTTGTCGGCGAGCTCGACCTGGTCGAGCGCGTCCTGGAACAATTTGAGCTCGGCCCCCTCGGCCCATGGCCGGGGCAGCTGATGCTCGTAAAAAATGCCGAATTGCATGGATGTCCTCGAGGTAAGTTTGTCGCCGATCTCCGGCGCGTTTCGATCAACAAGCGCTCTTCGCGCCGGCCGGCTTTGCGACTGGTTCCGAACCTGTCATGCCGCCGACTACGCGCGCACTCCGGAGAACGGCCAGCTGCCCAGGGCACCGGCGCTCATCTTTCCGGACATCTTGTCGCCATCGACGGCGCCGGTGAATTGCAGCGTCAGCGGCATCGGATTGGTGATCGATATCTTCCAGGACGCGTCATTGCCGTTCACGGTCCCCTCGAAAATGTCGGTGGTTCCGCCGTCGCCCGACTGCTTGCCGGTGAGCGTGCCGCCCTGCGCGGTCACCACCAGGGTCGCTCTGCGCTCGCCCATCGGCGTCTGCATGGTCAGATTCCAGGTGCCGTCCACGGCCATGACGCGATCCTCCTTGAACCGGGTGAAATCGTTCGAAAGCCCATTCGCGGCGCGCAGTCTAGTGGGCCGCGTCCCCCGCAACAAGCGGTCGCCGAAGGCGACCGTCCCCGCGAAAGCGGGGACCTCGATCGGCATGCCGCGCCAATTCCGGCCTTTCGCAGACCCGTCTCTCACCGCGTCTCATTTTTCCGTTTCGAACAAGCCGGCGACGAACTGCTTCTGCATCGCCGCGACGATGATCAGTGGCGGCAGCAAGGCGAGGATCACCGTCGCCATGACCAGGTGCCATTGCGGCTCGAAATCGGAAGCACGCGCCATGCGCTGGATGCCCATGATCACCGTGTAATAGGCGGTGTCCTTGGTGATGAGCAGGGGCCACAGATATTGGTTCCAGCCGTAGACGAAGGTGACCACGAACAGCGCCGCCATGTTGGTGCGCGACATCGGGATCAGGATCGACCACAGGAAGCGCAGGGGCCCGGCGCCGTCGACGCGAGCCGCCTCCATGAGCTCGTTGGGAATCGTCATGAACACCTGGCGGAACAGGAAGGTCGCGGTGGCGCTGGCGATCAGCGGCACGGTCAGCCCGGTATAGGAGTTCAGCAGGCCGAGACTGGCCGCGACCTCGTAGGTGGGCAGGATCCGCACTTCGACCGGCAGCATCAGGGTGGCGAAGATGATCCAGAACGCCAGCATGCGGAACGGAAAGCGAAAGAACACGACGGCGAAAGCGGAGAGGATGGACACCGCGATCTTGCCGAAGGTGATGACGAGCGCCACCACGATGCTGTTGACCAGCATCGGCCAGATCGGCGGCAGGCCGTAGTTGCGCAAGCCCTCGCTGAGCACCTGCCGGTAATTGTCGACCAGGCGATCTCCCGGCAGCAGCGGCAGCCCGGTCAGTGTCTGCGTCAAGGTATGGGTCGAAGCGACGAAAGCCATGTAGATCGGAAACGCCATCAGCGCGGCGCCCAAGATCAGGACCGCATGCGCCAGCAGATCGCGGGTCGTCTTGTTGGTCCACCCGACCGATATCGGCCGCGGCCCGACCGCGGCCCTCTCACTCGCGGCCGAGGGGGGCAATTGCCCAAGCGGCTCAAGCTCGATTTGCGCCACTGAAATCCTCGCTCAGTAATGAATCTTGCGCTCGATATAACGGAACTGCGCGATGGTGAGCGCGCCGACGATCAGCATCAGCACCACGGATTGCGCGGCGGACCCGCCGAGATCGAGGGCCTCGAACCCGTCGCGAAACACCTTGTAGACCAGCGTCGTCGTTGCGGTGCCGGGCCCGCCGGCGCTGGTCGCATGAATGACCGCGAACGTGTCGCACAAGGCGTAGACCAGGTTGACGACGGCGAGAAAGAAGGTGGTGGGCATCAACAGTGGAAATACGATTGCGCGAAACCGCGCGAAGGCGCCGGCGCCGTCGATCTCGGCGGCTTCGAGCAGCGACGGCGGGATCGTCTGCAGCCCGGCGAGAAAGAACAGGAAATTGTAGCTCACCTGCTTCCAGGCCGATGCGATGATGACCAGCAGCAGTGCCTGATTACCGTTGAGGAAATGATTCCAGACGATGCCGAGCGGCGCCAGCAGCCGCGGCAGCACGCCGATCGTCGGGTTGAACAGGAACCACCACAGCACGCCGGCGATTGCCGGGGCGATCGCGTAAGGCCAGACGATCAGCGCCTTGTAGACCGCCGAACCTCTGACCGCATGGTCGGCCACCACCGCCAGCGCCAGCGCCACGCTCATAGCGAGCGCGGTCGTCGCCAACGCGAACACGAACGTGACGCCGAGCGCGGATAGATAGCCCGGATCCGAGAGGATGCGGGCGAAATTGCCGAACCCGACGAAGCGTTCGGACAGCCCGAAGGCGTCCTGCTCGAACAGCGAACCCTGCAGCGACCGCAAGCTCGGCCAGACGAAGAATACGAAGGTGATCGCCAGCTGCGGGAGGAGCAGAGCGAGCGGGACGACGATGCCCGGGAAGGTGACGCGCTTGTCCTGCATGGGTCAGGTATCAGATATCAGTAGTCAGATATCAGAAACGGTCGCCGCCGTTCTGATTACTGACTACTGACTTCCGTCCCCTGCTACATGTTGGCCCGCTCGAACTGCCGCAGCAGCTCGTTGCCGCGGATAACCGCGCTGTCGAGCGCCTCCTTGGCGCTCTTCTTGCCCTGCAGCGCCGATTCCAGCTCTTCCTCGATCACGTTCCGGATCTGCACGAAGCTGCCGAGTCTGAGGCCCTTCGAGTTTTCGGTCGGCGGGTTGAGCGTCATCTGCTTGATCGAGACGTCGGTGCCCGGGTTCTTGTCGTAGTAGCCCTGCTGCCGGGACAGCTCATAGGCCGCCTGCGTAATCGGCAGGTAGCCGGTCTGCTGGTGCCACCACGCCTGCACCTCCGGTTTCGACAGATAGCTGAAGAATTTTGCCACGCCCTTGTAATCTTCGGGTTTTTGTCCCTTCAGCACCCACAGCGTGGCGCCGCCGATGATGGAATTCTGCGGCGCGCCTTTCACCTCGGGCCAATACGGCAGCATCGCGATTCCGACCTCGCTCTTCATATTGGTGACGATGCCGAGCCGTGCGGCGGAGGACGCAAAGTCCATCCCGCATTCACCCGAATAGAATTTCGGCTTTGCCGTATCACCGCGGCCGCCGTAGTCGAAGATCTTGGTTTTCTGCCATTCGACGAGCTGGCCGATGTGCTTGAGCTGCACCGGTCCGTTGATCTTGAGCTCGGCGCCGAGCCCGCCGAAACCGTTCGCCTGGGTGGCGATCGGCACATTGTGCCACGCCGAGAGGTTTTCGATCTGTGCCCAGGACGGCCATTCGCTGGTGAACCCGCAGGGCACGCCCGCCGCTTGCAGCTTTGCGGCGGCCGCTCCGACCTCCGGCCAGGTCTTGGGCGGCGCATTCGGATCGAGCCCCGCCTTCTTGAACAGGTCCTTGTTGTAATAGAGCACCGGGGTTGAGGAATTGAACGGGAAGGACAGCAGGTTGCCCTGGGTATCGGTGTAATAGCCGACCACCGCCGGCAGATAGCTCTTCGGATCGAACGGCTCGCCGGCATCCTTCATCAATTCATAGACCGGATAGACCGCGCCTCTCGCCGCCATCAGGGTCGCAGTGCCGACCTCGAACACTTGAATGATATGCGGCGGTTGCTTGGCGCGGAACGCCGCGATCGCGCTGGTCATCACCTCGGGGTAGGTCCCCTTGTAGACCGGGACGATCTTGAAGTCCTTTTGCGAGTTGTTGAAATCGGTAGCGAGCTTCTCGACTTTCTGGCCGAGCTCGCCCGCCATGGCGTGCCACCATTGCAGCTCGGTCTGCGCCGAGGCCGGTGCGGCGAAACCGATCGCGGCAAGCGCCGCAAGCCCTGCGAACGGCTTGTACATGTGAGGTCCTCCCCTTCGCTTGGTTCGTCGTGCCGGCCATCCTATACGAGGATTGGATGATGGGAGAAGGACGATCCTGGCCGCGTGGTTCGTGGGGTGGCCGTCATCCTGAGGTGCGAGGCGCAGGGGGTCCCCGCTGCGCATGTAGGCAGCGCAGACCCCCTGCGCCGAGCCTCGAAGGACGGCCGCCCACCTCACCATGACTCTCCGGATCTTCAGGGACCGGTGCAGACCGGACCTGAATCGGCGTGCTAGGCTGCATGCCGCGGCTCGGTCCGGAGGATGCGGGACCTCGGGATCGCCGATCGGAGGAAAAACGATGCCGGGCGTGAAGGAAATGCTGGCTGCCGCCAATGCGGTCGTCCCGCGGCTCGATTCCGGCCGGGTTCGCGAGATGGCGAAGCGGGACGACGTGGTCATCCTCGACGTTCGCGACGCGCCCGAGCTCGAGGCCAGCGGCAAGATCAAGGGCGCGGTCCATGTTCCCCGCGGCATGCTGGAGTTCCGGGCGGATCCCGAGAGCCCCTCGCGCCATCCCGCCTTGCAACCGGACCGCACGGTCCTGGTCTATTGCGGTTCCGGCGGACGCGCGGCGCTGAGCGGCAAGACCTTGAAGGAGCTCGGCTACACGTCCGTCTATAACGCCGGGGGGTTCAAGGAATTGGCGGAAGCCGGGCTGGAGACCGAGCGGGGAAGCTGAGGAGGCTTCGCGCCCACGGTCCGCAGCTTTGGGGTACGGGGAAGAGCCGCAAAACCCGGAAAAACTGCGCTAAATACCCGGTTAAATGCGGCACGCGGCCTAAATCGGGCTTAAAAGTTTAGGGCTCAGATCGGGATCGGTTCGCCTCATGCGGATGGTCCCGATGCTTGAAATCTGCAACACGGTTCACCGCCTGGCCCGTCGTTTTTTGCGGCAATGCCGCGGATCGGCGGTACCGACCTTTGCGATTGCAATGGTTCCCATGGTGGCGCTGGTCGGAGCTGCTGTCGATTATTCGCGCGCGAACAACATCCGGTCGCAAATGCAGGCCGCGCTCGACGCCGCCGTGCTGGCCGGCGCCCGAAACGACACCGCGAGTTGGATCCAAACCGCGCGGAACACCTTCAGTGCGGTGTTCCAGCCGAACGGCATCTCGAGCCCCACGCCGAGCTTCGTGTTGAACGGCGACGGCAGCTTCACCGGCACCGCGAACGCCATGGTTCCGACGGATTTCCTCGGCTCCTTCGGGATTTCCGCGGTCAACGTCAAGGCGACCACGACCGCCATGCTCGCGCCCACCTCGCCTCAGAGCGAATATTGCCTGCTGGCGCTCAACCTCACGGCCGCGCAAAGCATGAAAGTCGCCGGCAACGGCAACATCACCATCACGGCGCCGAGCTGCGTGATGCAGGTCAATTCCAATAGCGGCGATGCGGTGGATCTCAGCGGCAATGCCGACGTCAGCACGACGGACAATTGCTTCGTCGGGAGCCTGCGCACTGCCGACCACTCCAGCATCTCGCCGGCGCCGGACGCGGTGTGCAAGACCCTTCCCGATCCCTTCGCCAATTATCAGAAACCGACCGTCGGGCCCTGCACCTATGGCGGCGACAGCGGCCAGCCCAGCTACAGCCTCTCGGGAAACAAGACCGTGACCCTGTCGCCGGGGGTCTACTGCGGCGGCATGAACTTCTCCGGCAATGTCAACGTCACGTTCGACAGTTCGACGAACAACGGGCTGTTCATCATCAAGGATGGCGCCATCACCGAGAGCGGCGGCACGTTCACCGGCAACGGAGTGACGTTCTTGCTGACCGGCAGCAACGCCGGTGTTCAGATGAGCGGGCAAGCCAATTGGCATCTGATCGCGCCGGTTGCCGGGCCGATGGCGGGGTTCGTGATGTTTCTCGACCCCAACGGCCCCAGCGGCGCCGCCGCGGCGTCCAGCCAGTTGTCCGGGCAATCCGAGCTCTATTTCGAAGGCGTCGTGTACCTGCCGAAGCAGCTCGTGACCATTACGGGCACCGCGGAGGCGTTTGCTCCCTCGCCGTGGACCTCATTCATCGCCGATACGTTCCAGATCACCGGGAACGGCAGCGTCGTCATCCACAACGACACCTCGCTCACCAGCGTGCCGATCCCTGCCGGCCTCAAGATGCGGACGGGCGGCCGGCTGTGGCTGATGCAATAGCCGACCCTAACCACCTGAACTGCAAGCAGATTTTTCGTGCGGATGGGCCGCCTGTCCCGGCGCTTCGGTCACCATGGCGGAATTTTGGCAAAACTGTGACCTGGGTCACAGGTACCTCGGTAGCGCCCGTGCATACTGGCACCAGAGATAGAAGCCCGGCGATCCTCGAATCGGGCTCTGCCACCGGGGGCGTATCATGACTTCTTCGCTGATAGGCGCCGACAAAGGCACCCACGGCAAGATCGTGGGAACGGCGCTGGCTGCGGTACTGGTATTCGTCGCAGTGGGGTTCTGGGCGCATCTGACCGAGGACGCCAATTCCGGAAAACCCGTCGTGGTCAAGGCCTCGACCCCCACCGCCTACACCAGTCGCGACGGCGTGGCGGTTCGCTGAGAGAGTTCCCAAGTCCGCGTGATGAAGCTCGTGCTCTACGGCAGCTTTCCGGCCTCGGAAGCGGGCCGGATCGCCCGGCATTTGTCCTCGGACTGGGAGGTGGTGCCGGTCTTCAATGAGGCGCCGGTGCAAGCGAAGCGGGAGAGCCTCGCCGACGCCAAGGTCATGGTCACCAGCGTCTATCGCTCCCGCGATCCGCCGGCGCCGAACCTGCGGCTGTTGCAGTGCTCGAGCACGGGCACCGAGCGGATCGATCTCGAGCATCTGCCGCGCGGCTGCATCGTCTGCAACGTGCACGGCCACGAGATCGCCATTGCGGAATATGCGATCTGCGCGGTGCTCGATTGGGCGGTCGGCTATCGCTCGCTCGCCGGCTCGTTTCATGACGGTACCTGGACGCTTGCGGAGTGGGTCGACGGGCCCAATCACGGCGAGGCGTTCGCCAAGACGCTCGCCCTGCTCGGGTTCGGGCGCATCGGGCGCGAAATCGCGATCCGCGCCAAGGCGCTAGGCATGAACATTGCGGCGCTCTCGGCGTGGCGGAGCGCGCCGCCCGATCCAACGCTCGTCGATCGCGCCTATCGCGGCGGGGATTGGCGGGCTTTCGCCGAAGCCGCGGATTTCCTCGTGGTCTGCTGCCCATTGGCGGCGGAAACCCGCGGCATGATCGACGCGGCGTGGTTTGCCGCCATGAAGCCGGGCGCGGTCCTCGTCAACGTGGCGCGGGGTCCGGTCATCGACGAGGCGGCGCTGTATGCGGCTTTGGCCGAGCGCCGCATTCGCGGCGCGACGATCGACGTTTGGTACAAATATCCGCCGGCCTCCGGCGAACGGGTGCGCGCCTCGCAATTTGCATTTCACGAGCTGCCGAATGTGGTCATGACCCGGCACGCCTCGGCCCATACCGAGGAGACCTGGGAGCGTCGCTTCCGGGCCATTGCGCAAAATCTCGAGGCGTTCGCGCAAGGCCGGCCGCTGGCGAACGTGATATCGCCGAACGGCGGGCCGAAGACGGACGACGGATGAACGCGGCGGGAGCGCCGCGAAAAACGCGAGCGTGGCGCCATGAACGAACGGTTAATGGGCGAATCGCGGCTCGTACGGTATGATCCGTCGTCTGTCGTCCGTTACGGAACCTTCCACAAGCTTGAGCGTTGTCGTTCGCTCCAATGGACCCGGGAGCGCGATCATGCGGCGGACCAGGATCTCGATCCTTTGTGCGGCGGCGCTCACCGCGCTGCCTGTCTGCGCGGAGGCGGGAGGCCTCGGTTCCGTGGTGGGTGCGGTAGCGAGCGCACCTCGAGCCATTCTGGGCGGGCTGTTCGGCGGCGGGGGCGGAAGACACCACCGCCACCATGCTCGTCACGCCACTCCCGAGCGATCCGCGGCCCGTGCCGCTCCCGAACGGTCTGCCGTCGCTCCCGAACGGTCTGCCGTCGCTCCCGAACGGTCTGCCGTACGGGCCGCTCCCGTCATTCCGGCCGAGCCCAAGCCCGTCGATCGCGGGAACGCGGCGTTCTGGGCCTCGGCCTATGACGATGCTTTCGGCTATGTCCTGGCGCCGGCGGGCTATGACAACGCATTTTGGGCGCGCGGCTATGCGGACGTGATCGACGCCATGTTCGCGCCGAGTGCGGCCGATGCCGGCAGCAAAAGCGGGCAGGCCGGCCCCTCTCCGGAGGCCGACAAATCTGCCGGTTTCGCCTATGCGCCGGCCTGCGCCGAGCCTCGAAACGCCGACGCTGCGATCGAACGGATCGAGCGCACCGCGCAGCCCACCAAGGCGCAACGCGCGGCGTTCGACGAACTTGGCAACGCCTTGCGAGGGGCGGCGGAGCGCGTGGGAGCCGCGTGCGCGATGGATACGCCCGCCGGCCCGGGTGCTCGGCTCGAGGCGATGTGGCGGCGTTTGCGGGCATTGCGCCAGGCGGTCATCATCGTTCGGGCTCCGCTCAGGAATTTCTACGACTTGCTCGATGGCGAGCAAAAGGCGCGCCTCGACACCGCGGGACGCGAGCGTGCCGGCTCGCGAACCGGCGCGGCACGCGAAGCAGGCCCGGCATTGTTGCGCGCCTGCGGCGAGGGTGCGCGCATGCCCGAATGGCCGGTGGCATCGATCGCGCAGACGACCCAGCTCACCGAGGAGCAGCGCCCGATGTTGGAGCTGTTGATGGGCACCTCGCTGCATTACGCGCACGAGCTGCGGGCCTCGTGCCTTGCCGGACCGGCGCCGCTCACGCCGACGGCGCGGCTCGAGGCGGTCGACGAGCGGCTCACCGCGATCGTGTATGCGGTGACGGTCCTGCGCGGGACGCTGAACCGGTTCTACGTTTCTCTGACCGAGGAGCAGCGGGCCAGGTTCGATACCATGAGCCCGCCGGCGCGACCTGCCGGGGGTCGCCGGGTCGAGCTGCACTAGCAGACCGAGGCGACGGAGGGCGGGCAGACGATCGACAAACGAGATTCTTCGGCATCCGCTCGATATCGATCGTTCGACTTCCTCCTCACACCGCCAGCGGTGCCAGCGCCTCGATGTCGGTGACGACGTCGAGCACGACCGGGCGGTCCGCTTCGACCGCGCGGTAGAGCGCCGGCGAGAGCTCGCTCGGCCGCTCGATCCGGATGCCCAACGCGCCGATCTCCTCGGCGACCCGTGCGAAATTGACCGGACGAAACGTCCACAACTCGCGCGCCTGCTCGGTCTGCAGCCCGCCATAGGCGCGATCGAACCCGCGCTTCGATTGGTTGCCGCCGCCGTTGTTGTTCACCACGGTCACCGCATTGATGTTCCAGCGCACTGCGGTTTCGATCTCGGCGATGTGATACCAGAAGCCGGAATCTCCGGTGAAGACCACGACCGGGCGCTGCGGCGCCGCGCATTTGGCGCCGAGCCCGGCCGGGAACGCCCAGCCGAGGTGCCCGGCGCTGCGGATGTAGCTTTGGTTTTCACTCGTCAGATCGAACATGCCGCCCATCCACATGCCGGCGTGTCCGGTGTCTGCGAGCACGATGGCGTCGCGCGGCATATGCTGGGTGAGCTCGTTGCACAGCCGTTCGGGCCGGATCGGCACGGCGTTGGATTCGAGCATCGGGCGGTATTTCTCGCGCCAATCCCGGCACAGCGTACGCGCCATTGCGATCCAGCCCGATCGCTGCTGGGCGGTCGCGGCGTCGGCGTGGTCGAGCATGCGCGCGAGCACGACCTTCGCGTCGCCGAGCACGGCGGCGCGGAGCGGGTAGTTGCGTCCGAGCGCTTCGGGATCGATGTCAATCTGGATCGCAGCCACCCCCACCTTCGGGCAATTCCAGATGTTGGTGGTCATGCCGCCGGTCACCGTGCCGATGAAGCACACGAGGTCCGCCTGCGCGACGAGAAGGTTCGCGCTCTCGCGCGAATAGGTCCCGACGACGCCGGCCGCGAGTGGATGATCGCCCCGGATGACGTCCTTGCCGTTGAGCGAGGTCGCGACCGGGACGGCAAGCTTTTCCGCAAGCGCAACCAATTCCGCCGCCGCGCCGGAAGCCCGCACGCCGCCGCCGGCGACAAGGACCGGGCGCTCGGCCTGCTCGATGAGCGCCAGCGCGTGGCGCACGCTGCCGAGCTCCGGCTCCGGCCGGAACGGCGGCACGCGCGAGAACATCGGCTCGCAGATCGCCTCGATCTCGGCTTCCTCGGCGTCGACCTGGCCCTCGTTGCCGCGGAACTGCAGGTGCACCGGGCCGGGCGCGCCCGATACCGCCACGCGGAATGCCTGCCGCACCAGGTCGGGAATGCGCTCGGCGGCGTCGACCGTGGCATTGAACTTGGTCACCTGCTCGAACGCCGGGACGTCGTCGACTTCCTGATAGAGCTTGCGGAACTTGGTGCGCGGATCGCGGCCGCCGGTGAATGCTAGCACCGGCGAGTGAGCAAGATATGCGTCGCGCAAACCCGCCGCGAGATTGAGCGCCCCGACGTGCTGGGCCATGCAGATGCCCGGCCTGCCGCAGGCGCGGGCGTAGCCGTCCGCCATATAGGCGGCAGCCTTCTCGCCATGGGTCTGAACGCGACGGATCGCGGTGCGGTGCTCGAGCTGCGCCATGGTGCGGCGCAGCACCGCCGGCACCATGAACACGTGGCTGACGCCGTAGCCGGCGAGCATGTCGGCAAGCACCCGGGCGCCGGAAGTCTTTTGGCCGGGGCTGGGCGCGATCGCAAGCTTGCGGTCCGCCGCGCGGGCTGCGGTGTCCATGCTGTCCTCCGGGTCGGGTCCGCCTTGCGTCTATTGATTCACGTTGCCGAGCGCCATGTCCAGCAAGGCGCCTCGACCCGAGGGGCGATTGTTTCGTGGAAACGAAGGAACCGGTCGGCGAATTGCGTGCGGTGCGGCCGGCGCACGGCGCCCGGTTCGAGGCCCCTATGGGAAGCAGGCGGTCGCGCTCAGGGGGATCTTCCAGCTCGCCAAAGCCAGGCTGAACGCAACGTTCACCGTTCCGCTGACCTGATGTCCGCAGGAAGGGGTGGACGCGGTGAAGGTCGGGACATTGGCGCCGTAATAGCGGCCTTGGGCGTAGCTCTGCGCGGCGGACGCGCTATTGCATTGGCTTTCGACCGAGTAGCACCGCGCCGCTCCTTCCACCGCGTAATGCAGGCTCGCGGCCGAGTACGTCAGCAGACTGGCCCAGATGATGCCGAGCAGCGTGCTGACGAGCACCGGAAACAGCACGGCGAATTCCGCGGCCATCGTTCCGCGCTCGCATCCGATCAGCTTCGAGGCACGAGCGAAGCGCATGGCTATCCCAAACGCATCCAGCTGGTCATGGTGATGGATGAGATGCCGGTGGTGCTCATCACCGTGATTCCGGGAAACAAAGGCGCATAGCTGAAGTTCACGCGTACTTGGATGTAATCACCCGGCGTCGCGCTGGCGTTTCCCGCCGCCGAGCAATCCGCGGGCCTGCTGGACAGGCTGCCGACGGATTGCAGCGCGTTCGAGCCGTTGACGCAGTAGTAGCCCTCCGTCGGATAATCGGATGCCAGTCCGACGGCGGTTCCCAGCGAGGTGCTGTGGATCGCGGCGCTGATGGCCGTATTCAGCCCCGAACAGTTTTGCGTCGCCGGCAGCATGCTCTGGGAGCAGGTTTTCCATGCCGCTTGCGCGCCCACCTGGGCGGCGTTCTCGACTTGCATGCGCTGGTACATGTAATAGCCGACGTCGACCGCATTCAGCAGGCCCACGCTGAGCAGCGAGGCCGCCCCGGCAAACTCGATGGCGGCCGTTGCCCGCGTTTCGTCACGCAGCATACGGAGCTTGCGGCAGACCGTCGCCCATCGTCTGCGCATTGGCGTTGCTCTGGACTGCATCGCGTTCAATCGGTCAGGGTGCCGCGCGCTCCTCCGGCGGGCAGCGCGAGGCCCGCAGAGGAACACTGATTGTCGCTGGCAAAGATGTCGGCAGTGCCGTTGATGGTGATGTTGTCGACCACCATGCCGAAGCAGTACGAGCCATGGCTGGATTTGTTGACGGCGCCGCTGAAAGTGACGCTGGCGTGGGGCAGATAGATCATCCCGCTGATTTCCCAGGTCGGACTGTTGCCGGCGAAGGAAACGTCAACGTTGGTGGTCAGATTCGGATCCTGGTACAGCGCAATGCCGCTCCAGGTGCCGGATGTCGGCGCCGCAATGTCCAACGTGCCCCCGCCGCTCGGGATATGCTGATAGCTCGCATTATTGGAGCCCGTGAACACCACGGTCAGTGCCGATCCGCTCGCGGTCTGCAGGGCGTAGCCGTTGGTGTCGAGCTGGCCGTTTTCGATGACCAGGACCGCGCCGCTCGGCGCGTTGATCGTTGTGTCGCCCGTCAGCTGCTGATCGCCGCAGACGACCTTGTATCCGCTCAGACTGTACGCGCCGCTCCACTGGTTCGAGGATGGAAGCGACGGATCCTTGTTCTTCGCCGGCTTCTGCGGATACGAGCCGCCGCAGCTATCCGCCGGAATGTGCGAGGCAAGACCGGAATATGGATCGGTGACCACCGGCATGTTGGAATTTTGAACGATGCCGCAGCCGTTGTTGCTCAAATGCGCGCTGCCGACATTGGCGTTGAGATTGTGGCCGTTGCAGGTGGCGCTGGTGTTCGACATCACGTCGCAGCCGTGCATGTCTGCATTGGGCGCGCCGTTGGAGGTGATGCCTTGTGCGCCGCTGCTGGCCAGCGCCAGGATGCAATACGAATTGGCGTTCGCGCTGGTGGCGACGGCCGCCGCGGAAAGCCCGGTCACGCCTTTCTTGTTCGCCGTGGCGTTTCCCAGATAGCCGACCACTTCCGAGAGAAAGAGCGGCACCTTGTCGGAAATGGTGACGCTGTAGCAATTCGACGTGCAGCCTGCGGCGCTGGGCGGATTGCTGACGGCGACGACGATATTGCCGTTGCCGTCCCGGAAACCGTATTGCGCAGCGACTGCCCTTGCCTCCGCGGCATAGCCGGAGGTGCCATTGGTAGCGGCGGCGATCACCGCGGCATCGGCGGCGTTCTGCATCGCCCGCTGGCGCAGATACCAATAGGATACCTCGGCGGAGAGCCCCATGGCACCGACCAGTGCCGGCAGGCAAAGCGCGACGATGATCATGGCCGCGCCGCTCTGGTTTGCGGCGAACGCCTGGAGAATCCCCACGGCGCCGCGCAAGCGCACAATGGTTCGCGAAACTCTTGCGATCGGCGCACTTGGAAGCCTGGACATCGGCAGGCCGGTTGGAGATTTGCACATTGCCTAACGCGGCACGTCTGCACTGCGGGCGAATGAGCTCGGCGCTGTCTTCGCCAAGCCGACCCAGAGCCGGTTCATAGCTGCCCCCCGAGCGGACGTTTCCGTTGCGGGAAGATACCGATCTCCCGCTAAGGGCTGCTTGAGCAATCGGTTCAAATTTTCGGGAAAATTGTCGGCGATTTGCCGGGTTCCGAGGCCCTCACTTGATCGCCAGCGGATTGGTCGGCGATCCAACCGCGCCGGTGATCGGGATTGCCGGGGCGACGAACAGGAATTCGTAGACGCGGTCCTCGGCGCAGTCCTTGGCCAGGTCGGCGACGTAGAAGATCTCGCCCATGGTCAGGCCCATGATCGGGATCGTGATCCAGTGCCAGGGCTGATTGATGCCGGGCTCGGATTCGTTCGGCCGCACCTCGCAGCCCCAGGTGTCGCTGGCGAGCGCGGCGATCTGGGTGCGGTGGATCCATTCGAGCGTCTCGAACGAGAACCCGGGGGCATCGCCGCCCGGGTAGCCGTCCCAGCTTCCGGCCTCGAGCTTCGCCTCCATCTGTCCGGTGCGCACCACGACGAAATCGCCGCGCTTGACCTTCACGCCGCAGGACGCGGCGGTGCGGTCGAGATCCTCCCCGGTGATGGCGTAACCGTCCTCGAGCACGTCCTTGCCGAGCACACGCGCGACGTCGAGAAATATCCCGCGGCCGACCATCCTTTGCTTGGTCTTCTCGATCCCGCATTTCTGCGCGCCGGCCGAGGTGACCTCGCGGCAATCGTAGCCGTTCCACATCGAGCTCTCGTAGAACACGTGGCCGAGACCGTCCCATTGCGTCCCGCATTGCAGCGGCATGACGACGATGTCGTCGGCGGCGCGGATGCCGCGCTGGTCGAGCACGCCCGAATAGGCATCGGTTCCGGTGCGCAGCATGACGTGCAGCGGGTTGATGCGTCCCATTGCCGGATATTTGCTCTTTGCGCCTTGCGGTCCATCCTGATCGAAATTGAGCGCGAGCGAGATCACCTTGCCTTTTCTGACGAGCCGCGCGGCCGCGACGATGTCCTCGGGCTGCGTATAGTTGAGGGTGCCGATCTCATCGTCCGGTCCCCACTTGCCCCAGTTCTTGTATTTCTCGGCGGCCTTGCGCAGATCGTCACGGTTGAGCTTTCGACCCGACATGGCATCTCCTTTTCTGCGATCAGCAAGCGCGAGTTTGCCGCCGATCGACCGCCGGGTCCAGGTCGCTGGAAAATCCAAACCGCACACGGTCTCCGTAACCGCTCGGCGCCGAACTCGGCTGCATCGTTCGGCGACGGCGGATCCGAGCCGGGCAGGAAAGTCGCTCGTCCGATGATGGGAAGAGGTTCGCGCTGCGAAGCGTCGACTCGGGCGGTCCGCGGTCAGCGCCTATTGGCGCGCGGCCGCCAGGCGATGGGTTCCACCGCGAGCGCCGTGTTGGTCTCGGCATTCACCCAGCCGGACTTGGTCAGCCGGCAGGGGAATTTCAGCGCATAGCAACCAAAACCATCGGCGACCTGGACCTCCAATGCATGGTCCAAAGGCGCGCTCGAGATCGGATTCCACAGCGGCTTGACACGACTGCCGGGCCATATCGACATATGCGGCTCCATCAGCAAATTACAATACGATGGCCAAAGCTGGGTACCCTCGCGGATTCTATGCTCCGCCACCCGCGCCGGAACGCGCGGCACCGCACGCACGCGTCGGGCTCATGCCTTCTCGAGCTCGCTTTCCTTGGCCACCCGCTCGTGCGCCTCTCGCGAGCTCTTGATCCGGTAATAGAACTCACCGGCATTGTCCGGAAGCTGGCGAACGACCTCGTAGAAGCCGTCCGCAGCCATCCGGAACGGATAGCCGCGGCTCAATTGAACCTTTTGACCGACCCGAAACCGATGCGTGGTCATGCGCATCTCCATGGATGACGAGGGCCGCGCAGACGCGCTGCTCTCTCTAGCTTAGCGCGCACGGGCTCCAGGAACGGTACCGTTGCAAGTTCGTGCCGAGCGGACGCCGGGACCTTGCGCTCCGGCGCTCGCGCTCGGATTTACCCTCGGTCGCACGAGGGAATGAGCGCGGTGATTCTACCATAGACCTTGGATTTGGTCGCGGATTTTCCGTCTCGACGGCCTGCCCGAATCCCGGATTTCTCGTCGCCCGCTCACGCGACCCCTCGGCGCCAAGCTTCCGGAACGAGCAAAAACGATCACGACCGAGAGAGTGCGCGTACATCCGGCGCTCCGGACTCGAGATCGTGACCGCTTCCGACGGCGAGCCTTTCGGCGCCGTCCCACTATAGATGGTGGCTAGGCAGCACTTGCGCAACCACGGTGCCGCGAACGGAACGCCGGAAGCCGCACCGTACGGCCGGCCTCTAGCCTGCGTCGGATCGGGATTGCAGCCTTGTGAACCGTTCGCCAATGGCGATCCGGCGAACAAAAATCACTCGCCGGGCAGTGCCGTCCTCGCGGATGAACGGCCGCGAGGTCGGGCTCTCATTTGACTTTGAGGTTTTCCGCGGACGTCTTGCCGCGATTGCTGACGAGCTCGTACTCGACGTGCTGACCTTCATTTAAGGTGCTGAGCCCGGCTCGCTCGACCGCCGAAATATGCACGAATACGTCTTTGCCGCCATCGGTCGGCTGAATGAAGCCATACCCCTTTGTCGGGTTGAACCATTTCACATTTCCGGTCGCCATCATTGCTCTCCCGAGTATTCAAGACGTGCTGTACTAGCCCGGTTCGTTGCGGCTTTTCAACAAGAATTCCATCCTCCCGTGGCGGAGGCAAATGCCGTGCCGGCTTTCGCCTTGGACCGTGTTCGTCGTGTCTCGCTCCGCCGGCCCCGCGTGACATGCCTGGGGGCCGCAGCGATGCAGATCGAAGGAGCCGGGCGGATCGACCCGTCGGCCATTTCAGCCGCGAACGACATGGCGTCCGGTCGGCTGCGGGGTTGCCACCGCCCCCGAAGAACCCTCGCAGGCACCCGACGTGGGCTAGCCCGATTGCGCGGGGAACAGGTATACTAATATACTAGTCCCGAGTTTGGCGCGAAATCCTCGCATGAGACCGCACAATCCAATCGAGGCGCTCGCCGCGCCCGCAGACATCGAGCTTCCGGCGCGAATAGCCGCCGGGGAGCAGCCGGCTACGCGCGCGGCGCCGAACGGATTCCTGCTGCGTGCCGTAGACGCATCCGCCGAATCCATCCTGGTGGCTGCCCTGCTCGGCGAACTGGGCTTGGTTTTGGCCAATGTTTTGGCGCGGGCTTATTTCCAGCAATCGTTTCTCTGGGCCGACGAAGCCGCGCGACTGTCGCTTTCGGTCCTGGCGTTCATCGGCGGCGCCGTCGCCTACCGGCGCCGCGACCATGCGTTCGTGCGCGTCGTGCTCAACCTCGTTTCCGAGCGCAGCGCGCGCGCCTGCCTGGCCCTCGCCGATATCGTGGTGCTGTTCGTCGCCGGGCTGACCGGGATCGCCTCGGCGGAATTCATCGCCTCGAGCTGGAACGAGCGAACCCCGATCCTGCAGCTCCCCGCGGCGATGATCGCGCTGCCGCTCCCGATCGGCATGGCGTTGCTCGCCCTCTACGCGTTGGCCAATCTGCGCGGCGAGCACGGCAGAATGGCTTGGGGCGTGGGCGGCCCCTTTCTCGGGCTGATGGCGGCGGCCGCGGCGACCCGCGATTTTTGGCTGCCGCAGCTCGGGGGCGACGCGGCGATCCTCGCGGCGCTTGCTTTGTTCTTCACGGCGATCTTCGCCGGGGTGCCGGTCGGCTTCGTGCTGCTGCTCGCAACCGCCACCTACCTGTGGGCAAGCGACGCCGCTTCGCTGGTCGTGCTGCCGCAGACCATGGTGAACGGAACGGGCAATTTCATCTTGCTCGCCGTGCCGTTCTTCATCCTGGCCGGCCTCATCATGGAGCGCGGCGGCATCAGCGTGCGGCTGGTCCGGTTCGTCTATACGCTGGTGGGGCATCTGCGCGGCGGATTGCTGCAGGTCACGGTGGCGAGCATGTATGTCGTCTCCGGCCTGTCGGGCTCCAAGCCCGCCGACGTGGCCGCCGTCGGCACCGTGATGCGCGACGAGCTGCGCGAGCGCCACGGCGCCGCCGAGGGCGCCGCCGTGCTCGCCGCCTCCGCGATCATGGGCGAGACGGTGCCGCCCAGCATCGCCATGCTGATCGTCGGCTCGATCACCAATGTGTCGGTGGCGGGCATGTTCATCGGCGGGCTCGCGCCGGCGGCCGTGATGGCGCTCTGCCTGATGGCGCTCATCTACGTGCGCGCCCGCCGCGCCGGCGCTCCGCGGGTTCCGCGCGCTCCGCTCGAGGCGATGGTTCGCGCCGGGGTCGGCGCGGTGCTGCCGCTGCTGATGCCGGGCATGCTGATCGGAGGCATTCTGCTGGGCGTGGCCACGCCCACCGAGGTGGCGGCGTTCGCGGTCGTCTACGGTCTGTTGCTCTCCGTCTTGGTCTATCGCGAGATGGACCTGCAAAGCTTCCTGCGCACGGTGACCGACACGGCGGCGCTCACCGGCGTGCTGCTCTTCATCTTCGCCGCCGCGTCCGGGTTCTCCTGGACGTTGACCGTTGCCTATCTGCCGCAACGGCTGGTCGCGCTGCTGCATTCCGTCGGCAACAGCACCGAAATCTTCATGGTCGGCTCGATCGCGCTGCTCATCCTCGCCGGCGTGCTGCTCGAAGGGCTGCCCTCGCTCAACGTGCTGGCGCCGCTGTTGCTGCCGATCGCGGTCGGCATCGGATTGAGCGGTCTGCACTACGCGCTCGTGCTGATCATCGCCATGGGGGTGGGCGGCTTCATGCCGCTCGCCGGCGTGGGATTCTACGTCTGCTGCGCGATCATGCGCTGCGACGTCGAGCAGGCCTCGCGCGCCATGATGCCGTATCTCGTCGTGGTGCTGCTCGGGCTGCTCATCGTCGCGTTCGTGCCCTGGTTCGCGCTGTTTCTGCCGAGATATTTCGGCTTTGCCGGATGAAACCCCGCCGCAGCGTCGCGGCCACGATCAACCAAGGAGGAAACCATGGATCGCAGAACGTTCCTCAAGACCACCGGCGCCGGCCTTGCCGGGCTGGGCTTGGCAGTTCCCCATGTGGCGCGCGCCGCCGCGCCGTTGACGCTGCGCTGGGCGCATTTCGCCCAGGAAGATCATCCGGCGAACATCGCCGCCAAGCAGTTCGCGAGCCGGATCGAGGCGCGCACGAACGGCGCCATCAAGATCAACATCTTTCCCAACAACGTGCTGGGCGGGCCGCCGGAGCAGGCCCAGCAGATCAAGCTCGGCACCATCGACATGGGGCTGCCGACGCAGGGGCAGTTGGACAAATACGATCTCGCGTTCGCCGCCGTGATGCTCCCGTTCGTGTTCGACGGCCCCGCCCACGTCTATCGCGTCCTCGACGGACCTGCGATGGACTGGCTCTCCCCGCTCGCCGAGAAGCAGGGCTTCATCCTGCTGCGCAACTGGGACTACGGCTTTCGCAACGTGACCAACAGCGTGCGCCCGATCCATGCGCCCGACGACGTCAAGGGACTGAAATTGCGCACCCCACCCGAATTGCAGATCCAGGCCTCGATGGAGGCGCTCGGCGCCATCGTGCAGGCGATCGCGTTCCCGGAACTCTATCTCGCGCTCTCGCAGAAGGTGGTCGACGGCGAGGAGAACCCGATCCCGGTAATCTATTTCAACAAGTTCTACGAGGTGCAGAAACACCTCGCGATCACCCGCCACATCTACAACAACATGATCCACACCGTGGGCGCCAACACCTGGAAGAAGCTCACGCCCGAGCAGCAGGCGATGTTCCGCGAGGAGAGTGCCGCCGCGGGCGACCTGATGCGCAAGCTGATCACCGACGGCGAAGCCGAGCAGATCAAGAAGCTCGAGGCCGCCGGCATGCAGGTGACCCGGCCCGATCTTACGCCCTTCCGCGCCAAGATGGAGCCGGCCTACAAACGCATCGCCGATTACGCCGGCGAGGCCAATGTGAAGAAGTTCCGCGACCTGGTGGAGCAGGGCCGCAAGACCGGGTAGGGGTACGAATTCACGATGCCGCGTCGTTCCGGGGCGCCGAAGGCGCGAACCCGGAACCCATGAACGCTGACCGTCAAATCGTTCACGGCCCCTGTTGATGGATCCCGGGTTCCCTCGCTTCGCTCGGCCCCCGGATGACGGAGCATTATGTGACTCCCGTCTTTTCAAATCTTGAGCATCTTCGCCGCGGTGCCGCCGAGGATCATGCGGCGCGCCTCGGGCGAGAGGCGGAGCGTCTCGACGATCTCGACCGGGCGTTCGTAGCCCATGTCGAAGCAATAGTCGCTACCGGTCATCACCCGGTCGGCGCCGACCTGGGAGATCAAAAACTCCAGGATCGGCTTCGAATGCGAGATGGTGTCGTAGGTGAAGCGGCGCAGATAGCTGCTCGGCGCCTGGGCGAGGTGCTTGGCTTCCTTGCGCACCTTCCAGCCGTGGTCGATGCGGCCGATCAGGATCGGCAGCGCGCCGCCCGCATGCGGCAGATTGACCTGCAGATTGGGATGGCGGTCGAGCACGCCGCCGAAGATCAAATGGCAGGCCGCGATCGCGGTGTCGAACGGGTTGCCGAGCAAATTGCCGAGATAGAAGCTCTGCATGCGCTTGCCGCCCACGGTCTGGATCGGATGCAGGAACACCGGCAGCCCGAGCTGCTCGATGCGGGCGAAGATCGGCTCGAACAAGGCATCGTCGAGATCGCGGTTGTCGATGTTGGTGCCCATGTAGACGCCGCGCACGCCCGGCAGCTTGCTCGCTCGATCGAGCTCGTCGACGGCCCGGTCCGGGTCGAGCATGGGCAAGGTCGCGAGCACGACGAAGCGGTCCGGATGCGTCTCGTGCGCGGCGACTGCCGCGTCGTTCCACGCGCTCGCGAGCCGGTGCGATAGCTCGGCATCGGCCCAGTACAGCATCGGCGCGGTGAGCGAGAGCGCGTGCACGCTCACGCCCTGGGCATCCATTTCGGCCAGGCGTTGCCGGAGGTCGATGAATTTCCTGGGCAGCGGCCCGGGCGAACCTATTGGAGTCTTGATCATGAAGGTGTCGTCGGTGGTTACCACCTCGTATTTGAATCGCAGCCCTTCGCCGGCGACGAGATCGAGATAGGATTGCGGGAAATAATGCGCGTGAATGTCGATGGCGCGGACCCCGGCCGCCGCGGGCGAACCGGCGCCTTGCGCCATCGCGCTGTGCGCGCCGGCTGCGAGCACGGTCGTGGCGAGCCCTCCCTGCAGAATGCCGCGACGCGTCGGTCCCGGGCCGCAGCTGCATCCCGGATGCGTGATCATGGCGTGTCCTCCCGGTTCTGGCCGGCGCGATTGCGGGGCTCGACGTCAGATTAGCGGAAGTTTGCCGGGGAGGCAGCGCGACCGATCAACAAGGCGGCGGGCCCTCGCCGGCCTCGGGCCACGGCCAGTGCAAATGCCGCTGCCTCATGCGCTCACCTCACAGGGCGACGCGGGGCGCTTTCATCGGCGGCGCGGCAAGTTCGCCGTCGATCTCCTCGATCGAGCGCCCCTTGGTCTCGATGCCGAAGAAGAAATAAACGATACCGGCCATCGCGAACCAGGCGGCGAGATAAGCGAAAGCCGGGATGAGCATCGCGACCGACGCCTCGGGCTTGACCACGTTGGACGAGCCGACGATGAGCGCCAAGCCGAGCGGACCGATGATCTTGCCGATGCCGCCGAACCCATACGCCGATCCCATGCCGCTGGTGCGCAGGTTCGCGGGCCACACTTCCGCGGCGTACGGGCCCACGATCGCGAAGCCGCCGCTGGAGAAGAAATAGGTCACGATCAGCAGCAGCCAGAACACCGAGGTCGTGCCGAGGAAGGCGTCGTGGAAGAGCGCAGCAAGGATCAGCATGACCGCGGCGCCGAAGCCGAGCAAGCCGCCCGATGCGCGGCGTCCGATCGAGTCCGACATGTAGGCGAATGCGATCCGGCCGGTAAAGGCGCCCACGCTGCAGTAGATCATGAGATGCGAGGCCTCGGCCGGCGAAACTTTCAGCAGCAGCACCAACAGCGTCGGCGCCCACAGAGTCAGGCCGTACTCCCCGGTCTGGGCACCGAGATTGCCGAGCCAGGAAACAGCGAGGCTCCTCGGATGCTGGAACAGTTCCCGCCACCGTGTCGGCTGCGGAGCTGCTGCAGCCGGCAGCTCGATCTCCGACGGGTTCCTTTCGAGCGCCCAGGCCAGCGACTGCCGTGCTTCGGCGAGCCGTCCCATGCGGATGAGCCAGCGCGGCGATTCCGGCACCCAGGCGCGGATCAGCAGCGTCAGGGCCGCGGGAAAGAGACCGATGACGAAGAGTGCCCGCCAGCCCCAGGTCGGCGCCACGAATGCGCCCAGTGCGGCGCCTAGTCCCGTGCCGATCGGGATCGCGGCGGTGACGATCCCGCCGATCATGCCGCGCTTGGCAGCAGGCACGAATTCCTGGACGAGCGGCAGGTCGACGCAGTAGAGGCCGCCGACCCCGAAACCCACGAAGAAGCGAAACACCGTCAGGAAGACCCAGCCGTTCTCCGGCGTGAGCGCCAGGATTCCTGTTGCGACCGAGAAATTGATCACGGTCGCGATGAAGACCTTGCGCCGGCCGATCCGATCCGCGAGCCAGCCCCAGAACCAGGCGCCGGCGATCGCGCCGACGCCGGAGGAGAGCAGGATGATCGCCGACAGCCCCCACGTCAGCTTCCACGGGCCGACGATGAAGGCGAGAACGAAACCGATCAGGAAGTAATCGAAGAATTCCAGCATGTCGCCGAGAATTGCGGCAAGCACGATGCGCCACTGGTTTCCCGTAAGTTTTTGCTGGCGATCGAGAAGCTCGAGCATGGCGGTTCCCCCAATGTCCAAGTCGCCGTTGGGTCTCAGCAGTGCCAGGCGCCCGGAATGGCAATTGCCAGATTAGCGGAAATTTGTAGGGGAAGCAGCGCAACCAACACGGCGGCCGGGCGGCGCACTGCCATGAATTCGCCGTTTCCCTGGCCTCACGCTGGCCTCGAGGCGGCCGCTGCTCGATCCCGATGTCGAGTGGAGCCGACCGTTGAAATCTGGAGTTTCCCGTCGGAAAACGTTAAACTTGTCGGGCTATATCGTGCTAATGCCCGGCCAGAGAGCCCGGATTTCGGCGAGGCAGCCGGCCCTTCTTCCATGAACAGCAACCACGAGGGAGTGAAGCAATGTCCATCAGCCGAAGAACAATCCTGACCGGGGCGCTGGCTGCGCCGGCAGTCATCGCCGCGGCTCGGCTCGGAAACGCCGCTCCGGCGCGGACTTTGAAGATTTCTCACCAGTTTCCCGGCGGAACCATCGACGAGGGCGATTTCCGCGACCGTCTTTGCCGGAAATTCGCGGCCGAGATCGAGAAGCGCACCAATGGCGCGATCGGCGCCGAGATCTATCCGAACTCGTCGCTGATGAAGACGGTGGCGCAATTCTCGGCGCTGCGCAAAGGCGTGCTCGATATGAGCCTCTATCCGATCTCCTATGCGGGGGGCGAGTTCGCCGAGCTCAACATCGGACTGATGCCCGGGCTGGTGAGCTCCTACAAGCAGGGGGCGGCCTGGAAGCAATCGCCGGTCGGCGAAAAGTTCGCGAGCTTCCTCGCCGAAAAGGGCGTCATCATCGTGTCCTGGATCTGGCAGGCGGGCGGCTGCGTCAGCCGTGCCAAGCCGATCGTCAATCCCGAGGATTCCAAGGGGCTGAAGGTGCGCGGCGGCAGCCGCGAGATGGACATGGTACTCAAGGCGGCCGGCGCCGCGGTGCTTTCGGTGCCTTCCAACGAAATCTACGCCGCCATGCAGACCGGCGCTTGCGATGCGGCGATCACTTCCTCGACCAGCCTGATCTCGTTCCGGCTCGAGGAGGTGTCGAAGAGCCTGACCACCGGCCGCGGCAAGTCCTATTGGTTCATGCTGGAGCCGCTGATCATGTCGAAGCAGGTGTTCGATGCGCTCACCAAGCCGCAGCAGGAAGCGATCATGGCGATCGGCGTCGAGATGGAGGCGTTCGGCACCAAGGAGGCCATGTTGGACGATCAGAAAGTCGCCGAGGTCTACGCCAAGAAGGGTGCCTCGGTGCACGATCTGACCGAGGCGATCGTCGACAAATGGCGTGCCATCGCCCGCAACACCGCGTGGAAGGATTACGCCGAGAAGAGCCCGCTCGCGGCGGAACTCATCGGGCTCGCCGAGAAGATCCACGTCTCCTGAACTGAGGCGCCGCGCGATCCCGATGGTTCACGGCCTCGGCGAGATCGAGATCGAGACTGCGCCGGTGTCCATCCCGGACGCCGGCGGAGTGCTCGCTCGCGCGCTGGCGCTCGTCAATCGTCTCGTGGTTATCGTGTCCGCCGTCGCGCTGGTCGCCGCCGCGGTGGTGCTCACCTACAGCGTGGTCGGTCGCTACTTCCTGCACATCCCCAACGAGTGGCAGGACGAGGTTTCGGTGTTCCTCATCGTCGGCGCCGTGTTCATGTCGGGCGCGGCGGTGCAGGCCAGGCGCGGCCACATCGGCATCGAAGCCGTCGCGGTACTGCTCTCGCCGCGCGCCAACCGGATCCGGCAGTTCTGCGTCGATGTCGCAAGTCTGCTGTTCTGCGGCTTCTTCGCCTGGAAATCGTGGATCCTGCTCGAGGAAGCTCTCACCGAGGGATTTCACTCCGGCTCCACGTGGGGGCCTCCGCTGTGGATTCCATATTCGCTGATGACGGCCGGCATGGTCCTGCTCAGCCTGCAATTGCTGCTGCAGGTGATCGCGCCGCTGCACAAGCGGAGATCCTGGATATGACCACGCTGTCGGTCGGCCTGCTCTACGGCGGCGCGACCTTGCTGGTCATGTTCTCGGGGATGCCGATCGCCTTCGCGCTGGGGGCGGTGGCGACGCTGTTCATGATCGGCTTCATGCCGACCTCTTCGGTCGACACCATCACCCAGAACGTCTACGAGGAGATGGCGTCCATCACCTTGCTGTCGATCCCGCTGTTCATCCTCAAGGGCGCCGCGATCGGCCGGTCGCGGGCGGGGCAGGACCTCTACGGCGCGCTCCACGCCTTCATGCATCGCATTCCGGGTGGGCTCGGCATCGCCAACGTGTTCGCCTGCGCGCTGTTCGCGGCGATGGCGGGCTCCTCGCCCGCGACCTGCTCGGCGATCGGCTCGGCCGGCATTCCGGAGATGCGCAAGCGCGGCTACTCCGGCGGCTTCGCCGCCGGCATCATCGCCGCCGGCGGCACGCTCGGCATCCTGCTGCCGCCTTCGATCACCATGATCCTCTATGCGGTCGCGGCCGAGCAGTCGCTCGGGCGGCTGTTTCTCGCGGCGATCGGCCCGGCCTTGATGCTGGTGATTCTGTTCGCTGCCTACGCGGTGTGGCAGTACCGCCGCGAGCATCGCTCGGCCAAGGCCGTGCACGCGGCGACCGGCGTCTATTCCGAGCTGCTGCGCGAGGACCTGCTTACGCTGCGGGACAAGTTCGCGCTGGTGCCCCGGGTATTGCCGTTCGTGACCTTGCTGACCGGGGTCATGATCGCGCTCTACGGCGGTTACGCCACGCCCTCGGAGACGGCGGGGCTCGGCGCCGTCCTCGCGCTGATCCTGATCGCGCTGATCTATCAGGTGTGGACCCCGCGGGATCTCGAGCCGATCCTCCTCGCCACCTTGCGGGAATCCACCATGCTGATGTTCATCATCGGCATGTCGCTGCTGTATTCCTACGTGATGAGCTATCTGCACATCAGCCAGTCGGCGGCGCAGTGGATCGTTTCGATGCAGCTGTCCCGCTGGCTGCTGCTGGCGGCGATCCTGCTGTTCGTGGTGGTGCTCGGTTTCTTTCTCCCGCCGGTCTCGATCATCTTGATGACGGCCCCGATCATCCTGCCGCCGTTGCGGGCGGCGGGTTTCGACCTGATCTGGTTCGGCGTGGTGATGACCATCGTCATGGAGATGGGGCTGATCCATCCGCCCGTGGGCCTGAACATCTTCGTCATCAAGAACATAGCGCCCGACATTCCGCTCGGCGACGTGGTATGGGGGGTCGTACCGTTCGTTGCGCTGATGATGCTGGGGATCGTGATTTTATGTTTGGCGCCCGGCATCGCGACCTGGCTCGCCGACGCGGTGATGGGCTAATCGAGTTGGACCTGATCCGGGCATGGGCGAGCGTTTTACATCGCCAAATCACCATCTCGACTACCCATTGTCGTCATATTGCCGCGGAACACTCACCTATACGGTAATCTGTTCTGTTGCGTGGTCCGGGGAGATCTCCCGTGGCGGCCAGTATCTTCCTGCTGTTCGTCGCCCTCATTGCTGCGGCCGCCATGGTGGGCACCATCGACCAGCCGCCCGTGCGCGTCGCGGCGAAAATCCCGCAACCGACCGTCTCGACCAGGACCGCCCAGCCACGTGATCCGGAGCGTACCCTCGCCGAGGATCTCGGAAAGCAATACTGCATCGGCGGCACGCTGTGCCCGAGCTATTGCGAGCAGCCCGCCAAACGCTGCGAAGCGAAGGCGAGCTTTTCGCTGCGTTTCGATGCGCCGGTGGGCATCTCGCGCATCCAGCTCCATGCCGAGGACGACGTCGGATTGACGCGCCTTGCCGAGCTCGTGGTTAAGCTCGACGGCCGGCGGGTCGCGATAGTCCCGGTGCGCTGGACGGGGTCGACCCTCGACGTTCCGGTGAAGCGCCGCGGGCAGTCGATCACGATCGAGGCACGCGATCCTCGCGGCATCCGCTTCGCCGGGGAGGAGGCGGTCATCTCCGACATTCACGTCTTCGGCGTAGGACTCAAGTAGCAGATACCAACGCTTCTGAGGCTTGACGGGTCACGCGCGGCTGGAGCCGCGCCTCACGCCGCTTTTCCGGCGGGCCAGTTCGCCTGCTCGGCGCTCGCCAAAATCAGGTCCGCGCCCTTCTCGCCGATCAGGATCGCGGCGGCGTTGGTGTTGCCGGAGACCAGCGTCGGCATGATCGAGGCATCGACCACGCGCAGCCCCGACACGCCGCGCACGCGCAATTCCGGATCGACCACCGCGTCGGCATCCGGTCCCATCCGGCAGGTGCCGACCGGGTGATAGACCGAGATGCCCTTGGCGCGCACGAACGCGGCGATATCGGCATCGCCGGCGCATTCCGGCCCCGGATCGCGCTCGCAGGCGATGATCGACGCGAGCGCCGGCGCCGCGGTGATCTTTCGCATGAGCTTCACGCCGGCGATCATGGTCTCGAGATCGCGCGGATCGGCGAGATAGTTGACCTGGATCGCCGGCGCCGCGAGCGGATTTTTCGAACGGATGCGCAAAGTTCCCCGCGACTCCGGCCGCAGCTTGCACATCGAGAGCGTGAATCCCGAGAACGCGTGCAGCTTCGGGTCGACGCGCTCGGTCGAGAACGGCATCAGCAAGAGCTGGACGTCGGGGCGGTCGAGGTCGGGACGCGTGCGGGCGAAGCCGCCGGCCAATCCCGCCCACCAGCCGAGCGGGCCCTTGCGAAACAGCGCGTAGTTCAAGCCCGCGCGCGCCATGCGCGTGAAGCTGCGCATGTCGTCGTTGAGCGTGATCTTGTGTTTGCATTCGAGGATGAAGCGCGCCTGCAGATGGTCCTGCAGGTTGGCGCCGACGCCCTTGCGGTCGCTCAGCACGGCAATGCCGTGTTCTCGCAGCAGCTCCGCCGGGCCGATGCCCGATAGCTGCAGCAGCTGCGGCGATTGCAGCGCGCCGGCCGCGAGGATCACCTCCTTGGCGGCGAGCGCTTGGCGCTCGTCGCTGCCCACCCGGTAGGCGACGCCGCGCGCGCGCACGCCGTCGAACAGGATGCGGGTCGCGTGCGCATCGGTGATGACCCGCAGATTCGCGCGCCGCTTCGCCGGCCGCAGGAACGCCACGCCCGCGCTGCAACGCAAGCCCCGCCGCGCGGTCGCCTGGTAATAGCCCACGCCCTCCTGCTGCTCACCGTTGAAATCGCGGGTGTAGGGAATGCCGACGCTCACGCCGGCGCCGATGAACGCCTCCGCGACCGGATGCGGGTCGGGCAGATCGCCGACCGCGAGCGGCCCGCCGGCGCCATGCCATGGGTCAGCGCCGCGCGCCTGATCCTCGGATTTTTTGAAATAGGGCAGCACGTCCGCAAAACCCCAGCCGGGATTGCCGAGGTCGCGCCAGTGATCGTAGTCCTGCGCCTGTCCGCGCACGTAGAGGAGGCCGTTGATCGAGCTCGACCCGCCCAGCACCTTGCCGCGCGGCTGCTTGATCCTTCGATTGTCGAGGCCGGGCTCGGGCTCGGTCTCGAACATCCAGTTGACGCGGGCGTCGAACATGGTGCGGCCGTAGCCGAGCGGAATGTGGATCCAGGGATTTGTGTCCCTGCCGCCGGCCTCCAGCAGCACCACGCGATATTTGCCGTTGGCGCTCAGCCGCTCGGCCAGCACGCAGCCCGCCGATCCCGCGCCGACGATGACGTAATCGCATTGCTCGGCAGTCATCCCACCACCGTCATTCCGGGGCGCGCCGAAGGCGCGAGCCCGGAATCCATGAACACCGATCTGTGAAATCTGGCAACTGGCCGTGTTCATGGATCCCGAGCTCCTCGCTTCGCGAGGCCCCGGGATGACCACCCCGATGCAATTCTCAGCTTGGGTGAGTCTGCGTCAGCCCGGTGGGCGGGCCGTCGATCGCGGTCCAGCCGCCGTCGACCACAAGTGCGCTGCCGGTAACGTAGCTCGCGGCGTCGGAGGCCAGGAACACGACCGCGGCGGCGACTTCGCTCGGCTGGCTCCAGCGATTGAACACGGTGTGGGCGGCGAGCGCCTGAAAAATCTGCGGACGCGCCTTGAGCGGCGCGACCAGCGGCGTCTCGACGATGCTCGGCACGATGGCGTTGACGCGCACGCCTTGCGGACCGAGCTCGGAGGCGAGCCCGCGCACCATCTGGATGATGCCGGCCTTGGTCGCGCCGTAGACCGCGAGCCCCGGCTCGAGCGTCGAGGCGCGCACCGAGGAGCTCGCGATCAGGCTGCCGGCGCCCTGGCTCGCCATCAGCCTTCCGAATTCGCGCAGGAAGTAGAACGTGCCGCGCAGGTTGAGGTTGGCGACGCGGTCGTATTCCTCGTCGGTATAGTCGCACAGGAGCTTGCGCACGTGGGTCGCCGGCGTGGTGAGCGCGATGTCGAGCCGCGCATGCTCCGCCTCGATGTCCGCGGCGAGTTTCCGGATGTCCCCGGATTTCCCGGCGTCGACCACGTGGGCCTTGCCGCCGATGCTCGCGGCCGTTTCCTGCACGGCCTGCTCGTTGATGTCGGCGCAAATGACGGTCGCGCCGAGCGCGAAAAACGCCTCGGCCGACGCCTTGCCGATGCCGGAAGCGGCGCCGAGCACCAGCGCGGTCTTGCCGCCGAGATCGAACAGGCGCCGGTAGCGCTCGAGTGTTTGGTCGATGGCGGAGTTCTGGGGTGTCATGCGATAGCCTCGGATTTCGTCATGCCCAGCCCTGTGTCGGGCATCACGCCTCGAGTCGGACGTGGATGGCCGGGACGAGCCCGGCCAAGACGGGGGAGCGGCTCAAGGTTTCAGGTCTTCGACGAAATACTCCGGGTTGAGGTCGCGGACGTCGGCGATGCTGGCGCTCAGCCCGTCGAGATGCGCTGCCATCGCCGCGGCGGCGCGCGCCGGATCACGCGCCTCGATCGCCTTGACGATGGCCGCGTGCTCTTGCAGCACCCGCGCCATGCGTCCCGGCACCGGCAGGGTGAGACGGCGATAGCGATCGACCTGAATTTTCACTTGCTGGATCAGCGTCCAGATGCCCGGATGCCCGGCCGCTTCCGCGATCACCGCATGGAAGGCTTCATCCGCCTCGTGAAAGCGGTCGCGATTCCCGGCCTTTTGCATCCGGCGTTGGCGCTCGATCAACTCGTAGAGCTCGATCACTTGCTCGCGGCTTGCGGCCTCGGCCGCTAACCGCGCCGTCAATTGCTCGAGCGTCTTGCGGACCAGGATCGCTTCCGGCAATGCGGCGAGCGGAATCTTGGCCACAAAGGTCCCCGATTGGGGAAAGATGTCGACCAGCGCCTCGTCGGCGAGCCGCAAAATGGCTTCGCGCACCGGCGTGCGGCTCACCCCGTAGCTCGATGCGATCTCCCGCTCGATGATCGATTCGCCGGGCTTGCGTTGCATCGAGACGATTTCCGCCTTGAGCCGGCGATAGAGCATCTTGGCGGCGGTTTCGGCGCGGCCGGGGCGGACCGCACCGGGCGGATTGACGGGTCTTGGTATGGGTCGTGCCAGGCTCACGAAGCAGAGGTCCGGGGTCGAAACGGGATCTGTTCCGCAATGATATATTAGTATATAAGAATCGCAACCCGCCCGGGCCGCAAGGCCCCAAGCAGCGGAAACCGAGGAGGAAACCATGAGACGATCGCTCACGCTTGGCCGCCGGCAAGCAATCGGGGTTCTCGCCTTCGCGCTCGGAGCGATCGCCGCCCGGTCCGTCCGCCCAGCGCTCGCGCAGCAGAAGCTGGTGCTCAAGGCCTCCGACGTGCACCCGGCCGGTTATCCGACCGTCGCGGCGGTGGAAAGCCTCGGCCGCAAGCTGCAGGAAGCGACCGCGGGACGGCTGAGCGTGCAGATGTACGGCTCGATGCAGCTCGGCGGCGAGAAGGAAGCGATCGAGCAGGCCCAGGTCGGCGCCATTCAGTTCGCGCGCGTCAGCGTCGGCGCGCTCGGGCCGGTGATCGACGATCTCAACGTCTTCAACCTGCCGTTCCTGTTCCGCAACACCGCGCACATGCAGAAGGTGATCGACGGCCCGATCGGCGACGAGCTGCTCGAAAAAGTGACCGGCAATCCGAGAGCCGGGCTGGTCGGCATCTGCTGGATGGATGCCGGCGCGCGCAGCGTCTACGACACGCGCAGGGCGATCAAGAGCATCGGCGATCTCAAGGGCCTCAAGGTGCGCGTCATGGGCAATCCGATGTTCGTCGACATGATGAACGCGCTCGGCGGCAACGGCGTTGCCATGGGATACGACCAGGTCTTCAGCGCGCTGCAGACCGGCGTGGTCGACGGCGCCGAGAACAATCCGCCGAGCTTCGTGTTCGACAATCACTATCAGGTCGCCAAGTATTACGCGTTGACCGAGCACCTGATCGTTCCCGAGATCCTGGTGTTCTCGCGCAAGACTTGGGACACGCTCTCCGCCGAGGATCGCGAGCTGTTGAAGAAATTCGGCCGCGAGGCGCAGGCCGAGGAGCGTGTGCTGTGGAATCAATATGAGAAGCAGGCGATGGAGAAGGCCAGGGCGGCCGGCATCCAGATCATCGAGATCGCCGACAAGAAGCCGTTCCAGGACGCGGTGAAGCCGGTGTGGGACAAGTACGGGCCGAAATACGCCGAGCTCATCAAGCGTATCCAGGCGGTGGAGTGACCCCGTCTCTTTGAGGCGCGCGGGCGGTGCGGCAGTCTCCACCTCTCCCCGCTGGGGAGAGGTCGGCTCGCGCAGCGAGCCGGGTGAGGGGGTCACGATGTTCTTGATCTCAATCGGGCGTCCGATCCCCCTCACCCCATCCCTCTCCCCGGCGGGGAGAGGGAGGAGACGGCCGAGCCCACTCGCGATATCGGTTTATTGGAGATTCTGCCGATCCATTTGCAAATGGAGCAGCTGATGGCGCGCGCGTACCGCAAGGCGATGGACGGCCTCTATCTGCTGTGCGTGATCGTGGCCGGATCGGCGCTGGTGCTGATCTCCGCGGTGATCCCGTGGACCGTCTACACCCGCTACGTCCTCAACAGCGCCGCCTCGTGGCCGGAGCCGATGGCGGTGCTGCTCACCATCGTGCTCACCTTCATCGGCGCGGCGTCGTGCTACCGGCGCGGCCTGCACATGAATGTCGGGTTCTTCGTCGGCATGCTGCCGGCGCGCTTGCGGCGCGCGGCCGACCTGCTGGTCGAGGCGTTGATGGCGCTAATGGCGCTGTTCATGGTGATCTGGGGCATCAAGCTGGTCGATGCCACCTGGCACAACACCATCGCCGATTTTCCCTTCCTGTCGGTGGGCGTGACCTATCTGCCGATCCCGATCGGAGGCGCCTTGCTGCTGCTGTTCGTCATCGAGCGGTTGACCATCGGGCCGCCGCCAGAGCCGCCCGGCGTCGACGTCGAGCACCCCGCGGCCGCCGCCTTCGAGTGAGCCGTGCCCATGGACATCTTCGTGCTGCTGGCGACGATGTTTGCCTGCTTCCTGCTGGGCGTGCCGATCGCCTATGCGCTGGCGCTGGCGGCGATCGCCGGGGCGTTCTTCATTGGCATTCCGCTCGAAGC